>Ga0207953_10008_pt1 | contig 494778 bp, 472 predicted proteins | sample AntDryMetagUQ313_FD_188091 | JGI IMG/M metagenome (GOLD analysis project Ga0207953, IMG submission 188091) | Polar desert microbial communities from Antarctic Dry Valleys - UQ313 (SPAdes) | ecosystem: Environmental > Terrestrial > Soil > Desert | place: Antarctic Dry Valleys | collected 2008-12-31
CGATCTCGGCGCCGGCTCCTCGGTCGGCCGCCACGCCACCAGCCTGGAGACGCTCCGCTCGATGGTGGCGGCCGGCGCCGGCTACACGCTGCTCCCGGCCCTGGCGGTGCCGTCGAATCCCGATCCCAGCGGCCTGACGGTCACCCGCGCCTTCGACCTCGACGGTCCCGGGCGGACCATCGCGCTGGTCTGGCGCGCGAGCGACCCGCGGGCCGCCGGGCTCGCGAGCCTGGCCGCCTTCTTCCGCGCGCACGCGCCGGCGGGCACGGCCGCCTGCCGCGACGGCGAGACCGTCGCCTGAGCCGCCGCAAACGCCCGCATTATACAGTTGTGAATAGGAAGGCGGGCCGCGACGGGTCTATCAGGACCGAGACGGCAGGGAGCGGCTCGATGCGGCGCACGATGGTCTGGGTCGCACTGGCGCTGCTGGTGCCCGCGGGGGCCCGCGCCGAGCCGAAGGACAGCTTCGCCCGGATCGACCAGATCAACCGCGCCTCTCTGGTCATGACGGTGGAGACCGGCATCGTGCCGCGGGCGCTGGGCGCGACCATCGCCCGCGCCCTCGACCGGGTCGCCGCCGACGCCGCGAAGCCGGGTGCGGAGCGGCCGGACGACTACCTGCGGATCGAGCCGCTGATCACCGCCATCGCGGGCGCCGACGCGACCCGGATGCATTCCGGGCGCAGCCGCCAGGACATCATCCCGACGGTGCTGAAGCTCGAGCAGCGCGACCGCCTCCTGAACCTCGCCAAGGCGCTCGACGAGACCCGGGCGGCCCTGCTGACCGTGGCCGAGCGCGAGGCCGACACGATCGTCCCGGCCTACACCAACGGCGTCCAGGCCCAGCCGACGACGCTCGGCCACATCTATCTGGGCTACGCGGCCGTCCTCGCCCGCGACGCGGACCGTCTCCGGGAGACCTGGGCGCGGCTGAACCTGTCGCCCCTGGGCGCGGCCGCCCTGGGAACGTCGAGCTTCCCGGTGAACCGCGAGCGGCTGGCGGCGCTGCTCGGCTTCGACGCGCCGGTGGAGAACAGCTACGATTCCGGCCAGCTCGCGCCGATGGATATGGGGATCGAGCTGACCGGGCTCGCGGCGAACCTCGCCACCACGGCCGGCAGCTTCGCGCAGGACCTCTACGCGCAGTACCACCAGACCCGGCCCTGGATCCTGCTGCGGGAGGGCGCGCTGACCGGGCCCAGCAGCATCATGCCGCAGAAGCGCAACCCCGTCGCGCTCTACAGCCTGCGCATGAAGGCCAGCGACGTCGTGGGGGCCGCGCAGGCCTTCGTCATCATGGCGCACAACGTCGATTCCGGCATGCCGGACTACAAGCGCAACCAGGCCGAGCCGCCCGGGCGGACCCTGGCCGAGGCCGCCGAGATGTGCCGGCGCTGGACCCGCGTCCTCGACGGGCTGGTCGTCGACCGGGCGCGCGCCGCCGACGAGGTCGCGGCGGACTATTCCACCACCACCGAGCTCGCCGACACGCTCCAGCGCGAGGCCGACGTTCCGTTCCGGCTCGGCCACCACTTCGCGTCCGAGCTGGTGAGCTACGGCCGCAGCCACGACCTGCGCCCGGCCGACCTGCCCTTCCCGGAGGTGCGGCGCATCTACGCCGAGGCCGCGGCGGGGTCGGGGCTGACGCCGGACCTGCCCCTCGACGAGGCCCGCTTCCGGGCGGCTCTCTCGGCCCGCGGCATGATCGACGCCGCGAAGGGCCTCGGCGGTCCGCAGCCCGCGGAGGTCCGGCGGATGCTGGGCGCCGCGCAGACGCGGCTGCGGACCGACCGCGACTGGCTCGACGCCCGCCGCACGGGCCTGGCCGACGCCCGGGCGCGGCTCGACGCCGCCTTCGCGGCCCTGACGCGCGAGCCCTGAGCCCGGCGCGGGGGCGCCGTGCCGAAACTCTGCCGTGACAGGGCCAATATTGCGGTATAGCGCGCGCCTGACGCCTGCCGGCTGAAGCGGGCCTCTCCCGATCGGTCGCCTTGCCCCCTCTCCGCACTCTCGGCCTCTGGGCCGCCCTCGCCGCCGCGTCGGCGGCCGTGTCGTACGGCCTGATGCAGGCGCAGTTCCCGGCCGCGCTGCTGCTCGGGCCGATGATCGCGGCCATCGCCTTCGGTGTCGGCGGGTCGCGCCTGCGCGTCCCGCGGGCCGCCTTCCAGGCCTCCCAGGCGGCGATCGGTTGCCTCGTCGCGCACGCCGTCACCGGGCAGATCGCCCAGACCCTGCTGGAGGACGGGCCGCTCATCGTCGCCGTCGTGCTGGTCACCGTCGCGGTCAGCGGCCTCGTCGGCTGGATCCTGACCCGCCTGCGCGTGCTTCCCGGCACCACGGCGGCCTGGGGATCTTCCCCCGGCGGCGCCTCCGCCATGGTGGCGATGGCCGAGGATTTCGGCGCCGATCCGCGCCTCGTCGCCTTCATGCAGTACGTGCGCGTCGCCGCCGTGGTGTTTTCGGCCTCGCTGGCGGCCCGCTTCCTGATGGAGACGCCGGTCGCGGGCGCGTCGGCCGGCGTCGGCGAGGTCACTGGCCCGCTCTCGCTGCTCGCGACGCTCGCGGTCGCCGTCGTGGGCGCGGGCGCGGCGCTCGCCCTGCGGGTTCCGGCGGGCGCGCAGGTCGGGCCGATGGTGCTCGGCAGCCTGCTCCACGCCACCGGGCTCGTGCGCATGGCGCTGCCGGTGCCGCTCCTCGAACTCGCCTACGCCTGCATCGGCATCTACGTGGGCCTGCGCTTCACCCGGGAGACCCTGCGCCTGACCGTCACCGCCCTGCCGGGCATCCTGGCGGCGACCTCCTCGGTCATCGCCCTCTGCGCGGCCTGGGGCTGGGGGCTGACCCTGCTGCTGCCCATCGACCTGCTGACCGCGATCCTCGCCACGAGCCCGGGCGGGCTCGACTCGGTGGCGATCATCGCGGTCGGCTCGAAGGCGGACGTCTCCTTCGTGCTCGCCGTCCAGACCCTGCGCCTGTTCGTGGTGCTGCTCACCGGCCCGCTGCTCGCCAAGTGGATCAGCCGGTCCGTGCCGGAGGCCGCCATCCGATGAACGCCCTGGTCCTCGCCTTCCTCAACTCCTGGCGCGGCCTGCGCCACGGCGCGCGCACCGAGCGGGCCGTGCGCCAGGAACTCGTGCTCCTGGCCCTGGGCATCCCGGTCGCCCTGTTCCTCGGCGCGACGCTCTGGGTGCGCGTCGCCCTGATGGTCAGCCTCCTGCTGATGCTGGCCGCGGAGTTCCTGAACACCGCCGTCGAGAAGCTCTGCGACCACGTCCATCCGGGGCATCACCCGATGATCGGCACCGTGAAGGACCTCGCCTCCGCCGGCACCTTCATGGCGCAGATGGCGGCGCTGCTCGTCTGGGTGGCGGCGCTGGTGGAACGCCTCGGCTGACCTGCCGCGCGCGGGCCGCGCTCGCATCCGCGGGCCGGAGGGTCTATCTGGCCGGCATCGCCCCGCGCATCGGCCGAGACTCCACACCGTGACGGACTACATCCGCAAGATCCTCACCGCCCGCGTCTACGACGTGGCGATCGAGAGCCCCCTCGATCCGATGCCGCGCCTGACGCAGCGGCTCGGCCGGCCGGTCCTGCTCAAGCGCGAGGATCTCCAGCCGGTCTTCTCGTTCAAGCTGCGCGGTGCCTACAACAAGATGTCGGGCCTGCAGCCCGACCAGATCGCCCGCGGCGTCGTCTGCGCCTCCGCGGGCAACCACGCGCAGGGCGTCGCGCTCGCCGCCGCCAAGCTCGGCGCGCGGGCCGTGATCGTGATGCCGCGCACCACCCCCTCCATCAAGGTCGATGCCTGCCGGGCCCGCGGGGCCGAGGTCGTGCTGCACGGCGACGCCTTCGACGAGGCGCTGGCGCAGGCCAAGATCCTCGAGGCCGAGCAGGGCCTGACCTTCCTGCATCCCTTCGACGATCCGGACGTGATCGCCGGCCAGGGCACCATCGGCAAGGAGATCCTGGAGCAGCATACCGGCCCGATCGAGGCGATCTTCGTGCCGGTGGGCGGCGGCGGGCTCGCCGCCGGGATCGCCACCTTCGTGAAGTACCTGCGGCCCGGCACCAAGGTGATCGGCGTCGAGCCCGAGGACGCCGCCTGCATGGCCGCGGCGCTCGCGGCCGACACCCGGGTCAGCCTGCCCAGCGTCGGCCTGTTCGCCGACGGCGTCGCCGTGCGGCAGGCCGGCGAGGAGACCTTCCGGCTCTGCCGCGAGCACCTCGACGAGGTCATCACCGTGGACACCGACGCCATGTGCGCCGCGGTGAAGGACATCTTCGACGACACCCGCGCGGTCTCCGAGCCGTCCGGGGCGCTGAGCCTCGCCGGTGCCAAGCTCTACGCCGAGCGCGAGGGCGGCGACGGCACGCTGATCGCCATCTCGTCGGGGGCGAACCTGAACTTCGACCGCCTACGCCACATCGCCGAGCGCGCCGAGATCGGCGAGCAGCGCGAGGTCCTGATCGGCGTGACGATCCCGGAACGTCCGGGCGCCTATCGCGCCTTCATCCAGGCGCTCGGTCCGCGCGCCGTCACCGAGTTCAACTACCGCCACGCCCCGGGCTCCGAGGCGCAGATCTTCGTGGGCATCAACGTCGGCGGCGGCAAGCGCGAGAAGCAGGGGCTGATCGGCTCGCTGCGGGAGGCCGGCTACCGCGTCCTCGACATGAGCGACAACGAGATGGCGAAGGTCCACGTCCGCTACATGGTCGGCGGCCGGGCCGTCGGCGTGGCGCACGAGCGCCTGTTCCGCTTCCAGTTCCCGGAGCGGCCGGGCGCGCTGATGAAGTTCCTGGAAGCGCTGGGCCCGGACTTCGACATCACGCTGTTCCACTACCGCAACCACGGCGCCGATTACGGCCGTGTGCTCGCCGGGATCGCGGTGCCGCCGGCCGAGCGCGCCCGGTTCGACGCCGTCATCGAGGCGCTCGGCTACCCGGCCACCGACGAGACCGAGAACCCGGCGTACCGCCTGTTCCTCGACGGCGAGGGCGCCGGGGCGCGCTGAGCACCGCGTCGGACGCGGTCAGCTCTCCGCCACGTCGACGGAGGTGACGTCCGGCATCGCCCGCAGCTTCGCCGCGATCGTCTCGAAGCTCGTCCGCGACAGGCGCACGAAGGTGATGGTGACCTCGTCGTGGTCGGGGTCGGGGCCCGGACGGACCGTGAAGGTCCGGACGCGCGAGGCGCGCTCGCCCGTCGCCGCCTGCAGGGTGTCGATCGACATGGTGCCCCGACGGGCGGTCAGCCGCAGCGTCTGGGCGCGCATCCGGTCGCGCCAGCGCTCCTCGAAGGGCTTCACGCCGGCCAGGATGCCGACGATGAGCGCGGTCGCGGCCAGCGCCGGAACGTAGAGGCCGCTGCCGATCGCCAGCCCGATCGCCGCCACGCCCCACAGGCTCGCCGCCGTGGTGAGGCCCTTCACGACCTCGCCCCGCAGCAGGATCGTCCCCGCGCCGAGGAAGCCGATGCCGGAGACCACCTGCGCGGCGATGCGGGACGGGTCGAGCACGACGTGCTCGGCGCCCAGCACGTCGGCGAAGCCGAAGGCCGAGACCAGCATGATCAGGCAGGAACCGACGCAGACCAGCATGTGGGTCCGCAGGCCGGCCGCCCAGAGCAGCCGCTCCCGCTCCAGGCCGATCACGCTGCCGAACAGGGCCGCCATCGCCAGCCGGGCCACCATCTCGCCGTTGCCGATCAGGACCGCCTCCGTGCCTCCGCCCCGTGCGGATGGCCCGGATCCTTGCGGCTTAACCGCGGGCGGATCAAGCGATCCCGAGGGCCGCCTTCTCGACCTCGTAGGCGGCCCGCACGGCGGCGGCGCCGTAGGCGCGCTCCAGCCGCCGCACGGTGAAATGCGCCCGCGCGGTCGACTGGAAGTGATTCATGAAGGCGGTGTTGACCGCCGCCCCGCCGAAGGCGCCGAGGATCGGCACCGCCTGCGCGGCGACCTTCTGGGAGACCACCAGACCGAAGCGCGCCGCGATCTGGGCGGTGAAGCGGATCAGCGCCGGCGCCGACTGGTCGAGGAGCGTCTTGCTCCCGGCGTAGCGGGCGGCCTCCGACAGCGTCTTGGCCAGGGCGGCGCGGACCGCGAAGTAGCCGCTCTCGGTGAGCGCCGAGCCCGCCTCGGTCTCGGCCATGGCCCGGCCGCCGAGGGCGAAGACCTGCACGCAGGCGAGCGCGCCCTCGGGCGTCTCCAGATTCTCCCCCTCCTCCCGGGCGATCTCGGCGATCGAGCGCAGCATCAGCGTGGTCGAGACCGGAAGCTCGACCGCCAGCGTGGCGAGGCCGAACGCGCCGCCGACCGCGCCCGAGAGCGCCGCCATCGCCTTGTGCTTGGCGTCGCCCGAGCCGAGCAGCCGCGCGAGACGGCCCTCGGCCTTCGCGGCGACGGCGCCGAACCCCTCGCCCTCGGCCGGGACGAGCTCCTTGCGCGGCAGCGTCGCCAGGGCGACCCGCAGCGCCCCCCGCATGGCCACCTCGGTGCTGCGGCTGACCGCCTCGGTGACCGGGGCCGGCAGCGATCGGCCGATGATGTCGAGGGGCGCGCCGGCCGCCGCGGAGAGCCGCGCCGCGAGGCTCGGTCGCTCCAGCACCTGCACGGCACGGCGCAGGGCGGCGAGATCCGCGTCGCTCAGCACCGTCTCTGGCGTCTCCGCCGGCAGCGTCTCGCCGGCGAGGGTGAGGTCGCTCGTGCTCATCCGTCGATCCCTGGATCTGTCCCGCTCACGCGGCCCCCGGGGCGCGCGCCGTGGTAGGAAGCTCGGGCCCCGGGATGCGGTTCCCCGGCTCCTGGGCGTCCCGCGCCGGCGCCGCGGCCTCCGCCCGCCCGCTCCGCCGCCCGACCGCCAGGCAGAGCGCCAGGACGGGGATTCCCACCAGGGAGGTCATGACGAAGAAGGCCGGATAGCCGATCGCCGCGACCACGAAGCCCGACGAGCCGGCGATCAGCTTGCCCGGCAGCGCGTAGAGCGAGGAGAACAGCGCGTACTGCGTCGCCGCGTAGGCCGGGCTGGTGAGGCTCGACATGTAGGCGATCAGCACGATCCCCGCGAAGGAGCCGCAGAAATTCTCGATGGAGATGGCCACCGTCAGGCGCCAGATCTCGGGCGCGCCGGCCGCCAGCCACGCGAAGGCGAGGTGCGAGGCGGCGGCCAGGAAGGCGCCCAGCAGCAGCGTCGGGAACAGGCCGAGCCGGGCCAGCGCCCAGCCGCCCGCGAAGCCGCCCGCGATGCCGACCCAGATGCCGTAGAGCTTGGTGACGGTGGCGATCTCCTTCAGGTCGAAGCCCAGCGTCCGGTAGAGCGGGCTCGCCATCACGCCGGACAGGAAGTCGGGCAGCCGGAACAGGGCCACGAGCAGGAGGATGCCCCAGAGCGCGCCGCCGAACCGGCCGTGCAGCTCGGTCAGCGGCTCCAGGATGGCGCGGCGCATCGACCAGAACCGGGACCGGCCGGGCGTCTCGGCTCGCGCCGCGCGCGGCGCGTCGAAGGCCGGGGCCAGCAGGGCGGCGATCATCCCGACCAGCATGAGCGCCGCCATGATCAGGTAGGCCAGCGTCCAGCCCCCCGCCGAGGCGATGAACAGCGCCCCCGCGCCGGCGGTGATCAGGCCGATGCGGTAGCCGAGGTTCGAGGTCGCCGCCAGGATGCCCTGGAAGTCGCTGCCGGCGGCGTCGATGCGCCAGCCGTCGATCACGACGTCCTGGCTGGCCGCGCAGAACGCCACCAGGAAGGCCCCGAGGCCCAGGAGCGCGAGGTTCGTCTTCGGATCCGAGAAGGCCATCAGGATCAGGCACAGGGCGACCGCGGCCTGCGTCGTCACCATCCAGGCGCGGCGGCGCCCGAGGCGGGCGCTCAGCACCGGCACGTTCAGGCGGTCGATGGCTGGCGCCCAGAGGAACTTCAGCGAGTAGGGCAGCGCCACGTAGCTGAACAGGCCGATCGCCCGCACGTCGATGTCCGAGAAGGCGAGGCGGAGCGTGAAGGTCCCCAGCACCAGGAGCAGCGGCAGGCCGGACGAGAATCCGAGGGCCAGCATGAGCACGATCCGCCGGTCCTCGACGATGTCGCGGAGCCGGAAGCGACGCGTCGCCTGTGGCTGGTTCGCCATGGCATGGAACTCCTGAGCGTTCGTGGCCTTGATCCCGCGAAATCGTGGCAGCCTTACGCCGCACCTGTTCTCGCTGGATCGTGCTGTCTTGCGCCCCAATCTTGGTAGAAGCTTGCTTAACGCGGTGTCCACGTCCCGCGGTCGGAGCGCGATGGTGGCGCCGCCGGACGAACGGGATCACCGCCTGACTGTGGAATGATGCGTTGAGTGCCCGATCCGAGACCGGTCCGCCCCTCGCGACGCTCGTCGACGCGTTCGCGTCGAGCCCGTCGCCGATGGTCATCACCGATGCCCGCGCCCCCGACAACCCGATCGCCTGGGCCAACGACGCGTTCCTGACCGCCACCGGCTACGCCGCCGACGAGATCGTCGGGCGCAACTGCCGCATGCTGCAGGGCCCGGCCACCGACCGGTCGACGGTGCAGCGCATCCGCTCGGCCGTCGAGGCCGCCGAGCCGATCTCCGTGGAGCTGCTGAACTACCGCAAGGACGGGTCGTCGTTCTGGAACGCGATGACCATCACCCCGGTGCGCGACGCGGAGGGGCTCGCCTATTTCTACGCCGCCCAGGCCGACATGACCCACGTCCACCAGATGGAAGTGGCGATGCGCGGCACCAACGACGAGCTGGAGCGCCTCGTTGCGGCCCGGACCCAGGACCTGACAGCGGCCCTGGAGCAGAAGACCGCCCTGCTGCACGAGGTCGATCACCGGGTGAAGAACAATCTTCAGGTGATCTCCTCGCTGATGCTCCTGAAGGCGCGGCGCACGCCCGAGGGCGAGGCGCGGGACGCGCTCCAGGGCATGGCGGAGCGGATCGGCGCCCTCTCGACGGCGCACCGGATGCTCTACTCCGAGGGCGACTGCACGCACTTCAACCTCGGCGACTTCGCGGCCGAGTTCCTGGCCGACATGAATGCCGGCCTCGACCCGGAGCGGCGCCGGGTGGAGGCCGATGTCGAACCGATCGCGGTGGCCGCCGCGATGGCGGCCCCCCTCGCGCTGATGATCCACGAGCTGACGGCCAACGCCCTGCGCCACGCCTTCCCGGACGAGCGGGAGGGACGCGTGTCGATCGTCGCCCGCCGCACCGATGGCGGGATGCACATGACGATCCGCGACAACGGCGTCGGCGTCGCCGCGGCGGCGCCGAACCCGGCGGGTTTCGGTCGCAATCTCGTGGAGATGGTGGTCCGGCAGATGCGCGGGACGATCGCCTGGGCGGATGCCGGTCCGGGCACGACCGTCGAGATCGACATCCCGCTCAAGCAGCTGGCTTGAGAAATCGACGTGGAGGCATCAAGCTCGTCGGCCGCGGGGCCGGAGGACGAGGAGCGTATGGGGACCGGGAACGCCGCCGCGGACGCCGCGCTCCGCATCCTCGTCGTGGAAGACGAGGCCCTGATCGCCCTCGAGCTGGAATCCCTGCTGGACGATCTCGGGCACGTCACGGTCGGCGTCGCCGGCAACGCGACGGAGGCCATCGCGCTCGGCCGGTCCACGGCGCCCGACGTCGCCCTCGTGGATATCCACCTCGTCGACGGCCCGACCGGGATCGACGTGGCTCGGGCGCTGTCGGCCGACCGGCGCACCACGGTGGTGTTCATGACCGCCAACGCCAAGCGCATCCCGGCCGATTTCGCCGGCGCGATCGGGGTGATCGCCAAGCCCTATTCCGAGCGCGTCGTGGCCAGCACCCTCGACTACGTGGCCGATCGCCGGGCCGGCCGCGACGGGCCGGCCTGCCCGGACGGGTTCTCGCCCGCGCCGACCTGAGGATCTTCGGGCCGAGCCGCCGCGGCACGGCCGCCGGGTCTCAGCCCCGCGCCGCGCGCTCGCGCTTCAGGCGGTAGAGCGCGTCGAGCGCCTCGCGCGGCGTCAGCGCGTCCGGATCGATCGCGTCGAGCAGCGCGCCCAGCGGATCCTCCCGCGGAGGCTCCGGTGGCGGCGGAGGAGCGAGCGCGGCGAACAGCGGCAGGTCGTCGATCCGGGCGCGGGCCGGGCGGCCCCGCTCGGCTTTCTCGAGGCTCTTGAGGATCGCCCCGGCCCGGGTCACGACGCTGCCCGGGAGTCCGGCGAGCCGGGCCACCTGCAGCCCGTAGCTGCGCTCGGCGACCCCCGGCACGACCTCGTGCAGGAACACGACGCCGTCCCGGTGCTCGGCCACCTTCAGCGTCGCGTTCTCGAGGCGCGCCAGCCGGTCGCCGAGGGCCGTCAGCTCGTGAAAATGCGTGGCGAACAGCGCCCGGCAGGCGTTCACCTCGTGGAGATGTTCGAGGCAGGCCCAGGCGATCGACAGGCCGTCGAAGGTCGCGGTGCCGCGGCCGATCTCGTCCAGGATCACCAGGGAGCGCCGCGTCGCCTGATTGAGGATCGCCGCCGTCTCGACCATCTCGACCATGAAGGTCGACTGCCCCCGGGCGAGGTCGTCGGCGGCGCCGACGCGGGAGAACAGCCGGTCGACCCGGCCGATCCGCGCCTCCGCGGCCGGCACGAAGGCGCCCATCTGGGCGAGCACCGCGATCAGCGCGTTCTGGCGCAGGAAGGTCGATTTGCCGCCCATGTTCGGGCCGGTGATCAGGCGGATCCGGCCGCGCGTGTCGCCGGACAGGTCGCAATCGTTGGCGATGAACGGCTCGCCGGCCCGGCGCAGGGCCGCCTCGACCACCGGGTGGCGGCCGCCGACCACGACGAAGCTGAGCGATTCGTCGACCACGGGGCGCCGCCAGTCGAGCTCGACGGCGAGTTCCGCGTGGCTCGCCGCCACGTCGAGCCCGGCCAGCGCCTCGGCCACCTCGGCGATGGGCTCGGCCCGGGCCAGCACGCGGGCCGCGAGGTCGTCGAAGACGGCGGCCTCCAGGGCCAGCGCGCGGTCGGAGGCGCCCGAGATCTTCGACTCCAGCTCGCCCAGCTCGACGCTGGTGAAGCGCATGGCGTCCACCATGGTCTGGCGGTGGACGAACTCGCTCTGCAGGCCCTTCAGGCAGGCCTCGCCGACGGATTGCGGGACCTCGATGAAGTAGCCCAGCAGGTTGTTGTGCTTGATCCGCAGGGTCCGGCAGCCGGTCTGCTCGGCGTAGCGCGCCTGCAGGGCCGCGATCACCTTGCGGGAATCCTGGCCGAGGGTCCGCGCCTCGTCGATCTCCGGGTGGTAGCCCGCGCGCACGAAGCCGCCGTCGCGCCGGCTCAGGGGCAGCTCGTCGGCGAGCGCCGCCGCCAGCGTCGCGATGAGCTCCGGGTCGGCCTCGGCCAGGTGCTCGGCCAGCCGGGCGAGATCCACCGGGAGACCGGGGATGGCGGCGAGGCGGGCGCCGAGATCCGCCGCCACCGCGAGGCCGTCGCGGATGGCCGCGAGGTCGCGGGGACCCGCACGGCCGAGCCCGGTCCGCGAGAGCGCCCGGGCGAGGTCGGGGGCCCGCGCCAGGGCGTCGCGCAGGCCGCCGCGCAGGCGCGCGTCCTCCACCAGGTACGCCACCGCCGCGTGCCGCCGGGCGATGGCGTCGAGGTGGGTGAGCGGGCCCGCGAGGTGCTCGGCGAGCAGCCGCGCCCCGTTCGCCGTCACGGTCCGGTCGATCGTCGCGAGGAGGCTCCCGGCGCGCTCCCCCGACAGGGTGCGGGTGAGTTCGAGGTTGGCCCGCGTCGCCGCGTCGATCGCCAGAGTCGCGCCGCCATCCTCGCGGGTCGGGACGGCCAGGGGCGGACGGGCCGCGAGCTGCGTCCGGGCGATGTAGAGGAGCGCCGCCCCGGCCGCCGCGATCTCGGCCCGGGTGAACTGGCCGAACCCCTCCAGGGTCGAGACGCCGTACTGCTCGCGCAGGCGCCGTTCGGCGGCGGCGGGCTCGAGCTCGGCCTGTGCCAGGGGCACGACGGCGGCGCGGCTCTCCTGCCAGAGCCGCGCGAGGGCCGGATCGGCGTGGATCGCCTCCGACAGGACGATCTCCCGCGGGTCGTGCCGGGCGATGGCACCGGACAGGTCGCCGCCCGCGACCTCGCTCAGGGAGAAGCGGCCGGTGGAGATGTCCACCGCGGCGAGGCCGTAGGCGACTGCCCCCTCCCCGGTCTTCCGGCGGCCGATCGCCAGGAGGAGGTTGGCGCGGGCCGGGTCGAGGAGCCGGTCCTCCGTGATCGTGCCGGGGGTGACGAGCCGCACGACCTCGCGGCGGACCACGGATTTGGGCCCGCGCTTCTTGGCCTCGGCCGGATCCTCGGTCTGCTCACACACCGCCACCCGGTGGCCGAGGGCGATGAGACGGTTGAGGTAGTCGTCGGACCGTTCGACCGGCACGCCGCACATCGGGATCTCGCTGCCCACGTGCTTGCCGCGCTTCGTCAGGACGATGCCGAGCGCCCGGGACGCGGTCTCCGCATCCTCGAAGAACAGCTCGTAGAAGTCGCCCATCCGGTAGAACAGGAGGCAGTCCGGATTGGCGGCCTTGATCTCGATGTACTGCGCCATCATCGGCGTCGCGCCGGCCGGGTCCAGGCCGGGCGGGGGCGTCGTGTCGGCGGTGGGGCGGACGGCGGTTCGGGCCATGCCGCGTCTTAGCAGAGCGCCGCGGGCGAATCAGGCTGCGCGAACCGACGCGGCTGGGGAGAAGGCGCCCGGACGGCGCATCGCCGGTGGATGGCGCCCGGATCCGGCGCAGCCTGTGCGGGATCCGGACGCGGGTCGGATGTCAGTAGCGCGGGCCGCCCGTGGTGTTGCCGAGCTGCTGCTGGTAGCCCGGGCGCGACGGATTGCGGGCGTTCGGGTTGCCGTGCCGCATCGTGTTCATGCGCCGCATCCGGCGCTCGTGCCGGGTCGAGTGATGACGGTGCATCCGGTGATGATGCATGCGGTGGTGGCGATGCATCGCCACGGTCTCGACCATGTCGGATCCGGCGAGGCCGGGCTGCGCGATCGCGGGCGCGGCCTGCGACGCGACAGTTCCGGCCAGAAGGCCGCCGAAGACCACACCCGCGGTCAGGAAAGAACGAAAAGACATCGTGGAGTAGCTCCGATCAGCCCTCGTGGGCCACCACCAAGTGACAAGTGCTCGTCATGTTCCGGATTCGGAGGCGAAAAATGTTGCGGGGCTCCCGGAAGGCGCACGGATTACCGCTGCGGCCGGCGCGTGCTCGAACGCGCCGGCGCCGAGACTTCCGAGATCCGTCCGTGCACTGAATAGCGTTCTGCAACTTGCCCGCGTGAACCGGCCGGCGTTCCTGCGCGGGGCCCCGGCGGCTACCGGAGGAACGCGGCGAGATCGGCGTTGACCGCTTCGGGTTCCTCGTGGGCGAGCCAGTGGCTGGCCCGCTCGTACCAGCGGAGTTGGCCAGCGTCACAGTACGCGAGGCTCGCCTCCGCTAGGCCGGGTTGCAGCGCGGTGTCCCGCCGCCCCCAGAGGATCAGCACCGGCACCCGCACCCGCGGCGGCCGCGCCCGGGGCAGCTGCACCAGGGCCCGGTACCAGTTCAGCATGCCGGTCATCGCGCCGGGCTGGAGCCACGCCGCGACGTAGTGGTCGAGATCGGCCTCCGCGAAGGCGCCCGGACGGCTGGAGGTCGTCAGCGCGCGCCGTAGGGCACGGCAGCGATCCGCCGTGAGCAGCCGCTCGGGCAGGCGCGGCAGCTGGAAGAGGCCCACGTAGGTGCTGCGCAGCCACTGGCCCGGATGGTGCCGCATGTAGGCGCCGACGACGGCCGGATGCGGCGCGTTGAGGATCGCCAGCCGGTCGATCCGCTCGGGGTGGCGGCTCGCCACCCACCAGGCGACGAGGCCGCCCCAGTCGTGGCCGACCAGCCGCACCGCGGGCGCGCCGCAGGCGTCGGCCAGCGCCAGGACGTCGCCGGCCAGCCGGTCCAGGTGGTAGGCGGCGATCCCCGCAGGCTTGTCGCTGAGGCCGTAGCCCCGCTGGTCCGGCGCGATGATCCGCAGCCCCGTCTCGGCGAGGGGCCCGATCTGGTGGCGCCAGCCGTACCAGGATTCCGGGAAGCCGTGCAGCAGGATGGTCGGCGGACCCGTCTCGGGGCCCGCCTCGGCCACGTGCAGGGCGACCTCAGGCAGGGCGATCCGGCGAAACTTCACTCCCGCGACGGTCATCCTCGCGCGCTCCGTCATGCCCGGCATCCCTCGCGGCGGGGAACGCGCGCGGCTGCCGGTCCGATCCGCTCAGAAGCCGAGCGCGGCGCCGTCGCCGGCTTCCGGGGAGAGCTGGTCGCGCAGGCGCTCCGGCGCGGTCCGCGTCCAGAGGCACAGCAGCACGAAGGCGGCGCCGTGCAGCAGGGATTGCGGCGCGGAATGGTCGGTCGCGGTGCGCCGATCTTGCGCGGAACCGGGCACGGTGCCGGTCAGGGGCGTGGCGAGCTGGGTCATGGGTTCGGTCTCCGAACGACGCGTTGCAGCGGAGATCGTCGCCGGACGCTCCGGGTTACAGGGCCATGGGCGCCGCGCGTGCGCCTGCGCACGCGGACTTCTCAGCGCACCGGGTCGAGCCAGCGCGCGAGGGTGCCGGTCGCGATGCCCGCGCGGGTTTCCCGGTAGCCCAGCTCCGCCGATTCCCGGAAGCGCGACCACGCCCGCAGGTCGATGCCGGAGAGCTGCGGCTTGAGCACCGCGGTCGCGTGGGCGGCCGCCATCAGGCTCTGCGAGTCGCTCGACACGGTGGCGGCGCGCAGCAGCAGCGGTGCCAGTCCCGGCATCGCCAGCGGCGAGCCGATCAGCTTGCGCATGAGCCGGCCGCTCCAGCCGCGCCGCGGCATGTCCTGGAACGCCCGGTCGGTCCCGACATCGACGGCCAGGACCGGCCCGCGCTCCAGCCCGGCGGCGACGTCGGCCGGAAGGTTGTTCATCATGCCGCCGTCGACCAGGACGCCCTCGTCGCAGAGCACGGGCGGCAGGAGGCCGGGGATCGCGATGCTGGCGCGCAGGGCCTTCGGCAGGTCGCCCGAGCGGTGAACCATGGTGTTGCCGGTCGTCAGGTTCGACGAGACGCAGAAGAACGGCAGCCAGAGGTCCTCGATGCGCACGCCGCCGTAGCGCGCCGCGAGGCCGGCATCGACCTTGGCGCCGCGGGTCAGCGCGTGCAGCGGCAGCGTGTAGTCGTTGATCGGGTTGCTGGTGGCGAAGAACGCCTCGATCTGCGCCTGGATCTCCGCGACGCTCCAGCCCATGGCGAGGCTCGCCGCGATGATCGCCCCCATGCTGGTCCCGCCGACGAAGTCCGGCGCGCAGGAGACCTCGTCGAGGGCCTTGAGCACCCCGAGATGGGCGAGCCCCCGCGCGCCGCCGCCGCCGAGGACGAGGCCCCGCGCCGACCCGCTGGCGAGCCGCGCGAGGCGATGCAGATCCGCGCGGTCGCCGTCCCGGACCTGGATGCGCATCGCCGCCGGCAGCGCGGCGACTTCCGGATGGAGGGCCTTCGGGCGCCGGGCCCCGGGATCCTGGCGCACGACGAGATCCATGCGGATCCAGTCGGAGCGCACCCGGTCGAGATAGGCCGCCGCGCCCGGACGCGGCGGCGCGCCGGGCTCGGCCAGGAGCAGGACGTGGTCGCCCCGCCGCTGGCTCTGCCGGCACCAGGGGCAATCGATGTCGTGCGCCGCGAAGATCGTGCGCGCGTGGTCGCCCTCGAAGGCCTGGAACCACGCCTCGTCGGCGCCCTCCGGCCAGTCGGTCAGGCAGCCGGTCTCCCCGGGCAGCAGGACGTCGAAGGCGGCGGCGAGCTGCCGCGCCACCCGCGCCGGATCCGGCCCCTCGGTCACCGCCAGGATCGTGAAGATCCGCGGCGCGTGGTGGACGGAGTAGCCGTCGTAGATCGCCCGCAGGCGGTCGGCGAGCATCCGGGCGAAGTAGAGGAGCGTGTGCGGGTGCTCGGCGATCACCGCCTCGAACGCGTCCCTGGTGAGCTGCACGAGGTGCGAATCGCGCAGTGCCATCACGGTGGCCGCCCGCGGGGCGTCCGACAGCAGGGCCATCTCCCCGAACGTCTCGGGCGGCCGCAGGCGCGCGATCCGGGTCGGCCGCCCGGCATGGTCGCGGGCCGAGACGCCGACCGCCCCGGAGACCAGCGTGTACAGGGCGTCCCCGGTATCGCCCTGCTCGAACAGAGTGCGGCCGCCCGGCACCGCCACCGGCACCATCCGGGCCCGCACGGCCGCGACCGCCGGCGCGTCGAGCCCGGCCAGGAACGGGATCTCGGGTGCGCTCACGCCGGAACCGCCGCGTCGATCGTCCCGCGCAGGCCTGCCGACGAACCCAGCCCCATCGTTCCGTTCCCATCCCCGCGTCTTTCAGACCATCATAGCGCATGGCGCGCGCCGGTACGCCCCGTGACCGCGGCCCGCATCTGAAACGCCGACGCCTTCGCGCGGCGGCGGCCATCCGCTACAGGCGGTGCAACACCGGAACCGGAGGAACGCATGTCGGGGCTTGAGCGGATCGCGATCGTGACCGGGGCCGGGACGGGTGTCGGCAAGGCCGCCGCCCTGGCGCTCGCCGGGGCCGGATGGCGCGTCGTCCTCTCCGGGCGGCGTCAGGCCCCCCTCGACGAGGTCAGCGCGCAGATCGGCCACGGGGCCCTGGCGGTCCCCACCGACGTGACCGATCCCGACTCGATCGCCGCCCTGTTCGCGCGCACCAAGGCGGAGTTCGGCCGTCTCGACCTGCTGTTCAACAATGCCGGGATCGGCGCTCCGGCGGTCCCCCTCGAGGACCTGCCCCTCGAGACTTGGCGGCAGGTGGTCGACACCAACCTCACGGCGCTGTTCCTGTGCACGCAGCACGCCTTCCGGATCATGCGCGACCAGGATCCCCGGGGCGGCCGGATCATCAACAACGGCTCGATCTCGGCCCACGCGCCCCGCCCGAACTCCATCGCCTACACGGCGACCAAGCACGCCGTCACCGGGCTGACCAAAGCGACCTCCCTCGACGGGCGGGCCTACGACATCGCCTGCGGCCAGATCGATATCGGTAACGCCGACACGCCCATGGGCGGCAAGATGAAGGCCGGCGTCCCGCAGGCGGACGGGTCCCTGCGGGCCGAAGCGGTGATGGATCCGGACCATGTCGGTCAGGCCGTGCTCTCCATGGCGAGCCTGCCGCTGGAGGCCAACGTGCAGTTCATGACCATCATGGCCACCAAGATGCCGTTCGTCGGCCGCGGCTGACACGACGCGGTTCTCGGGTCCGCGCAGCGACGCGCGCCGACTCCGCCCGACGAGACAAGGCTCGACACAGCCCACCCCCGATCCGATCGCGCCGAGCGGCCGCGGCCGCCGCACCGATCGAGCGGCCGCGCGACCCCGACCGGCTGCCTGCCCCCGGGCCGTGCGCCCCGCCGCGCCCGAACGGAGCGCGCCAGCAGGCGATCGAACCGCGCCCGAGCCCGCTCCGCACCCACCCCTGCCCGAGCCCGCGCGGCGTGCCGGCACCCTGTCCGGGCCGATTGACGGCCCGTTTCATAACTCATACAAATTCCGAGGCCGGCGAGTCCGGGGTCGCGGCCCGGTCTCTCGGAGGGGACGTCGGCGGCGCCGGACTCTCGCTGCGCCTTGCCGATCCGGCGAAGTCATCCGGGCCGGCTGGCGCGACGTCGGACGGGCCGACATCAGCTGAGGATTGTCCATAGACCCGGTCAGTCAGAGAGCAATTCGCAGTAATAAGAGCAACGCGTCGATAAAAACAAAAGTACGGACTCGCTTCAGCTCAGAACGAAGTCCAGCTGTGAACATGAGGGGGGCTTATGAACGCCAGGCAGACCGTTCTCACATACTTCCTGGGCCTGTCGCTCCTGGGAGCGTCGGCCGTGACATCGGTGCAGGCGGCCGGCGGGGATCCGATCGGGGTCGCCATGCCGACCAAGTCGTCGCAGCGCTGGATCGACGACGGCAACAACATCGTCAGGCTTCTGAAGGCCAGGGGCTACAAGCCGGACCTGCAATACGCGGACGACGACATCCCGACGCAGCTCGCCCAGATCGAGAACATGCTCACCACGGGCGCGAAGATCCTGGTGATCGCTTCCATCGACGGTACGACCCTCAGCGATGTGCTGTCGAAGGCGGGCGAGCGCGGCGTCCGGGTGATCGCCTACGACCGGCTCATCAAAGGGACGCCGCACGTCGATTACTACGCCACCTTCGACAACTACAAGGTCGGCGTTCAGCAGGCGACATCCATCGTCGACGCCCTCGGCCTGAAGGACGGGAAGGGCCCCTTCAACATCGAGTTGTTCGGCGGCTCGCCCGACGACAATAACGCATACTTTTTCTACGACGGCGCCCTGTCGGTGCTGAAGCCCTACATCGACGCGAGGAAGCTCGTGGTGCGCTCGGGCCAGTTCGGCATGGACAAGGTGTCCACCCTGCGCTGGGACGCGGCGACCGCTCAGGCGCGGATGGATAACCTGCTCTCGGCCTATTACGGCACCGCCCATCTCGACGCCGTGCTCTCGCCCTACGACGGCATCTCCACGGCGATCCTCTCGTCGGTGAAGAGCGTCGGCTACGGTTCGGGCGACGTGAAGCTGCCGGTGATCAGCGGCCAGGACGCCGAGCTGCAATCGGTCAAGTCGATCATCGCCGGAGAGCAGACGGCGACCATCTTCAAGGACACCCGGGATCTGGCCAAGGTGGCGGTGGCGATGATCGACGCCATCGAGGCCGGCCGACAGCCCGAAGTCAACGATGTGAAGACCTACAGCAACGGCAAGAAGGTCGTCCCCTCCTACCTGCTCACGCCGGTGATCGTCACCCAGGCCAACTGGAAGCAGGCCCTGGTCGATACCGGGTACTACACGCTCGACCAGCTCAAGTGATCGCAGCCGGGATGGAGCCCGGCGGCTCCGCCCGATCCCATCCCCGCGCCGCGATGGCCGGCGCGGGGGCCGAACGTGCAGTCCGAGCTGGTAGGCGCCGCATGCAGCCCGTCCTCGAAATGCGGGGAATCTCCAAGACCTTCCCCGGTGTGAAGGCTCTCGACGACGTGAATCTCACCGTCGAGCCCGCCGAGATCCTCGCCCTGGTCGGCGAGAACGGGGCCGGCAAGTCGACGCTGATGAAGGTTCTGAGCGGCGTGTATCCCCACGGGTCCTACACGGGCGACATCACCTACGAGGGCCGGCCGGGCCACTTCCGGGACATCACGGACAGCGAGCGCCTCGGCATCGTGATCATCCACCAGGAATTGGCCCTGGTGCCGTACCTGTCGATCGCCGAGAACATCTTCCTCGGCAATGAGCCGGCCCGCTTCGGCATCATCGACCAGGACCGTGTCCACGCCCGCGCCCGCGCGCTGATGGCGACGGTGGGACTCGACGAGAGCCCCGACACCCTCGTCACCCATCTCGGTGTCGGCAAGCAGCAGCTCGTGGAGATCGCCAAGGCGCTCTCCAAGGAGGTCAAGCTGCTGATCCTCGACGAGCCGACCGCGTCGTTGAGCGAGACCGACAGCGCGGCGCTGCTGCAGCTGCTGCTGCGCTTCAAGGCGCAGGGCATCGCGTCGATCCTGATCTCCCACAAGCTCAGCGAGATCGCCAAGGTGGCCGATCGGATCACGGTCCTGCGCGACGGCACCACCGTCGAGACCCTCGACTGCCGCGGCGGCCCGATCGACGAGGACCGCATCATCCGGGCGATGGTCGGCCGCACGCTGGAGAACCGCTACCCCGTCCGCACGCCGCGGATCGGCGCGGTGCTGATGGAGGTGCGCGACTGGACGGTCCATCACCCGATCCACGCCGAGCGGGCGGTGGTGCGCGACGTCGGCCTGAGCCTGCGCAGGGGCGAGATCGTCGGGATCGCGGGCCTGATGGGCTCCGGTCGGACCGAGCTCGCCATGAGCCTCTTCGGCCGGTCCTACGGGCAGGACATCCGGGGCACCGTCCGGATCGACGGTGTCGAGGTCGACGTCTCGACGATCGACCGGGCGATCGCGGCCGGCCTCGCCTACGTCACCGAGGACCGCAAGCAGCTCGGGCTGGTGCTCGGCGAGAACATGACCCTCGCGAACCTGCCGGGCATCTCCACCGCCGCGGTGATCGACGAGGCGGCCGAGCACCGGGTCGCGACCGGCTACCGCACCAAGATGCGCATCCGCTCCCTCGGGGTGACGCAGCCGACCGTGCACCTGTCGGGCGGCAATCAGCAGAAGGTCGTGCTGAGCAAGTGGCTGTTCACGCAGCCCAAGGTGCTGATCCTCGACGAGCCGACGCGCGGCATCGATGTCGGCGCCAAGTACGAGATCTACAGCATCATCAACGAGCTGGCCGAGGACGGGCGCGGCGTCCTCATGATCTCGTCCGAGATGCCGGAACTGCTCGGCCTCTGCGACCGCATCTACGTGATGAACGAGGGGCGGTTCGTGGGCGCGTTCGATCGCGGCGAGGCCAGCCAGGAAGCGATCATGCGCGCGATCATGCGCTCCAGGGGCCTGAACGGATGACCGACATCACAGCGAGCAAATCCATGAGGCCCGGCAGCGACATCATCCCGGCCGCCGCGGCCGCGACGGGGGAGGTCCGGGCCCGGCGCGGCCGCCTGCCGGTGGCGCAGCTGCGCGCCTACGGGCTCGTCGTCGCACTGGCGGTGATCACGCTGTTCTTCGAGGTCGCGACGGGCGGCGTCCTGTTCCAGCCGCTGAACCTGACCAACCTGATTCTCCAGAACAGCTACGTCGTGGTGATGGCGCTCGGGATGCTGCTGGTCATCGTGGCCGGGCACATCGACCTGTCGATCGGCTCGGTGGTCGGATTCGTGGGGGCGCTCGCAGCCCTGCTGATGGTCCGCTTCCACGTCGACCCGGTCCCGGCCGCCCTCCTGTGCCTCGCGGTGGGGGCGGCCATCGGCGGTCTGCAGGGCTACTTCGTGGCCTACCTCGCCATACCGAGCTTCATCGTCACCCTGGCCGGCATGATGGTGTTCCGCGGCCTGACGCAGGTGCTGCTCCAGGGCACCTCCGTCGGGCCGTTCCCGGAGGTGTTCCAGCTCCTCGCCAAGGGCTTCCTCGTCAATGTCGCCGGACCCTGGACCTCCGTCCTGATCGCCCTCGCGCTGGTCGCGACGCTGATCGGGCTCGGCTGGCGAAGGCGGCAGGCGCGGCTGCGGAACGGGAGCCCGGCGGACTCCGTGGCGGCGTTCATCGGCCGCAACGGCGTGACCGCCATCCTGATCCTGGCCTTCGCCTGGCAGATGAGCGCCTACCGGGGCCTGCCCAACGTGCTCCTCGTGCTGCTGGCGCTGGTGACGCTCTACGGCTTCGTGACGACGCGGACGACGATCGGGCGCCGGATCTACGCGCTGGGCGGGAACATCAAGGCCGCGCGCCTCTCTGGCATCAAGACCGAGAGGCTGACCTTCCTGACCTTCGCCAACATGGGCGCGCTGGCGGGTCTCGCCGGCATGATCTTCGTCGCGCGGCTCAACACCGCGAATTCCAAGGCCGGCGTCGGCATGGAGCTCGACGTGATCGCCGCCTGCTTCATCGGCGGCGCCTCGGCGGCGGGCGGCATCGGCAAGGTCTCGGGTGTCGTGATCGGCGCCTTCATCATCGGCATCATGAACAACGGCATGTCGATCCTGGGGATCGGCGTCGACTGGCAGCAGGTGATCAAGGGCGTCGTCCTGCTCGCCGCCGTGTGCCTCGACGTCCACAACAAGAACAACCGGCTCTGACGGGCGCCGCGCGCTCCGCGGCCCCGCGTCCGGTTCGGATCGCCCCGATCGGGACGGCGCGGGTCCGCCCCGCGGAGCGCGTCGATCCGGCGGTGTCGCGACCGCCCGTGGCGCGCCGACCGCGGACGTGGCGCGGTGCTCGCGGTGGTCGGGCCCGGCCCGGCCGCCCGAGGCGGCCGGCGGGTTTCCCCGCCCGGCGCGATCAGGTCTTGCGGGCGACCGTGAAGCGGGCGGCGTCGCGCAGGACGCGGGCGCCCTCCCCCCAGGACGACACCGCGTCCTCGCAGACGCCGACGAGGCGGTCGCACTCGGCGCGGGCGCCGTCGATGCCGAGACGGTCGACGAGCGTCGCCTTGCCGGCATCCTTGTCCTTGCCGGTGGCCTTGCCCATGGCCTCGGGCGAAGCTTCCCGGTCGAGGATGTCGTCGGCGATCTGGAAGGCCTGCCCCAGGGCGAGGCCGTAACGCAGGAGGGCGGCCCGCTGGTCCTTGTCGGCGCCGCCGACGATCGCCCCGGCCTCGACCGAGAAGGCCAGGATCGCCCCGGTCTTCATCGCCTGCATCCGCAGGGTGTCGTCCACGTCCATGTTGGCCGCGCCGAACCGGCCCTCGGCGGTGAGGTCGAGGAGCTGGCCGCCGACCATGCCGCCCAGGCCCGAGGCGCGGGCGAGGCCGAGCACGAGATCGGCGCGGACGCGCGCATCCGGCTGCCAGGCCGGGTCGGCGACGATCTCGAAGGCCAGCGTCTGCAGGGCGTCACCGACCAGGATGGCGGTGGCCTCGTCGTAGGCCTTGTGGACCGTGGGCTTGCCGCGGCGCATGTCGTCGTCGTCCATCGCCGGCAGGTCGTCGTGGACGAGGCTGTAGCAATGGACCAGCTCGACGCCGGCGCCGGCCGCCAGCGCGGCGGCCTCGGAACCGCCGAGCATCCGGGCGGTCTCGATGGCCAGGAACGGCCGGAGGCGCTTGCCGCCGCCGAGCACCGCGTGGCGCATCGCCTCCATCAGGCGCGGCGGCCGGGCGATCTCGCCGGGTCCGACCGCGGGGCCGAGGCGCTCGACCAGGAAGGTCTCGACGGTGCCGGCGACCTCCGTCAACCTGTGGGTAAAATCGGCGGCCGGCGTGACTGCCTTGACCGAACCGGTCGGTGCCTGCGTTGAGGGGGTCGGGGTCATCGGGCTTACGTCCGGTCCTGGCCTTGCGGAAACCAATCGGGTGTCAGTTGGGCGGGGACGGACTCACGGTGGACGGGGCTCGACGCAGGCGGGAGACGGCAGGTCGCGACCTTCCGCTCGCGCGCCCGCGCCGTTCCCGCCGCGTCCGCCAGGCCGTGGGAGCGCTGCTGCTGCTCCCCGCCGTCGGGTTCGTCCTCGCGCTGACGTTGGCGCTCGTCTATAGCGCGGTGATGCCGCCGTCGACCCTGATGCTGGGACGGTGGTTGACGCTTCAGCCGGTGAGCCGCGATCCGGTCCCGCTCTCCGCCATCGCGCCGGCCCTGCCCCAGGCCGTGATCGCCTCGGAGGATCAGCGCTTCTGCCTGGATCACGGCGTCGATTTCGGCGCGATCCGCGACGTGGTCGAGGACGAGGACTCGCCGAGCCGCGGCGCCTCCACGATCGCCATGCAGACGGTCAAGAACGTCTTCCTCTGGCCCGGCCGCTCCTACATCCGCAAGGCCATCGAGATCCCGCTGGCGCTGGCGCTCGACACGCTCTGGGGCAAGCGCCGCATGATGGAGATCTACCTCAACGTCGCCGAGTGGGGAGACGGGATCTACGGTGCGCAGGCCGCGAGCCGGCACTGGTTCGGCAAGGACGCGAGCCGGCTGACCCGCAACGAGGCCGCCCTCCTCGCCGCCGTCCTGCCGAACCCGATCACCCGCAGCGCCGGCCGGCCCTCTCCCGGCGTGCGCCGACGGGCCGCGCGGATCCAGGCCATGATGGGGCAGATCGACGGGCTGACGGGCTGCCTGCGGCGGTAGCAGGGGGCGGTGCGCCTCTGTAAGACGGGCCTTCCAGCGTGAGACCCGGGACCGACCCACGATGAGCGATGCCGTTTACGACCTGAGCCTGGAGCGCATCGCCCTGATCCGCCGGATGGTCGTCGCCTGGGGCGGCGCCGCGCCGGGCGCACCGACCATCCACCCCGCGGCGCCCTACGGCAGCCTGGATCGCGACGGCGACATCGCCAACGTTACCGGCGACGACGAGGGCGCCGAGGAGGAGCACCGGGCGCTGGAGGACGGCCTCGCGGTCTTCGTCCAGAACGCGCACTTGAAGCCGGGCCGGTACCAGTACCACAACGGCCTGGCGAAGCTCGACCCGAGCGCGGTCGGCGACGTCTTCCGCGACGCGGCGACCGGCGAGACACCGGACGTCATCACCTTCGCGGTGACGCCCGAGCACCTCGCCCTGATCCCGCGGCTGCATATCGGGTGGAATGCCGAGCAGGGGGTGCCGCGCGTCGATCCGGAGCGGCCCTACGGCGCGGACGGCGCCTACACGGACGCGATGAAGCGCCATCTCGCCGGCGTGCCGGGCGCGGCCGCGAACGACGACGAGGACGCGGAGACGCGGCTCGTGCGCCTCCACCGCGAGCTGCAGCCCGCGCTGCAGATCTTCCTGCGCTACGCCGATCTTGGACCCGGTGACTTCCGTCGGGCGGCCGAGCGCTGGCTGCCCGCCTGACGGCCGAGGCCGGTCGCCGCCCGCGCGGCGGCGACCGGAAGCGGGCTCAGCCCTCGCGCTTCTTCCGCTGGGCCAGCGTGCGCAGCCGCAGGGCGTTGAGCTTGATGAACCCGGCCGCGTCGCGGTGATCGTAGGCGACAGCACCCTCCTCGAAGGTCACGAGATCCTGGTCGTAGAGCGAGTGCGGGCTCTCGCGGCCGACGACGTGGACGCCGCCCTTGTAGAGCTTCAGCCGCACCGTGCCGGTGACCTTCTCCTGGCTCTTGTCGATCAGGGCCTGGATCATCTCGCGCTCCGGCGAGAACCAGAAGCCGTTGTAGATCAGCTCGGCATATTGCGGCATGAGCTGGTCCTTGAGGTGCGCGGCGCCCCGGTCCAGCGTGATCGACTCGATGGCGCGGTGCGCCGGCAGCAGGATCGTGCCGCCGGGCGTCTCGTACATGCCGCGGCTCTTCATGCCGACGAAGCGGTTCTCCACGAGGTCGAGCCGGCCGATGCCGTTGGCGCGGCCGAGCTCGTTGAGCTTGGCCAGCAGGCTCGCGGGCGACAGGTTCTCGCCGTCGATCGAGACGGCGTCGCCGCGCTCGAACCCGATCGTGATGATCGTCGGCTGGTCGGGCGCCTCCTCGGGCGAGAGCGTGCGCGAGTAGACGTAGTCCGGCACCTCGACGGCCGGATCCTCCAGCACCTTGCCCTCGGAGGAGGCGTGCAGGAGGTTGGCGTCCACCGAGAACGGGCTCTCGCCGCGCTTGTCCTTGGCGATCGGGATCTGGTGCTGCTCGGCGAAGGCGATGAGCTGCTCGCGGGAGCGCAGGTCCCACTCGCGCCAGGGCGCGATCACCGTGACGTCGGGCTTGAGCGCGTAGTAGCCGAGCTCGAACCGGACCTGGTCGTTCCCCTTGCCGGTGGCGCCGTGGCAGACCGCGTCGGCGCCGACCTTCTCGGCGATCTCGATCTGCTTCTTGGCGATCAGCGGCCGGGCGATCGAGGTGCCGAGCAGGTAGACGCCCTCGTAGACGGCGTTCGCCCGGAACATCGGGAAGACGTAGTCGCGGACGAATTCCTCGCGCAGGTCCTCGATGTAGATGTTCTCGGGCTTGATGCCGAGCAGCTCCGCCTTGCGGCGGGCGGGCTCCAGCTCCTCGCCCTGGCCGAGATCGGCCGTGAAGGTCACGACCTCGCAGCCGTAGGTGGTCTGCAGCCACTTCAGGATGATCGATGTGTCGAGGCCGCCGGAATAGGCCAGCACGACCTTCTTCACGGGGCTCTTCGCGGGGACGGACATGCGGCTTCCGGAACTGGGACGGGGCGTCTGCGGCTTATCGCGGGTGTCACCGGCCTGCAACCGGCGCGCCATCTCGCGCGTAGGCCAAATGCCGGAGGATCGGCCGCGTTTCGCCTCACGGCGGCCTTGCGGCTGTGTCAGAAACGGCGCGGGCGTTGCCAGTCGTCATCGCCGCGAGAGTGCATCGGAGAAGCGAAGTCTATGGCGCGCCAGCCAATTCTGGAGTTCTGGTACGAATTCGCCTCCACCTACTCCTACCTCGCGGCCATGCGCGTCGAGGCCGCCGCCGCCGAGGCGGACGTGGCGATCCGGTGGCGCCCCTTCCTGGTCGGGCCGCTCTTCGCCGCGCAGGGCTGGACCACCTCGCCGTTCAACCTCTACGCGGCCAAGGGCAAGAACATGTGGCGCGACGTCGAGCGCGAGGCCGCCCGCCTCGGCCTGCCGCCGGTGACGCGCCCCGCCCAGTTTCCACAGAACAGCCTCAGCGCGGTGCGGGTCGCGATCCTCGGCCAGGACCAGGCGTGGCTGGTGCCGTTCTCGAAGGCGGTCTTCACCGCGAGCTTCGCCGAGGGCCGCTCGATCGCGGAGCCGGCGGCCGTGGCGGAGATTCTCGATTCGCTCGGGCTCGACGGCACGCAGACCGTGCGGGCCGCCGCCGCCGAGACCAACAAGACCAAGCTCCGGGTCAGCGTCGAGGAGGCGCGCTCCCGCGGGATCTACGGGGCGCCGACCTTCCTGGCCGACGACGGCGAGCTGTTCTGGGGCAACGACCGGCTGGAGCAGGCCCTGGCCTGGGCGACCGGCGACCGGCCGAAGGGGCTGCGCTAGGCCGCGCCGGCCACGCGGTAGGGCGACGTTCACGCCGCTCGGCCATCAAACCGACTCGACCCCCTGGTTCTGGTCCGGCTCCGCTTCGGCGCGGCCGGAGCGGGACAGCCACGCCCCGGCCGAGTCCATGCCTGTTTCGAAGCCTGTCTCGCGACGCCTCCTCCTCGCCGCGGCCGCCGCCCTCGGGGCCGGCCTGACCGGCGCCTCCGCGCAATCCTACGGCCAGCGCGTCGCGGTCACCGGTGACGACGGGCGCGCGGTGGCGAACTCGATCCTGCCGGGCGAGATCACCGGGCAGATCCCGGGCCTGCGCGGCGTGACCTATGTCGGGCCGCGGGATGCCGGCACCACGCTCTACGAGTTCTTCGACTTCAACTGCCCGTACTGCCGGAAGGCGGCCGCCGACGTGGTCGCCCTGCACGACAGCGACCCGGAATTGCGGATCGGTCTTGTCCACAACCCGATCCTGTCGCCGCAATCGGCGCAGGCCGCCAAGGTGATGCTGGCGGTGCAGCGCAAGCTCGGCTCCGAGGCGGCGTGGCGCTTCTACCAGACGCTGCTGGGCAAGCCCGGCCGCATCGACGGGCCGGGCGCGCTCACGGCCGCGGCCGCGCTCGGGATCCCGCAGGCAGAAGTGGAGGCGATCGCCGACAGCGAGGAGGTGCGCGCGGCGCTCAAGAGCCAGATGCGGATGGCCGCGGATCTCGGCCTCTACGCGACGCCGTCCTACGTCCTCGGCAACAGCGGCATCCTCGGCCATCCGGGCGCCGGCGCCATGGCCAAGATGATCGCGAGCGTGCGGCGCTGCGACCGGCTCGCCTGCTGACGCGTTCCCCGCGTCACACTTCCGCCGTCCTGACGCGCAGCGACGCGCGCCTGCCGTGTTGCGCGCGGCCATGCTGGCATGCTAGGCGGTCGCCGCGCCACGAGGACAGTTCTCGACCTGTCCGCTGTCGGCGCGATCCCACGTCCCGAACGGTCTCGCACCGCGCTCCAGCCGGAGCGCGCGGAGCGGGCGGGCAACCAGAGAAGAGAGCGACGGGTGGCGCAGAACGGTTCCGAGGCTGGTCCCCTGGTCGCAGGCGTGGCGGGCCGGTACGCTTCCGCCCTGTTCGAACTCGCGCGCGACGAGCGCCAGGTCGACGCGGTCGCCGAGTCCCTCAATCAGTTCGACGGGCTGCTGAAGGAGAGCGCGGATCTCCGCCGCCTCGTCCGCAGCCCGGTCTTCAGCGCCGAGGAGCAGGAGGCCGCGATCGGCGCCGTGCTCGACAAGGCCGGCATCGGCGGCCTGGCCGGAAACTTCATCCGCCTCGCGGCCTCGAACCGCCGGCTCTTCGCGCTCCCCGACATGATCGACGCGTTCCGGGCCCTGGTCCAGGACTCGAAGGGCATCGTCCGGGCCCAGGTGCGCGTGGCCGAGAGGCCGTCCGACGCGGTGATCGAGGAGATCAAGGCGTCGCTGCGCGACATCGCCAAGGCCGACGTCGACGTCGACCTCGTGGTCGACCCGAGCCTGATCGGCGGCCTCGTCGTGAAGATGGGCTCGCGCATGGTCGACGCCTCTCTCAAGACCAAGCTCAACGGTATCCGCCTCGCGATGCGGGCCGCGCGGTAAGCGCCCCCATCCGAACCGAACACGCATAGACGCATCAGCGACAGAGGCCCGAGTATGGACATCCGCGCCGCCGAGATCTCCGCGATCCTGAAAGACCAGATCAAGAACTTCGGCGAAGAGGCCGAGGTCTCCGAGGTCGGGCAGGTCCTGTCCGTCGGCGACGGCATCGCCCGCGCCTACGGCCTCGACAACGTCCAGGCCGGCGAGATGGTCGAGTTCGAGTCGGGCGTGCGCGGCATGGCCCTGAACCTCGAGCAGGACAACGTCGGCATCGTGATCTTCGGCTCCGACCGCGAGATCAAGGAAGGTCAGACCGTCAAGCGCACCGGCGCCATCGTGGACGTGCCGGTCGGCAAGGGTCTCCTCGGCCGCGTCGTCGACGCCCTCGGCAACCCGATCGACGGCAAGGGCCCGATCCAGTCCACCGAGCGTCGCCGCGTCGACGTGAAGGCCCCGGGCATCATCCCGCGCAAGTCGGTGCACGAGCCGATGGCCACGGGCCTCAAGGCGATCGACGCCCTGATCCCGGTGGGCCGGGGCCAGCGCGAGCTGATCATCGGCGATCGCCAGACCGGCAAGACCGCCATCGCCCTCGACACGATCCTCAACCAGAAGCCGGGCCACACCGCCGGCGGTGACGAGAAGGCCAAGCTCTACTGCATCTACGTCGCCATCGGCCAGAAGCGCTCGACGGTGGCCCAGTTCGTGAAGGTGCTGGAGGACCAGGGCGCCCTGGAATACTCCATCGTCATCGCCGCCACCGCGTCGGACGCCGCGCCGATGCAGTTCATCGCGCCCTTCGCCGGCTGCGCCATGGGCGAGTACTTCCGCGACAACGGCATGCACGCCGTGATCGTGTACGACGACCTGTCCAAGCAGGCCGTGGCCTACCGCCAGATGTCGCTCCTGCTGCGCCGCCCGCCGGGCCGCGAGGCCTATCCGGGCGACGTGTTCTACCTCCACAGCCGCCTGCTGGAGCGCGCCGCCAAGATGGGCGACGCCGCCGGCGCCGGCTCGCTGACGGCCCTGCCGGTCATCGAGACCCAGGCCAACGACGTCTCGGCCTACATTCCGACGAACGTGATCTCGATCACCGACGGCCAGATCTTCCTCGAGACCGACCTGTTCTACCAGGGCGTGCGCCCGGCGGTGAACGTCGGCCTCTCGGTGTCGCGGGTGGGCTCCTCGGCCCAGACCAAGGCGATGAAGAAGGTCGCCGGCAAGATCAAGGGCGAGCTCGCGCAGTACCGCGAGATGGCGGCCTTCGCGCAGTTCGGCTCGGATCTCGACGCCTCGACTCAGGCGCTGCTGAACCGCGGCTCCCGCCTCACCGAGCTCCTCAAGCAGCCGCAGTTCTCGCCGCTGAAGATGGAGGAGCAGGTCGCGGTGATCTACGCCGGCGTGAACGGCTACCTGGACAAGCTCCCGGTGACCAAGGTCCGCGCCTTCGAGGACTCGCTGCTGAGCACCCTGCGCTCCAAGCACAAGGACCTGCTCGACTCGATCGCCGCCTCCAAGGACTTGTCGGACGAGAACGCCGGCAAGCTCAAGAGCGTCGTCGAGAGCGTCGCCAAGTCGATCGGCTGATGTGAGGCCCCTCCCCGCGGGGAGGGATCTCGGGTGGTGCGGGGGGATCGCGGTCCCCGCTGCACCGCCCGCACTTCCGGCTCCTTCCCGCCGAGGGAAGGAGAGGCCCATAGAACGGACCTGGACCTCACCCGATGGCGAGTTTGAAGGACCTGCGCAACCGCATCACCTCGGTGAAGGCGACGCAGAAGATCACCAAGGCCATGCAGATGGTCGCCGCCGCCAAGCTGCGCCGGGCGCAGATGGCCGCCGAGGCCGGCCGTCCCTACGCCGAGAAGATGTCCGCGGTGCTCGGCAACCTCGCCGGCAACCTCGTCGGCGGCGTCGGCGCCCCGAAGCTTCTCTCCGGCACCGGCTCGGAGCAGACGCACCTGCTGGTGGTCTGCACCGGTGACCGCGGCCTCGCCGGCGCGTTCAACTCGTCGATCGTCCGCCTCGCGGTGCGCGAATACGCTCAGAAGCTCGCCGCCGAGGGCAAGACCGTCAAGATCATGACGGTGGGCAAGAAGGGCCTCGACGCGCTGCGCCGCCAGTACCGCGACCAGATCGTCGAGAGCATGGATATCCGCGGCAACCGGCCGGTGGATTACGAGTTCGCCGCCAGCATCGCCGACAAGATCCTGACGCGCTTCGAGGCCGGCGAGTTCGACGTCGCGACCCTGTTCTACTCCGAGTTCCGCTCGGTGATCTCGCAGATCCCGACCGCCCAGCGCCTGATCCCGGCGGAGCTGCCCGCTGCCGACACGACCGCGAAGGCGGCTGCCGGCAACGCCGCCCTGGAATTCGAGCCGTCCGAGGAGGCGATCCTGGAGACCCTGCTGCCGAAGAACCTGACGGTGCAGATCTACCGGGCGCTCCTGGAGAACGCCGCCTCCGAGCAGGGCGCCCGCATGAGCGCCATGGACTCGGCCACCCGCAACGCGGGCGAGATGATCAAGAAGCAGACGCTGGTCTACAACCGGACCCGTCAGGCCATGATCACCAAGGAACTCATCGAGATCATCTCGGGCGCGGAAGCCCTCTGAGGCACCGCGACCCGACCGCACAGCTTGAAGGGTAGGTTTACCATGGCGAACACCGCACTCCCCGGCACCGGCTCCAACAAGGTCGGCAAGATCACCCAGGTCATCGGCCCCGTGGTCGACGTGCAGTTCGAGGGCCACCTGCCCGAGATCCTGAACGCCCTGGAGACCAAGAACAACGGCGCCCGCCTCGTCCTCGAGGTCGCCCAGCAGCTCGGCGAGAACACCGTCCGCTGCATCGCCATGGACACGTCGGAGGGCCTGACCCGCGGCCAGGAGTGCACCGACACCGGCGAGCCGATCAAGGTTCCCGTCGGCATGAACACCCTCGGCCGCATCATGAACGTCATCGGCGAGCCGATCGACGAGGCCGGCCCGGTCCAGGCCACCACCTACCGCGCCATCCACCAGCCGGCCCCCTCCTACGCCGAGCAGTCGACCGAGGCGCAGATCCTCGTCACCGGCATCAAGGTGGTGGACCTGCTCGCCCCCTACGCGAAGGGCGGCAAGATCGGCCTGTTCGGCGGCGCCGGCGTCGGCAAGACCGTGCTGATCATGGAGCTGATCAACAACATCGCGAAGGTGCACTCGGGCTACTCGGTCTTCGCCGGCGTGGGTGAGCGCACCCGCGAGGGCAACGACCTCTACCACGAGATGATCGAGTCCAAGGTGAACGTCGACCCGAAGGAGCACGGCTCCGCCGAGGGCTCGAAGTGCGCCCTGGTCTACGGCCAGATGAACGAGTCGCCCGGCGCCCGCTCCCGCGTCGCCCTGACCGGCCTGACCATCGCCGAGCAGTTCCGCGACGACGGTCAGGACGTGCTGTTCTTCGTCGACAACATCTTCCGCTTCACGCAGGCGGGCTCCGAGGTGTCGGCGCTCCTCGGCCGCATCCCCTCGGCGGTGGGCTACCAGCCGACCCTCGCCACCGACATGGGCGCCCTCCAGGAGCGCATCACCACCACGACCAAGGGCTCGATCACCTCGGTGCAGGCCATCTACGTGCCGGCCGACGATCTGACCGACCCGGCGCCCGCCGCCTCGTTCGCCCACCTCGACGCCACGACCGTGCTGTCGCGCTCGATCGCCGAGAAGGGCATCTACCCGGCGGTGGATCCGCTGGACTCGACCTCGCGCATGCTGTCGCCGGCGATCCTCGGCGAGGAGCACTACGACGTCGCCCGCCGCGTCCAGCAGACCCTGCAGCGCTACAAGGCGCTCCAGGACATCATCGCGATCCTGGGCATGGACGAGCTGTCCGAGGAGGATAAGCTGACCGTCGCCCGCGCCCGCAAGATCGAGCGCTTCTTCTCGCAGCCCTTCTCGGTGGCCGAGGTGTTCACCGGCTCGCCGGGCAAGCAGGTCGCCCTCGAGGACACCATCAAGGGCTTCAAAGGCCTGGTGAACGGCGACTACGACGACCTCCCGGAGGCCGCCTTCTACATGGTCGGCACCATCGAGGAGGCCCAGGAGAAGGCCAAGAAGCTCAAGGCCGCGTAAGACGACATCCCCCCTTCCCCGCGCGGGAAGGGGGCAGAGGCTGCGCGGGCGACCCTCACCGGTGCCGTCCGCGCAGCCTTTTCCGAGACGCTCCGCCCGCGCGGCGGGGCGCGCGCCGCCGATCCGGGAACACGTCAGGCCATGGCCACCTTCCACTTCGATTTCGTCGGCCCCGAGCGGACGCTGTATTCCGGCGAGGTGACCGCCGTTCAGCTGCCCGGCACCGAGGGCGAGATGACCGTGATGCCGGGCCACGCGCCCGTGCTAACCTCCCTGCGCGTCGGCGTCATCGTGATCACCGAGAGCCAGGGCAGCGGCAAGCGGATCTACGTCCGCGGCGGCTTCGCCGATATCGGGCCGACGGCCGTGACCGTGCTGGCCGAGCGCGCCGCCCCGATCGAGGAGCTGACCCACGAATCCCTCGACCGGGACATCGAGGCGATCGAGATGCAGCGCGACGCCACCGAGGATCTGCAGAAGCGCGAGGAGCTGAACGGCCAGATCGTCCAGCTCCAGGAGACCAAGGCGCTCCTCAAGCTCTGATCCCGGTCAGCGGGCGCTCTCCAGCGCCCGCGCCAGCAGGTCGGCCCGCGCGGCGGCGTCCGTCGGGCAGCCCCGCTCCAGCCAGACTTTCCGCGCCGCGGCCAGCCCACGCCCGATGCCGGGGCCTGGCGCCACCCCGGCCGCCACCAGATCCGCACCCGCCAGGGGGAAGGCCGGCGACGCCCCCTCCCCCTCCAGGGCCCGCAGGGCCGCCCGCGCCGCCTCCGTCACCGCGGGCCGCGGCTCTCCGGCCAGGATCGCCAGCGTATCGGCCAGGCACGACAGCCCGTGCCGCGCCGCCAGGGCCCGCGCCGCGACCGCGTCCAGCACCGCGCATCCGTGGAGATCGGCCAGCACCTCGGCGTAGCCGAGGAGGTGTCCGTGCTCGCTCTTCGAGAGACGCAGCCGCTCGCGCAGCCGGTCGGCGTCGTGCCGGGCGCCGACGGCGAGAGCCGCGAGGCGCTTCACCGGGGGCAGGCCCGCCCCGGCGGCGCGCGCGAGCCGCCCGAGTTCCCCGACGCCGCCGGTGATCCGCGCCAGCAGGCCGGTCGCGCTCAGCGTCGTCACCAGGGCCGGGCCGCCGGGGGCCGCCAGCAGCTTCAGGAACTCCGCGCGCACGCGCTCGCGCGAGAGCCGGTCGAGGCTGTCCCGCGCGGCCACGCAGGCAGCCAGGGCCGCGGCGTCGGGCGCGCCGGCACCGAACCGGGCATGGAAGCGGAAGAAGCGCAGGATCCGCAGGGCGTCCTCGCGGATCCGTGTCGCCGGGTCACCGATGAAGCGCACCCGCCCGGCCGCGAGGTCGGGGCGGCCGCCCACCGGGTCGTGCAGGCTCCCGTCGGCGCCGAGGGAGAGCGCGTTGACGGTGAAGTCCCGGCGCTCGGCGTCGCGCAGGAAGTCGGTGCCGAAGCGGACGACCGCGTGCCGCCCGTCGGTCTCGACGTCCTCGCGCAGAGTCGTGACCTCGATCGGCCCCTCCTCGGTCACCAGGGTGACCGTGCCGTGCTCGATGCCGGTCGGCACCGCCTTGAGGCCGTGCGCCCGCTGCGCCGCCCGCATCACCGCCTCGGGCCGGTGCGTGGTCGCCATGTCGATGTCGGCGGTCTGCGCGCCGAGGAGCGCGTCGCGGACGCAGCCGCCGACCAGCCGGGTCTCCGCGCCCGGCGCGTCCAGGGCGGCGAGGACGCGGCGCACCCCCGGGCGTTCGAGCAGCGCGCTCAGGCCCGCCGGATCGAGGGCGCGGCTCACCGGAAGCCGCCGGGCACGAGGCGGCCGTTCTCCATGTGGGTCGGCACGTAGCCCCCCTGGCGGCGTTCGGAGAACAGCCCCTCGTAGACGAGGGTGCCGATCACCACCGCCAGCCCGGCCAGGACGAGGCGGAACAGGTGGGCGTCCCAGTGGACCCGCCGCAGGGGATTGCGGCCGGACAGCAGCAGGTAGACCAGGAACAGCGCGAAGGGGACGAGGAAGAGGCCGAACTCTTCGAGGACGCGGCGGAGCATGGGGCCAGCCTAACGCGCCGGGCGCCCGGCGTCGCCCGGCCCGGCCTCCGGGTAGAGCCGTTCGCGCAGATTATTCAGGATTCCGGCGGTGACGCCCCAGATCAGCCGCTCGCCGAAGGTCAGGGCGTAGAACCAGCGCTCGCGGCCCTGCCACGCGCGGGAGCGCAGGCGGTAGCGTTCCGGGTCCAAGAGGAACGGGAGCGGCACCTCGAAGACGTCGGCCACCTCGTTCGGGTTCGGCGTCAGGACCGCGCCGGGATCGACCAAGCCGATGACCGGGGTCACGAGGAAGCCGGTGCCCGAGAGGTACGGGTCGAGATAGCCGAGCAGCCGCACCGCCTCGGGCGGCAGCCCGATCTCCTCGAAGGCCTCGCGCAGGGCCGCGTCCGCGGGCCCGGGATCGGAGGGATCGATCTTGCCCCCCGGCAGCGCCACCTGCCCGGAATGGTCGCGCAGGTTGGCGGCCCGCATCGTCAGGATCAGGGTCGGACCGTCCGCGCGCGGCACGACCGGCACGAGGACGGCGGCCCGGCGGTGCGGCGGCGGCGGGATCACGGCCGTCCCGTCCGGATCGAGGCTGTGGTCGCCCCGCGGATTGGAGGTCGGATCGTCCGGCCCGGGCGGATCCGGCGACAGGCCGGCGGCGGCGCGGGCGAGGAAATCGGCGAGCGGGTCGCTCACGCGGCGGCGACCGGCGCGATCGTGTGGAAGGCGCCGCCGGCCCACAGGCCGAGCCAGGGCTTCCCGTCGACGACGCGCTCCTCGGCGAGATCCACGAGGTCGTAGGTGAGCGCCCGGGTCACGAGCGCCCAGAGCCCGCGGCGGACATGGAGGTAGGGCTTCAGCGCCCCGTCCGGTGCCGCCTCGAAGCGAAGGGCGTGCTCGGCATCGACGCTGACCAGATCGTCGACGTTGGTCCGGAAGGAGACGCGCCGCTCCGCCCCGCTCCCGTCCACCGCCATCTCGACGGCCACGAAGGCCGCGTCGTCCACGGTGATGCCGACGCTCTCCACCGGCGTGACCAGGACGGTGCGGCCGTCCGGCTCGCGCCGCAGGATGCTGGCGAACAGCCTGACCAGCTTGTCCCGGCGGATCGGCGAGCCGTTGTGGAACCACGTCCCGTCCGCCGCGATGCGGATGTCGATGGCGCCGCAATAGGGCGGGTCCCACCGCTCCACCGGCGGCAATCCGCGCTTCGGCAACTCCCCCAGGGCCGCGCTGAGGCGGCTCAAGGTCGGGTCGGGGGCGGGATCCTCGCTCATGCCCGTGACAGATAGCGTCCCGATGCCCGCTCAGCCATGGCCGATCGGAGGATCGGCGCCGCTCCCTTGCCGGATCGCAGGGGCGGGATCCTAGGCCGGACCGGCACCCTGGGTGTTCACCGTCACGGCGTAGAGCGACTGGCTCGCTGCCATGAACAGGCGGTTGCGCTTGGGACCGCCGAAGGTGAGATTCCCGCACACTTCCGGCAGGCGGATCCGCCCGATGAGCTTGCCCCGCGGTGTCCAGACGGTGACGCCGTTGTAGCCCACGGCACGACCGGCGTTGCTCGACACCCAGAGATTGCCGTCGACGTCGGCCCGCAGGCCGTCGGGCCCGCATTTCACCCCGTCCACGACGCAGTCCGAGAACAGGCGCTTGTTCGACAGCGCCGCCCCGGTCCCGACGTCGAAGGCGTAGATCTCGCCCTTGCCGCCGGGTCCGGTATCGCCGGGCCCCTTCCCGGTGGAGCAGACGTAGAGCGTCCGGTGATCGGGCGAGAAGCACAGGCCGTTGGGGTCGGGCACCTCGTCGTCGGTGAGAACCCGGTCGACCCGCCCGGACGGGTCGATCCGGTAGACCGCGTTCGGCAGCACGCGGCGCCGCGGGCCGGTCCCGGCCGGCTGGCCGAGCCGCGGATCGAGATGGCCGTGCGGGTTGCTCGGACCGCCCGCCGCGTCGGGGAGGCCCTCGTAGAGGAGCGCGCCGTAGGGCGGATCGGAGAACCAGTACGCGCCGTCCGGGTGCTGGACCACGTCGTTGGGGGAGTTGAGCGGCTTCCCGTCGAACGAATCGGCCAGGACCGTCGCCGAGCCGTCGAGCTCGTAGCGGACGACGCGCCCGGTGGCATGCTCGCAGGTGAGCTGCCGCCCCTGGCGATCGAAGCTGTTGCCGTTGGAATTGTTGCTCGGCATGCGGAAGGTCGAGACGTGCCCGTCCTCCTCCAGCCAGCGCATCTGTCGGTTGTTCGGGATGTCGCTCCAGACGAGGTAGCGGCCGACGGCGTTCCAGGCCGGTCCCTCCGCCCAGAGGGCGCCGGTCCAGAGCCGGCGGATGGCGCTGTTCGGCACGATGTAGGGCTCGAAGGCCGGGTCGACCGTGACGATGTCCGGATCGGTGAAGTAGGTGGTCGGCGGCGCTCCCGGGCGGAAGTCGCGCGGCGGGCTCGTCACCGTGCTGGGCGGCGCGGGCTGCGCCGCCGCGTCGCCGGCCGTGACGGCGAGTGTTCCCAGGGCCGCGAGGACCGTGCGCCGGGAGGGCGGGACACGGCCGCGCTCGGCCGCGATCCCGGATGCATCGGTCCGCGACGGTCGCATACGATCCTCCCCCGCGCATCCTGCAACGGGCCGCGGCGCGCGCCGGCAGGCTAGGACACCTGTCCTGAGCTGGTCAACTGGGCCGGCGCCGCAGGATCTTCCAGACGCCGTCCGCCGAGGCGAGGAGACGGGTGCCGTCGCGGACGTCGCCGCGCATGAACACGAGGGAGCCGGTGCGCTTGACGACCTGCGGCCGGATCTCGATCCAGTCGCCGAGGCGGCCGACATCGATGAACTTCATCTCCAGCTGGATCGTCACGCAGTTGGCGCCTTCGGCGGCGCGCATCGCGGTCTCGCCGAGAGCCCGGTCGGCGAAGCTCATCAGCATGCCGCCGTGGACCACGCCGATCAGGTTGGCGTGCTTCTGATCGGCCCGGAACGCGTAGGCGCCGTCCGCGCCGCGGACGTGCAGCGGCCCGACATGGGCGATGAAGCCCTTGTCCTCCACCAGCGCCCAGCCCTCGGCGGCGGGATCGTAGGCATCCTTATCCGTAGTCATCGCGTCGGGTCCGTTCGTGTCGAGGTTTCGGTGGGCGGATGTCAGGTTCCCCGGGGCTTGGCCCGCCGGGTCGGCGCCTCGCTGAGCGGATCCTCCGGCCAGGGATGGCGCGGGTAGCGCCCGCGCATCTCGGACCGCACCGCCGCCCAGGAGCCGCGCCAGAAGCCCGGCAGGTCCCGGGTGATCTGGATCGGCCGCTGCGCCGGCGACAGCAGGTGCAAGACCAGCGGCCGGCCACCGGCCCGCGGGTGCCGGTCGAGGCCGAACAGCTCCTGCACCCGGACCGCCAGCGCCGGTTCCTCGGCCGTGTAATCCACGGGGATGCGCGAGCCGGTCGGCACCTCGACATGGGTCGGCGCCTCCGCGTCGAGCCGAGCGCGCAGGTCCCAGGGCAGCAGCGCCTGGAGAGCGTCCGCCAGATCGCCCGCCGTGACCGACGCCAGGCCGGCGCGACCCACGAGGGACGGCGCCAGCCACGTCTCCGCCGTCCGGGCCAGCGCCTGGTCCGACAGGTCGGGCCAGGCAGCGCCCTCGGCGGCGCGGAGGAAGTTCACCCGGGCTCGCCACTGCGCCAGGGCCGGCGTCCACGGAAGCCGGTCGATCCCGAGATCGGCGATGCCGCGCGCCAGAATCGCGGCGCTGTCCATGTCTGACGGCACCGGCAACGGCCGTGATCCGAGACTGACTGCGCCGAGTCGCCGGACCGCCCGCGCCCGCAGGGCGGCTGCCGGCGGATCGAAGGCGATCTCGGTGCGCGACTCGATCCGGCCGGCGAACAGCCGTTCGATCGCCTCGGCGCCGATCGCCGCCGCGGCGAGGATCCGGGCGTTCCCGGCCGATCCGGCGAGGTCGGCGATCACCAGATGGGTCTCGCGGGCGAGCGGGCTCGCCGGGTCGAGGCGCCCGGCCCGGCCGCTCGCCATCACGAACTCGCCCTCGCGGCCGCGCGCCCGGGCCACGCGGTCCGGATAGGCGAGCGCCAGGAGCGGCCCGGCGCCGGAGGGGCCGGCGTCCGGGCTCGCGGGACCTCCCGCCCCGGCGATCCGGGCCCAGCTCTCGGCGAGCCGGCGCATGTCGGCGGCGCGCCCGCCCCGGTCGCGGCGGAACCGCTCGACCCGCTCGTCGAGGTCGACCCCGTCGCCCCCGAGGCCCCGCTCCACCAGCACGGCGGCGAGGTCGGCGGCGGCCCGGGCCTGACCGGTGCCGGCCGCCACCGTCACCATCCGGGCGAGCCGCGGCGGCAGCGGCAGCGCCCGCAGCCGCGCGCCGACCGGCGTCAGGCGGCCGTCGGCGTCGAGCGCGCCCAGCTCGCTCAGCAGGGCGCGGGCCTCCGCCAGGGCGGGCGCCGGGGGCGGGTCGAGGAAGGCGAGCGCGCCGGGGTCGGTCACGCCCCAGGCGGCGCAGTCGAGGAGCAGCCCGGCGAGGTCGGCCGACAGGATCTCGGGCCGCGTGAACGGCTCCAGGGCGTTCGTGCCGGCCTCGGACCAGAGCCGCCAGCAGAGGCCGGGCTCGGTGCGTCCGGCACGGCCCCGGCGCTGGTCCACGGAAGCGCGAGAGGCGCGGGCCGTGACCAGACGGGTCAGGCCGAGGCCCGGCTCGTAGACCGGGACCCGCGCCAGCCCCGAATCGACCACGATCCGGACGCCCTCGATGGTCAGGGAGGTCTCGGCGATGCTGGTCGCGAGGACGACCTTCCGCGTGCCGGCGGATGCCGGCGCGACGGCGCGGTCCTGCTCGGCGGGCGTCAGCGCGCCGTAGAGCGGCGCGAGCTGCACGTCGGGCCCGACCGTCTCGGCCAGCAGGTCGGTGGTCCGGCGGATCTCCGCCTGTCCGGGCAGGAACACCAGGATCGAGCCCGGATCCGCCCGCAGGGCGCGCAAGGTGACCTCGGCAACCGAGTCCTCGACCCGACGGTTCGGGTCGCGCTCCACGTACCGGGTCTCCACCGGGAAGGCGCGGCCCTCGGAGGCGACCACCGGGGCGTCGCCCATCAGCCGCGCGACCCGGGCGCCGTCGAGGGTCGCCGACATGACGAGGATCCGCAGGTCCTCCCGCAGGCCGCCCTGCGCGTCGAGCGCCAGCGCGAGGCCGAGATCGGCGTCGAGGGAACGCTCGTGGAACTCGTCGAACAGGACGGCGCCGATTCCGGACAGCTCCGGATCGTCCAGGATCATCCGGGTGAAGACGCCCTCGGTGACGACCTCGATCCGCGTGCGGCCCGAGATCTTCGAGCCGAGGCGGACGCGCAGGCCGACCGTGCCGCCGACCGGCTCGCCCAGCGTCTGGGCCATCCGCGCGGCGGCGGCCCGGGCCGCGAGGCGGCGCGGCTCCAGCAGGATGATCTTGCGCCCGTCGAGCCAGGGCGCCGCCAGGAGGTCGAGGGGCACGCGGGTCGTCTTGCCGGCGCCCGGGGGCGCCACCAGGACGGCGGCGTTCCGCGCGGCGAGCGCGCGGCGCAGATCGGGGAGCGCCGCCTCGATCGGCAGCACGGGTGCGGGACCGGCCATCGCGGCCGCTGATGGCGCGGCGCGGCGTCGAGTGCAACCGGCGCGAACCCGGGTCGGCGCCGCGTCCGGCGTTCCCGTGACGCCGGGCACGATTCGACACGGGGTCCCCGTCCCGAGCCCTGGCAACCGCGCGGCGCCGCCGCGATCGTGCGGCGCGACTGCACAGATCCGACGGGAGCGAAACGATGACCCTCCGCCGCCGCGCGCCTACCCTCGCCGCCCTCTCCGTGGTCCTGCCTCTGGCGGTCACGGCGGCGCCGGCGCAGGACCGGCTGCCGACCATCCCGCGCCGGGACTACTCTCCCGAGCAGAGACAGGCGGCTGAGGCCTTCGCGCAGGCGCGCGGCAAGCCGCCCTTCGGGCCGTTCGAGCCGCTCATGTACTCGCCGGAGGTGATGACGCTCGCCCGGTCGATGGGCGACTATCTCCGCTTCAAGCCGAAGATCGGCACTACGCTCTCGGAGCTGGTGATCCTGATGACCGCCCGCCGCTGGACGCAGGACTACGAGTGGTACGTCCACGCGCCGATAGCCGAGAAGGCCGGCATCTCCGCCGACATCATCGCGGCGATCCGCGACGGCCGCCGGCCGGCCAAGATGAGCGACGACGAGACCCTCGTGTACGATTTCACCGCCGAGCTCCAGGACACGAGGCGCGTCTCCGACGCGACCTTCGCGCGCGCCGAGGCCCGGTTCGGCAAGCCCGGCGTCGTCGATCTGGCGGCGATCTCGGGCTACTACACGTTCCTGGCGATGGAGCTGAACGCGGCCCGCTACCCGATTCCCGCCGACGGCAAGCCGCTGCCGCGCATGCCCGAGTAAGCCGGCTTATCCACAGCTGCCCGGCACCGGAAACGGCGTTGTCCACAGGGTTTGGCCGGTCGAGCGCGGCCGGCCCGGCCGCCGTTGACGGAACGTTAACCCTTATGGCTTGTTCTCTTTTCGTTCCCGGACGCGACGAAGGAGAACCCGATGCTGACCCAGGTCCTGGCCCAGCGCGACGATCACGTATGCCCCGTCGAGGCGATCAGCTCCGCCTATCTCGGCTTCGCGGGCGGCGATGCCGGGATCGCCCTGCGCTGCGCGATCGCCGACGCCCTGTCCGACCTGATGGAGGCGGAGCGGCGCACGCGCGAGCGCAGCCGCCTGATCTCCCGCGGCTACGTCCGGACCGCCCCCGATCCGGAGGCCGGGCCGACAAGCTGAACCGTGGCTGCAGGCCGGCTTCAGCTTCGGTGCAGCGCGGGCGCGGCATTGTCCCTCGTGTGATCCGGGGCGCCGCAGGCGCTCCCCGCACCCACCGGAGACAGGTCATGACACGCATCGCTCTGCTCTCGGCCGCCGCGCTGATCGGCGCGGGCACCCTGGCCTCCACCGCCGCCGAGGCCCGCGGCGGCGGCGCCATCGCGGCCGGCATCATCGGCGGCCTCGCGGCCGGCGCCCTGATCGGCGCCGCGACCCAGGCCCACGCGGCGCCCAGCTACGGTTACGGCGACGCGGATTACGGCTACGCCCCGGCCCCCGTGGTCGTGCGGCCGGCCCCAGTCTACCGCGTCTACGAGGAGGAGGCGCCGGTCTACGCCACCCGCCGGACCGTGACCTACGAGCGGGTCCCGGTCGGCTACGGCCCGGCCCGCCACTGGCGCGGCGAATACGAGGGTGGCTACGGCTATCGCGGCTGGTGAGCCGGGGGTTGCGCCGGGCGCCGTGACGGGGCCCGGGCGCGTGGCTTAAGACGGTGGCGGCGCCGGCCGAATCCGGCGGTCCGCACCCACCGACGGGTCATCGACGGGTCCATGCTGGTCCACGAAGGCGAGACGCGCACCCCGGAGGCCGACAGGGCGCTCGCCCTCTCCCTCGCCGGGGTGGCCGGCGCGTTGAACACCGCCGGCTTCTACGCCGTGGGCCTCTACGCCTCGAACATGACCGGGAACGTCTCGGCCATCTCCGACCGGACCGGCACGGGTGACCTTCTGCTGGCCTTGCAGGCGGGCCTGCTCGTCATCCTGTTCGTCCTCGGCGCCGCCACCGCGACGCTGCTGATCCGCCGCCGCCGCCGCGGGCGCCGTCCGGGCGCCTACGCCTACGGAGTCTGCGCGGAGGCGATCCTCCTCGTCGCCGTCGGCCTGCTCGTGCTGCCGCTCCACGAGCCGGCACGGAGCCACGCCCTCGTGCTCGGCCTGAGCTTCGTCCTCGGTCTCCAGAACGCGGCCGTGACCAAGATCTCCGAGTCGCGGGTCCGGACCACGCACGTGACCGGCATGATCACCGATATCGGCATCGAGCTCGCGCGCTGGCTCGATCGCGGCGCGCCGGGCGCCGACCCGCTGAAGGCCCACGATCCGGTGCGGCTGCGGCTGTACCTCTCGACCGTGGGCGCCTTCCTGGCGGGCGGCGTGGTGGGGGTCGTGGCCTACCGCCTCGTCGGCGTGACGCTGCTCTTCGCGGCGGCCGCGATCCTGGCCGGTCTCGCCCTCCCCGCCCTCAGGCGGTGACGTCGAGGAGCTGACCCATCATGCGGTCGGCGGAGCGCGCCACCGCGGCGTTCAGCGCGAAGGCCGACCTCGACCCGATCAGGTCCAGCGCGGCCCCCGACAGGTCCACCTGCGCGGCCGGCGGCAGGCCCGCGTCGCCGACGGGCGCGCCGCTCGCCGCGATGGTCTCGGCGGCCTTCCCGAGCCGATCGGTGGCCCGGGTCATGCCGGTCGCGGCGGTCTGAAGGGCGTCGATCATGCCGGAATCTCCCGGGCCTGACCCTGGCAGGGAGGCGCGAAGAGCCGGTTTCGGCGATCGCTCGAATGCGACCGATCCCGCGCATTCCGGACCGCCCGGCGCTCACCCCTTCGGCGCGCACACGGTGACCGGGGAGGCGCCGCCATAGGGCCGTTCGGCGTCCGCGATCTGCTTCGCGGCGGCCTCGCAGGCCTGCCGGGTGTTGAACTCCACGGACCCGATCGCCGAGCCCGAGCCGGCCAGCATGATGATGAGCACGTAGACCACGCCATTCCCCTCCGGAGCCCCGGTCCGGCGTCGCGATGCGTGCTGGTGCGGACGGCGGGACTCGAACCCGCACGGCCTCGCGGCCGCAAGATTTTAAGTCTCGTGCGTCTACCGGTTCCGCCACGTCCGCATGCGCCCTCGGTAGCGGGGGCGGCGGGTCCGATCAAGCGGGGGGCGTCCAGCCGTACAGCCACGCGTAGCGGTCCCGCATGCCGTCCGGGCCGAGGCGGGCCATCACGGCGTTGCGCACGAACGCCACCACGCCGCCGGCGTGGTAAGTCCGGCCGTTGCTCCGCGCCGCCTTCTGAACCCGTCGCACCCGGGCGGTCCGCGCGCCCGAGAACGCCGCGAGCGCGGCCGGCACGTCGGCGTGGTCCGCGAGGGCGCGGGTCAGGATCGCGGCGTCCTCGATCGCCAGGGCCGCGCCCTGTGCGAGGTAGGGCAGCACCGGGTGGGCAGCATCGCCGATCAGCGCGAGCCGGTCGCGGGCGAGCGGGCGCGCCACGGCCCGGTCGGCGAGCGACCAGACCAGCCAGGAATCCGGCAGGCTCAGGAGGTCGCGCAGCGGCGCGGCGCAGCCGCGCAGATGCCCGCGCAGCACGGCCGGCTCGCCGAGCCGGCCCCAGCCCTCGTCGCCCACCGCTTCGGGCACGACCGCCACCACGTTGAGGAACTGCCCGTCCCGCACCGGGTAATGCACCACGTGCCGGCCGCGGCCGAGCCACAGGCCGGTGGCGGCGCCGCGCAGCGCCTGCGGGGCCGCCTCCATGGGGATCAGCGCCCGCCACGCCGCGGCCTGTCCGGGCCGGAGCGGGGCCGGATCGAGATGCGCGCGCAGGCGCGACCGCAGCCCGTCCGCGCCGACCACGAGGTCGAAGGCGGCCGGCTGGGCCCCGCTCGCGCCCTCGACGGTGAGGACGGCCTCCGAGGCCGTCCGGGACACGGCCGTGACGGTGCGGCCCATCAGCAGGCGGATCGTCGAGCGACTCCGGAGCGCGTCGAGCAGCAGCGTCTGCAGGTCGGCGCGGTGGATCACGTAGTAGGGCGCGCCGAACCGGCTCAGCGCCTGCGCGCCGAGCGCCACGCCGCCGATGCGGCGGCCGCTGTCGAGGGCGCGCACCTCGACGGCGGGCGGCTCGCTCGCCGCCCGACGCAGGGCCGCAGAGAGCCCGAGCCCGGCCAGGATCCGGCTCGCGTTGGGCGAGATCTGGATCCCGGCCCCGACCTCGCTGAAGCCGGTCCGGCGCTCGATCACCGTGACGGCGTGGCCGGCATCCGACAGAGCCAGCGCCGCCGTCAGGCCGCCGATCCCGGCCCCGACGATCCCGATCCGCAGAGATGGACTGCCAGAGGGCACGGTCGGCGGCGCCTACTCCGCCGCGACCTTGGCGTCGTCCCGCCACACACAGGCCTGCGGCTCCGCCTGATCGGCCTTCAGACCGGCCCTGTACCGGTAGAGCGTCGAGCAGTACTGGCAGATGATCTCGCTGTCGGCGCCCATGTCGAGGAACACGTGCGGGTGGTCGAACGGCGGCAGCGCGCCGATGCACATGAACTCCTTCACGCCCACGGTGATCACCGGCACGCCCGGCTCGTTGTGGAAGTGCGGTACCGCCTTGCCTGCCATCCGGCCCTCGCCTGCCCCGCGACCGACCGCGCGGCGAATCTGCCTGCGCGCACCCGGGCGTCTCGCGGCCGCTTATGCCGCCAGCCCCGCGACCGGCGCAAGCCTCGCCCGACCGGTGACCGATGCGGCTTGGACTCCCGCGCCCCGCGCCGTACATAAGGCGGAGCCCGATTGACGCCGCCGCGAAAAAAGTCCCGATCATGCAGCAGGAACAGGCCAGTGCGCAGGGTGCGCGCCGCGCCCCGGAACCGCCGATCCACGGTTCCGAGGGATTCGAGGGCATGCGCCGCGCGGGGCGGCTCACCGCCGAGGCCCTCGACCTGCTGATGGAGGCGACGCAGCCCGGCGTCACTACCGAGGAGCTCGACAAGCTCGCCTACACCTTCGCGATGGATCACGGCGCCTATCCGGCCTCGCTCCTCTACCGCGGCTATCCGAAGTCGATCTGCACCTCGATCAACCACGTGGTCTGCCACGGCATCCCCAACGACAAACCGCTGCGCGAGGGCGACATCGTCAACCTCGACATCTGCCTGATCCTCGACGGCTGGCACGGCGATTCGAGCCGGATGGCCTATGTCGGCGAGGTGCCCCGCAAGGCCCAGCGCCTGTGCGAGATCACCTACGAGGCGCTGATGCGCGGCGTCGCCGCCGTGAAGCCCGGCGGCTCGACCAACGATATCGGCCGGGCGATCCAGTCTTACGCCGAGGGCGAGCGCTGCTCGGTGGTGCGCGACTTCTGCGGCCACGGCCTCGGGCGCACCTATCACGACGCGCCCACGATCCTGCACTACGTCGAGGCCAGCTACGACGTGCCGTTCAAGCCCGGACAGTTCTTCACGATCGAGCCGATGATCAATCTCGGCCGGCCCGCCGTGAAGGTCCTGGGCGACGGCTGGACCGCCGTGACCCGCGACCGCTCGCTCTCCGCCCAGTTCGAGCACACGGTCGGCGTCACCGAGACCGGCGTCGAGATCTTCACGATCTCGCCGAAGGGGCTGCATCAGCCCGTCAACCCGGCCGCCTGACCGGCCGTGTCGCCGCGGCCGGACGACGGTGAGGCGGGGCTGTTCGCCGACAGCGCCGCCCCGTCCCCGGTCGAGAAGGAGGCGCCGCACTACCACGGCCATCGCGACCGCCTGCGGGAGAAGTTCGCAACGGCGGGGGCCGACGCGCTGCCCGATTACGAGCTGCTGGAGCTGGTCCTGTTCCGGGCGATACCCCGGCGGGACGTCAAGCCCCTCGCCAAGGCGCTGGTCGCCCGGTTCGGCAGCTTCGCCGAGGTGGTCAGCGCCGAGCCGGCGCGGCTGATGGAAGTGGAGGGCGTGAGCGCCGGGGTCGCGTCCGACCTCAAGGTGATCGAGGCCGCGGCGCGGCGGCTCGCCCGGGGCGCGATCCGGGAGCGCGCGCTCCTGGGCTCGTGGAGCGCGCTGCACGAGTACCTGCGCGCCACCATGGCGTTCGCCCCGCGCGAGGAGTTCCGCGTCCTGTTCCTCGACAAGCGCAACCACCTCATCGCCGACGAGGTGCAGGGACGCGGCACCGTCGACCACACGCCTGTCTATCCGCGCGAAGTCGCCCGCCGGGCGCTCGAATTGTCGGCCACGGCCATCATCCTGGCCCACAACCACCCGTCCGGCGACCCGGCCCCCTCCGCGGCCGACGTGGCGATGACCCGCGAGATCGTGGCGGTCCTGGCGCCGCTCAAGATCGTCGTCCACGACCACGTGATCCTCGGCCGAAACGGTCACGCCAGCCTGAAAGGCCTCAAGCTGATCTGATCCTCCGGCCGCCTTGAGCGTTATCGCCCGCGGATATAGCCATGAACGGGTGGCGCGCCTCTTGCCTCAAGAGCGGGAGCGTACGGGAGGAGCGAGATGGCGGTGACGGCCTTCGACGAGATGAACGGACTCGGCACCGGCGCCGCCGATCCGGCCGCCGTTCGCGACGCCTACGGCCAGCTCAAGGCGTGGCTGGACTCGACGCCGCCGGAGCACTTCAACACCCGCCGCAGCCAGGCCGAGCTGCTGTTCCGCCGGATCGGCATCACCTTCGCGGTCTACGGCGACAACGAATCGACCGAGCGGCTGATCCCGTTCGACATCATCCCCCGGGTGATCACCAAGCCGGAATGGGCTTTCCTGGAGCGCGGGCTGACGCAGCGGGTCACGGCCATCAACCTGTTCCTGAAGGACATCTACGGCGCCCAGGAATGCATCAAGGCCGGCATCATCCCGGCCGACCTCGTCTACCGCAACGCCCATTACCGCATGGAGATGCGGTCCTTCCGCGTGCCGCACGACCTCTACGTCCACATCGCGGGCATCGACATCGTCCGGACCGGCGAGAACGACTTCTTCGTGCTGGAGGACAACGCCCGCATCCCCTCGGGAGTCTCCTACATGCTGGAGAACCGGGAGGTGATGCTGCGCCTGTTCCCGGACCTGTTCTCGAAGCACCGGGTCGCGCCGGTGGAGAACTACCCGGACGCCCTGCTCGCCACGCTGCGCAGCCTCGCGCCGGGCTCGGCGACCCGCGACCCGACCGTCGTGCTCCTGACCCCCGGGCGCTACAATTCCGCGTTCTACGAGCACTCGTTCCTGGCCGACAAGCTCGGCGTCGAGCTGGTGGAGGCGTCCGACCTCTTCACCAAGGACGACGTCGTCTACATGCGCACCACCGAGGGGCCGCGGAAGGTCGACGTGATCTACCGCCGCCTCGACGACGACTTCCTCGACCCGCTGGTCTTCCGCCCGGATTCGGTCCTCGGCGTGCCGGGGCTGATGAACGCCTACGAGCGCGGCTCGGTGACCCTCGCCAACGCGGTCGGGACCGGCATCTCGGACGATAAGGCGGTCTACAGCTACATGCCCGAGATCGTGAAGTTCTTCACCGGCGAGGAGCCGATCCTGCACAACGTGCCGACCTACCGCTGCCGCGAGAAGGACGCCTTCGCGTACGTGATGGACAACCTGTCCGACCTGGTGGTGAAGGAGGTCAACGGCTCGGGCGGCTACGGGATGCTGGTCGGGCCGCACGCCAGCAAGCGCGAGCTCGACGACTTCGCCAAGAAGCTCAAGCACGCCCCGGACGGGTTCATCGCCCAGCCGACCCTGTCGCTCTCCACCTGCCCGACCTTCGTGGCCTCGGGCGTCGCGCCCCGCCACGTCGACCTGAGGCCCTTCGTGCTGTGCGGGGCCGACAAGATCCGCATCGTCCCGGGCGGCCTGACCCGGGTGGCGCTGAAGGAAGGCTCCCTGGTGGTCAATTCCAGCCAGGGCGGTGGCACGAAGGACACCTGGGTGCTCGACGCCTGAGGTCCAGGCCGTCCCGACGTTCCGAGGCGCGGACATTGTGGTCCGCACGACTTGGCTGAAGACCGATGCTCTCCAGGACTGCCGACAACCTCTTCTGGCTCTCGCGCTACGTCGAGCGCGCCGATTTCGTCGCCCGCATCCTCGACGCGGCGCACCGCTTCGCGTCGCTGCCGACGAGCTACGGCGGCGGCGGGAGCAACGAGTGGGAATCGGCCCTCGCCTCGGCCGGCGACCCCGACGCGTTCAAGACGCACTACAGCGCGGTCAACGCCGACACGGTCTGCGACTTCCTGGCCTTCAGCCCGCACAACCCGTCCTCGATCCGCTCCTGCATCGAGGCGGCCCGCGAGAATGCCCGCTCGGTGCGCACCGCGCTGACCACCGAGATGTGGGACGCGATCAACGGCGCGTGGCTGGAGCTGCGCAACTATTCCGGCAAGGACCTCAACCGCGACGAGTTCGGCCGCTTCCTCGACTGGGTGAAGACGGTCTCGCTCACCTTCGACGGCTCGGCCTTCCGGACGATGCTGCGCAACGACGCCTTTTGGTTCACGCGGCTCGGCACGGCGATCGAGCGGGCCGACAACACCGCCCGGATCCTCGACGTCAAGTACCAGATCCTGCTGCCGCACGACGAGACGGTGGGCGGCAGCCTCGACTACTTCCAGTGGACCACGATCCTGCGCGAAGTGTCGGCCTTCAACGCCTACCACTGGGTCTACCGGGAGAGCATCAAGCCGCTGCTGGTGGCCGACCTCCTGATGCTCAACAAGCAGATGCCGCGCTCCTTCGCGAACTGCTACGGCGTGATCGTCGAGTATCTCGACCTGATCGCCGACGCCTACGGCCGCCGGGGACCGAGCCAGCGCCTCGCGGGCAACATGCTGGCGAAGCTGGAGGGCGAGGACATCGACCGGGTCTTCGCCACGGGGCTGCACGAGTTCGTCGAGGCGTTCATCGCCGAGAACAACAGGGTGGGCGAGGCGATCGCCAAGCAGTATCTGGTCGGCTGAACGAGACGGACGGGACGGCGCATGCGCATCCGCGTGGTTCACGAGACCATCTACACCTACGAGCAGCCGGCCCGCGGGCTCGTGCAGGTCCTACGGCTGACGCCGCGGGATCATGACGGGCAGTACGTCCGCGGGTGGCGAATCGATACCACTGTCGACGGGCGGCTGACTGCCCGCGAGGACGGGTTCGGCAACGTCGTCCACTGGTTCACCCCGGACGAGCCGGCCGACGCCCTGACCATCCGGGTCACCGGCGAGGTCGATACCGACGACACGCACGGCGTCGTCCGCGGAACGGTGGAGCGCCTGCCGGACGAGTTCTACCTCCGCGACACGGACCTGTGTGCCGCCAGCCCGGAGCTGCACGCCTTCGCGGAGCGCGTTGCCGCCGAGGGCGACGGCGCCGTCCTCGGCTTGCTCCACCGGCTGATGGGGGCAGTCCACGGCGCGGTGGCCTACGAGGCCGGACCTGCGAGCAACGCGGTGCCGGCCGCCAAGGCGTTCGCGGCCGGAAGCGGCGTCTGTCAGGACCTCGCGCACGTCTTCATCGCCGCCGCGCGTCACATCGGCGTCCCGGCCCGCTACGTCGCCGGCTACCGGGCCCGGGACGACGGGCAGGCGGATGTCGAGGCGCCCCACGGGTGGGTCGAGGCCCTGGTGCCGGATCTCGGTTGGGTGGCGTTCGACCCGTGCTACGACGTGAGCCCGGCGGACAATTACATCCGCGTCGCCACCGGCCTGGACTACCTCGGGGCCGCGCCGATTCGCGGCAGCCGCACCGGCGGTGGCACCGAGACACTGGACGTGAAGCTGCGGGTCGAGCAAGGCAGGGCCGCCGCTCAATCCTGATCGTTCCGACACCGGTCCGCCGACCGCACGAGAGCCCGAAGACGATGACCTACTGCGTCGGTGTCCTGGTGGAGGAAGGGTTGGTCATGGTCGCCGATACCCGCACCAATGCGGGGCTCGACGATATCTCGACCTACCGCAAGCTCCACCATTTCAACGTTCCCGGCGAGCGGGTGATGATGCTCGCCTCCGCGGGCAACCTCTCGATCACCCAGTCGGTCCTCAGCTTGCTCCAGGAGGGTGTCCCCGGCGAGGAGGAGGGCGAGCCGCTGCAGAAACTCGTCGAGGCGCCGACCATGTTCCAGGCGGCACAGCTGATCGGCCGCGCCATCCGGCGGGTGCGCGCCATCGAGAAGGACGGGTTCGAGGCGGCCAACATCCGCTTCTCGATCTCGCTGCTGTTCGGCGGCCAGATCGGGGACGGCGAGATGCGGCTGTACCTGATCTACTCGGCGGGCAACTTCATCGAGTGCAGCACTGACGCGCCGTTCCTCCAGATCGGTGAGCACAAGTACGGCAAGCCGATCCTCGACCGGGCGGTGAAGTACACGACCGACCTCTACGACGCCCTCAAGGTGAGCCTCGTCTCGATGGACTCGACCATGCGGTCGAACCTCGGTGTTGGCCTGCCGATCGACATCGCGGTCGCCCGCCGGAACGCGCTGACGCTCGAGGTGAATCACCGGATCGAGGCCGGCGAGGGCTATTTCCACGATCTGCGCGAGCGCTGGTCGGCGGCGCTCCGCGCAGCGCACCGGGCGATCCCGCGGCCGCCCTACGGGCCTACCAGCTCCTAGTGCTGCCCCAGCATCGGCCGTTCTAGCGCGGCGCGGGCGATCGAGGGCCGCGCGGCATCGCCGGACGTCGCGCGTCCCCGGATGGCTTCGCTGTGCTCGCAGAGCCGGCGGCTGACTTTCACGGTGTGGCGGAGATCTACGTGGCGGTCCGAGCCGCCGACGTCTCCGCGGCGCCCCAGACCTTCAGGAGCGCCCGTGTCGCTTCGATGGGATCCGCGGCTCGCATCAGGCCGCCCATGATAGCGAAACCCGCCGCCCCGGCCGCGCGACAGGGCCCGACCGCCCCGGGACCGAGACCGCCGAGCGCCACCACGGGCAGGCCGGCGCCGAGGCTATCCGTGAGTCCCTCGAGACCCAGCGCCGGCCCGTAGCCGGGTTTGCTCGCGGTCGCGTAGATCGGGCTGAGGGTGACGTAATCGGCCCCGGCCTGCGCGGCGGCCGCGGCCTCGCGCGGCGCGTGGACCGAGACGCCGATCAGCGCGCTCGGACCGAGCGCCGACCGCGCCGCGGCGATCGCCTCCGGCCCCGCGCCGCCGCCGAGATGCGCGCCGTCGGCCTCCAGCGCCCGCGCCAGCGCGACGTCGCCGCCGACCGTCAGGAAGCCCCCCAGGGCCCGCACGCGCGCGGCGACGCCCGCGCCGAGGCGCCGACGCGCTTCCGGCTCCAGGTCCTTGTCGCGGAACCAGATCCAGCGCCCGCCGCCGTCGAGGACCGCCTGCACGGTCTCGGCGAGGGGCCGCGGATGCCCGTGCCGATCCGTCACCGTGAGCAGCGGCGACGGCAGCGCCCTCACGAGCCGACGAGGCCCAGCTGCGGGCTCGACGGCTCCGCCCGGCCGCGGCGGGGGATCCGCCCGGCGCGGTGCGCGTCGCGCCCGGCCTCCACGGCCCGGCCCATGGCGCGGGCCATCCGCACCGGATCGTCGGCTTTGGCGACGGCGGTGTTGATCAGGCAGGCGGAGGCGCCGAGCTCCATGGCGATCACCGCGTCCGAGGCGGTGCCGATGCCGGCATCGACCACCACCGGCACCGTCGCCCGGCGGCAGATCAGCTCGAGGTTGGCCGGGTTGGCGACACCCATCCCGGAGCCGATCAGCGAGCCCATGGGCATCACGGCGGCGCAGCCGACATCCTCCAGGCGCTGGCACACGATCGGGTCGTCGTTGCAGTAGGGCAGCACCACGAAGCCGTCGTCCACGAGATGGCGGCAGGCCTCGATCAGCTCCATCACGTCCGGGTAGAGCGTCTCGCGGTCGCCGATCACCTCGACCTTGATCCAGTTGGTGTCGAGCGCCTCGCGGGCGAGTTCGGCGGTCATGATCGCGTCCCGGGCGGTCTCGCAGCCGGCCGTGTTCGGCAGGAAGCGCTTGCCCTTCAGGATCTTGACCGTGTCCGAGCCGTGGCCCTGGAGCGAGACCCGTCGGATCGAGGCCGTGACCACGTCGGCGCCGCTCGCCGCGACGGCGTCGCGCATGATCGCCTGCGTCGGGTAGCCGGCGGTGCCGATGAACAGCCGGGACGACAGCGTCACCCCGGCGATGGTCAGGCTGTCGTCCCCGCCCTCGGGGCGCGGTGGCGTGTGACTCTGGTCCATGCTCAACCTCCCTGCATGGCGCGGACGATCTCGACGCGGTCGCCCTCCGAGACCGGGGTCTCGACCCAGTCCCGGCGGCGCAGAACCCGGCCGTTCAGCGCGATGGCGACGCCCTGCGGGCTCTCGATGCCGCTCTCTTCCGCCTCGAGGCGGAACAGGGCGTCCACCGTCTCGACCGCGCACTCGCGCGGCTCACCGTTGACGAGCAGTTTCATGCCGAGGCCCTCAGCGCTTCCGGCTGGCCGAAGCGCGCGCGGGTGAAGGGACGCGCCACCGCCGGCAGCGCGCCGCGCAGCACCAGCGCGGCGACCGCGTCGGCGGTGACCGGGGCGAGCAGGTAGCCGTTGCGGTGATGCCCGGTGGCGGCGACGAGGCCCGGGGCGATCGCGTCCAGGATCGGCGCGTCGTCGTCGGAGGTCGGACGGTAGCCGCTCCACACCGCCTCCACCTCCATCTCCTCGATGCCGGGCAGCACCCGGCGGGCACCCTCGAGCAGGGCGTAGAGGCCGCCCGCGGTGACGCCGGGCCGGAAGCCGCAATCCTCGACCGTCGCGCCCACGATGAGTTGGCCGTCGCTCTTCGGCGCCATGTGGACCTGCTCGGTCCAGACCATCCGCGCCAGGGTACCGGTGCGGGCGGTCGTGCGCAGGGCCAGGGACTGGCCCTTCAGCGGGCGGACCGGCAGGGCGAGCGCGTCGGGCAGCAGGCCGCCCTCCCCGCTCCAGGCGCCGGAGGCGAGGATGACGGTCTCCGCCGCGACGACGCGGTCGCCGGCGCGGATCCCGGTCACGCGGCCGCCCGACCAGTCCAGGGCGGTGACGGGGGTCCGCTCCACCAGGATCACGCCGGCCCGGCGGCAGGCTTCGGTGAGGGCGTCCATCACCAGACGGGGGTCGACCTGATGGTCGAGCGGGCAGTGGATGCCGGCAGTGACGGAGGGGCGCAGGCCCGGCTCGAGGCGCCGCACCTCGCTGCCCGGCAGCCAGGTCGCCTCGAGCCCCGAGCGGCGCTGCAGGTCGTAGCGGAAGCGCAGCCGTTCGACCTCGTCGCGGCCGACCGCCAGCACCAGGGTGCCGTCGGCCCGGTAGTCGATCGCGCGGCCGGACTCCGCCTCCAGGGCGTCGCGGAACTCGGGCCAGAGCCGGAGCGAGTCCAGGGCGAGCGGGAGCAGCGGGTCGGAGCCCGGCTCGTGCTCGGCCGCCGGGGCCAGCATGCCGGTGGCCGCGAGGCTCGCGCCCGCCCCGATCGTGTCCCGCTCCAGCACTGTCACGGCGCTGCCGGCCTGGGCGAGGCGCCACGCGATCGACAGCCCGATCAGCCCGGCGCCGACCACGGCGACGTCGGTCCGCGCCGGAAGGGTTTCGGGCGCGACACAGCCGTCGGGGCTGCGGCGGCGGCCGATCGGTGAGGCGGGGCGGTCGAGGGGCACGGGCATCTCCGCGAATTGCCGTCGCGGGGACCGGGCCGTCTGCTTCTGTGAGAAGCTGTGGCCTGCCTTTCGGGCGGCCGCGGTCCAATCCCTACGCCGGTATGAGCCGGATCAGGTTCGAAGGATTTCCGCGCCGCAGGTCCTGACGGACGTGCCAGCGGTTTCTCAGCCCCTTGCCGGGGATCTCCCTGGAACAGATGCAGATGTGGCCTCCCGGCCGGTGCCGGTCAACCCCGCGCCGCGTCCAGGACGGCTCTCCCGCGACAATCGGCCGATCGCGGTGACGGACTGGACACCAAGCGGAGCGGAATCCGTCCGCCGGTCGCGGCCGCGCTCGCGATCGCGCACCATCCCTTCACGGGTCTGGCATCTCATCGCCGGGATCCGGGAACTCCGCGGATCGCCGCCACTCCACGTCACGGGCGAATTCGCGTGCGCACAATCCTCTTGATCTGCATGCTCGGCTTCCTCGGTGTCACGGCACTCTTGAAGCTGCGTGACGGCGCGCGGTCGGTGCCGGTAGCACTCGCCATCGCGCCGGCGCCGGAGCCGGATCTCGCGGGCGCTGCCGTCGCCGGCGTAGCCCTCCAGGCCGGCCGCAACGGCCACTTCTTCGTCAACGCCCTCGTGGACGGCCGTTCGCTACCGATGATGGTGGATACGGGGGCGAGCGCCTGCGCGTTCTCGGAGGAGGACGCCGCGCGGATCGGGATCCAAGTCGGACCGTCCGATTTCACGCGCGTCTGGAATACCGCCAACGGGACGGTCCGCGTCGCGCCGATCCGGATCGCGATCGTGCAGATCGGATCGATCACGGTGCGGGACATCGACGCGGTCGTGATCCCGCGCGGGCTCCTGTCGACCAGCCTGTTGGGCATGTCGTTCCTGAGGCGCCTGCGCGATTTCGGCGTCTCCGGCAGCACGATGACGCTCAGGGGCTGAAACGCGCGCGATGCGTGCAGATCTCCGGGCCGCGGCAGGACGGCCGGAAGGCCGCCCGGCTTGCCTTTCGAGATCGATCAGGGGAGCCGGTCGACCGCGCACTCCGTCCTGAGCCGGTGGAGTACCCGGCACCGGTCTCGCACTTCCGGCAAATCGAATCATCTCGATTCATGTATATAGGATCCGTATTTCGTCATAAATCCGTATCCGGCACGTACTTATTTCGACGATTGACCCGTTTAATCGAGGCTTTACCCACAATATCGATCGCTTTGTCAATGCATGTCGGCGGTGCTAGATGCATCGACGGCCGCGGATGCGAGTTCTGAGCGCGCGGTGGGGCAGAGTCAGGATGAAAAATCGCGGATCGACGATCTGTTTGTCCATGATCGTGAAGGACGAGGCCCACGTTATCCGTCGGTGCCTCGATTCTGTTCGACCGCTCATCGATCACTGGGTCATCGTCGATACCGGGTCGACGGACGGAACCCAGGATATCGTCCGCGCGGCGCTCGCGGACATTCCGGGGGCGCTGGTCGAGCGACCGTGGGTCGATTTCGCCTACAATCGAAACGAGGCCCTGAAACTCGCGCGGCGTCATGCGCAGTACACCCTGATCATCGACGCTGACGATGAGCTGATCATCCCCGCGGACTTCACGATGCCGAAGCTGCGCGCGCCCGGCTATCGGTTCGAGATCATCGACGAGCACACGCGATACTGGCGCAACCAGCTCGTCAGCAACCGGGAGAACTGGCGCTACCGGGGCGTCCTGCACGAATTCCTCAGCTGCCCCGGCGTGTCGGAGACTCCGATCCTCCCCCTCGCGATGCGCCGGGGCGACGACGGCGCCCGGCACCGCGACACGACTGCGGACGCGCGGGATATCGCCGTCCTCGAGAAGGCGCTGGCGGTCGAGACAGACCCCTTCATGATCGCCCGGTACACGATGTACCTCGGGACCACCTACGATGCCGCCGGCGAGTATCGGAAGGCCCTCGCATGCTTCCTGAAGCGCGCCGATCTCGGCGGATGGGACGAGGAGATCTATTTCAACCTGCTGATGGCCGCGGTGAACGCGGAGCGCCTCGATGAGCCGGAGGACAGGGTGCTGCAGCTCTACGAGCGCGCGACCTCCGTCCGTCCGGCGCGGGCGGAAGCGCGCCACGGGGCTAGTCGGTTCTGCAGGCTCAGGAAGCGGTTCGCGGACGGGTATCGATACGCGGAGGCGGGCCTTGCGCTCGCGCTTCCGAGCGAGGGGATCTCCCTGAATCCCTGGGTCTACGAGTACGGCTTGCTCGATGAATTCGCCCTCAACGCGTACCATCTCGGCCAGTACAGCGCCTGCGGACACGCCTGCCTGAAGATCCTCGAACGGACCCACGTCCCGAGGGAGGTCGCCATACGCGCCGGCGCCCTGGCACGGGACGTGATGGCGAAGATGATCGACCCGGTCTGGGGATGCCGGCACACCCCCTACGCGATGCCGTTCGTGCCGACGTGGTGAGGCGGCCGGCGCACAGGCACGCTGCGGGCTCGCGAGCGGATGTTGGCGGCCGCCGCGCGACGTCGGGACCGGGCCGGACCGCGATCGGAGACCTGGTCAGCTGGATCTGCGCGGGCGCAGGAACTTCGGCCGGAACACCGCCATCGGCTCGTCGAAGCCGTTGAGCCGGTGCTCGCCCAGCGGGATCGGGTCGCCCCAGAGGAAGTCCACGAACGGCTTCGACATCAGCAGCGGCTCGCCGAGGGCGCGGTTCAGCTGCGCGATGCGGCTCGCGAGATTCACGTCGCGCCCGATCACCGTGAAGTCGAGGCGGGAGCCGGACCCGACATTGCCGTAGGCGGCCTCGCCGTGGTGGAGCGCGATGCCCGCGGCCACCGGCACCGGGAACTGGTGCAGGGCGTTCGCCTCGTCGAGGGCCGCCAGGGCGTGCTGCGCCGCGGTGAGCGCGCCCTTGGCCGCGCCGCCGAGGTCGTCGCCGGACTCCCGGAAGATCGCCAGCAGGCCGTCGCCGAGATACTTCAGGACCTCGCCGCCCTCCCGCTCGATCGGCGGCACGAGGCAGTCGAAGAACACGTTGAGCAGGCCCACGGCCTCCTCGGGCGTCATGTCGGCGGTGGTGCGGGTGTAGTCGCGCATGTCTGCGAACAGGATCGCCGAGCGGATCCGGGTCACCTGCCCGCGGCGGATGTCCCCGGCCAGGATCGCCCGGTGCGGCTCGTCGCCGACGTAGAGCCGGAGCACGTGGTCGAGCTGCTTGTTGAGGACGCGCATCTCCATCACGGCCGCCAGCGCCGGCATGACGAAGCGCAGGATCGCGATGTCGTCGTCCCGGAACCCTTCGGGTGCGCGGGTGGCGAAGGTGATTCCGTTCTGCGTGCCGTTCGTGAAGAACAGGGGCGCCACCACGTAGTGGGTGTAGCCGCCGGCTTTCAGGTCCGGAACGATCGCGTAGGCGTCGTCCGGGGTCTTCGACAGGTCGAGGATCAGCCACTCGCCGGTCTCGTGGACCGTGTGGAACGGGCTGTTGAGATAGGCGTCCGTCGAGCGGGCGCCGTGCGGGAACAGCCGCACGGTGGTGCCGCCGTCCCGGGTCCAGATGCGGCCGACGCCGGCATATTCCGAGTGCAGGGTGTCGATGGCCGTGGAGGCCCGGTCCACCGGCACGCCGATCGCGATCAGGCGCTCGGCGAGCCCGGCCAGCATCTCCTCGGCGTTGGGCATCCGCGCGCCCTCGCCGAGCAGCCAGTCGCGGATGCCCACGGAGGGCTGGAGCGCGCCGAAGGGCACGTCGTCAGCCTCCGAGCCGTCCGCGAAGGCCGTCGGGGATCCGGGCGTTGGCGGGCGGCGTTCGAGCATGGCGCCAGACTGGATGCCGCGCGGCACCGGGGCAACGCGGGCGACGGGGAAGCGCCGCGCGATCCGCGGCGCAGGCTCAGTTGTCCAGGAAGCTCCTCAGCTTCCGGCTGCGCGACGGGTGCTTCAGCTTCCGCAGCGCCTTCGCCTCGATCTGGCGGATGCGCTCGCGGGTCACCGAGAACTGCTGGCCGACCTCCTCGAGGGTGTGGTCGGTGTTCATGCCGATGCCGAAGCGCATGCGCAGCACGCGCTCCTCGCGGGGCGTGAGCGAGGCCAGCACGCGCGTCGTGGTCTCGCGCAGGTTCGACTGGATCGCCGCGTCGATCGGCAGGACGACGTTCTTGTCCTCGATGAAGTCGCCGAGATGGCTGTCCTCCTCGTCGCCGATCGGCGTCTCGAGGGAGATCGGCTCCTTGGCGATCTTCAGGACCTTGCGGACCTTCTCCAGCGGCATGGCCAGCTTCTCGGCCAGCTCCTCCGGGGTCGGCTCGCGGCCGATCTCGTGCAGCATCTGGCGCGAAGTGCGGACGATCTTGTTGATCGTCTCGATCATGTGCACCGGGATGCGGATCGTGCGCGCTTGGTCGGCGATCGAGCGGGTGATCGCCTGCCGGATCCACCACGTGGCGTAGGTCGAGAACTTGTAGCCGCGCCGGTACTCGAACTTGTCGACCGCCTTCATCAGGCCGATGTTGCCCTCCTGGATCAGGTCGAGGAACTGCAGGCCGCGGTTCGTGTACTTCTTGGCGATCGAGATCACGAGGCGCAGGTTCGCCTCGATCATCTCCTTCTTCGCCTGCCGGGCCTCGCGCTCGCCCTTCTGAACCATGTTGACGATGCGGCGGTACTCGCCGATCTCCAGGCCCGTCTCGGAGGCGAGGTCGAGGATCTGCGCGCGCAGCTCCGCGACCTGCTTCGAGCCGCGCTCGACCAGGTTCTTCCAACCCTTGCCGCCCAGCGTCCCGACGCGCTCCATCCAGTTCGGGTCGAGCTCGTAGCCCTGGTAGTGGCGCAGGAACTCGTCGCGGGCCACGCCGTGGCTCTCGGCGAAGCGCATCAGCCGGCCTTCGTGGCCGATCAGCTGCTTGTTGATCGAGTAGAGCTGGCCGACCAGCGCCTCGATGCGGTTGTTGTTCAGCGAGAGGGACTTCACGTCGGCGACGACGATGTCCTTCAGCTCGGCCTGCTTCTGGTCCTGAGCGGGCGTGTTCTGCTCGCCGGCGGCCTTGCGCTCGGTGCCCTCGATCTGGAACTTGCGCAGCTTGCGGTAGTTCGCGGCGATCGCGTCGAAGGTCTCGAGGACCCGCGGCTTGATCTCCGCCTCCATCGCGGCGAGCGAGACGTTGTTCTCGAGGTCGTCCTCGTCGTCGCCGCCCTCCGGGGGCGCCGGCGGCTCGCCGTCCTCGGATTCCTCGCCCTCGGCGAGCTGCGGCGCGTTCTTGCCGTCCGGGCCCGCGTAGGTCGCCTCGAGGTCGATGATGTCGCGCAGGAGGACCTTGCCCTCCACGAGCTCGTCCCGCCAGATGATGATCGCCTGGAAGGTCAGCGGGCTCTCGCAGAGACCCGCGATCATCGCCTCGCGGCCGGCCTCGATGCGCTTGGCGATCGCGATCTCGCCCTCGCGGGACAGGAGCTCCACCGAACCCATCTCGCGCAGGTACATGCGCACCGGATCGTCGGTGCGGTCGGTCGGCTCCTTGGTGGTCGTGGCGACCGCGACGGCGCGCGCCGGAGCGACCTCGGCGACCTCGCCGCCCTCCGCCTCCTCCTCCTCGCCGTCCGCGGCCTTCTCGCCGGCGGCCTCGTCGGTCTCCTCGGCCTCGACGACGTTGATGCCCATCTCGGAGAGCTGCGACAGCACGTCCTCGAGCTGGTCCGGATCGGACTGGCCCTCGGGCAGAACCTCGTTGACCTCCTCGTAGGTCACGTAGCCGCGCTTCTTGGCGAGCTTGACCATCCGCTTGACCGAAGCATCCGTCAGGTCGAGGAGCGGCCCGTCGGTCTGCTGCTCGGGGGCAGCGTCCGTCTCGTCCCGTTCCGTTGCCTTCGTCGCCATGATCAGCCTATTGTTTCGCACGCGGCGCGTTGCGGAGGCCCTGATGAGGCCGGTCCACGCCGTCGGCGCCGCTGTATGAGGTCGGCGCCGGATCGCTCCAGTCGCCGTGAGTCGTCGGTTTCCGTATGCAAGCCCGAGGCTTGACCGATTGTTAACTATGGCGGGACCGGGTCCCCCGCCACCGCCATGACACAGGCATTACACGGCCGTCGAGTCGCTCGACACCGGTGTATCGGCCTCCGCCTCGGCGGCGATGACGGTCTCCAGCCTCGCCTTCACTTCGCAGAGCCATGCCCACCCGGCATCGGTCGGATCGTCCTCAAACGCCTGCCGTGCTTCGCGAAGTTCGCTATGTAGCGCTCCTGCCTGCCGGTGCAAGATCATCGCCTGTCGGAGCGCGTCTGCGCGGTGGGCCGGATCGGCGTGCGGAGCCAGGGTCGTGCGGTCCCGCGAGCGGGCCAGGGCGAGGATTCGGTCGGCCGCCCCTGTGAGTCCGGCGCGATTGATGCGGTTCTGCAACACCTCGGGCGCCGCGTGCTCGTCCTCGGCCGCGCAAGCCAGCAGGACCGACAGCAGCGCCCGCGCGTCCGGATCCTCGAAGTCGAGTTCGGCCGCCTCCTCGCCGAACTCCGCCATCATCTCGGGATGGGCCAGCAGGGTACCGACGATGACCGCCTCGCGGACCGAAGCGGCGCCCGTGAAGCCCGCTGAGGCCGTGACCGAGGGGCTCGGACTCCCGGTGATGCGCGGCGAGACGGGCTCGCCGGGGCGGGTGAAGCGCTGCCGCCCGCGCGGCCCCGCGCGGGCGGCGCGGTTGCCGCGGGGCGACAGGCCGCGCAGGCGCTCCTCGATATCGTCGCGGTAGTAGCGCCGCACGGTCTCGTCGCGAATCGTCGCGACGGTGGTGCGCAGGGTCTGCGTCAGGCCGGCGCGGCGCTCCGGCGTGTCGACCGGTCCCGCCTCGAGGGCGCGCCGCCACAGCAGTTCCGACAGGGGGAGCGCCGCCGTCAGCACCTGGTCGATGGCCGTCGGGCCGCCCGAGCGCAGCAGGTCGTCCGGGTCCTGGCCGCCCGGCAGCAGCGCGATCCGCAGCGAGCGGCCGGGTTCGAGGAGCGGCAGCGCGATGTCGAGGGCCCGGTAGGCCGCCCGTTGGCCGGCCTTGTCGCCGTCGAAGCAGAGAATCGGCTCGTCGGCGTGGCGCCAGAGCAGGGCGAGCTGGTCCTCCGTCAGGGCGGTGCCCAGCGGCGCCACCGTCTCGGGGTGGCCGGCGAGCGTCATGGCGATGACGTCGACGTAGCCCTCGACCGCGATGATCGATCCGCGCTCGTGGGCGGCCTTGCGGGCGCCGTGCAGGTTGTAGAGCGTCCGGCCCTTGTGGAAGAGCGGCGTCTCCGGCGAGTTGAGGTACTTGGCGCGCACCTCCTTGGCGAGCGCCCGACCACCGAAGGCCACGACCCGGCCGCGGGTGTCGGTGATCGGGAACATCACCCGGTCGCGGAAATAGTCGTAGGGGACCGAGACGCCCTCCCCGGCCGCGAGCAGGCCGAGTTCGACCATCAGCGCCTTCTCGACGCCCTGCCCGGCGAGGTGGTCGCGCAGGGCGTAGCGGTCGTTCGGAGCGTAGCCGAGGCGGAAGGCCCGCTGAGTCTCGTCCCGCAATCCGCGGCGCTCGAGGTAGGCACGGGCCTCGCTGCCCTGGCCCGACCGCAGGCGCTCCTCGAACCAGCGGGCGGCCATCTCCATGACCTCGATCGCCCCGGCGCGCTTCTGCTCGCTGGCGCGGTTGTCCTCGGTGGGCGCCGGCAGGCTGACGCCGGCCTCGCCCGCCAGCCGCTCGACCGCCTCGGGGAAGCTGAGGCCTTCCGTCTCCATGAGGAAGGTGAAGATGTCGCCGTGCTTCGAGGACGAGAAGCAGTGGTAGAACTGCTTCTGGTCGTTCACGTAGAAGGACGGCGTCTTCTCGGCGTTGAACGGCGAAAGGCCGCGCCACTCGCGGCCGGCCTTCTTCAACTGCACGCGGCGGCCGACCACCGACGAGGCCGGCAGCCGGGAGCGGATCTCTTCCAGGATGTGGGGCGGATAGCGCACGGGGCCTGGGACGGGTTGCGTGAACCCGCTCCTATAGCGCGAGAGGCGTGACCGAGTCCCTCACATCCCCGGAACTCGGCGGAGGATTGCGGGGAGAGGCTCGGCCCTAGAGGGTCAGCCCTTCGCCGCCAGCGCCGCCTTCACGAGCCCGCTCGCCTTGCCGAAATCCATGCGGCCCGCGAACGTGCCCTTCAGGGCGGCGATCACCTTGCCCATGTCCTTCGGCCCGGCCGCGCCGGTCTCGAGGATCGCCGCCTCGACCGCCGCCTTCATCTCGGTCTCGTCCATCTGCTTCGGCAGGAAGCTCTCGATGATGGCGATCTCGGCGCGCTCGTTGGCGGCGAGTTCCGGGCGACCGCCCTGCTCGTAGACCGAGGCCGATTCGGTGCGCTGCTTAACCATCTTCTGGAGAAGCGACAGGATCTCTTCGTCGGAGATCGGCTCCTTGCCGTTGCCGCGAGCCTCGATGTCCCGGTCCTTGAGGGCGGCCTGGATCATCCGGATCGTGGCGAGCCTGTCCTTGTCGCCGGCCTTCATGGCCTCCTTCATCTCGGTGGTGAAACGCGCGCGCAGCATCTCGGTGACCTTCCAACGATCGAAGCGGGGGGCTGGCCTGCGGTTTGCGGGTGTTGAGCCCTGCGGGAGGCGGAGCCACATTGACCCCATCGCGGGCCGCTCGCTAAGAGCGCCGCACACGATCATGCCGCAAGCCGAGAGCGCCGAAACCCGGCGCCCGCCTTCGGCCGGACATAAGCGAGACTCAGCCCATGCTGCAAGACGCCGCCGCGCATGCCCCCGAGCCTCAGGCTCCCGAGCCCTGGGCCGAGCCCGTCGCGACGGCTCTGCTGGTGCTGGCCGACGGCACCATCCTGGAGGGCTTCGGCATCGGCCAGACCGGCGTGGCCGACGGGGAGGTCTGCTTCAACACCGCGATGACCGGCTACCAGGAGATCCTGACGGACCCGTCCTATGCCGGTCAGATCGTCACCTTCACCTTCCCGCATATCGGCAATGTCGGCACCAACGACGAGGACCTCGAGAGCCTCGAGGCGGCGCCGGCCTCGGGCGTCCGCGGCACCGTCGTCGCCTCGGCGGTGACGAACCCGTCGAACTGGCGGTCCTCGTCGCATCTCGACGGGTGGCTCAGGGCCCGCGGCATCGTCGGCATCACGGGGGTCGACACCCGGGCACTCACGGCCCGCATCCGCGACCAGGGCATGCCGAACGCGGTAATCGCCAACGATCCCGAAGGCAAGTTCGACCGCGAGGCCCTCAAGGCCCGCGCGGCGGCCCTCGCGCCCATGGAGGGGCTCGACCTCGTGCCGCCGGTGACCAGCCGCGCGTCGTCGGAGTGGTCCGAGACCGTCTGGGCACTCGGCAACGGTTACGGCAAGCGCGCACCCGGCGAGGGCCTGAAGGTCGTGGCCATCGACTACGGCGTGAAGCGCAACATCCTGCGCCTCCTCGCCCAGGCCGGCTGCGACGTCACCGTGGTGCCGGCCACCACGACGGCCGACGCGATCCTGGCGCTGAAGCCGGACGGCGTGTTCCTGTCCAACGGTCCCGGCGACCCGGCCGCCACCGGCGCCTACGCGGTCCCGGTGATTCGCAAGCTGCTGGACGAGAAGGTGCCGACCTTCGGCATCTGCCTCGGCCACCAGCTCATGGGTCTGGCCCTCGGCGGCCGGACCGTGAAGATGGGCCAGGGCCATCACGGCGCGAACCACCCGGTGAAGGACAAGACCACCGGGAAGGTCGAGATCGTGTCGATGAACCACGGCTTCGCGGTGGACCCGGGCAGCCTCCCGGAGACGGCGGTGGAGACGCACGTGTCGCTGTTCGACGGCTCGAATTGCGGCCTGACCCTCACCGACCGCCCGGCCTTCTCGGTGCAGCACCACCCGGAGGCCTCCCCCGGCCCGCGCGACAGCCACTACCTGTTCGAGCGCTTCGTGACGCTGATGCGCTCCGGCGCGCCGGAGACCGCGAAGGGCGCCTGAGACCCGGGCGCCGGCATCGGCCCGCCGTCATCGCTCCGCAGCGCGGTGACGTCCGGGGACAGATAAGCCGGCGCCGCGATCCCAATCGGGCCGCGGCGGGGCCATAAAATCCGCCAGATCGGACGGCTTAAGAGAGCCCACGACGGTCCCTGAACGGCGGCGCATCCGCGCCCGGCGACGGCGGTCCGTTGCAGGGGATTGCCGGATGACCATCGACGAGGCGCGCGACGATTTCTCCCGCCTGCACCGCAGCTTCACCTTCCATCTCGGCGTCGCCGTGGGCCTGTCCTGGCTGACCGCCCTCTACGCCGCCTTCTACGCTCCGTGGGTGCGCAACATCCGGGCCCTGATCGATCCGACCGGCGGCTTCGACCGCGTCGAGAGCACGGTGTCCTACCTGTTCGCCATGCCCGCCGTCCTCGCCCTCGCCTGGGTCTCGGTCTATTTCGGCCGTGAGGCCCTGCGCCGCGCGCAGACGCTCTCGAACGTCGCCGTCGAGTTTGCCGCCGCCGCCGTGGTGGCCTTCGGTGTGTTCTACCTCTCGATCGACCGGGCGGTCGCGGCGCTCCACGCCGGATTCTGAGGCGGGACGGGGCGGTTCGCGCCGCCCCGACGGCCGACTTACTGGATCTTCTCGAATAGCGGCTCGAACCGCTTGGCGGCCAGCTTGTTCTGCGGCACCGCCTTGGCCGCCTCCAGATTGTCGGGTCTGTCGCCGACCTGGACGAGGCCGACCATCCCCATGATGTAGTGCGGCGAGCACTTGATGCCGTAGAGGCCGGGCTTCTCGAAGGCCACGGTCTCCTCCTTGCCGACCACCGTCTTGAACGGCGCCGCGCCGTCGGGCGCCATGCCCTTGATCAGTTCGGCATTGTGGCCCTTGTCGGTCGGCACGAACCGGACCGTGTCGCCGGGCTGGATTTTCACGAAGGCCGGGTCGAAGACCATCATCCCGCCCGGGCCGCTGTTCAGGGTCTTGATGGCAACTTCCGAAGCGTTCGCGCTCACGATCGTGCCGATCAGAAGCATCGCGGACAAGGGGGTTCGGCTGATCATCTTCTATCTCGAATAATTACGATATCGATCGGCGGGATGGCCGGTCGGCCGAGTCCTACGTTCGGCTCCGAAGTGCGCCAAGAACTTCGTGCAATCGTGCGCGCGTTTATAAATACTCCACTTCGACGGACTGCCGGCGCCTCCATGCGCCGGGCGCGCGTCCAATCTGCGCGGTCGTCCCGGCCTTCCAATGCGCCCGTGGCCCGTGTAAACGCGGGGCTCAACGACATTCCCGCCACGCGCGTCCGGGAGCAGGGCCTCAGTCGAGCCGTGCCCGATCGGGCGCGCTTGGCCTGAGAAGGCCCACGATGCCCAAACGCACCGACATCTCCTCGATCCTGATCATCGGTGCGGGTCCGATCATCATCGGACAGGCCTGCGAGTTCGATTATTCCGGCACGCAGGCGTGCAAGGCGCTCCGCGAGGAGGGCTACCGCATCGTCCTGGTGAACTCGAATCCCGCGACCATCATGACCGACCCGGACATGGCGGACGCGACCTACGTCGAGCCGATCACGCCGGAGATCGTCGCCAAGATCATCGAGAAGGAGCGCCCCGACGCGATCCTGCCCACGATGGGCGGCCAGACGGCGCTCAACTGCGCCCTGTCGCTGCAGAAGATGGGCGTGCTCGCCAAGTACGGCGTGCAGATGATCGGCGCCACCGCCGAGGCCATCGACAAGGCGGAGGACCGGAGCCTGTTCCGCGACGCCATGACCAAGATCGGGCTCGACACCCCGAAATCGGCGCTCGCCAACGCCTCGGCCGCGAAGAAGGCCGACCGCCAGGCCTACCTGGCCGAGATCGCCCGGATCGAGGCGGCCAACACCGATCCGGCGGCGCGCCAGGCGGCGCTGGCGGCCTACGAGAAGAGCTGGGCGGCGGGCGAGACCGAGCGGCGCAAGCGTTACGGCGAGCACGCCCTCGGGCAGGCGCTGATCGCGCTGGCCGAGGTCGGCCTGCCGGCCATCATCCGGCCGTCCTTCACCATGGGCGGCACCGGCGGCGGCATCGCGTACAACCGCGAGGAGTTCCTCGACATCGTCGAGCGCGGCATCGACGCGTCTCCGACCAACGAGGTGCTGATCGAGGAGAGCGTGCTCGGCTGGAAAGAGTACGAGATGGAGGTCGTCCGGGACCGGAACGACAACTGCATCATCGTCTGCTCCATCGAGAACATCGACCCGATGGGCGTGCACACGGGTGATTCGATCACCGTCGCACCCGCGCTGACGCTCACCGACAAGGAGTACCAAGTGATGCGCGACGCGTCGCTGGCAGTGCTCCGCGAGATCGGCGTCGAGACCGGCGGCTCGAACGTGCAGTTCGCGATCAACCCCGAGAACGGGCGCATGATCGTGATCGAGATGAACCCGCGCGTGTCGCGCTCCTCGGCGCTCGCCTCGAAGGCCACCGGCTTCCCGATCGCCAAGGTCGCGGCCAAGCTCGCGGTCGGCTACACCCTCGACGAGATCGCCAACGACATCACCGGCGGCGCGACCCCGGCCTCGTTCGAGCCGACGATCGACTATGTCGTCACCAAGATCCCGCGCTTCGCCTTCGAGAAGTTCCCGGGCGCCGAGCCGACGCTGACCACCGCCATGAAGTCGGTGGGCGAGGCCATGGCGATCGGCCGTTGCTTCGCCGAATCGCTGCAGAAGGCCCTCCGCTCGCTGGAGACCGGCCTGACCGGCCTCGACGACATCGAGATCGAGGGGCTGGGCAAGGGCGACGACCACAACGCCATCAAGGCGGCCATCGGCACGCCGACCCCGGACCGGCTGCTCAAGGTCGCGCAGGCGCTGCGGCTCGGCGTCAGCCACGAGCAGGTCTACGCCTCCTGCAAGATCGACCCGTGGTTCCTGGAGCAGCTCCAGGCGATCATCGACCTGGAGAACCGCGTGAAGGCCCACGGCCTGCCGAAGACGGCCGGCGCCTTCCGCCAGCTCAAGGCCGCCGGCTTCTCGGATGCCCGCCTCGCGGTGCTGGCCAAGATCGACGAGGCCGCCGTCCGCGCGGCCCGGCGCGCCCTGGCGGTGCGCCCGGTCTACAAGCGGATCGACACCTGCGCGGCCGAGTTCAAGTCGCCCACCGCCTACATGTACTCGACCTACGTGGCGCCGTTCGCGGGCGCGGTGGTGGACGAGGCGCAGCCCTCGGACCGCAAGAAGGTCGTGATCCTCGGCGGCGGCCCGAACCGGATCGGTCAGGGTATCGAGTTCGACTATTGCTGCTGCCACGCCTGCTTCGCGCTGTCGGACGCGGGCTACGAGACCATTATGGTCAACTGCAACCCGGAGACGGTCTCGACCGATTACGACACCTCGGACCGGCTCTACTTCGAGCCGCTGACCGCCGAGGACGTGCTGGAGATCATCGAGACCGAGCGGCAGGCCGGCACTCTGCACGGGGTGATCGTGCAGTTCGGTGGCCAGACTCCGCTGAAGCTCGCCCGCGCCCTGGAATCCGCCGGCGTGCCGATCCTCGGCACCTCGCCCGACGCCATCGACCTCGCCGAGGACCGCGACCAGTTCAAGCGGCTCCTCGACAAGCTCGCGATGAAGCAGCCGAAGAACGGCATCGCCTACTCGGTGGAGCAGAGCCGGCTGGTCGCCGCGGATCTCGGCCTGCCCTTCGTGGTCCGCCCGAGCTACGTGCTAGGCGGCCGCGCGATGGCGATCATCCGCGACGAGACGCAGTTCGCCGACTACCTCCTCGACACGCTGCCGAGCCTGATCCCCTCCGAGGTGAAGGCCCGCTACCCGAACGACAAGACCGGCCAGATCAACACGGTGCTGGGCAAGAACCCGCTCCTGTTCGACCGCTACCTGTCGGACGCGGTCGAGGTCGACGTCGACGCGGTCTGCGACGGCAAGGACGTGTTCATCGCCGGCATCATGGAGCACATCGAGGAGGCCGGCATCCATTCGGGTGATTCGGCCTGCTCCCTGCCGCCGCGCTCGCTCTCGACCGAGATCATGGACGAGCTGGAGCGGCAGACGAAGGCCATGGCGCTGGCGCTCAACGTCGTCGGCCTGATGAACGTGCAGTACGCCATCAAGGACGGCACCATCTACGTGCTGGAGGTGAACCCCCGCGCCTCGCGCACGGTGCCGTTCGTCGCCAAGGTCATCGGCGAGCCGATCGCCAAGATCGCCGCCCGGATCATGGCGGGCGAGCCGCTCGCGACCTTCGGCCTGCGGCCGAAGACCCTGCCGCACATCGCCGTGAAGGAGGCGGTCTTCCCCTTCGCCCGCTTCCCCGGCGTCGACGTGCTGCTCGGACCGGAGATGCGCAGCACCGGCGAGGTGATCGGGCTCGACGCAAGCTTCGGCGTGGCCTTCGCCAAGAGCCAGCTCGGCTCGGGCACGCAGGTGCCGAAGGCCGGCGCCGTGTTCGTCTCGGTGCGGGATGCCGACAAGGCGCGCATCCTGCCGACCATTAAGCTCCTGTCGGACCTCGGCTTCACCATCCTGGCGACCGGCGGCACGCAGCGCTATCTGGTGGAGAACGGCGTGCCGGCGGAGCGGATCAACAAGGTTCTCGAGGGCCGGCCGCACGTGGTCGACGCGATCAAGAACGGCGGGATCCACCTCGTCCTGAACACAACCGAGGGGGCCGGCGCCCTGTCGGACTCGCGCTCGCTCCGGCGCGCGGCCCTCTTGCATAAGGTGCCGTATTACACCACTCTAGCCGGCGCGATGGCCGCGGCCGAGGGGATCAAGGCCTATCTAGAAGGCGATCTCAAGGTCCGCGCGTTGCAGGAATACTTCGCGGCCTGAACCTCAGGGTTCCGCTGACTTCATTTCATGGCCCGGGGAGAGTGCTTCACTCTCGGCCGGGCCTCTTCATTGTGGCGCGAGACGATGGCGATAGACAAGGTTCCGATCACCGTGCGCGGGCTGGCAGCCCTCGAAGAGGAGCTGAAGCACCGCCAGCAGGTGGAGCGCCAGCGCATCATCCAGGCGATCGCGGAAGCCCGCGCGCTCGGCGACCTGTCGGAGAACGCCGAGTACCACGCCGCCAAGGAGGCGCAGTCCCACAACGAGGGCCGCGTCCTCGAGCTCGAGAGCATGATCGCGCGGGCCGAAGTGATCGACGTCACGAAGCTCTCGGGCGACAGGATCAAGTTCGGGGCCACCGTGAAGCTCGTCGACGAGGACACGGAGGAGGAGAAGACCTACCAGATCGTGGGCGAACCGGAGGCCGACGTGCGCTCGGGCCGCGTCTCGATCACCTCGCCGATCGCCCGCGCGCTGATCGGCAAAGGCGTCGGCGACACGGTCGAGGTCACGACCCCCGGTGGCGGCAAGTCCTACGAGGTCGTCGCCGTCCAGTACGGCGGCTGAGCCGATGCGCCCGCATTCCTGGGGCCGGCTCGCCGGCCTGATCCTCGGTGCCGTCGCGGGATCCGCGGCGGCGAGCGACTTCCCGCCGACTCCGGTCTTCTCCGACGTCCGGGTCGACGTGCGGCCGCTCCTCGACAAGGGCGCGGGGCTGCAGGCCGAGGCGCTGGCCGGCGACCTGACCGACGCCCTGCGGAAGAACTTCGCCGGCCGGATCGGCGGACGCGGGCCGCGCCTCGTCGTGGTCGTGACGAGCCTGTCGCTGCGGCCCTATGCCGGCAGCGGCGCCCTGCGCGGCTACGGCGGCAATTTCCAGACCGACTATATGGAGGGCGAGGCGCTGCTCGTCGGGCCCAAGGGGCAGGTGCTCGGGCGCTACCCGCAGATGACCGCGACGCCGTCGAGCTACGGCGGGGCGTGGTACGATCCGCAATTCGAGCAGCGCCGGCTCGCCGCCATCGCCGACATCTACGCCCAGTGGCTCGCCCGCGACCTGCCGCGGGACTAGAAGACGGCCGCCGGCCCCGGCCGGCGGCGTGGGGCGTATCCGGTGAGGAGCATGGCAAGCATCGACGTGTCGGAGGCGCAGACCGCGCCGGTCAGCAGTCCGGACCCGCGGCGTGCGCGCCTGCCCGAACTCGCCCGCGCCCGCGCCTGGATCGTCACGGACGGCAAGGCCGGCGACGAGAACCAGTGCGTCGGCATCGCCGAGACCCTGGGCCTCGACTTCGAGATCCGGCAGGTGCCGGCTTCCGGGCCGTTCGGCTGGATGGCGCCCTGGGGACCGATCGACCCGCGCGAGGGGCCGCGCCGCCGCGCCGGCGCCCTGTCGGGTCCCTACCCCGACATCCTGATCGCCTCCGGGCGCCGGTCGGTCCCGTACCTGCGGACGGTGCGGCGCGCGACCGGCGGCCGGACGTTCACGGCCTTCCTGAAAGATCCGCGGACCGGCGCGGACAGCGCCGACTTCATCTGGGTGCCGGATTACGACGACCTGCGCGGCCCCAACGTGTTCACGACGCTGACGGCGCCCCACCTCGTCACGGCGGCGCGCCTGGCCGCGGCCCGGGCGCGGCCGGATCCCCGGCTCGCGCGCCTCGACGGCCCCCGCGTGGCGGTGCTGGTCGGCGGCGACAGCCGTCACCTGAGCTATCGCAAGACCGACATGATCCGCCTCGTGGAGGATCTGCGCGGACTGGCCGAGCAGGGCTGCCGGCTGATGGTGACGATCTCTCGCCGGACCCCGAACCCGCTGCGCGAGGCCGTCAAGGCGCTCGCCGCCGAGACCGGCGGGTTCCTCTGGGACGGCAGCGGCGACAACCCCTACGTGGCCATGCTGGCGCTCGCCGAGGCGATCGTCGTGACCTCCGACTCGGCCAACATGGTCAGCGAGGCGGTGGCCACCGGCGCGCCGGTCCTGCTGTTCGATCTGCCCCGTACCTATATCCGGCACCGTCGCATGTTCGCCGGGTTGGCGATCGCCGGAGCGCTGCGGCCGTTCACCGGTCAGTTGGCAGATCTGACGTACAAGCCGATCGACGCGACGCCGGTGATCGCCCAGGCGCTCGCCGACGCCTATGCCGCGCGCCGCGCGGCCGGACCGGCCTGAGGAGACCGAGACAGATGGCCCACACCCACGCCAAGCTCGTGATCATCGGCTCGGGACCCGCCGGCTACACGGCGGCGATCTACGCGGCCCGCGCCATGGTCGAGCCGCTGCTGATCTCCGGCTTCCAGCCGGGCGGCCAGCTCATGATCACCACGGACGTCGAGAATTACCCGGGTTTCGCCGAGGCGATCCAGGGCCCGTGGCTGATGGAGCAGATGCGACTCCAGGCCGAGCATGTCGGCACTCGGATCGTCTCGGAATACATCACGAAGGTCGACCTCAAGCAGCGGCCCTTCCGCCTCGAGGCCGATTCCGGCGAGACCTACTCGTGCGACGCCCTCGTCATCGCCACCGGCGCCCAGGCCAAGTGGCTCGGCATCCCCTCCGAGGCGGCTTTCCAGGGCGGCGGCGTCTCGGCCTGCGCGACCTGCGACGGGTTCTTCTTCCGCGGCAAGGAGGTCGTGGTGGTCGGCGGCGGCAACACCGCGGTCGAGGAGGCCCTGTACCTCGCCAACATCGCCAGCAAGGTCACGGTGGTCCATCGCCGCGACAGCTTCCGCGCCGAGCGGATCCTGCAGGAGCGCCTGTTCAAGCACCCGAACGTCGAGGTGCTCTGGCACCGCGAGATCGCCGAGATCTGCGGAGTGCAGAAGCCGGCGCCGAACGTGACCCACGTCCGTCTCAAGGATCCGCGCTCGGGCGAGATCAGCGAGGTGAAAGCCGACGGCGTGTTCGTGGCGATAGGTCACCAGCCGGCCACCGCGATCTTCGAGGGGCAGCTGCCCATGCGCCACGGCGGCTACCTCACCGTGAAGCCGGGGACGACCGAGACCGAGATCCCGGGCGTCTTCGCCGCGGGCGACGTCACGGACGACGTCTACCGCCAGGCGATCACCGCCGCCGGCATGGGCTGCATGGCGGCGCTGGAGGCGGAGAAGTTCCTGGCCAACCTCGACATCGGCGAGAGCCCCGTTCAGGCCGCCGCGGCGGAATGACGGCCGCGGCGGCTCCGCGCCCCCCGCGCGGAGCCGCCGCGCCTAGCATTTCAACAAGTTCACGCTGCTCGCGCTTGCGCAGCACCATGCACCGTGTGCATAGGAGTGCTGACTGCGCCGGGATGCACGGATTGCATGCCCGCGCGGTGCCGCGAGCGGCCATCCGCGCGCGGCACCGCGCAGTTCGCCCGGTGATCTGCCCGCCGCTTCGCGCCCACTCCACCCCGGGCGCGTCCCGCGGGCGCGCGCTGGTAGGGGTTCTCGCCTTGGACTGGGACAAGATCCGGATCTTCCTCAACGTCGCGGAGGCGGGGAGCTTCACCAAGGCGGGTGACGATATCGGGCTCAGCCAATCGGCGGTGAGCCGCCAGATCAGCGCCCTGGAGCGCGAGCTGAAGGCGCCGCTGTTCCACCGCCATGCCCGCGGCCTGCTGCTGACCGAGCAGGGCGACCTGCTGTTCCGCGCCGCGCGAGATATGAAGCTGCGCCTGGAGAATACCCGGGCCCGGCTCGTGGAGACCTCCGAGCGGCCGACCGGCGATCTCAAGGTGACCACCACGGTCGGCCTCGGCACGTCCTGGCTGTCGCAGCGTGTGGGCGAGTTCCTCGACCTCTACCCGGACGTGCGCATCGAGCTGATCCTGACCAACGAGGAGCTCGATCTGGCCATGCGCGAGGCCGACGTGGCGATTCGCATGCGGCGCCCGGCGCAGCCGGACCTGATCCAGCGGCGGCTGTTCACCGTGCACTACCACGCCTTCGCGAGCCCGGATTACGTCAAGCGCTTCGGCGAGCCCAAGACCATCGAGGAGCTCGACGACCACCGCCTCGTCTCCTTCGGCGGCAACGAGCCCTCGTACCTGCTGGCCGCCCACTGGCTCGCCGATGCCGGCCGCGAGGGTCGCGAGCGTCGCCAGGTTCACCTGACGGTGAACAATATCGGCGCCCTGCAACGCGCGATGGAGGCCGGCGCCGGCATCGGCATCCTGCCCGACTACGCGGTGGATGGCGGGCAGCAACTCGTGCAGGTGTTGCGCGAGACCGAGATGCCGAGCCTCGAGAGTTACCTCGTCTACGCCGAGGAGATGCGCTCGGTCGCCCGCGTGCAGGCGTTCCGCGACTTCCTCGTCTCGAAGGCGCAGCGCTGGACCTACTGAGCATCCGATGGTTGATTCCGCCTCCTCACGGAGACGATTCGATGCGCGCTGCTCTCTACGCTCTGATCCTCGTCGCGGGACCGACCGGCGTGATGGCGGATGACTGCGCGGAAGCTTGGTACCAGCGCAACCTGATCTACAAGCAGGCGGGCTACTGCTTCAGCACGCCGCGGGCGATCCGAACCTTCGGCAACGCCGATTGCCGGTACGACGCCATGGATCGCGTGCCGCTCTCGCGGCAGGAGCAGGCGACCGTGGCGGATCTGCAGGCCTTCGAACGGGCCCACGCCTGCCCGCGCTAGTCCGCGGGCCGTCGAGGGGGACGGCTGGGCGGCGTCGGGGCCGCGTTGTCGAAACGGGAGCCGCCCCGGCGCCGACGCGGCTCCACCGGGTCCGCCTCAGACGAACAGGCGCTCGCCTTCGAGGCCCTTGTAGAGGCCGGCGACCTGCTCGCCGTAGCCGTTGTAGATCAGCGTCGGCACCCGCTGGTCGGTGCCGAGGACGCGCTCCGTCGCCTGGCTCCAGCGCGGGTGCGGCACGGCCGGGTTGACGTTGGCCCAGAAGCCGTACTCGGAGGCCTGCAGCCCCTCCCAGAAGGTCTTCGGCCGATCGGCGGTGAACGAGATCTTCACCAACGACTTGGCCGATTTGAACCCGTATTTCCACGGCACCGCGAGGCGGATCGGTGCGCCGAACTGGTTGGGCAGCGGCTTGCCGTAGATTCCCGTCACCATGAAGGCGAGGTCGTTGCCGGCCTCCGCCAGAGTCAGGCCTTCCGTGTAGGGCCAGGGATAGAAGAAGGCCCGCTGGCCGGGCGCCATCGCCTTGTCCAGGAAGGTCTCGAAGCGGATGTACTTCGCGCCGGAGGTGGGCTTGGCGAGCGCCACGAGCTTCGCCAGCGGGAAGCCGGTCCACGGCACCGCCATCGACCACGCCTCGACGCAGCGGTGGCGGTAGAGCCGCTCCTCCAGGCCGACCTTCCGGATCAGGTCGTCGACGCCGATCTCGAACGGCTTCTCCACGAGGCCGTCGATCTTCAGCGTCCAGGGTTGCGTCTTGAGGGCGTTGGCCGCCGGCAGCACGGTCTTCGACGTGCCGAACTCGTAGAAATTGTTGTAGTCGGCGCTGAAGCGCTCCGGAGTCAGCGGGCGATCGAGCGTGTAGGCGGAGTTCTGCGGCGCCGGGTAGAGCGCCTGGTCGCCCGCGGCCGCCCAGGCGGCGCGGCCGCCCAGGAGCGAGCCGGCCGCCAGACCGGCCGCGCCGCCGATCAGGGTCCGCCGATCGAGGAAGACGGCCTCCGGCGTCGCCAGATGGTCCGGTATCTCCCAGCCGCGCCTGCGCTTGATCAACATGGCCGTCTCCTCGGATCTCCTGCGCGCACAACCCACAGATCGGCCGCGGCCGACAGGGGCACAAGCGCCGCAGCCTCACCTTTCGGCGAACGGCCCGCAGGGGTTACACCGCCCGCGAGCGGCACGGGGCCGCAGGCGCCGAGCCGCCGCGCCGGCGCCTCTCAGGCCGGCGGCGTCTCGTCGCGTAGCATCCGCCGCAGCACCTTGCCGACATTGGTCTTCGGCAGGGTCTCGTGGAGCACCACGCGGCGGGGCACTTTGTAGCCGGTGAGTTGGGTGCGCGCGTGCGCCCGCAGGACATCGATGGAGACCGCCGGGTCCTTCAGGACCACGTGGGCCACCACCATCTCGCCGGTCTCCTCGCTCGGCGCGCCGACCACCGCGCATTCGAGCACGGCCGGATGAGCCGCCAGCACATCCTCGACCTCGTTCGGATAGACGTTGAAGCCGGAGACGAGGATCATGTCCTTCATCCGGTCGACGATCCGGACCTGCCCGTCCGCCTGCAGGATCGCGACGTCGCCGGTCCGGAAGAACCCGTCCGCGGTCATCGCCCGCGCGGTCTCCTCCGGCCGGTTCCAGTAGCCGCGCATCACCTGCGGGCCGCGCACGCAGATCTCGCCCGGCTGCCCGTTCGGGAGGGAGGCACCGGAGATGTCGCGGATCGAGACTTCTGTCGACGGCAGCGGGTAGCCGATCGTGCCGGAGAAGTCGCGCATGCCCCGCGGGTTGACGCACACGACCGGCGAGGTCTCGGACAGGCCGTAGCCTTCGATGATCGTGTTGCCGGTCAGGGCCTTCCAGCGCTCGGCCACGGCGCGCTGGACGGCCGTGCCGCCGCCGACCACGAAGTCGAGGTTGGCGAAATCCACCGTTCCGATCTTCGGGTGGTTGATCAGCACGTTGAACAGGGTGTTCACGCCCATCAGGTGGGTGAAGCGCGTGCGACTCAGCGTCTTGACCATGCCGTCGCAGTCGCGCGGATTGGGGATCAGCAGGCAGGAGCCGCCGCTGCGCATGAACTGGAAGAAGCACGCGGTGAGCGCGAAGATGTGGTAGAGCGGCAGGGCCGTGACCACGCAGCGCGTGACGCTCGGATCCTTCGAGTTGAACCAGAGCTGCGACTGCTCGACATTCGCCATGATGTTGCGGTGGCTCAGCATCGCCGCCTTGGCGATGCCCGTCGTGCCCCCGGTATACTGCAGGAAGGCGAGGTCCTCCGGCTCCACCGCTGCCGAGACGCGCGGCAGCGACCGGCCCCGGCGGAGCACCGTGGCGAAGGGGATCGCGAGGCCCTCGGGCAGGCGGAACGCCGGCACCGCCTTGCGGACGTGCCGGCTCGCGAGGTTGATCACCTGCCCCTTGAGCCCGAGCCCGTCGCCCGGGCCCACGAGGACGACCCGCTCCAGAGCCACGTCCGGCAGGGCCGCGGCGATCGTGGCGCCGAAATTCTCCAGGACGATCAGGATCCGCGCGCCGGAATCGCCGATCTGCTGGGCGCATTCGCGGGGCGTGTAGAGCGGGTTGGTGTTGACCACCGTACCGCCTGCCAGGAGCACGCCGAAGATCGCCACCGCGTAGGCGGGGACGTTCGGCAGCATGATCGCCACGCGGTCGCCCTTCGCCAGCCCCTGCCCGCGCAGCCAAGCAGCGAGGTCGCGCGCCTGCTGGCCGAGCGTCGCGTAGGTCATGGTCGAGCCGAAGCACAGCATCGCCGGCCGGCCCGCGAAGGCGGTCACGCTGGTCTCGAACAGGTCGACCAGGGTCCCGAGGCCCGCGACGTCGATCTCCGCCGGGACGCCGGGCGGATAGGCGGCCAGCCAGGGCCTGTCGGAGGCCCCGTTGCCCAGCGCGCCCGGCATCGCTCCGGCGGTGGCGGCTTGAGCGCCGTGCTCCATCACGTTCGCCTGATGCATCGCGATGCCTCCCGCGGGCCCGACTCTCGGGGGCCGAGTCCCGCAACGCCTGTCGCGCCGACTCTGCGGGAACGGAGGCCGGCCCGCAAGGCAGGCGGCTCAGAGGGCTGGACGATGCCGGAGCAATGTCGCCAGCGCGGCGTGCGGCAGAGCCGCGGCGACCAGCAGGCCGGCGGCGAGTGCGGCCTCCTCCGGCCGCATCGCGCGGCGGGGCCAGGGGCCGACACCGAGGTCGCCCGCGAGTCCGATCAGGATCGCGCCGAACCACAGGGCCAGGAAGGCGAGCGCCCCGTACACGATCCGGCGCAGGCGCGGCCGCAGGGGCCGGTTGGCCGCGATCGCGAACAGGCCGAGGACGCCGCCGAACATCAGGGCGCCGACGGCTGTGCCGAGCCCGTAGGCCAGCCACAGGGGCTGGTGGGTGAGGAAGGCCATGCCGCCGGTCGCGAAGGCACCGCGCAGGACGAGGCCGCCGAAGGTCGGGTAGAGCCCGGCGGCGAGGAGCGCGGCCGCGCCCGCGAGGCCGAACACGAGCCGGCGCGGTGCGGAGGCCGGGCCCGGGCCCGTCGCCACCCGCGCGAGGTGCCCGAGCCCGTAGACCAGCGCGAACGCGAAGAGCGGGTAGCGGCCGATGAAGTAGCCGAAGATCCAGGGCTCGAGCGCCTCCGGCACGGCGTCGCGCTGGCTCAGCCCGGTCGCCGCGACGAGCGCCAGGGCGGCCAGCATGGCGAGGATCGGCCCCGCCGCCGCCAGCGGGCCGCCGGCGCGGCCCCCGGACGTCCCGGCGACCGGGCCGGCCCGGTCGAGCGCGGCGTTGGCGTGTGCGGCCATGCTGGGATCGCCCGGACAGGCGCGCGGCGTCAGGAGCGCCGCGGCCGCCTCAGCGGGCCTCGTAATGGTCGCGGATCAGCCGGTCGAGGAGGCGCACGCCCCAGCCCGCGCCCCAGCTGCGGTTGATCTCGCTGGCGTTCGACGACATCGCGACGCCGGCGATGTCGAGATGCGCCCACGGCACGTCCTCGACGTAGCGCTTGATGAACGAGGCCGCGGTGGCGGCGCCGCCGTGGCGGCCACCGGTGTTCTTCATGTCGGCGAACTTGGAATCGATCGCCTTGTCGTAGGCAGGGATCAGCGGCATCCGCCACACCTTCTCGCCGGTCGCCTCGCCGGCGGCGTGAATGTTGCCCGCCAGCGTGTCGTCGTTCGAGAACATGCCGGCGATGTCCTGACCGAGGGCCACGATGATCGCGCCGGTCAGCGTCGCGAGGTCGACGATCGCCTTGGGCTTCGTGCTGCGGATGACGTGGGTGATCACGTCGGCCAGCACCAGACGGCCCTCGGCGTCGGTGTTGATCACCTCGATGGTCTGGCCGGACATGGAGGTCAGGATGTCGGACGGGCGGTACGCGCCACCGTCCGGCATGTTCTCCACGATGCCGATGGCGCCGACCACGTTGCAGCGCGCCTTGCGGGCCGCCAGCGCGTGGAGCGCCCCGACCACGGCGGCGGCGCCGCCCATGTCGCCCTTCATGTCCTCCATGCCGCCGCCCGGCTTGATCGAGACGCCGCCGGAATCGAACACGACGCCCTTGCCGATCAGGGCGACGGGCGCCTCGGCCGCGGGGCCGCCGTTCCAGCGCATGATCACGATCCGCGGCTCCCGGGCCGAGCCCTGCGCCACCGCGAGCAGCGCGCCCATGCCGAGCTCCCGCATCCGGGCCGGCTCCAGCACCTCGATCTCGACGCCGAGCTTGGCGAGTTCCGAGGCGCGGCGGGCGAATTCCGCCGGGAAGAGCACGTTCGGCGGCTCGTTCACGAGGTCGCGGGCCAGGATCACGCCGTCCGACAGGCTCCGGGCGCCCTCGCCCTCGCGGGCGGCCGCGCCGTGATCGGCGAGCAGCAGGGTCAGCGCGGTGACGGACTTGTCGTCGGCGTCGGGCTTCTTCTTTGTCTTGTAGCGGTCGAACGCGTAGGTCCGCAGGCGCGCGCCGAGGGCGAACTCGCCGGCCTGCGCCGCCGTGACCGTCGTGCCGGGCCAGTCGAGCACGACCCGGGCGGTCCGTCCCGCCACCTTGCTCGCGGTGAAGCCGCCGAGCGCCGGCCAGTCGGTCTTGGCCCGGTCCTTCTCGGAGCCGAGACCCACGACCACGAGGCGGTCGGCACCGACGCCCGCCGGCGCCGGCAGGGACAGGGCGCTGAGCGAGCGGCCCTTGAACTTCTCCGAAGCCGCCGCGCGGGCCACGAGATCGGCCCCTGAGGCGCCCAGCGCCTCGCGGGCCGCCGACCCGAGCGACAGGTCATCGCCGACGAAGACCACGAGATCGCCGGATCCGCCGGGGCCCTGGCCGCTCTGCTCCAGGGGACCGAAACCGATCTCGATACCGTCCGCCATACCCGTCGCCCTGCCCGTTATCCCGGAGCCGTACTACGCACCCGCGCGCCACGGCGCGGGCCATCCGCCCTGTGTAGCCGCTGAGACGGAGAACGCAACGCGGCGTGACAGCCCTGGAATCGCCCCTTTTGTCGGGTCCCTGCCGCCCCGAGGGCGCGAGAGGACGAGCGGGACTGCCGGGCCGATGAGGCAGATCGAGCGCTACATCTTTCGGATCGCCCTGGGCGCCACCCTCGCCTGCCTGATCGGGCTGACGGGCACCATCTGGCTGACGCAGGCCCTGCGCGAGCTCGATCTCGTGACCGCCAAGGGCCAGACGCTGCTGGTCTTCCTCTTCGTCACGGGCCTGTCGCTGCCGACCCTCGTCGTCGTCATCGCCCCCGTGGCGCTGTTCATCGGCACGATCTACGCGCTCAACAAGTTGAACGGCGATTCCGAGTTGATCGTTATGTCGGCGGCCGGGATGCCGCCGCGCTCGCTGCTGCGGCCCTTCCTCACCCTGGCGCTGTTCGTCAGCTTCCTGGTGGGGTTCCTGGTCGTGGTGGTGATGCCCGCGAGCTTCCAGGAGCTGCGCGACGTGATCACCCGGGTGCGCGGCGACTTCATCGCGAACGTCGTCAAGGAAGGGCAGTTCACCCAGCTCGACAACGGCATCACCTTCCACTTCCGCGAGCGCGGGCCGGGCGGCACCCTGAAGGGGCTGTTCATCCAGGACCGGCGCGAGGCCGGGAAGACCAAGGTCTACCTCGCCGAGCGCGGCAACGCGGTCGACGTCGACGGCCAGAGCTACCTGATCCTGGAGAACGGCAGCGTCCACCAGCAGCAGAGGGAGTCGCGCGATTCCTCGATCCTGACCTTCGAGCGCTACACGATCGACCTCGCGGCCTTCGCGCCCCCGGATTCCGACACGATCTACAAGCCGCGCGAGCGCTCGACGGCGCAGCTCCTGTTCCCCGACACGACGGAGGGCTACTACAAGCTGCAGAAGGGCCGGTTCCGTGCCGAGCTGCACGACCGCCTCTCGGCCTGCCTCTACCCGCTGGCCCTGGTCTTCATCGCCTTCGCGGCCCTGGGTGATCCCCGCACGACCCGGCAGGGGCGCGGCGTCGCGATCGCGGGCGCGATCGTCGCCGTCGTGGCGCTGCGCATCGGCGGCTTCGCGGCGGTCAGCGCCGCCGCGCGCAGCCCCGCGGCAGTCCTGGCGGTCTACGGCGTGCCGCTTGTCGCGATCCTCCTGTCGAGCCTTCTCATCTTCTACGGCCCCCGGGTGCGCGCGTTCAACGCCGCCCTGGCCCGCGCCGTTCGCGGGCGGTTCCGCGGTCCGCGCCTCGCGCCGGCGGCCTGATTCCGATGATGCTGATCGGCCCCACCCTCGGGCGGTACTTCGCCGCCCGCTTCCTCCGCACGGTGCTCGGCGTCTTCGTCACCGTGTTCGCGCTGGTCTACACCCTCGACTTCGTCGAGCTGCTCCGCCGCGCCGGCGAGGCCCAGGGCGCGTCCGCGGGCCTGATGGCGCAGCTCTCGCTCTACCGCACCCCCGCGGTGGCGGAGGGCGTGCTCCCCTTCGCGGTCCTGTTCGGCTCCATGGCGGCCCTGCTCCAGCTGTCGCGCAAGCTGGAGCTGGTGGTCGCCCGCGCGGCCGGGATCTCGGCCTGGCAGTTCCTGCAGCCCGGCCTCTTCGTGGCCCTCGCCCTCGGCGCCCTGGCGGTCGGCGTCTACAACCCGGTCTCGGCGATGCTGAAGCAGCGCTCCACCGAGATCGAGGCGAAGATCTTCGCCAAATCCACCAAGGCGAGTTCGGGCAAGGACCTGTGGATCCGCCAGAAGGGCCTCGACGGCGAGGCGATCCTCCGCGCCGAGACCGCCGTCGAAGGTACGACCACCCTGGCGGGAGTATCGGTCTTCACCTTCGACGCGGCCGGGAAGTTCGCCGAGCAGCTCGTCGCGGCCCGCGCCATGCTCCACGACGGCTACTGGGAGCTCTCCGATGTGCGCGTTCTCACACCGGACGCACCGCCCGAGTCGTTCGACACGTATCTGATCGCCTCGAACCTCGACCCCGGGCAGGTCCGGCAGCGCTTCACCCCCCCGGAATCTGTGCCTTTCTGGCAACTTCCCACAACCATCGCGCGGACCGAGCGGGCCGGTTTGGACGCCACCCGCTACCGTCTCCAGTACGACGTCCTGTGGGCGCGGCCGGTGCTGTTCGTGGCCATGGTCATCGTCGCCGCAACCGTTTCCTTACGGTTCTTCCGCTTTGGTGGGGTCGGTAAACTCGTCCTCGGTGGCGTCGCGGCCGGCTTCGCTCTCTACGTGGTCCGACAGGTCATGGAGGGGCTCGGAGCGTCCGGACTCGTCGCCGCACCGGTGGCGGCCTGGTTCCCGGCCGTGGTAGGCAGTCTTCTCGGTACGCTCACGCTTCTGTACCAGGAAGACGGCTGACTTCCGCGATCCTTCGCGGGACGGGAGACGGGTGTTGAGGTTGGTGGCGGCAGACGTCACAGGGGTTGGGACGCGCGTTGCGTAAGGTCGCCGACATCCTGCGGAAGGCTGGTTTCCGGGCCGCGCTGGCGCTCGCCGCGCCGCTGGCGGGTGGCCTGTCCGCCCATGCCCAGGGCCTGCCCGCCGTCGCGGCCGGCAAGCCCGGCGACAAGCTGCTCGTCGAGGCCGACGAGCTGATCTACGACAACGACCGCGGCACAGTGACGGCGCGGGGCAACGCCGAGCTGCATTACGGCCCGCGGACCCTGCAGGCCGACCGCGTGCGCTACGACCGGAATTCCGGCCGGGTCTTCGCCGAGGGCAATGTCCGCCTCACCGAGGCCGACGGCGGCGTCGTGACCGGCGCGCGCATGGAACTCACCGACGACTTCAAGACCGGCTTCGTCGACGCCTTCCGCGGCCAGCAGACCGTCCAGCGCAAGTTCGAGACCGTGCGCACCCGGTTCTCCGCGCCGCGGGCCGAGCGCCTGAACGGCGAGCAGACCAGCTTCGAGTCCGGCAGCTACACGGCCTGCGAGCCGTGCAAGGACAACCCTGAGACGCCGCCGCTGTGGCAGATCAAGGCGAAGAAGATCATCCACGACAACGAGACCCACACGGTCTACTTCGACGATTCGACGCTCGAGATCGCCGGCATCCCGGTGGCCTACCTGCCGTATTTCGAGGCGCCGGACCCGACGGTGAAGCGCAAGACCGGCTTCCTGACGCCGCGCTTCGTCACGACGACCGCGCTCGGCAACGGCGTGTCGCTCCCGTACTTCATCAACCTCGCGCCGAGCTACGACCTGACGCTGACGCCGACCCTGCTCAGCCGCCAGGGCCTGCTCGCGCAGGGCGAATTCCGCCAGCGGATCGACAACGGCTTCTACAACATCCGCCTGTCGGGCATCTCGCAGACGACGCCCTCGGCCTTCCTCCCGAGCCCGCTCGGCGCCGGCGAGCGGGACTTCCGCGGCTCGGTCGAATCGCAGGGCCGGTTCTACATCAACCCGCGCTGGCGCACGGGCTGGGACCTCGTCGGCGTGACCGACAAGTGGTTCCTCGACAATTACCGGATCCGCAACCAGAACATCACCACGGACTATTTCCGCGAGGCGACCTCGACCGCCTTCCTGATCGGCCAGGGCGACCGCTCGTGGTTCGAGGCCCGGGGCTACTACTTCAAGGGCCTGTCGAGCTTCGATTGGCAGAAGCAGCAGCCGATCGTCGCGCCGGTGATCGACTACGACAAGCGGGTCAACGGCCCTTCGGAGATCGGCGGCGAGGTGCGCTTCCAGGCGAACATCACCAGCCTGACCCGCGAGACGACCCAGTACCAGGGCCTGCCGCGGACCTCGAGCTACCTGTTCTCGCCGAGCGTCAACGGCGTCAGCTTCCCGCTTTACCAGACCTGCACGGTCTTCCAGCGCGGCCTGTGCGCCATCGACGGGCTTGCCGGCACCAACACCCGCGCCTCCGCGGAGCTGTCCTGGCGCCGCAGCTTCATCGACGACTGGGGCCAGAAGTTCACGCCGTTCGCGTACCTGCGCACCGACGCGTTCTTCACCAACCCGAGCTTCTCCGGGTACCAGAACGACCTCGCGCCGCAGGTGGCGAAGATCGACGACGGCTTCGCCGGCCGGGTCATGCCGGCGGTCGGCCTCGACTACCGCTACCCGTTCGTCGCCAATTTCGGCGCGCTCGGCGTCCACACCCTGGAGCCGATCGGCCAGATCATCGCGCGCCCGTCCGAGACCCGGATCGGCCGCCTGCCGAACGAGGACGCGCAGAGCCTCGTCTTCGACGACACCTCGCTGTTCGAGTGGGACAAGTTCTCGGGCTACGACCGGGTCGAGGGCGGCGTGCGCACCAACCTCGGCGGCCAGTACTCCGTCGTGACGCCGTCGGGCTGGTATGCGAACGTCCTGTTCGGCGAGTCCATCCAGCTCGCGGGCGTCAACTCGTTCCGCCGGGGCGACATCGCCAATGTCGGCCTGGATTCCGGGCTCGAGACGCAGCGGTCGGACTTCGTCGGCCGCTTCCAGGTCTCGCCGAACCAGAACATCACGTTCATCAGCCGGGCCCGGTTCAACCAGTCCGACTTCCACGTGGCGCGGTTCGAGACCGGCGCGACGGCGCGGTTCGCGCCGTTCCTGCCGCTCACCGTCTCGGCCTTCTACTCGTACTACGAGGCGCAGCCGCTGCTGGGCTACAGCCACTACCGCGAGGGCATCACCGCCACCGCGACCTACAACATCACGCCGAACTGGTTCGTGTCGGGCTCGCTGCTCGTCGACCTGACCCACTACCTCGACGTGCGCAACACCTACACGGACGCGCTGAGCTCCTACCTGGCGAACCCGATCGGGACCGTGCCGATCTACCAGAACCCGGGCCGCTTCTACCTGTCGGGCGCGAGCTTCGGCGGCGGCTACCAGGATGAGTGCACCACCGTCTCGCTGAACTACATCAACTCGCCGATCGCCACCGCGACGGGCGTGCGCGAGCGCAACCAGACGGTGCTGCTGCGGGTCGAGCTGAAGACGCTGGGTGAGGCCGACCTGCGCCAGAACGTCGGCACCGCCACCACCGCGGACGGCATCGCCTCGGTGCGGTGAGGAACCGGGACCGGCGGCGCTCCGTTTCGGCGCCGCGTCCGTCGCGGTCCCATCGCGCGCCGGGCGGCGGGATCCGGCTCCGCGCACGGCCGCGCTCTGCCGAGGATGCGCCCGCGCCGCGCGGGCGCTATAGAGCGCCCATGCCGCCCCTCGCCCTCACCCTCGGAGATCCCGCCGGCATCGGTCCGGAGCTGGCGCTCAGCGCGTGGCTCGGTCGGGGCGGCGCAGATCCGCTGCCGCCCTTCTTCCTGGTGGCCGACCCGGACTTCGTCGAGCGCCTCGCTCACCGCCTCGACCGCCCCGTGCCGGTGGCGGAGGTGGATCCCGAGACCGCCGCCGAGGTGTTCCCGCGCGCGCTCCCCGTGGTGCCCCTGCCGAGCGGCGCCCGCGTCGCCGCCGAGCCGGGCGTACCCGATTCGGTGAATGCCGGCGCGACCATCGAGTCGATCACCGCGGCGGTGGAGTTCGTGAAGGCCGGGCGCGCGGGCGCGGTGGTGACCAACCCGATCGCCAAGTTCGTGCTGACCCGGACGGGCTTCGCCCATCCCGGCCACACCGAGTTCCTGGCCGCCCTCGCGGTGCCGCCCGGCGTGACGCCGCCCCGGCCGGTGATGATGATCTGGAGCGCAGACCTCTCGGTGGTGCCGGTGACGATCCACGTCCCGCTGAAGGACGTGCCGGACCTGCTCACCCAGGAGCTCGTCGAGGAGACCGCCGCGATCGTCGCCCGCGACCTGCGAGAGCGGTTCGGCCTGCCCGAGCCGCGCCTCGTCCTCGCGGGTCTGAACCCGCACGCGGGCGAGGCCGGGACGATCGGCCACGAGGACCGCGACGTCCTCGCCCCCGCGGTGGCACGGCTGCGGGCGCGGGGCATCGACATCCGCGGGCCACTCCCCGCCGACACCCTGTTCCACGCCCGCGCCCGTGAGACCTACGACGTCGCCCTCGCACCGACGCACGACCAGGCCCTCATCCCGATCAAGACGATCGCGTTCGACGACGGCGTGAACGTCACCCTCGGCCTGCCGTTCGTGCGCACCTCCCCGGACCACGGCACGGCCTTTGACATCGCCGGTAAGGGCGTCGCCCGGCCCGACAGCCTCGTGGCGGCCCTGCGCCTCGCCGACCGGCTGGCCACCAACGCGGCGGCGCAGGACGAGGCCCCCGGCGGGGCCGAGATCATCCCGTTCAGCGTCTATGCCGGCCGGCCGCGCCCCGCGGGGGCCCGCCATTTCGATCCCGAGGACGAGCTGTGAGGGACCCAGCATGAGCGCCGGGGACGGGCTTCCGCCGCTGCGCGAGGTGGTCGCCCGCCACGGCCTGGAGCCGAAGAAGGCGCTCGGCCAGAACTTCCTCTACGACCTCAACCTGACCGGGCGGATCGCCCGGGCCGCCGGTCCCCTCGCGGGCGTGACGGTGGTGGAGGTCGGTCCGGGACCCGGCGGCCTCACGCGCGCGCTCCTCGCCGAGGGGGCCGCCCGCGTGGTGGCGATCGAGCGCGACCCGCGGGCGCTCCCGGCGCTCGCCGAGATCGCCGCCCACTATCCGGGACGCCTCGAGGTGGTCGACGCCGACGCCCTCGCCTTCGATCCGCGGCCGCTGGTGGGCGACGCCCCGGCGCGGATCGTCGCCAATCTGCCCTACAATGTCGGCACGGCCCTGCTCACCGGCTGGCTCGACGGGGAGGCCTGGCCGCCCTGGTGGGATCAGGCCGTGCTGATGTTCCAGCGGGAGGTGGCCGAGCGGATCGTCGCCGGCCCGGAGGAGCGGGCCGATTACGGCCGGCTCGGCGTCCTGTGCGGCTGGCGCACGGAGGCCGAGATCCTGTTCGACGTCAGCCCCTCGGCTTTCGTGCCGCCGCCGAAGGTCACGTCGAGCGTGGTTCGGCTGGTGCCCCGCGCCCAGCCCCTGCCGTGCCGCGCCGGCGCGCTCGAGGCCGTCACCCGCGCGGCCTTCGGCCAGCGCCGGAAGATGCTGCGCCAGAGCCTCAAGGCCTTGACCCCCGCGGCCGGCGACCTGCTGGCCGCCGCCGGCCTGTCCGAGACCGCGCGGGCCGAGGAGATCCCGGTGGCGGGCTTCGTCGATCTCGCCAATCGGTGGGACGCGCACAGAAAGGCCGGCGCCCCGGTGGGGACGCCGGCCTGAATGAGCATCGTGACTCCGGCCCGAAGGCCGGAGCGCGATCGGATCACCGGGTCTGCTGGATCGCCGAGAGCACCCAGCCGCGGCCGGGCTGGCGCAGGAACGTCCAGAGCTCCGTCGCCTCGGACGAGTCCGTGGAGACGACGCGGCCGCTCGACCGCTCGATCATCACGTCCTTGAGGGCGTAGCGCATGGCCACGGTCGCGTAGTCGGTGCGGTCCTCGCCCCAGGCCTCCGCGAGGTCGCCCTGCAGCAGCTTCACGTCCGAGATCTTGTTCACCACGCCGCGGGCCGCGTTGCCGCGCAGCTCCTCGTCGAAGTAGCCGACCATCTCGGGCGTCGACAGGTTACCCAGGGTCACCCGATCCTCGCGGGAATAGGCGTCCTGAATGTCGCCGAGCAGGCGCTCGAAGGCCTGGTAATCGGCCGGTCCGATCTGCACCGGGCGCGTCTGCGGCGGGCGCTGCCCACCGCGGAACATGCTGCCGGCGGCGGGGCCGCCCGGAGCGCCGCCCATCGGGCCGCGGGCGCCCGGCTGATCGTCGAGCGACGTGCGGGCGTAGGGCGCGCCGGCGCCGGCCGGCTCGTTCCGGCGGCGGAAGAACCGCAGGGCCAGCATCACCACCAGCACGACGAGCCCGACCTGGAACAGCAGGCCGATCATCGAGGCGAGGCCGCCGAGGCCGCCGAAGAAGCCGCCGCCGAGCAGCGCGCCGATCAGGCCGGCGCCGAGCAGGCCCGCGAAGAACCCGCCGCCGAAACGGCGACCCTGCGCGGCCGGAGCCTGCATGCCCGGGCTGCCCATGCCGGGCGACGGCGCGGTCTGGGAGCGCTGCATCGTCATGCCGCCGCCCGGAGCGGTCGGCGTGGCGGAGGGCGCCGTGTAGGTGCGCGATCCGCGGGACCCGAAGGACCCACCGCCGCCCGGACGGGCTTCCGCGACGGGCGCCGCGACGGTCAGCGCAGCGGCCAGCGCCAGGAGGGCGGCCACACGCCGGCGGCGCGAAATCTCAGTAAACATGTACACGCCTCAGAGGACGAGAACCGGATGGCGCGGAGCGCCAGTGACGATATGGGAACGGTCGGGCGGCGGTTTTAGTCCAGCCCGCCGTCGCTCGGACGAGGTTTTCCACCGGATCCTCGCGCCGCCCGGACGACGCTCTCGCCGAGGCCGCTCTCCGGGACGGGGCGGCTCTAGTGGAGCGTGCGCTCGGGCGCGGCCGGGAAGGACAAGCGGACCTGCGTCCCCTCCCCGCTCCGGCTGTCGAGGGTGATGGTCCCGTTCTGCCGCTTCATCAGCCCGTGCACGATCGCGAGACCCGCGCCGCGCCCCGCCTCGTGGCTGGTCTGGAACGGTGCGAGCGCCCGAGCCAGCATCTCGGGGGACATGCCCTGCCCGGTGTCGCCCACCGCGATCCCGACGCTGCCCTGGCCCGGCTGCTGCAGGGACCGGTCGCCGGGATCTACCCGGAAGGTCGACAGGGTCAGGGTCCCGCCCGACGGCATGGCCTCGCAGGCATTGGCGACGAGATGACGCAGGGCGAACTCGATCTGCGTCGGATTGCTGATCGCCCGCGGCAGGCCCGGCGTCGCCGCCACAGTGAGGCGGATGCCGGGCGGCAGGTCGGGTTCGAGGCGCCCGGCGAGGTCGGCCACGATGGCGTCGAGGTCGACCGACCGGACGTCGGGCGCGATGCGGCGGGAATAGGCGAGCAGGTGCCGGGTCAGGATCGCCGCGCGCTCGGTGGCGTCGGCCGAGCGGGCGATCGCCCGCTGGACGAACGGCTCCTGCCGGTCCCCGAGCCGCCGCTTGAGGCCGTCGATGTAGCCGATCAGGATCTGCAGGAAGTTGTTGAACTCGTGGGCGACGCTGTTGGTCAGGAGCCCCAGGGCCTCGCGCTGGCGGGAGAGCGCGAGCGCGCCCTCCGCCTCCCGCCGGGCCGTCTCGTCGCGGATCTGGCCGATCCGGAACGGGGTCCCGGGCAGGGGCGCGGTCTCCAGGCGGGCCCAGAAGCTCGTCCCGTCCGCGCGAGCCGCCAGGAAATCCTGAGGCTCGGCGCCGGCGGGATCGAGCGGCGCCGTGCGCTGCGCCAGGATCAGGTCGAGCCCCTGCGCCACGAGTCGCTCCGCCGAGTAGCCGGCGAGCTCCTCCAGGGCGGGATTGGCGTGGCGGACACGGCCCTGCGGATCGAGCAGGAGGCTGGGCGTCGGCAGCGCGTCCAGGAGCGTGCGGGCCTCGTCCGCGAGCGGCGCGGCTTCGGCCGCGCTGTGATCCGTCCCGGGCTGCGCCATGCTGCGTTCGCGCTCAGCGGATGCGGAAGGTCCGCGACGGGCCAGCGATAGCGATGAACGGCCTCACGGCCAAGCGCCGAACCACCGTGACCCGTCCGGGCACCGCCTACTGGCGCACCCACATCACCCGCGCCATCCAGGCCACCTCGCCGAGGTTCAGGACCCGGTCCTCGTGCTCGGGGTTCAGGGAGGCCAGTTCCACGGTCCGGGCGGTGCGCCGCCGCAGCTCCTTGGCCAGGACCTCGCCGCCGTGCAAACGGACAACGACGCGATCGCCCTTGCGGACGCTGGCCGTGGGCGACACGATCAGGACGTCGCCGTCCCGGAACAGCGGCAGCATGGAATCGCCCTGGATCTCCAGCGCGAAGGCCCGCTCCTCGCCGAGATCCGGAAACTCGATCTCCTCCCAGCCGGCGCCGCCGGTGGGCATGCCCTCGTCGGTGAACAGGCGGCCGGCCCCGGCCTGCGTCAGGCCGATCAGCGGGACCATCGTGCGAGCGGGGATCTCGCGCGCCTCGATGAGCCGCAGGAACTCGTCGAGGCTCGATCCGGTGGCGGCCAGGACCTTCGACACGGATTCGGTGGACGGCCAGCGCTTGCGGCCGTCGGCGCCCACGCGCTTCGACCGGTTGAAGCTGGTCGCGTCGAGGCCGGCACGGCGGGCGAGGCCCGAGGCCGAGTAGCCGTGGCGCTCGGCGAGCCGGTCGATGGCGTTCCAGATCTGCTCGTGCGACAGCATAGCGGGCTCGGAAGCTCACCCTGAGCGGGCCGGCACCCCCGTCTCACCAGCCGGAATCCGGCTGCCTCGGAGGCACGGAGACGGTTCGCCCGCCGGGTCCGTTCGACACCCGCCGGGTACGCGCGGAGATACTTGACAATTTGCTTTCCGGATCCGCTCTGCCGGTCCGGTCAGGGCAGTGTGACGTCCAGCCTAGTCGTAGGAAAGTAGAACTACGGGCGGCAGATTGCAATCGCTCCTCGAATCACGCGCGGCGCGGCGCGGTTGCCGCCGCGGCCGGGCGCCTCTATCGCAGCGTCGTTTCGGGGGAGCTTCGATGCCGCTCATCTACAAGATCTGTCCGCGCGCCCTGTGGCGCGAGGCCGAGGCCGCGGGCCGGTTCACGGGCGCGCCGGTCGATCACCAGGACGGCTTCATCCACTTCTCCACGGCCGCCCAGGTCGCCGAGACGGCGGCCCGTCACTTCGCCGGCCAGGACGACCTGCTCCTCGTCGCGGTCGAGGCCGACGCGCTGGGCGACGGCCTGCGCTACGAGCCGTCGCGCGGCGGCGACCTGTTCCCGCACCTCTACGGCCCGCTGCCGCTCTCCGCCGTGGTCGCGGTGGACGATATGCCGCTGGGCGCCGACGGCCGGCACGCCTTCCCGGCCGGGATCCTGCCGGCATGATCGCGGCCGCCTTCCCCCTCGTCCGACCGCTGCTGCACCGCCTCGACGCGGAGCGCGCGCACGACCTGACCCTCGCCGCCCTGGCGCTCCTGCCCGCGGGCCCGCGGCCGGCGGACGACCCGCGCCTCGCCGTCGACCTGCTGGGCCGCCGCTTCCCCAACCCGGTCGGCCTCGCGGCCGGATTCGACAAGGGCGCGCGCGTGCCCGACGCGCTGCTGGGCCTCGGCTTCGGCTTCGTCGAGGTGGGCGGGGTCGTCCCGCGGCCCCAGCCCGGCAACTCCCGACCGCGGGTGTTCCGCCTCGCCGCCGACCGCGCCGTGATCAACCGCTTCGGCCTCAACAGCGAGGGGCTGCAGGTGGTGGCCGACAGGCTCCGCGTCCGGAAGGGCCGGCCCGGGATCGTCGGTGTCAACATCGGTGCGAACAAGGACTCCGCCGACCGCCTCGCCGACTACGCCGCCTGCACCGCCACCCTGGCCCCGCTCGTCGACTTCGTCACGGTCAACGTCTCCTCGCCCAACACGCCGGGCCTGCGCGACCTCCAGGGTGAGGCCTTCCTCGACGAGCTGCTCGCCCGCACGGTCGAGGCCCGGGACGCGGCGGGTGCCGGCGCGGCGATCCTCCTCAAGATCGCCCCCGACATGGCGCTGGACGCCCTCGACGCGGTCTGCGCGACGGCGCAGCGGCGCGGGGTCCAGGCCCTCGTCGTCTCCAACACCACGGTGGCCCGGCCGGCGAGCCTGCGCGAGCAGGGTCTCGCGCGGGAGACCGGCGGCCTCTCGGGGCGGCCGCTCTTCGGCCCGGCGACGCGCATGCTCGCCCAGACGCGCCTGCGCGTCGGGGACGCGCTGCCGCTCATCGGGGTCGGCGGTGTGGATTCGGCCGAGGCGGCCTGGACCAAGATCCGGGCCGGCGCGAGCCTCGTGCAGCTCTACTCGGCCTTGGTCTACGAGGGGCCGGGCCTGGTCGGGCGCATCAAGGACGGGCTCCTGCGGCGCATGAGCGAGGCCGGTGTCGCCTCTCTCCGGCACGCCGTCGGGCGCGACGCCGCCGATCTGGCCCGCGGAGATTGAGCGGCCGCGGCGCGGTGCAGCCGGTCTCGCACCGCCGCGGATCGCATCGCCGGCCATGGCGCGCGTGAACGGGACCGGGCAGACAAATTTTTTGCGGGGGCAGTTTAGAAAGGCTTTGCACAGCGGGAGCTTAGCCTGTGCCCCGTGCATGAGGGGCCTGCGCCGGCACGCCGTTGTGAGAGACCTGGAGAGACGCTTATCTCGCGGTTGCGAGACACATCGCGTCAGCCAATCCAGGACGGTTCATGGCCCAGTCTGAAGGGTCCACCAAGCGCTCCTCCGCCGCCGGCGGCTGGGGTGCTCTGAAGAGCTGCGGCAAGCACCTGCTCGGCAGCCGCGCACCCCTCACCGGCGCCCGCGCGCTGCTGAAGGCGAACCAGCCCGACGGGTTCGACTGCCCCGGCTGCGCCTGGGGCGACCCGGAGCACGGCTCGTCCTTCGAGTTCTGCGAGAATGGCGTGAAGGCGGTCTCTTGGGAGGCGACCGACAAGCGCACGACGCCGTCCTTCTTCGCCAAGCACACCCTGACCGAGCTGCGCGGCTGGAGCGACTACGCCCTGGAGGGCCAGGGCCGCCTCACGCATCCGATGCGCTACGACGCGGCGAGCGATCGCTACCTGCCGGTTGGCTGGGACGAGGCTTTCGCGGAGATCGGCGCGACCCTGCGGGGGCTCGACCGTCCCGACCAGGCCGAGTTCTACACTTCGGGCCGGGCCTCCAACGAGGCGGCGTACCTGTACCAGCTCTTCGCCCGCGCCTACGGGACCAACAACTTCCCCGACTGCTCGAACATGTGCCACGAGGCGAGCGGCGTCGCGCTGATCGACGCGATCGGCATCGGCAAGGGCACGGTCCTGCTGGAGGATTTCGAGAAGGCGGACGCGATCTTCTGCGTCGGCCAGAATCCCGGCACCAACCATCCGCGGATGCTCGGCGACCTGCGCCGGGCAGCTGAGCGCGGCGCCAAGGTGGTGGTCCTGAACCCGGTCCGCGAGCGCGGCCTGGAGCGGTTCGCCGACCCGCAGAACACCGTCGAGATGCTGCGCGGCGCCAGCCGACCCATCGCCAGCCACTACCTGCAGCCGCGCTCGGGCGGCGACATGGCGGCCTTCCGGGGCATCGCCAAGGTCGTGTTCGCGCGCGACGCCGAGGCGCTGGCGGCCGGCCGGACCTCGCTCCTCGACCGCGCCTTCCTGGAGCACCACACCGCCGGGCTCGACGCGTATCGCGCCGCCGTCGAGGCGACGTCCTGGGACGCGATCCTCGATCAGTCGGGCCTGACCATGGACGAGATCGCCGCGATGGCGGACGTCTATCTCGGCGCCCAGCGGGTCATCGCCACCTGGGCCATGGGCGTGACCCAGCACCGGCACTCGGTGGCGACGATCCGGGAGATCGCCAACCTGCTGTTCCTGCGCGGCCATATCGGCCGGCCCGGCGCGGGCCTCTGCCCGGTGCGCGGCCATTCCAACGTGCAGGGCGACCGCACGGTCGGCATCAACGAGCGCCCCTCCGCCGCCTTCCTGGATTCCCTGGAGCGCCATTTCGGGCTCGCCATGCCGCGCCGGCACGGCCACAACGTCCTGGCGGCGATCCGCGCCATGCGGGACGGCACGTCGAAGGCCTTCATCGGGCTCGGCGGCAACTTCCTCCGGGCGACGCCCGACACGCCGGTCGTGGCGCAGGCGCTGGCCTCGTGCCGGCTCACCGTGCACATCGCCACCAAGCTCAACCACGCCCATCTCGTGCCCGGCGCGGTCGGCTACCTGCTCCCCTGCCTCGGCCGCACCGAGATCGACCGGGGCGCCGAGGGCAAGATCCAGATCGTGACCGTCGAGGATTCGATGAGCATGGTCCACGGGTCGGGCGGCATCAACAAGCCGGCCTCGAAGGAGCTGCGCTCCGAGATCGCCATCATCGCCGGCATGGCGCAGGCCACCGTCGGCTCCGCCGCCATCGACTGGGCCGGGTTCGCCGCCGATTACGACCGGATCCGCGAGGCGATCGCCGCCACGATCCCGGGCTTCACCGGCTACAACACCCGGGTGCGCAAGCCGCGCGGCTTCATGCTGCGCAACCTCGCCGCCGAGCGGGTGTTCGAGACGGCCACGGGCCGGGCCAACTTCTCGGCCGACGCCCTCCCGACCGAGACCGAGCATCAGGCCGCCCGGAAGACCCGCGACACCTACGTGTTGCAGACCTTCCGCAGCCACGACCAGTACAACACGACGATCTACGGCCTGGATGACCGCTACCGCGGCGTTTACGGCGAGCGCCGCGTGATCTTCGCCCACCCGGACGACCTCGCGGAGATCCGCGACCGGCTCGGCGATCGGGTCGACGTCGTCGGCACGCACGACGACGGCATCACCCGCCGGGCGGAGGATTTCCGCCTCGTGCCGTTCGACATGCCGCGGGGCGCCCTGGCTGGCTACTACCCGGAGCTGAACGTGCTGGTGCCGCTCTCGACCTTCGGCGAGAAGAGCGACACGCCGACCTCCAAGTCGGTTCTGGTCACCCTGCAGGCGCGCGCGGCGGCGTGAGCGGGGGGCCTGACGAGGCGGCGTTCGTCGCCGCCCTCGACCGGGTCTCGGCCGCCCGGCCGGATCTCGACCCGCTGGCGGCGGGCCTCGTGGCGGCGCTGGACCTCGGCCTTCCGGGCGACAGCCGCGCCTTCGCCCGCACCTTCGGGGTGGAGCACGCCCTCGTGCTGCGCGCCCTCTCGGGCCTGGAGGAGGCCGGGCTCGTCGCCGTCACGGCGCGCGACGGGCGCACGCAGCGGACGCGCTACACGACCTCCGGTTCACGAGCTTCGGTGCCGTCGCCTCCGGCGTCATCGCGCGCGTAGCGCAGTGACCTGGGCAGCGCGATGCCGCAGAGCGTGGCGCTGCTGGATGGCCTCGTCCCGCTCGCAGGGTCGGATGTTAACCGACATCGGACGGAGCCGCGCTCAGAACCCCTTCGCCCTGATGGCCTCGGCCCAGGTGACCGCCCGGCGGTTCACGCCGAGATGCTGCCGCTCGTAGAGCCGGCCCTCCAGCTTGATCGCGCCGCGCTTGGCGTATTCCGGGCGCTCGAACGCCTCGATCACCAGCTTGGCGCGGCGCACCTCCTCCTCGGTGGGGGCGAAGGACGTGTTGGCCGGCTCCAGCTGCGTCGGGTGGATCAGGGTCTTGCCGTCGAAGCCGAGGTCGCGCGCCTGCCGGCACTCGTCGCGGCAGCCCTCGGTGTCGGCAATGTCGTTGTAGACGCCGTCGAGGATCGCGAGCCCCTCCGCCCGGGCTGCGGCCAGCGCCATCATCATCCAGGGCAGCATCGGCACGCGGCCGGGGACGATCTTGGCCCAGGTGTCCTTGGCGAGGTCGTTGGTGCCGAGGACGAGGCAGGTCAGGCGGTTGCGCGGGTCGCGCTTCGCCCGGGCAATCTCCTGGATGTTGAGGATCGAGGCCGGGGTCTCGATCATCGCCCAGATCGCGATGCCGTCCGGCGCGTCGAGGGATTCGAGCCGGTCGGCGATGCTCTCCAGCACGGCCGGGGACGAGACCTTCGGCATCAGGATCGCGTCGGGCTTGGCCTCGATGGCGGCGTGGAGATCCGCCTCGCCCCACGGGGTCTGTGGGGCGTTGACCCGGATGACCAGCTCGCGGCTGCCATAAGCGCCGCTCTTCACCGCGGCGCAGACCTGCTCGCGGGCGATGTCCTTCTCCTCCGGGCCGACGGCGTCCTCGAGGTCGAGGATGATGCTGTCCACCGGCAGGGTCTTGGCCTTGTCGAGCGCCCGCTGGTTCGAGCCGGGCATGTACAGCACACTCCGGCGCAGGCGCAGATCGGTCGTCGTGGCCATCGGCTTCTCCCTCCTGGGCCGTCGCGCGGCCTCCCGTCGTTGCGCTGCACCCTAAAGCACGAACCCGGCCGCGCCACACCCTAAAGGTCGGGGCGGGTGAGTCCCCGCGCGGTTTGATACCGCGCCGTCTCTCCGCAGATCGAAGCCCCGGTTTGGTCATGTTCCGCCGCTTAAAGGCCGACCGAAACCAATTCTCGGAGTCCGGGATCTCTACGATGCGCAAAGTCTTGGTCACCCTCGCCTTGCTCGGGACATTGGCTGCACCCGAGGCGGCCCGGGCCCAGAGCCGGACCACCCTCGGCGTCGGCTCCGGCGCGGTCGCCGGGGCGCTGGTCGGCGGGCCGATCGGCGCCGTCGCGGGGGCCGTGGTCGGCGGCTTCGTCGGGAACTCGACGGAGCGCGGGCGCCGCCACGTCCGCCGGGGCCGCCGCTACGGCTACGCAGCGCCGCGCCGCTCCTATCCGCGGCGCGCGGAGGCGGTCGTGCCGCGGACGACGGGCTCCGTGGCCCGCGCCGCGCCGCCGGCCCAGCCCACCACCTGGAAGGACCCGCGCTAGCAGGCCTCAGTGCGCGCGCGGCTGCCGCCTAGGCTGCCGGTTCGAGGGCGGCCGGGGCGGGCGTCCGGAACGTGTCCCGGGCGAGGCGCGGGAAGGCGATCGCCTGCCCGAGACCGCGGGCGCCCAGGAAGCTCACGAAGGCGAGCCACAGCCCGGTATTGCCGAAGCCCAGGCTCTCGACCAGCGCGAGGATCGCGCAGTAGGCGGCGAGCGCGCACACCATGAGGTTGCGCATCGCCCGCGTCCAGGTCGCGCCGATATAGATCCCGTCATACGCGAAGGGCGCCGCGGCGGCGAGCGGCGCCAGGGCGGCGAGGACGAGGTAGGACCGGGCCGCCTCGCGGACCGGACCGTTCGTGGTCACGGCATCGATGAAGGCCGGGCCGCCCGCCAGAGACACTAGGCTGACCGCGAGGCCGAAGCCGAGGCACCAGCGCAGGCTCAGGGCGGCGGCCGCGTCGAACGCCTCCCGGTCCCGGGCGCCGACGGCCTGGCCGCACAGGGTCTCGGCCGCCGTGGCGAAGCCGTCGAGGAAGAAGCCGCCGATCAGGAAGAGATTCCACAGGACCGAGTTCGCGGCCAGGACCACGTCGCCCTGCCGGGCGCCGAGCGCCGAGAACAGCACGATGCCGGTGATCAGCGCGAGCGTCCGCAGGATGACGTCGCCGTTGACGCTGAGCGTCCGGCGCAGCGCCGCGGCGTCGCGGAGGTCGCGCAGCGGCACTCGGAAGGGCCGGGAGCCGAGCCGCGCCAGGAGGGTCAGCCCGAGGCCGAGTCCGAGCGCCTCGGCGCCGAGGGTCGCCAGCGCCGCGCCGGCGAGGCCCAGGCCGAAGCCCAGGACCAGGGTGAGCGTCAGCGCGACGTTGGTCAGGTTGATGGCGATCTGCAGCAGCAGGCCGAGATCGGTGCGCCCGCGCCCCAGGACCGAGCCGAGCACGCCGTAGCTCGCCAGCACGAAGGGCGCTGACAGGATGCGAATGTGGAAGTAAGTCGCGAGACCGGCGATGACTGCCGCGCTCGCCCCGCTGATCGCGAAGGCGAGCTGCGCGAGAGGGCCTTGCAGGGCCACCAGGACGAGGCCGATCAGGGCGCCCGCCGCCAGCGCCCGCGCCAGGATGCGGTCGACCTCGGCGTCGTCCCGTCCGCCGACCGCCTGCGCGGTCAGGCCGGCGGTCGCCATGCGGAGCGCCCCGAACGACCAGAAGATCGCGTCGAAGATCACGGCGCCGAGGGCGATGGCGCCGAGCAGCGCCGCGTCGCCGAGCCGCCCGATCACCGCCGCGCCGACGAAGCCGAGCATCGGCGTCGTGACGTTGGCGATCGTCATGGGCAGCGCCAGGGCCAGGACGCGGCGGTTCGTCGGGCGGGCCGAGCTGGCGACGGTGTGCATCATGCCGCACGCTAAGAAGCCGAGCCCTCCGCGCAAAGCGGGGTGATCGCATCGGCGGGTTGCGATGGCGGGCGGCCGATCTGCCCGAACCCACGGCGCGCCGGGCCGTCGGGGCGCGACCGTGTCGGATCGGCCCCCGACTCCGTCAGCGGGAGACGGCGAAGAGGCGCGCGATCAGCCAGAGCGGTACGACCACGATCGCCCCGGCGACGATCCAGCCGCCGAAATCGTGGAGCGAGGCGAGCCCGACCTCCACCAGCGCCCGCGCCGAATCGTAGACGTGCCAGAACAGCCGCCCCGGCGTCAGGCCGAGCATCGACATGAAGGCGCCGACCAGCACCGACAGGAACAGCAGCCGCAGGAACACGCCGGCGGGCGAGCCGCCGAGGAACCGCCGCAGCGCGGAGGGATGGGACCGGTAGCCCTCCGCGCCGTAGGGGGCGTTCGGCGGGGCGCCCTGCTGATAGCCTTGCCGGCGCCGGTCGTGATCGACGAGCATTGCGTCCTCGTGAAGCCTCAGGGCCCTCGGATCGGCGACGAAGCGGGCGGAACCGTGGCCGGCACACCACACCGCTTCGAAACCCGAGCGCGGATCAGGCGTTGGCGGGTTTCTCGCGCGCCGTGCACATGGCAAGCGGCGTCGCGCGCGCCAAGATGCGGGACGGGGTGGATTGCGACGCGCGACTCGCGCGGCGCGGCCTCGACCAAAGGGAGAACTCCCGGGAACCGGGATTGGTGTGAGAGGCTCTGAGTGCCGACGGGACCATACGCACGATGATCGACCACGCCCTGTTCGACCCGGCGACGATCGATCCCGAGACGCTCCGGCTCAATGCCGAGATCGTCGCGGCGCACGCCGCGCTGCCCGATCCCTGGTCGCTGCCGATCGCCGAGGTTCGCGAGCGCCGCCGTCTGGGCACCAAGGCGGCCCCCGCCATGCCGCACAGCGCCCGGGCGGAGTGGCTGACGATCGACGGGCCGGGCGGTCCGCTCAAGCTCCGCGTGGTCCGGCCCAAGCCCGGCGTGAAGCTGCGCGGCGCCTACCTGCACATTCACCGCGGCGGCTGGGTCTGGGGCTCCGCCGACGAGCAGGATCCCTGGCTGGAGCGCATCGCCGACACCTGCGGCTTCGTCGCCCTGTCGGTCGAGTATCGCCTCGCCCCCGAGCATCCCTATCCGGCGGCCCTGCTCGACTGCGAGGCCGCGGCCCTTTGGCTCGCCGGTCCGGGGAAGACCGAGTTCGGCATCCACGCCCTGACCATCGGCGGCGAGTCGGTGGGCGCGCACCTCGCCGTGATGGTGCTGCTGCGGCTGCGCGACAAACACAACCTCCCGCGGGCCTTCCGGGGCGCCAACCTCAACGCCGGCTTCTTCGATCTCGGCCTCACCCCGTCGGTGCGGAACTGGGGCGAGGAGCGGCTGGTCGTGAACACCCGCGACCTGACCAAGTTCGCCGACGGCTACGTCCGCGAGGGCATCGACCGGCGCCGGCCGGACGTGTCGCCGATCTACGCCGACCTGAAGGGCCTGCCGCCCGCCCTGTTCACCATCGGCACCGCCGATCCCCTCCTCGACGACACGCTGTACATGTCGGCGCGCTGGGCCGCGGCCGGCAATGGCGGACACACGGCGATCTATCCCGGCGGCTGCCATGTCTTCGCCCGCTACCCGAGCCCGATGAGCGAGCGGGCGCTGGAGCTGATCGACCGCTTCCTGATGGCGCTCGCCTGAGCGTCCCGTCCGAGATCCTGCCGGAAGGATTCCGCGCCTGGTTCGCGGGCCGCGGCTGGGCGCCCCGGTCGCACCAGCTCGATCTCCTGCGGATCGCCGGCGCCGGCCGCTCGGCGCTGCTGGTGGCGCCGACCGGGGCCGGCAAGACGCTGGCCGGCTTCCTGCCGAGTCTCGTCGACCTCGCCGAGCGCGGGCCGCAGAAGAAGGCGGCGGGCCTCCACACCCTCTACGTATCGCCCCTGAAGGCGCTGGCGGTGGACATTGCCCGCAACCTCGACGCGCCGATCGCCGAGATGGCGCTGCCGGTGCGCGTCGAGACCCGCACCGGTGACACGCCGGCCCACAAGCGCACCCGCCAGATCAGCCGGCCGCCGGACATCCTTCTGACCACGCCCGAGCAGCTGGCCCTGCTGATCGCCCACCGCGAGGCGGCTGAGTTTTTTGCCGGACTGCGCTGCGTGGTGCTCGACGAGCTGCACGCGCTGGTCACCTCGAAGCGCGGCGACCTGCTGGCGCTGGCGCTGGCGCGGTTGCACCGGCTGAGCCCGGGACTGGCGGCGATCGGGCTTTCCGCGACGGTGCGGGAGCCGGACGAGCTGCGGAAGTATCTGGTGCCGCAGGGGCCGCTCCCCCCTCCTCCCTCTGCGAGCGGGCAACCGGGATCGCATCGCGACGAGGGTCATACGGCTGCGGAACATGACGGGGACCCCCTTGCCGGTGCAGGAGTGGGAAAGGGTGAGGGTCGGAGCCTTCCGGGAGGAGGCTCGGCCTCCTCGCGACTTTCTCCCGCGGGGGAGAGGGCCCCCGTCGAGACGCCCATGGCCGACCTCGTCACGGTGGCCGGCGGCGCGAAGGCGGATCTTCGCATGCTCGACCTCGGCCGGGCGCTGCCGATCTCCGGCCACACGGCCTGGCACTCGATGCCGGCAATCTACGAGCTCATCAAGGAACACCGGACCACGCTTGTCTTCGTGAACACCCGGCTCCAGGCCGAGTACACGTTCCAGGAGCTGTGGCGGCTCAACGAGGACGCGCTGCCGATCGCGATCCACCACGGCTCGCTCGATGCCCAGCAGCGCCGCCGGGTCGAGGCCGCCATGGCGGCAGGGCAGCTCCGCGCGATCGTCTGCACCGCAACCCTCGACCTCGGCATCGACTGGGGCGACGTCGACCTCGTGGTCAATGTCGGCGCGCCGAAGGGGGCGAGCCGGATCATGCAGCGGATCGGCCGCGCCAACCACCGCATGGACGAGCCCTCGAAGGCCTACCTCGTCCCGGGCAACCGCTTCGAGATGCTGGAGTGCCAGGCGGCGCTGGACGCCGTCGAGGAGGCCGCGCAGGACACGCCCGACGCCCGCCAGGGCGCCCTCGACGTCCTCGCCCAGCACGTGCTCGGCATGGCCTGCGCCGACGCCTTCGACCCGCTCGAGCTTTACGACGAGATCGTCTCGGCCGCGCCCTACGCCGGTCTCTCCTGGGAAGCGTTCGAGCAGGTCGTCGACTACGTCGCGACCGGCGGCTACGCGCTGCGCGCCTACGAGCGGTTCGCGAAGATCCTGCGCGGGCCGGACGGGCTCTGGCGCGTCCGCGACGCCCGCACCGCGCAGGCCTACCGGATGAATGTCGGCACCATCGTGGAGGCGGCGCGGGTGAAGGTCCGGCTCGGCCGGACCCTGCGCGGCAAGCCCGGCACGGTGTTGCCGAAGACCGGCCGCGTGCTCGGCGAGATCGAGGACGAGTTCGCCGAGACGCTCACCGTCGGCGACACGTTCCTGTTCGCGGGCGAGACCCTGCGGTTCGAGGGGCTCTCCGAGGACGAGTGCCTCGTCACCCGCGCGCCGGCCGGCACCGATCCGGCGATCCCGTCCTACGCGGGCGCAAAGTTCCCGCTCTCGACCTTCCTGGCCGCGCGGGTCCGGGCGCTCATCGCCGACCCGTTCGCGTGGGACCGGCTGCCGAAGCAGATCGGCGAGTACCTGCTGCAGCAGCGCCGACGCTCGGTCCTGCCGGGCGAGCGCGACCTCCTCGTGGAGACGTTCCCGCGGGGCAAGCGCTTCTACCTGACCGCCTTCCCGTTCGAGGGCCGCCTCGCCCACCAGACGCTGGGCATGCTGCTGACCCGGCGCCTGGAGCGCGCCGGCCTGCGGCCACTCGGCTTCGCGGCCAACGATTACGGCATCGCCATCTGGTCGACCCGCGACGTCTCGGAGCGCGCCGCGATCGATCCGGACTTCATCGGCGACCTGTTCGCGGTCGACATGCTGGGCGACGACCTCGAGGCGTGGCTCGACGAATCCGCCATGATGAAGCGCACGTTCCGCCAGTGCGCGGTGATCGCCGGCCTGATCGAGCGCCACCATCCGGGTCAGAAGAAGTCCGGCCGGCAGGTCACGATCTCGACCGACCTGATCTACGACGTGCTGCGCAAGCACCAGCCCGACCACCTCCTGCTGCGGGCGGCGCGGCAGGATGCGGCAACCGGACTCCTCGACGTGAGGCGCCTCGGCATGATGCTAGAGCGCATCCAGGGGCGAATCATCCACAGGTCTCTCGACCGGGTCTCGCCGCTCTCCGTGTCCGTGATGCTCGAGATCGGGCGCGAGCGGGTCTACGGCGAGGGCGCCGACGAGATCCTGGCCGAGGCCGAGGCGGAGCTTCTCCAAGAGGCTCTGTCCTGACCGCCGATCCGCCCTTCCCCGACGACACCGAGGATGCGATCTTGGCGGCCGGCCTGAGACTCGAGAAGACTCACAAGCACCCCACCCTGCTTCTCGCGGGCGAGACCTTGGTGCTCGACCTCTGCGGCGGCCTCTGGCTGCCGGAGCACCGGACGCTGATCGTGTCCGATCTCCACCTGGAGAAGGGCTCGTCCTACGCGGCCCGCTCCGGCCAGTTCCTGCCGCCCTACGACACCCGCGAGACGCTCGCCTGCCTGCACGAGGCGGTGGTGCGCCACGATCCCGCCCGCGTGGTCGCGCTGGGCGATTCCTTCCACGACGCCCGCGGTCCCGAGCGCATGGAGCCCGGCGACCGCGCCCTGGTGGCGGCCCTGCAGGAGGGGCGGGACTGGGTCTGGATCGCCGGCAACCATGACGCGGCCGTGAACGAGGGCGTGGGCGGCCGCTACGCCGACGCGCTCACGCTGGGCGGCCTCGTCCTGCGCCACGAGCCGAGCCCGGAGCCCGTCCCCGGCGAGATCGCGGGCCATCTCCATCCCTGCGGGAAGGTGGCGATGCGCGGGCGGGCGGTGCGCCGCCGCTGCTTCGTCACGGACGGCACCCGCCTCGTCATGCCGGCCTTCGGAGCCTACGCGGGCGGCCTGAACGTCCGCGACAGGGCGATCGAGAGCCTGTTCCCCGACGGGTTCACCGCCCATCTCCTCGGCGACGGGCGGGTCTTCGCCATCGGCCGGGCGCAGCTCGCCCGGGATTGAGCCGCGCGGATCAGGCCGTCTTCATGAAGCGGATCACGCTCTCCGACAGGCTCGTCGAGTGGCCGGCGAGGCTCTCGGCGATGCCCTGGACCGTCTGCGCCAGCTGACCGGTGGCGTTGGCGGCCTCGGAAACGCCGCCGATATTGCCCGCCATCTCGTGGGTCGAGACCGCCTGCTCCTCGACGGCGCTCGCCATCGCCAGGGTAAGCTTGGACAGTTCGTCCACCGCCGCGGTGATCATCTCGATGGCGCCGACGGCGTCGCCGGTGGCGCTCTGGATCGCCGAGACCTGCTGGGTGATCTCGCCGGTCGCCTTGGCCGTCTGCTCGGCGAGCGCCTTCACCTCGGAGGCGACGACCGCGAAGCCGCGTCCGGCGGCGCCGGCCCGCGCCGCCTCGATCGTGGCGTTCAGCGCCAGCAGGTTGGTCTGGTCGGCGATCGACTTGATCATGCTCACCACCGCGTCGACCTTGCGGGCGTTCTCGGCGAGCTGGCGCATGGTCGCGTCGGTCGTCCCCGCCTGGGCGGCGATCTGCTGCGCGCGCTCCGAGACCCGCCCGACCTGGCCGGAAATCTCCTGGATCGCGCCGTTCATCTGCTCGGAACTCGACGCGACCGACGAGGCCTTGTGGCGCGCGGATTCGGCTGACTGCATCAGGCCCTCGGCCGAGCTCTGCATCTCCTGGATGGCGGAGCCGACGGCCTTCACGACGCGCTTGACGTCGGTCTCCATGTTCACCTGCGCGGTGACCACCGCCCAGGTCAGCATCGGGCCGAGGTACTGCCCCTTCTCGTCGTTCACCGCCGTGACCCGCAGGTTGAGGGTCTCGGGCCCGACCCTGATCTTGGTGCTGTGCGGCAGCCGGCTCGCGTCCGCCAGCATGGTGCGCTGGTGGCTCGGGTTCTTGTGGAAGATATCGAAGGAGCGGCCGAGCATGTCGTCGACTCTGACCGGCAGGTGCTGGTCGATCGTGCCGAGCGTCTTGCGCGACGTGGCGTTCATGTAGTCGATCTTGAAGTTGTCCTTCAGGTCGGCCGTCATGACGGCCACCGGTACGTTGTCGATCATCGTCAGGAGCCGGTTGATCTCCTTCTTCTTCGCGGAGATGTCCGCGGCGAACTTTACGACCTTGATCGGCTTGCCCCGCGCGTCGAGGACGGGATTGTACGTCGCCTCGAGCCAGACCGAGTCGCCCTCCTTGTCGAGGCGCAGGAACTCGCCCGTGACGTACTGACCGTCCTTGAGCTTGTCCCAGAACGCGGCGTACTCCGCGGTCTCGGCATAGCTCTTGTCCACGAAGATGCGGTGATGCCGGCTCTGGACGTCGCTGAGGCTGTACTTCATCAGCCGCAGGAAGTTCTGGTTCGCGTGGAGGACGGTCCCGTCCATCGAGAATTCGATGATCGCGAGTGAGCGGTCCAGGGCGTCGATCTTGGCCTGGGCCTCGTTGAAGACAGTACGATTGAACATGGTCCCGCTCGCGTTCCCCCGCGCCGGGTCTAGCGCCGCATCGTTAATGAATTGCTTATTTCGGAATTCGTTCAGGTTAAGCGCGGGCGAAGATCGAACGAATGCTTGCGACGCCGTGTCCGCTCTGTGCTCGTGTCCGGACCGGCGCCGCCCTCGGCGGCTGAGATGCGATGTGGTGTTTCCAATGCTATAATTTTTCGGTCAATATTAGAACCAGCCCCGCATGCGGAAGTATATGATCGGCGCGACCGCGCTCAAAAGGATCAGGCCGAGCGCGTAGGGATATCCGAGAGCCCAATCCAGCTCGGGCATGTGCTTGAAGTTCATGCCGTAGATCGACGCGATCAGCGTCGGCGGGACGCCGACCACCGAGACCACGGTGAGGACCCGGAAGACGTTGTTCTGCTCGATCGTGATGAGGCCGAGGGCGGCGTCGAGCAGGAACTGGACGTTCTCGGCGAGCCGCGTCTCGAACTCGTCGAGGGACTCGATGTCCCGCTTGATCGTCTCGAAGCGGGAATCCTCCGGCAGGCCGAGGCCGTCGCAGGCCGCGGCGACGAACGGGATGATCCGTTCGAGGCCGAGCAGGCTCGACCGGATCTTTCCCAGAACCTTCCCGCGGTTGCTGATGCCGCGCAGGATCCGGCGCAGGGCGAGATCGCGGCGCCGGGGCGGGGGGCGCTCCAGGCGCCGCCGCTCGGCACCGCGGACGTCGAAGTCGAAGATGCGGGTGGAGAGCGTGTCGAGCTCGGATCCCATGTCTTCCAGGGCGTCGGCGAGGCTGTCGACCAGCTCTTCCAGGACGACGAGGAAGATCTCGCTGGGTGTCGTGCTGCCGTCGCCGTCCGCGATGCGCTTCGCGGAGGTCTCGAAGGCGCGCAGCTCGTGGAAGCGGATCGTGACGAGGTGATCCTTGGTCAGCAGGAAGCCCAGCGGCTTCAGCTGCGACGCGCTCTGCTCGAAGGTGATCATCGGCGTCGAGAGCGAGAGCCCGCCCTTCACCCGGCGCAGGCGGCTCGACGTCTCCACTTCCGAGAGCGCCGCCCGGGACGGCACGCGCAGACCGGTCGCGGCCTCGACCGCCGCGGCCTCTTCCGGCGTGGGATCGTTCAGGTCGAGCCACACGGTGTCGCGCGCGACCGGCCTGCCGGGTTGCAGCGCCACCGGGCCTTCGGGTCCGTGCAGGCTCAGCATGAGAGCGCGTTATCCATGAGGGGGAAAGGAGCCGCCGGCGCGTCATCGCACCGTCGCGCGGGGGTGCGACAGCCTTGACTCGGAACCCGCCCGCGCCTATCTCGCGGCCGTCTTTGGCACTCGCCGAGACAGAGTGCTAACAGTCGAGTTCGCGAGCGGTCCCGCCGGCCGCATCAACGCCAACTCCAGACCTGAAGCAAGAGGGCAGCTCATGAAGTTCCGTCCGCTGCACGACCGCGTGGTCGTCCGTCGCATCGAGAGCGAAGAGAAGACCAAGGGCGGCATCATCATCCCGGACACCGCCAAGGAGAAGCCGCAGGAGGGCGAAGTCGTCGCCGTCGGCCCCGGCGCCCGCGACGAGCAGGGCCGCGTCAACGCGCTCGACGTGAAGGCCGGCGACCGCGTCCTGTTCGGCAAGTGGTCCGGCACCGAGGTCAAGATCGACGGTCAGGACCTCCTGATCATGAAGGAATCCGACATCATGGGCGTCGTCGCCCTCTGATCGGATCACCCGTCATCGCCCTTTGAGGCCGTCCCGGCCTTGGGGTTCAACCAGTAGCTAAGAGGCACACAATGGCAGCGAAAGACGTTCGTTTCTCCGCCGACGCCCGCGATAAGATGCTGCGCGGCGTCGACATCCTCGCGGATGCGGTGAAGGTGACGCTGGGCCCGAAGGGCCGCAACGTCGTGATCGAGAAGAGCTTCGGCGCCCCGCGCATCACCAAGGACGGTGTGACGGTCGCCAAGGAGATCGAGCTCGCCGACAAGTTCGAGAACATGGGCGCCCAGATGGTGCGCGAAGTGGCCTCGAAGACCAACGACATCGCGGGTGACGGCACCACCACCGCGACCGTGCTGGCCCAGGCCATCGTCCGCGAGGGCGCCAAGTACGTCGCCGCCGGCATCAACCCGATGGACCTGAAGCGCGGCATCGACCTCGCCACCCAGGCGGCCGTCAAGGACATCACCTCGCGCGCCAAGAAGGTCTCGACCTCCGACGAGGTCGCCCAGGTCGGCACGATCTCCGCCAACGGCGACAAGGAGATCGGCGAGATGATCGCCCACGCCATGCAGAAGGTGGGCAACGAGGGCGTGATCACGGTCGAGGAGGCCAAGACGGCCGAGACCGAGCTCGACGTCGTCGAGGGCATGCAGTTCGACCGCGGCTACCTCTCCCCGTACTTCATCACGAACGCGGAGAAGATGGTCGCCGAGCTCGAGGACCCCTACATCCTCATCCACGAGAAGAAGCTCTCCTCGCTCCAGGCCATGCTGCCGGTGCTCGAGGCCGTTGTTCAGACCGGCAAGCCGCTCCTGATCATCGCCGAGGACATCGAGGGCGAGGCGCTCGCCACGCTCGTCGTCAACAAGCTCCGCGGCGGCCTGAAGGTCGCGGCCGTCAAGGCGCCGGGCTTCGGTGATCGCCGCAAGGCGATGCTCGAGGACATCGCGATCCTGACCAAGGGCCAGATGATCGCCGAGGACCTCGGCATCAAGCTCGAGAACGTGACGCTCCCCATGCTCGGCCGCGCCAAGCGCGTGCGCATCGAGAAGGAAAACACCACGATCATCGACGGCGTCGGCGAGAAGTCCGACATCGAGGGCCGCATCTCGCAGATCAAGGCGCAGATCGAGGAGACCACCTCGGACTACGACCGTGAGAAGCTGCAGGAGCGTCTGGCCAAGCTCGCGGGCGGCGTCGCGGTGATCCGCGTCGGCGGCGCGACCGAGGTCGAGGTGAAGGAGAAGAAGGACCGCGTCGACGACGCCCTCAACGCCACCCGCGCGGCGGTCGAGGAAGGCATCGTCCCGGGCGGCGGCACCGCGCTGCTGCGCGCCAAGAAGGCGGTCGCCGAGCTGAAGTCCGAGATCCCGGACGTCCAGGCCGGCATCAAGATCGTCCTCAAGGCTCTCGAGGCCCCGCTCCGCCAGATCGCCCAGAACGCGGGCGTGGAAGGGTCGATCGTGGTCGGCAAGATCACCGACAACACCTCCTCGGAGACCTTCGGCTTCAACGCCCAGACCGAAGAGTACGTCGACATGATCCAGGCCGGCATCGTCGACCCGGCCAAGGTGGTGCGCACCGCTCTGCAGGACGCGGCTTCGGTCGCCGGCCTGCTGGTCACCACCGAGGCGATGGTCGCCGACGCGCCGAAGAAGGACAGCCCCGCTCCGGCCATGCCGGGCGGCGGCATGGGCGGCATGGACTTCTAAGTCCGCGCCACCGCGCATGACGGGGGAAAGGGGTCGCCGTGAGGCGGCCCCTTTTCTTTTGATGGCGGCACGCTCCAGCGGCGCGCGAGGCGCAGTCCGGTCAGCCTCATCGGCCGTGACGCGGCGAAGCCCGCGCCGCGAGGCGCGCCCACACAGTAGCGATCAAGGATTGCCGGACGCGGCCGGTCGCCCGGACCGGAATTTCGAAGTTCAGGCTGTGGTCGATCAGGTCTCGGATCCCGTCCTGATCGGGGCCTTCCCCGCCGACCTCGATGAACTCCAGGATCCAGGCATGGATTGCCGCGTGATCCGATGGATCGGGATCCGCAGCGAGAATAAGCCGGCCACCGTGTATCCAGTCATCGCGGAGGGCAGCCGAATCCCTGGCGGATGAAGTCATGGCCTGACCTCGCGGTCGCGCTCGACGCCGCCGCTCCATCCTCGCGTCCGCAGGCGGTACTTGGGGCGCCGATCACGCTTGGCGGAGGCTCGACGCGGGCGAGGACGCCGCGTCCGCGGGGAGATCAAGCCTGCTCCCGCCGCGTGATCGCGCGGAGGTCGAGGGAGGGGGCAGCAGCGCGGATCGCGTCCGCGCAGCGGGCTCGCCGACCGTTTCGGATCCGGGGAGCCGAGGCCCGGCGCCGCCCCGCGGCGGGTCGGGCGGCCGGCCCAAACGAGAAACGGGACGGCTCGCGCCGTCCCGTTCAGGGGCCTACCTATCGGCCAAGGAAGATCGAAGCCAGTCGCTGGAGCAGGCCCCGCGGTGCGGGCGGAGGCTCGCTCTGCCCAGGACCGTCCCCGATCTAAGCGTTGGCGGCGAAGGGGTGCTGCGCGGAGTTGCGCTGCTCGGTGACCGTCGAGGCCTTCGGCTCGCCGTTGACGGCGCGCTGGATCGACAGCTTGGTGGCCTCGTAGTTGTACTTCTGGATCTTGGCGTCGTCGGCCGCCTCCCAGTGGATGAACACGCCGACCAGGATGTACAGGTCGTCGGCCTCGTCCGCCGGGATGATGCCCTCGGCCACCGCGTCCTGCACAGCCTTGGCAACGCCGTGCTGGGCCGGGCCGAACATCTGGACGGCCTGACGGGCGTCGTTGATGGTGACCTTGTTGAACATCAGGGTGTTCGGCTTGCACGGCAGGTTCGGCGCGATGACCGCGAGCAGGCTGGTGAAGCCGTGCTTGTTGTTCACGAGGCCGTTGCAGAAGGCCGTCTCAGCCGGCGAACCGCGCGGTCCGATGATGAGGTCGATGTGGGCGACCTCGTTGCCGTCGCCGACGAGGGCCTCGCCGACCTGAACCTTGGTGATCTTCGCCATTCGGTGTCTCTCCCTGGATTCCGAAATAGAGCCGCGCGCCGGGCGGTGCCGCGGCCGGGAAGCCATCCTTGTTATCGGCGCCCGACCATGCCGGCCGAGCCGGATGGGCCGAGCCGGTTGGGCCGGACAGCGCGGCGGACCCTACAGCGGGGCCCTGCGGCTCACAACCCGCGCAAGGCTCTGACACGGAGGAATTTCCATCCGTCCGGCGCTATGAACACCGGATCGTGCACGCGGCTCAGGCCAGCCGGGCACCGGCGCCCGCGAGCGCGTCCCAGAACAGCGTCGCGACGGTGAAATCCGCGCTCGTACCGGGATTGATCGACCGCCCTTTCAGCGACGCGTCGAGGGCCAGCAGCGCGTCCACCGGCCGCGCGGCGAGGTCGATCCCGGCGAGCGTCGCTTCTACCTCCCGGCGGACGCCCTCGGCCGCGGCCGCGCCGTGCTTGCGGGCGACGTGGCTGTCCGGGACGGCGCGCAGGAAGGCGAGGTGGATCGCAGTCGTGCACCAAGTCGGGTCGAGCCCGGCGGTGCGGGCCTCGCGCAGGGCCGCGAGCCCGATCGCCGGCACGTCCGCGAAACCCGTGACGTAGGCGCGGGCGATCCGGTCCCGGTCGGCGGCCTCCGCCATGGCGTCTCGCAGCGATCCGGGCGCCGGTTCGGCAACGTCGTGCCGGGCGGCCTCGCCGAGGCCGCCCGGATTGGCGCGCCGGATGCCCGCGAAGACGGCCTCCGCATCCGCGCCGTCCAGGGTGTCGAGCACCGAGGCGACGGTCCGCCCGCGCTCGGCCGCGACCGCGAGCGGCGCGCAGAGCAGCAGGATGCCGAGATTGGTGTTCTGGCCCACCGCCGCCATGGTGGCGGCGACGCCGTCGCGGACCCGCGTCCCGACGCCCGCGCCCGCCCTGGCCAGGGGCCGCGCCGAGACGTCGGCACTCGTGACGAAATCCGCCAGCACCATGCGGTGGCCGGGCGCGTGGGCGTGGACGTTGCCGGGCTTGAGGGCGTCGAGCTCCGCGAGGCAGGCCGCTCGGTACAGCGTGCCGATCAGGGCCGAGTCGAGGCCGATCTCGCTCATGCCACCACGAGCCGAGGACGGCTGGCACCGCGGGCTGCGGCGAGGAAGCCGCGCACCACCGCGGCGGCGATGTCGGTCTCGCACACGGTCTGCAGGCCCGACCAGGCCGGCATCGAGTTGACCTCGAGGACCGAGAACCCGCCCTCCCCGTCCTCAACGAGGTCGACGCCGGAATAGTCGACGCCGACCGCGGTCGCCGCCGCCTCGGCCAGCTCGGCGGCGCCGCGCGGCATCGCCCAGGGGAGCGGCCGGCCGCCCCGGTGGACGTTGGTGATCCAGCCGTCGCCCTCGCGGATCATGCCGGCGATGGCCCGGCCGTCGCAGACGAACACCCGGTAGTCGCGCCACAGGCCGTCCCGGCGCGGCACGTAGCGCTGGAGGTAGTAGACCCGCGCCACCGACTCCTCGTCGGGCAGGTCCTCCGGGTGCTCGATCAGGGCGAGCCCCTCCCCTTGCGAGCCGAACAGCGGCTTCAGGACCAGCGGCGCGCCCGGACGCGCCTCGGCGGCGACCAAGGCCGCGGCCGCCTCGCGCTTCGAGAACACCCAGGTGGCCGGCGTGGGCAGCCCGGCGCGATCGATGAGCAGCGAGGTCGCCGCCTTGTCCACCGAGCGCTCGATCGCGGTCGGCGCGTTCCAGACGGTGACACCCGCCGCGACCAGCGCGTGCAGTACGCCGAGCCGCATCGTCGTCGCCTCGAAGGTCCCGCCCGCGATGGTTCGCATCAGGACGCCGTCCGGCAGCGCGTCCGGGAAGCCCGGAACGCGGAGAGGTTCGGCGCCGCCCGTCACGACGGCCACGTCGGCGAGCGAGAACAGCACCGGCTCGACGCCGTTCGCGCGCAGGGCGGCGAGCAGGCGGCTCTTGTGCCAGGTGCCGTTATCGGCCGCGAGCCCGATGCGCATGGGTGTCCTGATCGTCACGGCGCCGCCCGCCTCCGGGGCGGCCCAGGGAGATGTCACTGCGCGGGTCCGGACTCCCCGTCCCGTGCGGGAGAGCGAGCCCGGCTCGCCTCTCAGGCGAAGGACGCGTCCACCAGCGTCGGCTCCAGGCGGCCGCCGCGATAGGTCGCGCCGGAGCGCACCGACGTGACGATCGCCTCGGCCGGCGAGAACAGGGCGCCGTCGATCTTGTAGAAGTCGCCATTCACCCGCGCGAAGATCTCGGCGAAGGGCGCGCCGTGGTCGCTCGACGTCGTCGAGGGCAGCTGCTCGGCGAGCTGCTTGGCGTCGGCATCGTCGGCATCCACGAAGAGCTGGACCCGCCCGCCGTAGATGATCGCGTCGTTGGTGCGGCCCATCGCCTTGATGAAGTCCGGGTGCGGCGGCGACAGCGGCGCCGAGCCGATCCCGTCCACGATGGCGTGCAGGTCGAAGCCGACCGTGTGAGCCTTGTGGAGGGCGACCTCGAGGACGCGGGCGACGACCTGGGTGGAGCCCGCGAGGCTCTGCGTCGGCGCGTAGATGAAGGTCAGGTCCTCGGGCTTGAGGCCAGAGGCCTCGGCGACCTTGGCGACGACGCTCTCCGGCGGGCCGCCCGCCGCCTCCAGAACGAGGGCGGTCTTGGTGGCGGAATCGCGGAAGCCGAGCTCCTGGTAGAGATCCTCGACGGCCGCCACGGCGCGGCCCGGGCCCGAGCCGAGGGCGAAGAAGCCGGAATCACCGGTCTCGTCCGCGAGGCTCCAGCCGGCGTACTGGCTGCCCAGGCAGGCGAGCACCGGGTCGGCGGAATGCACCGTCACCGAGTAGGGCCAGGACGCAATCGGCCCGCTCGGCGCGATGGTGACGGTGCCGAGGCCGCCGAGGCAGATCTCGGCGATGCGCCGCCCGGCCTCGATCGAGCCCCGCGCCTGCGCGCCGGCATCGACCATGCGGGCGCCGCCGGCGGCCTGCGACACGGACAGCCGCAGCGTCGGCGCATCGGCTATGAGCCGCTCGACCAGGGGGCCTGAGAGCGCGTTGATGCTGGGATAGGACTGGCTGGCACTCATGACGGGGCTTCCTCGGGGTGTGTTTTCTTCGCCGCGCAGCCGGCCCGCAGGTGTGCCGTCCGCGTTTCCAACAGGGCGAGCACCTCCGCCCGGTCCGCGCCTTCGGCCAGCACCGTGCAGAGCGGCGCGTCGCGGCGGACCGCCGAGCCGGGGCACGGGCGGTCGCGCACACAGTCCGGCCAGTCGATGTCCGGCACAGGCGCAAGCTCACGGTCCGCGTAACAGATCTGCGCGGCCGCCGCACCCGCCGGATGCGGTTCGGGATCCGGCATCGTGCCCAGGCAGGCGGCGATGTGGGCCGCGAGCAGCGGCGTCCCGCGCCGGTCCAGGACGTCGAGGGTCGCGCCGGGCCGCGGGTTGATCTCGGTGAGCCACCAGTCGGTCCCGTCGACCAGCAGGTCGGCGCTGGCGAGGCCGCGCAGGCCCGTCGCGGCGACGATCCGCTCGGTCCCGGCGGCGGCGGCCTGCACGACGCGGGCGGGGAGCGCCGGGGCTTCCGCGGCGCCGCGGGCGAGCGCCCCGGCGTAGCGGAACGGGCGGATCGGCGACGGCGCGCACCACTGCTCGGTGACCGCGAGGACGCGGATCGCGCGGCCGTCGGCGAGGACGTTCAGGGCGTGGGGCCGCCCCGGCACGCGCGCCTGGAAATAGTGGCCCGCCGGCGCGGGCGACCGGGTGGCCGGCCGGATGTGGCTGCCGCCGGAGCCCCCGATCCGCTTGACCAGCCAGCCCGCGGGGTCCGCCGGCGGCGCGGCCGCCACGGCCGGATGCGGCACGCCGAGGCGCGCGCACAGGGCCGCGAAGGCCACGGGATCCTTCAGGGCGGCGACGGTCCCGGCCGAGGCGCCGATGAGCCGGTGCCGCGCGGCGAGGCGCGCGATCAGGTCGGGCGCGTCCTCGAAGCCGCTGCCCAGGATCAGGCCGACCGGGCTCCCGGCCCGCGCCGCGAGGTCGTCGAGGACCGCCAGGGTGACGTCAGCGGCGGGGGCGGTCCCGAACCGGCCGGGCAGCGGCCGGTAGGCCTCGGCCAGCGCGCGGGTGTCGGAATCGCCGAACAGGTCGGCGACGTAGGGCCGAAGCCCCGCGCGCCGCGCCGCCTCGGCCAGGGCGCGCCCGGCCTGCGCGGCGATCAGGACCGCGTCCGCCATCGGCATCCGGTCCGGGAGCGGCCTAGCCGGCGATCTCCACGGCGAGCTCGTAGGCGTCGCGGAAGTCGAGGCACAGCGGCGTGTCGGAGGCGAGCATCCGGTCGAACAGGCGCCGCTGCGTCTTGTACTTCACGTCGCCGACGGCCAGCGCGCCGATGCCGACCCCCTTGCCGGTGGGCAGCGCGACGTCCACCGCGTTGACGTCGATCCCCGCGATGCCGGCGGGCGGCACGGCGTTGACGTCGGACGCCACGAGCAGCTTTGGCGCGGATTTCAGATCCTCCGCGGTGAGGATCGGGATGCCCGCCGGGCCGGCCGAGAGGATGACGTCGGCGTCGCGGATGGCCGCGCGCCGGTCGTCGGGCGTCGTGCCGTCGACGGCGCCGACCTCGATGCCGAAGCGCCACTTCATCGTGAAGGCGATCTTCGAGACGCGCTCCTCGCCGTCGTGGCCGACCAGGACGGTGGTCGCGCCCTGCAGGGCGCCGATCACCGCGGCCACGTAGGCGACGACGCCGGCGCCGCCGAAGATCACGATGCGCTTGCCCGTGAGGTCGGTGCTGAATTTCTGCCGCAGGGCGCGGGAGACCTGCGCCACCATGGCGGCGCCGGTGGTGAACGAGCCTGCCGGGTCGGCGAACACGTGGTTCACGAAGGGCGGCACGAAGGCCTTCTTGGCGCGGTCGACCATGTCGAGGGCGTCCTCGGCGTTCTTGCCGCCGATGAAGATGCCCGTCCGCGTCCCGTCGGCCGGCGACCGCGAGAAGATCGAGTCCTGGGTCAGCGACACGACGTCGGCGAGGCTGACCTCCGTGTAGGTCACCACCGTCTCGAAGCCGGCATCCACGGCCATGTTCACGTCGAACGGGCTCATGTGCCGGAGCGGCGTCAGCATGTGGAGGATCGAGCGGGCCATAGAATCCTCGTGCGGCGCGCGAGAGAGGCGCCTTCCCTCCGTCCAAACCCGGAGCGGCGCCCCGGGTCAAGCCCGGGGCGACCGGCTCACGCCGGACCGGTTACCGAAGCGCCACCGTTGCGGCCGCGGGCGATGACGAACCGGAGAGGGCCGCCCCGGTCGAGGCTGGCCACAAGGGCGCGGGCCTCGGCCTCGGACGGGACCAGCGCGAAGCCGGTCGGCCCCCAGGAGGACTGGCCGTAGCCCGCGATGCCCTGCGCGGCGACGCTGGCGAGCGCCTCCGCCACCGCGGCGCTGGCGTAGCGGCCGCCCTGATGAGGCGCGAAGTGGTCGCCGATCAGCGTCTGGATCCGGGTGATGCCGGCGCCGAAGCCCTGCGGCTCCGCCAGGGCGACGGCGGGCATCACCTGCATCAGCGCGATCCGGCAGATCTCGGCGGCCTGCGCCTCGGGGAAGCGCGGCAGGTCGCGGAACGCCTCGACCTCGCGCGTCCCGTGCACGCCCGCCATGCTCGGATCGAGGATCAGGACGATCCGCCAGGCCTCCGGATAGGGCAGACGCGCGATGACCGGCGGCGGCCCGCCATCCGCGCCGCGGCCGCCGTCGACGATCAGGCCGCCCTCCGTGAAGGCGCACAGGCCGACGCCGGACCGGTTGCCCCGGTCCAGGGTCGCCGCGAAGGATTCCGCCGCGAAGGGCTCGCCGTTCAGGCGGGCCATCGCGGCCGCCACCGCGAGGGCGAGCTGCGTGCCCGAGCCGAACCCGGCATGGGCCGGGATCACCCGCTCGACCGCGATGGCGACGTCGCCGCCGCGCCCGAGATGGGCGGCGGCGGCCCCGACGTAGCCGCGGACGCGGTCGGCCTCGGGACCCGTGACGTCGGGCCGGGGCGCCCGGCGGGCGGTCAGGACCAGCGACGGCGCGTCGATGGCCAGCCCGATGCTGCCGAAGCGGCGGCCGAGCCCGCCGTGCAGGTCCAGGAACCCGAAATGCAGCCGCGCCGGCGCCTCGACCCGCACGGCACCGTCCGCCGCCGCCTCGTTCCGTTCGGGGACCTCGCCCAACGCACTTCCCTCGAATCCCGCAGGTCCGGCGCCCGCGCGGCGCGCTTTTCACACGCGTCCCCGGACCGGGCAACGTGGGCGCGCGCGGATCGTGCCCGCCGGCGGCGCAGAATAGACCGCCCGGAGCGACCGCAAGGCCGTCCCGCAGCGCCGATGCCCCGCGATCCGGGGCCCGGTCGCGGCGCCGCGCGCGGCGGCGAACCGATACCCGCGATTCACTTCCCGACGCGCAACGCCGCCGGACCCCCTTGCCGCGGTGCGCGGATGAATGCAAACCTAAGGCCGCGACGGCGCGCCGAGTTTGCCGCCTGCCCGGACACGCCGGGCGGATGAGCCATTCCGATTCGGTGGGGAACCCTCGGGCTCGAGGGGCACCCGCTTCGTCCGGTCTTACGGCCGTCGCCCGCTCCGAAACCAAGCAAGAACGTTGCGAGAGGGAGCATGGCAGCCTGGGTGAAGGGTGGCGCGACGGACGCTGGCACCGCCATCGAGGCGGCCGCGTCCCTGCTCGCCAAGGCGCGCGCGCCGGTGATCGCCGGCCTCAGCGCCGACGTGGCCGCGATCCGCGCGGCCTACGATCTCGCGGGCCGCATCGGCGCCTCCGTCGACACCGCCGGCTCGGCCGGCACCTACGCGGAACTCGGATCGCTGAGCCGGGTCGGGGCGCTGACCTCGACGCCCGCCGAGGCTGTCGGCCGCGCCGACGTGGTGCTGGTGGTGGGCGCCGCCCCCTGGCAGGCGCCGCTCCTGAAGCGCCTCGTCGACGGCAAGCCGAGCCGCGGTCGCGCCGCCGGGTCGGATCGCACCCTTCTGGCTGTCGGCGCCAACGCCACCGCGTCGCTGTCCTGGCCGGCCGAGGGCGGGCTGACCGAGGCGGTCGGCGTGCTGCGCGCCCACGCCCGCGGCCACCTGGCCGGCGACGATCTGCCCGGCCGGATCGCCGCCCGGCTCGCCGCCGCGCAGTACGGCGTGCTCCTCTACGACGCGGCCGAACTCGGCGAGGTCGGCATCGAGATGCTCCAGGGCCTCGCCATGGAGCTCAGCGAGACGACGCGCTGCTTCACCCTCGCGGTCGGCGGCACCGGTCAGGACCGGGCGGTGGTGCCGGTCTCGGCCTGGCTCACCGGGCAGGCGCCGCGCAGCGGCTTCGGGCGCCGCGTGCCCGAGCACGATCCCTGGCGCTTCGACGCCGCCCGGCAGGTCGCCGCCGGCGAGGTCGACGCGGTCCTCTGGCTCGGCGCCGTCCCGGTGTCGCGCCCGGACTGGTTGTCGAACATCCCCTCCGTCGCGCTGGTCGCGGACGGTGAGGCCAAGGCCGCCGAGGTGGTGATCTCGGTCGGCCAGCCCGGCCGCGACCACGGCGGCGTGTTGTGGAACGAGCAGCGCGCCGCGCTGACTTTCTGGCCGGCCTCGGCGCCGTCGGATCTGCCGTCGGCCGCGTCGGTGCTGGGCGCCCTCAGGGAGCGCCTGGTCACGGGCCCGGCCGCGTCGAGGAGTGAATCCGCATGCTGAGCGTGATCCGGGGCGGGCGCGTCGTCGATCCGACCGCGTCCCGCGATTCCGTGGGCGACGTCTGGATCGAGGACGGCCGCATCGTCGATCCGCCGGGCCGCGAGCCCGACGCGGTGATCGACGCCGCCGGCTGCGTGGTGATGGCCGGCGGCGTCGAGGTGCACTCGCACATCGCCGGCGGCAACGTGATCACCTCGCGGCTGCTGTTGCCGGACCTCTACGTCAGCGAGGCGGCGCCCGACGGCCATCCCTTCGCCCACGCGGGCGGCGCGGCGGCCTGGATCGGCTCGACCTACGCGCGGATGGGCTACACGACGGCCGTCGAGCCGGCGATGCCGCCGACCCACGCGCTGGGCACGCAGCTCGAACTCGCCGACATCCCGCTGCTCGACCGCGGCGCCCTGACCGTGATGGGCAACGACGACCAGCTCCTGCAGCTCCTGCGCGAGCGTCAGGGCGGCAACGCCGTGCGCGACCTCGTCGCCCTGTCGGTCGCCCAGTCGCGCGGCCTCGGAGTGAAGTGCATCAACGCGGGCGGCGCGTCCGCCTTCAAGGACGGGGCCCTGCGCCTGTCGCTCGACGACGAGATCCCCTGCTACGGTCTCTCGACCCGGCAGATCATGGGCTCGCTCCTCGACGCGGTCGAGGAGATCGGCGTCCCGCACCCGCTGCACGTCCACTGCAACAACCTGGGCCTGCCCGGGGCCGACGACAGCTTCATGGCGACGCTCGACGCGGCGGAGGGGCGGCGCATCCACTTCGCCCACGCGCAGTTCTACGCCTACGGCGCGGTCGACCCGGCCAATCCCGGCACCGGCGGCTTCCGCTCGGCCGCCGAGCGGATCGCCCAGGCGATCACCGACAACCCGAACGCCACCCTCGATATCGGGCAGGTCGTGTTCGGCCAGACCGTGACGGTGTCCCTCGACATCCTCCGCCAGTTCGCCGGCCGCAAGGGCGCCAAGCCGAAGAAGTGGGTCCTGAACGCGGGCGACGCCGAGGGCGGCGGCGTGGTGCCGTTCCTGTACCGGCCCCGGGGCCCGACCAGCTCGCTGCAATGGGCGATCGGCCTGGAGATCATGCTGCTCTCCACCGACCCGGAGCGGACGATCCTGACCACCGACCACCCGAACGGCGGCCCGTTCACGCAGTACCCGCGCATCATCCACCTGCTGATGGACAAGTCGGAGCGCGACCGCGAGATCGCGACGCTGCCGAGCGTCGTGGGGGAGCGCTCGAGCCTGCCGGGACTGGAGCGCGAGTACACGCTCTCGGAGATCGCGCAGCTGACCCGGTCCGGACCGGCGAAGCTCCTCGGCCTCGCCGACCGCGGCCACCTGCGGGCCGGCGCCCGGGCCGACGTCGCGGTCTACCGCGACGACGCGAACCGCACCGCGATGTTCACCGCGGCCAAGCTCGTCCTGAAGGACGGCGTGCCGATCGTCGAGGACGGCGAGGTCGTGGAGTGGCGCGCCGGTCGCACGCTGTCGCTGACCGTCGATTCTGACAAGGCCATGGCGAAGCGCGCCGACACCTACCTCACGGAGCGGTTCGGCGAGGGTCTCGACAGCTTCGCCGTGCCCGACGCGGCCTTCGGCGAGGGCCGGGAGACTTTCGAGGCGGTGCCATGCCGGGCGTGATCAGCGGGGCGAGCCGCGGGAAGTACGATGTCTGACCTCACCCTCAACGGCATCCCGGTCGTCGACACCTTCGCGGAGGCGTTCGACGTGGCCGGCACGGCCATCATCGTCACGAACGACACCGACAAGTGGGCGATGATCGCCGCGACCACGATGACGGGCTTCGCCACCTCGGTCATCGGCTGCGGCGCCGAGGCCGGCATCGACGCCGAGCTGTCGCCGGAGGAGACTCCGGACGGGCGGCCCGGCGTGCGCATCCTGCTGTTCGGCTTCGAGCCGAACGGCCTGAAGGACCAGCTGATCAAGCGGGTCGGCCAGTGCATCCTCACCTGCCCGGGCACCGCCTGCTTCGCGGGCGTCGACGGGCCGACCAAGATCAAGCTCGGCGGCGCGATCCGGTACTTCGGCGACGGCTTCGCGGTGGCCAAGCGCCTGCACGACGCCACCGGCAAGGCCCGGCGCTACTGGCGCATCCCGGTGATGGACGGCGAGTTCCTCTGCGGGGACGCGGTCCGGGCCGTCGACGGCGCGGTCGGCGGCGGCAACCTGCTGTTCCTCGGCCGCACCCACGCCGAGACACTCAAGGTCGCCGAGATCGCCGTCGAGGCCGCCAAGGCGGTGCCGGGCGCGATCCTCCCGTTCCCCGGCGGCATCGTCCGCTCCGGCTCCAAGGTCGGCGGCCGGACCAAGGGCATGATGGCCTCGACCAACGACGCCTACTGCCCGACCCTGAAGGGCCGCGCCGGCTCGGCGCTGCCGGCCGAGTGCGGCGTGGTCTTGGAGATCGTGATCGACGCCCTCACCTCGCAGGGCGTGTCCGACTCGATGCGCGCCGGCCTGCACGCCGCCACCGAGATCGGCGGCAAGCACGGCCTGATCGCCGTCACGGCCGGCAATTACGGCGGCAATCTCGGCCGCCACCACTACCACCTGCGCGACCTGATCGCGCGCGACGACGCCAAGCCGGAGGGCTGAGCCGTGAGCACCCTCACCCTGCGCGCGGCCCCGCCCGAGCGGCTGGACCTCCTGAACATCAACCCGCTCGCCCTGAGCCGCCTGTCCCAGGGCGAGGTCGAGCGCCTCGAGATCGGCACGACCCGCACCGGCGTGCGCCTCGGCGACTGCTTCGCGGTCGCGCTGGACGGTTCCGACACCCTGACCATCGAGGGCGGCCACGAGCGCCTCGACCGTGTCGGCGCGTCGCTGGCCGAGGGCACGATCCGGGTCACCGGCGATGTCGGCCAGCGCCTCGGGGCCGGCATGGCGGGCGGCAGCCTGATCGTCACCGGCAATACCGGGCCCTACGCGGCGTCCGGCGCCACGGGCGGCACGATCACCGTCGAGGGCGACGCCGGTGACTATGCCGGGGGCGCGGTCTACGCCGCGAAGGCGGGCCTCGACGGCGCGACGCTGATCATCCGCGGTGCGGCCGGCGCGCATCTCGGCGACCGGATGCGGCGCGGGACGATCGTGGCCGGGCGCGCGGGGGCGTACGCGGGCTCGCGCATGATCGCCGGCACGCTGGCGGCGCTCGTGGTCGGCGACCACCCCGGCTTCGGCATGCGCCGCGGGACGCTCCTCGTCGGCGCCCACGGCCGGATGTCGCCGACCTTCGTGGAGACCGGGACGCACGACCTCGTGTTCCTGCGTCTGCTGGCCAAGGCCCTGCGCGGCCTGAGCGCCGAGCACGCCGACCTTCTCGGCAAGCCGCTGCGCCGCTATTCCGGCGACCTCGCGACGATCGCCAAGGGCGAGATCTGGGTCGCGGCCTGACGTCGCCTGGGCAATGGGCGTGGGCGCGTCCTATTCTCCCGTCCAAGCCGGCCCGCTCGAGGCCGGCAGCCCGGGGAGGCGCCCATGCTGCTGCTGCTGTCGATCTGTCTCGTCGCCCAACCCTCGACCTGCCGCGAGGACCGGATCGAGATGTCCTTCGAGAAATCGAGCCCTTTCGTGTGCCTGCGCAACTCGCAGAGCGCGCTCGCGACCTGGCAGGCCGCGCATCCGGAATGGCACGTGGAGCGGTGGCGCTGCGCCGCCAAGGGCAGCCTGCCGAAGGACCTGTGACGACGCCCTCGACGGCACCTTGGTTCGGCGCCCCGGCGGTGCCATGCTCGGGCTCGCCCGCGGAGCGGGATTGAGGGCGGGACGGGGACGATGCGCTCGCTGAAGGTCCGCTTCGCGCTGCTGCTCGGCGGCACCGCCATCGTGGTGGTGCTGGCCGCCGCGGCCGCGCTGGCGGCGATCGGGGCGGCGGAGCGGACCGTCGACCGGACCCTCGAGGCTCAGCGGCGCCTGGAGCTGCTGGCCGAGCTGTCCGGCCGCCTCACCCAGTTCGGTCTCGCGGCCGTGGAGACCGTCGGCAACCCCGACGGCCAGCCCGAGGCGATGGCGATCGCCCGCGACAACGCCGATCGGGCCCTGACCACCGTGGACGAGGCGCTCGCCAAGAGCTTCCCGCCGAGCGACGACCCGGCCGACCGGATGCAGTACGCCGCGCGCACCCGCCCGATGGCGCAGCTGCGCGCGGCCCGCGCGGTGCTGGACCGGCAGGTCTCGCTGATCAGCCGCCAGACCGATCAGGAGCGGCGTCAGGACGCGATCAAGGGCGCGCTCAACGGCTTCGGCGCCATGACCGGCCAGCCCCTCTCCTTCCTCATCGAGGCCGAGCGGCGCAGCATGGCGCTCGGCTCCGAGCAGGCCCGGGCGCTGTCCGAGCGCCTGCGGGTGGCCGCCGCGGCCGCGGTGGCGGCGGCCCTGGTGCTGCTGGCGATCCTGTACCGGGGCGTCACCCGGCCGACCCTGGCGCGCATCGAGGAGGTCCGCCGCGCCGCGAGCGCCATCGGCCACGGCGCCCTCGACACGCGCCTCTCCGTCGCCACGCGGGACGAGCTCGGCCTGCTGATGACCAACGTCAACCGCATGGCCGCCCGGCTGGCACGGCGGGAATCGCGGGTCGCGGCCGACCGGGCGGCGCTGGAGGACACGGTGGCGGCGCGCACCGCCGACCTGCGCGCCGCCAACGCCCGGCTGGAGGCGGTCGATCAGTCCCGCCGCCGCTTCTTCGCCGATGTCAGCCACGAGCTGCGCACGCCCCTGACGGTGATCCTGGGCGAGTGCGACCTCGCCCTGCGCGGCGCGTCCCGGGGCGCCGATCCGGGGCCGGTCTTCGCCACAATCAAGAAGCGGGCGCAGCGCCTCAAGCTGCGCGTCGAGGACCTTCTCCGCGTCGCCCGCTCGGAGTCCGGCGAGATCGCGTTCGACAAGCGCCGTCTGGGGCTCGCCCAAGTCCTCGCGGAGGCCGTGGACAACATGAGCTCCGAGGCGGCGCGCCGCCGGGTCGGTCTCACCCTCGATCCGGGCAGCCGGGACGTCGAGAGCTTCGCCGACCGCGAGTGGATGCGCCAGACGGTCGAGAGCCTCGTCGACAACGCGCTCCGCCACGCCGCCGGCCTCACCCGGGTCGAGGTCGCCCTGGCGGCAGGTCCGGGACCGGTCGGGCGGATCACCATCACGGATGATGGTCCCGGCTTCGGTGCCCCGGAGGAGGCGCTGTTCGAGCGCTTCAAGCGCGGCACGGGCGCCGGGCCGGACGAGACCGGGTTCGGCATCGGGCTCGCCCTGGCGCGCTGGATCGTCGAGCAGCACGGCGGCACGATCCGACTCGGGCCCGGGCCGGACGGACGCGGGGCCCGGGTCACCCTGGACATCCCGGCCTGCGATCCGGCATGGGAAACGGGCGCGGCCGACGGCGCTGCTGTCGGTGCCCGAGTGGGCGCGCAGGTGAAGGAGTCGGCCGCATGACGCGGATCCTGATCGTCGAGGACGATATCGACATTCGCGGCCTCCTCGCCCGGGGTCTCGAAGCCGAGGGATTCGAGGTCGGGACGGCGGCCTGCGTCGACGAAGCGCTGAAGGCCGCCCACGATCCGGCCCCGGGCGCCGTGCTCCTCGACATCAACCTCCCGGACGGATCGGGCCACGACGTCTGCCGGTCCCTGCGGGAGGGCGGCTTCCCCGGAGCGATCCTGTTCCTCTCTGCCCGGGACGAGATCCGCGACCGCGCCGAAGGCCTGGCGCTCGGCGCCGACGACTACATCGTCAAGCCGTTCGAGTTCGACGAATTGGTCGCCCGCCTGCGGACCCATCTGATGCGGCGCGAGCAGGCGGAGGCGCCGCGCTCGCGCATCACCGCCGGCAAGCTGATGCTCGACCTCGAGACCCGGCAAGCGAGCTGCGGCGAGGCCAGCGCCCGCCTCACGCCCCGCGAGGCCGACCTGCTCGCCATGCTGATGGAGAATATCGGCAAGCCGGTCTCCCGCGCCGACATCTTCGACCGGCTCTGGGCCAGCCAGGGCGGGCTCTCCCTCAACGTGGTCGACGTCTATATCGGCTACCTGCGCTCCAAGATGGCCGATTTCGTGCGCTACGGCGGGCCGGGCCTCGTCACCGTGCGCGGCAAAGGATTCATGCTCGAACTGCGCGGTCCCGACTTCCGCCAGTGAGCCACTGTACTTTAGTCGCAGGGTCGCCTGTTTCGTGATGGTTTCCGGACGCTTAGGAAGTCTCTCACGAAAAATTTGGGAGGATCCGGCAACTTAGTGCTTGAAGCCCGCGCGTGAATCGTCGATACCTCTCTCGCGCCGGAAATGAGAGCGCCATCAGTGTCTTAGGGTCCTCTTAGGATCCGCACGACACGCGGTGATGATATCGCCTGAGGAGAAACACCATGAAGTGGGCTGCCCCGATCGTGTCCGAGATCTGCGTCGGCATGGAAGTGACGAGCTACGAGTCGGCCGAGATCGACACCTTCAACTGAGTTTTACGGGCCGGGGATCTCGGGAGCCGCACCATGCGCGTCGTGATCCTCGGTTCCGCGGCCGGCGGCGGCCTTCCCCAGTGGAATTGCCGCTGCCCCATCTGCACGCTGGCGCGGTCCGAACCGGACCGGGTGCGGCCCCGAACCCAGTCGAGCATCGCGGTCTCTGCGGACGGGTCGGATTGGCTGCTGATCAACGCCTCGCCGGATATCCGGCAACAGCTCTTCGACAATCCGCAGATGCATCCGCGCGAGGGCCTGCGCCACTCGCCGATCCGCGCGGTTCTCCTGACCAACGGCGACGTCGACCATGTCGCGGGTCTCCTGACCCTGCGCGAAGGTCAGCCCTACACGCTCTACGGCACGCGCGGGATCCTCGACTCCGTCAATGCCAACCGCGTCTTCGACGTGATGGCCGAGGGCGTCGTCGCCCGGCAGCCGATCGGCATGGACCAACGCTTCGAGCCCCTGCCCGGCCTGTCGGTCACCCTCTTCCCGGTGCCCGGCAAGGTGCCGCTCTGGCTGGAGGACGAGACGATGGAGATCGGTGGCGAGACCGAGACCACCGTCGGGGCCTTGATCGAGGCCGGCGGCCGCCGCCTCGCCTACATTCCCGGTTGTGCCCGGGTGACGGACGGTCTGCGCGCGCGGATCGCGGGCGTCGACGCTCTGCTGTTCGACGGAACCGTCCTGCACGATGACGACATGATCCGGGCCGGCGTCGGTACCAAGACCGGGTGGCGCATGGGTCACGTGCCGATGCGCGGCGCGAACGGCTCGATCGACGCCTTGGCGGCGGTCGAGATCGGCCGGCGCGTCTTCGTGCACATCAACAACACCAACCCGGTGCTGGTCGAAGGATCGCCGGAGCGGGCGGATGTCGAGGCGGCCGGCTGGACCGTGGCGCACGACGGGCTGAGTCTGTCGCTGTAGGCGGTGCGCGGTCGGGATCCCCGACCCGGACCCCACCGGGAAGGGCCCGCGCGGGCGAGCCTCGAACGAGGGCTGAGGTCGAAGTCCGGTCGCACCCGAGGCTCGATGATCGGCACTTCCTGGTCAGGTCGGCACGACGACGATCAGGGCCCTGTGCCGCAGGCATCGGCGCCGCGAACGGGCGGTCCGCAGGCGACCGACGGTTGGGCCCGTCGGTTGCCGGCACTATATCGTCCCTGAGCCCGGACATTCGCCCCACAGACGAGGGCGGGATCAGGATACAGGAAACGCAGGTCGAGAACGGACGCCGGACACGCCATGAACGCCATCTTCCCGACCCCGGACACCGCCGACAGTCAGCGTCTCCTGAGTCCCGAGGAGCTGGAGGCGGCCCTGCGCGACATCGGCGCGCGCCGCTACCACAACCTGCACCCGTTCCACCGGCTGCTGCACGACGGCAAGCTGTCGAAGGACCAGGTCCGGGCCTGGGCCCTGAATCGCTACTACTACCAGGCGATGATCCCGGTGAAGGACGCGGCCGTGCTGGCCCGCATGACCGACGCGTCGCTGCGGCGGATCTGGCGCCAGCGCATCGTCGACCACGACGGCGACCACGAGGGTGACGGCGGCATCGAGCGCTGGCTCAAGCTGGCGGAGGGCGTCGGCTTCGACCGCGACTACGTCCTGTCCACCCGCGGCATCCTCTCGGCCACGAAGTTCTCGGTGGAGGCCTACGTCCACTTCGTCTCCGAGCGGACGCTCCTGGAGGCGATCGCCTCGTCGCTGACCGAGATGTTCTCGCCGACGATCATCTCCGAGCGCGTGGCCGGGATGCTGAAGAACTACGACTTCATCACCAAGGACACGCTGGCCTACTTCGACAAGCGCCTGACCCAGGCGCCGCGGGATGCGGACTTCGCCCTGGACTACGTCAAGCAGCACGCCACGACCCCGGAGCTGCAGCGGCAGGCGATGGCGGCGCTGACGTTCAAGTGCACCGTGCTCTGGACGCAGCTCGACGCCCTGTACTTCGCCTATGTCGCCCCCGGCATGGTCCCCCCGGACGCCTGGCAGCCCGGCGAGGGTCTCGTGGCCGAGGCGTCCCAGGCCAAGCCGGGCGCGTCCGGCGGTAAGATGGCGGCCGGCGATCGCCCGCGGCTGCCGCGCGGCGTTCGGCTGCGCAACGACGAGACCCGTGGGAAGTGGGTCCTGCTCGCCCCCGAGCGCACCTTCGATCTCGACGACAACGCCGTCGCGGTCCTCAAGCTGGTGGACGGCGCGCGCAGCGTGTCCGACATCGCGGACGAGCTGGGCAAGACCTACGCGGCCGATCCGCGCGCCATCGAGGCCGACATCCTGGTGATGCTCGACGGCCTCGCGGAGAAACGGGTTCTCGAGCGATGAACGCGCTGACGCCGAACCGCCCCGATGCGCCGGCACCGGTCGGTCTGCTCGCCGAGCTGACCCACCGCTGCCCGCTGCGCTGCCCGTACTGCTCGAACCCGCTGGAGCTCGACCGCCGGTCGGGCGAGCTCGACACGCAGACATGGCAGCGCGTCCTCGGGGAGGCCGCGGCGCTCGGCGTCCTGCACGTGCACCTGTCCGGCGGAGAGCCGACCGCCCGCAACGACATCGTCGAGATCACCAAGATCTGCGCCGATCTCGGCCTGTACTCCAACCTGATCACCTCCGGCGTCGGCGGGGCGCTGGCGAAGCTCCAGGCGCTCTACGACGTCGGGCTCGATCACGTGCAGCTGTCGGTGCAGGGCGTCGACGCGCAGAACGCCGAGAAGATCGGCGGCCTGAAGAACGCGCAGCCGCAGAAGTTCGAGTTCGCCGCCAAGGTGGTCGAACTCGGCCTGCCCCTCACGCTGAATTCGGTGATTCACCGCGGCAACATCCACGAGGTGGCGGGCTTCATCGATCTCGCGGTGAAGATGGGCGCCAAGCGGCTCGAGGTGGCGCACACGCAGTATTACGGCTGGGCCTACGTCAACCGCGCCGCCCTGATGCCCGACAAGGCGCAGGTCGACGAGTCGATCCGGATCGTCGAGGCGGCCCGCGAGCGCCTGAAGGGCCAGCTCGTCATCGACCTCGTCGTGCCCGACTACTACGCGAAGTACCCGAAGGCCTGCGCGGGCGGCTGGGGCCGCAAGCTCATGAACGTCACGCCGCAGGGCAAGGTTCTGCCGTGCCACGCGGCTGAGACGATCCCGGGGCTGGAGTTCTGGAACGTCAACGACCACGCCCTCGGCGAGATCTGGCGCGACTCCCCCGCCTTCACGGCCTATCGCGGCACGGACTGGATGAAGGAGCCCTGCCGATCCTGCGACCGGCGCGAGAAGGACTGGGGCGGCTGCCGCTGCCAAGCGCTCGCGCTCGCGGGCGACGCGGCCGCCACGGATCCGGCCTGCTCGCTCTCGCCGCTCCACGCCAAGGTGCGGGCGCTGGCCACCGAGGAGGCGGCCGAGAACCCGCCCGACTACGTCTACCGGACGATCGGCAGCAACGTCCGGTCGCCGCTCAAGGAGGAAGTGAACTCGTGAGAAGTCTTGTCGTGAGGAGCCTCGCGGCGACGTCGGTCGCGCTGGTTCTGGCCGCGCTGCCGGCCCTCGCCGAGGACGCGCCGAAGCCCGCCACCGTCACCCAGGCGAACGCCGCCGCCCCGCCCTCCGCGGCGGACCTGCTGTTCGACCAGCCGCACATGAAGAACACGGCGCCGGGCTCGACGCTGACCTACGATTACCTGCGTCGCTCTGGGATCTCGAAGGGCCCGTTCGGGGCGCCGCTGGAGGACACGGTTCAGCTCAAGGTGACGCCCGGGAAGAGCGCCGAGGGCCGCGACATCAGCGTCGTGATGTTCTCCGGGCTGAACCGGATGCCGGCCGGCCCGTTCGAGGACATGTCGGGTAATCCGGTCGTCTCGCTGTTCCTGGAGAACCACCTGCGCGCCGTCGCGAAGGTGCTGGAGGCGAACCCGCGCTACCTCAAGCTCGCGATCCGCAAGGGCCTGCGCGAGAAGGCGACCGTGACGCCGACCAAAGTGGATATCGGCGGCCGCGAGGTCGACGGCTGGCGCGTGGTCACGAAGCCGTTCGCGGGCGACGCGATGGCGCAGCGCATGCGCGGCATGGACGACATGACCTATACCTTCGTCACCGCCCCCTCGGTCCCGGGCGAGATCGTCTCGATCGAGGCGTCGTCGAAGAGCCCGGACGGGGGCGAACTGCTCGAGGAGAAGCTGAGCTATGATCAGAAGGCTGGCTGAACGGGGCGCGCTGGCCGCCCTCGCCCTGACGCTTTCGGGCCTGGCCGGCTGGGCCGCCGAGGAGAACGACTACCCGACCGACGCGCGGGTCGACTACGTGTTCGGCTGCATGGCCGCCAACGGCCAGACCCGCGAGAGCCTGCAGAAATGCTCGTGCTCGCTGGATCAGCTCGCCGCGATCCTGCCGTACGACAAGTACGTCCAGGCGAGCACGGTGCTCTCGATGCGACAGGGGATCGGCAACCGGGCGAACGAGTTCAAGTCGACCAAGATCTTCGACGACAAGGTCGCGGAGCTGCGCCGCGCCCAGGCCGAGGCCGAGATCCGCTGCTATCGCGGCTGAGTCGAACGGCGAGGCCGGCGTTGCGCCGGCCTCCCGATTCGCGCACACCGGCTCCCGAACCGCGCTCGTGAACGGGACCCGCCTGTGACCCCCTCCTCCCGCCTGTCCGACCTGCTGCCCGCCCTCGGCGGCCGCACGCTCGTCATGGGCATCCTCAACGTCACGCCCGATTCCTTCTCGGATGGCGGCCTCTTCGCCGGGGAGGCCGAGGCGGTGACCCAGGCCGAACGGCTGGTCGCCGAGGGTGCGGCGATCCTCGACGTCGGGGGGGAATCGACGCGGCCCGGCCACGTTCCTGTCCCCGCCGAGGAGGAGCAGGCCCGCGTCGTGCCGGTCATCCGGGCGGTGGCGCCGCGGCTGCCGGTGCCGATCTCCATCGACACCTACAAGGCCTCGACCGCGCGCGTCGCGCTGGAGGCGGGCGCGCGGATCGTCAACGACGTCTGGGGCCTCCAGCGCGAGCCCGACATCGCCACCGTGGCGGCCGCGCACGGCGCACCGGTCATCATCATGCACAACCGCGAGACGATCGAGCCGGATCTCGACATCGTCGCCGACATGCTGGCCTTCTTCGAGCGGTCGCTGGCGATCGCCCACCGCGCGGGTCTCGCCGATTCGGAGATCGTGCTCGACCCGGGGGTCGGCTTCGGCAAGACCTGGAACCAGCATCTCGAGGCGCTGCGGCGGCTGCCCGAGATCCGCGCCCTCGGATTCCCGGTCCTGGTCGGCGTGTCCCGCAAGTCGCTCCTCGGACGCCTGCACGACCGTGAGACCCGTCCGGCGGATCGCCTGCACGGATCCATCGCCGCCCACGCCGTCGCGGCCACCCTCGGGGCCGACATCGTGCGCGTGCACGACGTCGCGGCGCATATCGACGCGATGCGCGTCGTCGACGCCGTGATGCGGCCGGAGGCGCGCTGAGCATGGCGGGCGACCTGATCCGCGTGACCCGGATCGCCGTGTTCGGCCGGCACGGGGTGCTGGCCGAGGAGGCGGTGCTCGGCCAGCGCTTCTACATCTCCCTGGAGGCCGAACTCGATCTCGGCCCGGCGGGCCGCTCCGACGACGTGGCCGGCACGGTGAGCTACGCGGATCTGACGGCGCTGGCCGTCGAGATCGCCACCGCGCGCCGGTTCAACCTGATCGAGGCCCTGGCCGAGACGGTCGCGGCGGAGATCCTCGCGCGCTTCGCGCGCGTCGCGGCGATCACCGTGCAGGTCGACAAGCCGAGCGCGCCCGTCCCCGCCATCCTGGACAGCGTCGGCGTCGCGATCACGCGCCGCCGCGGGGCGGGCCGATGAGGGCGTATCTCGGCATCGGCAGCAATGTCGGCGACATGGCCGCGATGCTCGACCGCGCGGTCACCGGCCTCGCGGCGATCCCGGGCATCGACGTCGTGGCGCGCTCGGCCGACTATCGGACGCCGCCCTGGGGCAAGACCGATCAGCCGTGGTTCCTCAACGGCGCCGTGGCGGTGGAGACGGAGCTGGATCCACACGGCCTGCTCGACGCCTGTCTGCGGGTGGAGCACGACCTCGGCCGGATCCGCGAGGAGCGCTGGGGGCCGCGGGTGATCGACATCGATGTCCTGGCCTACGAGGGTGCGAGCATCGACGACGCGCGCCTCGTGCTGCCGCACCGCTACGTGCGCGAGCGGGCCTTCGTGCTGGTTCCCCTGGCCGAGATCGCGCCGGACCTCGTCATCGGCGGCGAGCGCGTGGTGGATGCCCTGGCGAAGCTCGACCGGACCGGCATCGCGCGCGCCTGACCGCGGCCCGCGGCGGCGCGTCAGCGCTCGCCGGGGGCGACGAGCTTGTTCTCTTCCTCGTCGAGGAGCGGCACGTCGTAGTCGCGCAGGACCTTGTCGATGTCGGCCTTGCGCTTGCGCAGGATGGTGTTCAGCGAGCGCTTCCAGTCGTTCTCGCCGATCCGGACGCCCATGGCGATCCGGTACGCCATCGGCGGGCGCTCCGGCTCCTTCAGCAGCGGCACCACGTTCATGGGCGTGCCGGACTGCTTGGCGAGCCAGCCGGCAGCCGGTCCCCAGAGTACCGCCGCGTCGATCTCCTTGGCGGCCAGCGCCGCGATGATCTCCGCGCTGACCGTCTGGTACTTCCGCGACGGATCGAGCTGGTAGGGCGCGTAGGCCTTCATGGCCGAGACGAGGCCGACTTCGCCCATCCGGTTGACGGGCGGCGTCCCGGCGATCACGCCGATGCTCTTGCCCTTCAAGCGCGGGTCGTCGAGGGCCGTCACGCCGTCGAGCTCACCGGCGCGGGTGACCAGCGTGTAGGCGGAGCGGTAGTAGGGATTGGTGGTCTGGACGAGGTCGCTGCCGAAGGCCTGGCCCATGATGACGTCGCAGAGGCCGGTTCCGAGCGTGTTGCGCACGAAGCCGGGTCCCTGGGTCAACCAGTAATAGCGGACCTTGATCTTCAGTTCGTCGGCGATGATCGCCGCGATCTTGTTCTCGAAGCCGTCCTCCTTGCGTTCGGAGAACGGCATGTTGCCCGGATCACCGCAGACGCGCAGCACGTCCGTGGTGACGGTATCCGGCAGATGCTGGGCGAGAGCCCCCTGCGCCCCGGTCAGTGTCAGGGCGCAGAGAATGGCGATCCGGGCAAGAGACGACATCAGCCGCCCATGCATTCCTTCTCCGCCTTCTTGGCGGTGTCAGGCTTGTCCTCGTGCTCCGAGGGACGGATACGCCCGATCGCTCCGGCGGCGCGCGCCTTGAGGTAGACGTAGAGGTCGTCCGAGTAGCACATGACGTTCTTGTTGTCGCCGAAGGCCGGCATGACCTTCTGTTCGGCGGCGTTCACGTCCTGCTTGCCGCCCGCCAGGATGCCGATGAACTCCTCGTAGGAGAGGTGCTTCAGCGAGTCCTTGAGCGCCGGCGCGTAGGTCGAGCCCATGCCGTCCGGACCGTGGCAGACGTGGCACTCGGCGTGATACCGGCGGTAGCCCGAGTACGTGTACCAGTCGAGCATCTTGCCGTCCTGGGTCACGTGGAACGTCGGGTGGCCTTCGGCATCGAAATACTTGCCGTCGTCGACCTTCACGGCAGCATCCTGCTTCAGCAGCTTGGGATCCTGCTCGGCGGTCTTGTCGTTCGCGTTCAGCGAATTGGCGAGCTTGGGGTCGGCAGGCTTGGCATCCTCAGCATGTACGGCAACCGTCGAGACGGTCGCTAGGGCGAGGGCGGCGATAACCGGCCGCGTTACGATCTTGCTGAGGTTGAGCAACGCATGTGTCTCCCTGGATCGAGGCTCTTCGTCTCCCTCCGAGCCGCAGCCTCTTGCGAGAAAGTCTAATCACAAGGGTGCCGGCGCGGGAACCCGCGCCGGCACCGTTTTTCACGTCAAACCCTGCGGCCGATTAGTTCGGCAGGGCGAAGACCGTCAGCTGACCGCCGAGGTTGGTGTACTGCGACAGAGCCGCGTAGCCACCCACCGCGCCGAGACCGGCATTCGGGTCGGTCAGGCCGGCCGCGAGGCCGATGCCGGCCCAGCCGCCGACGCCCGACAGGACGCCCACGTACTGCTTGCCCTTGTGCTGGTAGGTCATCACGTTGCCGATGATGCCCGACGGGGTCTTGAACTTGAACAGCTCCTTGCCGGTCTTGTCGTCGACCGCCTTCAGGTAGCCCTCAAGCGTGCCGTAGAACACGACGTCGCCAGCGGTGGCCAGAGCACCGGACCACACCGAGAACTGCTCGGGGTTGGACCACTTGATCTTGCCGTTGACGCCGTCCCACGCGATGAAGTTGCCCATGCCGCCGTGCGAGTTCGGGGCCGGGTACATCGAGAGGGTCGCACCGACGTAGGGCTGGCCCGGGGTGTAGGTCACCCGGAACGGCTCGTAGTCCATGCAGACGTGGTTGGTGGGCACGTAGAACAGGTTGGTCTTCGGCGAGAAGGCCGCAGGCTGCTGATCCTTGGTGCCCAGCGCCGCCGGGCAGATGCCCTTGGAGTTGGTGTCCTCACCGTTCTGCTCGGTCGAGTACTTCGACACGACCAGCGGACGGCCGTAGTTCTTCGAGCCCTTGTCCATGTCGACCTTGGTCGCCCAGTTGACGGCCGGGTCGAACTTCTCGGCGACCAGCAGCTCGCCCGTGGCGCGGTTCAGCGTGTAGCCGAAGCCGTTACGGTCGAAGTGCGTCAGGAGCGGCTGCTCCTTGCCGTCGATCTTCTGATCCGTGAGGATCATCTCGTTGATGCCGTCATAGTCCCACTCGTCGTGGGGGGTCATCTGGTAGACCCACTTGGCCATGCCGGTGTCCGGGTTACGCGCCCAGATGGTCATGGACCACTTGTTGTCGCCCGGACGCTGCTTGGGGTTCCAGGTCGAGGGGTTGCCCGAGCCGTAGTACATCAGGTCGAGCTTGGGGTCGTACGAGAACCAGCCCCAGGTGCAGCCGCCGCCAGTCTTCCACTGATCGCCTTCCCAGGTCTTCAGCGAGGAGTCCTTGCCGATCGGCTTGCCGAGCGAGGTGGTCTTCTCCGGGTCGACGATCAGCTGATCGTCCGGGCCCTCGGAGTAGCCGCGCCACACCTTCTTGCCGGTCTTCAGGTCGTAGGCGGTGACGTGGCACTGCACGCCGAACTCGCCGCCCGAGATGCCGACGATGACCTTGTCCTTGACCGGCAGAACCGTCGCGGTGTTGGTCTCGCCCTTCTTCGGGTCGCCGTTCACGACCGACCAGTTGACCTTGCCGGTCTTGGCGTCGAGCGACACGAGGGTGGTGTCGGCCTGATGCAGGAGGATGGCGCCGTCGGCGTAGGCCAGGCCACGATTGACCGTGTCACAGCACATGACCGGGATCACGGACGGATCCTGCTTCGGCTCGTACTTCCAGAGGATCTTCGCCTCGTGGTCGAGGTCGAGGGCGTACACGATGTTCGGGAACGGCGTGTGCACGTACATCACGTTGCCAACGACGAGCGGCGAGCCCTCGTGGCCGCGCAGCACGCCGGTCGAGAACGTCCAGGCGACCTGCAGGTCCTTGACGTTCTTGGCGTTGATCTGGTCGAGCTTCGAGTAACGCGTATTCGCGTAGTCCACCGTCTGAAGAACCTGTTCCGCCGGGTTGGCGATGCCCTTCATGACGCTTTCATTGGCCAGCGCCGGCGCGGCGACGGCCGCGACACCTGCGCCGAGCGCAAGGAGATGTACCGCTCTCATGGGTTCCTCCGACAAGTCTTGAGAGTTCTCGCGGCGCGCGACGAGAGTGGCGTCGCTCGGACTCCGACCTGACTGTTTGCGACAGGGATGGACGCCTCGGTAGCGGGCATAGTGGACTTCGAGGAGATCTACTGATCCCCTAGCCAGGAACCGCCATCCCTGAGGCGGCTCCCTCGAAACCGAGGCTTGCCCGGACCTTAAGAGATTTTTGAGCGCCGTCAACTCGCTGTTCCGCGCCTGTGGGCACACGGTGAAAGCTTCTTTTAGGGTGACACGGGCCCCGCCGATGTCATGCTTTTGCGAAAAGAAATGTTGCGACGCACAAGCGTTCTTCGGTCGTCTCGCCCCGATCTCACGGGCACGTGTGCGTGTCCCATGCAGACCTTGCACACGAACGAGCTTTGCTGGGCCTGAGCATGCGTCGTCCGCGCGGACGAGGGTCGCAGGGGCATCGGGCGCCCGCGGCGGAGGCCCCCCGCTTGACCGCACTGCGAGACGCTTCGGTGGCTATTCGTTGCCGAATTTTCCCAAAACCCGGCCGTGCGCCCAGTCGCCGCATCCGATTTTTTTGAGGATCCCCTCCCGTTCGGTGGGGTTCGCGCGCGACAAATTGCCGAATCGTCCCGTTCTCAAGAATCGCTGCCGGGACGCGCGCATTGATCCGTGACGCCGTCCGGGATTCCGCAGAAGGTCCCCGGCGGCGTCAGAGCGCCCCGACCGGCCCGGTGCTCTCGAAGTCGGCGACGTCGCCGATCAGATCGGTCACGGAGATGTTGAGGCGACGGCCGCTGGACAGACGGAGTTGGGCATCCGGCTCGAGCCAGACCGGTCGCAGGCCCGCGTAGCTGCCGTAGAGGTTGCCGTAGGCGACGACGCCGCCCTCGCGCCGCTCGATGACAACCCGGTAGCGGACGCGCACGGACTCGCACCCTTCAGCCGATACGAGACCGCGCCCGGTCAGCGTCTTCAAAATCTCGTTCGGCTCGAACATACGCGGGACGCAGGGGCGGGATTAAGCGGCAATCCAATTGCCATTTAATCCCGGACCTGCGGCGAGTCACGCCCGACCGCGGAGTTTGTGCCGTCAGCGTCGCCCCGGCGTCATCCGTTCACGTCGGCGCCGGCGGCCGCGGGCTCGGCCTCGAGAGGGCGGACCACGATCCGGCCCGACTCGACCGACAGCGCCAGCCGGCCCTGCTTCAGCGCCAGCGCCTTCTCCCCGAACAGCGTCCGACGCCACCCCTGCAGCGCCGGTACCTCGGCGGCATCGTCGTCAGCGACGGCTTCCAGGTCGTCGACCGTGGCGATGATCTTGGGCGCGACGCCCTCGGCCTCGCAGACCGCCTTCAGCAGGACCTTCAGCAGCTCGACGATCGCGCCGTTGCCGCCGCTCCGCCGCACGCGCTCGGGCATCCGGACGGCGCTGGTGTCGCGGGCGAGGCCGCGCTCGACGGCGGCGACGATGTCGGCCCCCGTCCGGGACCGCTCGAAGCCCGCCGGGATCGTCCGCAGGCGCCCGAGCGCCTCGGCGCTCCGCGGCGCTGCCGACGCGATGTCGATGACCGCCTCATCCTTCAGGACGCGCCCGCGCGGGACGTTGCGCGTCTGCGCCTCGCTCTCGCGCCAAGCCGCCACCTCCATCAGCACGGCGATCTCGCGCGGCTTGCGCATCCGGCCGGAGAGGCGGCGCCACGCCTGGGCGGGATCGGCGCGGTAGGTCTCCGGCGAGGTCAGCACCGCCATCTCCTCGTCGAGCCAGGCGCCGCGGTCTGTCCGCAGCAACTCGGCGACGAGGACCTCGTAGATCTTCACCAAGTGGGTGACGTCGGACAGCGCGTAGGTCAGCTGCGCCTCCGACAGCGGCCGCCGCGACCAGTCGGTGAAGCGGGACGACTTGTCGATCTTGGCCTTGGCGACGTCGTTGACGAGCTGCTCGTACGAGACGGAGTCGCCGTAGCCGCAGACCATGGCGGCGACCTGCGTGTCGAAGAACGGGTGCGGCAGGATCCCGCCGATCAGCCAGATGATCTCCAGGTCCTGACGGGCGGAATGGAACACCTTGACGGTGCGCTCGTCGGCCATGAGCGCGATGAACGGATCCAGGTCGATCCCGGGCGCCAGCGGGTCGACCAGGACGGCGGTCCCGTCCGGTGCCGCCATCTGGATCAGGCACAGTTTCGGATAATACGTCGTCTCACGCATGAACTCCGTGTCGACGGTCACGAAGGGCTGCTCGGCGAGACGTGTGCAGATCTGGCGCAGCGCGTCAGTGGTGGTGATCAGGTCCATGCACCGGCTATACGCAACCGCGGCGGACATGGGGAGACGCGGCTTCGCAGGTCCCCATCTTTCGCGCTTTCACGCGCGGCTCGGCGACCGCGGTCACGCCACGGCCGCGACCGCCGCCTTCCGGCGCGCCCGGGCCTGCCGGCGGATCCGCAGCGCGTCGGCACGGCGCTGCGCCTCGGCGCGGCCCAGCAGGCGGTCGAGGATGCCGGTCTCGATGCGCTCGCCGGTGGCCCGGTCGACGAGACGCCGGATCCGGTCGACCCGGAACCCGCGATAGCCGCCGCGCCGGGCGTCGATGCCGCCGAGCAGCGTCCGGCCGGGACCGAGCCTCAGCTCGCGCGCCTCGAGGGACCGGTTGCTCCAGGCCCCGGTCGCGTCCTCGTAGACGAGGTCGAAACGGCCCTCGAGGGGCAGCGTCCGCCACCCGGCTGGGACGCGTTCGGGCGCCGGCTTAGCGGGCCGCTTCAGATCGAAAAAGACGTTGTCGTTCATGGAGTTCATATGGGGATCGGGAGCCTCTTCCGGTAGGCCGGCGGGCGAGTCGCGCGCGGCTTTCGGCGCCGTTCTGCGCGCCCCGCGCTTGACTTGGGGGGCCTCGCGTGAATGGTGCCGGCCTTCCCACAGAAGAAGCCCGTCATGCACCGTTACCGTTCCCACACCTGCGGGGCGCTCCGCCCGTCCGACGTCGGGCAGAGTGTCCGCCTCTCCGGCTGGTGCCACCGCATCCGCGACCACGGGGGCGTGCTGTTCGTGGATCTGCGGGACCATTACGGCCTGACGCAGTGCGTGATCGATTCCGATTCCCCGGCCTTCAAGGCCGCCGAGACCGTCCGCTCGGAATGGGTCGTGCGGATCGACGGCCGCGTCCGCACGCGACCGGCCGGTACCGAGAATGCCGAGCTGCCGACCGGCGCGGTCGAGGTCTACATCGACGACCTCGAGGTGCTGGGTCCGGCCGGCGAGCTGCCGCTGCCGGTCTTCGGCGACCTCGAGTACCCGGAGGAGACGCGGCTCCGGTACCGCTTCCTCGACCTGCGCCGGGAGAAGCTGCACGCCAACATCATGAAGCGCGGCGCGATCATCGACTCGCTCCGCCGCCGGATGCGCGAGGGCGGCTTCTTCGAGTTCCAGACGCCGATCCTGACCGCGTCGAGCCCGGAAGGCGCGCGCGACTACCTCGTGCCGTCGCGGGTCCATCCCGGCAAGTTCTACGCGCTCCCGCAGGCGCCGCAGCAGTTCAAGCAGCTGACGATGATCGCGGGCTTCGACCGCTACTTCCAGATCGCGCCCTGCTTCCGCGACGAGGATGCCCGCGCCGACCGCTCGCCGGGCGAGTTCTACCAGCTCGACATCGAGATGAGCTTCGTCACCCAGGAGGACGTGTTCCAGGCGGTCGAGCCGGTCCTGCGCGGCGTGTTCGAGGAGTTCGCCGAGGGCAAGCGCGTCACCAAGGAATTCCCGCGGATCACCTACGCGGACTCGATGCTCAAATACGGCGTCGACAAGCCGGACCTGCGCAATCCGCTGATCATCGCCGACGTCACCGACCTGTTCGCCCGCGAGGACGTGGCCTTCAAGGCGTTCAAGGGCGTGATCGCTTCCGGCGGCGTGGTCCGGGCGATCCCGGCGACCGGTGCGGCGGCGCAGTCGCGCTCGTTCTTCGACAAGCTCAACGACTGGGCCCGTTCGGAGGGCGCGCCGGGGCTCGGCTATGTCGTGTTCGAGGAGGAGAACGGGCAGCTCACCGGCAAGGGGCCGATCGCCAAGTTCATTCCGGCCGAGGTCCAGGCGCTGATCGCCGAGCGGGCCGGTGCCAAGGCGGGCGACGCGGTGTTCTTCTCGGCCGGCGCTGAGGGCAAGGCGGCCGGCCTCGCCGGCAAGGCGCGCATCCGCATCGGCGACGAGCTAGGCCTCTGCGACAAGGACCAGTACGCCTTCTGCTGGATCACCGACTTCCCGATGTACGAGTGGAGCGAGGAAGAGAAGCGGATCGACTTCTCCCACAACCCGTTCTCGATGCCGAACATCGACCGCGAGGCGTTCCTGGCGCTCGACCTCGACGCGCTCTCCAGCGAGGACGAGAACGGCGCGAACACCAAGCGGATCCTGGACATCAAGGCGTTCCAGTACGACATCGTCTGCAACGGCGTGGAGCTGTCGTCGGGCGCGATCCGCAACCACCGTCCGGACGTGATGGAGAAGGCCTTCGCGATCGCCGGCTACGGCCACGAGGTCCTGGAGCAGAAGTTCGGCGGCATGCTGAACGCCCTGCGCATGGGCGCTCCGCCGCACGGCGGCATCGCGCCGGGTGTGGACCGCATCGTCATGCTCCTGTGCAACGAGCCGAACATCCGCGAGGTGGTGCTGTTCCCGATGAACCAGCGCGCCGAGGACCTGATGATGGGCGCGCCCTCCGAGGCGACGCCCAAGCAGCTGCGCGAGCTGCACATCCGGCTCAACCTGCCCGAGAAGAAGGCCTGAGGCGGCGCGAACCGCCGCCCGGTGCCGAGTCTCGTCGCGATCGTCGTCGCGCATGACAGCGCCGACGTGCTGCCCGGCTGCCTCGCGGCGCTGGCCGGGCAGCATGTGCCGGCGATCGTGGTCGACAATGCCAGCCGGGACGCCTCCGCGTCCGTCGCGGAGGCCGCGGGCGCCCAGGTGATCCGCAACGCCCGCAACGAGGGCTACGGTCGCGCCAACAACCGGGGCGTCCGCGCGGCCGAGACGGCGGAGCACGTCCTCATCGTCAACCCGGACGTCGTGCTGCGGCCGGGCGCCGTTGACGCCCTGCTGGAGGCGGCCCGATCCTGGCCGGACGCGGGCCTGCTCGCCCCGCGCCTCGTCGAGCCCGACGGGCGCTTCTTCTTCCAGGCGCGGTCGCTGCTCGCGCCCTACCTGACCAATCCCGCCGGCCGGCTCGCGCTCCCGCAGGGCGATGCCTGCGCGCCGTTTCTCTCCGGGGCCTGCTTGCTGATGCCGCGCGCCCTGTTCCTCGACCTCGGCGGCTTCGACGAGAACATCTTCCTGTTCTACGAGGACGACGACCTGTGCCGGCGCGTGGCCGATCGCGGTCGTGCGCTGATCCATGTCCACCGCGCCGAAGCGCTGCACGGGCGCGGCCGGTCGTCGGCGCCCGAGCCGGGACGGGTGTTTCGCGCGCGCTGGCATCAGGCGTGGTCGCGCGCCTATGTCAGCCGGAAATACGGCCTCGCGGACCCGAGCCTCGCCGCGCTGGCGGCCAATGTGCCGAAGGCGCTGCTGTCCGGGCTGGTGCTGCGTCGGGCGGGACTGGAGCGCTACGGCGGCTCGGCCGCCGGCGCCCTCGCCTTCCTGCGGGGCCGGACCGCGCTGGCCCGCGAGGGGCTGACCGGATGAGCGCGCCGACGATCGCGACCGCGCTGGAACGCGGGCGCAACGGCTTCACCGGCTTGCGGCTGCTGCTGGCTCTCGCCGTCGTGGTGTCCCACGCGTTCAGCGTCGCGACCGGCGCGGCCGGCGACGAGCCCCTCGCCCGGCTCACCGGCTACACGCTGGGCGAGCACGCGGTGAACGGCTTCTTCGCCGTGTCGGGATTCCTGGTCACGATGAGCTGCGACCGCCGCGGCATCCGGGACTACGCCCTCGCCCGGACCTTGCGGATCCTGCCCGGACTGGTCGCCGCGACCCTCGTTGTGTCGCTGGGTCTCGGGGCGGCGCTGACGCGCCTGCCGGTCGCCGAGTACCTGCGCGATCCGGCCCTATGGTCGTTCATCCGCGGGACGCTGACGACCTTCAAGAGCAACGCCGCCCTCCCCGGCGTCTTCGAAGCCAATCCCTACCGGGCGCCGCTCGGCACGGTCTGGACGCTGAAATACGAGGTGCTGTGCTACCTCGGCGTTCTCGCGGCCGCCCTGTCCGGCCTGCTCCGGCGCCGGTGGTCGGCCCCCCTGATCGTGGCCGGACTGGCACTCGCCCTGTCGATCGCCTGCGGCCTCCGCGGTCCCGACCTACCCAAGGGCACCGAGACGGCGCTGCGCCTGCCGCTGATCTTCGCGGCCGGCGCGTGCCTCTACCTGTGGCGCGACCGCCTGCGGGTCTCGGCCGCCGCCCTCGCCTGTCTGGTCTTCGGCGCCTTCGCCCTCGCGCGAACGCCGGCCTACCCGGCCCTGCTGTTCCTCGCCGAGGCCTACGGCGTGGTCTGGCTAGCCCTCGGCCCCCTCGCGCGCGGCCTGTGCGACCCGTCGGCCGATCTCTCCTACGGGATCTATCTCTACGGCTGGCCGATCCAGCAGAGCTTGAACGCGCTGTGGCCCGCTGCCTCCGGGCCCGCGCTCCTGGCGCCGGCCCTCGCCCTCACCCTGCCGGTCGCGGCCCTGTCCTGGTACGGGGTCGAGCGGCCGGCCCTGGCGCTCAAGGCGCGGGCGCTCGGGCGGCGCCGCCTCGGCACGATCGAGCCGGCCGGCCCATGACCGCCGACAGCTCGCTCCCGCCGCTCGAGGCGCTGGGTCTCGCGGCGCGGATGCTGGAGGCGCAGGGCTTCGCGATCGTCGCCCGGAACGAGCGCGGCGACAGCCTGTACCTGCGGCGACCGGACTGCGCCTGGCACCTGCGCGTCTCGAACCACGCGCGCACCGCCAAGCAGCGTGCCCGCCGCTCCGACATCCTCGCGAGCCTCGTCATCGACGGGCCGCGCTCGCCGGATCGGGTCGGGAAGCTCGTCCGGGAGGCCGTCCGGAACTTCGAGGCCGCGCTGGCGCGGGTGGCGGATCAGGCGTCCGCGGCGGGGTCGCGGAAATAGGGCTCCACGGTGCCCTTCAGCTTCACCGTCATCGGATTGCCGGCCCGGTCGAGAGCCTTGCCGGCCGAGAGCCGGACCCAGCCCTCGCTCACGCAGTATTCCTCGACGTTGGTCTTCTCGACGCCCTTGAACCGGACACCGACCCCGCGCTCCAGCACCTTCTCGTCGTAGAACGGGCTGTTCGGGTTGGAGGCGAGGCGGTCAGGGGGGGTGTCGGTCATCGTCCGGATCTCGGATGGTCTTCGTGATGGGCCCCGCCGGTACGGGAAACCGCGCCGGCGCGCAACGCCGCGAGCAGGTCCGTGATCCGCCCGCTCTGGAGCAGCGGCACGAGCCGCGTCACCGCATCGTGCGGCAGGTCCCACCACGCCGACCCCACGAGCGCCTCTGCGGTCGCCGCGTCGAAGCGGCGGCGCACGACCCGGGCCGGGTTGCCGGCTACGACGGTGTAGGCCGGCACGTCGCGGGTCACCACGGCGCGGGCGGCCACCACGGCGCCGTGGCCGACCGTCACGCCCGACAGGATCATGCAGCCTGATCCCAGCCAGACATCGTTGCCGATCACCACGTCACCCCGGGAGGCGTGGTAATCCTCCGGCGCATCGGCGTCCGGGAACAGGCCGCGCATCGCCGCGAACGGGTAGGTCGACGCCCAGTCGAGGCGATGATCGCCGCCGAGCAGGATCTCGACCTTGTCGGCGATGGAACAATAGCGGCCGATCGTCAGCCGCCGTCCGCTCTCCGGGAAGCGGACTTTTGGACGCCCGTACGAATAAGCGCCTATGGAGAAGCCGTAGGTCCTCGCCAGCTTGGCAAGGTGGATCCGGGTCTCGTTGTGCGGGTTGCGCCCCCTGCGCAGCCGGTGCAACAGACCGGTCATGACGCGAGCCTGCGCGATGCGCGGCCGCGTCGTCCTCGGTGAAGAAGGTGAGCGGGAGCGTGGGCGATGGCCGATAACATGTCCGAGGACCTCAAGGCCGGGGCGCTCGTCTACCACCGCCTGCCCAAGCCCGGGAAGCTGGAGATCCAGGCGACCAAGCCGCTCGGCAACCAGCGCGACCTCGCCCTGGCCTACTCGCCCGGCGTCGCCGCCGCCTGCATGGCGATCCACGACGACCCGCAGCAGGCCGCCGAGCTCACGATCCGCCAGAACCTCGTGGCGGTGCTCTCCAACGGCACGGCCGTGCTGGGCCTGGGCGATATCGGCCCGCTGGCCTCGAAGCCCGTGATGGAGGGCAAGGCCGTCCTGTTCAAGAAATTCGCCGGCATCGACGTCTTCGACATCGAGGTCGACCAGAAGGACGTGTCCAAGCTCGTCGACGTGGTCTGCGCCCTCGAGCCGACCTTCGGCGGCATCAACCTGGAGGACATCAAGGCGCCCGAGTGCTTCGAGGTCGAGGAGCAGTGCCGGGCCCGGATGAACATCCCGGTCTTCCACGACGATCAGCACGGCACAGCGATCATCGTGGCGGCGGCCGTCCTCAACGGCCTGGAACTCGCCGGCAAGAACCTGTCCGACGTCCGGATCGTCACGTCCGGTGCCGGCGCGGCGGCCCTCGCCTGCCTCAACCTGCTCGTGTCGCTCGGCGCGACCCGCGAGAACATCACGGTCACCGACATCAAGGGCGTCGTCTACAAGGGCCGCCCCGAGCTGATGGACCGCTGGAAGGACGTCTACGCGCAGGAGACCGACAAGCGGACGCTCGCCGAGGTGATCCCGGGGGCGGACGTGTTCATCGGCCTGTCGGCCGGCGGCGTGCTCAAGCCCGAGTACCTGAAGGAGATGGCCGAGAAGCCGCTGATCATGGCGCTCGCCAACCCCTATCCGGAGATCATGCCGGACCTGGCCGAGAAGGAGCGGCCGGACGCGATGATCTGCACCGGCCGGTCGGACTTCCCGAACCAGGTCAACAACGTCCTGTGCTTCCCCTACATCTTCCGCGGCGCGCTCGATGTCGGCGCCCACAAGATCAACGAGGAGATGAAGAAGGCGGCCGTGAAGGCGATCGCGGGCCTGGCCCACGAGACCACCTCCGACGTGGTCGCCCGCGCCTACGGCGGCGAGGCCCGGCCGTTCGGGCCGAAATCCCTGATCCCGAGCCCGTTCGACCCGCGCCTGATCCTGCGCATCGCCCCGGCCGTGGCCAAGGCCGCGATGGATTCGGGCGTCGCCGGCCGGCCGCTCCCGGATCTCGACGCCTACGTCGAGAGCCTCGACCGGTTCGTGCACCGGTCCGGCCTGATCATGAAGCCCCTGTTCTCGAAGGCGAAGGCCGAGCCCAAGCGCGTGATCTACGCCGAGGGCGAGGACGAGCGCGTGCTCCGCGCCGTCCAGGCGATCGTCGAGGACAAGGTCGCCTTCCCGATCCTGGTCGGCCGGCCGCGGGTCGTGGAGACCCGGCTGAAGCGCTTCGGCCTGTCGATCGAGCACGGCCGCGACTTCGAGCTGATCGATCCCGAGGACGATCCCCGCTACCGCGCCTACGTGCAGACCTATCTGGAGGTGGCGGGTCGCCGGGGCATCACCCCCGACGCGGCGCGCACCCTGGTGCGCACCAACAGCACGGTGATCGGCGCCATCGCGGTCCGCCGCGGCGAGGCCGACGCGCTGATCTGCGGCCTCGAGGGCCGGTTCGAGACGCGGCTGCGCATCATCCGCGACGTGATCGGGCTCGCCCCCGGCGTGGAGCAGTGCGCCGCGATGAGCCTCGTCGTGACGCATAACGGCGCCTACTTCCTGGCCGACACCCACGTCCGCCAGAACCCGACCGCCGAGGAGATCGCCGACGTGGCGCAGGCCTGCGCCAGCCATGTCAGCCGCTTCGGGATGACGCCGAAGATCGCGCTGCTCAGCCACTCGGATTTCGGCCAGTCGGATTCGCCCTCCGCGATGAAGATGCGCGACGCCCTCGCGCTCCTGCACGCGCGGGATCCCGAGCTGCAGGTCGACGGCGAGATGCAGGCGGATTCGGCCCTCAACGAGATGGTGCGCGAGCGCGTGCTGCCCGGCTCCCGCCTCAAGGGCGCGGCCAACGTCCTGATCTTCCCGAACCTCGACGCGGCCAACATCGCCTTCCAGTTCGCGAAGGTGCTGGCGGACGCCCTGCCGGTCGGCCCACTCCTGATCGGTCCGGCCAAGCCCGCCCACATCCTGACGCCGTCGGTGACGGCGCGCGGCATCGTCAATGTCACGGCCGCCGCCGTGGTCGAGGCCCAGGCGGACGAGGCCGCCCCGCGAGCCGAGGAGCGCGGTGTCGGCATGATCTCGGAATGAGGCGTGCCCGTCGGCGGCCGCGAGCGTGGCCGTCGATTTGCTTTCCGGTCCCGGTGCCACGAAATCACCGGGAGACGACGCGATGTGCGCGGGCGACGATCCAACCTGCCACGCCTTCGAGGAGCACCGCCGCCGGTTCCGGCGGGATCTGGAGCCTGAGCGGCGCGCCTTCCTGAAGAGCGGCTTCGCGGCGACCGGCGCCGCCGCTGCGGCCCTCGCGGCCGGCGGCCCGTCGCTGGTGAGCCCGGCCCTGGCCCAGGCGAGCGGGGCCAAGATCGCCGCCACGGCGCATTACCACCTGCCGGCGAATGCCGAGACCGTCCACTGGGGCTTCTTCAGCCGCAGCCTCAAGCCCAAGGTCGAGATCGGTTCGGGCGATTTCGTCACGATCGAGACGCTCACGCATCAGGCGAGCGACGACGCCGAGCGGATGATCCAGGGCGATCCGGGCGCCGAGAGTGTCTATCTCTGGACGAAGGACAAGATGGGCGTCTCGCCCCGCGGTGCCGGCGCCATGGACGCCAAGATCGGCCCCGGCGGCGGCCTCGGCGTGCATATCTGCACCGGCCCGGTGGCGATCCGCGGCGCCGAGCCCGGCGATGTCCTGGAGGTGCGCATCCTCGACGTCGCTCCCCGCCCCTGCGCCAATCCCAAGTACAAGGGACTGGCCTTCGGCAGCAACGCGGCGGCGTGGTGGGGCTACCACTACAACGACCTGATCACCGGCGATAAGCCCCGGGAGGTCGTGACCATCTACGAGGTCGACGCCACCGGCGAGCGCGACTGGGCCCGGGCGGTCTACAGTTTCCGCTGGCCGGGCGTCACCGACCCGTTCGGCGTCTCTCACCCGACCATCGACTATCCCGGCCTGCCGGTCGATCATTCCAAGACGCAGAAGACCTTCGAGGTCCTCAAGGGCATCCGTGTGCCGATCCGGCCGCATTTCGGCACGATGGGCGTCGCGCCCGCCGAGGCCGACCGGGTCAACACGATCCCGCCGAGCTACACCGGCGGCAACATCGACAACTGGCGGATCGGCAAGGGCGCGACGCTGTACTACCCGGTGGCGGTGCCGGGCGCCCTGTTCTCGGTGGGCGACCCCCACGCCAGCCAGGGCGATTCCGAGTTGTGCGGCACCGCGATCGAGTGCTCGCTCACCGGAACCTTCCAGTTCATCCTGCACAAGAAGGCCGACCTGCCCGGCACGCCGCTGGAGGCCCTCGACTTCCCGATGATCGAGACCCGGGACGACTGGGTGCTGTCCGGCTTCAGCTACCCGAACTACCTGCGCGACCTCGGTCCGGACGCCCAGAGCGCGATCTTCCAGAAGTCCTCCATCGACCTCGCCATGCGCGACGCCTTCCGGAAGATGCGCCAGTTCCTGATGCACGCGAAGGGCCTCACCGAGGACGAGGCCATCTCGCTGATGTCGGTGGCGGTCGATTTCGGGATCACGCAGGTCGTGGACGGCAACTGGGGCGTCCACGCCGTGGTCAGGAAGGCGATCTTCTCGGATCGCGTCGCCTGACGTCGGGCCGGATCACGCGGCCTTCGCGGTTCCGGCCATCGTCATCAGGCCGGTGATGACCCGGTAGGTCTCGACCCAGGCCTCCCGGAGTTCCGGCGTGAAGTCCGGGCCGAGCTCCTGTTCCAGCGTCCAGATCAGGGCCGCGCCGACCGGCTCGTAGTGCGCCTGCAGCGCGCCGTAGCCGGCGTGCCGGTCCCCGAGATCGCGCACGGTCGCGACCAGGGCCTCGGGCTTGTCGAGGTTGGACACCGCCAGCGCCAGCATGGCGACGAGCTTCCGCTTCTGCGCGGTCATGTCGTCCGGGAAGAGCGACCGGACCTGCGGCGCGATGTCGAACAGGCGTCCGTAGAACAGGTCCGCCACGGCATCGCCCAGCGTCTGCACCGTCTCGAAACTGTCCCGGACCAGCGCGACCTGCGCGGCGGAGACCGCGTAGGAAACGCGGACGCTCGCCAGAAACCGCCCGACCTCCGCGGTCAGGCGGTCGGACTGGTCCGACAGGGCGGAGGCCGCGTCGAGAACCTGGCCGGCGGCCAGACCGGTGCTCTCGGCCGCCTGCGCGACCCCGGTGATGGTGGTGGTGACCTCGCCGGTGCCTACAGCCGCCTCCCCGACATTGCGGACGATCTCCTGGGTTGCCGCACCCTGTTCCTCGACGGCCGCCGCGATCGAGGCCGCCACGCCGTTGATCTCGCGGATCCGCGCGGTGATCGCCGCGATGGCCTCCACCGCTTGACCGGTGGAGGCCTGCACCTGCGCGATCTGTCCGGAGATCTCGTCGGTGGCCTTGGCGGTCTGCTCGGCCAGCGCCTTCACCTCGGAAGCCACGACCGCGAAGCCGCGGCCGGCGACGCCCGCGCGCGCTGCCTCGATGGTCGCGTTGAGCGCCAGCAGATTGGTCTGCTCGGCGATCGATGAGATGAGCCCCACGACGGCGCCGATCTTGTTTACGGCGCTGTTCAGGTCCTGCACGCGCGCGGCGGTCCGATCGGCCTCGGCCGCGGCCTGCCGTGCGAGAGCCGCCGAGCCGTCGGCCTGCCGCCCGATCTCCTGCACGGAGGTGCCGAGCTCCTCGGCGGCCGCCGCCACGGTGTTGACGTTGCTGGAGGCTCGTTCGGCGGCGGTCGCGACCGTCGTCGACTGTCCCGCCGTCCTTGTGGCCGTCGCCGTCATCGTCCGCGCCGTGACCTGCAGCGCGGTGGCCGAGGCCGCGACCTGGCCGATCATGCCCCCGACCGCCTGCTCGAACCGTTGCGCCATCTGGCGCAGGCTGTCCCGCCGCTGGTCGTCGGCGTCCAAACGCGCCCGCTCGGCCTCGCCTTCGAGCTCGCGTGTGCGGATCAGATTGTCGCGGAACGCCTGCACGGCCACCATGATCGGCGCGAACTCGTTCCGGTAGGCCTGCACCGGGAGTGCGACGGCGGTCTCACCCCCGGTCAGCGCGCGCATCGCCGTGGCGATGGTCCGGATCGGCCGCAACACGCCCCCGAACAGGGCGACGAGACCGAGGCCGACGAGCAGCAGGACGGCCAGCAGCGCCGCGGCGTTGTGCAGGAGAACCCGGACCGCTGCCGCAGCGAGGGTCTCGGCCCGTCCCACCATCTCGTCGAGGGCGGCATCGGCCAGATCGACGATCGTCATCTGCTCGAGGGTGTTCCGTTTGCGGATGTCTTGGAACGTGTAGGGGGACGCCCGCTGCTGACTCAGGGCATCGAAGACCGCCCTCGCCGCTTCCGCCGCCTCGCCCTCGAAATTGCTGCGCTTGGCTCTCTCGAACGCCGCGCGCGTGGCGTCCGAGAGTTGGGCTGCGGCCTCGCTGGTGCTCGACCAAGCCGACTGGAGCCGCGCCCGCTCCTCGGCGGCAGCCACGGTCTCGGGCAGCGACCACGACGTTCCGGCGGCCAGCGACGTCTGGACGCGCAGGGCAACGTTGCCGATCGCGACGCGGGTCGACCAGGCTGACCGCTTGAGGACGAGGTAGCGCTGCAGGATCGCGTCGGAGCGCGGAATGGCCGAATCCACGGCATCCGTGGTCGCCGTCAGCGCGTCGAGGAGATCTTGGAAAGCCGCCAGCACGGCGGGTAACAGCGCCGGGTCCCGCTTCGGCTTCGCGACGCGCAGAGCCTCGTCGATGCGGGGGCGGAGCCGGTTCGCCGCGTCCTGCGCCGCGTTCAGCCTCGCCAACGTCGCCGACACGGCGGGCAGATCCTGGTTCTGCAACAGGTCCTGAAGGCTCTTGAAGCCCGCGATCATCGCCTCCCGGTTCACCGCGTAGGCTCTCAGGCCCTCCGCGTCGGCGGCCGCGTCTCCGCCCAAGGCGAGGGCTGCCCCCCGCTCGAGACGCGCTGGGAGGATCGTCTTGAGGAGTTGGCGGCTCGCGCGGGTCAACGTGACCGCAGACTGGGCCTGCTGCGTCTGGTGCCGCGCATCGATCAGAGAATTTCCCGCATATCCCAGTAACATCAGCGCCATTGCGAATATCGTCGTGCACATAGCGGCACGAATTGAGAGATAGCTAAGCAATCTCATTGCGCGAACGCTCCAGCGTGCGAGTTCAGTTAGTTGTCCGGTCGCATCATAGGGCGAAGTTCGCGCGCAATCACGCTGTGTGCTGACAAAATTTTAAAGTACGCTGAACTTGATTACTTTGGAAATGGCGTTGCTCTTCTTGGAAACTGTATAATACCATCATTAACAATCAGAAAAATTACTTGAGAAATTAAATAGGTGTTACGGCGCCTTTATCTATCCGCCGGTGGGCGGACGACACTGGGGACGCGCAGTGTCCACCTTCGCGACTGTCACGATGCCGTCGTCGGCCCCTGCGGGCACGGCGCGCGCTCGGCAAGCCGGCTCTCGAACGCGAGAGCGGAACGCGGCGTCGAGCGAGATCATCCCTGCACCGGCGGCCATGGGCCGCCGTGCAACGCCGAATCCACGTCTCACTGCTCTCGGGGCGCCGGGGCCGCGAGGCGCGGTTCGGCGGCGGCGCCCGTGATCTCGACACGCCCATCGAGGCCGACAACGCGCCCGAGGCCGCGAACACGGTTCAACAGGCGATCCCCGTTCAGGGCCTCCCACTCCTGCGGCAGACGCAGCACCACGCGGCCATCCTCGACGGTGAGCGGCGCCCGTCCGAGCGCGCCGTCCATGCCGGCCGAGATCGGGAAGGCGATCCGGAGTAGCGCGCCCAGGAGGCGCGCGCGCTCGAACAGGCGCGGACCGGCCACGCTGCGGAGCATCGCGTTCGCCTTCTCGGGCGCCAAGCCGATGTGTTTCAGGGACACCGCCAGGGCGAGATAGGCCCGCCCGGGATGATCCACGCCCACGAAGGCGGCGTTCTGGATCACCGCGATGCTCTGCTCGCCGCGGTAATCCGGATGCGCCCGCCAGCCGACATCCGACAGCAGGCAGCCCGCGTGGCGCAGGCGGCGCTCGTCGGCGGTCTCGTGACCGTCCAGGGTCGCGACGAACCGATCCGTCCAGGCGATCAACTCCTCGCCGTGGCGCGGCGAGCGCGCGCGCAGGACGTTGAATTCCGACGCCGAGGCCAGCAGCGGATCGACCAGCCTTGTGTCCCGGTCGAGCTGCTCGAACAGCAGGCCCTCGCGGACGCCCGATGCCGAGATCGCCACCTCGCGCGGGCGCCCGACCCGGATGATCTCCTCCAGCACGACGGCTCCGTAGGCGAGCAGCGGGCGCCGCGCCTCCGAGATCGCGTCGACGTCCTGCAGCAGCGCCACGTCGGTCTGCTCGACGACCTGCAGGAAGCTGAGCTCGTCGGTGGGCTCCACCGCGTAGCCGTGCATCACGTGGACGGGGTAGCCGCGGGCCGCCTGGTGGAGCCGCGCGATCGCCCGCCACGTGCCGCCGACCGCGTAGAAGGTCCGCCCGCGCAGGGTCTCCAGCTGCGGGGCGGCCTTGCGCATGTACTCGCGGACGATCTTGGCGGCCTTCTTGACCGAGCCGCCGGACAGGTCCTGCAGGGCGAGACCGCCGAGGGGCATGGTCACCCCCTGGCCGACGACGGCCCCGCGGACGTCCACGAGTTCGAGGGAGCCGCCGCCCATGTCGCCCACCACGCCGTTCGGCGCGTGGAAGCCCGAGACCACGCCGAGCGCGGACAGCTCCGCCTCCCGCCGTCCGGAGAGCAGCTGGATCTCCTGACCGCAGGCCGCCTCGGCGGCGCGGAGGAAGTCGGGACCGTTCTCGGCGTCCCGCGCCGCCGCGGTGGCGAGCACGAAGACCTGCCTGACGCGCATCGTCTGGCACAGCACCCGGAAACGACCCAGGGCGGCGAGTGCGCGGGCCACCGCCTCCTCGTTCAGCCGGCCGGTCGTCAGGACATTGCGGCCCAGGCCGCAGAGCACTTTCTCGTTGTAGAGCGGCGTCGGCGCCCGGGTCAGTCCGTCATACGCGACGAGGCGGACCGAGTTGGAGCCGATATCGATGATCGCCACCGGATGGTGCGCGGCGCGGTCGATCGCCTCCGCGTCCCGCGCGAGGGTGAGATTGGCAAGAGGGCTGCCCAAACGTCCGAGTCCTTCATCAGCCCGGCGCACCTGCCGGCGCGCCGTGCGGGAGGTTTAACCCAGCGACGGCGCGCGGCGAAACTCAGCTGCGTTGCGCGCGTCGGCTGAGGGCCCGCGGGCTCGACTTCTTCGAGGCCTTGCCGCGTCCCGAGAGGCTGGGATTGGTCATGAAATACTTGTGGGCATTGAACGGCTCCTCGCCCTCGGCGGGCTGGATCCGTTCGCAGCCGCCCGAAGCGAGGAGCCGCCAGCTCTGACGGTTGTCGAGAAGGTTGGCCAGCATGATCTGGTCGAGCACCTGCTGATGCACCGTCGGGTTCGTGATCGGCAGCAGCGCCTCGACACGGCGGTCGAGGTTCCGGCTCATCAGGTCGGCCGAGGAGATGTAGACCGTGGCCTTGGGGTGCGGCAGCCCGACGCCGTTGCCGAAGGCGTAGATGCGCCCGTGCTCGAGGAAGCGCCCGACGATCGACTTCACCCGGATCGTCTCCGACAGGCCGGGGATGCCCGGGCGCAGGCAGCAGATGCCCCGGACCACGCAGTCGATCTGAACGCCGGCTCCCGAGGCGTCGTAGAGCGCGTCGATGATCTGGCCGTCGACTAGGGAGTTGCACTTGATCCAGATCGCGGCCGGGCGCCCGGCCTTCGCGTGGGCCACCTCCGCCTCGATATGCTCCAGGAGGCGGTTCTTCAGGGTCAGCGGCGAGACCGCCATGCGCTCCAGCTCGGCCGGCTCGGCGTAGCCGGTGATGAAGTTGAAGATGCGCGACACGTCCCGCGCGATCGCGGGATCCGCCGTGAAGAACGACAGGTCCGTGTAGATGCGCGCGGTGATCGGGTGGTAGTTGCCGGTGCCGACGTGGCAGTAGGTGACGAGCTTGTCGCCCTCCCGTCGGACCACCAGCGACAGCTTGGCGTGCGTCTTGAGCTCGACGAAGCCGAACACGACCTGCGCGCCCGCCTTCTCGAGGTTGCGCGCCCAGCGGATGTTGGCCTCCTCGTCGAACCGCGCCTTCAGCTCCACGAGGGCGGTCACGGACTTGCCGAGCTCGGCGGCCTCGGCGAGGGCCGCGACGATCGGAGAGTTCGACGAGGTGCGGTAGAGCGTCTGCTTGATCGCGACGACGTTCGGGTCGCGCGCGGCCTGGGCCAGGAACTGCACCACCGAGTCGAAGGATTCGTAGGGGTGGTGGACGATGAAGTCCTTCTGGCGGATCGCCGCGAAGACGTCGCCGCCGCTCTCGCGGATGCGCTCGGGGAAGCGCGGGTTGTAGGGCTTGAACTTCAGGTCGGGCCTGTCGATGCCGACGACCTGGGACAGCTCGTTCAGGGCCAGCATGCCCTCCACGAGGAAGATCGCGTCCGCGGCGATCTCGAGCTCGTCGGCGACGAAGCTGCGCAGATCTTCCGACATGCCCGCCTCCACCTCGAGGCGGATCACGACGCCGCGGCGGCGCTGCTTTAGCGCGGTCTCGAAATGCAGGACGAGGTCTTCGGCCTCCTCCTCGATCTCCAGGTCGGAGTCGCGGACCACGCGGAACGCGCCGCTGCCCTTCACGAGGTAGCCTGGGAAGAGCCGGCCGGTGAACATCCCGATCACCTGCTCGATCGGCATCAACCGCGCCGCGGTCTCGCTCTCGGTCACCGGCAGGCGCACGAAGCGGTCGATGACGCCGGGCAGGCGGATGAGCGCGCGCAGCAGCCTTCCGTCCTTCGGCCGAACCAGCATCAGCGCGATGGTGGTGCCGAGATTCGGGATGAACGGGAACGGGTGGGCCGGATCGATCGCCAGCGGCGTCAGGACCGGGAAGACGTGGTTGAGGAAGTACTCCTCCAGCCACGCCGCCTGCTCGGCCGTGAGGGCGGCGGGCTCGACGATGTCGATGTCGGCCGCGTGCAGCTCCTCGCGCAGCTCCCGCCAGCGGGCCTGCTGGTCGGCGGCGAGGCGCGAGACCTCGGCGCCGATCCGGACCAGCTGCTCCGACGGCGACAGGCCGTCCTGCGACGGCACCGTGATCCCGGCCCGGACCTGATCGATCAGGCCGGCGACGCGGACCATGAAGAATTCGTCGAGGTTGTTGGCCGAGATCGACAGGAAGCGGAGGCGCTCCAGGAGCGGGTGGTTCGGATTCGACGCCTCCTCCAGCACGCGCCGATTGAACTGAAGCCAGGACAGCTCGCGGTTCACGAACCGCTCCGGCGTGTGACGCAGGGACCGCCCCGCTTCCAGAACCGACTCACGGGCCGCCCCGACCGACGGCTCCGCCGGGGCCGCGGCGGCCGGCCACTCGTCGTTGGCGTCGGCCGCCGGCGCGGCCGCCGTGCCGGCCGGGTCGACCGGCACGCGCCGGGCCACCGGCGCGCGCCGCGTCGCCGGATTGGCCGCCGCGCGCCGACGGGGCTCGGCGGCCTCGTCGGCGGCGTCGCGGTCCACGGGCTTCTGCGTCGATTCCATCCCGGATCCCTGTCTCTGCTCCTCGCGGCGGCGGAGCGTGTATCACCCTAGACGGGCGGCCTTCACGACGGTTTCGTGACGACTGCCGCATTCCGCGCTCAGCCGGTCGGGTCGGGCTCGTCCTCCAGCCCCATGCGCCGCAGGACGGCCAGCGCGAGCGGCCGGCTGATCCGCCGACCGCGCCCGAGGGCGTCGCGGTCGAGCTCGGCGACGACGTCCCGGGCGCGACCCAGCGACCGGTCGATCCGCAGGGCCAGCGCGTCGATGACGCCGAGATCGACGACCAGCTGCCGGTCCACGAACAGCTTGACCAGCACGGCGCGTAGCAGGGCGTCGTCCGGCGCCTCGATGGCGCTGCGCGGGGCGAGGCGAAGCCGCGAGCGCAGGTCCGGCGTCGCGAGTCCCAAGGCGTCGATGCCCGTGGCGCTGGTCAGCAGGACCGGGCAGCGTCGCTCGCGCGCCCGGTTGAGCAGGTGGAACAGCGCCGCCTCGTCGAGCCGCTCCGCCCGGTCGATGTCCTCGACGACCAGCGCCCCGTTGGAGACGAGGTGCTGGACCGCGTCGCCGCCCAGCTCGGCGGCCGGGAGGGTCCAGGCGTGGGCGCGCTCGGCCCAGATCGCCGCGAGGTGGCTCTTGCCGCTGCCCGAGGGTCCGGTGAGGACCAGGACGCTGTCCGGCCAGTCCGGCCACGCCTCGATCAGCGCGTAGGCCGCCTCGTTGGCCGGTCCCACGAGGAAATCCTCCCGCCCGAAGCGAGGGTCGAGCGGCAGGTCGAAGGCCAGCTGCCGGGGTGGGGCGTTCTCGCGCATGTGCCGCTCAGGATCATCCCGCACCCGCGGAGGTCAAGGCCGAAGGGGTCTTGCCGTCGTGCTCGATCAGGATCGGCTGGCCCGCGTGGTAGAGGCGGCTCTCCAGGTAGCGGGCCAGGGCGAACCGGACCAGAACGCCGATCGAGGCCGCGATCGGGACGGCGAGCAGCAGCCCGACGAAGCCGAACAGCGTCCCGAAGGCCAGCAGCGCGAACATCAACCAGACCGGGTGCAGCCCGGTGGAATCACCGACGAGCTTCGGCGAGATGACGTTCCCCTCCAGGAACTGGCCGACGAGGAACACGCCGACGGTCAGGCCGAGGTGCAGCCAGTCGGCGGAGGGCCAGAACTGAACCAGCGCGACGCCCACCGAGAGCAGGAAGCCGGTGAGCGTGCCGACGTAGGGGATGAAGGTGAGGAACCCCGCGATCAGGCCGATCAGCACGCCGAAGTTGAGGCCGACGAGCCAGAGGCCGATGGCGTAGAAGCTGCCCAGGATGAGGCAGACCAGCGTCTGTCCGCGCACGTATCCGGTGACCGCCCCGTCGATCTGGCGCGCCAGCTCGCGCACCGTCGCCCGGTGCCGGGGCGGTACCCAGCCGTCGATCGCAGCGACCATCCGGTCCCAGTCGACGAGGATGTAGAAGGCGACGACCGGCGTCACGACGAGCAGCGAAGCGATCGAGATCAGCGCCTGGCTGCCCGACCAGAGCGACTTCAGGAAGGCCAGGAGCCACGTCCCGGCCTGGGTGGCGAGCGTGCCGACGGAGGATTGCAGCTCGTTGAGGACGTTCGCGCCGCCGACGCGCTCGAGCAGGGTCCCGGACCGCTCGGCGATGATCGCCTGGAGCCGCGACACCATCCCGGGCAGCGCGTTGACGAGCGCCACGACCTGGTTGGCCGTGAGCGGGATCAGGATCAGCAGCGTCACGACGAGGGCGACGACGAACAGCGCCAGGATCAGCAGGCTCGCCGCCAGACGCCCGAGGCCGAGCCGCTCCAGCCGGTCGGCCAGGGGGTCGAGGAGATAGGCGAGCGTGATGCCGGCCACGAAGGGCAGCATCACCTCCCGGAGGAGGTAGACGATCAACCCGAGGGCGACGACAGCGGCCAGCCCGATCACAGCCCGTGCGCGCACGATGACGCTCCCCCCGCAGCACACCACGCCAGCGGGCAGAGTGGGTATGCGAGGCGCGCCGATCAAGGCGCCGCCGTGCCGACTCGCGCGCCGCGCGCGAAGTCGCTAGAGCGGGGCCTGGATAGAACGAGGTGGCGCGGGCATGACGGCCAAGGACGGCAACGAGCCGAAGACGGGGCTGACCTACGCGGCGGCGGGCGTCGATATCGATGCCGGCAACGCCATGGTCGAGACGATCAAGCCGCTGGTGCGGTCGACCCGGCGGCCGGGTGCCGACGCCGAGATCGGCGGTTTCGGCGGCCTGTTCGACCTGAAGGCCGCGGGCTTCCGCGACCCGATCCTGGTCGCGGCCAACGACGGCGTCGGCACCAAGGTCAAGATCGCCATCGAGACCGGCCGGCACGACACGATCGGCATCGACCTCGTGGCCATGTGCGTGAACGACATCATCGTCCAGGGCGCCGAGCCGCTGTTCTTCCTCGACTACTACGCCACCGGCAAGCTGGTGCCGGGCGTCGGCGCCGACATCGTGCGCGGCATCGCCGAGGGCTGCCGGCAGGCCGGCTGCGCGCTGATCGGCGGCGAGACCGCCGAGATGCCGGGCCTCTACGACGGGTCCGACTACGATCTTGCGGGCTTCTCGGTCGGCGCCGCCGAGCGCGGCGCGCTGCTGCCGCGGCCCGGCATCCGGCCCGGCGACGTCGTGCTCGGCCTGCCCTCCTCCGGCGTCCATTCCAACGGCTTCTCGCTGGTGCGCCGGATCGTCGCGAAGACCGGCCTCGGCTGGGACGCGCCGGCGCCGTTCGCCCCGGGCCGGAATCTCGGCGAGGCGCTGCTGGAGCCGACCCGGATCTACGTGAAGCCGCTCCTCGCGGCTCTGGGGGCCACCGACGGGATCCGGGCGCTCGCCCACATCACGGGCGGCGGCTTCCCCGACAATCTCCCGCGGGTCCTGCCGGACGATGTCGGCATCGCCGTCGACCTCGACGCCGTGACTCCGCCGCCGGTCTTCGGCTGGCTCGCCCGCGAGGGCGGCGTCGCCGAGGCCGAGATGCTGCGCACCTTCAACTGCGGGATCGGCATGGTGGTGATCGCCGCCGCTGACGCGGTCGACGACGTCGACGAGGCGTTGACCCGGGCCGGCGAGACCCCGGTCCGCCTCGGGCGGATCACGGCGCGCGGGCCCGAGCCGGTCACCTTCGCCGGCCGCCTCGCCCTCTGATGGCGGCCGCCCGCAAGACCCGCGTCGCCGTCCTGATCTCGGGGCGCGGTTCGAACATGGTCGCGCTGCTCGAGGCCGCGAAGGATCCCGCCTTCCCGGCCGAGATCGTGCTGGTCCTGTCGAACCGCCCGGAGGCCGCCGGCCTCGCCCGGGCGGCCGCGGCTGGCATCCCGACGCAGGCGATCGATCACCGGGCCTTCGCCGACCGGGCCGGCTTCGACGCCGCCCTCGACGCGGCGCTGCGGGCGGCCGAGATCGACCTCGTCTGCCTCGCGGGTTTCATGCGGATCCTCACGACGGAGTTCGTGGCGTCCTGGGCCGGCCGGATGCTCAACATCCACCCGTCGCTCCTGCCCCTGTTCAAGGGCACGCACACCCACCGGCAGGCGCTGGACGCGGGCGTGCGCCTGCACGGCTGCACGGTCCACTTCGTCGTGCCGGAGCTCGATGCCGGCCCGATCGTCGCCCAGGCCGCGATCCCCGTCCGCCAGGACGACGATCCCGACAGCCTCGCCGACCGGGTGATCGTGCAGGAGCGCCGCCTCTACCCGGCGGTGCTCGCCCTCGTGGCGGGCGGCCGCGCCCGCCTGGAGGGCGAGCGCGTGGTCATCGCCGACTCGGCGCCGGACGGCGCGCTGTTCAGCGTCTAGCGGGCGGCAGCACGGGCGTTTCCGTCCTGGCGCGCGGGGCGAAGCTATCCGGTAACGCCACGCTCGCCGACGTCTTGCTCAACGGGTTGCTGCGCTCCGCGCGCCAGGACGGTGCGCGGAGCCGGGAGCCTTCGGGCGCTCAGACCGGGCGCTGCAGCTTGCAGCTGTCCAGGGCCGAGAGCGCCTTGGCGCGGGCGGTGTCGTTGAAGTAGCCGGTGGTCCGGTAGGCCTCGATCTCGGAGGCGTCGAGGCTGCGCAGGGTCTGACGGGCGTAGCAGCCGCAGGGGCGCTCGAGGGACGCCTCGGTGGCGCTGGTCATGCGCGCCTGGACGACGGTGCAGGCGTGGCGCACGCGGCCTTCGAGATTGGTCTTGCTGGCGGTCTTGAGGGCCGGGTCGGGCTCGTACTGCTGGAACGGGGCCGAGGATCCGCCCGCGAGGGCGGCGGTCGCGCCGAGGGCGATCAGGCCGGTCGCGATCAGCAGGGGCAGGCGGCGCATCGTCATGGTCGGGGTCGTCCGGGGGCTGAGATTGGCTAAGCTCGGCCGTTGGACGCTTCCGGGCTCTGTCCCGTCAAGGACGACCCGGTCACACAGGGCGGCATTCCCGGCGGCACCGGGTCCGGGGCGCGCGAATGGCGGGCCGGTGTGCCCAACCCGCCACCGCGCCGCGCCTCAGGCGGCGATGTCGGAATCCTTGAAGAACTGCGCGATCTCGAGCTTGGCGTTCTCGGCGCTGTCCGAACCGTGGACGGTGTTCTCACCGACGGACTCGGCGAACTTCTTGCGGATCGTGCCCTCGGCGGCCTGGGCCGGGTTCGTGGCGCCCATGACCTCACGGTACTTGGCGACCGCGTTCTCGCCCTCGAGGACCTGAACCACCACCGGGCCGGAGGTCATGAAGGTCACGAGCTCGCCGAAGAACGGGCGCTCCTTGTGCACCTCGTAGAACTTCTCGGCCTGCTCCTTGGTCATGCGGATGCGGCGCTGGCCGACGATGCGCAGGCCGGCCTCCTCGATGACCGCGTTGACCGCGCCGGTCAGGTTCCGCCGCGTCGCGTCGGGCTTCAGGATCGAGAAGGTGCGCTCGGTGGCCATGGTGCGTCCGGTCTGTCTGTGGAAAAGATCTGCGGCGCGCCGGCGATCCGGACACGCCGCGGCAGCGAGAATTTCGCTTCGGCGCCGGGCTTATAGCGGGCGCCCCCCGGTGTCTCAAGCCGCGCGGCGGGACCGGGCGGGACAAGCGCGGCCGTGGCTCTGCCGCAACACCGCCGAAAAATCGCCCGAATGCGACGGCTCAGTCGCGCACCAACCGACTTCGTCCACCCCTCGGGCGTCCGCGGACGCCCCAACACCGGAGACGAACCATGCGCCTCGCTCTCAGCGCCAGCCTGCTTCTCGCCGGCCTCTCCGCCGCCGCCGCCGACACCGCCAAGGACCCGTCCGGCACGTGGCTCACCGGCGACGGTCGCGCCAAGATCCGGATCGATCGCTGCGGCCCCGGCCAGAAGCTGGTCTGCGGCAAGGTCGTCTGGCTCAAGACGCCGACCTTCGACAACGGCGCCCCGCGCACCGACCTCAAGAATCCCGATCCGAAGAAGCGTGCCCGTCCGGTGATCGGTCTGCAGCTGATCGATGGTCTGAAGCCGGACGACGCGAAGTTCACCGGCGAACTCTACAATATCGAGGAAGGCAAGATCTACACGGTCAGCCTGGAGCGCGAGAACGAGGCCGAGCTCAACGTCTCGGGCTGCATGCTCAAGATCCTGTGCGGGTCGCAGACCTGGACCCGCGTCCCGGACGTGAACCAGCAGGCCGCCAACAAGAACTGATTGCCCGTCAGATCGCCGCGAGGCCGCGCTGCACCGCCGGCCTCGCCAAGATGCTCTCGAGCCAGCGGGCGACGTTCGGCAGGGTGTCGATGGCGACGCCCTGCTTGAAGTTGAGCTTGGCCCAGGTGAACGTCGCGATGTCGGCGATGGAGTACTCGTCGGCCAGGAAGGCGCGGCCCTCGAGCCGCCGCTCCAGCACGCCGTACAGGCGTTTGGCCTCGGCGGTGAACCGGTCGATCGCGTACGGCACCTTCTCGGGCGCGTAGATCTTGAAGTGGTGCGTCTGCCCGAGCATCGGCCCGAATCCCGCCACCTGCCAGAACAGCCACTCGTCGACCTGCACGCGGGCGCGCTCGTCGGCCGGGTAGAATTGTCCGGTCTTCCGGCCGAGATACTGCAGGATCGCGCCCGATTCGAAGACGGAGATCGGCTGTCCGCCGGGCCCGTCCGGGTCGACGATGGCCGGGATCTTGTTGTTGGGCGAGATCGCCAGGAAATCGGGCGCGAACTGCTCGTTCTTGGCGATGTCCACGGGAACGATGCGGTAGGGCAGCCCGCACTCCTCCAGCATGATCGGGATCTTCCAGCCGTTCGGCGTGCTCCATGTGTGGACGTCGATCGGCCGCCCGGACACCGCTGCCATGCTCTGCCTGCTCCTGGACCCGATCGTCGGCGGCGCGGTGGTCCTCCGCCATTTCCAAACAACCCCGGCAGTGAAGACGATTTCCCGGCCGCGCTCAAGGGCAGCGGCCCGGGAGCCCGACGATTCGGCGAAGCTGCGCCGGAGCTGTCGTCGGCCGCCGGGGCGGGCTTGCCGGCCCCGCGCGAGAGCGGCGAGATTGCGGCTCGGGCGTGGTACGTCGCCCGAGGGGGAACATCCGATGATCGATCGTCTCGTCAGGATCGCGGTCCTGTCCGTGCCGCTGCTCGCCGCCTGTCCGGTCCTCGCCAAGGACCCGCCCGCCAAGGACCCGCCCGCCAAGGATACGCCGGCCCGGGACGCGGCGGCCAGGGAGGCACCCGCGAAGGCGCCCGCCGCCGAGGCGCCGGCCGCCAGGACGCCGAGTCCGGGCCAGTCCGCCACTCGCGAACGGCAGAAGACCTGCGGCGCCGAGTGGCGCGCCCTCACCGACGCGCAGAAGGCCGCGCAGGGGCCGAAATGGCCGCAGTTCTGGAGCAAGTGCAACAAGCGCCTGAAAGGTGGCGACAAGGCCTGACCGGCTAGAACCGCGGGGCGCCCCGTTCGTTCAGACATCCGCGGCGCGTTGGCGGGAGACACGAGGCGATGACGGACCCTTCTCCGTCCGGACGGGCGGTGGACAGCGCGCCGCGCCCGGTCCGGCATGGCTGAGGCCCCCGCCGCATCCGCCGCGGATCGCCGCGCCGCACCGTTCGTCGACCGCGTCGTGGCGTTCCTCGATGCCTGGGTGCCGAAGCCGGCCGCCTGGGCCTTCGCGCTGCGGATCTGGATCGCCATGATGCTGGCACTGGCCGCCGCCTTCTGGCTCCAGCTCGACAGCGCCTCGTCCGCCGCCACCTGCGTGGCGATCCTCGCCCAGCCCAAGCGCGGGCAGGCGATCTCGAAGGCGGTCTACCGCCTCCTCGGCACGCTGATCGGCGCCGTGGTGGCGCTCGTCTTCATGGCCCTGTTCGGCCAGGACCGGGTGCTGCTGCTCCTCAGCTTCACCGTGTGGCTCGGCCTCTGCGTCTTCGTCGCCCAGTTCCTGCAAGACACGCGGGCCTACGGCGCGATGCTGTCCGGCTACACCGTGGCGATCATCGCGCTGGGTCAGATCGACGAGCCGCAGGGCACCTTCGACGCCGCCGTGTCCCGCGTCGCCGTGATCGTGCTCGGCATCGTCGTGATCACCTTCATCAACGACGCCCTCGCCTCGCCGAGCACGTGGCGGGCCCTGCTGCCGCAATTGCGCGAAGCCTGGGACGAGACGCGCGGCTACGCCCGCGAGACGCTGGCGGTGGGCGACCTCGGCGCCACGCGCACCGCCGCGCTGATCCGCGCCATCGCGCCGATGCGGGCCGATGCCAGCGCCATCGCGGGCGAACTGGACGACGGCCGGTACCGCGCGGCCGGCGCGCGCAGCTGCATCGCCGCGCTCTACGTGATGGCGGCCGCGATCCGCAGCCTCGGGGCCGCGGCGGCCGGCCTGCGCAACCCGAGCCCGGCCGTCGCGGAGGCGATGGCGATCTGCCGGCGGGTGGCCGACGCACCGGATCCCGACGCCCTCGACCGCGACGACGAGCGCCTGCGCGACCTGATCGACGCGGCCATCCGCGACGGGACCCGCCCCCTCGACGAGGTGGTGGTGCTTCAGCGCGCCCTCGACTTCGTCTGCGCCGCGACCTTCGCGCAGGACGGCATTCGTGCCGTCGCCGACGGCCACCGGCCGCTGCGCGACGCCGCGCTGCCGACCCATCGCGACTTCCCGGTCGCCGTGCGCGGTGCCCTGCGGGTGGCCCTGAGCTTCGCGGTGACCGCCGCCACCTTCGTGGCGCTCGGCCTGCCGCAGGCCTCCTTCGCGCTGGTCCAAGTGGCCGCCACCGCGGCGCTCTCGTCGGTCACGCCGGATCCGAAGAAGTTCGCCAACGGGGTCGTCATCGGGATGACCCTCGCCGCCACCTTCGCGGGCATCGCCCGGTTCGCGCTCCTCAACGGTGTCCAGGGCTTCCCGATGCTGGCCATGGTGATGGCCCCCGTTATCTTCTTCGGCTGCTTCCTGTCGCTGAACCCGAAGACCTTCGGCATCGGCTTCATCGTGATCGTCTTCTTCCCCGTGCTGCTTGGGCCCTCGAATCCCCAGTCGTACGATGCGCTGACCTTCCTCCTGAACGCCTTCCTGGTGGTCGTCGCGGCCGTGATCCTGTCGATCGTCGTCCGCCTCATCCTGCCGATCACGCCCGCCCAGCAGCGGGTCTTCGCCCTGGATTCGGCGCGGCGCGCGCTCGCCGACGCCCTCGTCGGCCAGGGGGGCGACGCCACCACCCGCACCAGCCTGAACGCCGACCGGCTGTTCCAGTTCGCGAATTACAGCTCGGGGAGCGGCGCCGTACGGCGGGCGAACCTGCACCACGCCTTCGCCCTCGCCCGGCTGGAGGCCGCCGCCGCCCGCGCCCACGCGGAGCTGCGCCGCCTCTGGTCGATCGGGGCCCTGCGCGGCGCGATCCCGCGGGCGCGGGACGCCCTGGCGGCCGGCGACGATCGCGGCCTCGAGACGGCGGCGCGCGAGCTGATCCGCGCCGCGTCCGGCCAGGACCGGGCGGTGCGGCTGACGACGGCCCGCGCCGCCAGCGACCTCGTCACAGCGTCGCGAACCATCACCCGCCACCGGCGATTCCTCCATCGCCTCGACGTCGCGCTATTCTGACGGCCGCTTCTTCCGGAATCACCATGCACGAGGACATCCATGTCGGCGGAGTGCTGGTCACGGCCTTCGTCGCTTACGCGCTGGCCGCCTTCGTGATCCTGGTCGTCCTGCGCCTCGTCTTCGCCCGCATCCACTTCAGCCGCTACGTCGCCAACGCCCCGCTCGCCGAGGCCGGCCTCTACGTCTGTGTCCTCGCCCTCCTGATCGCGTTCATCTGATGCCCGACACGACCGCCGACGAGGACGATCCGAAGTCCGCCTCCCGTGACAGCGCCCCCGGGCGGAGCGACCCGCTGCCCGCGGTGCCGCGCCGGGGCCGCGCCGCCAAGGTGTTCCGCCTCGCGGCCACGGGCGCGATCCTGCTGGCGGCGATCGTCGCGGCGGCCTTCGTGTGGGAATTCTACGTGGCGGCGCCCTGGACGCGCGACGGCACGGTCCGGGTGCAGGTCGCCAACATCGCGCCCCAGGTCGCCGGGCAGATCGTCGAGGTCCGGGTTCAGGACAACCAGACCGTCCGCAAGGGCGACGTCCTCTACGTCATCGATCCGGTCGACTTCGAGGTCGCGGTCACCTCGGCGGACGCCGAGGTGAAGAACCGCGAGGCCGACCTGCAGGTGAAGAACGCCCAGTCGGCCCGCCGGCAGGCGCTCACGACCGTGTCGACCTCGATCGAGGAGAAGCAGCAATTCGCCGGCGCCGCGAAGATCGCCGAGGCGTCGCTGGAGAGTGCCCAGGCGCAATTGCGGCAGGCCAAGGTGAACCTCGAGCGCACCCAGGTGAAGTCCACCGTCAACGGCCGGGTGACCAACCTGCTGATGCGCGTCGGCGACTACGCCCGGACCGGCACCTCGAACATCAGCGTAATCGACACCGATTCCTTCTGGATCGACGGCTATTTCGAGGAGACGAAGATGCCCAACATTCATGTCGGCGATCACGCCGACGTGAAGCTGATGGGCTTCGACCCGCATCTGACCGGCACGGTCCACAGCATCACGCTCGGCATCTCCACGGCGAACGCCGCCGCCAGCACGCAGGGTTTGCCGGACGTTAACCCGGTCTACACCTGGGTCCGCCTCGCTCAGCGGGTGCCGGTCCGCATCCGCATCGACCATGTCCCGGCGGGCGTCCCGCTCATCGCCGGCATGACCGCGACGGTGTTCGTCAATGGTGGCCGCGGCCCGGCGCCGAACTGGTTCATGGACTTGCGCGACCGCGTCTCCGCTCTGACCACGCCGGCGGCCGGGCCGGCCCAGGAGGCCGAGCGGCGCTGAACCGTCGCCCGAGCGACCGCGCCCGCAGGCGCGGCGCCGGCGTGGTCGGCCAGGCAACACGTCCGATACGGCCGGCGGCGACGACCTGCGCGGCGGCACGGAAGAGGCCGTCGACCGCAGGATCCGCCGTCCCATCGAGGACGATATGGGCGCCGACAAGTCGCTCGCGCGCGACACAATATTTCGCAGTGCCGCAGGATCGATCCAAGTCCTTGAGCCGGCACGCGCTGCGGCGCGGCGGCGCCGCGAAGTGAAGCAAAAAGGTCCGTTGCCGAGAAAATAGCTATTGACCGACCCGGATGACGGGCGCAGTCTCTCACTGTGCTTGGCGAGAGCGGGCACGGGCCGGCACGAAACCTTGATGAGATCAGGTTTCGCAGCGGTGTCGGTCGCTGGAAGCTGGAGGAGACAGGGATGACTCCACCGCAGCGGAATGCCGCCTAGACGGTCCAGGGACAGGTTCGGCCCGAGACCTAGCGGCGCAACACGGACAGCCGGACGGACGCGGCTCCAGGGGCGCAGAAGCGGCCACGCATGGCACGCCTTCGAATGCGCGAAAGGCCCCACTTCGAGCCGTTCCGCCGCGGTTTCTCGCCCAAGGATCCGAATGCCCCACCTGCCCGGCAGCGCCGCGGCGGGATCTCGTCGTGGCTGCTGCGATGACAGGACCCGTCGAGCCCGCCGGATCCGCCGACTTCGACGTGAGCGCCGTCCGATCGCGCCCGCGCGGCGAGGTGCGAGCGCGGCGAGCCGAGACGGAGTCCTCTAGCTGGTCGCGCCGTCCCTGTAGCTCCTCCTCGAGGCCCGCTGATGCGGGTGCCTCAGGATGAGGCCGCGCGCGGGATGGCCGGTCGCCGGGGAGCGCTCACTCGATCCCGAGCTTCGCCTTGAGCAGCGCGTTCACCGCCGCGGGGTTCGCCTTGCCGCCGGTGGCTTTCATGGTCTGACCGACGAACCACCCGAGCAGGGTCGGCTTCTCCTTGGCCTGCGCGACCTTGTCGGGATTGGCCGCGATGATCTGATCCACCGCCGCCTCGATGGCACCCGTGTCGGTCACCTGCTTCATGCCGCGGCTCTCGACGACGGCGCGCGGGTCGCCGCCCTCGGTCCAGACGATCTCGAACAGGTCCTTGGCGATCTTGCCGGAGATCACGCCCTCGCCGATCAGGTCGATGATCGTGCCGAGCTGATCCGCCGAGACCGGGGTCGCTTCGATGGACAGGCCCTCCTTGTTGAGGCGCCCGAACAGCTCGTTGATCACCCAGTTGGCCGCGGCCTTGCCGTCCCGGCCCTTGGCCACCGCCTCGTAGTAGTCGGCGGAGGCGCGCTCGGCGACCAGCACGCCGGCATCGTAGGGCGAGAGGCCGAACGCCGAGACGAACCGCGCCTTCTTGGCGTCCGGCAGTTCGGGCAGCCCCTCGGCGAGGGCGTCGACGTAGGCCTGGTCGAATTCGAGCGGCAGCAGATCCGGATCGGGGAAGTAGCGGTAGTCGTGCGCCTCCTCCTTGGAGCGCATCGAGCGCGTCTCGCCCTTGGTAGGGTCGAACAGGCGCGTCTCCTGGTCGATCGTGCCGCCGTCCTCGAGGATGGCGATCTGGCGCCGCGCCTCGGTCTCGATCGCCTGCCCGATGAAGCGGATCGAGTTGACGTTCTTGATCTCGCAGCGCGTACCCAGCGGCTCGCCGGGGCGGCGCACCGACACGTTCACGTCGGCGCGGAGCGAGCCCTTTTCCATGTCACCGTCGCAGGTGCCGAGATACCGCAGGATCGTGCGCAGCTTGGTGACGTAGGCCTTCGCCTCCTCGGAGGAGCGCAGGTCGGGCCGGGAAACGATCTCCATCAGCGCCACGCCCGACCGGTTGAGGTCGACGAAGCTCCGGGTCGGATCCTGGTCGTGCAGCGACTTGCCGGCATCCTGCTCGAGGTGCAGGCGCTCGATGCCCACGGTGATCGACGCGCCGTCGGCCAAGTCGACCAGGACCTCGCCCTCGCCGACGATCGGGTCCTTGTACTGCGAGATCTGGTAGCCCTGCGGCAGGTCCGGGTAGAAGTAGTTCTTCCGGTCGAACACGGAGCGCAGGTTGATCTTGGCCTTCAGGCCGAGGCCGGTGCGCACCGCCTGGGCGACGCACTCGGCGTTGATCACCGGCAGCATCCCGGGCATCGCGGCATCGACCAGCGAGACGTGGTCGTTCGGCTCGGCCCCGAACTCCGTCGAGGCGCCGGAGAACAGCTTCGCCCGGCTGGACACCTGGGCGTGGATCTCCATGCCGACGATCACCTCCCAGTCGTGGAGGCCGCCCTTGATCAGCTTCTTGGGGTCGACGGGTGCGTTCATGGTCGGTCCGAAAGGCGGCTGGCATTCGAGGCGTCGCCGTCTCGGCGAGCGGAGCGAAGCGATCCGGGGAAGCGCACGGTTCTCGCACGCGGCGCCGCTGGATCGCTTCGCTCCGCTCGCCGAGACGGTGGCGTCGTCGGGTGCGTCGAGCGAGAGATTTTCTAGGAGGCCCCTGCCCGCAGGGTCAAGCGCGGCGTCCGACCGCCTGCCGGGCGCCGTAGCCCAGGATTGCCCAGAGCAGGGCCGCGACGGCGCGCACCGGGAAGAAGGTCGGGCCGTCGTGGGTGATCGGCGCCGGCCAGGGGATGCCGGCGGCGCTGACCGCGTAGGAGAACAGCACCGAGAAACCGAGCGCCGCGATCGCCGCGATGAAGACCTTGCCGAACTGGCTGGCGGTCCAGCCGAGATAGACCGCCACCACGATCAGCGCCGGATCGAAGCCGGCCCAGATCCAGACCGTCCAGGGATAGTACGGGACGGTCATGACCACCACGGCTCAGGAAGGACCGTCCGGCCGGCGGAGTCCTCGATCACCTGCGCGACCGCGAACAGCGTCTCCTCATCGAAGGGCCGGCCGATGAGTTGCAGGCCCAGCGGCAGGCCCTGTCCGTCGAGACCGGCCGGCACGGCGATGCCGGGAAGCCCGGCCATGTTCACCGTCACGGTGAACACGTCGTTGAGGTACATCTCCACCGGGTCGGCCGAGGCCTTCTCGCCGATGCCGAAAGCGGCCGACGGCGTCGCCGGCGTCAGGATCGCGTCGACGCCGGACGCGTAGGCGGCCTCGAAGTCGCGCTTGATCAGCGTGCGGATCTTCTGCGCGCGGACATAGTAGGCGTCGTAGTAGCCGGCCGAGAGCACGTAGGTACCGATCATGATCCGCCGCTTCACCTCGCGGCCGAAGCCGGCAGCGCGGGTGTTCTCGTACATCCCGGCGATGTCCTTGCCGGGCACGCGCAGGCCGTAGCGGACGCCGTCGTAGCGGGCGAGGTTCGAGGAGGCCTCGGCCGGGGCCACGATGTAGTAGGCCGGCAGCGCGTAGGAGGTGTGCGGCAGCGAGATCTCCTTGATCGTCGCGCCGGCCGCCTTCAGCCACGCGGCCCCCTCGTCCCAGAGCTTCTGGATCTCGGCGGGCATCCCGTCGACCCGGTATTCCTTGGGGATGCCGATGGTCAGGCCCTTCACGCCCCGCGACACCGCGGCCTCGAAATCGGGTACCGCGAGGTCGGCGCACGTCGTGTCCCGGGCATCGGAGCCCGCCATGGATCCGAGGAGGATGGCGCAGTCGCGCACCGTCCGGGCGATCGGGCCCGCTTGGTCGAGGGAGGAGGCGAAGGCCACCGTGCCCCAGCGCGAGCAGCGCCCGTAGGTCGGCTTGATCCCCACAGTGCCCGTGAAGGCGGCGGGCTGCCGGATGGAGCCACCGGTATCGGTCGCGGTGGCGCCGAGGCAGAGCCGCGCGGCGACCGCCGCGGCGGAGCCGCCGGAGGAGCCGCCGGGCACGATCGGTGCGTCCGATCCCGCGCGCCGCCAGGGCGAGATCACGTTGCCGTAGGCGCTGGTCTCGTTGGACGAGCCCATGGCGAACTCGTCGAGGTTCAGTTTGCCGAGCATCACGGCGCCGTCGCGCCACAGATTGGCGGACACGGCCGATTCGTAGTGCGGCTCGAAGGTCTCGAGGATCTTGGACCCCGCCGTGGTCGTCACGCCGTGCGTGCAGAACAGGTCCTTGATGCCGAGGGGAATGCCCTCGAGCGGCCGCGCCTCGCCGGACGCGATCTTCCGGTCGGAGGCCTCGGCCATCGTCAGGGCCCGGTCCGGGGTCTCCCGGATATACGCGTTCAGGACCCGGGCCTTCGCCATGGCGTCGAGATGCGCCTGGGTCAGCTCGCGGGCCGAGATCCGCTTCGCCTTGAGGGCGTCGCGCGCTTCGGCCAGGGTAAGTTCGTTCGGATCCACGCTGTTCACGTCCTCGCGCGCGCCGCGCGCCTGCCCGCCAGAAATCCGGTCCGCAAGGTCCGGGCCGCGCTCGGCCTACTCGACCACCTTCGGGACCAGGAAGTAATTGTCCTCGGTCTCGGGCGCGTTGGCGACGACGTCGGCGGCGCGGCCGCCCTCCGTGACGACGTCCTCGCGCTTCTTCATCGCCATCGGCGTCACCGAGGTCATCGGCTCGACGCCCGCGACGTCGACCGTGCCGAGCTGCTCGACGAAGGCCAGGATGGCGTTCAGCTCGCCCTGCAGGGGCCCGACTTCGTCGTCGGTGACCGCGATCCGCGCCAGATGCGCGATGCGCCGAACCGTCTTCTCGTCGACCGACATGCCGTCCCGTTCGTCCCTTGCCGGGAGCACTTTCCCGAAGTCGGTCGGGCTATAGCATCGGCTCTCGACGCGCCGCAACGCGGGTGGACACCGCCACACGCTCGGGGCCGACGGGCGGCGCGCCGCCCGAGGGCATCGGGTCGAGCCGAGCGGGGCGGCGTGATGCGGGGCGGGTCAGGTCACGACGTGGTGGGGCGTCACCGACATCTCGATGGTGATTCCCGGTTGCCGGACCGGCTGGATCATGGCTTGGGTGAAGCCCGCGACCAGGACCTCGAAGGCGAGGAGCAGCATCCAGCGGTGCTTGCGCGGCATCGCCCGCCGGCGCCCGTGCGGTGCGGAACAGGAGAGCTGGCCGTTCGTCGACAAGGCGGGCCCCTACAGCGTGGTTTAACGGAACATTAACCTACCTAGACGCGAACGGCTCCGCGCGCACCGGGGGCGATCTGCGGAGGAGCCGAAGCCTGTGGACGGTGGAGCGGGAGCGATGTGGGACAAGGTTTTCGAGGAGCTCGCGCCGGGCTTCGTACCGGACGCGGCCGCCCTCGACCGCGCGGCCGAGGCGCTGGGCTTCGCCCTCCCGGCCTCCTATCGCGACTTCTGCCGGAGCTGCGGCGTCGGCCTCGCGGGGGGACAGTTCCGCGTCGCCGTGCCGGCGCCGTTCGAGGCCTGCGATCTGGTGAGCCAAGCGGCCCTCATCGCCCACAGCGTCGGCGCCGCGGTCGCCATGCTCGAGGACGGCGCGGAGCCGCATCGCTTCGACGTCGAGGGCGGCGATGCCGGTATCGTCGAGCGCGCCTGCTTCTTCGGCACCGGCGAGGATGGCAGCTTCCTGTTCTGGGACGTCACCGGGACCGACGGGGAATACGACGTCTGGCTGCTCGCGCCCGACCTGGAGACGGTGCGGTTCGGCGGCGAGAGCCTCGACGACTTCTTCACCCGGGTCACGGCACCGTCCGCGGCGCTGGTCCTGGGACCGGGTTCGGAGCCCCTCCCCGCCCGCTTCGAGGGCGTCACCGAGGCCACCCTCGCGCGCGCCGCGCAGGCGGAGTCATGAACTTCGACGCGATCCGCGCCTTCGCGGCCAAATCCCGCGGCGGCGCCCGCCTGATCGGCATCGATCTCGGCACCAAAACGATCGGGCTGGCCCTGTCGGATCTCGGCCGCCAGATCGCGACACCGCTGGAGACCATCCGCCGGGTGAAGTTCACCCCCGACGCGCAGCGGCTCGCCGCCCTGTGCCGGCAGCACGCGGTCGGCGGCCTCGTGGTCGGACTGCCGCTCAACATGGACGGCAGCGAGGGGCCGCGGGTGCAGTCGACCCGCGCCTTCATGCGCAACCTCGCGCCGATCCTCCCCCTGCCCCACGTCTTCTTCGACGAGCGCCTCTCGACCGCCGTGGTCACCCGCGCGCTGATCGAGGCCGACGCCTCGCGGGCGCGGCGCGGCCAGCTCGTCGACAAGCTCGCCGCCGCCTACATCCTCCAGGGCTGCCTCGACGTCATGCGCAACCTCGCGGACGCCGACGCGGACGACGACACCGAGGACGGGTCCCTCAGCCGCTGATCAGAGAGACGGTGCCGCTGCCGTGGCGCTCGATCCGTCCGTCGAGCTCCAATTCCAGCAGCACGCTCTGCACGATCCGGGCACCGACCCCGGCGCTCCGCGCCAGCTCGTCGGTGCCGACCGGACTCGGGCCGAGCAGCGCGACGATCCGCGCCCGGTCGTCCTGCGGCTCCGGTGGCCGGTCGTCCCGGGCGGGGCTCGGGGCGGACGCGCCGGCGTGCCGCTGCGGGAGCGGGTGAAGCGGCGCGTCGTCCGCGTCGAGGGCGATCTCGTCCCAGAAGTCCGGCTGCTCGGCGAGGTCCGGCCGCGCGCGCGCCGGCGTCGCCTCGGCGTCCGGGCCGCGCTCGATGATCGGGCCCAGCACCTCGAGGACGTGGGACACCTCGGCGACCAGGGTGGCGCCCTGGCGGATCAGGTCGTTGGTGCCCTCGGCGCGCGGGTCGAGCGGCGAGCCCGGGACGGCGAAGACCTCCCGATTCTGTTCGAGGGCGTACCGCGCCGTGATCAGCGAGCCGGAGCACCGGGCGGCTTCCACCACCACGGTCCCGTAGGACAAGCCGGAGATGATCCGGTTGCGCCGGGGAAAGTCGCGCCCGCGGGGCTCCCAGCCCATCGGCATCTCGGCGAGGACGGCGCCGCCCTCCGCCAGGATCGCCTCGACCAGGGCCGCGTGGCTCGCCGGGTAGATCCGGTCCTGACCACCGGCCATGACGGCGACCGTGCCGGTCCGCAGGCTGGCCTTGTGGGCGCGAGCGTCGATACCGCGAGCGAGGCCGGAGACCACCGTCAGGCCGCCTTCGCCGAGACCGCGGGCGAGCCGCTCGGTGAAGGCGAGCCCCGCCGATGAGGCGTTCCGCGAGCCGACGAGGGCGGTGGCGGGCCGGTTGAGGATCGGTGCGCCGCGCAGGGCCAGGAGGGGCGGCGCGGCGTCGACCTGGGCGAGGAGCCGCGGGTATTCCGCCTCGCCGGTGGCGACCAGCCGGCCGCCGAGTCGCGTCAAGGCCGCGACTTCGGCCTCGGCTTCGCCGCGGGTGGGTGGCACGACCCGCCGTCCCTGGCGGCCGGTGAGCTCCGGCAGGGCCTCGAGGGCGGCGGCCGCGCCGCCGAACCGGTTCACGAGCCTCCGGAAGGTGCGGGGGCCGACGCCCTCGGTCCGGATCAGTCGCAGCCAGTCGAGCCGCTGGGCCTCGGTGAGCTGCATCCACCACCCCCACCCCTGCCCGAAGGTCGGCGCGGCGCGCCGGCACTCAGCCCTTCTGGCCGATGCGCCCCTCGGTGCCGGACGCGAGTCGGCGGATGTTGGGCGCGTGCTTCCACCATAGCAGCAGGCCGAGGAGCAGGAACAGCAAGGCCTGTGTCGGGGCACCGAGCGCCCAGAGGACGAGGGGCGTAGCCGCCGAGGCGGCGAGCGCCGCCAGCGACGAGTACTTGAGCGCGAAGGCGAGCCCGAGCCAGATCGCCGCGAACGCCGCGAGGGCAAGCGGGCTGAAGGCGAGCAGTACCCCGATGAAGGTCGCGACGCCCTTGCCGCCCTTGAAGCCCAGCCAGACCGGGAAGAGGTGGCCGAGGAAGGCGCCGAGCCCCGCGGCGAGCGCCGGGCCCTCGCCCAGCTGGCGCGCGATGAGGACGGCCGCCGTGCCCTTGAGGGCGTCGCCCAGCAGCGTCGCCGCGGCGAGGCCCTTGCGGCCGGTGCGCAGCACGTTGGTGGCGCCGATATTGCCGGAGCCGATCGCCCGCACGTCGCCGAGGCCGGCGAACTTCGTGAGAATCAGCCCGAACGGGATCGAGCCCAGGGCGTAGCCGAGGGCGAGACCGCCGAGGGCGGCCGGGGTCGCCAGATCCGGCGGCATCATGCGGCCGCCGCGAGGTCGTCGACCGCGTGGACGATCCGGCCGCCGACCAGCGTCAGCACCGCCGCGCCCTGGAGGCGCGCCTCGTCGAAGGGAGAGTTCTTGGAGCGCGACTTCAGCCGGCGCTTGTCGAGGACGTAGGGGAGGTCGGGATCGATCAGCACCAGGTCGGCGGGGGCGCCCACCGCCAGCCGGCCGGCCTCGCGGCCGAGGATCCGTGCCGGATTGACGGTGAGCGCGGCGACGAGCTTGGGCAACGCGAGGTCGCCGGTGTGGACGAGGCGCATCGCGGCGCCGAGCAGGGTCTCGATGCCGAGCGCCCCGTCCGCCGCCTCGGCGAAGGGCAAGCGCTTGGTCTCCACGTCCTGCGGGTTGTGGTCGGACACGACCACGTCGATCACGCCCTCGCCGAGGGCGCCCACCACCGCCTGCCGGTCGGTCTCGTGGCGCAGGGGCGGCGAGAGCCGGCAGAAGGTGCGGTAATGGCCGATGTCGTTCTCGTTGAGGACGAGGTTGTTCACCGAGACGCCGCAGGTCACCGGCAGGCCGTCCTGCTTGGCCCGGCGGACGATCTCCACCGAATCCGCGCAGGAGATCATCGCCGCGTGGTAGCGGGCGCCGGTCAGCCGCACGAGGCGGATGTCGCGCTCCAGCATCACGGTCTCGGCCTCGCGGGGGATGCCCATCAGCCCGAGGCGCGAGGCGAGCTCGCCCTCGTTCATCACGCCCTCGGCTACGAGGGCGGATTCCTCCACGTGCTGCACGATCAGCGCGTCGAAATCCCGGGCATACGTCAGGGCGCGACGCAGCACCTGGGCATTGGCCACGGCCCGGAGCCCGTCCGTGAAGGCGACCGCGCCGGCCTCCTTGAGCAGGCCGAACTCGGTCATTTCCCGGCCGGCCAGCCCCTTGGTGATGGCGGCCGCCGGCAGGACGTTGACGCTCGCCGTGTCGCGGGCTCGCCGGAGCACGAAGTCGACGATGGCCGGCTCGTCGATCACCGGGTTGGTGTCGGGCATGCAGACGAGCGTCGTGACGCCGCCCGCCGCCGCCGCGGCGCTCGCCGAGGCCAGGGTCTCGCGGTGCTCGGCTCCCGGCTCACCCACGAAGGCGCGCATGTCGATCAGCCCGGGGGTCAGCACGCGGCCGGCACAGTCGACGCGCTTCGCGTCGGCCGGGGCGCCCGGCGCCGCGCCGGCGGCGATGTCGGCGATGCGGCCGTCCCGCACCAGCACCGCGCCGGCGGTCTCGCGGCCGGTCGCGGGATCGAGGAGGTTGGCGTTCGCCAGAAGGTAGCTGCTCACTGGGGCGCCCTCGCGGAAGAGGCCGGACCGTCGAGGCGCATGGCGAGACCGGCCGCCGCCATGTGCGCCTTCGCCTCGGCGACGCTCGCCTGCCCGAAATGGAAGATGGAGGCCGCCAGCACGGCGCTGGCGCCGCCCTCGGCCACGCCGGCCACGAGGTCGTCGAGGCCGCCGACGCCGCCCGAGGCTATCACCGGCACGGTGACGGCGTCGCTGATCGCGCGCGTGAGGGCGAGGTCGTAGCCGGAGCGGGTCCCGTCCTTGTCCATGGAGGTGACGAGCAGCTCGCCCGCGCCCTTCTCGGCGACGAGGCGCGCGAAGGCCACGGCGTCGATCTCGGTCGGGTCGCGGCCGCCGTGGGTGAAGATCTCCCAGGCGGCCGGCGCGCCGGGGGGCGAGACGCGCTTGGCGTCGATCGCCACCACGATGCACTGCGCGCCGAACTTCTCGGCGGCCCGGGCCACGAGGTCGGGATCCTTCACGGCCGCGGTGTTGATCGCGACCTTGTCGGCGCCGGCGAGCAGCAGCGCGCGCACGTCCTCGACGGTGCGCACGCCGCCGCCGACCGTGAGCGGCATGAAGCAGGCCTCGGCGGTCCGGCTGACGATGTCGAGCAGCGTGCCGCGGGCCTCGCGGCTCGCGGTAATATCGAGGAAGCACAGCTCGTCGGCGCCGGCCGCGTCGTAGACCTTGGCGGCCTCGACGGGATCGCCGGCGTCGCGCAGGCCCTCGAAGCGCACGCCCTTCACGACGCGCCCGTCCTTCACGTCGAGGCAGGGGATGATGCGGGTCTTCAGCACGGGCGGCGTCTCATGTCGCGAGTCTCTGGATATCACGCCACCGGGCCGCGCGCCGCAGCGATCGCGGCCAGGGCCGCCTCCGGATCGATGCGGCCGTCGTAGAGCGCCCGGCCGGTGATCGCGCCCGCGATCAGGGCGCAATCCGGCTTCAGCAGGCGGTGGACGTCGTCGATCGACGCGAGGCCGCCCGAGGCGATCACCGGGATGCGCACGGCCTGGGCGAGCGCCAGGGTCATCTCGACGTTGAGGCCCTTCAGGATCCCGTCGCGGGCGATGTCGGTGTAGATGATGGCCGCGACGCCCGCGTCCTCGAACCGGCGCCCCAGCTCCTCCGCGGTCATGCTGGAGGTCTGCGCCCAGCCCTCGACCGCGACGCGGCCGTCCTTGGCGTCGATGCCGACCGCGATCTTCCCGGGATACTTGCGGGCGGCCTCCCGGACGAAGCCGGGATCGCGCACCGCCGCGGTGCCGATGATCGCCCGGGCGACGCCCTTGCTCAGCCAGCCCTCCAGGGTCTTCATCTCGCGGATCCCGCCGCCGAGCTGGACCGGGATCTTCACCCGCGCGAGGATCGCGTCGACCGCCTCCGCGTTCCGCGGCGCCCCCGCGAAGGCGCCGTCGAGATCGACCACGTGGAGCCAGGAGAAGCCCTGCGCCTCGAAGATCGCGGCCTGCGCGGCCGGATCGTCGCCGAAGACCTTGGCCTGCGCCATGTCCCCCTGGATGAGGCGGACGCAACGCCCCTCTTTCAGGTCGATCGCCGGGTACAGGATCACGGGCGCTTCCGTCCTTCTTGCCTGGGCCGAACGGCGCTCACGGGCGCCAGTTCAGGAAGTTGGCGATGAGCGCGAGGCCCAGCCGCTGGCTCTTCTCGGGGTGGAACTGCGTGCCGGCGACGTTGTCGCGTGCGACGAGGGCGGTGACCGGGCCGCCGTACTCGGCGCGCGCCACCACGTCGTCCGGGCGCTCGGCCTTCAGCGCGTAGCTGTGCACGAAGTACGCGTGCAGCCCGTCCTCGCCGGTGGGAATGCCGGCGAGCAGCGGGTGGTCGCGCTCGGTCCGCAGGGTGTTCCAGCCCATATGGGGGACCTTCAGCGCCGGGTCCGACGGCCGGATCGGACCGACGTCGCCGGGGATCCAGCCGAGCCCCGGCGTGGTCGTGTACTCGAGCCCGCGGCTCGCCAGCAGCTGCATCCCGACGCAGATCCCGAGGAACGGGCGGCCGGCCCCGTGGGCGACCTGCGTCATCGCCTCGACCATGCCGGGGACGGCGTCGAGACCGCCGCGGCAATCCGCGAAGGCGCCAACACCGGGCAGCACCACGCGGTCGGCCGCAGCCACCACGTCGGGGTCCGAGGTCAGGCAGATCCGCGCGTCGCGCCCGCTCTCGCGAGCGGCGCGCTCGAAGGCCTTAGCGGCGGAGTGGAGGTTGCCCGACCCGTAATCGATGATCGCGACGGTCTCGGTGCTCATGCGCGTCTCGCCCGGGAACTCACCGGGCGCCTTCCTGGGCGGGGAACAGCCCGATCACCGGCTCGGCCCGCCGGCTGGGGCCGCTCGGGAACGGGGCCCGCGGCGCGGCCGGGCTCGCCTCGAGCCAGCGGTTCAGAGCCCGGGCTTCGGCCTCCTCGGGCGTCGCGGCGACCACCGCGTCGCGCGCCGGCCAGCCGCGCCGCGCCAGCGTCCAGCGGCGCAGGCTCGAAGCCTCGAGGCCGATCAGCCAGCCGGCCAGCAGGGTGACGATCAGGCCGGCGCCGGCCGGCAGCCCGAGGGCGATACCGGCGGCGGCCAGCGCCACGAGCCCGACGAGCACGAGCAGGGCGGCGAGCCAGAGCCGGTGGAACAGGAACCACAGCACCGTGAAGGCGAAGGCCGGCCAGGAGAAGCCGTCCCGCACCAGCAGCGCCCGGTCGAGCCCGAGCGATTCGCCCGGCCGCGCGTCGGCTGGCAGGTGGAGCGTGTAGCTGCGCATCCGCATCGCGAAACTCCGACAGCGTGCGCCGCGACGGCCGCGTGGCCGATCCGGGCGCCCGGCGACAACAGGTCTACAGGGAGCCCTTGGTGGAGGGAACGCGCCCCTCCTCCCGCGGATCGATCGCCACGGCCTTCCGCAAGGCGCGGGCCAGCCCCTTGTAGCAGCTCTCCGCGATGTGGTGAGCGTTGTCGCCGTAGAGGGTCTCCACGTGCAGGGTCAGGCCGGCATTCATCGCGAAGGCCTGGAACCACTCGCGCACCAGCTCGGTGTCGAAGGTCCCGATCTTCTCCACTCGGAAGGTCGTGCGGAACACCAGGAAGGGCCGGCCCGAGATGTCGACGCAGACCCGGGTCAGCGCCTCGTCCATCGGCAGGTGGATGTCGGCGTAGCGCGTGACCCCGCGCTTGTCGCCGAGCGCCTTGGCGAACGCCTGTCCCAGGGCGATGCCGCAATCCTCGGCCGAGTGGTGCTGGTCGATATGCAGGTCGCCGTCGACCTTCACGTCCAGGTCGAACAGGGCGTGCCGCGCCAGCAGATCCAGCATGTGGTCGAGGAAGCCGATCCCGGTGGCGATGTTCGACCGCCCGGTCCCGTCGAGATTGACGGAGACCGCAATGTCGGTCTCCGCGGTCTTCCGGCTGATGGAGGCGCTGCGCATTTCGGTCTGGACTTCGCGTCGGGGGCGGCCAGGGCCGCCCGCGCCTTCTAGAGGGACTCGTCGCCGAATGGAAAGGGCGGCCGGCTAGCCGTTGAGGACCCGCCCCGCCACGGCGTCGAGCTTGGCGAGCAGTGCCGGGTCCCGGACGGCGGGCGCCGTCATGATCGCGCCGGCGAGCGCCCGGTGCGAGCCCGCCGGGCACGGCTCGCGCTCGGCCGGGAAGTCGCGGGCGAGGCGGGCCACGAGGCGCGCCGCCTTGTCGGCGTTGGCGCGGGCGACCGCGATCACCGAGGCGACGTCGACCGCGTCGTGGCCGGGGTGCCAGCAATCGTAGTCGGTCACCATCGCGATCGTCGCGTAGGTGATCTCCGCCTCGCGGGCGAGCTTGGCCTCGGGCATGTTGGTCATGCCGATCACGTCGAAGCCCTGGGCCTTGTAGGCGCGGGACTCGGCGAGGGAGGAGAATTGCGGCCCCTCCATGCAGACATATGTGCCGCCGCGATGGACCGCGATGTCCTCGGCCTTCGCGGCCTGGGCGATCCGCGCCTGCAGGCCGGGGCCGACCGGATGGGCCAGGGACACGTGGGCGACGCAGCCGTCGCCGAAGAACGACGAGGCGCGCCCGTGCGTGCGGTCGACGAACTGGTCGACGAGCACGAAGAGGCCCGGGGGCAGGTCCTCGCGGAACGAGCCGCAGGCCGAGAGGGCGACGAGGTCGGTCACCCCAGCCCGTTTCAGGGCGTCGATATTGGCGCGGTAGTTGATGCCCGACGGCGAGAGCCGGTGGCCGCGCCCGTGGCGGGCCAGGAACACGACCTTGGTGTCGCCGATCCGCCCGACGCGGAGGGCGTCCGAGGGCTCGCCCCAGGGCGACGCCACGCGCTCCTCGCGCACGTCCTCGAGACCCGGCAGGTCGTAGACGCCGGAGCCACCCATGACACCCAGTACCGCTGCGCTCATGCCGGAATCCCTCAACGCGCGACGCCTCGGCAGCGCGGCTTATCCCACCCGGCACCTCATCCTGAGGTGCCGGAGCAATGCGGAGGCCGCGAAGGAGACCTCCCGAAGCCGCTCTGATCCCTGGAGCCCGCCTTCGAGGCCCGATGACGCGATCACCTCAGGATGAGGTGGTGCAGGGGACGGGCAGTGTCGGAAGGAGGACCGTCGCGGCGGGCGAGCGGTAGCATGGAGAGCCGACCAAAAAAAAGATGGACCTCCCGAGGGAGGCCCATCCGAACAGCGGACTGATCTGGCCGGCCTCAGTAGGTCTTGTGCAGCTCCGGCTGGAGGCCGTGGACCTCGCCGCCGACATCGGCCCAGATCTTCTTCTTCACGTAGTAGAGCAGCCCCGACAGGATGATCAGGAACAGGATCACCCGAAAGCCCAGGGCCTTGCGGTCCATCATGTGCGGCTCGGCCGCCCACATCAGGAAGGCCGAAACGTCCTTGCCGTACTGGTCGACCGTCTCGGGCACGACCGGCTGGCCCTGATCGTTCTTCGGGTACGAGACCTGCCCGTCGGTGATCGGCGGTGGCATCGCGATGATGTGGCCGGGATAGTACTTGTTGTAGTGGCCGCCCTCCGGCAGCGCGAAGTCCTTCGGCGGATCCTCGTAGCCGTTGATCAGGGCATGGATATAGTCCGGCCCCTGCTCCGAGTAGCCGACGAAGGGCAGCCAGTCGGTCAGGAAGTAGAGCGAGCCGCGGGAGAAGGTCCGCGCCTTGGCGATGACCGAGAAGTCCGGCGGTGCCTTGCCGCCGTTGGCGGCGGCGGCCGCCTGGTCGTTCGGGAACGGCGGCGGGAACGTGTCGGCCGGCCGGCCCGGACGGTCGAACATGTCGCCGGCATCGTTCGGCCCGTCCTTCACTTGGTAGGTCGCGGCCAGCGCCTTGACCTGCCCGGCCGAGAAATGCGGCCCGCCCTCCTGCGCGAGGTTGCGGAAGGAGACCAGCTTCATCGAGTGACAGGCGGAGCAGACTTCCTTGTAGACTTGGAAGCCGCGCTGCAGCTGCGCGGTGTCGAAGCGGCCGAACACGCCGGCAAAGCTCCAGTTCACGCGGGCCGGGATCGGCCCGCCATGCCCTTCCTGGGCAGAGACCGGCACGGCGCCGATCAGCAGGGCCGCCAGGGCGGCCGCGGCGGTCGTCGAGAGGACGCGGGTCATCATCATGGTCCTGTCGTCAGCCCGTCAGCCTTTGGTGGTCGGAGCGGCGGCGGCGCCGGCCGGCATGCCGGACCCGCTCACCTGCTTGCCCGGCCCGGTCACGCTCTCGAGGATCGAGCCCGGCAGCTTCTTCGGCGTCTCGAATAGGCCGCAGAGCGGCATGACGATCAGGAAGTGCGCGAAGTAGTAGGCGGTGCAGACCTGCGCGGCGAGCACGTAGCCGCCCTCCGGGGGCTGCGAGCCGAGCCAGCCGAGGAGCAGCGTGGCGCCGACGAAGACCCAGAAGAACTGGCGGTAGAGCGGCCGGTAGTTGCACGAGCGGATCCGCGACGTGTCGAGCCAGGGCGCGAAGGCCAGGATGATCACCGCCGAGAACATCAGGATCACGCCGCCGAGCTTGCTCGGGACCGCGCGCAGGATCGCGTAGAACGGCAGGAAGTACCATTCCGGCACGATGTGCGCGGGCGTCACCGCCGGGTTCGCCTGGATGTAGTTGTCGGCGTGGCCGAGATAGTTCGGCTGGTAGAACAGGAACCAAGAGAACAGGATCATGAACACGCAGACGGCGAACACGTCCTTGATCGTCGCGTAGGGCGTGAACGGGACCGCGTCCTTGCCCGACTTGATCGGGATGCCGACCGGGTTGTTCTGGCCGGTGACGTGCAGCGCCCAGACGTGCAGCACGACGACCCCGGCGATCATCCACGGCAGCAGGTAGTGCAGCGAGAAGAAGCGGTTGACCGTCGGATTGCCGACCGAGTAGCCGCCCCAGAGCAGGGTCTGGATCGTGTCGCCGACCACCGGGATCGCCGCCAGGATGTTGGTGATGACGGTGGCGCCCCAGAAGCTCATCTGGCCCCAGGGCAGCGTGTAGCCGAGGAAGGCCGTCGCCATCATCAGCAGGTAGATCACGACGCCGAGGATGTAGAGCACCTCGCGCGGGGCTTTGTAGGACCCGTAGTAGAGGTTGCGGAACATGTGCAGGTACACGGCGACGAAGAACATCGACGCGCCGTTGGCGTGCGCGTAGCGCAGCAGCCAACCGTAATTCACGTCGCGCATGATCTTCTCGACGGAGGTGAAGGCACCCGTCGCCGAAGGCTCGTAGTGCATCGCCAGCCAGACGCCGGTGACGATCTGGATGCCGAGGAAGGCGATCAGGATCGCCCCGAAGGTCCAGAAGTAGTTCAGGTTGCGGGGAACCGGGAAGGCCACGAACGAGGAGTGCACCAGCCCGACGATGGGCAGGCGCGCCTCGAACCATTTGGCCACGCGGCTCTTGGGGACGTAGGTGCTGGCTGTCGCGCTCATGCTTCCGTCCTCCTCAGGCCGCTTCCTTGCCGCCCTCGCCGATCCGGATCTTGGAATCCGTCTCGAAGGCGTAGGGCGGGATCGGCAGGTTGATGGGCGCCGGTCCGTGGCGCACGCGGCCCACCGCGTCGAACTGCGAGCCGTGGCACGGGCAGGCCCAGCCCTCGAAATTGCCCTGGTGGCCGATCGGCACGCAGCCGAGATGCGTGCAATTGCCGTAGACGACGAGCCACTGGTCGTGGCCGCTCTTGACCCGCGTCGGGAAGGCGGCCGGATCGATCATCGCCGAGAGCGGGACCGCCTTCATGTCGGCCACTTCCTTGGCGGTCAGCTTGCGCACGAAGATCAGCTTGCCGCGCCAGAAGACGTTGACGATCTGGCCGTCCTGGATCGGCGTGAGATCGACCTCGATCGGCGCGCCCGCGGCGATCGTGTCGGCGTCGGGCGCCATGGAAGAGATCAGCGGCCATACGGCGGCCCCCGCCCCGACCGCCAGCCCGGCGCCGGTCGCCAGGAACAGGAAGTCACGGCGGCTGCCGTCATGACCAGAGACCGCGGGAGCGGCGGCTGATGTGTTCGCCAAGGTTCGGAACTCCATGCGTCGGCGTCAGGGCCGCAGGTGCCCTCGTCCCGGCTCGGTCCGGGAACAAAGCATTATGGTTCTAATCTGAGCAATGAGACCGTCTGCCGCCCCCGAGTCAAGCCGCTGTGTGCGGCGCGGCGATAAGGTCGTCCCTCGATCGTAGCGGTATGTTGCCGGCAATCGCGCCAGCGCACCGCTCAGGCGACCACGCTGTCGTACCGCGGCGTCCCGTCGTCGAGGAAACCGCCCGACTGGCGCGACCAGAGGCCGGCGTAGACGCCGCCGGCGGCGACCAGCTCGGCATGCGTCCCCTCCTCGATGATCCGGCCGCGGTCGATCACGACCAGTCGGTCGAGGGCCGCGATGGTCGACAGGCGGTGCGCGATCGCCAGCACGGTCTTGCCGGCCATCAGCGTGTCGAGGGAGTCCTGGATCGCCGCCTCGACCTGGCTGTCCAGGGCCGAGGTCGCCTCGTCGAGGATGAGGATCGGCGCGTCCTTCAGCATGACCCGGGCTATGGCGATGCGCTGGCGCTGCCCGCCGGATAGCTTGACGCCGCGCTCGCCGACCTGGGCGTCGTAGCCGCGCCGGCCCTTGTGGTCGACGAGGTCGGCGATGAACGCGTCCGCGTGGGCGAGGCGGGCCGCCCGCTCGATCTCCGCCTGGGTCGCGCCGGGGCGGCCGTAGGCGATGTTGTCGCGGATGGAGCGGTGCAGCAGGGACGTGTCCTGGCTGACCATCGCGATCGCTTCGCGCAGGGATTGCTGCGTCACCGTCGCGATGTCCTGGCCGTCCACCAGGATGCGCCCGCTCTCCACGTCGTAGAGCCGCAGGAGCAGCCCCGCCAGGGTCGACTTGCCCGCGCCGCTGACGCCGACCAGCCCGACCTTCTCGCCCGGACGGATCGTCAGGGAGAAATCCTCGATGACGGTGGCGTCGCCGCGCCCGTAGTGGAAGCCGACCTCCTCGAACCGGATCTCGCCGCCGGTGACGGTCAGCGTCCGCGCGTCCGGCGCGTCGACGAGGCCGTGCGGCCGGGCCATCGTCTGCATGCTCTCCTGGACCACGCCGACGTTCTCGAAGACGCCGCGCACGGTCTGCATGACCCAGCCCGACATGGCGATGAGGCGCAGGACCAGGGCGAGCCCCGCCGAAGCCTCGCCGGTACTCATGCCGCCGTCGCGCCACAGGACGAGGCAGGCGGCGCCGGTGGCGATCAGCAGCGCGCTGTTGAGCAGCCCGAGAAGGCTCGTGGTCAGGGTCACCAGCCGGAACTGGTGGAGGTAGGCGGCGGTGTGGACCTCCACGGCGTCCTGGACGGCGGCCCGCTCCTCGCGATCGCGGGCGAAGAGCTTCACCGTCAGGATATTGGTGTAGCTGTCGACGATGCGGCCGATGAGGGTCGAGCGGGTGTCGGCGGTCTTGTGCGAGCGCGCCCGGGCCCGGGGCACGAACCACGCGGTCAGGGCCGCGTAGGCGGCGATCCAGAGCAGCACCGGGACCGCGAGCCATGGCGAGATCGCGCTGAACAGCCCGACCGCGGTGATCGCGTAGATCGCCACGTACAGCAGCGTGTCGATGAAGACGACGGCGAGTTCCCGCACCGCCGGGCCCACTTGGACGACGCGGTTGGCCAGACGGCCCGAGAAGTCGCCCTGGAAATACGAGAGCGCGTGCCCGAGGGTGTAGAGATGCGCCCGCCAGCGGATCTGGCTGGTGGATTGCGGCACGACGAGCTGGTTGGACAGCACCTCGTGGGCCCAGATCGACAGCGGTCGCACCACGGCGATCAGCAGGACCACCAGCCCGAGCTCGACTGCGTGGTCCGACAGCACCGTCGCCCGGTCGGCCGAGCCGAGCAGGTCGATGAACCAGCGCATCACGAGGTAGAGGGAGGCCTCGACCGTGCCGGCGACCACCGCGATGACGAACAGCGCCGCCAGGGCGGCGCGGATCGGGCGCAGGTAGAACCAGGCGAAACCGAGAACCGACCGCGGCGGCATCCGCGCCTCGTCGAAGGGCGCGAAGGGGTCGACGCGGCGTTCAAGCCAATCGAGGAACATGTTTACGGAGGCGTGACGCGGCGGGAGCCCCTCATGTAAGCGCCTCCCGCCGCGCGCCAACCGCGCGGCGTGGTCGCGCCGCGCGGCCTCAGCGGTTGAGGGCGAGCGCCGCGCCGGACTTGGTCAGGGCGCCTTCCAGGCCGCCGCCGCCCTGGCGAAGCCGCGCCGCCACCGAGCCGCCCGGCTGGTAGAGGTAGACCTCGCCGTCGCGGAAGTCCCAGGCCGAGACCCGCGCCAGATCCTTGTTGGCGCAGCCCGAGGCCGTCGCCCGGTAGAGGTCGAGGGCCGGCGTGCTCGAGAGCGTGACCTTGCAGTTCGCCCCGGTCGCGTCCCGGGCATCCCAGCTACCGACCACCGCGGAGCGGCCGCCCGTGGCGACCGGTGGCGGCGGCGGCGGCGGCGCGACCGGCTCGGCGATCACGGTCGGACCACCGGGCGGCGTCGCGGCCGCCTGGGCGCCGGGTGGGGGCGGCGCGTCGGGGCTCGCGGCGACGCCGGGCGGCGGCGCCAGCGGGGCCGCCGTCACGGTGCCCGACGGCATGGCCGGCACGGTGTCGAGGGACGCCTGGGGCGACGGACCCCGGGTGCGCGGACCGTCGAGGCGGCTCGAGGCGCAGGCGCCGAGGCTGGCGCTCAGACAGAGAACGGCGAACGTCGACAGGCTCGGGCGCAGCATCGGTCCACTTCGGATCAGGCTTCAGAGCGCGGAGGCGCTTCGACCCTGACTCCGTGCCAATTGCGCTGACCGCAAGGCAGCGCTCCCAGCCCGGGCCGACTCCGCTGCGGAGAGCCGGCCTTTTCGGCCGAGTGTGGCCCTCAAGCCTCACGCCCGGCCGGACTCTGCAATCAGAGCGTGCGCTCGACCATCATCTTCTTGATCTCGGCGATGGCCTTCGCCGGGTTCAGGCTCTTCGGGCAGGTATTGGCGCAGTTCATGATGGTGTGGCAGCGATACAGCCGGAAGGGATCGTGCAGCCCGTCGAGGCGGTGGCCTGTGTTCTCGTCGCGCGAGTCGATCAGCCAGCGATAAGCCTGGAGCAGGGCCGCGGGGCCGAGGAACTTGTCGCCGTTCCACCAGTAGCTCGGGCACGACGTGGTGCAGCACGCGCACAGGATGCACTCGTAGAGGCCGTCGAGGCGGGACCGGTCCTCCGGCGTCTGGCGCCACTCCTTCTCGGGCGCGGGCGTCTCCGTCTGGAGCCAGGGCTCGATGGCGGCGTGCTGGGCGTAGAAATTCGTCAGGTCCGGCACGAGGTCCTTCAGGACCGGCATGTGCGGCAGCGGGTAGATGCGGATCGCCCCGTCCTTGTCCTTGCGGGTCATGACCGGCAGGGCGTTGTCGGGGCTCTTGCACTCGTCGATGCCCATCGTGCAGGCGAGCGCGTTCTGCCCCTCGATGTTCATCGCGCAGGAGCCGCAGATGCCCTCGCGGCAGGAGCGGCGGAAGACCAGCGTCGAGTCGACCTTGTTCTTGATCCACAGGAGCGCGTCCAGGACCATCGGGCCGCAATCCTCACGGTCGACCTGGTAGGTGTCGATCCGCGGATTGGCCCCGTCATCCGGGTTCCACCGGTAGATCTTGAAGGTCTGCAGGTTCCTGGCGCCGGTCGGGGCCGGCCAGGACTTGCCCTGCGTGATCTGGGAGTTCTTCGGAAGGTTGAACTGAGCCATGGTTCTCGACGGCTTCCGCTAGAGCAGGACGCGGCGGCCGGAGGGGCAAGGCCCCGCCGCCGCAGTCGTGGTGCAGAGTTTCAGATCAGTACACGCGCGCTTTCGGCTCGATGTACTGGATCTCGTTCGACATCGTGTAGGTGTGGACCGGCCGGTAATCAATGTTCACCTGATGCCGGCTTTCGTCGAGCCAGGACAGCGTGTGCTTCATCCAGTCCTTGTCGTCGCGGTCCGGGAAGTCCTCGCGCGCGTGGGCGCCGCGGGATTCGGTGCGGTTGGCGGCCGATTCCATCGTTACCACCGCCTGACCGATCAGGTTGTCGAACTCCAGAGTCTCGAGGAGATCGGTGTTCCAGACCAGCGACCGGTCGGTGACCTTCACGTCGGCGGCGGCGTTCCAGACCTTGTGGATCAGGCCCTTGCCCTCTTCCAGCACCTCGCCGGTGCGGAACACGGCGCAGTTGTTCTGCATCGTCTTCTGCATCTCGGCGCGGAGCTCGGCTGTCGGCGTCGAGCCGTTGGCGTAGCGGAACCGGTCCAGGCGCTCGAGCGCCTTGTCGGTCGCGCCCTTCGGCAGCTCCATGGCCCGGCCGTTCGGCTCGACGATCTCGGCGCAGCGCTTGCCGGCGGCGCGGCCGAAGACCACGAGGTCGATCAGCGAGTTCGAGCCGAGGCGGTTGGCGCCGTGGACCGAGACGCAGGCCGCCTCGCCGATCGCCATCAGGCCCGGAACCACCGTGTCGGGGTTGCCGTCGCGCAGCGTCAGCACCTCGCCGTGATAGTTCGTGGGGATGCCGCCCATGTTGTAGTGGACGGTCGGGATGACCGGGATCGGTTCCTTGGTCACGTCGACGCCCGCGAAGATCCGCGCGGATTCCGAGATGCCCGGCAGGCGCTCGTGCAGGATCTTCGGGTCCAGGTGGTCGAGGTGCAGGTAGATGTGGTCCTTGTTCTTGCCGACGCCGCGGCCGTCGCGGATCTCCATGGTCATGGAGCGCGAGACGACGTCGCGCGAGGCGAGGTCCTTCGCCGACGGCGCGTAGCGCTCCATGAAGCGCTCGCCCTCGGAATTGGTGAGGTAGCCGCCCTCGCCACGGGAGCCTTCCGTGATCAGGCAGCCCGCGCCGTAGATGCCGGTCGGGTGGAACTGCACGAACTCCATGTCCTGCAGCGGCAGGCCGGCGCGCAGCACCATGGCGTTGCCGTCGCCCGTGCAGGTATGGGCGGAGGTCGCCGAGAAGTAGGCGCGGCCGTAGCCGCCGGTCGCCAGGATGGTCATCTGGGCGCGGAAGCGGTGGATCTCGCCGGTGGCCTGATCGAGCGCGATCACGCCGCGGCAGCGGCCCTCGTCGTCCATGATCAGGTCGAGGGCGAAGTACTCGATGAAGAAGTCGGTCTGGTTCTTCACCGCCTGCCCGTAGAGGGTGTGCAGCATGGCGTGACCGGTGCGGTCGGCCGCCGCGCAGGTGCGCTGGGCGGTGCCCTTGCCGTAGTCCGTGGTCATGCCGCCGAACGGGCGCTGGTAGATCTTGCCTTCCTCCGTGCGGGAGAAGGGCACGCCCCAGTGCTCCAACTCGTAGACGGCGGCGGGCGCGTTGCGCACGAGATACTCGATGGCGTCCTGGTCGCCGAGCCAGTCCGACCCCTTCACGGTGTCGTACATGTGCCAGCGCCAGTCGTCCGGGCCCATGTTGCCGAGGGAGGCCGAGATGCCGCCCTGCGCTGCCACCGTGTGGGAGCGGGTCGGGAACACCTTGGTGATGCAGGCGGTGCGCAGGCCCGCCTCCGAGCAGCCGACCGTGGCGCGCAGGCCGGCGCCGCCCGCGCCGACGATCACGACGTCGAAGGCGTGATCGTGGATGGTGTAGGCAGGCCCGCTGCCGTTGGTGCCGTTGGCGGCCATGTTCGGCTCCTCGAGATCGTTGTTGGCGGGGTCAGGCCGGCTGTCCGAAGCCGATGCGCAGGACCGCGTAGAGGCAGGCGACGGCCACGACGACCGCGTAAGCGTTGTTGGCGAACACCGCCGCTATCTTCGTCGACGGCGCGTGCACGTAGTCCTCGATGATCACCTGCATGCCGAGGCGCATGTGGACCGTCACCGACAGCAGCGCCAGGATCAGGAGGATCGAGACCAGGGGGGTCGCGACGAGGAGCCGCGCCTCCGCGTAGCCGCGGCCCGCCATCTTGGCGATGATCACCACGAAGCTCAGCATCAGCACGACGTTGGCGACGGCGGTAAGCCGCTGCAGCCACCAGTGGTCGGCGCCGTGATGGGAGACGCCGAGGCCGCGCACCCGTGCGCGCGGGGTGCGGATCGAGACGCGCGTGTCCTGCCGGACCTCTTCCTTAGCCATGTCGGCCTCCTCAGCGGACCAGAAGGGCGACCGCCCAGATGACGAGGGTGAGGGCCACCGAGCCGATCAGCGTCAGCCGGGCCATCGAGAGACGCTTGTCGCGGTCGAACCCGACGCCGGTATCCCAGATCAGGTGCCGGATGCCGCCGAGCATGTGGTGCATCAGGATCCACGTGTAGACGAACAGGATCAGGCGCCCGAAGATCGAGCCGAAGAAGCCGGCCACGTAAGAGTAGCCGACCGGGCCCGAAGCCAGAGCCACGAGCCAGATCGCGACCAGAGCAGTCCCGCCATAGAGCGCGGTTCCGGTGATGCGGTGGAACACCGACATCGCCATCGTCCAGGTCCAGCGATAGATCTGGAGATGCGGCGACATCGGCTGTGCCACTGTCGGGCGGGCGGTGGGTGCCATCGGGTTGAAGCCTCGCAGCTGCGAACTGGACCGTCTCTAATCTGGTAGCGCTAGTGGCTGAGCGGGCAACCCGCAATCCGCCATGGTGCGGCGCAATGTGCCGTCCTGGGCGACACTTTGCCGATTCTGTCACTTTAGCTGTCCCAGGATGCGCCACCACGCGTAGTCGAGCGGCGCCGCCACCAGCAGCGACAGCACCCCGAAGCTCAGGGTCAGTCGCGTCGCGTCCCGGAGGCGGACCCGCCCGAGTTCGCTCGCGAACACGATCGGGGGCGCCTGATAGGGGAAGAACACGGTTGAGTAGCCGATCACCTGCAGCGAGACGACCGCCAAGGGTGACAGGCCGCTCGCCTCCGTCATCTCGCCCGCCAGAGCCGTGTAGAGGGCTGGGGCGCCGTTGGCAGTGACGAGGAGGGTCAGCACCGTGGCGATGCCTGTGAGCACCGCGAAGTTCTGCGTCGGCGCGTCGTGCGCCAGCGGCGCCACCGTCAGAAGCAGATGGCCGAGGCGCTCGCCCAGCCCGGTCTCGTTGACCAGAGCGACGAGGCCGAGGAGCGCCGCGATGTAGAAGCAGGTCCGCAGATTCACCTGCTGGAACGCCTCCGGCGGAAGCACGCCGATCCGGGGCAGCAGGCAGACCACCGCGGCGGCGAGGCCGACCCAGGCGGGCGCGAGGCCGTGCAGGCTGTCGGTCATCCAGAGGATCAAGGTGCAGGCGAGGATCACCGCGAGGCGCCGCTCGGGCGCCGAGAGCGGCGGCCGCTCGGCCAGCGACGGAGCGGCCGAGGCGAGGTCGTCGGGGAATAACCGGACGATCAGCGCGACCAGCAGCACGCCCTTCACCAGGGCCAGGACCGGGGCGTGCAGGAGGAAGTAGGAGAGGTAGGAGAGATGCAGGCCGAGCAGGTGCTCCGCCGAGCCGGCCATGACGAGGTTCGGGACGTTGGCGGGAAGGATCGCCGCCGACAGGATCGGCGTGGCGAGGCCGACGGCCAGGACCGCGCCGGTACGCCCAGGGCGCCCGGCCGCGAGCCCGAAGGCGTCGCAGAGTGCCAGGGTCACCGGGATCATCAGGGCGATGCGGCCCAGATTCGACGGCATGACGAAGGCGATGAGGAAGCTCAGCGTCACCAGCCCGGCGATGAAGCGCCCGTAGGAACCCGAGAGCCGCAGCGCGAGCGTCCGCGCCATCCGGGCGCCGAGGCCGGTTCGGGTCATGCCCTGCCCGACCACCATGCCGGACAGGACGAGCCAGAAGGCGGAGGACGAGAAGCCCGAGAACACCGTGGCGGCAGAGCCGAGCCGCAGCAGCATCGCCATCCCGAAGAAGGCGAGCGCCGTGACGATCTCGGGCAGCAGCGCGGTCGACCAGAGGCCCATGCACAGCACGAGCAGCGCCGCCGTCGCCGCAACCAATCCCTCGCCGCTCACCGCGATCGTCCCCGCACCACGCTACACCGGAGGCGGCATCGTCATCGGATTGCAACGGTTCGCAATTCGGGAGATGTTGAGCAAGCCTTCGTGGACGGCGAAGGCTGTGGGCGCAACCGCTTCCTCGGTCGGCAGGGAGGGGTTTGCTCGGCACGGCTCTATCGGCGGGCGAACGCGGCCCGCTTCACATCGCGGCCGCGCAGCGGGATCCGGGCGCCTCGGAAGCCGGCGGAGACACGTGCGGCATCGACAGGGGTTCTCGGATCTGCGTCCCGCAGTCGACGCTCCGGGATGCCGGCGCGGAGCGTACCGTCACCCGCGGCATGACGGGCACGGGTGTCCCCGAACGGTATCGCCCGGCCTCGAGGGCCGGGCGCGGACGCGTCGCTAAGCCGGAGCGCGGGCACCGCGCCCGCGCGGCGGACTCAGTAGCCGTAGCCGTAATAGCTGTCGCAGGCGGCCGGATCGTAGGCGCCGTAGCCGTAATTGTAGGCGCAGTTGTCGTAGCCGTAGTCGAGACCGCCCAGGCCGTAACCGACGCCGAGGCCGAGCCCGAGGCCGGCGAGTCCGTAGCCGACACCGCGGCCGTAGCGGTGGCCGTAATAGCCGCGGTTGACGAAGCCGCGACCGGCGAGGCCGCGGTTTCCGACCCCGCCGAACCGGCCGGCCTGATTGTATCCGCCGGTCCGGACGCCACCAACGCCGGCCGCGCCGAGCCCCGCACCGCGGAAGCCGCCGCCCAATCCACCGACCCGCGCCCCGCCGACGCCGCCGTTATGGAAGGCGCCGCCGCCGAAGCCGCCGTTCCGGATGGCTCCGCCGCCGACCCCGGCCCCGCGGAAGCCGCCGCCGAAACCGCCGCCGTGGAATCCGCCCCCGCCGAAGCCGCCGCCGTGGAATCCACCCCCGCCGAGGCCGCGGGCCTCGGCGCCGGACGGCGCGAGAGCCACGGCCGCCAGGAGGGCGGTGGAAACGAGTGCCATACGGGTCATGGGAAATCTCAGCTTGGTGTGTGGTGTCTTTACCTCTCAACACCGCTCACAGAGGCTGTATCCAAGCTTGAGTATTGTTGACGGCGTGGCGGTCGGTCGCTGAGACGGGGCCGTGCACGCCGCGACCCTGCGCTCCTCTCCGGTTTTCGCGAGACTTTAACGGAAGGGCGGTTCGTCGAAGCTTCGCAGCTTGCGCGAGTGGAGACCTTGCCGGTCGGCCCGCAGCACGTCGAGGGCCGCCAGCCCCACCTGGAGATGCTCCGAGACCGCCCGATCGTAGAAGGCGTTGGCGGCGCCTGGCAGCTTGATCTCGCCGTGGAGCGGCTTGTCGGAGACGCAGAGCAGCGCGCCGTAGGGCACGCGCAGGCGGAAGCCCTGGGCGGCGACCGTGCCGCTCTCCATGTCCACCGCGACCGCGCGCGACTGGTTGATCCGACGCCGCTCCTGGCTGAAGCGCAGTTCCCAGTTGCGGTCGTCGTAGGTCACCACCGTGCCGGTGCGCAGGCGCCGCTTGAGCGCGTCGGCCTGCTCGCCCGTCACCGCGGCGGCGGCATCCTGGAGGGCGACCTGCACCTCGGCGAGGGCCGGCACCGGGACGTCCGGCGGCACGAGCTCGTCGAGGATCCGGTCGCGGCGGAGGTAGGCGTGCGCCAGCACGTAGTCGCCGATGGTCTGCGACTGCCGCAGGCCGCCGCAATGGCCGACCATCAGCCAGCAATCCGGGCGTAGGACGGCGAGATGGTCGGTGATCGTCTTCGCGTTCGACGGCCCGACGCCGATATTGACCAGCGTCGTGCCCTGCTGGGTCCCGTCGGCGTCGCGCGCCACCAGGTGGTAGGCCGGCATCTGGTGCCGGTGCCAGGGCGAGGCGGCAATGACCGCCGCGGGGTCGGCATCGGCCGCCTCGGCGCGGGTCACGGACACGCCGCCCGGCAGGACCAGCCGCTCGAACCCCTCTGCGCCCGAGGCGAGCCGCTCCAGCCCGTGGCGGACGAACTGGTCGACGTAGCGGTGATAGTTCGTGAGCAGGATCCAGGGCTGGACGTCGCGCCAGTCGCAGCCGGTGTAATGGACCAGACGCCGAAGCGAGTAATCGACCCGCACCGCGTCGAACAGCGCCAGCGGCAGCGGCTCGCCGGCGATCTGGTCGAATGTCCCGTCGGCGATCTCGTCGCCCACGAGAGACAGGAGCGGGACCGGGAAGTAGGTAGCGAGGTCGGCGCCGTCGACGGTCCGCCCGCGTGCGTCCAGCCCCGCCTCCAGCACGTAGGGGTAGGGAATCTCCTGCGCGCTCAGGCCGACCTCGATGGCGATGCCGTAGTCGGCGATCAGCGGCTCCAGCTGGCGGGTCAGATAGGTCCGGAAAAAGCCCGGATGCGTGACCGTGGTGGCGTAGGTGCCGGCGGCCTGGAGCTTGGCGGTGGCGCGCCTGACCCGCGGCAGCGGTCCGTCCGGGCGGTAGCTGATCCGCAGCTCCGGGTAGCGGAAGGCGAGCCGCTCCGTGGCGTCAGGCGGCGGCCCGCCGGCGAGGTATCGCTCCAGCGCGGTCCGCAGGGCTCCGGCCGCGTCGTCGTAGAGCTCGACGAGCCGGTCGATGGCGGTCCCGGCGTCGGCCACCGCCTGCATCGGCCGCAATTCCCGCTCGATCATGTCGCCTCCGTTCCTGCTGCCGGATCTACACCCCGCGCCATCCGGGGGCGAGATGCGGGGTTGCGGGCCGCGAACACATGGCCGACAAGCCGGCCGGCGCGGAGCGAGGCGGCATGGACGCGGATGAGTTCGGGACCCGTCCCGGTGAAGTGAGGGCCGCGCTGCCCGCGGCCTTCGACGCGGGCATCCTTTTCATCGGTCGGCTGCGGACGCCCTGGCTGACGCGGTCCGACTGTCCCAAGAACGGGCTCCAGACGGACACGGTCTGCACCGTGGAGGTCGATCCGGCCTACGCCCCCGCCCTGCGCAATGTCACGGGCTGCACGCACCTGATCCTGCTCTACTGGATGGACCGGGCGACGCGCGGCCTCGTGGTCCAGCGTCCGCGCCACGCCGACGGCCCTCGCGGCACCTTCTCGTTGCGCTCGCCCGCGCGTCCCAACCCGATCGCCCTGTCCGTCGTGGAACTGCTCGGCCGCGACGGCGACGCGCTCCGCGTGCGCGGGCTCGACTGCCTCGACGGCACGCCGCTCCTCGACATCAAGCCCTACTACGCCACCACGGACGCGCGGCCGGACGCCCAGGTCGACCGAGCCGGGGCCGAGCCGTGAAGCGCGCCGTCCTCCTCGGTCTCGGCGGGCTCGCCCTGCTGGCGATCGGCGGGTTCGCCGGGTGGCGCCTGCATCGGCCAGGGGCCGACGCGCGGGCCTACGCGGAGATGCGCCTGATCGCCGTGCAGGTCAGCCTCGACGAGGCGCCGCCGGACTACGTGTTCTGGGCCGGCGATTCGCAGGTGGAACTGCAGCCCGGGAGCCAGCGGCCCTGCGGCCTCGAGTTCCTCAACGGCGGCATCAGCGGCGCGACCGCGGCCAGCTACGCGGACTACCTCGCGCGCCTGTCCTTCAAGGTGAGTCCCCGGCTCGCCGTCCTGACCATCGGGACCAACGACATCCTGGTGAAGAACAACCCGCAACTGCACAAGCCGACGGAACAGTTCGAGGCCGCCGCCGAGACCATCGTCAGGCGGCTCCAGACCTTGAGCCCGCGCGTCGTGGTGACCGCCCTCCCCCCGGTCGGTCGCGAGATCGGCAAGCTGGTCGACGCGGGAGCGGTCGCGGATTACTCGCGTCGATTGCAGAACCTCTGTGGGCGGCTCGGGTGCATCTTCACGGACCCGTTCGCGGCCCTGCGCGACGGCGACACCGGCTACGCGAAGCCCGGCGCGCTCCGCGACGGGCTGCATCTCGCGGCGTTCCGGCCGGCGATGAAGGCGGTCGAACCGGCGCTCTGCAATCCGTGACGACCGAGCTGGTCGCGCTCCGCCGCGCCTGTGCCGACCGCTCGGCGGCCGCTCACTCCCACTCGATCGTGCCGGGCGGCTTGGAGGTGATGTCGTAGGTCACCCGGTTGATGCCCTTCACCTCGTTGATGATACGAGTCGCGACCCGGCCCAGGAAGGCCATGTCGAACGGGTAGAAGTCGGCGGTCATGCCATCGACCGAGGTGACGGCGCGCAGCGCGCAGACATGGTCATAGGTGCGGCCGTCGCCCATCACGCCGACAGTCTTCACCGGCAGGATCACCGCGAAGGCCTGCCAGATCGTGTCGTAGAGGCCGGCCTGCCGGATCTCGTCGAGGTAGATCGCGTCGGCCTTGCGCAGGGCTTCCAGCTTCTCACCCGTGATGGTGCCGGGGCAGCGGATCGCCAGGCCCGGGCCCGGGAACGGGTGGCGGCCGACGAAGCCCTCGGGCAGGCCGAGCTCCTTGCCGAGCACCCGGACCTCGTCCTTGAACAGCTCGCGCAGCGGCTCGACGAGCTTCATGTTCATGCGCTCGGGCAGGCCGCCGACATTGTGGTGGCTCTTGATCGTCACCGACGGGCCGCCCGTGAACGACACGCTCTCGATCACGTCGGGGTAGAGCGTGCCCTGAGCGAGGAACTTCGCCCCGCCGATCTTCTTCGATTCGGCCTCGAACACGTCGATGAACAGGCGGCCGATCGTCTTGCGCTTGATTTCCGGGTCGCTGACGCCCTCCAGAGCCGCGAGGAACATCCCCGACGCCTCCACGTGGACCAGCGGGATGTTGTAGTGGTCGCGGAACAAAGCCACGACCTGCTCGGCCTCGCCGAGGCGCAGGAGCCCGTGGTCGACGAACACGCAGGTCAGCTGATCGCCGATCGCCTCGTGGATCAGCACCGCCGCTACGGCCGAATCGACGCCGCCAGACAGACCGCAGATCACCTTCTCGGAGCCGACCTGCTCGCGGATCTTGGCGATGGCCTCCTCGCGGTAGGCGCCCATGGTCCAGTCGCCCGAGCAGCCCGCGACATCGCGCACGAAGTTGCGGATCAGCAGGGCGCCGTGGGGCGTGTGCGCCACCTCCGGGTGGAACTGGACCGCGTAGTAGTTGCGGGCCTCGTCGGCCACCGCCGCGAAGGGGGCGTTCCGAGAGATCGCCACGGTGGTGAAGCCGTCCGGCAGCTTGGTGACGCGGTCACCGTGGCTCATCCAGACCGGGTACTTCTCGCCCTTGTGCCACACGCCCTTGAACAGCGGGCAATCGGCCAGGATCTCGACCTCGGCGCGGCCGAACTCCGCGTGGTGACCGCCCTCGACGGCACCGCCGAGCTGGGCCGCCATAGTCTGCTGGCCGTAGCAGATGCCGAAGACCGGGACGCCAGAATCGAACACGAGCTGCGGCGCGCGGGGCGATGCCTCCACGGTCACCGATTCGGGGCCGCCGGAGAGGATCACGCCCTTGGGCTTCTGCTCGCGGAACGCCGCCTCGGCCTTCGTGAAGGGGACGATCTCACAGTAGACGCCCTCCTCGCGCACCCGGCGGGCGATGAGCTGCGTCACCTGAGAGCCGAAATCGACGATCAGGATCTTGTCGTGGTCGGTGTTCATCGCGGGCGATTATCCGAAGGCCGCGGCGCGTGCAACGCACAAGTCCGGGTTGTCCGACCTTCCGACGTGCCGTCACCGAAGGAATGCCGGACGCCGGTACTCAATCGTGCGCATTTCTGCCGGTCCGGCGCTGCGCGGCGCGGCCAGCCGCGCGCGGCGGTCTCGGCTGGCCAAATGCGTCGGCTCTCAGTCGAAGTTGCGGACCTTGGCCGAGCCGCCGAGGCTGATCGCGGGCTTCGCGGCGGCACCGGCGAGGCTCACCTTCTTCTGGCCGGGCGGAGTCTTGGCGCGCAGCTGCGGGGCCGCCTCGGGCGCCGGCCGCGACGGCTTGAGGTGTGCCTGCCCGTGGATCACCGAGCCGATCTCGCCGGCCACGCGGATCAGGTCGTCGCGCTCGCAGGAGCGGGCAACCTTCAGCCCGAGCTTGTGCATGTGGCTCTTGCCGTAGAGGTAGGCGGCGAGCTGCGCGCGCTTGAGCGGCGGAATCTGCTCCAGAATCAGCGGTAGGTCGAAGTCGTCGGCCCGGTACACGGAGCCCAGAACCTCGAGGGTCACCGGGCAATCGACTTCGGGCTCGGCGCCGCTGGTCGGATGCGCTTGCGTCATGGATGCCTCTCGGAGGTCGATGAATCGGGATGGGGCCCGGATGCCCCGGAGCCGGGGTCGAGTTCAACCCCTAACGAAACGGTGAGGTTCGCAATCCTGTCGTCGGCCGGCGCGGGAGTCGGGGCCGGCGCCGGCTCGGGCTTCCAGGCGCCGAGGCAACCGGTGCACACGGACTCGATCACCGCGCGGGCATGGGCCTGCCTGCGGGCCCAGAGCATCTCCCGGGCGACGCGTGCCGCCTCGGCGTCCGCCAGCGGGCGGATGCGGATGTAGAGCGGCTCCTGCGCGGCGGCCGGCGCCGGCGACAGGGCGAGGAGCCCGAGGACGGCCATCGCGGGAGCGGCGGCGCGCCACCCGCGCCGCGGCGCCGACCATGCGGGTCCCGCCATGTCTCTCTCTCGCGCCCGGACCGAGCGCGATACGTCGCCCGTCAGGGTAAACCGCGTCTTAACGGGGCGCCGCGGCCGAACGGAACTTCACCCGGCCACACCGGTAGAACCAGGGGAGCGAGCGGGAGACGGCTTGATGCCTCAGATGTTCGACTGGATCTTCTTCGCGATCATGCTGCCGTTCCCGGCCTATCTGGTCTGGGACTTCATGCGGCACCGGTAGGCGGGGGACAGCGGTCCTCACCCGCTGGACGAGGCCGCGGCGCGGACGATAGGCGGGGTCCGCTCGGGCTCACTGCCCGACAGCGCCGCCTGCTCGGCCCGGCGACGCTCCTGCGCGCGCCCGAGCCAGACGCTGTTCACGAGCCATGCCATCGACAGCGGAATCGCGGCGCCGGCCACGCTGGCGCTTCCGAGCCCTATTCCCTGGATGCCGGTGAACGACCAGGCGCCGACCTGATCACCCAGCCGGTAGACCACCGTGTCGATGAAGCTCTTGGCCTTGTAGCGATCCTCCCGCGGGACGACGGTGAACAGGACCTCCCTGACCGGCCGGGCTATGGCGAAGTTGCCGGCCCGACGCAGCACTTGGAACGCCACGATCACGCCGATCGTCGGCCAGAGGGCGAGTGCCGCGAAGCCGAGGATGCTGAAGGCCGGGAGGATCGCCAGAGTCAGGGCGACGCCGATTCGGTTCACGATCCGGCCGGTGAGGAACAGCTGGATCCCTAGGGTGAGGACGTTCACCGCGAGGTCGACGCTGGCGAAGAACGCCGTCTGCGCGCCGCGATCCGGGAAGCTCCGCTTCGCGATGCCCGCCTGCTCGAAATAGAGGAAGGTCGATGTCACCGAGAACAGCAGCAGGAACAGCGAGATGTTGATCAGATAGGGCGACGCGAGGGTCCGGGTGACGCCGGCAAGCACGCTCCCGCCGATCGTCCGATCCTGCCCGTCCGCGACGCCCCCGTGGCTGCCGGGCACCTCGTGCAGCTGCGTCGACAGCGCGGAGAGCCCGCGCATGCAGAACACCGCGACCTCGAGAAGTACCACCGCGCAGAGCATCAGGCCCCAGGTCGGGACATTCTTGGCCAGGATCGCGGTGGTGGCCGAGCCCGCGATGGCGCCGAGCGTCGCGCCGGCCGCGATGAAGCCGAACAGCCGCTTGCCCTGGGCGTTCGAGAACACGTCGACGATCGTCGCCCAAAAGATCGACACCACGAACAGGTTGAAGATCGACAGCCAGACGAAGAACACCCGGCCGATCCACACGCCCCACTCGGGGGGCGCGAGATAGAGCGTCAGCGCGAAGGCGAGGATGTTGGCCGCGAAGAACCGGTAGGTGATCGGCACGAACCGCGCCCGCGGCATCCGCTTCACCAGGTAGGCGAAGGGCAGGTTCAGGGCGAGCATCCCGACCAGGGTAGCGGTGAACAGCCAGGGCAGGTTCTCGATGCCGCCAGCGACGCCCATCTGATCCCGGATGGGGCGCAGGACGTAGTAGGCGGCGAGGATCGAGAAGATGTAGGCCCAGGACCATGCCAGCGCCCGACCCTCCCCGGGCTGAACGTCGATCAGGCGCGCGAGGGTGCCGCGGGCGGGGGCGGTTTCGGGCATGGGCCGATCTCACCGAGACGAGCTTCTTCCCCGGACAAGTCTCCCTCGGGGAGACGCGGTCGCACCCCTCGCCGCCGCAGGGCGCGGCGAGGGGTCGGGCGAAGCGCCTATTTCGCCAGTCCGAGTTTCCCGCGCATCTCAGGCGCGGTGACGTCGTGGCCGAAGCCCGGGCTGCCCATGGCGAACTTGTCGGCGTCCTTGAGCGGGCCGACCACCACCGGATCGAATCCGGCGTCGCGGACAAGACCCTCGGCGACCTTCAGCGCCTCCGGGTCGTCCCCGGCGATCGGGATCGCCATCCGACCGCCCGCGCGCCCCTTGCCGCCGTCCGCGCCCTCTTTGGCGAAGACCTTGTAGTTGGCCGCGTTGAAGGCGCGCACGAGCTTGGCGCCGGCGAAGTACTTGGCCGAGGTGGCGCCGATCCCGCTGGCCCGGACCTCGTCGTAGAGCGCGCCGTCGCGCTTCTGCGTGGCATTGCCGGCGTCGAGGACGACCTTGCCCTTGAGGGACGGGCCGATCTCCTTCGCGAGGTCCGGATAGGCCTTGTAGGGGACGGCGATGAAGACCGCGTCCCCGAACGTAATCGCCTCCTCGGGCGTGCCGGCCTTCGCCTTCGGCCCGAGCTCCGAGACCATGGCGGCGAGCTGCTCCGGGTGGCGGGAGGCGAACATCACCTCGTGGCCGTCCCTGACCCAGAGCGTCCCGATCGTGCCACCGATATTCCCGGCCCCGATGACGCCGATCCGGATCTTTTTCGGGCCGTCCTGGGCCAGGGCGGGCACGGCCGCCGGGAGAGCCGCGGCCACGGCCAGTCCGCCCGCGAGGGCGAGCGCCGCGCGGCGCGAGGTGAGATCAGACCGCATCGATGAACGTCTCCATCTGCTTGCGCTGCGCCGCATCCGGGAGCTTGCCCCGCGCGGCGCCGAGGTTGTCCTCGACGTAGGCAGCCTTCGCCATGCCGGGGATCGGGCAGGTCACGGCGGGGTTGCCGAGGACGTATTTCAGGAAGAATTGCGGCCAGCTCGCGCAGCCGAGATCCTTGGCGACCGCCGGCAGCTCCTTGCCCTGGACCGCCTTGAACAGGCGGTCGCGGCCGAAGGGCACGTTGGTCATCACCGCCGTGCCACGATCCGCGGCCAGCGGGAGCACGCGCTCGGCGGCGGCGCGGTTGTCGATGGCGTAGTTGACCTGGATGAAGTCGAGACTCTCGCGCCTCATGACGGCTTCCAGCGCGTCGAGCTGGTTGTCGCGCCAGACCGTGACGCCGACGTATCGGATGCGCTTCTGCGCCTTCAGGTCGCGCAGGGCCGCCAGATTCTCGGTCACGTCGATCAGGTTGTGGACCGCTACCAGATCGAGAGTGTCGACCTTCATTCGCTTGAGCGACCGGTCGAATTCCGCGAGCGTCGCGTCGCGGCCGGTCGTGTCCACCTTGCTGGCGAGGAAGATCTTCCGACGCAGGCCGGGCTCCGCCAGGATCAGGCCGAGGACGTCCTCGGCGGTGCCGTAGCTCGGGGCCGTGTCGATCACCGATCCGCCGAGATCGACGAAGGTTCTCACGGCCTCCCTCAAAGGCGCCACTGCCTCGGGCGCCGGTTCGACCTCGTAACGCCGGGACGTACCGATCCCGATGGCCGGGAGCATCTCGCCGGTCGATGGAATCGGCCGACGGATCAGAGGCTCCGCCGCCGCGGCGAGGCGGCCGGCGAGCGGAGCGAGGGCGGCTGCGGCGATGACGGCGCGACGGGATACGGGCATGGCCGGCCTCCGACGAATTGAGGACCCGCCGGGAGATAGGGCGCGCCCGGGATGTGTGTATTCTAAATTCTCACGCTTCCATGAGCGCGGTGAACCGTGCCGATGAGGTGAGGTTAATCTTCCTCGGGAGGGTGTTCGAATTCCGCACCCTCGGTGTCGGGGGCGATGCGGAACCGGTACTCGTCGATCGCCAGGAAGGCCCGGTGGGCGACCTGGGGATCGATCCCGTCGCGGACGACCACGGTCTGGAAGTCGATGAAGAGGCGCGCGATGCGCGCTTCCTCCGACAGGGTGGCCAGGGCGGACGAGCTGGCGCCGGCGCGCATCATGTAGCGCTTGGCCTCTCCGGCGGTATCGGGCGCGGGCAGGATGACGACCTGCCCGGCGGTTTCCGGCTTCAGCTCCGCCCAGCGGACGGGTGTCCAGGCGATGATGGCGTCGGTGTGCTTCATCGAAGGCTCCGGCAGGTGGACGGGATCCGCCTACCGGGCGCGGCCCGGATCGTCGAGGCTTCCGCTGTTCCGGATCAGGGTGCGCGCTCCAGCTGGCCGCGGATTTCGCCCTTCGGGTTCGCGGCGGTGTGGAGGTTGAAGTACAGCTTGCCGGCCGCGAGATCGGCGGCCTTGGCGTCGTCGAGGGTCGCCTCGCCGGTGAAGGGACTGCTCGCCGCCGTCACCGGAACAAGCACGCCGGCGTTCTCGCCCGCCTTGGCCGGCCCGTGGAAATGGGCGGCCGTGACCGGACCGGTGAGGCCGCTGTATCGGCCTGACCAGCTCAGGCGCTTGGTGGCGGGATCGAAGGTCGCGGTGACCTCGCCCTCGCCATGGGACGCGGTCGCCGGGACCTCGCTGCCGCCGTTGAGGGCGGCGCGGTAGGTGACGTCCTTGCCCGCCGCGACGGCCGGACCGGCGGCGAGCGGCAGCCCGAGGACGAGAAGGACGGCGATGCTGGTCGTCCTGCGATGGCTCATGCGCGCTGTCATCGAACGCTCCGTGATCTCACGGGCCGTCGCGCGGCCCGCGCGGCAACCTAGCGGCCTCGGGCGAGTCGGACATGGCCGCCGCGTCGGCGACCGTCGGCTTCGGGTGACAGCCGAGCATTTCCTTCCGCGATCCGTGCGGCGCGGAACGCGACAGTCCCCCGTCCGCGATTTGCGCACGGAGAACCGTTGACACCGAGCGCCCGCTCTCCCTATACCGCCGCCACTGCACGCATCGTCCTCGCGGACGATCGCGGCTCGTGGCGGGGTAGCTCAGCTGGTTAGAGCAGAGGAATCATAATCCTTGTGTCGGGGGTTCAAATCCCTCCCTCGCTACCAAAAATACTCTCAAAATCGCAGGAATTTACGTTCTAGGCCCTGGACCCATCGTCCGGGGCTTTCTCGTTCTCGGGCGGATCTCGGGCGGACTTTTTTGCACGCTTGCCGGGCGATCCGCCCGATTCCGAGCGTTCGGGCGGACCATCGGGCAGCCTCGCACCGCCCCTGTGTCCCGTTCCAGGGCACGGCCCAGCCGAACACCTCCAAAAACCTCGCGGTTTGAGGGGTTTCGTGGTGTGATGGCGTCGGCGGTCGGTGAGGTGCTGCGATGCGCGGTCAGCCCGGTTTTTCGACGTCGATGAGCGTCAGAAGGATCTCTCGGCCAAGGGCGACGCGCGGGAGCGGTTGAGCCGCATCGTCGATTTCGAGCTGTTCCGGGACGACCTCGCCCGTTCCGTGTCTCGTTCAGACGGATCGAAGGGCGGTCGCCCACCGTTCGACCTCGTCTTCATGTTCAAGGTGCTGATCCTCCAGGCCAGCCACTCGCTGTCGGACGAGCGCACGGAGTTCCTGATCACGGACAGGCTCTCCTTCATGCGCTTCCTTTTCATGCGCTTCTTTGGGCTCGGGCTGTCCGACCCGGTGCCCGACGCCAACACGATCTTGACCTTCCGCGAGGCGCTCACCCGGGCAGAAATTGCGGGAAAGCCGGCCATCGCAGTGCTGTTCTCGGTCTACGAGGCGGCCCCGCGGCACGCCGGTTTCCTGGCGATGGGTGGGCAGATCGTCGACGCGACCGTGATGGCCGCGCCCAAGCAGCGCAACACCGAGGCCGAGAAGGCGGATCTGAAGGCCAGCCGTGTGCCCGACGCCTGGAAGGCCAAGCCGGCCAAGCTCGCTCAGAAGGACCGCGACGCGCGCTGGACGATCAAATGGTCGAAGGCCACGCCGGCCGAGGACGGGGCGAAGCGCGTGGACATTGCCGTGCCGGCCTTCGGCTACAAGAACCACGTCGGCATCGACTGCCGTCATGGGCTGATCCGGGCCTGGACCGCCACCGACGCGGCTCGCCACGACGGGGCGCAGTTGCCCAACCTGGTGTCGAAAGCCAACACCGCCGGCGACGTCTGGGCTGACACCGCCTACCGCTTGAAGGCTAACGAGGCACACTTGGCGGGCAACGGCTTCCGCTCCCGCATCCATCGCAAGAAGCCGCCGGGCAAGCCGATGGCCAGGAACGTCGCCCGGGCCAACGGCGAGAAGTCGAAGGTCCGCGCGGCCGTCGAGCATGTCTTTGCCCGGCAGAAGGGGCCGATGAGGCTCGTGGTGCGGCCCATCGGCTTGGCGAGAGCTCGGACGAAGATCGGCTTGGCCAACCTGTTCTACAACATGACCCGTGCGGTGTGGCTCATCGGCTACCACGCGAGGACTGCCTGAGGGTCGGGATCGAGGGCTTATCGCCCCGCCTGGGACCAGCGTGAGGACAGCATCAGATCGCCAAAGCGCTCAGCGTCCCGCTGAACCCTCCCAGGGACCGCCGTCATCACGGTAATTGGAGGTCCCCAGCCGGTTGCCGGCGACGATCTGCGGTCACTCAGTCCAAGTGAGGCCGAGGCCGAAGGCGCGCCCGTCCAGATGCGCCTCCACCCACCGGGCGTCCGGATGCCGGTCGTAGACGTCGGCCGCGAACGTGGCCGCCTCCGCCGACTCGAACAGGTAGTATGCCACGGGGAGGTGCTCGGCCTGGCCCCGCTCCAAGATACGCTGGAGGTGCGCGACACCCCTGACGACAAGATAGCCGATCCCGCCGCGCTTCTTGCGGTACACGCCGATGACGACGGGGGCGCCGAAGAGATCGTTCATGTACGCGGCTGGGTCGCCGCCGGACCTCCTTAGCTCAGCGACGCGGCCCACGTGTTCGGCCCCCGTCGAGAACATGTCCGTCAGTTGCTGTTGGGTGAAGGGCATATCTGTCAGCCTCTTTAGACCGGCGGCGCCGGCGAGGCCTGCTGATATAAACACATCCCCTTTCACGAAGCTTAGCGAGAAAATGGATTTATTTGCGATAAATTGTAGTGATCTTGTCAGTTCATAGTATTTGGTCAAATTTGAGCGATGCTTCTAAATATTCGTTCATTTTCGCGGGCGCACAGGGGGCACACAGACCGGTGGCGTGATCCCTTTTTAAGGCAACCTCCGGATTTGACTTAAACAGGCTTCACCCCGCCGGTGACCTCAGCCACGATGGAGTCCAGCGTCGAGAGCCTGGACGGCACGACGATCCGGGCCTCCGGATCCCCGGCGAGCGACAGGCCAAGCTGGCCGCCCCCGGGGGCGTAGATTACCACCGGGTCGAGCTCAGATACCCATGCCCCCAGCATCCGGATGACCTCCGCCGCGAGGGCGGCGACCAGGCGCGCCTTGACGACCTCGAAGTCCGCGGGCCGGGTGACCGGTGGCGTCGGGCGGTCCCAGTCGGGATGGATAACTACGGCCTGGGGCAGCGTGATCCGCACGGGCGTCTCGGGGTAGATCCGCATCGCCATACCTCTGCCTGGAACCGTGCCCTTCGGCATCTTGCTGAACTTGGCTCACTCCACAATCCGCATCATCCCCTCCCCTCAGCTTTAGGCCGACCAGACGGCGGGCAGGGCGGCCCCCGTCCGGATTCGAGCGCCCCGGACCGCCAGGCGCTCCAGCGCGAGTTCGGTGTGCCCGCCCCGCGGGGTCGGGGATCTCGCCTCGCCGTCTACGTGCTCTGGCACGTGCCGTGGCACGTGCCGGGCTTGCTTCTCCGAGGGGGCGGGCCGAGAATCCGTGGCATGCCCGACGACGAGTATCCACCCGAGTCTATCCGCGTCCTCGCCGGCTTGGAGCCCCCGGTCCAGGACCCGAATGACCCCCGAGTGCGCTGGTGCCGGGAGTTCCTGGAGGACCCCCGCGAGCCCCTCCTTCCGGTCACCTCGCCCCGGGTTCGGGCTGCCCTGGAGAGCATCATGCGCGACATCGGGTTCTCGGAGGACATGATCCGGGGGCGGTTCCCCACCGCCCCCGGCGAGCGTGTCGCCCGGCCGATCGGGCCCGACTACAGCCTCGACGACATCCCCGACGACCCGCGCGCGCCAGGCGGCGTGAACGGGGGATCCCGGAAACCTGCGGGCAAGCCGATCGAGTAGGTCGGCGGAGGGTGCGGGGCGGCTCATGGGCAGGCCTCCCCCGCGGGAGTGGTCGCCCCGCTCGAATCCGAGCGGTCCAGCGCCGAGAGGATCCCCGTCGCGAGGACGCCCATCAGAAGGACGGCCGAACCGGCCGAGCACACGAAGAGGGTGAGCTCGCCCATCAGGCCGGGTCCCTCTGAAGGAGCCCGTGGCTCTCCAAGACGACCGTGACCGCCCCGGCGATCTGGCGGTCGTTCAGGCCGTCCAGCCGGGCGCGGTCGAGGACCTGGCGAACGAGGCGGATGGGCGACGTCTGCCCGTTGAACTGCCCGAAGAGCACCCGCTCGACGTCGGGGCGCGCGTCGGCGGGCAGCTCGGCGAGCCCGTCGCTGACCAAGTCGTGAAGGGTCACGACCGGCCGCATCAGGTCGGTGACGCTGGCCTCGACGAACGCCTCGACCGCCTTCTCGTCGCCGCAGCGCGCATCGCGGACCGCCTCGCGGAATGCCGTCTGCGCGGCCTCCGGCATGCGGTAGAAGTCCCAAGCCGACCTGTGCTCCCAATACTTGTGCGCCATCACCCGCTCCCGCCATCGGCATCGCCAGGATAGCACTCTGAGCGATTCGGAACGGGACGGCGCGGTCGCCCATCGCCCAGGGAAAACCTAACCTTCTCTGGGACTTCCGATTGCGCACCGGGGCCGCCCCAGGCATGGTGGAGCCTCACCGGAAGGACGACCCCCGTGACCCTCGCTCGCTGCTTAAAACGGATAGCCCGCACCGCCTGAGCCCTGCTCGGCGCCCGTCTGCGCGTGCCCTCCGTTTCCAGCGAGCCTCCCCATGACATCCGACGACTTCCAGCGCCTTGCCCGGCGTGCTGCCCGGCAGGCTGCCTACAAGGAAAGTGAAGAGCATTTCCGGCGCGACATCGTCTACGCGTCGAACGGATTCCCCACGCTGGGGCAACTGTTCGCCGGAGCGATGCCGGCGGGCGGGACAGTGACGGAGGATGCCCGACGCTGGACGTCAGACCTCCTGAACTCGGCCATCGGCAAGCAGCTGTCAGATGCGCTCAAGGACGCCCTGGAGCTGCTCGGGAGCGAGCCGTGCCCCCGTTATGCCGAGGAAGTCGAGGCCCTCGCGCTGCAGGAAGGAAAGTTCAATCCGAACATCGCGCTGGAGGACCTGTGCGGCGAGATCGCCGACCGTGCAACGCTCTACGGCGCCATGCTGGCTAACCCTCAAGCGGCCGCCCGGGCCGTCGCGCTGCTGAGCGACACACTGCACAGCTACGCACACGTGGCGCAAAGCGATCCCGTCGCCGTGCGCGAGATCGCCGTCACGATGCTTCAGTGCGTGGCGCTCTGCCAGCGCGACCTCGTCCCGCCGATCGACCTTGAGCTAATCCCGTCCTGGCAGCTGACGCGATCGACCGCCCGCCGCGTCCTGGAGATGATCGCCAGCGTGGCCGCCCCGCCGGAGGAGCTGCTCCGTGCGGCCGATCCCCCTGACGATAAGTATGCGGATGCTCGTGTCATCCCGGACGACAGCCCTGTCCCGGGGTTCGTGGACGCGCGGCATCCCACGCGTGTCGTGCTGCCCACAGCTCTCGAATCGAAGAAGCCGGCCGGCGCCGCGCGGGCACTTGTCGGCCAGGCCCTTCCGCTGCATCGCATGCCAGACATCACCGTACTGGGCGAGCACCTCGTGGCGCGGCGGCCATGGCTCGCGACGCAGATCGCCCGCATTCTCGGTACGCTCGCTGGGCGGGACACCGTAGCCGTCCCGAACCTGCTCCTCGTCGGAGCGCCCGGAACGGGAAAGACCGAGCTTGCGCGGGACATCGCCGAAGGCCTGGGCGTGCCAACGGTCGTCTACGGATGCGCCGGGATCGCGGACTCCTCGATCTCGGGAACGTCGAAGCAGTGGTCTACGGCTCGGCTCAGCCTGTTCACGCAGCTCCTCGTCGATAACCAGTCCGGCGATGGCATCGTCATCCTCGACGAACTGGACAAGAGTGGAGCGACGGGTGGACACAATGGATCCCTCAGGGAGGCGATCGTCGCCGTGGGCGAACTATCGGCCCGCCGCCGCTTCTTCGATCTTGGGGTCGATGGGGTCGTCGACATCAGCGGTGTGTCGCTCGTTGCCACTGCCAACGACGTTGCAAGCCTTCGGGGCCCCCTGCTCGACCGTTTCGCGGTCGTCGAGATCCCCGGCCCCCGGCGGCAGGACCTCCCGATCGTCGCCAGAGGCATTATCGAAAAGATGAGGTCCGAGATGGGGGACGGCAGGTGGCTCGGCGACCTAGACGCAGCTGAGCTCGACAGCCTCTCGTCCTGGCGCGGCGGCTCGATCCGTCCCCTCCGCCGCGCCGTCGAGCATCTCGTCGCGCTTCGTTCAGACCGTCGCTTCGCGCACTGAGGAGGCCGCCATGGACATGCGTGCCCGCCGGGCCGCGCGCGAGCTGCGCAGCTACCTCGAACTCCTATACGGCAGCCAACCCGCGCTGCGCATCGTGCAGCACCCCACACCGGAGGGCCAGACCTTCATTCGTCTGTCCTGCACGGGACTGGAGCCGCCCATGCCGGGGGACACCGGGGACGACGGCCAGACGTACTCGGATGTGCCGCCTCATGCCTTCACGCGGCGGCACATGGACGTCGTTACGCAGATCGCTGAACGATACGTGGCCATCCGTTCAGACAGGTACCTCCCGGGGGGCGGCCTGGTCCCTGAGGACCATGGCGACATGTGCGACCGCATGTGGGCGGAGTACGGAGAGCTATTTCCATCCGGCACAGTAGAAGTTGGCGTACCATGGCAAGAGCTTGCCTGCGCCGGCGCATCTACCATGCGGTTTCACGGTGTCCTGAACGGCATCGTGACAACGCAGCTCAAGAGTAAGTTCGCCAGCCTACGCTGGTACATGAGCGGCAAGAACAACGTCGATACCGAAATGCTGGAGTTGATCCGTTCAGCTCTGGAGACGCTGTCCGTCGTCGTCTGCGAGCATTGCGGTGCGCCGGGCATTCACCGCCCGGGGGGATGGCACATCATCCTCTGCGACTCCTGCCACGAGGTACGCGAACAGGAGCGCAAGGCGGCCAAGGCCAAGAACAAGAAGGGTGGCTGATGTCTACTGGAACCTCACCCGCCGCTGTTGGTCGGTCCGCGACGGCGGCCGAGTCGTCGACCACGTCGCGGAAATTGCGCTCGTCGGCGTGAGGTTCCGGGCGAGCGAGGCCAGCCGCCTTCGCTGCCTCGGGACCGCGGTCCGAGACGTCCACGCCTGGGCCCGCGGGATCCCGCTCGCAGGCGTGCCGCGGCCGGCCGGGGCCATCCCTTTCACGTATCGTCTCGGCCAACCGGGATTCCGCATCCCGGACGACAGCATCCTCACCGCCGCGGCCGCCGCCTGGTTCGATCAGGACGGCCGGGCGTGGTGCCTCGCCCCCCGTTCGGAAGAACCTGTCATGCGTGCCGTCGCCCTCGCCATTGCCCTGGCCGCCCTCGCCGTCCCGGCGGCCGCCGACACGACATGGCTCCTGCCGCCGCCCGGGCTGTACTGCCCGAGCGCCGGAGAGAACGTCTTCGCGATCGTCGTTGGTGATGATCGGGGGCTGGGGATCGACGGGCTCGACTGCAAGGCTGTCCGGTTGCGACACGGGCGGGTGACGGCGGCCACGTGCTTCGCGAACGGCGGCTCGGAAGTGAGCCTGGACACCGACCTGCTCATCCTACCGAGCGGCGCGATGCTCCACGACTCGGTCCTCTTCCGGCGGCGTCAGGGGCCGCCCCCCTGCCCGACGAGGTGACCGCTAGTCCCTCTCACGAACCGATCCGATGATGGCGCCGAGGAGATCGTCATGCGCCCCCTGTCCCTTCGTGACCTCGTCCGGCGGCGGGCGGATGCCAGCCGCGACATCGACTTGCTGAGCTCGGGGTGGATTCCGGACGCGCGAACGCTCGCCGAGGCACCGTGCCTGTCCGACTACGTAGAGACCACGTACCCGGGCACGGACCTGCCGTGCCTCCACGGCTATGTCAGCGGGCATCCCCTGCTGCCCCCGGGTCCGGTCACGACCAGCCCGATCCTCGCCAGGGGGCCGGGATGGATCCGAACGGAGTCGCGGTGGTACGTCATCGGGGATCCACTCCGGATCCCCCCAGAGCCCGCGGCTCCGGACGCCCAGCCCAAGCCTGCCCCGGAGCATCATGACCTGCCCAACGGCGGGGTCACCACGCCCGACGGGTTCGTGGGCTTCTAGCCCTTGGCGGCCTCGCGGAGGCTGGCGGCATCGAGGGCAAAGGAAGCGAAGTACGCTTCGGTATCATTTTGCCGCATCGGTCGGCGGGGGCGGCGCGGGGCCGCCCCGGCGCAGATTTTCTAATGGGTCAGACGCCCGGGATGAGGGGCTGGCGGGTCGCCTGCGCGCCCCGGCAGAAGTGCTCGGCAAGCCCGGCTATTCCCGCAGACGTGAGGTGCGGATGGAACGCCGTGACGATACGGCCGTCCTCGCGCCGGACTTCCTTGGGGCACTGCCGGATCCATCCAGCCTTGGCGCCCGCCATCGTGGAGCGGAGCCGTTCACGCTTCCCGACGCCGATGCCACCGAGCTTCGAGAGGGTCTGGCGGACCCGGCGGACGTTCACGCCGCGGCGAATGAGCTCGGCCAGCGCCGAGGTGTCGTCCATGCCCTCGTCGACGATGACCCCGACGGCACGCTCGGCGAAGCGCCGGACGGCGTGGTCAGTGGCCCGGGCGCGGATCCCCCGGGGATTGCCGCGCTGGGGCTGGCTGACGAATGTGGGGGAGGCTGGGACGGACGTAGGGGCTGGCGGCACGGGGATCGCTCCTGTGCCCCGAGCGTCCCCCGACCGCGGTATTCGGATAGCCCGGGTTCCCCATGTCGTGGGGCTGTCGGTCCCGGCCGGGCAGCCTCAGCGGAGGTAGGTGCCCTTCTTCATCATGTGCGCCAGGTTGTCGTTGAGCTGCTGGCTCATGATCTCGGGCACGCGCGAGGCGGCATCGGAGCAGGCCTCGTCCCACGGCTTCTGCAAGATGGGCTTATACAGGGCCTTGTCGACAGCAAGGAACAGCACCCTGGGGTGGTCGACGTCCTTGAGCTTCCGGCCGATCCGGCGCAGGTCCCCGCCCCGGGTCTGGATGACCTGGTCCAGCGCCGAGTGCCCCCGATGGAGGACGTCCTGCTCGGTCACGGGCACCCGGGGCGGCCGGGCGATGTAGCCCTCATGGGCCTGCCCGTGGATCTTGATGGCCCCGTAGTAGACGCCCCACCGCCCCTGCGTGCCCGAGCGCTTCGGCGAACGGTCGGCCGAGACCTCGCGCGCCAACCGGGACAGGAATGCCCGGGGCACCCCGCCATCCTTCGTGGGGCGGACGCCCTGCGTCTTCGTGATGTTGTCCCACCACGGGATGAGGATCCGGTTCCGCGCGAGCCCGACGTCGCCGGGAAGGCGGATGTTCGGCTCCATGCCGAAGAGATACTTCAAATAGACCGACTGCTTGGCCTTCACGAAGAAGTGGGCGTAGACGTCCTCCGGGCTGCGCTCGCCCCTTTCCAGAGCGTTCAGCTCCGCCTTGCTCAGTCGCTTGTAGGCGACCGCGGATTCGGTCCACGGCGACCTGCGCTTCATGGTCGAGTGGAAGCGGTAGCGGATGTTGAGGACGGCCTGCCGGGCAACCTCGTCCACTGCCCAGCCCGCGGCACGCCTGTACTTGGCCATGCCCCGGTTCGGGTCGGTCATGCCGACCGTTCGGACGAACTCATCCCTCCAGCGGTCGATCGCCTCGCCGAGGTCGAGCGCGAGGTCGACGCCATCGAAGCCGTCGAGGTTGAAGCCGGAGGAGGATTGCTTGCGGCGTGCCATGCCGGGGAGGCTGCCACGGGGCCCGTGTCCCGGTCAGCGCCACGCAGGGGCCCGAAATAGATGAAGGCCTCCCCGGCGATCCGGAGATGCCTTCGAGATGTGCTGCATCTCGCCCGAACCCCAGGCGTCCCGACAATACCGCGTCGCCTAGGCTGCCACAAGCGCCAGGGAGCGGCGAGGCGTAGTCCAGCCCCCGGAGGCATCCGCGTAAGCCTCGGCCTCGCGAGAAAGGTCCAGCTGGGGCAGCGGGGCGGCCCTGGAAGGGGGCGCGAGGCGGCACTGACCCCGAGCGCCATCTCGCCGGGCAGACCGTCTGGCGGGCCCGACGATGGGCCTGGAGAGGTCCTGGAGAGCCGCCTGGGCAAGCACCGCATCGGCGGGGTCGACGCAGCCGGGATCCCCGACGAGGTCCCATGCCGCATCCCTGTGCCACTCCCACGTCCCGCTGGCCGTGGTCACGGTGGCGAACCAGTCCGACCAGCGCTGGACCACGACCTCTCCGGGAGCCGGCAGGGGCGCCAGTGAGGCGGGGCGGGCCTCACGCGAGGCAGAGCCCACAATATAGCGTGACGCGAACCCGACAGGCTCGACAGCCTCATCGATCCCGGTGGCGTTAGCCAGGACCTCGGACTGCGTCTCGGCCACGATGGAGGACCGCTCCAGAGCCTCGGCATCCCGGGCGGCCCTCAAGGTCTCGGCATCGATCGCGCCGTCGAGCCCGTAATCGGCGGAGGCGAGGCGCATGGCGAAGAGGACCGCCTCCTTGCCCAGGTCGTGGCAGGCGCAGATCTCGGCGAGGCTCATGCCGGCCGCTCGCTGCCCCATCGCGTACATGCCGATCGCGAGCCGTTGATCGGCCGAATCCGAGGCGCTCTCGATCCCGAGGCGACGTCGGCGTGCCGCTTGCCGCTCAGCCGGCGTCATGGCCTTGCCGCCGCCGGGGAACAGGGCGCGCAGACCGAAACGCTCCGCCTGCTCCACCTGGATGTCAAGAAGGTCGACGATCGTCGCGGCCTTGTGGTTGTACAGGATGGACTGCTCGACACCCTCGAACTCGTCGGTCTCGCCAGCCTCGTGGCGGCGCTGGCGCCGGTCGAGCGTCCCGAGGGCGCTGAGCGCCTCCTTCTCGGTCAGGCCCGCGAGAGGCGCGAGCTCGGCGGCCCAATCCTCACGCCGTCCGCCCCGGACGTGCGCGGTGGCGTTCGCGGTCAGGAACAGCCACAGCTCGCGCCTGCCCTGGGGCGGGCCGCCCATGCCGTCCCGCCACGCGTACAGGTCGCGCAGGATCCCGACCCACCGACCGGCCGGACCGGCATGGCGACGGGGACGCGCAGGAGCCGGATTGTCGTTGGCGGCCGCGGCGGTTTGGGCCTCGGCACGGGCCCTTCGGCGCTCCTCGATCTCGCGCCGGGACACGGGCAGGATGGCGTCGGCCAGGGCGTGGAACGAGTAGCGCGTCGCGTCCGCAAATGCGGCGGGCGCGATGAGCCGGGCCATAGTCCTGCTCTTCACGTTCATGCTCCCGACGAGCCGCACGACGCGGGCGCTGTCGCGGCAGACGCGGTCGAGACCGGCGTCGCGGAACAGGCGCCACATGGGCAGGCGCTTGGCCTCGATCGCATCGAGCTCGGGGTCGGCGTGCCTGCGCCGAACCTTGGGCATGCCGTTCGTGGCGAGGTCCGGCCCATGCAGGGCATCGTAGACTGCGCGCACACGCGCCCACGCGGCAGCCTTCACGCCGTCGCATGCCCACGTCCCCTGCAGGCCGCATCCCGAGGCGACCCAGATCGAGGGCAGCGGGATCCCGGCGGCGACCATCGCCTCGATCAGGAGGTCGCGCACGGCCTCGGGCGCCCATCCATAGAAGGGTTGGCTCTCGTTCTTCTGGTAGTCCCAGTCGAGAACGAGCGAGCCGACCGCCTTGAGGCACTCACCCGTGCGCCGGCGACCCCAGAAGCGGTTGAGGCTGCTGTACCGGTCCTCGGCGCCATGCTGCCTCAGGACGGCATCGGCCGGGTCGAGCGTCTCGCCCTCGAAGCGCTCGCCGTCGTCGTCGGCAACCTTCGTCCCGACCCAGGCGCGCCCGATCGACCCCTTGGGGTGCAGCCATGCGACATGGGCTGCCCGCAGGTGGGCTCGGGTGGCCTGGCAGGGTGTGGTGGAGGTCTGCGCGTCGGGCGTCATCATCTGGGGTCGGATCGAGTTGACGATGGGGCAGCACACCCATCGACGAAGCTACGGTACGCGCGTCGCTGGCCAACTCCAAACCGGGCATCCTGCGGCCGACTACCGAGCCTGCCCGCTCCTAAGAGGCGCACCGTGGCGGGGGGCCGCCCATCCCACGCATGGGCCATCGCGCGCGCGAATCGGACGCCTCGCATGACGGGCGCGCCGTGGCTTGGATCGGGACACGCCTCGCCCGGCACGGTCGCCCCCGTTGTCAGGGGAGACAGGGTCGAGGGCATGCGCGCGTGGAGTAGACGGCCGCCGTCGGCGGAGGGTGCCCCTGCCTCCGCGAGGGTAGCCTGCCCCCGGGGCACCCCCTCCCCCCGGGGGGGGCAGTCGGGTCACAACGTTTCCTGCCGATATGTAAGGAAGATGTCCCGTCAGGTTGTTGCCGAGTTCAAAAACGAACTGGTCTTCACCGCTCACTATTCCTCGGAATAGGATGGTTTCGGACCACTTGGCCGACGGCTACACCGTCAAGTGGGTCAGATCGACGTACGGGCGGAAAATGCTTGCGCGTAGTGATCGTCCGCGGTGACGATCTTGGAATGTCGTCGGCTCGCCCTGGTACACAATCGCTGCGTCGGCCAAATTCGGAGCGTCGATGACTGAGTTCGTCAGCGATCGGATGCGTATGCTTGCAAGGATCCGCCTCTGGTCTCCGAAATTAACGTCCATTTAAGCCCTAGCCTTGGCCTACCAAGAGCTACCACGGCCGATGCCGGTCTGGCAGCTTCGGACGTCGCTCGGTCCCCAGTGGGCTGCGTCGCCACCAAGATCCACCGGCGCCGCCGCCAGCGGGTCGCTGCTGTGCTCGGTCGCGGATCACGATCCCGGTCTGGTCCAGCCTGGCGTGCTCCACGAGATGACCCGAGGCTTCGTTGGCAGAGGCTCGGGGCGAGGAGGCACGGGGTTCGGCTTGCGGGGGCTCAGTGGCGCGATACCCATCAGCGTCTCCACCTTCTCCAAGGTGAACGACACCTCCGTAAAGCCAAGGCGCTCGACGGCCTTTTGTGCCTCAAGGAGGAGCTTCGGGGCATCCGGGTCGCCGGCTAGGTGCGCCTCCCGAGCCAGGAAGACGCGAGCATGGGCGCTCGGCATGGGCATGTGTGCTTTTCGGAAACCTTCCGCGGCCTCCAGGTAGAGCTGACGGCCCTTGGCCAGGTCCCCGGACCGGAAAGCCACCATTCCGTTGTTCGCCCCGGTCAGGTGCCTGAAGGCAGGGGACGCTTTTTTGGCGTCGATCTGGCGCAGGAGCTTGCTGGCCTCGGCCAGACGGTTCTGGGACGCCATGACGAAGGCACGGACGTTCAGCAGGATTGGCGAATCCGAGTTGCGTTGAAGGCCTCGGGCCGACAGCTCCTCCGCCTTCGGGAAATCCTCCGTGAAAGCGGCCGTGCTCGCGCCGAACTCGTAGGGCCGGAGCGAGAAGGGATCGACACGGGACCAAGCCTCGCAGGCGCACGGGACGTCGTCGAAGCGGGCCCTTCGATAGAGATGGAAGGCCTGGGCCTCGTGAGCCTCCGACACCGTGTCCAGTCGCTCGTGCGGGACGAGATCGACGCCGAGGTGCCGGGTCGCCCACTCACCCTGCGCCAGCGAGCTGCCGGTCGGGTCGACCATGCTCGTGCGGAACATGCGCCTGGATCGCTTCACTCCACCGCCGAGGAGGTCGGCCGTACCGATCGCGCCCGCGAGCTCGGTGATCTGGTGGGGGAACATTCCCCCGTCATCGACGAAGCGGACGCCTTGCTTGAAGAAGGTCGGATCCCGGTCGGCAAGCTCGGCCAAGGCGATCTCCGCGGCGAGCAGCCACGGGTCCCCCCGGGTCGCGGCACTCCTTCGCACGATGTCGTGCGCGCGCTCTGGGTCCCCCATGTGCAGGAACAGCCGCGACGCCGAACGCAGCACGTGCCGGTTGTCGGGTGAGAGCTGAAGGGCGACACGCATCGATCGCTCCGCCCGCTTGTCCCGCCCGGCAACCGTCTGGTGAAGTGCCAGCTCGACCCATGCCAGCGCGTCGTGCGGGTGCAGCCTCGTCAGGTCCCGCCACGCGGTGGCGTCGGTCGGCCGCGCATGCACCAGCTTGTCGGGCACCTCCTCGCCGTTGCGGCGGAGGAGTTCCGCCGCCTGGGCCCTGACGAGCGGCGCGGCGGTGCTGGCGGGGGCAATCAGCCGGCGCGCTGCGTTGAGGGCCTCTCCCTCCCGGCATTCGACGATCGCTATCTCGACGAGCTCGGATGCGGAGACGATGCTGGGAAACATTCGCCAACGTTCGAGACGTTGCACCATTTCGGGCGAGAGGTGGGGCGCCGGCTTCGGGGTCCCCCTTAGCCCGAGCTCGCGCGCGCGCAAGGTGAGCGCAAGGCTCCTCCACCGTGGGACGAGACGACGTTGCGTCGCGAGGGATTCCGGCGTCATGCGGCCCTCCCGGTACGCATGAGGATGCTGAGCCGCTTCGCAGCCAAGTCCATCCTCGAAACGTACCGTTCGAGCGAGAACTGGGTGGACTGGCCGAGGTGGTCGGGATGCCCCCGGCGCTGGAGGTCCGGGTCGCAGAACTCGCGCACCAGGCCGAGCACGTCGGCGCGGACGCGCTCGTCGATGAGCGGGCTCACATCCGCCAGGACTGCGGAAAAGGCGTTCCGCACGTATGGCAGGACCTGCTCGTAGGTCCCGCCCCAGGCGCGGGGATGATGCTGCGGATCCAGCTTCGAAAGGAGGAGGGGCGTGATGTTGACCCCGGAGAACAGGAAGGCGGCGAGGTTTCCCAGCATGTAGAGATCGCAACCGATCCGGCGGTTGGTGAACTCGGGGTGCACGAAGCCGAACAGCTGCTCGGGCGGGGCATACCCGCGGTCGCCGGCGATCTTGAAGTCGTCGTGGGCGGCCGGCTGGCCCTTCCGCGAGGACCGCCCGAAATCGGCGACCTTGAAGGAGGGGCCCGGATAGGCGAGCACGTTCGACGGCTTGCCGTCCTGATGGGCGATCATCTCCTTGTGGACCTGCCAGAGGCCGAGCGTGATGTCCTTGAGCGCATGCATGCACCACAGGGCGTCGCACGCGGTGCTGGTGTCCATCTGCACCCGGACGTCGCCCTCGGCCATCTCGAAGATGAGGTAGAAGACGCGTCCCTCCATGGGGCCCATGCCGGGCACCTGGACGTCGCCGTGGTCGAGGGCGATCACGACCTTCGAAAGCCTGCGCCCGCGGCAATGATCGAGGATGGCGCGCTCGTGGTTGTAGCAGGCGATGAGCTTCTGGATCTCGTTCGCCATGTCGACGTCCGGCTGAAGGGCCGGCGAGAAGTCGAACGCCTTCAGGAATCCGACGGCGGCGCCCTTCTCCGCGATGTAGCTCTGCGAGAACATCCCGCCGGTCGCGGCGGGACCGCGCTGGAGGTGCCTCGTCACCTTCCACCCGTTCTTCAGTTCGAGGCCGAGGAGCTTGTCGGCTGCCGACATGTCAGTGTCCCTTCGAGTGGCGGGTTGAAGGCCCGGGGCCCGTCATCCTGGTGACGAGATCCCGGCCGGCGGGTGTCAGCGTGAGCGCTCTCTTGCGCGGATCGGTCAGGGAGACGCCCTGGTCGATCAGCGGCTCCTTGGGGCCGGCGCCGGATGCAGACTGGTAGCGCCCAAGCAGCACGGCGACGAAGCGGCTGGCCGATTGCTGCGGAACGCCCATCCGCTCCGCCAGGTCGTTCACCGACAGGTTCGGCTCCGCCGCGATCGTCAGTAGCGCCAGGAGCTGCGGCAGCGACAGCTCGTCACCCGCGGCGGCGATGGCATCGCGCAGGTCCCTCAGTCGCTGCGTATCGTCGGCTTCAAACGGCGTGCCCACACCAACCTCTTGTTCTTACCCATTTTTGGGTGCATATCACCAAAACGAGTACGAACACAAGCGCGATGTCCATGATCCCGTGGCGTCGGGCGTCACGCAGAGGCGGTCACCCTATGAAGATCTTTGTCAGCTCACTCATCTCCGGCCTGGAGCCGATCCGCGACGCGGCCCGCTCCGCGATCGGCGATCTCGGCCACGGGGTCATTATGGCAGAGGATTTCGGCGCACGTCCGGCATCGCCGCAGGTCGCCTGCCTCGAAGGAATCCGCCACGCCGGCCTCGTCGTGCTGATCCTCGGCAAGTCCTACGGGGCGAAGCAGGAGTCCGGCCTCTCGGCCACGCATGAGGAATACAGGGAGGCGCGCCAGACCAGACCCGTGATCGCCTTTGTCCAAGAAGGCGTCGATCGGGACGATGACGAGGCCGCCTTCGTGGCAGAGGTTCAGGGTTGGAGCGGCGGTTTGTTCCGCGGCGGGTTCAGCGGGCCCGACGACCTGCGGGGCAAAATCGTCCGGGCCGTGCACCAGTACGAGATGTCCAAAGCCGCCGGGCCGGTCGACGAAGGAGCAATGCTCGATCGCGCGATTGGCATGTTGCCTAAGGATAGCCGAAGCCACTCGACCGGCCAGAAACGCCTGTCCATCTCGGTCGTCATGGGCCCGGAGCAGTCGATCCTGCGGCCGAGCCAGATCGAGGATCGCGACCTGGCGGAGCAGCTGCTGCAGTGGAGCCTCTTCGGCAGGACCCAGATCCTCGACCGAGGCAAGGGCATCGGGGATGTCGTCGAGGGCGGTGCGCTCGTGATCCGTCAGGAGCGCGATGCCGCCGTGACGATGATGCCGCAGGGGCACATGCTGTTGACGCTGCCGCTCCCGCGCTCGGACGATATGATGGGGGCGGTCATCGAGGAGGATGTCACCGACCTGGTGACGCGGATCCTCCGTTACGCGGTGGCGGTCCTGGACCGGATCGATCCGACCCAGCGTCTCACGCACGTCGTCCTGGCGGCCTCGATCGCCGACGCCCAGTACATGATCTGGCGCACCCGCAGCGAGGCGAACGCGAACAGAGGCTCCGTCAGCCACGGTTTCGGCCACAAGGAGCCGGGTCCGGTGACCCTGTCGCCGGCCCTGCGTACCCGGGCCGCCATCAAGCATGACGAGCGCGACCTAGTTGAGGATCTCGTGACGTTGCTCCGCCGGGAATACCGGACGAACACCAACTGACGTCGGCGTGTGGGGCCGCAGGGTCCCTTCCCTGGGCCCGCAGTGACATCCGGTGCGCGCTATGAGCGGAGCCGCCGGAGGCTACGGGGCCGTCGATCGGATCCCGGATCGCGGGATCCCATCCGATTGCCGTGCGAGGGTTCGGTAGACGGTGGGCCGCGAGACGGAGAACAGCTCGGCGAGGTCGGCGATCGCGTATTCTCCCGTGTCGTTCATCCGGCGCAGCTCTCGCTGCTGCTTCTCGGTGAGCTTGGGCTTCTTGCCCCTGAGTTTTCCCCGGGATCTGGCGATCGCCATCCCCTCGCGGGTGGGCAGGCGGATCAGGTCGCTCTCGAACTCGGCGAAGGTGGCCAGGATGTTGAAGAACATCTTCCCCAACGGATCGGCCGGATCGTAGACGCTCGCCCCCAAGGCCAGCTTGATCCCTCGCCCGGCGAGCGCGTCGGCGATGGCACGGGCGTCCGGAACCGAGCGGGCCAGCCGGTCGAGCTTGGGGACCACGAGGGTGTCGCCTGTCCGGGTGGCGGCCAGCGCCTGCGCCAGGCCCGGGCGATCCCTGTTCGTGCCGGTCAGCCCGTGGTCGGTGTAGACCCGTTCCGGTGCGACCCCGAGCCCTTCGAGGGCGGCGCGCTGGGCCGCCAGATCCTGCCGGTCGGTCGAGCATCGGGCATAGCCGATCAGAATCGTCATGGCGAGAAGTGTACGATTGGCCCCCCGCCACTGAAAGGATCAGCGTACGGGTCTTGTGAGACGGTCACCCGCTCGGGAGGCCCGTATCACCGGCGGCGGATCCCAGGCGTCTGTTGGACGATCCCGTTACGGACAGGCGTTCTGACCGGTAGTGGCCGTAAGCGGAATGGCTGCTTCAGAGGAGGTTTTCTGGGAAAGCAGACGGCCTCCTGAAACCCCGTCGCAGTCGTTCACGACCGACGCGGTAGCCCTTGAAAGCGGAGGTGACAGGGCTCTTGAGGCCACATGCTCGTGGTCGTTTGCGGAATTCCTGGCACAGGCAAGACGACCCCGGGGATGGCCCTCACGGTCTGGCGTCTCGCCGCCTCTGGAGGACAAGAGAGCGGCGCTCTTCAATCGCTGTGGCAGGTTTGAATGGTTAGGGTTCTCTGGGCGGGTGTCCGTTGGCCGATGCAGGCATAGGTCATCCATGGCCGGCGGGCGCGAGGCCAGCTACGTCGGCGTTCCGCCCGGACGCTAGGTGCCGATCATGTTCGACATGACGAAAGTGGTCGCTAACGCCCTGGGCGAACACCTCGCGCTCACGTACCAGCGCACCTTCGGCAGCCGAGAGCCGCGGTACGCCGAGATCATCGAGGCCTCCGCGCGGCTCATGATCGAGCGCATCGTCGGCAGCGACGCCCTCTACCACGACGGCGACCACACGACCCTCGTCACCCTCGTCGCCCAGGACATCCTGCGCGGCCGCTTCCTCCAGCGGGGCGTCACGCCCGAGGACTGGCTGCACATGATCGTGGCCGCCCTCTACCATGACATCGGATACGTGCGCGGCGTCTGCTCGGGCGACCGGGCGGACGCCTTCGTCATCGACGCCCAGGGCACGACCGTGAGCCTGCCGCGCGGCGCCTCGGACGCGGCGCTGGCGCCCCACCACATCGAGCGCTCGAAGCTGGTGGTGAAGGAACGCTTCGGCACGCACGACCTCGTCGATGCGGGACGGGTGATACGCGCCATCGAGCTGACCCGCTTCCCGGTCCCGCAGGACGACGAGCACCGAGAGACCGGCACGGAGGCAGGCCTGATGCGGGCCGCCGACCTGATCGGGCAGTTGGGCGACCCGCTCTACCCGCGCAAGCTGAACGCGCTCTTCCACGAGTTCGCCGAGGTCGGGCTCGACCGCCAACTGGGTTACGACAGCCCGGCCGACCTGGCTGAGCGCTACCCGGTCTTTTTCTGGGCGAAGGTCGAGCCGGTAATCGGCGATGCGACCCGCTTCCTGGACCTGACGGTCGAGGGGCGTGGATGGATGGCCAACCTCTACGCCCACGTGTTCGCGATGGAGCACGACCGCCGTCGAATGGGTCCGCATCCCGGCTGAAAGCAAGGAGGCCTGCCGTAGACTGCAATGCGCGCTTGTCTGGCAGCGGTCAGACCACACTCCGTCGCGGCGCGAACGTGTAACAAATACCGGGTAACGCTATGCGGCGCCCACTACCCCGACGGTCCATCTCCCTCAGGTTTCGTGCCGTGGACTAGCACGTCGAGCCGGTACTCGTCCGTCCTGTTCTGCCCGAAGACGCGCAGGAAGGCCCGTGTCTCTTCGATGAAGCGATCCGCCGCCTCGTCGCCAGTCAGCGGATAGTGGGTCTCCCCGGTCCAGTGAACCAGCACCACGTCCCCGCCCGGCCGGAGGCAGCCATGGACGCGCTTGGCCAAGCGCGCCACGTCGCCTGCGTCGAGGTAGTACACGACCTCCGAAAGCAGGATCAGGTCGAACGCGCCCTCCGGCCATTGGCCGGGCACCTGCGTGAGCTCGAATCGTACGTGCGACAGGTCCCTGCACCGTTCGCGGGCCCGCGCCAGAGCGCGTTCGGCCAGGTCAAGGCTGACGAGGGCATCGCAGCGTCGGGCGAGGGCCTCGGTCAGCACGCCGATGGAGCAGCCGACCTCCAGGGCAGAGGAGTAACGGTCCCGCGGCAGGGCATCGAGGGTCGCCGCGTACTTGGCTCGCTCGTAGTCGCTGGTCTCGAACTGCCAAGGATCCGGATCTGCGGCGTAGCGTTCGTCGAAGTAGCTCGACGGCAGGGAATGGGCGTGCCGGCTCATCGCGTTGACCTCAATTCGAACAGGTCGCCGGCGATGCCCCCGGCCCCGAGGATCTCGGCCGCCGCGGTGGCGAGCGCCCGGTCCGGTGCGGGCTGGCGCAGGTAGGTGGCGAGGTCGCGGGACAGCCGCTCCAGGGGATGCTCGCGCATGAAGCCCTGAAGGCCGACCGACCGCTGGGCGAGCTGCAGCACGTCGAGGCCGGCCTTCTCCACCGCCAGTCTCGCGAGGTTGACGAAGGCGACGATGCGGTCAGGCGCGAATTCGTCCTCGGCGACAAGACAGGCGGCACGCTCGACCCATCCCCGTGCGCCCTCCAGTGCGATGGCGCCTTCGCCGAGGCGGGCGAGCTGGTGCGGGTCGCCGCCGCGGCCGGTCGCGGCGAGATGCCCACGCCACGCGTCGAACACCGCCTCGATGCCGCCGAGCTGCACCGCCGCGAACCGCCACGCGCCGCCCGAGAAGACCGGCTGGCGATGGTAGTCGTCCCAACCGCCCAGGATCTCCTCCTCGGTGACGACTATATCCTCGAAGTCCACGGTGCCGGTCGCGGAGGCGCGCATGCCGTGCGCGCGCCAGCCAGTGAGGTCGGCGCGGCTGCCGGGCTCCAGCGGCACGACCAGCATCAAAGGCGAGGCGCCCGGCTCGTGCTTGACCGTCACCAGGGCGCGGGTGACGAAGCCGGCGCCCGACGCGAAGGTCTTCACGCCGCGGAGCCGGCGATCGTCCCCGAGCTTCAGGCAGTCGCCGGGCGGGTCGGTGTTCCAGACCCCGAACAGATGTCCGTCCCGCACATCCGCGAACAGGCGCGCGCGCTGCGTGGGCGTACCATACCGGGCGACGAGCTGGAGCGCGTTGACGTGCCCCTCGTAGATTCGGCCGAGCGCGAGGCTGCCGTACCCCACGAGCCGCAGCACCGTCGCGAACTCGGCCATGTCCGGTTCCTCGCCTAGGCCGAGGCCACCTTCATCGGAGGGAATGGGCGCGGTGAGCAGGCCGAGGCGAGCGAGGTCGGCGACGTCCTCAGCCGGGAAGCCGTCGTCGCGGTCCTGCCCGTCCGCGCGTGCCGCGGCCGCCGTCGCCACCTGCCTAGCGGCCGCGACCGCGTCGTAGGCCAGGTTAATCGGGATCCTCAGGTCCATCCGCCTTCCTCCCGTCAGGCCGCCGCGGCGGCGATCTCCTCGACCGTGCGTCCGGTCACGACCGAACGCGGTCGCTCCACCAGAATGTCCGGGTCGTCAGGTCCGCGGGCGGCCGCGTCGCGCGACTTGACCAGCAGCCAGGAAACATGCCGCTCGCGGGGCCGAGGTTTCATCCGCGTGAGACGCCAGCGGCCGGTCAACTTCTCGCCGTGCAGCGCGAAGGCGAGGGATCCGGACGCGAGTGCCGTCTCGGGATCGCCGTCCGGTGCCCAGGTGCCTTGGTCCCACAGCAGCACGACGCCGGCACCATAGTTGCCCGGCGCGATCACCCCCTCGTAATCGGCGTAGTCCAGGCCATGGTCCTCGACCTGGACGGCCAGGCGGCGCTCGCCCGCGACGAGGCTCGGGCCGCGCGTGACCGCCCAGCTCTTCAGGACGCCGCCGAGCTCCAGCCGGAAGTCGTAGTGCAGCCGGCGGGCGGCGTGCTTCTGCACGCGGTAGATCAAGGCACCGCCCTCAGGCATCGCCGGTCCGCTCGAAGGACGTCACGCCCAGGTCGCCCGCGGCGGTCCTTGCCCCCGTTGATCGGACCGAATGGCCGAGGCGTCGAGCGCCGCGCAGCAGGCAGGAGACCGCGTTCGCGAGGCGCGTGTGCCTCGCGAGTTCCCGCGGGCGAAGCGGGCGATAACCGAGCCGAGGGCTCGCGGCCTCGACCGCGGCGAGGATGGCGCCGAGCGTGGGCAAGCCGGCGATGATCCGCGCATCTTCGGCGCGGATGCCGAGCCACGGCGCCCAGAACGGGGTGCGGGCCAGCCGCCCGGTCGCTTGGAGCCGCCGGAGCCGTCGACGCCAGGCATACCGGAACACGGCCCGGGGCAGCGGCTCCAGGCGCGGGTCGCAGGGGCTCTCCGGCACCTCGCAGCGGAGCTTCATCGTGTCCGCCGCGCCGCCGGGCGCCCGGCCGTCGAGGCGGCCCGAGGTGACGACGAGGATGTCCGGGTCGTGACGCACCCGCGCGTCGCTCGACAGGAGCGAAGACACGAAGGCCTTGTCCTCGCCGACCGCCAGCGGCGGCATGCCCCCGACCTGTCGGTAGGTTTCGAGCCGGACCGCGAGCGTCGCCCCGGAGGTGGTCCAGTGCCGCGGCCAGGGATCGTGCGGCAGCGGGTCGATGAGGGCCTCGATCTCGATCAGCCGCGTCTCGTAGCCGCCTTCGAGGCGACCTCGCGCGTGCAGGGCGGCGGGCAGGCGCGCCGCGTCGGCCTCGTCGAGGGCGATCCGGCCGGCCACCGCATCGACCCCAGCCGCGACCGCGGCGAGGTTGCGGGCGACCCAGTCAGTCGGCACCCGGCTGTCCGCGTCCGTGGTGAGGATCAGGCCGTCGAAGGGCTCGCCCTCGTCCAACCAGTCGGCCGCTGCCTCCATCGCCTCACGCCGGGCCCATCCGGCGTTCGCTTCCGCATACTCGCGCTCGATCATACGGACGGGAATGCGCAGCGAAGGCAGCAGGCCTGCGACCACGTGTGCCGTCTCGTCGGTGCAGTTGTTGAGGAACAGCACCACGCCCAGCGCGCTTGCCCCGATGCCTCGCTGGGCGGCCAGCGCCTCCAGGCACGCGGCGATCCGCTCGGCCTCGTTCCGGACCGGGATGGCGACCACGCACCTGAGCGCGGGCGTCGGGTCCTGGCTCCCGAAAGCGTTCCCAGTCTCCATGTCACGACGGTCTCCGGCGGCCGCGTCAGGCTTGCTGGCGACCCGCAAAGCTAACCTGGGACAGGCGACTCCTTTCCTGGGGTTCAGTGCGACCAATACGACCGCGGTCCAGGGCAGCAGATGCAACCAGTCACGAGCCTTCTCGCCCTCAACTTCGCCCTGGCCGGTGCGCGCGAAGGCTTCGGGCCCTTCCTGGGCGTTTACCTGCAGCAGCGCGGCTTCGACCCGGCCGCGACCGGCTTCGCCATGGGCCTTGCCGGGCTCGCCGGCCTATTGGCGACGACGCCGGTCGGCGCGCTGATCGACCGTACGACGTACAAGCGTGCCGCCCTGGCCATGGCGGTGCTGGGCATCGCCGCGGGGGCGGTCGCCCTGGTCGCGACGGACAGCCTCTGGCTCATCGGTCTGTCGCAGTTGGTCATCGGTGTCGCCGACACCAGCATCGCGCCCTTGGTCGCGGCCGTGACGCTTGGCATCGTCGGGCAACAAGCCTACGGTCATCAGGTCTCCCGCAACGAGGCGTTCAACCACGCCGGCAACGCCGCCAACGCCGCCCTCTCCGGCGTGCTCGGCTACGCGCTCGGGCTCGGCTACGTGTCCATCGCCATCGTGGTCATGGCGGTCGCCTCGTGCGGCGTCCTGCTCGGCATCGACAAGGGCTGCATCGACCACGGCACGGCGCGCGGCGGCGAACAGGACGAGCGCTCGACGCTGCGCGTCCTGTTCGGGACTAAGCCGCTCCTGCTCCTGGCGGCCGCCGTGTTCGCCTACCAGACCGCGAACGGCGCCATGCTGCCGTTCCTCGCGCAGGCGCGCACAGCCTCGGGCGCCGACCCGAGCCTGACCACCGGCGTGATGACCGTCGTGTCCCAGGCCACGATGGTCGGCGCGGCGCTGCTGGCCGCGCGGGCTGCGCAGGGGCGTGGGCACGCCGGCGTGCTCTCCCTCGCCCTCGGGCTGGTCGTGGTCCGCGGCCTGCTAGCCGCGTTCGCGACATCCTGGTGGCTGGTCATCCCAGTCCAGGTCCTCGAAGGCCTGGCGATGGGGCTGGGCGGCGTCGCCATCCCGGCGCTCGTGGCCGAGATCATGGACGGCACCGGCCACGCCAATGCCGGGCTCGGCGGCGTCATGACCGCCTACGGCGCGGGCGCGACGGTAAGCCCGTTGCTGGCCGGCGTCGTCGCCCAATACCTCGGCTTCGCGGCATCGTTCGTCGTCCTGGCCGCCGTCGCCGCCGCCGGCTTGGCGGTGTGGATGGTCGGTCGCCGCGCGCTGGGCATGCACGGTCCGGCAGGTCAGACTGGCCGGGCGTCCGCCGAGCCGGCGTGACGGCTGGGATCTGGCGGCATGGATGCGCGGACCGGAGCGACGAGGTCGTGGGCGCGCGTTATGACGGGCTCCTTCCCGGCCTTCGTGCTGCTGCAGGGCTCGCTCTACGCTGCCTACGGCACCGAGTCCCCGTTCCTGCCGAGCTTCCTCGGCGAGCGCGGCCTGACCTCCGGTGAGATCGGCGTCGCGCTCGCGGCGGGTACGCTGATGCGCCTCGCCGCGGGCCCAGTGGCCGGGTACCTCGCCGACCGCTACGACGCCATGCGGGCCGTGCTCGGCGTCGCGGCCGCCGCCTCAGGGCTGATCGCCTTCGCCTACCTCGTCGGGTACGGCTTCTGGCCGCTGTTGGGAGTGAGCGTGCTGCACGCCAGCGCCATCGCCGCCCTGGCGCCGCTCGCCGACGCGCTCGCGCTCGGCGCCGCGGAGCGGGAGGGCACCTTCTCGTACGGCTGGGTCCGGGGCGCGGGCTCGGCGGCCTTCGTGCTCGGGACCCTGGTCTCGGGCCTGCTCGTCGCCCGGGCCGGCTTGGCGAGCATCATCGTGTCAAGCGGCCTCCTGTTCCTCGTCATGGCCGTCGCGACGGCTCGCGTCCCACCCGCCCCGGCGCGGGTCGGGCTGCCGAGCCTCGGCCTCGGCGGCCTCGGCGAGCTCTTGGCCCTCAAGCCGTTCCGGCGGATGCTCGTGGTGGCGGCGCTCGTGATCGGCAGCCACGCCCTGAACGACGGCTTCGCGGTGATCCGCTGGCGCGAGGCCGGGATCGGCCCGAGCGCGATCAGCCTGCTCTGGTCCGAGGCGGTCACGTCCGAGGTCCTCGTCTTCGTGCTTGCCGGCCCCTGGCTGCTGGCGCGCCTTGGGACGGCCCGGGTCGCGATGCTGGCCGCCGGCCTCGGCGTGGTGCGCTGGGCGGCCATGGCCTCGACGGCCGCGGTGCCGGTGCTCGCGGCCATCCAGCCGCTGCACGGGTTCACCTTCGCGCTTCTGCACCTCGCCGCCATGCAACTTATCGCCAGGGTCGTGCCGGAGCGCCTCTCGGCCAGCGCGCAGACGCTCTACGGCACGTTGGGCCTGGGCGTAGCCTCGGCGGTCCTAACCGCGGCGGGCGGCCTCCTCTACGGCGCGTTCGGCGCCGGAGCGTTCTGGGGCATGGCCGCGCTGTGCGCGCTGGCGCTGCCGCTCGCGGCGGGATTGGATGGCGCGATCCCTGGGCACCCGGAGGCCTGACGAACGCGATCCGGGCGCTAGCTGTCCGGGTGCGCATCCCTGCGCGGCCGGAGACCCGTGCCATGTTCATGAAGATCGACAAGCTCCTGACGGAGTTGCCGGAGCCCAAGAAGCCCGAGCCGAACGCCGCCGCCGCCCTGCAGGAGCTGCTCGGCGGCAAGTACGGCGAGATGTCGACGCTCGGAAACTACATGTTCCAGAGCTTCAACTTTCGCAACAAGGAGAAGCTGCGCCCCTTCTACAGCCTGGTGTCGAGCATCTTCGCCGAGGAGATCGGTCACGTCGAGCTCGTCTCGACCGGCATCGCGATGCTGAACAACGGTCCGGGCAACCCCAAGAAGGACGTCGACATCTCCAAGGCGCCGTTCGCCGAGATGCAGGACATCCGGCTCGCCGGCAGCTTCCTATCGAACGGCGGCGGCGCCATGCCGATGAACTCGAACGCCGCGTCCTGGAACATGGACATGGTCACGACCACCGGGAACCTGATCATCGACCTATTGCACAACTTCCACCTGGAATGCGGCGCGCGCATCCACAAGCTGCGGGTCTACGAAACCATGACCGAACCGACCGGTCGCGAGGTCTGCGGCTACCTGCTGGTGCGCGGCTCGCTGCACGCCCACGCCTACGCCCTGGCGCTGAAGAAGCTCACCGGCGTGGCCATCGAGCAGATGCTGCCGACCCCCAACATCGACCTTTCGCGCATCCCCGAGTGTCAGAAGTACCTCGATGAGGGCAAGCACCGGCGCCTCTACACCTTCAGTGAGTCGGACTACAAGGAAGCGGCCGGCGTCTGGTCGAACGACGAGGTGGCGCTACCCGGCGACCCGCCCGGCAACCTCGAAGTCGTTGACGGCGCGCCCGAGGGCGGCAAGATCCCGGAGCTCGACGGCAACTACGGGGCGTTCGCGCCGGACTACGCGCCGGAGGAGATCTTCGAGATCGCCAGCAAGCTCTACAAGAAGGGCCGCTGAGGTCATCCCGCTCGGTGCCGGCGTGAACCTGGTCGGCACCCGGCCGAAGTTTTCCCCGTGACACAAACGCCGCGAGGGCACCTTAGGGCGCCATCCACGGTTGTGCCTCCGTTGAGGTTCCCGGAGGCACAGCCGTCCTGGACGCAGGTTCGCCGTGCCAACACGGCGTCCAGGGGGGTCGGGTGTCGCGTCGAGATGAAAACGGACCGGACCAAGTCGACCTGCGGCTTCTCAAGGCTGCGGTCGAGGCGGCCGGCGAGGCCATCCTCATCACCTCTGCCGACCTCGACGAGCCTGGCCCGAGCATCCTCTATGCCAATCCCGCCTTCACCCGCCTCAGCGGATACGCCACGCACGAGGTTACCGGACGCAGTCCGCGCTTCCTGCAGGGGTCGGGGACCGACCGCGCCACGCTCGACCGGACGCGCGCCGCGCTGTCGGCCGGAGAAGCCTTCCAGGGCGAAACGCTCAATTACCGCAAGGATGGATCAGCATACTGGGTCGAGTGGCTGATCACGCCGGTCAAGAACGCCGACGGCCACATCACCCACTGGGTCTCGGCCCAGCGCGACGTCACCGAGCGCCGCGCCTACGAGGACCGGCAGGCGCTGATGGTGCGTGAGCTCCACCATCGGGTGAAGAACACGCTGGCCACGGTCCAGGCCGTCCTGAACGCGACCGTGCGCTCGTCACTCACGATGCCGGAGTTCACCCGCGCCTTCACCGGTCGGATTGTCTCGCTCGCAAGGACGCACGCGCTGATCACCGAGGACCAGGGGCAGGTTGCATCGTTCGAAGGGCTGCTCCGGGCCGAGCTCGACCCCTACAACGAGAACGGCCGCATAATGCTGCGTGGACCGCGGGTGCGGCTCCCCTCCGAACTAGCCGTGCCGGTCAGCATGGCCTTGCACGAGCTAACCACGAACGCGCTTCGCCACGGGGCGCTGGCGCACCCGGACGGCCGGGTCTCGGTGACGTGGACCGTCGAGGAAGGCGAGACGCGGCCGTGTCTGTCCTGGACCTGGGACGAGCACGACGGTCCTCCTCCCACGCTGCCAACCCGCGAGGGATTCGGCTCGCGCCTCCTCAACAAGATCTTGGTCGCGCAGACGGCGGCTCAGGTCGATGTGGCTTTCGATGCCGATGGCTTGCGGGTCAACGTCCGCGTCCCGCTCGAACACGTCTAGCGGTCCTGCGCGAACTCGACTGTGATGGGCGTTCGACGAAAAACGATTTGTTCTCCATCGCTGCTAATCCATGCTAATTTTCGACCACGACGGGTTTTCGTCGGTGGAGCGACTCCGATGTTTACCGCGTCCGAGCACCCGCTGTCGCCACTGCTGAAAAAGCTCGGAAGCCTCACCCGCCTCTCCGACCGAGACGAGCAAGCCATCCTGCACCTGCCGGCGTCGCCGCGGGTGTTCGCGGCAGGCCAGGACCTTGTGGGCGAGGGTGACCGACCCACCCGATGCTGGCTGATCGTCGAGGGCTGGGTGCAGCGCTACAAGGTACTTGACGAAGGCAAGCGCCAGATCTCCGCGTTCCACGTGGCCGGCGACATGCCGGACCTTCAGGGCCTGCACCTCTCGGTCATGGACCACAACTTGGGCGCGCTCACCAGGGTCACGGCCCTCTCCGTGCCGCACGAGGCGCTGCGCGAGCTCCTGCTGCGCATCCCCGAACTCAACGCCCCGTTCTGGCGCGACACCCTGGTGGACGCCGCCATCTTCCGCGAGTGGGTGGCCAACGTCGGGCGCCGACCGGCCTATCAGCGGCTCGCGCACCTGTTCTGCGAGCTGTACTTGAAACAGGTCGCGGTCGGCTTGGCCCGGGACGGCCGCTGCCCGATGCCGGTCACGCAAGTCGACCTCGCCGATGCGACCGGCCTGACCAGCGTCCACGTGAACCGCACGTTGCGCGAGCTTAGGCGCGATGGGTTGATCGAGCTCAGGGGCAAGCGGCTGGAGATCCCGGACTGGCCGCGGCTCGTGGCGGCGGCCAGCTTCAATCCCGCCTACCTGCATCTCGCCAGCCGCCCGACGGCCTGAATCACGGACGCAATCCAAGTTGTTGTGTCGTCTGGTGAGGCGGGGCAGCATTGGGCATCGCTCACCGGATGACCGGGCGTGGGCGGCTGAGAGACGCGCCGTGCTCCCGCCTGGATGAGCGCGGAGCGTTCGGTGCCTCGATACTATTTCGATACCTGCGACGGCGATGACGCGATTTCGGACGACGAAGGCATCGACTTGCCGGACGCGGAGTCCGCACGCCGCGCCGCGATAGGCGTCCTCCCCGACATGGCGCGCGACAAGCTCCCGGACGGTGACCGGCGCATCTTCGCGGTCAGCGTGCGCGACGCGGACGGATCGGTCGTCTACTCCGCCACGCTCGCCCTGACCGGCGAATGGCAGGTCCAGAGCGCGGGTTCGTAGGCCGGATCGGCCGGAACGCCGGATGGGCGCAACCATCCACCGCACGGATGCGAGCTTGGCGGACGCTCACGCCTCGACGACGCGGAGCGCTCGTCCGTTCGCCTGCTCACGAAGCCTGGCCGGCGCGCATCGCGTCCGGTTCCGCCCGTTCGCCTTGGCCTCGTACAGCGCCGCGTCGGCCCGGCCGTAGAGGTCGTGCACTTGGTGGATGCCCGAGGCCAAGCCGATGCTGACCGTCACGGTACCCGGCTCGATGCCGGCCGAGCCGACCGCCAGCCCGGACACCTGGGCGTGCACCTCATCGGCGACCCGCAGGGCGCCGGCCTCGTCGGTGCCGGGTAGGATCAGCGCGAACTCCTCGCCGCCGACCCGGCAGGCGAGATCACCGGGTCGGTGCACGCTCGCGGACAGGCAGGCGGCGAGACCCTTGAGCACCTCGTCGCCGACCGCGTGGCCGTAGCGGTCGTTGAAACGCTTGAAGTGGTCGGCATCGACGACGAGCAGCGACAACGGATTGCCGGTGCGACGTGCGTCCGCGCCGGCATCTGCCAGGGCAGCCTCGAACCGGCGCCGGTTCGCCAACCCGGTCAGGGGATCGGTCCGAGAGAGCCGGGCCATCTCGGCATGCATCTCCGCGCGTCGCCGGAGCTCCCGCCCGAACAACAGCGACAGGGCGACAGTCAGGCCGCATAGGACCAGCACGACCGTGGCGATGACGAGCGCCTTCGCCCGCCATTCCGCCTCGATCTCGCGCGTCGACCGGGCGACGTTGAGGACGAGCGGCAGGTCGCCGACCTCGGTGAAGGCGTAGTGCCGCTCGATGCCGTCGCGGACCGACGTGCCGACGAACGTGCCGCCGCGCTCCCGCACGAACCGCTCGAAGTTCGGGGTGCCGGCGAGGTTCGTGCCGATGTCCGCGTCGGCGTAGGGATGGCGCACGATGCGCGTGCCGTCGCGCAGGTAGAGATTGATCGCGCCGTCGCGCCCGAGGCCGATTTGGTCGAAGAGGCGTGCGAAGTAGGACAGCTTCAGGCTGCCCAGAACCACCCCGCCGAACGAGCCGTCCGGCTTGTCGATGCGGCGGCTCAGCACGACAATGGGCGCGCCGAGCAGGCGCGAAACGACCGGCTTGCTGATGAGGAGCCCGAGATGGGCATGGGCTTTGTGAGCCTGGAAGTAGTCGCGGTCGGCGTTGTTGACCTTCCGGGCCGGCAGCGAGGAGGCGTCGAGGATGCTATCGCCGTTCTCGTCGAGAACCAGCATGACGCCGAGGTCCTTGGCGCTGGCGGCGCGGTCGAACAGGATCATCTGGCGCGCCCGCGGGCTCGCCGCCGCGGTCTCAGGGGCGCGCAGGTTATCGACCACCGCTTGCAGGGACAGGTCGATGATCTCGACGTTGCGGGCGATGTCGCGCTCGATCACCTGGAGCAGGTTCTGGGATGTCTGCTCGGCATTCCGCCAAGCGTCACGGCGCAGATCGAGCAGCATCAGGCCGGACACGACCAGCATGCCAGCGGGCGCAAGCACGCCGAGCACCCCCAACACAACCCAGGTGCGGCCAGACCGGAGGACATGCGACAGGCTGCGCAGCAGGATCATCAGCCCGCTCCCTCCATTAGTTCTATCCTTGAGGGACTTCTACCGCTTTCAAACCTTAGGAATGGCTCCCGGACGCGTCGTCACTGGGCATTGAACATGGTCGTGGCTAACGCCCGGTTGAGAGCATGGCCTAAGATCCGATGGGCTGGGCGTAGGCGCACCCGAGGCGAGGCCGATGTCACCCGGGAACCCTGTCGGTCTCCGGGTGAGGTCTCAAGAGTCCCGCTTCGGTCGAAGGGCGACGATGTTTCCCGTCTCGACAGAGTGATTGGCCCCAATCACCTCGGCGACCTTGAGGGCGAGCTGCTCGCGCTTGAACGGCTTGCCGATCAGGTGAACGCCATCGTCGAGCCGGCCGTGATGGACGATGGAATTCTCGGTGTAGCCGGACATGAAGAGCACCCTCACCTCCGGCCGGACCGCCTGGACGCGTTCCGACAATTCACGGCCCCTGACCTTCCCGGGCAGCACCACGTCGGTCAGCAGCAGGTCGACGGCCGCGGCGTTCGCCCCGAAGACGCGCAGGGCCTCCTCGCCGTCGGCAGCGTCCAGCACGCGGTAGCCGAGGTCGGCGAGGATCGCACAGGCGATCTCGCGCACCGCCGCCTCGTCCTCGACCACCAGGATGGTGGCCGAGCCGCGAGGAAGCTCGACCGGCGCCGCAGTCCGTCCACCGACCGCGGCGAGCTGGCCGATTGCCCGGGGCAGGTAGATCTTCACCGTCGTGCCATGACCAGGCTCCGAGTAGATCTTCACATGGCCGCCGGACTGCTTGACGAAGCCGAACACCATCGCGAGGCCGAGCCCGGTGCCCTTGCCGTCGGGCTTGGTCGTGAAGAACGGCTCGAATACCCGGGCGGCGACCTCCGGCGTCATGCCGTGGCCGGTGTCGGACACCGCCACCATGGCGTAGTCGCCCGGAACCACCTCGGCGTGGTGGCGGGCGTATTCGCGGTCCAGAACCTTGTTGCCGAGCTCGATGGTGAGGCGTCCGCCGCCCGGCATGGCGTCGCGTGCGTTCAGCGCAAGGTTGAGCACCGCGCTCTCAAGCTGCGCCGGATCGGCCATGGCCGGCCACAGCCCGGCGCTCTCGACGTAACGCACCTCGATGTGCTCGCCGAGCGTCCGCCGGAGCAGCGGCACGAGGTCCGGCATCGTCGCGGCGAGATCGATGGCGGCCGGTGCCAGGGGCTGCTTGCGCGCGAAGGCGAGAAGCTGGCCCGTGAGCGTCGCGCCGCGCTGGGCGGCCCATGCGGCGCGCTCGATGCGGGTCTGCAGCTTGGCGTCGCCGTCGAGCTTCGCCCGGACGAACTCCAGGTTCCCGAGGATGACCTGCAGGAGGTTGTTGAAGTCGTGCGCGATGCCGCCGGTGAGTTGCCCGATGGCCTGCATCTTCTGCGCCTCGCGCAGCACCCCCTCGGCCTGGGCGCGTTTGGTCATGTCGGAGATGGTCAGGACGAACCCACCATCCGGCATCGGCGTGCGGCGCAGCTCCAGGTGATGGCCGTCGGCGCGGGAGCGCTCGTACACGACCGCCTCGCGCGGGCCGGTGCCGCCATGGCTGACCTGGTCCCAGGTCTCCAGCACCGGCCGCCCTGTCTCCGCCGTGTGCTCGGCGAGGGCGGCGTACGACGTGCCCGGCCGGATCATGGCCCTGCGCAGGTCGAGCAGCACCTGGAAGCATTCGTTCCAGTTCGTCAGTGCCCGGTCCGGACCGAACACCGCGACGCCCTGGCTGAGGCTGTCCAGTGTCGTGCTCAAGCGCAATGCCAGGGTGCGCTGCTCGGCCTCGGTCCGGTAGGACCGCGACCAGGCCTGGTTGAGGAGGCGGGCCGCCCAGAGCAGCGCCAGGACGGCGAGGAGCGAGCCACCCAGGGTCGTCCAGCGCACCCAGGCGGCGCGGGCGTCGTTCTCGCCCAGGCGTCGGGCGAGCAGCGCCTCCTCATCGGCCAGCATGGCCGCGAGCGAGGTCTCGGCCTCCTTCATGTAACCGCGGCCGACGTCCGTGTTGACTAGGCGCCCGGCGGCCTCGACGCCGACGTCGCGGCGCAGCTGCACCGTTTGCGCGAGCTCCTCCAGCTTGTGCTGGATCACCGGGGCAAGGGCGCGCAGGCGCTCCTGCTGGGCGGGGTTGTCGGCGGTGAGCTTCTGGAGCTCGCCCTGGAGCACCCCGAGGCGGTCACGGGCGGAGTCGTAAGGGGCGAGGTAGTCGTCCTTGCCGGTGATGACGTAGCCGCGCTGCCCGGTCTCGGCATCACGCAACGCGATTGCGAGATCCTTCATCGTTCCCAGAACGCGGTAGCTGTGCTGAGACCATTCCCGGGCCTCGCGCGAGGCGTTGAGGCGCTCCCAGGTCACAATCCCGACCAGGGCGAGGATGGCGAGCAGCACCCCGAAGACGAGGAGGTTCGCGCGCGCGACGATGCGCTTCGACATGGATCTGGGTCCGCCGCCCGCGCCGTAGCCCGGGGTGGGCCGCGCCGCCGCGGAGCTTGCTCGAACGCCAAGGACTTGGAGTCGCGTGCGCGCTTGCAGGTACTGTCTAGCACGATGGCCGACGATTGCGTGCGTTTTGCGGAAGCGTCGCCGTTGCGACCGGACTAGATCCTCGTCTCCCCCGTTCCCGCCGGGATGACGTTTCGCAACTATGGGACCAGGGAGTCCAGGGGCCTCAGGCGCTCTCGCCACCTAGCACGAGCCGCAACGACCGGGCGAGCTCGTCGCGGCGGTAGGGCTTGTTCAGCACCGGTAATACGCCGCGCCCGATCACCTGCCCCTCGTCGAGGTTCGCCACGTAGCCCGAAGTGAGCAGGACCTTGATGCCGGGCCGCAGGCTCTGCGCCTCGACGGCCAGTTGCGAGCCGTTCATGCCCCCCGGCATCACCACGTCGGAGAACAGGATGTCGATGCGCTCAACGCCCCGGAGATGCTCCAGGGCCTCGGCGGCGTTGCGGGCGACGATGACCCGGTAGCGCAGCTCCTCCAGGCTTTCCACAGCCATGCCGAGCACCTGCTCGTCGTCCTCAACAAGCAAAACCGTCTCGCCCTCGCCGGCGCGGCGCAGGGGGATCGAACTCGCCGCACCGACAGCGGCCTCCTCGTCAGCCGGGTCGGTCGAGCGCGGGAAGTACAGGCTGACCGTCGTGCCCTGGCCGACCTCCGACTCGATCTGCGCGAACCCCCCAGCGCTGCGGGTGAAGCCGTAGACCTGGCTCAAGCCGAGCCCGGTCCCCCTGCCGACCTCCTTCGTGGTGAAGAACGGCTCGAACACCCGCTGGAGCTTATCCGGCGGGATTCCGGTGCCGGTATCCGACACAGAGATGACGACGTAGGCCCCGGGCGCCACCCCCCTATCGGCGACTGCGGCGGTCCCGAGGTGGACGTTGCGGCTCGTCACGGCGATGCGCGCATGGCGATCCTGGCCTTCCATCGCGTCCCGTGCGTTCACGACGAGGTTCAGCACCGCTGCCTCGAACTGCGCCGGGTCGATCCGGATCGGGTCGAGCGCAGGGTCGAGATCGAAGGTGAGCTCCACCGTCCCCGTCGCCGCCCGCTCGGCCAAGGGCCGGAAGTCCAGGAGCAGGCGGTTCGGGTTGAGCGTCTGCGGCCGCAGCATCTGCCGGCGGGAGAAGGCGAGGAGCTGCTGGGTCAGTTGCTCGCCGCGCCGGGCCGCGCCCATCGCCGCCTCGGCCAGGCGCTTGACGCGGTCGAGCTGCTCGGGCCGGCGCAGGATCATGTCGAGGCCGCCGACGATGACGGTGAGCAGGTTGTTGAAGTCGTGCGCCACGCCGCCGGTCAACTGTCCGATGGCTTCCATCTTCTGGGCTTGGCGCAGAGCCTCCTCGGTGATGCGCTGGTCGGTGCGGTCCATCAGGATGCCGGCGATGCGCAGCGCCGCACCGGCTTCGTCGCGCTTGACCTGCCCGCGCATGGCAACCCAGCGGACGGTCCCATCCGCGCGCCGGACGCGGCATTCCAGGTCGAGCCTGCCCGTCTCGGCGACCGCGGCGAAGGCCGCCTCGACGGCATCGCGGTCCTCGTCGACGACGTGGGCGAGGAAGCTGTCCCGGTCCCAGCCGGGTGCGCCCGCTTCGTAGCCGAAGATGGCGTCGAAGCGGGGCGAGCGGCGGGACGTGCCCGTGACGTAGTCCACGTCCCAGGACGCCATGCCGGCGGCATCGAGGGCGAAGGCCAGCGTCTCTCGCGCGGTTTCCACTTCCTGCGTCCGCTCGACGACGCGCCGCTCCAAGTCCTCATTGGCGTCCCGGAGCTGCTCCTGCGCGCGCTCGCGCTCCAGCAGGTGCTCGCGAGCCTGGTACTGGCGACGCCGGGCCCTCAGGGCCGAGGCCGCCGCGCTGGCCAGCGTCTCGGCGTTCACCGGGCGCTCCAGCAGGATCACGTTGCCGAGCCTTCCGAGCAGGTTCGCCGCGCGCTCGGGCCGGCGACCCACCTGGCGGGTGGCGAGGACGATGAAGGGGAAGTCCGACCAGGGCGGCTGCGCGTCGAGCCAGGCGAACAGGTCGTCCGGCCGTCCGTCGGCGAGCGCCTCCTCCGTGACCAGCGCGGCACCCGCGCCGGCCTGGAGGCAGGCGAGCCAACCCACCATGTCCGGGCAGGCCTCGGCGCGCGTGCCCGCCCGGTCCAGCACCTGCCCCACGACCTGGGCGTCGCGCCCGCGGGGCGACAGGATCAGGACGCGTTCCTCGTCCGCGACGGGGACGCTCACGCCTTGCCGCCTTCGGACGCGCCTGACAGCATCGCGACCCGCCCGTGATAGGCCGGCAAGCCCGTGAGCACGCCCTCGAAGTCGTCGAGCGCCTCGCCGACCTGCAACCCACCCTGGGACAGTTTCAGCTCGCGGATGGTGCGCTCGTGCGCGTTCACCCGGCTCTTCACCACTGATAGGGCGGTGCGGACCTGGCCCTTCGCCTCGAAGAACCGGAACAGCAGGATGCAGTCGCTGAGATAGCTCAGGTCGACGTCGCTGCGCACGTCGCCGACGATGCCGTGCTGGCCCAGTACCAGGAGCGTGGTGACGCCTTGCTGGTTCAGGTAACTCAGGAGCTCGTGCATCTGCAGGATGAGGTACTCCTCGCCCGGCATGGCATGCAGGTAGGCGTTCAGGCTGTCGACTCCCACGAAGGTCGAGCCACGCTCCTCCACCGCAGCCCGGACCTTCGAGGCGAACTCCCCTGGAGAGAGCTCGGCGGGATCGACCTGCGTGACGGTCAGCCGCCCGGCCGCGATGTGCGGGGCCAGATCCATACCGAGCGTCGCGGCCCGGACCAGCATGGTCGCGAGCCCCTCGTCGAACAGGTAGTAGGTCGCCGTCTCGCCGCGCTCCAGGGCCGCCAGCATGCAACGGATCGCGGTCGTCGTCTTGCCGACGCCGGAGGGTCCGAGCAGCAGCGTGTTGGTGCCCGGCACGAGCCCTCCGCCCAGCAGCAGGTCGAGCTCGGCCGAACCGGTCGACGTGCCCCGGGGATCGAAGCTGGCGTGGTGCTCGGCCGCGATCAGGCGCGGGAACGCCTGGATGCCGCCGGTCTCCAGCACGAAGTCGTGGTAACCGCCGCGGAACTTGATGCCGCGCATCTTGACGATGCGGAGCCGCCGCCGCTCGGCGCCGTACTCGCGCGGTGCCTGGTCCAGCGACACCACCCCGTGAGCGATGCTGTGGAGTTGCACGTCCCCCGTCTCGGAGGTCTTGTCGTCGAGCATCAGCACGGTGCAGGCGCGCTTGGCGAAGAAGCGCTTGAGGGCCAGGATCTGGCGCCTGTACCGCAGCGGGTTCTGGGCCAGCAGGCGGAGTTCCGAGAGGCTGTCGAACACGACCCGGTCGGGCTTCGTCCGGTCGACCAGCGCGATGACCTCCTTCACCGTCTCCCCCAGTTCGATATCGGAGGGGTGCAGGATCGACTGCTCGCTGTCGGGGTCCAGGCCCATCTCGTCGACCAGCTCGAACACCTCGATGCCGTCGAGCGTCCAACCATGGGTCGCCGCGGAGGCGCGGAGCTCGTCCGCGGTCTCCGACAGGGTGATGTAAAGGGTGCGTTCGCCCCGGGCAACGCCCTCACGCAGGAACTGCAGCGCGAGCGTCGTCTTGCCCGTCCCCGGCGTGCCCTCCAGCAGGTAGAGCCGGCTCGGCGTCAGACCGCCGCCGAGGACGTCGTCGAGGCCCGGCACGCCGGTCGAGATCCTGATCTCTCCACCAGGCGGCGGGCTGGTCGATGTGTCGCTCATCATGTCGGTCGGGCTCCGTGGCGACGGGCGGATCCCGGCGGGCTGACACCGTAGCGCTCGGCCAAGCCCTTGTCAGCGCTCGCTGCGCCGCATGGTGGGGATCCCCTGGAACGTAACGCGTGGCGGGTTGCGTCACCCGTTACGCGGCCCGCGCGAAGTCGTCCTTCGGAACGGGGCAGACACTCCGGGCATTGGGAACCATCCCGGAGGAGGCGACGATGACCGAGAAGAAGGGCCGCGGCAGCGACACGGCCAAGAAGGCGAACGCGAAGGCGAGCCACGAGGGCAAGTCGAACCCGCGCACATCCTCGTCGGCCCAGGCCGAGCTCGGCAAGAAGGGCGGCAAGTCGAAGTAGGCCACCTCGCCAGAGGGCCCATCCGCCGCAGGCCGCCCTAGGAACGGCGGTACCCATCCCACGTTGGCCGGCGAACCCGACACCAACGAGGAGCTACGACGGCATGGCCAACATGGACATCGGTACGATCTACGCAGGCGCGCTTCGCAATACGCGCGCCCTGGAGAAGCAGGGCCTGGAGCAGATGGAGCGCCAGCTTTCCGGCCTGGAACGCTACCCCGACTACGCCGCCGTCCTGCGCCGCCATGTCGAGACCACGAAGGGGCAGATCGACCGCCTCGACAAGGCGCTGGCAGCCGTCGGCGAGAGCGCCTCGACCCTCAAGGAGACGGTGACTAGCGTTGCCGGCTCCATCGGTGCCGCGGTGCACGCCACCGCCCAGGACGAGACCCTGAAGAACCTCTACGCGGGCTACGCCTACCAGTATGACCAGGTCGCGGCCTACCGCTCGCTCGCCGTCATCGCCGAACGCGCCGGCAAGTCCGACCAGGCTTCAGCATTCCGGGCATCCGCCGAGGAGGAGGTCAAGGCGGCGGAGGAGATCGCCGCCCTGATCGAGCGGGTGACCCAGACCTACCTCGACCTGACACTCGGCGGCTCCAAGGCCGATAGCTGACCTCGACCCTAAGGCGGCCCCGAGCGGGGTCGCCCAACACCCGAGCGGAGGCGAAAAATGGCCGGGACGGACGACCACGAGACGACCTACAAGGCGTTCAAGGAGGTCGTGAACATGACGGCTGCGGCCCTGGAGAAGCACCTCAAGAGCAAGGACAGCCAGTCGGTCGGGCAGAGGAAGGACGGCGGCGAGGCGACGGGCCATGTGGAGGGGCGGCGCATCGTCGAGATGCTTCACAAGAACAAGTCCGAGTTGTCGGAAGACGATTACGGGCACATGCGCAAGGTCGTCGGCTACGTGCACCGCCACCTCAAGCAGGGCGGCCCGAAGGACAAGGACGCGGTGAAGGACTCGCCCTGGCGGCTGTCGCTGATGAACTGGGGCCACGACCCGCTGAAGGAAGCCTGAGGCATGGACGACCCGACGCCGGTGGCCGTCACCGTCGAGGCCTGCGGCGAGAGCCACGGTCAGTATCGTTGGCACCTGACCGACGCGGACGGCGTGTCCATCCGCGTCTCCCCGGAAGCTTATGCTTCCGCCGAGGATGCCTCCGACGCCGGGCGAACGGCCCTGGAAGCGTTCGGGTCGGTTGCCCAGGCTTGAACGACAGGAACGAAGTTGCGACGGCGCGCCGCAGCAAAGCTTCAGGGCCTTGCGTGTGGATCCATATACCGGTCGCGCGCCATTAAATCGATCTACACCGACATGGCCCAACATGGGGATTCGAACGTCCCCGGGGCCGCCTCATGCTCACCGTCGTCGGATGCCTTGTCGAGGCCCATGATTTCCGCCTCGTCGCGCTCGCGGCGGCCATCTGCGCGCTCTCGGCCCTGACAACGGTTTGCCTAATCAGCCACGCGAGCCGGGCGAGGGCTTGGGCGCAGGCCGGCTGGCTCGCCGTGGCGGCAACCGCCGGCGGCTCCGGCATCTGGGCGACCCATTTCATCGCCATGCTGGCCTTCGCACCGGGCGTGCCGAGCGGCTACGACGTCGCGCTCACCGGCATTTCCCTCGTCATCGCCGTCGCGCTGGCTGGGTCCGGGCTCTCGCTCGCGGTGCTGGTGGGAGGGCGCACGGCCGCCTGGGCCGGGGGCGCCATCCTCGGCTTCGGCATCGCCGCGATGCACTACACCGGCATGGCCGCCTACGACGTCGCCGGGCACAAGACCTGGGACCCGGCCACCGTCGCCGTCTCGCTCGCGCTCGGCGGCATCCTGGGCGGCGCGGCGCTGGTGGCACAGGTAGGGGCCCGCGGCCTCGTCCGGCAATTGCCGGCGGCCCTGCTGCTGCTGCTGGCCATCTGCAGCCATCACTTCACCGCCATGGGCGCCGTCACCATAACGCCCGACCCGACGCTCGCCGTTTCCGAGGCGGCGGTCCCGAACGCATGGCTTGCCGTCGCGGTCGCGCTCGCGAGCTTCGCCATCCTGCTCCTGGCGGCCGCCGCCCTGACCCTCGACGTGCGCGACCGAGGTCACGCGCAAGTGGAGGCCGACCGCCTGCGCAGCCTCGCCAACGCAGCGGTCGAAGGGCTCGTCGTCTGCACCGGCGACACCATCGTCAGCGCGAACCGGGCCTTCGCTAAGCTCGTCGGCCTGCCGCAGGCCGCGCTCGCGGGCACGGCGCTGTCGGCGCACCTGCCCGGCGACACCGCCCGCCTCGCCCTGGCGAGCCATCCGGAGCGGCCGGTCGAGGCCGAGCTCCGGCTGGCCGACGGTGCCCTGGTGCCGGTCGAGATCATCATGCAATCGGTCGAGTATGGCGGGCGCCCGCACTTCGCCGTCGCCGTGCGCGACCTGCGGGCCCGCCGCCAGGCCGAGAGCCAGATCCAGTTCCTTGCCCACCACGACGCGCTCACGGGGCTGGCCAACCGCGCCAGCTTCGCCAAGCGCATCGACCAGGAGCTGCGCGCCGCGGACGCGAGCGGGCGCAAGCTCGCGGTGCTGTGCCTCGACCTCGACCGCTTCAAGGAGGTCAACGACTTGTTCGGCCACGCCGCCGGCGACGCCATGCTGGAGAGCGTCGCCCGCATCGTCTCAGCCGAGCTCGACGACACGCAGATGATGGCCCGCCTCGGCGGCGACGAGTTCGCCGTCCTGATGCCGTGCGCGGGGCCATCCGAGGCCGGCCGCCTCGCCGAGCGCATCCTGGAGGCGCTTCGCGCCGGCAGGACGGACGGTGGCGGGCCACAGATCGCGACCAGCATCGGCATCGCCCTCTATCCGGACGATGCACAGGAGCGGGCCGCTCTCCTGAGCTACGCCGACACCGCTCTCTACCGCGCCAAGTCGGAAGGGCGTGGCACCTACCGCTTCTTCGAGGCGAAGATGGGCGTCGAGGTGCGCGAGCGCCGCCTGCTGGAGCATGACCTGCGCCACGCCGTGGCTCGCGGGGAGATGCAGCTCGTCTACCAGCCCCAGACCGACGTCGGCACGGGCGAGGTCATCGGCTTCGAGGCGCTGCTGCGCTGGAAGCACCCCGAGCGCGGCTATGTCTCGCCAGCGGTGTTCATCCCCATCGCCGAGGAGAGCGACGCCATCCTGCAGATCGGCGAGTGGGTTCTGCGCGAGGCCTGCCGCGAGGCCGCGACCTGGCCGCAACCGCTCGCCGTCGCGGTCAACGTCTCGGCGGTGCAGATCCACAGCCCCCACCTCGTCGGCCTGGTACACGAGGTGTTGCTCAAGACCGGGCTTGCGCCATACCGGCTTGAGGTCGAAGTGACCGAGACGGCGCTGATCAGCGACCCGAACCGGGCGCTGCTGACCCTTCGGCAGTTGAAGGCGCTGGGCCTCCGCATCGCCATGGACGATTTCGGCACGGGCTACTCGTCCCTTTCGAACCTGCGCTCGTTCCCGTTCGACAAGATCAAGATCGACGGCTCGTTCGTGCGCTCGGTCGACAGCAACGAGCAGACGGCGGCCATCGTGCGCTCGGTCCTTGGCCTGGGCCGCGGCCTCGGGCTTCCGGTCCTAGCCGAGGGCGTCGAGACGGAGGCGGAGCTCGGCTTCCTTGTGGCCGAGCGATGCCACGAGGCACAGGGCTACCTGATGGGACGGCCGTCGCCCATCGGCGAGTTCGCCCAATACACGCATGGCACGATTCCGCTCATCGCCGACGCCCGAAAACGCGCCTGAGCATACCGGCGAGGGGCAAGCGTCAACCTCGCTCGCGTAAGGAGAGGGATCTCAGGGTCGGTTCGGGCAGCAGGCGGGCCTGGGGAAGCGGAAACACGACATCCCCCACGATCCCCCACGCGCGCCCCGCACCTGAGGAACGCCGCGTCGGACCCGGCCAGGGCCATGCCCTGCGGCAGCGCCGCGTCGGCGTCGGCCGGCATGACCCTGTCGCAGGCGGCGCCCGGCGCGAGCCGGCTCAGGATGTCGAGGTAGATCTCACCGGAGGAGCGGCCGACGCTCCCGGGCACGAGGGATCGAATCCTCGAACGGGATGGGTTCACGGGCGCAAGGTTCCCTCGGTGTCCGCATGGCAGGCCGATCCATCACCGCAGGTCGTCGGTCCCCACGGCAGAGCGGGCGGCCGCGATGACGCCCAACGTCTCGCGCCAGGCGCCGGACCTCCTGGCCTCGACCTCGAAGGACTGGGACCTCCGGAACGGCGCGACCTGCAAGTCCAATATGGCCGACGACGGTCGGAAGGCCGTCATTTCGTCCAACTGCCGTATGTAGGGGCGGCCCACCTCAATCCTCTCCAGGCGACCCCGTTCACCCGGTTCGTCTCGATGCCCTCCGCCATGGGACGTGCCAACATCAACCTCGGTCGCGCCCGGATGTTTTGCCCCGGGCGAGCGGCGTCATGCTCGGGATGGCTACGGCTTCAGGACTGGCCTTCCGCCACGCCGAGCCCTCCCGTCACCACGCCCCGGACGCATTCAGTACGCAAGCGGACCGCCGGTCATCCTGGCCCTGCGGGACGAAGGAGCGCATCCCCGGCCGCCACCTGCCGTTGCAACCGGGTCTCTGGTCGGCGGTTCTGCAAACGTGTGCCTGGACGCGGCTTCGCGCGAGGTTTTTCGAGCCGGTTCACGACGGCTGATCCTGGAGGGGCGGGGTGGCCGTGCGAGACGGGTTGAAGCTGGGTACGGTCGACCTCAGGCTGCTGCAGGCGGCCGTCGAGGCGACCGGGGAAGCCATCTTGATCACCTCGGGCGACCTCGACGAGCCAGGCCCGCGCATCGAGTACGCCAACCCGGCCTTCACCCGCATGACCGGCTATGCGGCCGACGAGGTCGTGGGGCGCTCACCCCGCTTCCTACAGGGTCCCGGCACCGACCGGTCCGTCCTGGACGGACTGCGCGCCTCGCTTGAGGCCGGCGAGACGGCCCAGGGCGAGGCGCTTAACTACCGCAAGGACGGATCGGCCTACATGGTCGAGTGGCTGATCACGCCGGTGTGCGACGCCGGCGGTCAAGTCACGAACTGGGTCTCGGCGCAGCGCGACGTCACCGGGCGGCGCGCCGGCGAGGACCGCCAGGCGCTGCTGGTGCGCGAGCTCCACCACCGGGTGAAGAACACGCTGGCGACGGTGCAGGCGGTGCTGAACGCGACGATGCGCTCCTCGCTCTCGGCCACCGAGTTCACCCGCGCCCTGTCGGGCCGGATCTCCTCCCTGGCCCGGACGCACGCGCTGATCACCGAGAATCTCGACTAGGCCGCCTCGTTCGAGGGGTTGCTGAGGGCCGAACTCGACCCCTACGACGAGCGCGGGCGCCTGACCCTGGACGGGCCGAGGGTCGTCCTGCCGTCCGAACTCGCCGTGCCCGTGGGCATGGCCCTGCACGAGTTGACCACCAACGCCCTGCGGCACGGGTCGCTCGCGGACCCGAACGGCAGGCTTCAGGTGACCTGGCGCATCGAGGACCGGGGCTCCGGCCGAGGCTTGCGCTGGGACTGGGCCGAGCACGACGGCCCACCGGCCATGCATCCCACCCGCGAGGGCTTCGGCCACCGCCTCCTCAACAAGATCCTGGCCGCGCAGACGGGCGCCGAGGTCGACGTCGCCTTTGCCCCGGACGGGTTGCAGGTCTCCGTCCGCATGCCGTTGCCCGCACTGGCGGAAGGAGGATCAGGGACGGATGACCAAGGCACCTAGGACACCCGCTCGGGCAATGGCGCCTCAAACGTGAACACGACGCCGCCCGGTCGGTACTCGATCCTGGCCCGGCCTCCGAGTTCCATCGCGAGCGCCCGCTCGATCATGCGCGAACCGAAGCCGTTCCGCGCCGGCTTCGCGACGGGTGGGCCTCCGAGCTCCTCCCAACGCAGCCACAGGTGGGCCAGATGCCGCCCTTCGTCGAGGCCCCAATCCAGGACCACGCGGCCCGCGTCGTTCGATAGCGCACCGTACTTCACGGCGTTCGTCGCCAACTCGTGCAGCGCCAGCACGAAAGCGAGGCTGGCGCGCGGCGACAGCCACACCTGCGGGCCGGCGACGGTGAAGCGCCTGGCCGACCCGCTCCGGAACGGCTGCAGGGCGCGCTCGACGATTTCGCCGAGGGTCGCCCCTTCCCAGCTCTCGCGGGTCAGCGCGTCATGGGCCGCCGCCAGGGATGCCAGGCGCGCGTCGAGCGTCTTGCGCGCCTCGTCCAGGCTTGCCGCGTTACGCAGCGTCTGGTGGGCGATGGATTGCATCGTCGCCATCGAGTTCTTGACCCGGTGGGTGAGCTCGCCCGCCAGCAACTGGCGCTGCTCCTCGACGCGCCTGCGCTCCGTGACGTCGATGGACACTCCGGCCATGCTCACCGGGCTGCCGTTCGCGTCGTAGAACGTCTGCCCGCGGACGTGCACCCAGCGCTCCTCGCCCGACGGCGTGCGCACCCGATACTCGATGTCGTAATCCCCGTGCCCGGCGATGGACTCCCGCACCGCCTCCTCCATCCGCTCCCGGTCGTCGGGTACGACGGCGGCCAGCAGGTCATCGTAGCCGAACGGATCGGCGACGTTCCGGCCGAAGTTCTCCTTGCAGATGTCGGAGGCCTCAAGCCGCCGGTCGGCGAGGTCGAGGGTCCAAGAGCCGATCCGCCCGGCCTTGAGGGCGAACCGCATCCGCTCCTCGGTGCGGGCGAGCTCGACCTTGCGGCGCGCCACCTCCCGCCCGCGGACCGCAAGGTCGTCCTGGAGACGCACCAGCTTGTCCCGCTCCAGCGTGACGTCAAATTGCGAGGCGAAGAAGTGGGTCAGCACGCCGGCTCGGTCGAACACCGGCGAGACCAGCAGCCGGTTCCAGAAGACCTCGCCGGACTTCTTGTGGTTGAGCAGTTCGAGCTCGATGGGCTCGCGCCGCTCGATAGCGTCCCGTATGCGGGCGACGTCGTACCGGTTGGTCTCCGGACCTTGGAGGAACCGGCAGTTCCGGCCGAGGATCTCCTCGTTCGCGTAGCCGGTGAGTTTCGTGAAGGCGGCGTTGGCGAACACGATGGGGTTGTCGGGCCGGTTCGGGTCCGTGACGATCATCGGCATCCGCGTCGCGCGTACCGCAGCGGCGAACGGATCGGAGCTAGCGTCCGAGCGCGTCAGTTCGGCCGTGATGCAGTCGTGTTCCCGGAAGTCGGTCAAGACATCGTCGCCTGACGTGGCGCCACCTCGGGCCCGCCGTTCGGCGTGACCGTAGCACAGGCGAGCCCTGGGGCGGAGAGCCCCGACGTGATCGCGCACGTCATGCACAAGGCTGGCTTCGCCCGGCCGCAAACGGGCGCTTGCTGGCCTTCCGACCCTGCGCGCCCCGGCACCGGCCTCGGGGACGGCCGGGCCAGGGAGGCGGACCTGCCCTTCGGCTCGCCATGGACGGTCCCCGTCCGTCAGGCGCCGGAAACCTGGACGGCCACGGTTGGTTGTAAGTCATGCCCGGGTTGGGGCCGGCTTGGCACCCAGGACGCGCCTGGCGCCGAGGTTCGGGAGCGGTGGACGTGCGAGATCGGAACGCGACGCAACGGGTTCCGACGGATGCCGGTCTCCTGCTCGCCGCGGTCGAGGCCAGCGGGGAAGCCGTCCTCATCACCTCCGCCGAGCTCGAAGAACCCGGTCCGCGCATCGAGTACGTGAACCCGGCCTTCACCCGCATGACCGGCTACAAGGCGGAAGAGGTCCTGGGCTAGAACCCCCGCCTCCTCCAAGGCTCGGGGACGGGCCGCGCCGTCCTCGACCGGATGCGCGCGGCGCTTGCGGCCGGCGAGCCGTTCCAGGGCGAGGCCGTAAACTACCGCAAGGACGGCTCGACCTACACGGTCGAATGGCTGATGACGCCCGTGCGCGACCCCGACGGGCGGATCGCCCACTGGGTCTCGGCGCAGCGCGACGTCACCGAACGGCACGCGGCGGAGGAAAACCAGGGCCTGCTCGTCCGCGAACTCCATCACCGCGTCAGGAACACCCTCGCGACCGTCCAGGCGGTGCTCAACGCGAGCCTGCGCTCGTCGATGGGGCTGGCGGACTTCCGGCAGGTGTTCGCCGGCCGCATCGCCTCATTGGCCAAGACCCACACCCTGATCACCGACGCGCGGACGCAGACCGTGTCGTTCGAGGGACTGCTCCGGACGGAGCTTGAGGCTTACCTGGAGCCGGGCCGCTCGCGCGTGTCGCTGCAGGGCCCCCCGGTTCCGCTCGCGTCCGAACTGGCGGTCCCGGTCGGGATGGCGCTGCACGAGTTGACCATCAACGCCATCCGGCACGGCGCGCTTGCCGACCCGGACGGTCGCCTGGAGGTGACCTGGACGATCGACGAGAGCCCCGCCGGACCGGTCCTGCGCTGGACCTGGGACGAGCATGACGGGCCGCCCGTGGCGCTGCCGAGCCGGGAGGGGTTCGGCATGGAATTGCTCGACGGGTTGCTGACGTACCGTCTCAAGGCGAAGGTCGACGTCGCCTTCGACCCGGACGGCCTCAGGGTGAGCGCCGCCGTCCCGCTGCCGCGCGTGCGGTGAGGGAAGCGCGGCGGCCGTCGGAACGTCGCCAGGCGCAAGTGGCGGACTTCGGCATCCTGGCCCACCCCACACCGGTCTCCCCTCGCCTCAGCCGCTCCCTCCCTATCGACCATGAGGACGCTCCCATGCCTGCGTCCGGGCACCACGGGCGACGGTGTCGCGGAGAACAACACGCGAGGGCCACCTGTGCTAGGTGTGTGGCATGCCCGCCCGACGCGACCGCCCCACTGCCTTGACCGCCCCCGTCGCCGCCCGCAACGGCAGCCCATCGGCCAAGCGGATGCACACCCGCACGGGCGAGCCGACGCGCACGGCCGTGCGAACGTTCCGCCTTCGTGCGGAGGCACCCGGGCAGCCCGGCTCGACGGTTCGGCCGTCACGACGCCGGGACCGAGCCTGAACCGATGACCACGAGGGCTTCGCTGTTCGCGGCAGGCGGCTCCATGGGCGCGCTGATGGGCGGCCACGACTGGGCGACCACCTCGCTCGGGCCGCCGCGGCACTGGCCGCAATCGCTCGTGACCCTGATGCGTGTCATGCTCAACTCGCGCCAGCCGATGTTCATCGCCTGGGGGTCCGACCGCACGCTGGTCTACAACGACTCCTACGCGCCCATGCTGGGCGCACGGCATCCCGCGGCCCTGGGCCGCCCGTTCTTCGAGACCTGGCCGGAGGTCCGCGACGAAGTCGGCGCGCTGATGGACCGCGTGTTCGCGGGCGAGCCCGTGCACATGGACGACCTGCAACTCACGCTGCACCGGAACGGTTACCCGGAGGAGGCCCACTTCTCCTTCTCCTACACGCCGGTGCCTGGGGACGATGGCCGGACCGTCGGCCTGTTCTGCGCCTGCACGGAGACGACCCGGCAGGTCCTGACCGAGCGCGAGGCCGCGTCCGAGCGGCAGCGGCAGCAGGCGTTGCTCCAGCAGATGCCCGGGTTCGTCGCCGTCCTGGGCGGCCGGAAGCATGTCTTCGAGTACGTCAACGACGCCTACATCGCCGTCGCAGGCCAGCGGGACTACATCGGTCGACCAGTCCAGGATGTGTTCCCGGAGTTGCGCGACCAAGGCTTCTTCGAGCTGCTCGACCGGGTCTATGCGACCGGCGAGGCCTTCGCGGCTCGGACCGTCCCGATCCGCTTCGTCGAGGATGACGACCGGTACCTCGACTTCCTATACCAGCCCATCCGCGATGAAGCGGGGACGGTCACCGGCATCTTCGTGGGCGGTTACGAGGTCACCGAGGAGGTGCGCTCGCGGGCCGCACTCGCCGAGAGCGAAAGCCGTTACCGCACCCTGTTCGAGACCATCGACGTCGGGTTCTGCATCATCGCGATGAAGTTCGACGAGACGAACCGGGCCGTCGACTATCGCATCACCGAGGCCAATCCGGCCTTCGAGCGGCAGACCGGCGCGAACGTGACCGGGCGCTGGGTCAGCGAGTTCGCACCGAACCTTGAGCCCCAATGGCTGGAGACATACGGACGCGTCGCGCTGACCGGCCAGCCCGCGCACCTTGAGAGCTGGGCCGAGGTGTTCGGGCGTTGGTTCGACGTGCGCGCGCTGCGCGTGGGCGACCCCGCGGCCCACCGGGTCGCCGTCTTCTTCACCGACATCTCCGAACGCAAGCGCATGGAGGAGGCGCTGCGCGTCCTGAACGCCAGGCTTGAGCAACAGGTCTCCGAGCGCACGGCTGAGCGCGACCTCCTCGCCACCATCGTCGAGCGCACCGACGTGATGGTGATGGCGGCGGACCTCGACTACACCATCCTGGCCATCAACAAGGCCAACGCGGACGAGTTCGAGCGCATCTACGGCGTCCGGCCCAGGGTCGGCGACAACATGCTCGACCTGCTCGCCGACCAGCCAGAGCACCAGGCCCAGGTCCGTGCCGGTTGGGGCCGTGGCCTGGCCGGGGAGGAGGTCACGATCATCGAGGATTACGGCGATCCCGACCGTGTCCGTCCGTACTACGAGATCAGCTTCCGGACCCTGCGCAACGAACGGGGCGAGCGCATCGGCTGCTACCAGTTCGTGACGGACGTCACAGAGAGGTTGCGCGACCAGGCCGAGCTCGCGCAGGCGCAGGAGGCGCTGCGCCAGTCCCAGAAGCTGGAGGCGGTCGGGCAGTTGACCGGGGGCGTGGCGCACGACTTCAACAACCTGCTGACCATCATCCGTTCCTCGGTGGACTTCCTTCGAAGGCCCGACCTACCGGAGGAACGCAAGGGCCGCTACCTCGACGCGGTCTCCGAAACCGTCGAACGGGCCGCCAAGCTGACCGGCCAGCTCCTGGCCTTCGCGCGGCGGCAGGCGCTCAAGCCCGAGGTGTTCGACGTGGGCCAGCGGGTGCGCGGCATCGCCGACATGCTCGATACGGTCACCGGCGCCAGGGTTCGCGTCCTCACCGAGGTGCCGGACGAGCCCTGCTTCATCAGGGCCGACCTGAGCCAGTTCGAGACCGCGTTGGTGAACATGGCCGTCAATGCCAGGGACGCCATGGACGGTGAGGGTACGCTGACCCTGCGCCTCGTGCGCGGCGCGGCCCTGCCCGCCATCCGCGGTCACGCCGGCTCGGACCAAGCGTTCGCGGCCGTATCGCTGACCGATACGGGCCTGGGAATCCCACCGGAGCGGCTCGGTCAGATCTTCGAGCCGTTCTTCACGACCAAGGAGGTCGGCAAGGGCACTGGCCTCGGTCTGTCCCAGGTGTTCGGCTTCGCCAAGCAGTCCGGCGGCGACGTCGACGTGCGCAGCACGGTCGGAGAAGGCGCGACGTTCACGCTCTACCTTCCGGAGGTCACGCCGGAGGAGCGGCCGGCGAATGCCTCGCGCCCGGACGACGGAATGGCTCCCCTCGGCGCTGGGCAGTGCGTCCTGGTGGTGGAGGACAACGTCGGGGTCGGCCAGTTCGCCACCCAGATCCTGGAGGACCTTGGCTACAGCACGACCTGGGCGGCCAACGCCGAGGAGGCGCTGGATCGGCTCGGGCGGACCGGCAACGGGTTCGACCTGGTGTTCTCGGACGTGGTCATGCCCGGCATGGGCGGCATGGCCCTTGCCAAGGAGCTGCAGCGTCGGCTGCCCGGCCTGCCGGTGGTGCTGGCCTCGGGCTACAGCCACGTGCTCGCCCAGGAGGGCACGCACGGGTTCGAGCTATTGCACAAGCCGTACTCGGCCGAGCAGTTGGGCCGCATCCTGCACCAGGTCCTCGGGCTCCGGTCCGGGCATCGAACGCGCGTGACCGAGCAACGAACGTCCTGACGCCGCGTTCTGCGCTCATCCCCCGACGGCGGCATCATGGGACCGCGGATCGGTGGAGGGCGGGAAACGGTTGGAACGGTGGCCGGCGAGACGGTGCAGTTCAGCGCGACGCAGCGGGAGGCCGGCGACGGCGCGCCCGGGGCGACGGCGGCCTTCCCGTACGACCGGATGACCATGGAGCGGTTCCGCGCCGCGTTCCTTTCTCAGGATCCACACTGGGACTCCAGAGCCCACGGGACGCCGCGTCGCGTCGTAACCTGCCCTTATGCAAATGGGCCGCCGCAGCAGTGACGGTGAATGTCCGTTATTGGGGAGCGGGCGAGGCCGCCTGAATGACTGGGGTGGGCGCCAAGCCGAATGTCCGGTTCTGCGCGCGATCGAGATCCGGCAGGACTCAGTCTGGCCGAAAGCGGAATGGTTGCTTCCAAGTGGGGGCGCTTAAAAAGCGGACGGCCTTCTCTCGACCCAGCTAAACCGAAAGGTACCGGTCTGCTTCGGTGATGATGGGCGCCTTCCGCGCGGGTGGTGCACTTCATTGGAACGAGAGTTCCTGGCCCGAACCGGTGACCTTGCCGGTATGTACCGTTATGGCCAGACGGACTAGACACGCTATATTAGGAGTCTCTAAATAATCTCGAATGTCTGATTCAGGAGCACCGCGAATGGACGCCGTCACGCCGAACGACCTGATGCGGCTCCAGGACAAGGCCAGCGACGCGGCGCGCCTGCTTCGGCTCCTCGCCAACGAGAAGCGCCTGCTCATTCTTTGCCTGCTTGTCGCCCGCGGCGAGATGGACGTGACGAGCCTCGCCGAGGCGGTCGAGCTCAGTCAGTCGGCGCTCTCGCAGCATCTCGCCAAGCTGCGCGAAGACGGGCTGGTCGCGTACCGCCGCGAGAGCCAGACGCTCCACTACCGGCTCGAGGACCCCCGCGCCGCCCGGGTGCTGGCGACGCTCAAGGACATCTTCTGCCCGGAACTCGGCTGACCGCATCAGGCGCGAAGGATCTCCACCTCAAGCCCCGGGCGATCCGGCCGGTTGCGCAGCCGCAGGCTCAGACCGCTCCTGCGGGACGCCATCTCGGCGATGGCGAGCCCAAGCCCGCTCCCGGTGGCGCTCTTGTGGCGGCCGCGGAAGAAGCGCGTCGTGACGTGCGGCAGTTCCTCGGCGGGGATCCCCGGCCCCTCGTCGCGCACGAGCATGCCCTCCCCATCGGGACGGGCCAGCCATTCCACCGTGCCAGCGTCCATGTGGTGCACGGCGTTCTCGTGCAGGTTGCGGACCGCCAGGCGCAGGCTCTCGGCATCGGCCCGCAGGGTGTAGCCGCGCAGCCCTGGGTCGATCAGGGTTCGGACCCCCGCGGGCATCCGCATGCCATCCACGGTCTCGGCGACCAGCGCCCCTACGTCGACCTCCGCCAGGGTCGGCGACTCCCCGGCGGCGTCGAGCCGGGCCGCGTCGAGCAGTTGCCGGACGAGGCGGGTGGTACGGTCCACGGCCGCCAGGATCTGGCGCAGCGCCGCCTTGGCAACGTCCGGGTCGGTGGTGGCCATGGCGACCTGGGCCTGGGTCTTCAGCCCGGCCAATGGCGTGCGCAGCTCGTGCGCCGCGAAGGCCGTCACCTCTCGTTCGTGCCGGCGCGCAGCCTCGACCTTGAGGAACAGCCCGTTGAGGGCGTCGGCCAACGGCCGGACCTCGGCGGGGGTCCGCCCGGCGTCGATGGCGCTCATGTCGTCGGCGTCACGGCCCGCGAGGTCCCGGGCCATCAAGCGCAAGGGGCGCAGGCCCCGCCCGAGGCTCGCCCAGATCAGCATGCCGAGGAACGGGACGACGAGGAGCGCAGGGGTGACGAGGCCCATGATGAGATCGGTCACGAGGCGCTCACGCAGGCCCAGGCGGTCTCCGACCATGACCCGCACGCCCTTCTCGGCGTCCTCGACCGTGAAGACCCGCCACGTCTCGCCGTCGACCTCGCGCTCGGAGAAGCCGGCCGGCGCGTCGGTCAGGCGCCGCTCCGGGGCTCCGCTCGACCGCGCCACCATGCGCCCGTCGAGCGACCAGATCTGGCAGGACAGCTGCCGCTCGTAGGCCGTCGGCCCCGGGAAGGTGGATGGTGTTCCGTCGGAAGTCGTGCCGCCGACCGCGCCCACCAGGGAGCCGACCATACGCGCGGCCTCCTGCAGTCGGGTGTCGAGGACCTGCTCCACCTCGCGCTTGGAGCCGAGGTAGATCCAGGCGACCGCACTGAGCCAGATCAGCCCGGTCGCGAGGAGCAGGATCGCGAAGAGCCTGACGCGCAGGGATGTCATGCCGACGCCCTCATCCGGTAGCCGAGGCCGCGCACCGTCTCGATGGCATGCTTGCCGATCTTGGCGCGCAGGTTGTGCACGTGGACCTCGACGGCATTGCTCTCGACCTCCTCCTGCCAGCCGTAGAGGCGTTCCTCCAACTCGGCCTTGGAGCGGAGCACGTCCGGGCGTTCCATCAGCGCCGCCAGCACCATGACCTCGCGCCGGGACAGGCCGACCGGCACGCCGTCGACCGTCACGGCGAGGCTGCCGGGATCGAGCCGGATGCCCCCGTGCTCCAGGACGGCGGCGGCCCGCCCCGAGGCCCGGCGGACGACGGCGCGGATGCGGGCCGAGAGTTCGTCGAGGTCGAAGGGCTTGCCGAGATAGTCGTCGGCGCCGCCGTCGAGCCCGGCGATCCGGTCGGCCACCGCGTCGCGAGCGGTGAGCAGGACGACGGGCGTGCGGTCCTTCCGGCCGCGCAGGCCGCGCAGCACGTCGAGGCCGGAGCCATCGGGCAGCATCAGGTCGAGCACGATGGCAGAGAACGCGCTCGTGGCCAGCGCCGCCTCGGCGTCAACGCAGGTCCCGACGCAATCGACCGTCGCCCCGCCGAGGCCGAGCCCCGCCCTGAGCCCGTCCGAGAGGATGGGATCGTCCTCGACGACGAGGATGCGCATGCGTGTCTCCCCTGACCGTCCCGCATCCTCCGGGCCCGGCTTAAGCCTGGCTTAAGCTGCGTTTCCGACCTGCGGCGGGCCGATCCGGACCCCGCCCATGCCGAACGTATTAGCCCACCTCTTCCTCGCCGCCCTTGTCTGGGCGGGCGCATCGCCCTGGTTGCCGGTATGGTCGCAGGACCTCGCCGGGCGGCAGTCGCCCTTCACTCTCGTCGCGACACGGGACGCGCACCTCTCGCTCCACCTCCGCTGGACCATCGCGCCCGGCACCTATCTCTATCGCGACAGGATCCGCGCCGAGGCCGGTGCCGGCGCGGAGCTTCCCGTCACCACGCCGACCGCCGAGACAAAGGACGACCTGAACTTCGGGCCGACGGAGGTCTACCACGACTCCGTGGAGGCCATCGTGCCCGGCGCGGCGCTGGCCAGCCTGCGGGAGATCCGGGTCATCTACCAGGGCTGCGCCGAGCGGGGCATCTGCTACCCGCCGGTCACGAAGCGGCTGGACCTGGCCTCCCTGGCGAACGCCGGCGCATCACCGGCCGGCGGAGCCGCCCCCGCCGCCGAGCCGGCAGACGCGACGGTCGCCGCCGCCTCCCGCCAGGACGTCTTCCCCGCCGGGCCGGCCGCCCTCCTCGTCGGCAACCTCGTCGGCGTCCTGGCGGGCATGTTCGGGCTCGGCCTCCTGCTGGCGTTCACCCCCTGCGTGCTGCCGATGGTGCCGATTCTGTCGGGCATGATCGTCCGCTCGGGCCAGGGCCTCACGCCGGGGCGGGGCCTGGCGCTGTCCGGAAGCTACGTCCTCGCCATGGCGGCGGCCTATGCCAGCTTCGGCGTCGCGGCGGCGTGGCTCGGCCGCAACCTGCAGGTCGCCCTCCAGACCCCTCTCGCCCTCGGCCTGATGGCCACCGCCTTCGTCGCGCTGGCACTGTCGATGTTCGGCCTGTTCGACCTGCAGGCGCCGCGCTGGTGGCGGGACCGCTTCGGCGCCCCGGCGGCGGAAGGTGGGTCGGTCGCCGGGGCCGCGTTCCTCGGCTTCAGCTCGGCCCTCGTCGTCGGTCCCTGCGTGACGCCACCCCTTGCTGCCGCCCTGCTCTACGTCGCCCAAACGGGGGATGTCCTGCGCGGGGCGCTGGCCCTCTTCGCCCTCGGCCTCGGGATGGGTGCGCCGCTGGTGCTCGTCGGCGCGTTCGGCGCCGGCATCCTGCCCCGGTCCGGCCCCTGGCTGGTGCGGGCGAAGCAAGCATTCGGCCTCGTGTTCCTGGCTCTTGCGGCCTCGCTCGTGACACGCTTGCTGCCGGACGTGTTGTCCCTCCTGATTTGGGCGGCGCTCGCCATCGGCACCGGCATGGCGCTCGCGGTGCTGACCACGAACGGTCGCCCGTCACCCGCCGGTCGCGCGGCGGGCTTGGTCGCCGTCGCCTATGGCGGCCTCCTCCTCCTCGGGGCTGCCACGGGCGCGGACGACCCGCTGCGGCCGCTTGCCGGCCTCGCCCCGTCGCATCCGGGCCACATCGCCGAGGCGCGGACGGTCTCCACGCTCACCGCCTTCGAGGCGGCCCTCCTGGCGGCCCGAGCTGAGGGCAAGCCGGTGCTTGTCGAGTTCGCCGCCGACTGGTGCACCGTCTGCAAGACGAACGAGCGGACGGTCCTGGCGGACGCCGGCATCCGGGAGAGGCTCAAGGCCGTCTCGGTCATCCGGGCCGACGTCACCCGTGACGACGACGCCACCCGCGCCCTGATGCGTCGCTTCGAGGTGGTCGGTCCGCCGACCCTCATCCTGATGCGTCCCGACGGCGGCGAGGTCCGGGAGGCCCGCACCGAGGGCGAACTCACGGTCGAGGACCTGAAGCGCCGCCTCGCCCTCGTCGGAGCCTGAACTGCCTCTTCCGAGCCACCCATACCCACGGAGACCGTCATGCACCGCCGGACCCTGCTCGCCCTAATCCCCGCCATCGCCCTCGCGCCCGCCCTGCTATCGCCGCACACGGAAGAGGCCTTCGCCCAGGGCATCGACCAGAACGCCATCCTCAATGACCCGGAGGCGCCGGTCTCGGGCAACCCGAAGGGCGACCTGACCATCGTCGCCTTCCTCGATTACAACTGCCCCTTCTGCAAGAAGGCTGAGCCCGACCTTCTCCGGCTGGTGAAGTCGGACGGGCGCATCCGCCTCGTCCACAAGGATTGGCCGATTCTCGGCGACGCCTCCGTCTACGGCGCCCAGCTCGCCCTCGCGGCGCGGTACCAGGGCCGCTACGACGACGTGCATCGCGCGCTGATGGGCATCCCCGGCCGTAAGATCCCGAAGGAGCGGATGCTGGAGGCGGTCTCCGCCTCGGGCGTCGACATGGCCCGCCTGGAGGCGGATCGGACGTCCCACCAGGGCGAGATCGCCGCCCTGCTCCAGCGCAACCTCGACCAGGCGGACGCCCTCGGCCTGCAGGGGACGCCGGTCTTCCTGATCGGCCCGCTCAAGGTCGCGGCCGCCCTCGACTACGACGGCTTCAAGCAGGCGGTGGCCCAGGCACGCGCCAAGGGCCGCTCGTGATGCGGCGGGTGATGCGCCTAACGGCGCTCCTCGCGCTCGCCGCGGGGGTCGGAGCCTGCTCGGCCTCGATGGGCGCCCCCGGCCCGGTCGCCGGGGCGGGGGCGCGCCTTCCGGCCGATGCCGTTCGTCGCTACGCGGCCATCACCGACGAGCCGTTCCCGGTCGATGCGGTCGAGCCACGCGACCTGAAGGCCCGCAACGTCCGCCAGGTTGTCGACTATCCGACCAAGCAGCCACCGGGCACGCTCGTGGTCGACCCCTACCGGCGCTTCCTCTACCTCGTCATGGAGGGCGGCAAGGCCATGCGCTACGGGGTCGGCGTGGGCAAGGCCGGCTTCGAGTTCACCGGGGAGGCGACTGTCGCCCGCAAGGCGTCCTGGCCGCGCTGGACGCCGACCCCCGACATGCTCAGGCGTGACCCGGAGCGGAACGGGCGCTGGGCCGGCGGGATGCCAGGTGGCGCACGCAATCCCCTCGGGGCCCGCGCGCTCTACCTGTTCAAGGACGGCAAGGATACGCTCTACCGCATCCACGGCACCACCGAGCCCTGGAGCATCGGCGAGGCGGTGTCCTCGGGGTGCATCCGCATGCTCAACCAGGACGTCATCGACCTGCACCGCCGCGTACCTACGGGCACGAAGGTCGTCGTGCTTGGGTCGCACGGCACCGCCCAGGCCGCGCGGCCGGCCGCGCCGGAGACGACCGGCAGCCTCGACCGTGCGCGCCTCGACGACCTATCCCGCGGCGCCTCGGAGGCGCCCGAACCCCTGACGGACGACGGAGTGGCGGATGACGACGGTCTTTAGGAGCCTGGCGCTGGCGGTCGTCCTCGCGACGATGGGCATCGGAACGGTTCGTGCCGGCTCGGAGGCGCCGGCCGGCTACTACGCCGACCAGAAGGTGGTCTACCACAATGGCGGAAGCGGTCCGGACGAAGCAGCCTACTTCAAGCGCCTGCTCGCCAACCTGCGCAACCACGTCGAGGCCGTGGGCAAGGCGCATGTCGAGATCCGCGTGGTGAGCCTCGGTTACGGCGTCGGCCTCTTCCAGTCGGCCGCGAACGACAAAGAACTCGCCGGCCGCATCGACGCCCTCAAGGGGATGGGTGTGCGGTTCCTGGTCTGCGCCAACACCCTGCGCGAGCGGAAGATAGACCGCACCACCCTGTACGGCGTCGGCGAGGACGACCTCGTGCCGAGCGGCGTCGCCGAACTGGCGCGCCTGCAGGCCATGGGGTTCGCATACATCCACCCCTGAGGCCTTACACCGCTTCGGCAATCGACCGCGAAGACCTGATCGTGTGCCGCCGCACCTGACTCTAGGGCGCTTGTCCGCCGGACCATCTTTCCGCTTGTCATTACATTAGAAGATGCTAATTGAGTGTCATCTAATGTTTTGCGTGGGGCAGTAGTCCCCGCGGCCGGACCGGGCGCTTCCCGGACCGCACTTTGGGACAGATTGAGATGGAAGGCTTCACCCCCGTCAGCGCAATTCTCGGCGGAGCGATGATCGGCGGGTCCGCCTCGCTGCTGCTCATCCTCAACGGACGCATCGCCGGCATCAGCGGCATCCTCGGCGGCATCCTGGCCCCGCCCTCGGGTGAGACCGCTTGGCGGGCGGCCTTCGTGGCAGGCCTCGTCCTCGCACCACTCGCCTATGCCGGCCTGGGGGGCAGCCTTCCGCCGGTGACGGTCGAGGCGTCATTCCCGCTGCTGATCCTCGCGGGCCTGCTGGTCGGGTTCGGCGCGCGCCTCGGCTCAGGCTGCACCAGCGGCCACGGAGTCTGCGGCATCGGCCGCGGCTCGCCCCGCTCGCTGGCCGCGACCGGCATCTTCATGACCGTCGCCGTCCTGACCGTCCTCGTCATGCGCCATCTCGTCGGAGCCTGAGCCATGGCCAAGACCGCCTCCGCCTTCGCCGTCGGCCTCCTGTTCGGCCTCGGCCTCCTCGTCTCGGGCATGGCCGACCCGGCCAAGGTCCTCGCCTTCCTCGACGTGACCGGACGCTGGGACCCGAGCCTCGCCCTCGTCATGGCGGGCGCCGTCGCAATCTCGGCCGCCGGCTACCGCTTGGCGAGGCGGCGCGGACGGCCTTTGCTCGCGCCCAGGCTCGACGTCCCGACCCGGCGCGACCTCGACGGACGCCTGTTCGCCGGGGCCGCGATCTTCGGCCTCGGATGGGGCTTGGCCGGCCTCTGCCCCGGGCCCGCCCTCACCATCCTGACGGTGGCCCCGGCCGAGGCCGTGACCTTCGTGGCGGCGATGGTCGCCGGCATGCTGCTGTTCCGCCTGGTGCCGGCGGCGCGCCTGAAGCCGACCGCCGCGCTGGGAGCCGACGCATGATGCCCGGCCCCCTCACATCCGGCCTCGCCGCCGGCTCGGGCGGGGTCGTGGGCGTGATCCTCGGCCTCGTCGGCGGGGGCGGCTCGATCCTCGCGGTCCCACTGCTGACCTACGTGGTCGGCGTGTCCTCGCCCCACGTCGCCATCGGGACCAGCGCCCTGGCGGTCTCGGTCAGCGCGGCGGGCAACCTGGTCCCGCAATGGCGAGCCGGGAACGTGAAGTGGCGTTGCGCGGCGGCGTTCTCGCTCGCCGGGGTCCTTGGCGCGCTCGTCGGCTCGGCGGCCGCCAAGGCGGTCGACGGGAAGAGCCTGCTCGCCCTGTTCGGGGTCGTCATGCTCGTGGTCGGGGGCCTGATGCTGCGCAAGCGACGCGGCGAGGGCGACCCGGACGTGCGCCTGACCAAGGCCAGCGCGCCGGTGCTCCTGCCTTGGCTCCTCGGCATCGGCCTCGCGGTCGGCCTGTTCTCCGGCTTCTTCGGCATCGGCGGGGGATTCCTGATCGTGCCGGGCCTGATGCTGGCGACGGCGATGCCGCTGCCCATGGCCATCGGCACCTCGCTGGTCGCGGTCAGCGCCTTCGGGGCGGCGACCGCAGCGAGCTACGCCGCCTCCGGCCTGATCGACTGGCCGCTCGCCGGGCTGTTCATCCTGGGGGGCGTGCTCGGGGGCCTCGTCGGATCGAGGCTCGGCCAGCGCCTCGCCGGGCGCAAGCGCGCCCTGACCGTCACCTTCGCCGGCCTCGTCATCCTGGTCGGCCTGTACGTCGTCGCCCGCGGGGCCCTGCCGCTCCTCGGCCTGAGCGCCTGATCCCGGACAGGAGGAGATCCATGTCGAACCAGACCGCCGGAGCCCTGCGCGGGCATCCCATCGTGACCGGCTTCCACGACGAGCCGACCGGGAGCATCCAGTACGTCGTCGCGGACCCCGCGACGAAGCGCTGCGCGATCATCGACCCGGTCCTCGACTTCGACCCGAAGTCCGGCGCGACCGCGACCCGCTCCGCCGATGCCCTGCTCGCCCATATCGAGCGGGAGGGCTACGAGTTGGAGTGGATCCTCGACACGCACCCGCACGCCGACCACTTCTCGGCGGCAGGTTACCTCCACGACCGGACGGGCGTCCCGACCGCCATCGGCGAGAAGGTCATCGACGTGCAGCGGCTCTGGAAGGGGCTGTACAACCTGCCGGACACGTTCCGGACGGACGGTTCGCAGTGGTCCCGGCTCTTCGCCGACGGCGAGCGCTTCCGGATCGGCGACCTCGAAGTCGAGGTGATGTTCACGCCGGGCCACACCCTGGCCTCCATCGCCTATCGGATCGGCGACGCCGCCTTCATCCACGACACCCTGTTCATGCCCGACAGCGGCTCGGCGCGGGCCGACTTCCCCGGCGGCAACGCGCACGCGCTGTGGCGCAGCATCCGGCGCATCATGGCCCTGCCGGACGACACGCGGCTGTTCACCGGGCACGACTACCGCCCGGGCGGCCGGGCGGCGGCCTGGGAGAGCACGGTCGCCCGGCAGCGGAGCGAGAACCCGCACCTCGTCGAGACACCGACCGAGGAGGCGTTCGTGGCGATGCGCGAGGCCCGGGACCGCGAACTGCCGATGCCGAAGCTCATCCTGCACTCCCTGCAGGTGAACATCCGCGGCGGGCGCCTGCCCGAGCCCGAGGCGAACGGCCGCCGCTACCTGAAGATCCCGCTCGACTCCCTCGACGGTGCGGCGTGGGGCGATTGACGGAGGTGACCATGACCACGATCAGCGCGAAGGACCTGGTGGCGCAGGCCAACCGGGAGGTGGAGACCCTGTCGGCCGCGGAGGCGCTGGCGCGCCTGGGCCAGCCGGGCTCGGTGCTCGTCGACGTGCGCGAGGGCGAGGAGTTGGCCAAGACCGGCAGGATCGCCGGCGCCGTCCACGTGCCCCGCGGCTTCCTGGAGTTCCAGGCCGACCCCGCGAGCCCGACCCACCGGGCCGAGCTCGGCGAAGGCAAGTGCCTGGTGCTCTACTGCGGCTCCGGCAACCGTTCGGCCCTGGCAGCCAAGACCCTGAACGACATGGGCCTCGGACCGGTCGCCCATGTCGCGGGCGGCTTCCCCGCGATGGCGAAGGCCGGCGGCACCGTCGAGCCAGCCTGATCGGGACTGGCAAGCCGACAGGCCGCAGGTCACTTGCGACCGGCGGCCTCCAAGTTTGGGCGGTCGACGATCTCGACCGCGCCGCGCCGGACCTCGATCAGGCCGGCCTCGGCCCATTGCCCCAGGATGCGGCTCACGACCTCGCGCACGCTGCCGATGTCATCCGCGAGCTTCTGATGGGTTACCGAGGCCACCCCACGCGGGTCCGCCTCGGCCAGAAGCCGTTGCGCGAGGCGCTGCTTGAGCGGGGCAAACGCGACCTCGTCGATCAGCGTGAATAGGCCGGACATCAACCGCGTATAGTCATCCATGACGAAGCTGCGGAACGCGGCGCTCTCGCCCATCAGGTGTTGGAACGTGCTCACCGGCAGAGCCGCCAGTTCGGTCCGCTCCTCGGCGATGCTTTGCGCCGGAAAGTTGCCGCCGGAGAGGAGGCACTGTGTGGTCAGGGCGCAGGTGCCGCCCGGCCCGACTTTGTAGATCAGCACCTCGCGCCCGCCTTCAGACATCCGGAAGATGCGCGTACGGCCCTCCAGACACATCAGGTAGTTGGCGCACTCGCCATCGAGTTCGTAGGCGATGGCGCCCGCGTCCAGTACCGGAAAATGCACAGTTCCCCGGGCGATCTGGAGGTGCGCTGGGCTGAGCGCCTGCAGGAGCGGAAACCGGTCGATCCATCGCTCGACCTTCTGGGCATCCGTCATGGCGGCGTAGTCCCCCCGGCCATGACGACGGGCTGATCGTCCGGCTCGCGTTGCGTTTTTCTCCCGCCGCGCCGGACTTGTGTGACCTGGGTCACCGACCGGGTGCAGCGGCCCGGCATAGCATCGCATCACAAAGAACACGATAAGGGCATCCGCCATGCGCGGCGCCCACCGGGAGTGAACCGATGCACCGCCTCGCCCTGAGCTTCATGCTCGCCGTACTCGCCGCCGGCCCCGCCGCGGCCGAACAGGACCTCCTGCTCGGGGCCGACATGTCCTCGCCCGCCATGATCAAGGCCGAGATGAGCCGCGCCGACGTCGAGGCGCTGATCAAGGCCGCGGACGGCAAGCCGGTCGACCTGCACGACAAGTCCCTGTCTGGCCTCGACCTCTCCGGGCTGTACCTCCGGGGCGCAAACCTGCGGACCGCCCGCCTGAACAAGGTCAATTTGCGCGGCGCCGACCTCAGCGGCGCGAACCTCGAACAGGCATGGCTGCTGAAGGCCGACCTGTCCGGCGCCAAGCTCGTGGACACGAAAATGTTCGGCATCACCGCCCGCGACGCCAACCTCAGCGGCGCGGACCTCAGCCGGTCCATGCCCATTGGCGACTTCAAGGGCGCCAACATGAGCGGCGCCACGCTGGTCGACCTCAGGGGGGGCGCCGACATCAAGAACCAGTCCATGGGCCTGATGCGGGCCGTGTTCGTGTCGGTGAACCTCTCCGGCGCCAACCTGAAGGGTGCCAACCTCGGCCGGTCGCGGCTCGAATACGCCAACTTGAAGGATGCCAACCTCACCGACGTGGTGTTGATGGGCTCGGACCTGTCCGGGGCCAACCTGACCGGCGCGACGGTCACAGGAGCAGACTTTAAGAACGTCGACGTCAGCGGTGCCCGGCTGATCGACCTCAAGGGTCAGTCCGAGGCCAAGGACTGGGCCGAGCGCGTGAACGTAGACCGCGCCGTCACCCAGGCAACCAATTGAGCCGCCCGTAAGCCTCGACCCATCACAAGGACCCAGACAGCCCATGACCACCCGTCGCTTCCTGCTCGGCGCCCTGGCCGCCGCTCCCCTGCTGTTCGGTACCGCTGCGAATGCCGCCGAGGCCGTCTTCACCCCTGAAGCCTTTGAGGCGGCCCAGAAGGCGGGCAAGCCGATCCTCGTCCATGTCACCGCGCCCTGGTGCACCGTCTGCGCGTCGCAGAAGCCGATCCTCGCTAAGCTGGAAGCCCAACCCCGGTTCAAGGACCTGCAGGTGTTCGACGTCGATTTCGACAGCCGCAAAGACGTGCTGAAGCGGTTCGGTGTGACGACGCAGAGCACCCTGATCACCTTCAAGGGTGAGAAGGAGACGGGGCGCTCGGTCGGCGACACCCAGCCGGAGTGGATCGAGGGCGCTGTCGAGAAGGCTTTGTAGGTCGGCCATGGCCACGACGTTCGGCCTCGCGTTCCTCGCCGGCATCCTCTCGGTGATGTCGCCCTGCGTGTTGCCCTTGCTGCCGCTGGTCCTGGGCGCGGCGGCATCGGAACACAGGCTCGGCCCCGCTGCCCTGGCCGCCGGCCTCGCGGTGTCCTTCGTGGCCATCGGGCTGTTCGTAGCGACCGTAGGGTTCGCCCTCGGCCTCGACGCCGATGTCTTCCGCACCGTGGCGGCCATCATGCTGGTCCTGATCGGGCTCGTCCTGATGGTTCCGGCCGCCCAGACCCGGCTTGCTGTGGCCGCCGGCCCGGTGAGCAACTGGACCGAGAGCCGGTTCGGTGGCTTCTCGACCACCGGGCTTCTGGGACAGTTCGGCGTCGGGCTGCTGCTCGGCGCGGTCTGGAGCCCCTGCGTCGGGCCGACCCTCGGGGCCGCGTCCCTCCTCGCCTCGCAGGGGCGAGACCTGGGTTCGGTGGCAACGACGATGCTTCTGTTCGGCCTCGGCGCCGCCCTGCCACTCCTGCTCCTCGGCACGCTGTCCCGCGAGGTGCTGATACGCTGGCGCGACCGGATGATGGGGCTCGGCAAAGGGCTGAAGGTCGCCCTGGGCGCCATCCTCGTGGCCACCGGCCTGATGATCGCCACGGGCTACGACAAGGCCGCGGAGACCGTCCTGGTCAACGCTTCGCCGGCTTGGCTCACCAACCTGACGACCCGCCTGTGACCTCGATAGCGTCTGCCTCCAAAGCCCGCCCCATGCGACCCTACCGTCTTCGAACCTGCCTGCTCTACGCTGCCATCCTTCTCGGGATTGCAGGTCCGGCGCAGGCTTGGGAATTGGTCGGCACGAAGCAGCTTGAGCTACGCACTCGCGACGGTACGTCCATTCCAATCGGCACCGTGACGTTCACCCCAGGGCCGGACGCCACGCGGTTCGTCGTCACCCTCGACCGGACGAAGTTCAAGGACTTCTTCCTGTCGATGCGCGAGTTCAAATGCGTCGAGGGGCCCGAGGTCCAGTGCCACGTTCCCTATCCCTACGCGAACCCGGGAACGGTCCGGCCGGGCGATTATGCGTGGCTGGAGCACGCCCTGCTCTTCCTCTACAAGGCGCCGGCCGACTACGGAGCCAAGTTGAGCAACGGCCTCTACTACGCTCTTCAGAAAACGGAGGACGGGCTGGTTGGAAGGCCGATGGCGGTGGATCTCAACGACATCGCGGCCCCGCCTCAGGATCCCTCCGTGCCCCCGTTCGATCAGGCTGCCCGTGCGGACATTGTTCCAGGCGCCCGCTGGATCGAGGCGCTCGTCATCCGCTGAGACGAGTTCGTCGCCCCACCGGACCCAGTTAAACGCGCAGGTAGCTCCATCCTGCTTCCTGAAGGGTCACGAGACGGACCGCCCCCGCCGGAACGATGCCGACGTGGGGCAGCAATTCCAGCGAATGCCCCTCGGCCTTCTCCATGGCCTTGACGGTGTTGCCGCAGGCCGAGAGGACGATCCCCGGCACGCTCTCGCTGATGGAATGGATCCTCGCCGTGACGGGCGATGTGTCGGCCCGCAGCATGTGCAGGCCTGGGCCATAGGCGACGATCTCGACTTCCAGTTCCTCGGCCTGCTCGCTGTATTCGCGCGCGAGGTTGACCGCATTGTTGAGGGCGAGATCGAACACGCCGCCCTCGCGGGAACTGACCTGCATCGCGACCCGGTGGGTCTTCGGGCCGGTTGCCGGAGCCGCCGTGGCCCTGCTCGCTCCGAGCCCAGCCAGCAGTGCGGCCAATCCGGACACGCCCCTGCGCGACAGCATCATCTCGTCCCCTCCGTTGTCGAACGATCCTGATCCGAGACGCGCGCTCCTCTTGGAGCCGTCTCGTCAGGTCTGCAAGAATCGATAGCTGTCGCCGGCACGCTCGACATGTCCGACGCCCGAGCCCGGGAGATGAAAGCCAACGAGCGTCATCCGCTCGTTCGCCAACCGGTCCAGCAGGGTCAGGCGGGTGCAGGAAGCGAGGTCGCGGTCGAGATCGCTTCCGAACGCCCAGGCGGGACGCCGGAACGACAGAACTGCATGGCTCAGGGCATCTCCGCCGATCAGTACCTGATCCCGTCCCGCTTCGACGAGTACGGAGGCGTGGCCGGGTGTATGCCCCGGCGTCGCGACGTAAGTGAGGCCGGGGGCGATGCTCTCGCCGGGCCTGCGGCGCTCCACCTTCGCCTCAAGGCGGCGCAGGGTCCGTCGCGAGCCCACGGAGAGACCCTTCAGCCAGTCGGGCACCAGGGTCTCGACGTCGTCGCGGGTCCAAAAATCCCATTCCGCCGCCGGCACCACGTAGCGGGCATTGGGAAACCGTTCGCTGTCGTCGAAATCGTCGATCGCGCCCCAGAGATGATCGGGATGGGCGTGCGTGAACACGACCTGGGTGATCGCCTCGCGCGAAATGTTCCGGCTCTCCAATGTCTCTCCGAGCTTGCCCGCCGTCGGCTGGAAGGAGTTGCCCGAGCCGGCATCGATCAGGATGATCTCAGAGCCGATCCGCACGAGGCTCGCGTTCGTCGGGATCGGCGCGGCCTCCGCGCGCTGGCCCTCGGCCCTGAAGACGGCCTGCATCTCGTCGCGCGGCGTATCGGGCAGCATGAAGGCGAGGGAGGAGGACAGCGTGCCGTCGCTCGCCGTCTCCACGGAGGCGCCGCCGACCGTCAACGCCGCCGCCGGGTTGGCGGACGCGCGGCCGGTCGGCCACGCGCCCGCGAGACCCGCCGCGAGCCCCGCCATGAAGAGACGCCTGTCGCAGCGCGATCCGGGGACGGCGGCGCCAGTCGTCATTGGACTGGCGGCGCCTTCTTCGCGGAGTCGGGGGCCTTGTCGGGCGTCACGTCGAGGATGCGCGCATGGCTCGTAATCGTCGCCTCTTTGGGCAGGCAGTTCGTCATGCAGGGCTTGGCCGTCCAGAACTCCTTCTCCGCCGTCTGGCGGTCGTCCATGAAGAAGTTCTTCTCGTTCGGCAGGCGGATGCTGGCGAGGTTCTTCTCGTTCACCTCGAAATCCTGATCCTTCAGGATGTCGTTGAGATAGAGGAGATAGGCCGTGACCGAGTAGGTCTCATCCGGCGTCAGGGTCTGGGCCGCGCCGAACGGCATCGCCCGGTGCACGAAGTCGAAGACCGTCGAGACATAGGGCCAGTAGGACCCGATGGTCTTGACCGGGTTTTCCGACTTCAAGGTCCCGGATCCGCCCGCGAGTTCCGGCCACCGGCCCGCGCCTTCGCCGAACTCGCCGTGGCAGCTGGCGCAGCGCTCCTGGAAGATGGTCTCGCCCAGCGCCGCCGTGCCCTTGCCGACCGGAAGCCCCTGGCCGTCCGGCCGCACGTCGATGTCCCAGCCCTTGATTTCCTCGGGCGTTGCCGCGCGGCCGATGTTTAGGCGCTCGGCCGCCACCGGCGTCGCGGCCAGGAGGGCGGCTGCGAGCGCGGCCGGAATGAGGTTACGCGACCTCGACATTCTCGATCTCCCCGCTGGGCAGCACGTGCCAGGTCTGAATGCCGTTGTTGTGGTAGATCGAGTTCAGGCCGCGATGCTGGCGCAAAGCCGCCTTGGTCGGCTGCACATAGCCGGTCTCGTCCCTGGCGCGGGACTGGAGCAGCAGCGGCTCACCGTTCCAGTCGAACTCGTAATAAAAGCGCGTCAGCGCCTTATCGAGGACCGGACCGTCGAGGCGGGCGGCGCGCCAGTTGCGGCCGCCATCGAGGGAGACGTCCACGCCCTTGATCGCCCCGCGTCCCGACCAAGCGAGGCCCGAGAGCACGGTGAAGCCCTTGCCGTGGATCGGCGCCTGCGGGCTTGGATTGGTGATCACGGACTTCGCGTCCATGGCCCAGGTGAAGCGCCGCGCCTGTCCGTCCGGCATGAGGGCCGTGTACTTCGAGGTCTCCTCGCGGGTGTGCCAGGGCTCGTCGCCGACCTTGATCCGGCGCAGCCACTTCACCCACATATTGCCCTGCCAGCCGGGCAGGACGAGGCGCAGCGGGTAGCCGTGCTCGGGATAGAGCGCCTCGCCGTTCATGGCGTAGGCGACGATGGCGTCGTCGAGCGCCTTCTCGATCGGCACCGAGCGGGTCATCGCCGCGGCGTCCGCCCCCTCCGGCAGCAGCCACTTGGCGTTCGTCTTGAGACCCGCCTCTTCGAGGAGGCGCTTGAGCGGCACGCCCGTGTACATGACGCAGTGGATCATGCCGTGGGTGAACTGGCAGCCGTTGAGCTGCGCGCCCTTCCACTCCATGCCGGAATTGGCCGCGCATTCGAGGAAGGCGATCCGGTTGACGCGGGGGAAGCGCTTGATGTCCTCCAGCGTCAGCATCAGCGGCTTCTCAACGAGGCCGTGGATCATCAACCGGTGCTCGGCCGGGTCGATCTCGGCGATGCCGCCATGGTGGCGCTCGAAGCCGAGACCGTTGGGGGTGATGATCCCCTCAAGCTGGTGCAGCGGCGTGAAGCTCACCGAGCTCTGGCGAGAGGCGGTCAGCCATTCAACGTCGCGGCGGATCACGTCCGCCTCGAACTTCGAGGGGCGGCCATAGGGCCGGCTCACGACACCGTCACCGAGGGATTGCGACCATTCCGGCACGTTCGGCGGCAGGTTCTTGGCCTCCGGCGCGGCGGCGGCCGCACGGCCCGCGAAAGCGCCGGTTCCCACCCCGGCGCCGACCGCTCCGCCCAAGGCGAGGCCGGTGCGCAGGAAGGATCGGCGGGAGGTCGGCCCGGACGGATCGGGGCGCGGCTTCGGTTCAGACATCGGTCTCTCCGAACTGTTTCAAGTATGGCAATGTGTGAATATCTTGAAGACGACTAGGCGCCACGGACGGTGACCTGCGCGGGCGTCGGGTTCACCGTCTTCTTGGCCTTGATGTGCGAGGCGACGACGTCCCAGATCGGCGGACCCTCGGTCCCCTCGTTGACGCTCGCCCAGCCCGCCACGGTGTAGCTGCTGCCGGCCTCGATGGGTTTGCCGGTGCGCAGCAGGGTCAGGTCGGAGATGCGGCTTCCGGCCGGGCGGGCGACATCGATGGCGTAGGACACGCCCCCCACCCGCACCATGTCGCCCCCCTGCTGGTAGTAGGGATCGGCGTTGAACAGGTTGTCGGCCACGTCCTCCAGCACCTCCTTCAGCCGGGCGCCGGTCATGGGCATCCGGTAGGCCGCCGGGTAGGTGATGGCGGTGGCGTTGTAGACGTCCTCGTGGGTGATCGCTTGCCCGGGCAGGAGGGTCGTGCCCCAGCGGAAGCCGGGCGAGAGGGCGATGTCGGCCTCGCGCTCGGACAGGAGCGCGTCGCAGATCAGGTCGTCGAGGGTGCCGTTGAAGTTGCCGCGCCGGTAGAGCAGGGCCTCGGTCCGCCCAAGTTCCTGGCTCAGCATCGCCTCGTGGGGCGCGCGGATCGCCTGGATCTTGGCCGCCATCGCCTTCTGCGGGGCGATGACATCGGAGAAGATCGGGATGAGCTTCGAGCGGTAGCCCTTCACGGCGCCGTCCCGCACGTCGAGGTCGACGCGGGTGAGGAACTTGCCGTGGCTGCCCGAGGCGATGAGCAGGGTGTTGCCGACCTTTACCGCCTGCGGCAGCGCATCGTGCGTGTGACCGGTCAGGACGACGTCGATTCCCTTCACCCGCGAGGCGAGCTTGCGGTCGACGTCGAACCCGTTGTGAGAGAGCAGCACGACGAGGTCGGCGCCCTCTTTCCGGGCGTTGTCGACGCTCGCCTGCACATCCTCCTCGCGGATGCCGAAGGACCAGTTCGGGATCATCCAGCGCGGGTTGGCGATGGGCGTGTAGGGGAAGGCCTGCCCGATCACCGCGACCTTCGCGCCGCCGCGCTCGAACATCTTCGTGGACTCGAAGGCTGGCTCGTTCCACTCCGCGTCGCGGACGTTCTGGCCGAGGAACGGGCAGCCGAGCCCGTCCACGATCTCCTTCACCCGCTCGGTGCCGAGGGTGAACTCCCAGTGGCCGGTCATGGCGTCGGGCTTCAGCAGCGCCATGCAGTCGACCATGTCCTGGCCCTTGCTCACCATCGAGGTGTAGCTGTTCTGCCAAGTGTCGCCGCCGTCGAGGAACAGCACCTTGTCGCCGCGCTCGGCGCGGATCGCGTCGAGCACCGTGGCGATCCGGTCGAGGCCGCCCATCCGGCCGTAGCTGCGGGCGAGCGCGACGTAGTCCTCCGGCGTCAGCGCATAGGCCAGCGGCGAGCCGCCGGGGATGCCGTAGAGGTCGAGGTAGGCGCGTCCGGTGACGTGGGGGACCTGACCGCGCGCCTCGCCCACCCCGAGATTGGTCGAGGGCTCGCGGAACAGCACGGGCCGCAACTGCGCGTGGATGTCGGTCAGGTGGACCAGGGTGACGTTGCCCATCGGCTCGAAGGCCAGGAGGTCGTACTGGGTCAGGCGCTGCTGGGCGAAGGCGCGGATCCAGCCCGTCGGCACCAGGGCCGCGGTGGCGGCGGCGATCTGCAGGAAGTCGCGGCGTGAGGTCATGGGACGATCCGACCCTCAGTTGCGCACGGCGGGCGTCTCGACCGGAAGGCCGAGGCCGCGCCACGCGACGTAGGTCTCCAGGGCGAGGAACTCGTCGGAGAGCGGCTTGAACGGCGTGGCCCGGACGTCCTGCATGCAGCCCTCCATGCGCTCGTGCAGCGGCACCAGCCGCTGGTCACGTAGGCGGTAGACGGGGAAGCCGTTGCTCTGCCCCTGGCTGAGGAAATCGGCCCGGAGATACTTGCCGTGGTTCTTTTCGTGGCAGCTCGCGCAGGCGAGATCGAGCTGGCCGTTCCGCTGGTAGTACAGCGATTTGCCGCGCTCGAACCAGGGCGTCATCGGCCCGTCCACCTTCACGGCGACCGGCATCCCCCGGGACTGGTTGCGGATGTAGGTGGTCATGGCCGTGAGTTCGGGCGAGCCGAAGACGAAAGGCTCGGCCTTCAGGGCGCCGCTGCGGCAGATGTTGATCCGCTGCTCCAGATTGATTGGCTTCCCGAGCTTCTCGTTCCACTTCGGATAGGCAGCCGCGACGCCCTTCATCGAGGTCGAGGCCTCGTTGTGGCAGCTCGCGCAGGACTTGCCGGCCGTGCCATCGACCTTCGACCAGAGTTCCTCGCCCTGCTCGACGGCGAGGAAGCCCGGATTGTTGAAGTCGTCGGCCTGCATCTCCTGCGTTTCCTTGGAACGGAAATACAGGCCCGAGACGACTTCCTCGAACGGAGAATTCGGGTTCTGGGGCTTCATGCCGTGCGCCTGCCACGCCGGGCGCTCGGACGGCTCCTTCGCGGCGGGCGCCGACGGCATGTCCTGCGCGTGCGGCGCGACGGCCAACGCGACGAGCGCGAGCGCTGTAAAGGCGAGAGTTGGGCGGACCATGGTGAGGGCTCCGGCGCGGCGGGGGGAGGCGCTCCGGGGCGAACGGCCCCGGGCGCGCGTCAGGCGACCTTGATCTGCTCGGTGGCCTGGATCTTCGACCCGTCGTCATCGACCCAGGTAAAAGTCAGCGCTCCGGATTCTTCGGGCTTGATCTTGAACTGGAAGTAGGGATTGGCGGAGACTGCGCTCTCGATATCGGCGCTGAAGATCGTCTTGCCGTTCAGGTCACAGGTGAACTTGTTCAGGATCTTGCGCGGGATCGTCTTCCCGTCCTTGTCCTTGCGCTGGCCGGACTCCATCGTGTGGGAGACGAGCGTCTTCACCTCGATGATGCCGCCCTTGGCGACCTCCTTCTTGTCCAGTTTGATCCGCGGCTTCACGTCGGCCATGTGGTCCTCCCGTCCTCGTTCGATGCTGTCGCGTATGGGTTAGCCGCCGCAGCCGCCGATGGTGACCTTCACCTGGCGGACGTCGCTGAACACCGAGCCGTCGTTCATGCGGGCGACCGCGATGACGTTCTGGGTCTCTGCGAGACGGATCCGGGTGTTCGCCTCCGCGACGCTCGACGGCGTGAAGTGGAAGCTGATGACGCCGGGGTTCGGATTGCCCTCGGCGACGATCATCACCTCCTCGACGTAGCTTTCCGCCGTCATCGGCCCGTCGACGCTCACCGTCATCGGCACCGTGTTGCCGTTCTCGGCGATCTCGGGGAGTTCGAGCTTGACCCTGCCCTTCACCGGCTCCTTGCCGCGGGTGAAGGCCTTGATGGCCTCATCGGTCGCGGGCTTCGCCGCCAGGGCCGGGCCGGCGCGGAAAGCGAAGGCGGTGGCCACCATGGCGCCGGTGCCGAAGGCCAGGGCTTGGCGGCGGCTCATTGCGGGGATCTTGGCAGAGGTCATGGCAAGCGGCTCCTTCAGCCCGCGAGATCACTTCAAGGTCGTGAGGTAGGCGACGACGTCCTCGACCTGCTGCGCGGTCAGGATCGGCTTGCCCTGGAATTCGGCGCGCACGCGGTTGAGGCCGTCGATCCGGTAGAAGGCCGGCATCACGGTCGCCTCGGTGAAGACGTGCTTCGGGTTGACGACGATCATCCGCAGGTGGGCCGCGTCCCACCGGCCCGCGACGCCATCGAGGGAGGGCCCGACCTCGCCGTGGAAAGATTCGCCCTTGAGCGACGAGACCTGATGGCAGCCGAGGCAATTGCCCTGGCGCCGGTTCACGACGACCTTCGCGCCGGCCGCCGCATCCCCCGGCTTGTCGGTGAGCGGCTCGGGGATTGAGTCGCTGCCATCGATGGCGACGATCTTGAACGGGGCGAGCCCGGTGGAAGCCGTCTCGGCTCCGGCGGCGGTCGCGAGGACGCAAAGTCCCGCGAGCGCAAAGGCTGTGATCGGCCTGCGCATCTGGCGTTTCCTCGGTGCGCCGTCTTTGCGGCGAGTGCGGTCGTCTCGAACCGCTCGCTCTGCCGGCGGGCAAACCCATCGACATATGCGAATTATTGCAAGTTTGACGTGGATCGCTCTCAAGTCAAGCTGGAATTGCGAGGCCGCTGACTATCGCGGCGGGACTGTCAGCCCCGCTGCGCCGCCTCCGGCGAGCGGAGGTAATCCTGCAGGGTCGTCCGCTCGTCGGCACGCTCGGCCACGAAGGCGAAAGTCCGGCGGAACTCCTCCGGCGGCACGTAGCCCCGCACTCGCAGGACCTCGCGCTGCTGGGGCGTCTTGCCCGCGAGTGCCGTCTCCTCCACCGGAAAGAACTGAATGGTCGGCGTGGACCGGATGCCGTACTTCTCCGCGAAAGCCTTCTCGGGAAGGATCTGACCGTCGAAATCGGTGACCTCCCGCGAACCGATGAAATTCAGTTGCAGGATCTCGAAACGCTCGCGGATGAAGGCGCTCGTCGCCGGATCTGCGAAGTTCACGAGGTGGATCTGTTTGCAGAAGGGACAGCCCTTCAGCTCCCACAGGATGGCGAGGCGCTTGCCGTGCTCCCGCGCGGACTTCAGATCGTCGGGGAGATCGAGGAAGCTTTCGAGGAACCAGGGCTCCCGGTAGAGGCCGTCATCGCCCTGGATCGCTTGGGCCATGGCCCTGGAGGGCAGGCCGAGCGCGAGGGCACCCGCCAGGAACCGGCGCCGGGTCGACATGGCGTCCCCTCCAAATATTCTAGTTTCTGCATGTGTAGAGCGATTGTCCTGCCCCTGGCAATCTAGTCCTCCTGACATCCGGCTGCCATTGAAGCCGCGCGGACGACGGCGGCTCCGCGCCGAGGGCGATCACGATCCCGGCGGCTGCGCCGATGCCCCTCGAACACATTCGTCTTTTGCTATATAAGGATCAGTGGTCCTGGGCTTGGGAAGACCGATGCGGGGAACGAGGCGAGCCGTCATGGCGGGGGCGTGGGGGTTCGCCCTATGGCCCGGCATCGTTGAGGCCGCCGAGCTGATCAAGTTCGAGCGGCGCGGCTGCCCGTGGTGCAAGGCCTGGGACAAGGAGATCGGGCCGATCTACCCGAAGACGGATATCGGGAAGCGGGCGCCGTTGCGCCGTGTCGATCTCGACGCAGGCCTCCCTCCCGGACTCACGCTCAAGCGCCCGATCCGCTACACACCGACATTCGTCCTCGTCGAAGACGGGTCCGAGCTCGACCGGATCGAGGGCTATCCGGGTGAGGATTTCTTCTGGGGACGGGCCGAGCGGTTGCTCGAACGGCTCCCCGGATCCCCGTAACGGGCTTCGGGCGGCGAGGAAAAGGGTGGGATGATGCCGTTGCAACAGGCGCAACCGGTGACGAGCGTCGAGGCCCCGGGCAGCCTCGACCTGGATCTGTTGCTGGCCAATGCCCGCGATGCCAGCGAACTGCTCAAAGCCCTCGGGCACGAGGCGCGCCTCGTCATCCTCTGTCTGCTGGTCGAGGGCGAGCGCTCGGTCTCGGAACTGGAGCAATTGCTGAATCTGCGGCAACCGGCCGTGTCCCAGCAACTGGCTCGGTTACGGGCCGACGATCTCGTCGAGGCCCGCCGTGACGGCAAGAACATCTATTATGCGCTGGCCCGGCCCGAGGTTCGCGAGATCATCGCCGCCCTGCACCGCGCATTCTGCAACGGACGGACACCGTAACCGGCGAAACCCTCAAGTGTGCCGGTCCACGAGGTAGTAGAGCCCCGCGCGAGCCCCGACGAGGATCGCGCCGAGGGCGAGAATCGAGCCGACCGACAGCGTCGAAAGCCCGCTCAATCCCTGGCCGATGGTGCAGCCCAGCGCCGTGACGCCGCCGGTGCCCATCAGGAAGGCGCCGAGCAGGTGGCGCTTCACCTCGCGGGCATCATCGGGCGCCTCCCAGTGAAATTCACCCGCAGCGCGCGCCGCCGCGAAGGACCCGAGCACGACGCCGAGGACCGAGGCCACGCCGAAATCGATCCGCGTGCCGCTCGCGAGCATGGCATAGAGGAGGGTATCGCCGACCGGCCGTGCGAAGCTGAAGGAGCCGACCGCCCGGGTTTCGAACTCGTCGAAACCCGCGCTCCCGTTCGTCCACCACCCGGCGACGATGACGAGCCCGATGGCGATGGCGCCGATGAGGAGCCGCTGAGTCCGACGGAAGTCTTTGCCCGTCAGCGCCACGAGGCAGAAGCCGATGCCTGCAATGACGCTGAAGGCCACGCGGCCGGTCTGATCCAGCTTCAACAAGGCCCCGAGCCGCTGGCTACCGAGATCGAGGCTGAGCGGTGCGGTGAGCGTCACGCGCAGAAAGGCTGTCACGCCGCTGATCGCCATGTAGGCCGAGAGGCCGAGCACGAGGAGGACGAGGAGGGCGCGCAGATCTCCCCCGCCGAGCCGCAGCAACGCGCCGAAGCTGCAGGTGCCGACGAGCGCCATGCCGAAGCCGAACATCGTTCCGCCGAGGATCATCGCGCCCCATTCGAAGCGCGGCCCCGCATAGATCGACCGGGCGAGGTCGAGACCGAATTCGGATTCCAAAAGCTGCGTGCCCACCACGGCGATGCCGGTGGCCAGCAACCATGCCCGGGCGCGGCGCGTGTCGCGCGCATAGACGGCATCTTCGATGGCGCCCAACGTGCAGAACCGCCCCCGGCGCGCGACCATCCCGAGCACGGCACCCAGCACGAGGCCGAGGGCCGCCCGGAGGAGATGCGCAGGCAGGAGGTCCATCATCGGCTCAGGTACGCCCAATACCGATGAGCCCTGTCAAACGCCCAATTCCGCTCCGCCTTTCAGTTTGACCGGAATGGTCAGGTAACGAACGCCGTTCGCCTCGGCCGGGGGGAACTTGCCGGCGCGGATATTGACCTGGATCGACGGCAGCAGAAGGCGCGGCGCAGCCAGCGTCGCGTCCCGGGCGGTGCGCATGGCGGTGAACTCCTCCTCGCTCACGCCCTCCTTCACATGAACGTTGCGCTCGCGCTGCTCGCCGACCGTGGTCTCCCAGGCGTACACGTCGCGGCCCGGCGCCTTGTAGTCGTGGCAGAGGTGAAGCACCGTCGCCGGAGGCAGGGCCAGCAACTTGCGGATCGAGCGATAGAGGGTGCGCACGTCGCCGCCGGGGAAGTCGGCCCGCGCGGTACCGAAATCGGGCATGAACAGCGTATCGCCGACGAAGACGTGGCCGCCGATGCGGTAGCAGATGTCAGCCGGCGTATGGCCTGGCGTGTACAGCACCTCGACGGCGAGATTGCCGATGGCAAACGTCTCGCCGTCCACGAAGAGGTGGTCGAAATCGCTGCCGTCGGTCTTTAGGTCGGTGGCGTTGAAGACCGGGCGGAAGATCTTCTGGACCTCCTTGATGTGCTCGCCGATGCCGATCTTCGTGCCGGTCTTGGCCTTCACGTAGGGCGAGCCGGAGAGGTGGTCGGCGTGCGCGTGGGTTTCCAGCGTCCAGACCACCGTGTAGCCCGCCTCGTCGGCGGCCGTCAGCATCGCCTCAACGGAGCGAGTGTCGACGCTGCCGCCGTTGTGATCGTAGTCGAGCACCGGATCGATGAAGGCCGCCTGCTTCGTCTCGGGATCGGCCACGATGTAGCTCACCGTGTTGGTGGGCTCGTCGAAGAAGGCTTGGATGACGGGTTCGGGGCCACGGGCTTCGGTCATTGCTTGTCTCCTGTCGGTCGTCCTTGGACGGGTGGGGTCACGCGCCGGGAAGCCGGCGTCGGCAGGTGTTGATCCCTAGGATCGTGTAGGCTGGGCAGAACCCGACGAGGGCGGTCAACGCCATCACGGCGCCGATGCCGACGGCGGCAAGGGCCCAGACTCCGGCGAGCATCGTGTAGCCCAGGCCTGCGATCAGAAGGCCGACGACGAGGCGCAGGATGCGATCGATGCTACCGACATTGGGGGTCATGGCGGTTTTCCTGAAAGGTGCCGTCCGGTGGTCATCGAAGCGGGTGCGGCACCGGGCGCCCGCCTCGGCGACGGTCAAGGCGTCGCGGCGAAAGCGCCGGCGTTGCGGTAGAGCATGTAGCCGGCGACACCGAAGATGACGGTGGCGAATACCGTGTCGAGCGCGCCCTTGTAGCCAGAGAGCCGGTTGGCCAGCCGCATACCCAAGAAACCGCCGACGAGGCCGCCGGCGATGAATTCCCCGGCGACGGCCCAATCGACCATTCCGGACAGGGCGTAATTCGTTGCTGTGGCGAGGCCGAAGGCACCAACGGCGAGCAGCGAGGTGCCGACCGCAGTGATCAGCGGCATGCCGGTGGCGAAGACGAGGCCCGGCACGATCAGGAACCCGCCGCCGATCCCGAAGAAGCCCGACAGGACCCCGACCGCGAAGGCGACGGCCACGACCTTCCAACTCGGTACCGGACCGCATCCGACAGGCTCCGAGGTTCCACTCTGAACCTTGCGACCCCGCAGCATGTGGATGCCCACGACGACCATCAGCATCGCGAAGAGGAAGAGCAGGCGCTGGCCGTCGACCGCCTTGCCGAACGTCGAGCCGACGAGGGCGCCAAGGATGCCGACTCCGGCGAACACGACGGCGCAGCGCCAACGCACGTTGCCGGACCTGGCGTGCCCGACGAGGGTCAGGAACGCGTTGGCCGCGACCGCCAGAGCGCCGGTTCCAATGGCGAGGTGCGGCTGGGCCATGCCGACCACGTACAGCAGAAGCGGCGTCGCCAGGATCGAGCCGCCGCCGCCGATGAGTCCGAGCGTGAAGCCGACCCCTGAGCCGGACAAGATGGCGGGAAGCGCATTCATCGGCGGTGACCTCCGCGTCCAGGGGCCTTGTCGACGACCGGTCGAGCCGGTCGGCGGCCGGCAAGCCCCGATCCCGACTGTCATTCATTTAATAAAAAAACAAAATGAAAGGATCGTCGCTTTCGTCACTGGTGGACCTTCTTGCGGTGGAGGTCAACGTATGATTTATAGAAATCGCAACTCATAATATAAATCTATCAGATGAGGATCTAGCCATGGACGTCAAACGCCTCTCCCCGGACCTGTCGGTGACGGGTCAGCTCGCTCCCTCCGATCTCGCGGCGGCGGCCGAGTCGGGCTTCCGGGCGGTGATCTGCAACCGCCCCGATGGCGAGGGCGGCGACCAGCCGGGCTTCTCGGAGTTGGAGGCCGCCGCGCGTGCGGCCGGCCTGGAGGCGCGGTACCTACCCGTCACGTCGGGCAAGGTGACGGATGGGGATGTGATGGCCTTCCGCGGCGAGCTCGCGGCCCTGCCGAAGCCGGTGCTCGCCTTCTGCCGCACCGGAACCCGCTCCGCGACGCTGTGGGCGCTCGGCGAGGCGGCAGCTGCGCGGCCGCTTCCGGACATCCTGGCTGCCACCAAGGCGGCCGGATACGAACTGAGCGGCGTCGTCCGGCGCATCGCGGCAGGCGGCCGGGTTCCTACTGAGCACGCCGACCAGTTCCACAGTGTGGTCGTCGTCGGCGGCGGGGCCGGCGGCATCGCCGTCGCGGCGAGCCTGAAGGCGCGCAAACCCGACCTCGACATCGCCGTCATCGATCCGGCGGACGTGCACTATTACCAGCCGGGCTGGACGATGGTCGGCGGCGGAGTGTTCGAGCCCGCCGCCACGGCCAGGACCATGGCTTCCCTGATCCCGAACGGCGTGCGCTGGATCAAGGCGGCGGTTGCGGCCTTCGAGCCCGAGCGCAAGGCGGTAATCTTGGAAGGGTGCCGGGTGGTGCGCTACGACCGCCTCGTGGTCGCGCCCGGCCTCAAGCTGAACTGGGCCGGCATCGAGGGGCTCGCCGAAACCCTCGGGCGGAACGGGGTCACCTCGAACTACCGCTACGACCTCGCCCCCTACACCTGGGACCTCGTGCGGAACCTGCGGGCGGGCCGCGCCGTCTTCACGCAGCCGCCGATGCCGATCAAGTGCGCCGGCGCCCCGCAGAAGGCGATGTACCTTTCCGCCGACCACTGGCTGCGGCAGGGGCGGCTCGGGGACATCGCGGTCGAGCTCTACAATGCCGGTCCAGTCCTGTTCGGCGTGAAGGAATACGTCCCGGCCCTGATGAATTACGTGAAGCGCTACGACGCGAACCTGAATTTCAATCACACCCTGACCCGGATCGACGGTCCGGCTCGGCGCGCGTGGTTCTCGCGCAAGACGGAGGAGGGCGGCAGCGAGACGGTTGAGACCGGCTTCGACATGATCCACGTCGTCCCGCCGCAGCAGGCGCCCGACTTCGTCCGCGTCTCGCCCCTGGCCGATGCCGCCGGCTGGGTCGATGTGGACCCCGGGAGCCTGCGACACCGTCGCTTCCCCGAGGTCTACGCGCTCGGCGACGCCTGCAACGCGCCCAACGCCAAGACCGCCGCCGCCGCGCGCAAGCAGGCGCCCGTGGTGGCCCACAACCTCCTCGTCGAGATGGGCCACCTGCGCGGGGCCGAGGTCGCCTACGACGGCTACGGCTCGTGTCCGCTCACGGTCGAGCGAGGTAAGATCCTGCTCGCGGAGTTCGGCTACGGCGGCAAGCTCATGCCGAGCTTCCCCGCATGGCTGATCGACGGGACGAAGCCGAGCCACCTCGCATGGCTCCTGAAGGAGCGGATGCTGCCTCCAATCTACTGGAAGGCCATGCTCAAGGGACGCGAATGGATGGCTAAGCCGGAGAAGGCAGCCGCCTGAAGCTAAGCGGCGCCGGCTTTGTCCCGGCGCCGCTCGCTGTGCGTCGACGATGCGGGCTCAATCGCATGCCCTCAGCCGACAGCTAGGGTTCCGGACCGTGAGGCACGTGTTCGGAGCGGCGCGCCAGCGCCAGCGAGCGGCGCTAGGAACGGAGCGACAGCGTCCGTCAAGGTTCTCCGACCTGACCGAACATCGCCGCTTGGCCGAGCGCCCGCGCTCGCGCATCCGGGCTGCGCGCAGGCAAGCTTCTCCGCGGTCGACCCGCGATCAGGATGTCGTCGAACGCGTCGAGGAGGGCCTGCATGCGGGCGTCGCTCAGGCTGTAGAACACCACCTTGTGCTCGCGCCGCGTGGCCACGACCTCAGCGTTGCGCAGCTCCCCGAGCTGCTGCGACAGCGTTGGTTGGCGGATGCCGAGCTGCTGCTCGATCTCAGAGACGGATCGCTCTCCCTCCGCCAGGAGATACAGGATGCGCAGCCGGTTCGGGTTGGCGGCGACCTTGAGCAGGTCGGCGATCAGGATCGCCGTCGCCTCGTCCGTGCCGGAGGCCATCACAGGCTTCCCAAGCGGTAGTACCAGTCCTGCCCCGCAGCGCCTGGCTGGGCGATCTCGTCGCTCGTCAGAGGCGGGTTCACAAGCACCTGGTCGCCGGGTTGCCATCCCTCCGGCGTCGAGACGTCCGATGCGTCGCAGGCTTGGAGCGCCTGCACCAGCCGAAGGATCTCGGCGATGCTGCGGCCCACCGTCAGCGGGTAGGCGACCAGCGCCCGCACGATGCCTTCAGGATCGATGACGAACGTGGTCCGGACGGTGGCGCTCGACGTCGAGCCAGCCGGCAGCATGCCGTAGGCCCGGGCGATGCCCATGGCGGGATCTTCGACGATAGGGAATGGCACCCGCACGCCGAAACGCTGCTCGATGCTGTGCTTCCAGGCCAAGTGGGAGGAAAGGCTGTCGACGGACAGGGCGAGCAGGTCGCAGTCGGTGTCCCGAAAGGCCTCGTAGGCCTGGGCGAACGCGACGAACTCGCTGGTGCAGACGGGGGTGAAGTCGGCCGGGTGGGAGAAGAACACCAGCCAGCGTCCGCGATACGAGGCGAGCGTCCGCGGGCCCATCGTCGTCCGCGCGCGAAAGTTCGGCGCGACGTCGCCGATGATCGGCGGGCAGGCGGGCGGCGGCACGGGCGGATCGGTGTCGGTTTCGATACTCATGGAACAACTCTCGACGTTTCAACAGTGTGGTCAGCACCGTGGACCTCGCTACGATGCCGGTCAATATGCAAATTCATATCGAGTAGGTCTTCGCATCATAAACTTGTATTGACACGCCCGAGCTGTGGCATATGAAGGCGGGGCGACATTCCGGCGGCATGCTTGGTTCGGTACGGTCCATGGCGGGCCTCCCGGATGTCCCCATTCCCGCCAAAGGCAGCGCCCACGGATGCTGGCCAACCATCTCCCGAGCGCGCTCGACCTCGCCCGCAGTCAGTTCGCCTTCACGGTCGTCTGGCACTTCCTGTTCCCGGCTTTCACCATCGGGCTGGCGAGCTATCTCGCGGTGCTGGAAGCCTTCTGGCTCGCCACCGACAAGCCAGTCTATCTCGACACCTACCGCTACTGGCTGAAGGTCTTCGCCGTAGCCTTCGCCATGGGCGTCGTGTCGGGGCTGGTGATGAGCTACCAGTTCGGCACCAACTGGTCGGTCTTCTCGGACAAGACCGCTCCCGTGCTCGGGCCGCTGCTCGGCTATGAGGTGCTGACCGCCTTCTTCCTGGAGGCGGGCTTCCTCGGGGTGATGCTGTTCGGGATGGAGCGGGTGGGCCCCCGCCTGCACTTCCTGGCGACCTGCCTCGTCGCGGGCGGCACGCTGCTCTCGGCCTTCTGGATATTGTCCGCCAATTCCTGGATGCAGACGCCCGCGGGCTACTCGCTCGATGCCGACGGCCGGTTCGTGCCGGAGAGCTGGACGGCGGTGATCTTCAACCCGTCCTTCCCCTACCGCTTCGCCCACACCGTGACGGCGGCCTATCTGACGACGGCGATGATCGTCGGCGCGGTCGGCGCGTGGCACCTGCTGCGCGACCGGACCAATCCCCGCGCCCGGCTGATGTTCTCCATGGCGATGTGGATGGCGGCGATCGTCGCCCCGGTGCAACTGGTGCTCGGCGACCTGCACGGCGGGAACAGCTACCACCACCAGCCCGCCAAGGTCGCGGCGATGGAGGGCCACTTCGACAGCGTGACCCGCGCGCCCTCGATTCTGTTCGGCTGGCCGGACGCGCAGGCCGCCGAGACCAAATACGAGATCGGCATCCCGGGCCTCGCCAGCCTCTATCTCGCGCATGATCTGAACGCGAAGGTCACGGGCCTGAAGGACCTGCCGCGCGACACGTGGCCGACCAACCTGCCGCTGGTGTTCTGGGCCTTCCGGGTGATGGTCGGGCTCGGCATGCTGATGATCGGCCTCGGCCTGTGGTCGCTGTTTCTGCGGTACAAGGGCCGCCTGTTCGAGACGCCCTGGCTGCACCGCTTCGCCGTGGCGATGGGCCCCTCGGGGCTGATCGCGGTGACGGCGGGCTGGGTGGTGACGGAAACCGGCCGCCAGCCCTTCACGGTCTACGGCCTGCTGCGCACCGCCGACAGCGTCTCACCCATCGCCGCCCCCGCCGTGGCGGCCTCCCTCGCGGCCTTCGCGCTGGTCTACTTCGCGGTGTTCGGGGCGGGCATCTGGTACCTGTTCCACCTGTTCAACCAGACCCCGCGACCGCACGAATCCGGCCCGCCCGTCGGCCAGCCGGTCCGCACGGCGGGCATTACTCCGGCGCCGGCACTCGCCGGTGACGCGCACCTGCAACCGGCCGAGTGAGGGGAGGCTGTCATGGACCTCGATCTAACCCTCATCTGGGCGATCCTCATCGCCACCGCCGTGTTTCTCTACGTGGCGATGGACGGGTTCGATCTCGGGCTCGGCATCCTGTTCCCGGCGGTGCGCGGCAAGGCCGAGCGGGACGTGATGGTGAACTCGGTCGCCCCCGTCTGGGACGGCAACGAGACTTGGCTCGTGCTGGGCGGCGGCGGGTTGTTTGCGGTGTTTCCGCTGGCCTACGCCACGATCCTGCCCGCCCTGTACATGCCACTGATCCTGATGCTGCTGGCGCTGGTGTTCCGGGGCGTCGCCTTCGAGATGCGCTTCCGCATGGCGACGCCGCGCGGGCAGCTGTGGTGGGACCGTGCCTTCTCCTGGGGCAGCTTCGTCGCCGCCTTCTGCCAGGGGATCGCGCTCGGCGCCTTCGTCCAGGGCATCAGGATCGAGGGCCGGGCCTATGCGGGCGGCTGGTGGGACTGGCTGACGCCGTTCTCTGTGCTGACCGGCTTCGCGCTCGTCGTAGGCTACGGCCTGCTCGGGGCCTGCTGGCTGATTTGGAAGACCAGCGGCGAATTGCAGATCCGGGCGTATAACCTCGCCAAGCCCTTGGCGGTGGCGACGCTGGTCCTCATCGCCGTGGTCTCGGCGACGACGCTGGCGATCAGCGCGCCCTTTCGCGCCCGCTGGCTCGGCCTGCCCGGCCTGTTCGTCGGCGCGCCGGTGCCGATCCTGGTCGGGCTCCTGGCGTGGCGCTTCGCCCAGGCCCTAGGGCGGCGGGAGGAGGTCACGCCCTTCCTCTGCGCGCTCGGTTTCTTCCTGCTGTCCTATGTCGGGCTCGGCATCAGCATGTGGCCGTACATCGTGCCGCCGAGCGTCACGATCTGGCAGGCGGCGACGCATCCGAAATCGCAGGGCTTCCTGCTCTACGGCGCGGCGGTGCTGGTGCCCCTGGTCCTGGCCTACACAGCCTACGTGTACTGGCTGTTCCGCGGCAAGGTCACGGCGGAAGCGGGGTACCACTGATGCGCAGGTTCGGCTGGTTCGTGCTGATCTGGGCGATGAGCGTGGCGAGCCTCACGGCTGTCGCCCTGCCGCTGCGGTGGCTACTCAAGGGGGTGTGAAGGGTGTCGGTCTGCCCATTGCAACCGTGATCCTGCACGCCACCCCTTCAGGATGCTTCGGTCCTTGGTAAGTCCCCTTGCGAGGTCGGGCCGAGACCTACCTTTGCCATAGCGAAGCCGGAGCCACTGCCGGTTCGGCGGCTGTCGCGCTCCCGGAAAAGGTCGAGCGGACGTTGGCGCGTTCGACCAGAGGAATGTTCGTGCCGACGTTCTCGACAGTGCATCCTCCAGCCCGGGATGCCAGCGCGCCGCCGCGATGACGGATATTTGTGCTGAGTGCCTTTCCATTGTTCGGCGGGGGGCAGCCCCCCTTAAGCCTGGCTTAAGCAGGACGGCAAGGATGGCGGAATGCATGCACCGTCGGTCAAAGTTTCTCACCTTGCCTTTTCTGCGCTCGTCGCTGTGCTTCCGATGAGTCGCAGGTTGGCTCTGGCGGCGAGCAGGAGTGTCCGCATCGCGTTCGGCGGACTGTTGATGTGTGCTTCTGTCTGCCCAGCACGAGCCATGGACGGTGGTGAAATCGCCCGTAACGGAACACAGGCCGGCGTGCCGGCCTGTGCCTCGTGCCACGGGGATTCCGGGGGCGGAAATGCCGAGGGCGGCTTTCCCCGTCTTTCAGGCCTCGCGGAGGACTACCTCGCACACGAGCTCGACAGCTTCGCCGACGGCAGCCGGGACCATGAGATCATGGGTCCGATTGCCCAAGGCCTAGCACCGGAGGAGCGGCGGGCGTTGGCCGTCTTTTATGCCGGGCTCCGCGCCCCGCCGCCCGACGGGACACCCCAGCCGGACGACACGGCATACGACCGCGGCCGAATGCTGGCGCAGACTGGTGAGTGGACGAAGGCATTGCCCGCTTGCGCACAATGCCACGGCCCAGCTGGGCAGGGCGTCGGCGCCGCCTTCCCGCCGCTGGCCGGCCAGCCGGCCGCCTATCTCGCGGCGCAGCTCTCCGCCTGGAAAGCCGGGACACGCCACAACGATCCCCTCGGGCTGATGAAGGGGATCGCCGACCGGCTGAGCGATGACGACGCCACCGCCGTCGCTGCCTACTACGCCGCTCTTCCTGTCACGGCGATTGGAGGCGGCCGATGAACCTTATGACGCGCTTCACCGGACGGTCCGCAGCCCGCCTCGCGCTGGCAACGGCGATGGGGGGCCTCGCGGTCCTGACGCCCCTCGGTTCCGTAGGGGCCGAGACAACCGCGCCGCCCTTCGTGCCTCAGCCCGATTCCGCCATCTCCGACGACGACTTCGGCCAAGTCATTCGCCTGGGCGAGCGCATCTTTCGCGATACGGGCGCCGAGGCGCGGGCCTTCGTCGGCAACGATCTGCGCTGCACGAACTGTCACCTCGACCGGGGCCGCCTCGGCCATTCCGCTCCCCTCTGGGCGGCCTATCTCGTCTACCCGGCCTACCGGGCGAAGAACCGTCACGTGAATACCTTCGCGGAGCGGCTTCAGGGATGCTTCCGCTACAGCATGAACGGCAAGGCGCCCCCGCTGGGCGATCCCGTCCTGGTCGCGCTGGAGACCTATGCCGCCTTCCTCGCCCACGGGGCTCCCGTAGGCATGAAGCTTCCCGGGCAGGGGTACCCGAAGCTCGCCAAGCCCAAAGGCCTCGATCTGGCCCATGGGCGAGAAGTCTACGCCGCGAAATGCGCCCTCTGTCACGGTGGCGACGGTGCCGGGCAGGCGAGCCCGGACGGGACGATCGTGTTCCCGCCACTGTGGGGAGCCCGCTCCTACAATTGGGGCGCGGGGATGAGTTCGGTCGTCAACGCGGCAGGCTTCATCAAGGCCAATATGCCGCTGAGCCAGGGCAACAGCCTCACCGATGCCGAAGCCTGGGACGTCGCCGCCTATATCGACAGTCGCGAGCGACCGCAGGACCCACGCTTCACCGGCGATCTCGCGGCGACCCGCAAGGCCCATCACGACAGCCCTTACGATTTCTACGGTCAGGCCGTGGACGGCGTGACGCTCGGTGAGGGGGCACCTCCTGCCGGGACCGTGCCGCACTGAACAGCAACTGGCCCCCTGGGAGCACGATCATGACCCTCGAACGCCGCAGCCTGCTTGCCCTGGGCGCCGGCCTCGCCGCAGGCTTGGCGGACGCGCGCCCGGCCGGGGCGACCACCGCCGCCGACCTACCCGAGGGCAGCCGAAATCTGCGGGACCTCACAGACCGTCTGGCGAGGGCCCCGCGCCGGCGGGATTTTAAGATCGTGCCGATGATCCTCGACCGACCAGATTTCTGGGACCACGAGGCCCTGTCAGAGGTGATCGCCTACAAGGGAGGCCCCCGCCAGGTCTGGGACAACACCGACATCGGCGGGCCGTGGCTGAACCTCATGCGCAACGCCCTGAACAATCAGGTCTGGTCATTCAAGCATCCCGATTTTCTGGCCGCCTCGGCGACCCACGGATCGGCGAATGTCGCCCTCTACGACCAGGCGATGTGGGACAAGTACCAACTCACCAAGCTCGCGGGCGAGGCGTTCAAGACCAACACGCTGATCGTGCGGAAGAAAGCGGCTCAGGCGGGGGCCGCGAACTACCAGGACCCGGCGGGGATGTTCTCGCCGGAGAACAACACGATCCCGGCGCTGATGGCCCGGGGCGTCGTATTCCTCTCGTGTCACAACGCAATCTGGGAACAGGCGGGGACGCTCATCCGGCGCGATCTGAACCCGGACAAGCTCTCGCACGATGCGCTGGCGGAGCTGACGAACCATCTCATTCCGGGCGTCGTCCTGACCCCCGGCGCCGTCGGCACGCTGCCCGAGTTGCAGCAGGCCGGCTTTCATTACGCGAAGTGAGGCCGACAGTGCAGGGTCTGAGTGTCGGATGTCTCGTCGGAATCCTTGTCCTCAGCGCGGTGACGGCGGTCGAGGCCGCCGGCCGGACGAAACGATCGGCGGAGGCGGCCTATCTGGAGGAGGCCTTCGCCCACGATCTCTGCACCCGCGACGACCGCGCCTTGCGCAAGCTCAACCGCGCCCTGTCCCGCAGCCCGAAGGCCTCGCCGGTCCGCCGATGAGGCGAAGCGGCCCGGCGTCACGACGATAGTCCGCAGTCCTCACGGCCGGTATTGGCCAAAACCATAACGGGAGAAGACCGCTCGCGCGTCGTCGCCCATGAGGAAATCCAGCCAGAGCTTCGCCTCGGCCGGATGCGCGGCGTCCTTCACGACCGCTCCGGCATAGATGCCGGTGGCGTTCTGCTCGTCCGGGATGTCGATGCGCTCGGTCGGTAATCCAACCTGCTCTTCGAACAAGGTTTCCGAACGCCACGTGACCCCGGCCTGTGCGCGTCCCTGCATTAGCCAGACCGGCGTCTGGCGATGATGCATCCGCGTCAGAAGCGTCGTCCCGTCGGCGACCTTTGTCTCGTAGACGGCCTTCACCAAATCATCGTCCCCCGCCTTGGCCAGGGAGGCCTTGATCTGGCGAGCGACACCTTCGAATTCGGGATTGGGCATGGCGAGGGTCAGCCCCGGCCGCGCAAGATCGGCCAAGCCCTTGATGCCCGCCGGGTTGCCCTTGGGCACCATGATCGCAAGCTGATTTGTCGCGTAGATCGTCGGGGGGCCGAGAAGATCGCCCGCCTCAATGAGCCGATTTACCGCCATGAGGCCCGAGAAGTACGCATCGGGCTTGGCCGTCCAAGTCATGTTGCCGACGGTAATGCGCCCGCCGGCCTTCATTTGGCGGACGAGCAGACCCGGCGGAATCGTCTCGTAGTAGATCCGGCCCTTGAGCTCAGGGTGCTTCGCCTCGAAGGCCGCCACCAGCGGCGCCATCGCGAAGAAGTAATTGCCGCCCACGTAGAGCACGAGGCGCGCGTTGGTCAGGTCGCCATGGAAGTCGGCGAGGTTGTCGGCCTCCTTAACCGTGAATTCCAACCCCTTGTCGACTGCAGGGTTGTTGGCCCCAGCTTGCCATGGGGGAAGCCGGCCTACGTGGGAATCGATCGCGTGGCTCGGGGAGGCTTGAACTACAAGTAAACAGCAACCCAAAGCAAGGCTGAGAAACCTGATTTGAGGCATCGAAATCGCCTTCCTTTTACGCCGGACGGAGACGTCGCCGTTGGACCCTGTAGCTTAAGTCAAGCTTAAGGATAAGTTGTGGAGCTCAAACCAGCTCTGATCCGGCTTGCCAAGCTTGGAGCTTGCACCGGGCCACAATGGCGTCCCCTGATACGAAGACGTCAAATCCCCTGGCGACGTGGCTGCGGGTGAGATCCGCGGAATGATGAGGCTATCATCCAGGACAGTGAAAGCGGCATTGTGAATGGTAGCTGGGTATCCCGTAGAGCTACAAACGAAATTGCTGGATGGTCCGCTTTGAAGAAGGTGCCGGAGCGTTCTGAACGGCCGTGTTGGGCGCTAGGCGGAATGGCCGCTTTTGGCAGCCGGCTTGCGATAGGAATCCGCGGCAACCAGTTGATGGCCAGCTACGACGCCCCCGGGGCCAGGCCGACGCCGCCCGAGCCAAGGACGGCCTTGCCGCGCAGGTCGCGGCGGCCCACGCCGGCCCCCTCCAGGCATTCCTCGACCGGCTCATGCCGGCTGTCCCCTCAGCCAAGCCGTGCCGCCTCACCCGAGCGACCGGCTTCCCCGAGGGCATGCGGGACAGCCACGCGCGCACGCAGCTTCGGGCCGGTGACATCGCCGGTTGGGGGTGGGACCGCCTCTGCGCCGCCGCGGCCTCGCTGGACCACGAAGTCGTCGTGACCCTCCGGCCGCGAGTTCGCGCCGAAGCGTAGTCCGACGTGCGCCCACCGTCGGGCGCTGTGCGCCCCCTGTGCGCCCTTCAAAATTAACAAATGTTCAGGTTTGGCGGACATTTCACGTTTCGGGGGCATCCTGGCGTGACATGTCTTGGACGTATGCATCGCCCCGGGGCATCCTCCAGCATCGAGGAGCCACCCCATGCGCATGAAGATCTCCACCCTGTCCGAGGCCCAGCGCGTCGCACACGAGCGAGACCTCGGCCGGCGCCGGAAGGCCGGTGAGCGGGAGCGCTTGCGCGACATGGGGCGGCCCGACGCGGCGACGCTGGACAGGGCCCTCGGGGACGCCGTCCGGTCGATCCTATCCCGGGGCGGGGACGCCTTGACGCGCCCGGTCACTCCAGCGGCGCTGCTTAGGCTCACGCAGGAGCATCTCCTCTTACGGTCCGTGCGGGCGGAGGAGGCTGGCCGGGAGCCGGTCCGCTACCGCTCCGAGGCCGTCCTCGCAGCGATCCAGGACCGCCTGCTGACCCCGCCACGGGGCGCACCAGGACCTGCAAAGGCCGCCTAGGATCCCTCGAAATCCGCGTTACCAAGATCGCGACAGCCGATTCCGTGGAATGGAGTAACGGTAGGACAGCCCCTCGGCCCCAAAACCGCTCGCTGGACACGTCCCGGTTAACCGGAGGCCAGGGATACCGCTCGAAAGGCGGGCCGGCCCTCTGGACGAGGGAGTCCGCCCAGGCCCATCTTGAGGGTACACACCGCCGCCAAGGAGGCCCCCATGAACGCGATCGCCGCCGAGGTCATGATGGACTGCGGGGGGAGGCTCGCCTCGATCGGCAGCGCGATCCACCTCGGCGTGCAGCTCGCTGCGGCTGAGCGGAGGGCCCGGCGGGACGAGGCAGTCGATTCGGTGACCCGGCTGGCCTACAGGCTGCAGGACGCCCGCGCCGACCAGCGCGAGGCCGAGGTCCGCGCGGTGGCTGCCGAGGCCCGCATCGAGGTCGTGGAGCGGGCCCTCGCCCGGGCCGTTGCAGAAGCGGCCGCGCTGCGTGAGGCTCTGAGCGTGGAGCGGGAGTTCTCGGCCGGCCTGCGCGACATCATCGGCGCCTGAGGACGCCCGCTGAGATGCGAGGGGCCGCCGGGATCGCCGGCGGCCCTTTCCGTTCTTGTCGCAGACCTCAGCCGAAGGCGGGACGCGCCCCCCCACGGCGGCGGTCATAGGCCTCGTCGTCGTCCTCGGTCGGCAGAACCGCCGGGCGGGGGCCGCGCGTCGCCATGGCCGCCACCTCCGCCCGGTCGTTGGCCGCGGCCCTGCGGATCTGGGCCAGCATCGCCCGCATGTCGTCCCGGGCCGGGGCAGCCACGGGCGCGGCTGGAGCCGGCGGAATCCCGGGGATCGGGGTGCGGCCCTGGACGTGGGCGGCGACGACCCACGTGGTCAACTCACCGAGGTGACGCAGCTGGTTCGGCGAGAGGCCACCCAGCCACTGGACCAAGTGCGGCGGCAGGTCGGCATCGTGGAGCGGGATCATCCGGACGTCGCCGGCTGCCCGGGCCCCGGCGGAGGCCTGTACGGCGTTGCCGAGCATGGCGGCGGCATGGAGCTCGGCTCGGGCGGCGGGAGGCACCTGGGTCAACGTCTGCGCCGCCATGCTGTCGTCCCGGCCGACGGCAGCGTCCGCGACGTCCCGGGGTCCGACGGGCCGGCGGGGCAGTAGCGCGCCGAGCGTCGCACCGAAGGCGCCGGCTGCGTAGTCCAGCACCTGCGCCGGACCGGACAGCCCCCGGCCGGCGACGTGGGCGACGTGGCTGGCGCCGTCCCTCACGCCTCGGCCGACCATGCGGACGTCGGCCGCGATCGCGGCACCGGCCTCTTTCACGCCGCCGAAGATGGCGCGCAGCGCGGCCATGATCATCGCGGCGATGGCCCGGGCGATCCGGGCGAACCTGTCAGAAACGGACATCTCAACCTCCATCACGGCCTGTGCCGCGAACGGAGCCTCCCCCCGCGGCATGAAAGTTACCAGGACAAGTCACGCCTCAGCGCCGCGGACCGCCGTACCCGCGCGCGTTAACCTCCGTCATGATGGCCTCGACGTGCTGCTCCCATGCCCGGCCCGGGCCACCCTTGCCGGACCGGCCTTCCCGACCGTCGGATCCCTCCGTGAGCGAGGAGAGCCGGAGCGGTACGACGTATCCGAGGTCGTGGCATTGGCCAGCTGTGCCGGCGAGGACGTGGTCCTGGATTTGCCAGTCGGCCGTCCGGATGATGCGGCGCAGCTGGCTGTCGTCCATCTTCGCGAGCCACGCCCGGACCTCGGGCGGCAGCGGGGGCGGCGGCCCGAGTGCCAGCTCGTACTGGTCTCGCTGGATCGTGCGCACGTGCCGGCGAATTAGGTAGCCCAACGGGGCGGCCGTCGACCTGAGCGGCTGCCGTGGGGGCGCAGCCGGTGGGGGCGGCTCAGGCACGGCTGCCGGCGCCATCAGGCCGTACCAGCGAAGGATAGCGACGAAGATCTTTCGCAGCGTGGTCATTGTCACTCTCCGAAAAGGCAGGCGCGCAGCGCCGGGGGGAGCTGCCTCCGGTGCGCGTAGACGAGCGCCCGGGCATGCGCGGCCTCGACGACGTCGAGCGAATCAGTGCTGGCGAGGCGGTGCCCCTCTGCCAACGCCACGGCGCTCCAGCCCACCCCATTCCGCTCCCGGGCCTGGTCCCCATCCAGCCCTGACAGGTGCCGGCACGCCACGAGCAGGTCGGCCCGGACGTCAGGATCCCTGACGGCGGCGACGTCCTCCGGCGCGGCAGGCTGGGCGAGCCGGCGATCCACCGCCGCGACGACGTCCCGGGCCTCGGCGAGGAGCGCGTGAGCGAGGCGAACCTGCCCGGGCGTGAGCCGCCGGGCCCCGGCCAGCCCCCAAGCCAGGGGACCCTTCGATCTGAATGCCCACGCGTGCCTGGCGAGCTCGTCTGCGAGGGCGTCTTGAACGGCGGAGAGGGCGTCCTCCTCCACGCCGCGGTTCGCCTGCGCGACGCGGGCGTGGTGGGCTAGGTCCTGCCGAACGTCCTGCTCCCACCTGGAGATCCTCTTTGCGAGGTCGGGCACCCCCGCGGCGGATGCGAGGTCCCACACGACGACGCGGTCCTCGATGCGCAGGCCGGCCTTGGCGGTGGCGTTGGGGAACCGGCGCAGGAGGTGATCGGACAGCTCGGTGCGCCCAGCGATCCAGCGCCCGTGGCCCGCCCGGCGCCACGAGAGGTCAAGCAACTCGGGCGTTTCCACAAGAGTTGACGCGGTCTTCGCGCCAAGGATCGGGCAATCTATCCTTTGAAGCATCGGCGTCCCCGATCTTTTGCAAATGATACCGAGCGGCAGTTCGCTTCTCGAACCGAAAAAAACTGCGCGTACCCTCATTTTCGCTCTTGCGCGCAAATTCGCAAGTGGCTTAATAAGAGGAATATCAATAAATTTATCAGGGATGACTTGAATGAATGCCGCACCCTTCTCAGGTGCAGGGAGCCTCGTGCCCGTCGTGAGCTACGAGCACATCGTCGCCTTGCTGCGCGCTGGCGTGGCCGAGGCCGGGAGCCAGCGCGCGTTTGCGCAGGCCTGCGGGATCCACGAGGGAGACCTGGGCCAATGGCTCAAGCTCCGCCGGCTCCCGAGCGAGCGCGCGATGCATTTCGTCGGCGTCGAGCGGCACCTCGTCCTCGTCGGGGATCCGATGCGGACGCTCTGGACGCCTGCCTCCCCCGCCCGCCCGGTCCCCGCTCCGGAGGCCGCGCCTTGCAGCTGACCGCTCGCCAGATCCGCGCCCGCATCGCTGCGGCCGCTCAGGAAGCCGGGACCTCCAAAGCCTTGGCCACCGCCGCCGGCATGAGCGAGAGCCGCGTCTCGAAGAGCCTGCGGTCCGGGGCCCACGTCCCGGATTCGCTCCTCGCCGCCGCGGGCATGTGGCGGGACGACCAGGGCGACGTCCGCCTTGTCGGCGACCCCGGCCCGGCGCGGGTGCAGATCCTCGTCGTGCAGGCGACCGGCGTTGCCGGCGTGACGGCCGCGATCGCCCTCGCGTCGGCCGCCCTCGGCCGAGAGGAGCCGCCTAGCTGACCGGCTCCCCCGCCGACGCGCCCGGCGACAAGGGCGCCCCACCCCGCTACCCGCCCCGAAACTGATGGTGCTGCATCATGTTCAAGACGCTCCCCCTCCACATCCTCATGCACGGCCACGACACCTCGGCGCCCGAGGGCGTCGTCAACGTGCGCCTCGCCGGCCGCGAGGATGGCATCGACCAGCTCGCCGCCTCGATCCACGCCCTTGGCCTGCTCCTGCCGCTCACGGTCGTCCCCGGCGCCGGCCAGGCCCACTACGTCGTCGACGGCAACCGCCGTCTCGCGGCCCTCCGGACGCTCGCCTGCGACGGCCGAATCCGCACGGACGCGCCGGTGGCCGTCATCGAGTGCGACGCCGAGACTGCCCGCGAGCGCGGGCTCAGCGCGAACATCACCCAGTCCCGCATGCACCAGGCCGACGAGTACCGGGCATTCCACGCCCTCCAGCAGGAGGGAATGGATGAAGCGACCATCTCGGCCCGCTTCGGCATCGACGCCGTCCGTGTCCGGAGGATGTTGGCCCTGGGCAAGCTCGCCGACGAAGTGCTGGATGCCTGGCGTGCCGGCGACTTCGGCCGGGACCCTGTCGACACCGTGAGGGCTTTCACGCTCGCGTCGTCGCTCGACGAGCAGCGCGCAGTCCTGGAGAGGCTGCGCGGCGCCGGCCGGCTCTACGCTCACTGCGTGCGGACAGAGCTCGGCGTGGGGGACCATGACCTGAGCCGCAACCTCGGCTTCGTCGGCCGGGACGCCTACGTCGCGGCGGGCGGCGGGATCGTCGAAGACCTGTTCGGCGAGAACCACCGGGTCCAAGATCCTGCGCTGCTGAAGCGGCTGGTCGACGAGAAGATCGCGGCCGAGGTCACGTGGCTCGTCGCCGACGGGTGGTCTTGGGCGGCCAGTGACGAGCACCTGCCGGACAACTGCCGCTGGTCCTGGCAGGTCATCCGCGCCGAGCCTCGCGCGGCCACCGACGCAGAGACCGCCCGCCTTGAGGAGCTCCAGGCGATCATCGACGCCGACGGCGACCCCGTCGGCGTCGCCGCGGCCGAGCAGGAGGCCGAGGACATCGAGACGGACATGAAGCAGGACGGCTACACGCCGGAGCAGAAGGCTCGCTCAGGCGTGATCCTCCGGATCGGCCGGGACGGCAAGATCGACATGACCTTTGGCGTCGTCCGCCCGGCAACGGCTGCCGTCGCGAAGGCTTTCGCCAAGATCGAGGGCGGGGACGCCGCCAAGGCTCTGCAGCAGGCGCAGGCCGAGCAGCCCGAATCCGTGGCGATCTCGGCGGCTCTGACGCTCCGGCTGTCGCAGCAGCGCACGCTCGCGATGCGCGACGCGATGCTGGCCTCGCCGCAGGTCGCCCTCGCCGCGCTGCTCGCCACGGCGATCTCCCAGGACTCCTACAGCTCTCCGGTCCGCATCACCCTCAACGGCTACAACGAGGCGCCCGGCGGCCAAGCCTCCGACGCTGAGAAGTATGAGGCGGCCTTCCAGAGGCTGGCGGACCTGCCGCTCGATGCGCTGCTGACGGTCGCCGCCGGCGTGGCCGGGAAGGCGCTCGACCTGCAGATCCACTCGGTCGGCGCCGTCCCGTCCAGCGCCAAGGGGGCCAAGGCCCTGGAGGCCCGCCTCGACGCCACGCGGATGGCGGAGGCGACTCGGGAGCGCTGGGACGCGGCCAACTTCTTCAAGTCGGCGCCCAAGGCCGTGGCGCTGCGCGCCGTCGCGGAGGCCCTGGGGCAGCCCGAGGCGGACCGGATCGCCGGATCGACGAAGCTCGAGATTGCCGCGGTCGCGCTGGCCCGGGTCGTCCCGACCGGCTGGCTGCCGCCCGAGATCCGGCCCGTCGGCTACGCGGTGGCCCCGGCGGCCGAGGCGGCCCCCGCGCCGAAGCCGGCTCGCAAGAAGGCCGCCTGACCCCCGCCGGAGCGGCCGCCCGGTCGCCCCGGATCCCCCGTCACAGGAGATCGCCCCCATGATCGAGCCCGCCTCCGACACCGCCATCCCCGCCCTGATGCAGGGCCTCATCAACATCGACGATCCCCAGGCCCTGGTGAACGCCCATGCTGCCGCCGTCGCCGCCGGGCAGGGTCCCCTCGCCGAGCAGGTCGCCCGATTCGCCGCCCACCTCGGGCAGGAACTCCGGGCGACGACCGCCAGGGTCGACCACGACGTCCGGCACACACACGAGAGCTCACACGAGGAGCTTTGGGCCGAGAGCGACGCGGCCGTGGACAAGCTCCGGATCCTGGAGGGAGTGCCCGCCCTCAAGGCCGCCATCGACATGCTGCCCGAGGATGACGTGGCGGAGATCTGGGGGATGTACGGGCCCTACGACGACGGGGAGGACGAGTGATGCCCCGCTACGTCGAGGACCTTGATCGCAATCGAGACGACGACGACGGACAGGTGCGCGAGTTCCTCTGCCCCTGGTGCAACGAGGCCCTCGATCTAGGCGAGGGCGTCTTCCTGGAACGGCACCCCGAGCGGTTGTTCGTCTGCATCGACTGCGCCTGCAGCAGCTGAGCACCGCCGGAGGCCCACGCCTCCGGCCCCTCCACCGGCCGCCTCAATCCGGGGCGACCCGTCGAGGGGCCTACCCACCGCCCGACCTCGCGGGCAGATCTCGGAGCACGCCGACATGGCCATTCAGATCACGCATGACGGTATCAACCTCATCGTCCAGACCCCGCACGCGAACCTCAACTTTAACCGCCGGATCAAGGACATGGGCGGCCGGTGGGAAGCCAGCGCATGGCGGGTCGACGCTCGCAACGAGGCCATCGTCCGAGCCGCCCTGAAGAGGTCTTACGGGTGGGATGGCACGGGGAGCCGGACACCGTGTCCATGCAGTGCGACATCGACAAGGACAGCTGGCGGTCGCCGGTCGAGGTAGCGGGCCGCCTCATCGCCCGCGCCTTCGATCGCGACTCCGGAGCCAAGCTGGGCGACGGCATCGTGCTCCTGTCCGGGAACGTCACGTCCGGAGGATCCCGGGCGAACTGGAAGACGATCGTCAGCGCAACCGTCGTGATCCACGACACCCCCCGGAAGGTCTACGAGAAGGCGCTCGTCATGGGCTACACCGGCGTCACCGACGTCCGGCTGTTCGTGCCCGACGTCGAGGAGCTGGCCGAGGGCGTGGACTGACCCATTCACCTACACGCAACCTCGACGACGTAGGATGGCCCATGACCACCAGGATCATCATCGACGAGTTCGACCGCCAGCTCCGTAAGGCGCGCATCCATGGCGTGCCCGAGCGTCGCGATCTGCGCCGGCGCCGGGCCCGGCTGATGGTGCAGGTCTCTGCGTCCACAATGCCCGAAATCCCTCGCCTAGCCGAGGACGTGCAGCGGGCCGTGGCGGGGCCGCACTACACCCTGGGCGAGATCTTCCAGCTCGCGCTCATCCGCCTGCCCGCCCGAGTCTGACGGGCCGCCCCGGGCCCTAGCGGAGCTCTTGCGCCTGGGGCGTCAGGGAGTGGAGCGCGTCGATGTCCGGGGCGGCCCGGACCTCTCGGCAGGCGTAGATGTCGTCGGCGAGCTGCTCGAATCCGTTCTTCTCGGAGCCGCCCCACACAGCCGATGCGGTGTGCCGCGTGAGCGCGACGACGGAGAAGCACCTGTTGATTGCCCCGTGCATCTTGTCGTCGGACAGCCGGATCTCGATGTCGTCCGGCCAGGCAAAGAAATTGAGGACGAAGGCCGAGACCTCCGTCTCCTCGGGCAGCCGGGCCTCCCAGGCATCGCAGGTGGACGCCAGGACGACCAGCGTTTTCTTGTCAAACGGGGGGAGCTTGACGTGCTTCCAGAGCGGCCGGTCGTAAAATTTCTCCCCAGCCGGGATCCGGCGGGCGACGAACTTCATCGGCGGCCGTCCGTCGGGATCGGCCTCGTGGAACCGGTGGCTGATGGGTCGGGCGGTGCGGGTGCGCCAGGGCATGCCCCATCGTGGCAGCCTGACCTTACCGCCTCATCTACGCCGCTTCGGCAAGGGCGGCGGCCGCCTTTGCCCCCGCCTTCCGGGCGGCCGTCTCCGCCAGGGCCTCCCGGATTTCGCTGAGCTGGACGGGGGCCCAGGCCCAGCAATCGACCCCGACGTCCAGGCTCGCCGACGTACCGGGCAGGCTGCCGTGCGAGTGCCCGTAGAGGTGCAGGTCGCCTCGGTGCATGCCGTACCACACGCGCTGCGCGTAGTGCCCCAGGACCATTGAGACGCCGTCGACCGTGACGAGAGCCCGCTCCTGCTGGCTTGCCCAAGACAGTGCCTTCTCCCGCGCGTTGTCGTGGTTGCCCCACACCAGGTGCTTCTTGCCGGCGAGGCGCGAGAAGATGTCCCGGCACCTCTCGGCTGACGCGCCGTAGGCGAAGTCGCCGAGATGCCAGACTTGGTCGCCCGGGCGGACGCGGCCGTTCCAGCGCGCCACGAGGACCTCGTCGTGCTCCTCGATCGACTTGAAGGGGCGGGGCCGGGCCATCCTCGATCCGAGGATACCGACGTGGCCGAAATAGGTATCGGACGTGAACCAGACCGTCATGGCGGCCTCCGGGCATAGGGGAACGCGTGCCGGCCGGGGCGTCCCGGCGGCGGTGGCTGGCCTCAGGCCAAGGGGCGTTTGCCTATGCGGAGGAGCGTGTTCATGGCGGCAAACTCGGGCATCTGGACCGGCCGGGCAAGGGGGGGGCGACCGGCAGGATAGGGGTTATCCCTGGGCTACGCGGCGGTGGCGAGCTCCTCGGGTATGTCCTCCTCCCCCGCCTCGGGCTTGCTCCGCTTGCCCTTGCCGGCGAGCTCGCGCTCCCGGCGCCGACGGGCTAACTCGGCGCCGAGCTCGATGGCCGGGGGGAGCGCCGAGGCGGCGGCCGCGGCCTGCTCATCCGCCCACGCGCACCAACGCGCCATGAGGGGCTGCTTGATGTCGAGACGATCGTCATCGGTGTAATGGCGCTCCAGGACGTCGTCGCTCCTGTAGCCCTCATTGTGGTCAAGGATCATCTTGACCGTGTCGCGCGGGATCCTGAGCGTCGCCTGACAGACCGTCGACAGCCCGCGGCGGAGGTCGTGCGGTGAGGCGGCGATGCCCATGTCGAGGATCCTGTGATTGATCGCCGCATCGGAAAGGTGGCCACCGAAAGCGGCGCCGATCCGGGCCGCCCGGACCTGCGGGAATAGGAAAGCGCTCCCGGCGGCCGTGGCCCGAGCCATCTGCTGCTGCACGAGATCCCACAGGGCCGGGGGCAGCGGCAGGGCGTGCCTATGCTTGTCCCCGCGCTTGGCCGCGGTCTTCCGGTGCGCAGGTCCCATCGACCAAACGCCCCAGCCGGGCACTTCCTCCCACGGGACGAAATCCTTGACCAGGGCCTCGACGACGGGACGCCGCCGCTGCCCGGTCAGGACGAGAAGCTGAAGGGCCGAGGCGACCGTCGGATTGAGGACGCCGGTCCGGGCCACCGCCAGGATGCGCCCGATCTCGCCGGGCTTGGCCGTATACCCGCCCGGGACCTTACCGTTCGCCCGCAGCTTGTCGCCCGGCGTCCGCTCGGGCGCCCGCAGGGTGGGGATACCGGCCTCGACGCCGGAGCGCTTTCGGTGCTCATGCCGCGCCAGGTAGCTCCACATTGGTCTCAGGACGGACGCCAAGTGCTCGGCGTGTCGCTCTCGGCCGCTGGCATGCACCGCGTGGACGACCGTCGCGAGGTCCTCGATCGTGATGCGCCGGACCCGCCGTCCGGCAAAGGTCGCGAGCTCGGGCGAGTGGAGCAGCTTCCGGTAGTCCGTGTACGTGGCCGACCGCCTGGTGCGCGCGACCTCCGCCAGGAACGCCGCAAGGGCCTCCTCCCAGGTCCACTCGCCGGCTCGCTGGATCTGGTCCTCCCAAGCCTCGACGAGGGCGGGGTCCCGAGGCGCCGGGTTCGGCTCCTTCGGGGGGAGCTTGTGCATCTGCCGGAGCCGGCCCTCCAGCCAGCGGTCGTCCGGGACCCCGAGCCGGTCGACGAGCCGGCGCCTGGCCTCCGTGGCGATCGCGCGCGCATCGGCGAGCCGGAGCATGTCGGTCGAGCCGAGAGTCAGCCTGTGCGTCCGATGTCCGGATTCGAACTTGAATGCGTACTTCACCCCACGGGGCCCGACGCGCATCAGCAGCCCGGGGCAGCCGGCGTCGATCAGGTCGTACGCCCGGCCCTTGGGGACGGCGTCGGCGATCCCCTGCTTGACCAGGGCCTCGGTGAGTTTGACGGGCATGCGAGCGGCTCGGGCGGATCTCGGGCGGACGTTCTCGGGCGGATCGCCGCCCGGGCTCATCCCCTCCGCTACCAAGCTTCCCTTGCCAGATCCTTGATCGAATACGATAAATACCTGGGCTTCGTCGTTTTCCCGTGCATGTCGATGCGCCCGGATGGAGCCCAAAACCGCCCGTCACGAGGAATCATAATCCTTGTGTCGGGGGTTCAAATCCCTCCCTCGCTACCACTCAACTCCTTGTTTTCACTCGCTTGACCGAACCCGCCTTCCGGCGGGTTTGACGTTTTGGGCGCCAAAGTTTGACGACCGCTCGTGCTGCGTGAGCTTGGCGTCCAAGGAAGCCACCGGCGCCCGCATCTCCGGAGCCAGATCAGTCTCTTTCGCCTAGTGGTGCGCCATCTCGATCGTGCGCTGACCCAGGCCTGTGCGGGTTCGCCGGGCTGCGCGACGCGCGGCGCATGCGCGACAGAATGTCGAGCGCGCGGTCCCGAGCGCTCTGGCCGCACCGCGCGCTGTCCCGCTCGGGCGAGATCGCGTTCGCCAATACGGCGACCGGCTCGCGCGAGGGCATGCCATTCGCCTCGCTGACCGCATGCCGCGGCGACCGGATCATCATCGACGATCCCCTCTCCACCGAGACGGTCGAGACCGAGCGCGAGCGGACGCTGCGGATCTTCCGCGAATCGGTGACGACGCGCCTCAACGACCCGGCGCTCCGTGATCGTGGTGATCATGCAGCGCCTGCACGAGCGCGACGTAACGGGCGAAATCCTGCGGCTCGGCCCGGGCTACATTCACCTGATGCTGCCCATGGAGTTCGAGCCGGACCGCGGCTGCCCGACGCCGAGCTTTGCCGATCCGCGCACGCTCGGCGGCAAAATGCTGTTCCCGGAGCGCTTCCCGCGGTCGTGATCGAGCGCGACAAGATCCCGCTCGGCGCCGACGCAGTGGCAGGCCAGTTCCAACAGAGGCCTGACCCGCGCGAGGGCGGGCTGTTCGAAAGGTCGACCTCGGGCAATACGTCCGAGACTCTCCACGGTCCCGCGCTCACTGAAATCGAGACGGTCGCGGGCTCCGATTCAACGACCGCGCCACCCACCAGCCCTGACCTCAGCTACGGTGCGCCACCGCGTCTCCGTCGGAGGCCCCATGCCCGAGCTGTCCCTATCCTGCCGCTGACGAAAGTCGATGCGGCCAACCGGCTCGACTACGACCTGACTGATCGTCGCTCATCTAGGTCGGCGCTCGAGACGATGGCGGGCGATCAGCCCGGGCCGCGCCGCCTCGTCGGCCGCGCGCTCACGAAGGGAGAGAGGGTGACACCGGTGCCTCCGAAACATTCTCAGCTGCGGCGATCCGCGACCACGTGGCCAAGATGAGCCCAGAGTCGCGCGCGGATTTTCTGATCGAGGTCTCGCGCCAGATCCCGCAGCAAGTCGCGCGCTGATGCGCTCGCACCCGCCGTCTGCGGACGGTCGCCCGCGACCGCGTGTGATCCCATCGTGTTGAAGGAACGCATCAATGCTCTTCTCGAAAGCGGCGGCATCATGAAACGGTTAATGCGGCAATGAATGCCAGTATATAGACATTTCATGTCGAAGATTCTACAATTAAACGTCTGCTAACGCTCCGCGCCGTAAATCCTGCACCCAAGCCGCCGCGTCGCAAAATTCATTCTCTAGATATCTGTTGTCCACTATGAGATCTCCAAACCCAAGCGCCTCCTTGGCGTGCAGGAGAGGAGAACCTCTGTGGCATCAGCATACGTGATCGGCGGGATCTTAGTGCTCGGCGCGCTCACGGGCGCAGCAGGTGGAGCGATAGCTGCCTGCAACGTCCAATTACATATAGCGAACACATGTCTGGGCAATTTCAAGTCCGCGACAGGCCGTGGCAGCGATCTTTTGAAATCGACGGAGGAGCGCATCGGCGCCGATGTGAAGATGGGGGCTTGTTCATCCACTGACCGGGCCGAAATCGGCCGCGCCTCGTGGAATGCCGGTGAGAGGGCAATGCAGCTCTCTCAAGATGGGCAGCTCAAATCGACCAGTGAGGTCCAAGAATTTTGTCTCAATCATGCTCGAAAATTTTCCAATTGAAATTATATATATTATGCGGACGACAAATAACTTTCTATAAGACAGTTATAACTGTAATTTTCATTGCATTGCCGTGGAGCAAATTTGTAAATTACTATTTCCCGCCTGTCCGCTGCACGACAGACTTGCTGTTTGAGAATGCGCTGCCAGCTCGCGGCCAACTCAGACAGGGTCACTTCGTTCGTCGAAGGCAGTCCCACGTCTGGGTCGAGGCTCCTGAGGTTTATGGTCGCCTTCGGCACCTACGGCTTGCTGTGGAAAGCATACAGGATGACGTGCAACTCCGACGGCCGGACCGTCTCCACGAAAGCACGGCCGAGCGACCTGACGAGCCGCGCTACACCCGCGTCAATCGGCCAGCGACCGGGTGAAAGCTCGGATGCTGCCACCCTCGGTAAGATCGACTTCGTCAAAGCCTCCGCACGGCTCGGCGCGGAGGCGCGCTAAATGATCTCCGGGCTTTTGCCGAACATCCGTGACCATACCCCGCCTGCGATAGCCGACTTGTCGAGGTCGTGGATGTCCTGGCTGTAGCGGCCTGTGTAGAGCTTGACGATCATGCGGTCGCGGCATTCGCCCTCCAGCTTGAACCTGAATTTCACGCTGACCGGCTTGCCCGCCTTCGGAGCCGCGACCTTCTCGACTGTGCAGCGCAGGTGCGGGAAGGCGTCCATCTCGACCCACATGTAATCACCGGTGCGCAGGCCCGGGGGCGTGGCGAACTCAGCGATTCCCCCGTCCAGCGAGAGACTGACGATGCGCGCCTCGCGGTACGTCTCACTCACACCGAGCACGCGTGCGCGCTCGTTCGTGGAGAAGGACTCTACGAGGGGACGTGGCTTCTCGAAGCAGATCAGCGCAGCGATCATCAGAACCACGATATTTATTACCGCCCAGTAGGCTGACACCACCGAGAACTCGCCCTCACCGATCCGGGACCATTCGGGTACGATGTTGACGATGAGACCGAGCGACGTGATCGCGATCAAGGAGGCGATCCAGAGGAACGTGTAGGCGTCGAACTCGGACTCCTCATTGCCCGAGCCCTTCGGCGTCACCTTGAAGGGCACGCCGAAGGGCTTGATCAGGCTGGAGAGCACGACGGGCAACATGCGGAAAGTCGCGAAGGTGCCGACCGCCGAAGAGATCAGGGGCAGGTACCGCGTCGGCGTGAGCCAGCCCATCAGCAGGAAATAGCCGACCAGCACAGGAAGCTGGTAGCGCACGATGTCCTCGGTGCCGGTGAAGTAGAGCGGCGCCGATCCCGTCCACAGGTAGACGGCGGGCACGATCAGGATCACGAAGCGGACGGTGTACTGAACCAACCAGGACAGGGGTATGAACATCACCCGCTGGAACAGGTTGAGGCCAGGACCGCGCAGCGGGCCGTTATGGAGGTAGATCGTCTGGATGCCGCCCCGGCACCAGCGCCCGCGCTGCACGAAGTAGCCCTTCAGGTTCTCGGCCGCCAAGCCCATCGACAGCCGCTCGTTGAGGTACCGGGTCTTGTAGCCTTTGTTGAGCATCGCGAGCGTGGTGAGCAGATCCTCGGTGATCGAGTCGTGCGGGAAGCCGCCGATCGCGTCGATGGCGGCCCGCCGAGCGATGGAACAGGACCCGCAGCAGAAGCTCACGTCCCAGGCATCGCGGGAGGTGGCCATCTCGTCGAAGAACAGCCGCTGCTCGTCGGGCCAGACCTTCTCGAGATTGAGGTTCGACTGTACCGGGTCCTTGTTGAAGAAGTGCTGCGGCGTCTGAACGATGCCGATGGTCGGGTCCCGGAAGAAGGGCAGCGTGCGGCGCAGGAAATTGCGGTACGGCACGAAGTCGGCATCGAAGATCGCGACGAAGGCACCCGACGAGACCTTCAGGCCGTTGTTCATGTTCCCCGCTTTGGCGTGGCTGTTGTCCGGGCGCGTGACGTGGATCGCGCCCTTCGACTCACAATAGGCGCGCAACCAGTCGCGGCGCTTGTCGTCGAGGACATATATTTTCAGCTTGTCTCGCGGATAGTCGAGCGCGAGAGCCCCGACGATGGTCCGTTCCAGAACATCCAGAGGCTCGTTGTAGGTCGGAATGAACACGTCGACGGTGGGCAGGCTGTCAGGGCGGGTGGCGAAGAACGATTGCTCCAGGCGGTCGGCCTCGGCGTGCCGATCGACGTAGCGGCTCATCGCCACCAGGAAGAGCAGGATGTCGGCGAAGGCACCCATTTCGACGCAGAACACGAACCACGTCCAGAAGAAGCCGAAGCTTCGATCCGCTGGGTAGGGCAAGACGGTGTGGAAGAAGCGCCACCAGAGATAGCGCACGGCGACGAGCAGCACGAAGGCGCAAGTCACCGCGCGCGTCCACGTGCGGTCCCGCGGCCAGTTCAGGGCGAAGATAAAGAAGAAGGCCGCTACGAAAAGCGTCGGCCCGAGGCTCACGAGATGCTGAACCACAGGCCCTTCACCCAATTCATGACCGGATCGAGGGCGGTTTGAAGGGACGACCCGGCACGCGCGAACCGAACTTGAACCGTGCGACCCACCTGGCAGAAATTGGCGTAATCGGTCTGCATATCGCTCGGGTCGAGCGCGACCCGGATGCGGGCATTCTTGCCCCGGCTTTGCGGCGGGATCGCTGCCAGCACCACCTCTTCGACGGCGGCTGCCGACCCGCGCACCGACAAAACACGACCAGGGATCACCTGGGACGTTCCGAGCAGCCGTACATCGGCGCTGTCGCCCGGCTTGATCTCATCGTAGTTCACCTCGTCCACGAGGATGTCCACGAACAGGTCGCGACAGTCGAGCAGGCGCATCAACTCGTTGCCGACCAGCACGTTTGAGCCCGCCACGACATTGTTGCGCCAGATGACACCCTTGAACGGAACCTGCACCGCGACGAAGGAGAGCCGGTCGTTCCGGGAGCGCTCCAAAGAAAGCTGGAGGCTCAACTGCTGGGTGCGAGCTTTCTCGATCCGGATCTGCGCCTCGACGTTGGCGAGCTGGATCGTGACCTCGTCGATACGCTGCTGCGAGTAGGGTACGTCATTGCGGCCCTCGCCGACGAAGGTGCCGCGCTTGAGCGCATCCAACTGGCGCTGGAGCCGCTCCAGCTCGGCCTTGGCGATGTTCTGCTCACTGCCGGCGCCGACTGAGGCGGCGCGGGCTTGTTCGACCGAACTCCCTGCCACCACGCCGGTCGCGCCGAGCGTCTGCTTGCGCGCAAGGTCCGCCTCGGCGGAGGTCTTGTTGGCCTGCGCCGTCGCGATGCGCTGCTGACGGATGATGATCTCTTGCTGAATGCTCACTATGCTCGCCTGCTGGTACTCTCTGAGGCGACCGATCAGATCAGTTTTGAGTGCAGATAGATCCTTCGCTTGCAGCTCGAGCGCCCGCAACTTTTCCTTGGATGCAGCCAAGTCAGCATCTAATTGCGCCTCGGCGGTTCGCGCGATGCGGCCATTGTTGATGAAGAACACCGAGGTATCCTCGGGCAGCGCCGTCCCGACCTTGGGCGGCGTATCGGAGACCACGCCCTCGATGGGCGCCGACACGACGGCGAAGCGCGCGTTCACGGTGCCGTCTAGGCTGGTGTAGCCTGTGAAGCTTGGAAGGACTGCTAGGATGGCAGCACTCAGGAGGAGCACGCCGACCAGCACGCGCATCCAGCGACTGTTCCAGGGCATTCGGCGCCTCAGTTTTGTATGATTGTTTTCAGATCCGGTATCGCTTCTGTCCGTATCGAGCACAACTACGCGAATTAGGCGCCAGTTCCGCCTCGAGATACATCCGGCGAGCTTTGAATCGCGCTCCGAATCTCCGAGATTGCTATAGTTCATGGACTATTAATTTGAAGCTCCGGAGCCGGCCCCGCGCTGATTGGGACGAGTTTGCGGGTAGCGCGTCGGTAGGTGAAGGAGCTTGCTCATGCCTTCGCCCCTGTTTCTGGACCTGCGCGAACGTGTTACGGCTGCCGTGATGGCGGGTGCCTCCTGACGCTGCGCCGCGGCCCGCTGCGCGTCCTCGGCGACGGCGTTTCGCCTCGGCAGAGAGCGACGTCGGCGCACTGCATCAGCTCTTCAGGGCTCGACCGATCCTCGCATCCGCTCAAACCAAGGCTGCAGCCAATGGAAGTGGCGCACTTGTTGAGCGCGTACGGTCTTTCGATCTCGGCAATGAAGTCTTCTGCAAGGCGTGCGGCCGAATCCGAACCCGATCGGACAATCATCGCCATCTCGTTCGTCACTGAAGGCTCGCGATGCCGGACATGTCTCCCGCCCGAGGCCCTGTTCGCGCATCCTCGCGGAGGATGACAGCGTGATCGAGCTATGCCGGAGCCGGCACGTCATCCGCGGGTTATATGCCGGCATCGCAACGGGCGGGTCACCCCGATAGGCAGGCACGCGAGAACGACATGAACGGGGGGCGCGAATTGACCGGCGACGAGTGGACCTTGGCGAATTTCACCGGCGCGATCCACCGAGGCGGCGTCGGCCTCTGGGCGTGGTCGCCGACCCAACGGGTAGCCCAGCTCGACAGCCTGTGTCGCGAGTTTTGGGGCGTCTCCGGAGCCGTCGTCGACATTGACGTGCTGTTCGCGCGCGTCAACGCCGCCGATCGCAGTGCGATGGTGAAGGAATGGGCGGCCAGTGAGCGAGACCCGCATCCTTACAGCTTCGACTTCCGTATTGGCGCGGGTGCGGACGCGCGCTGGATCTCGGCGCGAGGTGTCGGTGGGGACGCCGGTCGGGTCGGGGAATGGGTTCAAGCCATTTTCCTCGACATCACGGACCGCAAGCGGGCCGAGGAGGCCGAACGGCTTCTAACCGCTGAACTCGCGCACCGGGTCTCGAACATGTTCACCGTAGCCCGGGCACTGACTTCCATCGTCGCCCGAGACGCAACGTCGGCGGCGCTTTTCGCGGAGGACCTGTCGCGGCGGTTCGGCGTGCTGCACGAGGCGACCGTCCTGGCAACACGCGCTCAGCAAGGCGAGAGCGGGAACGTCTCGATGGGCATCCTCGCCGAGCGCATCTTGACGCCTTATAGGCACGGCAACAATATCGAGATCGACATCGATGACGCCGTGGTTGCCACCCAAGGCAAGGTCAACGACTACGCGATGATCTTTCACGAGCTCGCCACCAATTCGGCCAAGTACGGGGCCCTTTCGGGCGGCGGGACCCTCAAGGTTCAGGGACAGATGGCCGCCGATGGGATGCACGTGACGTGGCGAGAGCGGTCAGCGCCTTCGGAGGTGCCGAAGGCCGATGGAACCGGGTTCGGGTCGCGGCTACTCAAGCAGACCATCGAGCGAAGCCTGGGCGGTCGCTTCGAGCGCGCCATCGACGGGAAGGGCCTGTGCTTCGCGATGGTTATCCCGCAAACCTGACGCGTGAACCACGCAAGGTGCCGCGCCGGCGACGTCGTCCGGCCGGCGGTACGTATGCCCTCGGCCGCCGTTTCATGGCGAATTTTGGCCCACCGCCCGGCATCCGCTTCTCAGATCTGACACCCGAAACCGGAACAGCAGGACTCTCCTCGTCGCGGACGGCGCGAAGCTTTCGTGCTGGGGTACGACTGGTGCCTTCGGCCGCCAAGTTGACAGCTCAGTGCTCGAATCGCAGCGCAGAAGCGAAGCACCGCAATCTCTATGTCGGGGATTCGAGTCCCTCCCTCGCTACCATCGAATCCAGCCCGCCTGGTTCCACACACGGCGGCCTTTCCGGGCGCCGACTCAACCAGAGGCACGAACTTTTCGGCAGTTCCGCACCCCTGAGCCTCAGCCGACGGGGCCGGCATCGAGCGACACCCGGAAGCGCATCCGCACCACGCCCGCGTCGTCGCGGACCGCCGCGATGTAATCCTGACGCCCGGGCCGGTCGGAGAGCCCCTGGGCGATGCGCGTCATGATCTTCACAGCCTGCGAACGGGCGGCTTCGAGACTGGGCAGGTCATAGCCGTCCTTGTCGCGGACCAGTTCGGTTCCGTCGTGCAGATCGATGAAGAAGCGGGGCATGGGCGGCTCGGCGGGGGGATCCGTCAGCCACGCTAAGCAGTTTCCGCACCGGTCCACGTACCCCTTTTCGGCATGTCGCCGTCGCGGCGATCCCGCGCTGGAGCCGGGGCCGTCGCGGTCTCAGGACATGCCGAACCCGGCCGTCCTAGCGGTAGTCGCCCGGCGTCAGGCCGTGCCGGGCCATCTTGTCGTAGAGGGTCTTGCGCGGCAGGCCGAGAGCCTCGGCGGCGGCGCGGACATCGCCGCCGGCCATGATCAGCTCGTCGCGGATCAGTTGGCGCTCGAAGCGATCGACCTGATCGGCGAGGCTGCCGGCCGCCAGCTCGGCGGCGGGCTTCGCCGTCGCGGCGAGCCCCAGCGCGCAGCGCTCGGCAAAATGGCCGAGCTCGCGGACGTTGCCCGGCCAAGCGTGTCGGCGCAGGTGATCGCGGATTGCCGCCGTGACCGGCGGCACCGGGCGCCCGAACTTCTCGGCGGCGCGGCGCAGGAAATGCTGGAAGAGCAGCAGCACGTCGTCCCCGCGATCGCGCAGGGGCGGGATCGTGATCGTGATGACGTTGAGCCGGTGGTAGAGGTCGTCGCGGAAGGTGCCCTGCGCGGCCGCCTGCCCGAGATCGACCTTCGTGGCGGCCACCACCCGCATGTCGACTGGCCGCACCTCGTTGGTGCCGAGCGGTTCCACGGTTCGCTCCTGGAGCACCCGAAGGAGCTTGACCTGCAGCGGCAGCGGCATGCTCTCGATCTCGTCGAGGAAGAGCGTACCGCCCTGCGCGTGCTCGATGCGGCCGACGCGGCGCTTGAGGGCCCCGGTGAAGGCCCCGGCCTCGTGCCCGAACAGCTCGCTCTCGACGACGCTGTCGGGCAGTGCCCCGCAGTTCATCGCCACGAGGTTCCGCTCGGCGCGACGGCTCCACCGGTGCAGGGCGCCCGCCACAACCTCCTTGCCGGACCCGGTCTCGCCGAAGACCAGCACGTCGACATCGGCCCGCGCGACCTCGCGCACCAGGGCGCGCAGCCCCACGATCTCCGGGGACGTCCCGAGGAAAGCCGGATCCTCCCCGGTGGCCGCGTCGAGCCGGGCCCGCAGCGCCCGGTTCTCCATGACGAGCCGGCGCCGCTCGAGCGCCCGGCGAACGGACCCGACGAGCGCTTCGGCGGGATAGGGCTTGGCCAGGAAGTCGTACGCACCCTCCTGCATGGCGGCCACCGCCATGCGGATGTCGCCGTGGCCGGTGATGAGGATGACCGGCAGGTCGGGATCGACCCGGCGCAGTCGCGCCAGGAGGGCGACGCCGTCGAGCCCCGGCAGCCGCACGTCGGTGACGACCACGCCGGGCGGCGCGGCCAGGATCGCCGCGAGCGCCGGCTCGGCGGCCGCGAAGGTCTCGACGGTGAAACCTTCGAGTTCCAGGCTCTGGCCATTGGCCCGGCGCACGTCCGCCTCGTCATCGACGAACACGACGCGCTCGGTCTCCGCCTGCGCGTCTGCCGATCCGTTCACGGTGTCGCTCCCACGGGCTTGCCCACGCTCGGGACCGCGTCCGCCGCCCGGATCAACTCCATCCGGAAGACCGTCCCGGCGCCGTCGCCGCCGGCCAGGATCAGGTTCCCGCCGCAATCCTCCACGATCCCGCGGGATATGGCGAGGCCCAGGCCGAGGCCGTCCGCCTTGGTCGTGAAGAACGCGTCGAAAACCTGGCCGCACACCTCCGCGGGGATCCCGGGCCCGGTATCGGCCACCTCGATCGCGACCCGCTCGCCGCTCTCGACGAGGCGCAGGCAGACGCGGGCCTCCGCGCGCCCCGCCACAGCGTCGATGGCATTCTGCAAGAGGTTGACCAGCACCTGCTCCAGCCGCGGACCGTCTCCGAGGACGCGTAGCTCCGGGGCGGGCCGGTCCGCCTCCAGCAAGACCTGGAGCGCGGCGGCGCGCGCCGCCACGAGTTCCAGCGCGTTCGCCACCACCTCGCGCAGCAGCACCGGCTCCCGCCGCGGCGAGGCGCGCCGGGCGAAGCCCTTGAGCTGCCGCGTGAGGCCGGCGATCCGGTCGGTGAGCCGCCCGATGGCGGCGGCGTTCTCGGCCGCGTCCTCGCCCCGACCGCGGCGAATGAGGATCGCGGCGTTGTCCGCGTAGGAGCGGATCGCCGCCAGCGGCTGGTTGATCTCGTGGGCCATGCTGGCCGCGAATTGGCCCAAGGCGGCGAGCCGGCCGGCCTGCGCCAGTTCGCGGCCGAGGCGCTCGCGCTCGGCCTCGGCGCGCTGCCGCTCAGCGATCTCGGCGCGCAACTGGGCGTTGGTCTCACGCAGCGCCCGCGTGCGCGCCTCGACGCTGGATTCCAGCTCCGCCCGGCGCGCCGCGGCCTCGGCGAGCCGGGCCCGTGTCCGGCGCCCCCGATCGGCCAGGGTGAAGAGTCCGTACCCGGCGAGCGCCGTGACCAGGGCCGCGATGATCCAGGCCTGCAGGCGCTCCCGCTCGACGGCGGTCCCGACCGGCGTCAGTGTCCGCAGTTGCCAGTCCGTGCCGGGCACGGGCGCCTGCGACTGGATGGCGGTCCAGGCCGGGACCGACCCGCGTCCGACCCGCACCACGTGCGGTTCGCCCGCGACCGGATGGATCGGCAGCCGCTCGAGGCGCGCGGCGCCGAATTCCTGTCCCGCCTCGATCCGTGCGCGTTCGGCCGCGTCGACGGCGTGGAGGGTGTCGAAGCGCCAGTTCGGCTCGCTGGTGACGAGGACGATGCCCCGGGCATCGGTCACGAAGGTGACCTCGCGGGCGGCGCGCCAAGCCGCCTCGACCGCGTCGAACTCGACCTTCACCACCACCACGCCGGTCCCGGCCCCGATCCGGCGCGCGAGGTACAGGCCCGGCCGACCGCTGACTGTTCCCAGGGCGAACTGGGATCCGGCCCCGCCGGCCAGAGCCTGCTTGAAATAGGGGCGGAAACCGTAGTCCCGGCCGACGAAGCTGCGATCCTCCCCCGCGTTGCTCGCCGCGACCGTGAGACCGTCGGCGCGGATGACGTAGATGACCGCCGATCCGGTGGCGGCCGCGACCTGGGCGAGCCGCCGATCGACACGATCCAGGAGGTCGCGTCCGGGATCGGGGCCGACCGCGGCGGCGACCTCGGGGTCGGCGGCGAGCGCTAGCGGCAGGGACGCTTGCTTCTGCATCTCCGCGAGCAGCACGCCGACCTGCAGGCCGATCGCCGAGCGGGCGCCGCGCCGCAGGTCCGACAGGGCCCAGCGCTCTGCGGCCCGGCCGGCGAGCCACGCCGCCACGAGGATCGCGCAGAGCCCGACCAAGACGGCGAGGCCCCGGCGCGAGGGCTTGCCCTGGCCGGACAGCGTCAGCGCGCTCAACGGCGGCCGGCCTGTCCGGGAATCCGGACCGTTCCGGCTGGCCGCGTGCGAGAATCCGCATTCTGGCGCGCCTCGCCCACCGCCGCCTTCAAGAAAAAGCTCATCTTAATCAGCTGGTTAAAGAAAAGTAGCGGCCGGCGTCCGAGTGGCATGCCGGTTGCCATTCCCGTCACGTAACGCAGCCATGTCGCCAGTGAACGGCTGCGCGCCGAAAGGCCAACAGCAAGCGCGGACACCGTCGGCTCACGCCGACGCAAGCCGCCCCATCCGAAGCTCGCGACAGGGAGAACGCCCCATGGCTGCCGTGCCATCACCACTCACCGCCCCACATCCGCCCGCCAGACCGAAGCCGCTGTACCGGACGCTCTACTTTCAAGTCCTGGTCGCCGTCGCGATCGGCATTCTGCTCGGACATTTCTACCCGCAGCTCGGCGCCGAGTTGAAGCCGCTGGGCGACGCCTTCATCAAGCTGGTCAAGATGATCATCGCCCCGGTGATCTTCCTGACCGTCGTCTCCGGCATCGCCGGCATGACCAATCTCGAGAAGGTCGGCCGGGTCGGCGGCAAGGCCCTGATCTACTTTCTGACGTTCTCGACGCTGGCGCTGATCGTCGGCCTCGTCGTCGCCAACGTGCTCCAGCCGGGCAACGGCCTGCACATCGACCCGAAGTCCCTGGATCCGAAGGCGGTCGCCACCTACGCCGGCAAGGCGAAGGAGCAGAGCATCGTCGACTTCCTGATGAACATCATCCCCACGACGGCGGTCGGCGCCTTCGCGGGCGGTGAGATCCTGCAGGTGCTGTTCTTCTCGGTGCTGTTCGGTTTCGGCCTCGCCTTCTTGGGCGACCGCGGCAAGCCGGTGCTCGACATCATCAAGGTCCTGTCCGAGGCGATCTTCGGCGTCGTCAACATCATCATGAAGGTCGCCCCGATCGGTGCCTTCGGCGCGATGGCGTTCACGATCGGCAAGTACGGGATCAGCTCGCTCGCCAACCTCGCCTACCTCGTCGGCGCCTTCTACCTGACCTCGGCGATCTTCGTTCTGGTCGTGCTCGGCGCGGTCGCCCGCTACAACGGCTTCTCGATCATCAAGCTCATCCGCTACATCAAGGAGGAGCTGCTCCTCGTGCTCGGCACGTCGTCGTCCGAGTCGGCGCTGCCCTCCCTGCTGGAGAAGATGGAGCGGGCCGGCTGCTCGAAGCCGGTCGTCGGCCTCGTGGTGCCCACGGGCTACTCGTTCAACCTCGACGGCACCAACATCTACATGACCATGGCTGCGCTGTTCATCGCCCAGGCGACCGACACGCCGCTGAGCCTCGGCGAGCAGGCGCTGCTGCTGCTCGTCGCCATGCTGTCGTCCAAGGGCGCCGCGGGCGTGACCGGCTCGGGCTTCATCACCCTCGCGGCGACGCTCGCCGTGGTGCCCTCCGTGCCGGTGGTCGGCATGGCGCTGATCCTCGGCGTCGACCGCTTCATGTCGGAGTGCCGCGCGCTGACGAACTTCATCGGCAACGCGGTGGCCTGCATCGTCGTGGCGCGCTGGGAGAATGAGGTCGACGAGGCCAAGCTCGCCGCGGCCCTGTCCGGTCAGACCCTGGCGCCGCTCGCGCCCGCGCCGGCTCTCCAGCCGGCCGAGTGACATGTCGGCGGCGCGGGCCGCGCTTCGGCGAGGCCCGCGCACATCGTGCGGAACACAGATCGCGCCGCGCCCCGGAGGGATCCGCGGCGCGGCGGCCGTACGCCGGTGCGCGACGCAGCTGCGGCGGGACGCCGTCAGGCAGCGTTGAGGGTGTGGGGCGCGAAGGCGGCGACGACCGGCCGGAAGGCGCCGACGATCGCCGGGTCGAGCCGTCCCGCCATGCCCTCCAGGATCGCGTAGGCCGCCTCGCTGGCCATCGGCGGCTTGTAGGGCCTCTGCTCGATCAGGGCCGCGTGGATGTCGCAGACGGTGACCAGACGGACCAAGTCGGGGATCTCGTCGCCCTTGAGGCGGTCCGGATAGCCCGATCCGTCGAGCATCTCGTGGTGCGACCGAACCACGTGCAGCATCTGCTGCTCGAAGCCCTGATCGACCAGCATGCTGTAGCCCTTCTCCGGATGGAGCCGCATGACGGCCAGTTCGGCGTCGTCGAGCCGCCCCGGCTTGTTGAGGATCGCGGCCGGGATATGGATCTTGCCGACGTCGTGCAGCAGGGCCGCCTTCGTCAGGCGATGGCGCTCCTGCTCGCCGAGGCCGAGGCTCGCCGCGAAGGCCGCCGCCAGCCCGGCGACGAGCAGGCAGTGCTGGTGCGTGGCATCGTCGAACTGCCGCACCGCCCGGACCCAGTCGCGGATCCCGGTCTCCCGGATCGCGAGGTCGATGGCCTGGGTCCCGTTGTCGATGACCTCCGGCGTGATCGGCTGATCCGGCACGAAGACCGAGGCGTAGAAGCCGCGCGCCGCCGCGGCCGTCCGTAAGGCGCAGGCGGGCACAGGCTCATCCGAGAAGGCCGCGACGCGCGCGGGTGCGCGCGACGCACCCAGCGTCTCCCGCAGGCGATCCGTGTCGAAGGGCGCGCAGAGCGTGTGCGTCGCGCCGAGGGCGACGCCCAGGAGCCGGGTCCGCGGGCTGTCGGTCTGGAGCAGGATGATGAGTGGGACGCCGTGCCGGACCTCGGCCAGACGGCGGCGCAGACGCTCGACGGAGGCCGATCCGAGGTCGAGGACGTCGGTGACGATCGCGGTCGCGCTGCCGAGAGGCGCCTCCGCGGCGCGCAGGTCGTGGACCTCGCAGGACAGGCCGTCGGAGAGATCCTGCGCCAATCCCTGGCTGCGTGCGGGATCGTCCGTGATGAGAAGTATCCGGCCCATCGGCACGCCTTCCGGACCGTGCCTTACGGGAACATCGCGTCGACCGTGTCCTGCGAGACCGAGGCGTCGCCGGGCAGGACGGGACCATTGAGCAGGGCCGCCTCACCGCTGCGCCTGTCGGGTGGCGGGCTCGTCGGCACCGACCCCTCGCCGGGCCCGGACCAGGCCCGCAGCATCTCGCCGATCCGCTCCTCGACGAGCACGATGGTGCGCACGACCTTCGAGATCCGCTGGCCGGTGAGGTCCTGAAAATTACAGGCCTCGAAGATGGTCTGCATCTCGATCTGGATCGCCGCGGCGTCGGCCCTGTTGGCGTCCTCGCCCGATCGTCGCACGATTCCGCGCGCGAGCGTGTCCACCTTCTCCGAGGCCGTCAGGATCGCGTTGGTGGCGTCTTCCGTGCCCTGCACGACGGCGTGGAGTTCGTCGCGGGCCCGGCTCGTCTCCTGTTCCTGCCGAAGTTCGGCGATCTCCTGACGGGTCCGCGCGATCGCGTCGGAGATCGACAGGAGCTGGGTTCGCAGGAGCCCGACCCCCTCTTCGATGGAGACAACGTCCGGCAGAGCACGGGCCATGATCGGGGATCGCCAGGCGGTTTATAGTGGCTCGCGAAAATATCGGCGATCTCTTAAGCTGCGCTTAATGCGATTTATCTCGATTTGGTTACCTGTCTGCCAGGGAGATCACGACTTTAAAACGGCCTATTTCCGAACCGGGCGCCGCTCAAATCGCGTCGCTCGCGCGCATTGTCTCGTGAAGTCGGAGAACTGGTGCTCACGTGTCCGTTACTTCGGCGCCGAACGGCGCTATTCCAGCGAAGCCCTGCCGCGTGACCGGGAACGCGATGTTTTCAACTGTTAGTTGACGATAAGAGACTATACCGTCATCTAACGCGCAGGGTTGTGGTGAGGAAGAGTCGACTTTGAGCAGTGATGCGCGGAGAAAAGTAAGCTTTTGATGCTTCATCGAGCTCGGTGGTTCCAACTTCGAGCTGGGATGTGAGCACGGCAATCCGAGCGGCGTGGCGCTCGCTCGTCATCCGGGAGCTGGCCTCGCGGTACGCGCAGGCCCGCGATGGTGCGACGGCCGTCGAGTTCGCTCTGGTGGCTTTGCCGTTCTTCGCACTGGTCGGGGCCTGCCTCGAGAACGGGATCGTTTTCTGGGAGCAGGAGATCCTGCAGCAGGCGGTGTCCGACGCCAGCCGGCAGATCTACACGGGCGCGTTCCAGACGACGAACGCGGGCACAACCGACACCGCGACGCTGATGAGCCGCTTCCGCACGGCGATCTGCACGCAACCGAATGGCACCCCCCGGGTGACGATCTTCACCTGCGCCAACGTCCGGGTAAGCGTGACCAAGGTGGCCGACTACGACTCCGCCAATCCGGTCTCGCCCGTCGCGACCAACGCCAGCGGGGCGAGCGACTGGAATCCGAACTTCGCCGGCTACGCGTGCGCCGGAAACTCGGCCATCGTGGTCGTGCAGGCCGCCGTGGATATCCCGGTCTTCTTCCCTCTGCTCGGTGCCGGTGTGCCCAATCTGCCGAACAAGCGGCGAGTGCTGCAGGCCGCGACGGTGTTCAAGGTGGAACCGTACACCGCACCGTCGGGGTGCTCTTGATGGACGGTCTGCCGGTCCGCCTCAGCCGCTTTCGCCGCGACGAGCGCGGGATCGCCGCCGTCGAGTTCGCGCTCGTCCTGCCCCTGCTGATCATCCTGTACTTCGGGACCGCCGAGCTGACGCGCGTCGTCGACGCGACCCGGAAACTGACCCTTTTCGCGCGCACGCTCGGCGATCTGTCCGGTCGCATGGACAATGCCCTGGCGACGCAGGACGGGATGACGAAGATCGCCGGTGCGGCGACCGCGATCCTGCGCCCGCTGGACGCATCCGGTTTGCAGATCGTCGTCAACGCGATGGGCGTGGAGTCGATCAACGGGACGCTCAAGGGCTTCGTCTGTTCGAGCTGGCCGCAGAACGCGACGAAGCGCCCGGCCAATCAGGCCAACGGGAGCAACGGGCTCCCCGCGACTCCGGCCGCCTATCAGTTCGACGGTGCCCGCTACATTTTGGCGGAAGTCACGATGCCCTACACCCCGATCATCGGGAGCGCCCTGTACCGTTGGATCTTCGGGGGCCGCGGCTTGACGTTCACGCGGCAGGTCCCGTGGTCGGAGCGAACGCCCAGCGAAATCGTCATGCCGGGCGGCGCCGCCTGCCCGGTCTACAACTAAGGTTCGAGGAAGGCCCGTGTCGGTATTCCGTATCCGGTTGAACCGTGCTCTCGAGATGGTCGCGACGGCGTTTTTTCGGGCGCGCTCCGGTCAAGTCGCGGTCACGTTCGCGCTCGTGACGCTGCCGGTCATGTTCGCCACGGCCGCGGCGGTCGATTACGGGCGCCGCAACGCCGCCAAGACCCAACTCGACGCCGCGCTCGACGGCGCCGTGCTCGCGGTGATGTCGCAGAAGACCAACACGATCCCGACGACAACCTTGCAGAACATGGAGACCCAGTTCCGTACGGAGGCCGCCAAGGTCCCGGGTGTGACAGTCACCTCCTTCACGCCCGGAGCGCCGGTCAACACCTCGAAGACGCTGAGCCTGACTGCGAGCTACACGGCGACGGTCAAGACCAGCTTGGCGTCGATGATGCAGATCCCGGCCATGCCTGTCAGCGGCACGTCTTCGGCGACCCGCAATACGTCACAATATATCAACTATTACCTCTTGCTCGACAACTCGCCGTCGATGGGTCTCGCGGCGACCGATGCCGACGTCCAAAACATGAAGATCGCGACCAACGGTTGCGCATTCGCGTGCCACCAGCACACGTTCGACAAGAAGGGCAACATTACCGGCGATGATCAGAACGACAATTATCACATCGCTTTGAGGAACAACATCAAGCTGCGCATCCAGGTCCTGCGGGAAGCTGTCTCCGCGCTCGTCGATCAGGCGAACGTCAGCATGCTGCTGCCGCAGCAGTTTCAGATGGAGATGTGGACCTTCAACGATTCGGTGACACAGACGAAATTGCAGGCGATGACGCCGACGTTGAACAACATCAAGAACGCGGCCCCGAACATCGACATCGCGTACGCATACTACAATCAGTCGGACAATCAGACCGATTTCGAGCGCGCGATTGCGAGAATGAACACGACGATCCCAGCCAGCGGCGACGGTCTGACACCGGATAAGCCGATCCGCTTTCTCTTCCTGGTCACCGACGGTGTCGAGGATACCGGTGGGAGCGTCACCAACCAGAGCGCGGGTTTCCAGATACAGAGCAACCGCTTCATCGGGCCCCTCAGCCCGTCGACCTGTTCGGCCCTTAAGAACAAGAACGTCAAGATCGGCATCATCTACACGCAGTACCTGCCGATCTACGACAACGATTTCTATAACCGGTACGTGAGGCCTTACGAGTCGCAGATCGGGCCGTCCCTGCAGGCCTGCGCATCCGACGGTATGTATTTCCCGGTCACCACGAACGGCGACATCACCGCCGCCATGCTGAAGCTTTTCAGCACCACGCTCGCGAGCGTGCGGCTGAGCAACTGACACGCTGCGTCGGGCTCAGCTCGGAGGTGGCGATCCGAGGACGTTGACCCACAGGACGATGGTCTGGCTGCGCGGGTCGGGATTGCTGAAGCGGTGCGGCCGCCGGCTCTCGAAGCGGAAGCTGTCGCCCTCCGCGAGCTGAAGCGTGCGCGACTCGACGATCAGGGTGAGCCGCCCAGCGAGGACGAGGCCGGCCTCCTCCCCGTCGTGGCTGAACAGCTCGTCGCCGGTGCTCGCCCCGGCCTTCAGCACCATGTGGAACAGGCTCATCCCCTGCGTGCCGCCGGGCGGGGTCAAGAGCTGCTTGGTGATGCCGGCCCGCCAGAGCTGAAGTTCCGGCCGGTCCTTCCGGAAGACCACGATCGGGTCGGGGTCGGGCGCGTCGGGCCCGGGCTCGAAGAGGCCGCCGATCCCGATCTGCAGCGTGTCGGCGAGCAGCGCCAGGACCCGAAGGGACGGCGACGACAGGCCCCGCTCGACCTGGCTGATGAAGCCGATCGACAGGCCCGTGCTGGACGCCACAGCTTCGAGCGAGAGACCGCGCGCGCGCCGCAGGCCACGCAGGCGCTGACCCACGGCCCGGTCGACCGGTTCCGGACCCGTTGCCTCGCTGCGGGGGATGCTCACGGTCACGCCAGCCTGCCTCTCCTAGGCTTCTTCATGCACGTGAAAGTCGCTTGCGTCGATACCGAAAACATGCGGTATTCTTCACGAGAATGAAAGCGGGCGCCGGCTTCCGCCGCGTGACCCGGGCAATGCACGGGAGCGGCACCATGAGAAGACGGTTGGCGAAGCTGTGTCTGTCGTCGGCGCTGCTCCTCGGCATCCTCGGGGCCGCCGTCGGCGCGCAGCCCCTGAAGGTGGGTTCGACGCCCACGGGTCTGCCCTTCACCTTCCTCGACACCAAGACGAACACCATTCAGGGCGTGATGGTCGACCTGGTCAACGCGGTCAGCAAGGAAGCCGGCTTCACGGTCGCGGTGGAGCCGCTGCAATTCTCCACGCTGATCCCGGCCCTCACTGCCTCGAAGATCGACATCATCGCGGCGGCGATGTTCATCACGCCGCAGCGCAAGGAGGTCGTGTCGTTCTCGGCGCCCGTCTACAGCTACGGCGAGGGGCTGATCGTGCCGAAGACCGACACGAAGGAATACACGTCCTTCGCCGACCTGAAGGGTGAGACCGTCGGCGCCCAGGTCGGCACCGCCTTCGTCGAGCCGCTGAAGAAGTCGGGGCTCTTCAACGAGGTGAAGATCTACGACGCGATCCCCGACATCATCCGCGACGTGAATTCCGGGCGGCTGAAGGCCGGCTTCGCCGACGCGCCGATCCTGGCCTACTACGTGAAGCAGGGGCTGTTCCCCGGCGTCCGCCTGGTCGAGACCTTCAAGCCGACCGTGGTCGCCTCGGTGGGCCTCAGCGTCCGCAAGACCGACACCGAACTCTTGGCCAAGATCGACGCGGCGCTCGCCAAGCTGAAAGCCGATGGGACGCTCCAGGCGATCCTCACCAAGTGGGGCCTGCCGCCGTCGGCCGACCGGTCCTGACTTTCATGCGCGAGTTCCTCGCCGACGCCCAGGACTACCTGCCGATCCTGCTTCAGGGCGTGCAGCTCACCATCCTGATCACCCTTGCGTCCCTGGTGGTCTCGACCCTCCTCGGGCTGGTCTGGGCGGTGATGCGGGTCTCCGGCATCGCGGTCCTTTCGGGCTTCAGCGCGGTGATGATCAACATCCTGCGCGGCATCCCGATCATCGTGCAGTTGTTCTACATCTACTTCGTGATGCCCGATTTCGGCCTGTCGCTCACCGCCGTCCAGGCGGCGATCATCGGGCTCGGCATCGCCTACTCGGCCTATCAGGCCGAGAACTTCCGCGCCGGCATCGAGGCGGTGGATCGCGGCCAGGTCGAGGCGGCGCTGTCGATCGGCATGGGCTGGGGCATGACCATGCGGCGGGTGATCCTGCCGCAGGCGATCCGGATCGCGCTGCCGCCCTACGGCAACATCATGATCATGATGCTCAAGGACTCGTCGCAGGCCTCGACCATCACGGTCGCCGAGCTGGCGCTCCAGGGAAAGCTGATCGCCTCGTCGACCTTCAAGAACACCAGCGTCTACACGCTGGTGGCGCTGATGTACCTCGCGCTGAGCCTTCCGCTGATCCTGATGGTCCGCCACTTCGAGGCGAAGGGGCGGCACCGATGATCGTGCTGGAGGACGTCCGGAAGCATTACGGCGCGCTGGAGGTGATCAAGGGCGTCTCGGCCGAGGTCACGAAGGGCGAGGTCGTCTGCGTCATCGGGCCCTCGGGATCCGGCAAGTCGACCCTCCTGCGCTGCATCAACGGGCTCGAGGCCTACGACGGCGGCGAGATCCGCGTCGACGGGCAACGGGTGGACCGGGACAAGCGCGGCATCAAGGCGATCCGCACGCGGGTCTCCATGGTCTTCCAGCGCTTCAACCTGTTCGCCAACCGGACGGCGCTCGAGAACGTCGTCGAGGGGCCGATCCACGTGAAGGGTGAGCCTCGGGGCGAGGCCGAGGAGCGGGCGCGCGCCCTGCTCGCCCGGGTCGGGCTCTCGGGCAAGGAGCACGCCCGGCCGAACGAGCTCTCCGGCGGGCAGCAGCAGCGCGTGGCGATCGCCCGGGCGCTCGCCATGCGGCCGGAGGCGATCCTGTTCGACGAGCCGACGTCGGCCCTCGATCCCGAGCTGGTCGGCGACGTGCTGAAGGTCATGCGCGCCCTGGCCGACGAGGGCATGACGATGATCGTGGTCACCCACGAGATCGGCTTCGCCCGCGAGGTCGCCGACCGCGTCCTGTTCCTCGACGGCGGTCGCCTCGTCGAGCAGGGGCCGGCCGCCGAAGTCCTCAACCGGCCGCAGAACCCGCGCACCCGGGACTTCCTGCAGCGCGTGCTGCACCCGCTTTAGGACAAGCCGTGGCCGAACCGTTCCCGCTCGCACCCTCGCTCTGGGCCACCACGGCGGCGCCCGCTCCGGACACGCCGCCCCTCGCCAGATCAGGCTTGGCCGAGGTGGTGATCGTCGGCGGCGGCTTCTGCGGCCTGTCGACGGCCCTGCACCTCGCCGAGCGCGGCATCCGACCCGTCGTGCTCGAGGCGCAGGAGGTCGGCTACGGCGGGTCTGGTCGCAACGGTGGCCAGGTCATCCCCGGCCTCAAATACGATCCCGCCGACCTCGTCGCGCGGTTCGGTCGGGAGCGCGGCGAGCGGCTCGCGCGCTTCGCCGGCGGGACCGCCGACGTCGTGTTCGACCTCATCGCCCGGCACGGGATGGACGTGCCGCACTCCCGCGCCGGCTGGATCCAGGGCGCCCACACCGAGGCCGGGCTCGCCGAGGTCGCCAAGCGGGCGGCCCAGTGGGCGGATCTCGGTGCGCCCACCCGCGTCCTCGACAGGGCCGAGACCGAGCAGCTGCTGGGGACCGACCGCTATCTCGGCGGCTGGCTCGACGGCCGCGGCGGGGCGATCCAGCCCCTGAGCTACGCCCGCGGCCTCGCCCGGGCTGCCCAGAAGGCCGGCGCCATAATCCACGGCGCGTCGCCTGTCACCGCCCTCGAACGGACCGGGTCGGGCTGGACGGTCACGACGGCCCAGGGCGAGCGGGTGACGACCGGCCGGGTCGTTCTGTGCACCAACGGCTACACGGGCGGGCTCTGGCCGAACCTCGCGCGGACGGTGATCGCGGCGAATTCGTTCCAGGTCGCGACGGTGCCGCTGACGGACAACCTGCGGCGCTCGATCCTGCCCGAAGGTCACGTCTCCTCGGACACGCGGAAGCTCCTGCTCTACTTCCGCCTCGACCATACCGGCCGCCTGCTGATGGGCGGACGCGGGCCGTTCCGGGAGCCGCGCAGCCCCGCCGACTGGGCGCATCTCGAGCGGATCGTGGCCAAGCTCTTCCCGCAGCTGGACGGGATCGCCTTCGACCATCGCTGGTGCGGCCGGGTCGCGATCACCCGGGACTACCTGCCCCATCTCCACGAGCCGGCGCCCGGGCTGCTCATCGATATCGGCTGCCAGGGTCGGGGCGTCGGCCTGCAGTCGGCGATGGGCCGGGCGATGGCCACCTACATCGCCACCGGGGATGCCGGCAGCCTGCCTTTGCCGCTCACGCCGATCGAGCCGCTTCCGCTTCACGGTCTCAACCGGCTGTACGTCTCGGCGATCATCGCATGGTACCGCCTGCGTGACGGGGGCATTCGCTGATCGGTCCGGCGCGCCGTCGAACGCGCCGTCACCGCGGGTGCCACAGCGCCGCACTGAGGCCCAGAGCGACGGCGCCAGGGCGAGGACCGCGCTCCGATGCGGGCCGGTGCCTACTGGAAGCGCCGCATCTCCGGTGCCAGCGAGCGCCCCGCGTCGAGCAGGGCGCGGACCTTGCGGGTGGCGTGCTGGAGAATGTCCGGCCGCGCGTCCTCGTAGGACGTCTCCTCGACGAAGCTCCGCAGCGCCTCCGTGATCCGGTCCTCGATCTCGTCCATGAGAGCCAGTCCCTCCGGACCTTCCCGCCGGAGATGCGCGTCCGCGAGCGTCAGGTAGGCCGCGCTCGCCAGCAGGAAAGCGATCCCGTTCGCTTCCTGCGCCGCCGCGGAACTCGCGTCGCCGCCGTCCATGCCGTCTGCGACGTCGTCGTCCATCGGCTCACATACTCCCCGTTCGTTGCCCACGCTGTGCCGCCCCCGCCGCGGCGCGCCAAGTAGAGAAAAAGGGTCGGTCCCCGTCACCATTCGGGCGACGTCGGGGGCCGATCCGACCTTCCGGTCCCGCTCCGGTCTCAACGGCCCGGATCGGCGCGGTCCTGGGCCGCGCGCCGCTCGCGCATCCGGTGAAGCGCCCGGCGCCAGGCATCCACCACCGCCTCGCGTGCGCGGGATTCGGTCTCGCGGTTGGACTCCGCCGGTCGGGCCTTGCCGTCGGGCTGCCTGCTGCGGGCTCTCGGATCTCGATTCATGATCGCCTCCTGTCGTGTCGGGACCGAGAGACACCGGATCGGGCGACGCCGCGGTGAGCCGGCACACGCGGACCGTGAAAACCGCGTGCGGCGGAGCACAGGCGGCCGACAGCCCCGAGGAGCGCGCAATTTTTCTGATCGTGGACCGAAGAGTTTTTCAGGAGCGCCGAACTCCATACTCGGAGTACTGTCACGAGGCCGGCATGTGCCCTCGTGCAGTGCCGCAAATATTGATGCGGTGCAATAACGATCGTATTCAAAACTCAGCCGACTCCCGGGGCCGAGACGTCCCGGCACCACGGGGGCGGCGCATGGCACAGTCGGAGGCGGCGGGCATCACGGCCGGCCGCTCCCGGAGGTGCCGGGGAGGATCACGGGCTCCATGAGGAAGAACAAGGTCATCTCGGCGGAAGAGGCGATCGCGCTGATCCGCGAGAACGACGTCGTGACCACCACGGGGTTTGTCCAGAGCTGCATCCCGGAGGCCCTGCACGCCGCCCTCGAGAAGCGGTTCGTCGAGACCGGATCGCCGCGCGGCCTCACCCTGATCATGACGGCGGGCGCCGGCGACAGCAAAGGGCTCGGCACCGGCCGCCTGCACCATGACGGCCTCCTCTCGCGGGTCATCGCGGCCAATTTCGGCCGCATGCCGAAGGTGGCCAAGGCCGCCCAGGACAACCTGATCCGCGGCTACAACCTGCCCCAGGGAGTGATCTCCCAGCTCTATCGGGCCTGCGCGGCGGGGCAGCCGGGCCTGTTCTCGAAGGTCGGCCTGAAGACCTATGTCGACCCGCGACACGGGGGCGCCAAGGTCAACGAGCTGACCACCGAGGATATTGTCAAACTCGTCGAGGTCGATGGCGAGGAGTGGCTGTTCTACACGGCGACCAAGATCGACGTCGCCTTCATCCGCGCCACCTCGGCCGACCCGTCGGGCAATCTCTCCTACGAGAAGGAGGCGCTGACCCTGGACTGCCTCGCCCAGGCCATGGCGGCCCGAAACAACGGCGGCATCGTCATCGCCCAGGTCGAGCGCATCGTCGACGACGGCTACCTCCTGCCGAAGGACGTGCGTGTCCCCGGCATTCTCGTCGACTGCGTTGTGGTGGCCGAGCCCGAGATGCACCGGATGAACTACGGCGTGATGCACGACGCCGCGCTGGCCGGCGAGATCCGGGTCCCGGTCACCGGCATCAAGCGGATGGCGCTCAACGAGCGCAAGATCATCGCGCGCCGCGCCGCCTTCGAGCTGCCGCCGAACGGCGTAGTCAATCTCGGCGTCGGCGCGCCCGAGGGGATCTCATCGGTCGCCAACGAGGAGAAGATCACCCCCTACATCACGCTCACCACCGAGGCGGGCGCGGTGGGCGGAGTGCTGGCCTCCGGTTCGAGCTTCGGCGCCGCCACCAACGCCGATTGCATCATCGACCAGAACCAGATGTTCGACTTCTACGACGGCGGCGGCCTCGACATGACCTGCCTGGGCATGGCCGAGTGCGATGCGGCCGGCAACGTCAACACCTCGCGGTTCGGCGGCAAGCTGAACGGCTGCGGCGGCTTCATCAACATCTCGCAGAACGCCCGCACCGTCGTGTTCGCCGGGACGTTCACGGCCGGCGGCCTGGAGATCGCGGTGAGCGACGGTCAGGTGCGCATCGTGCAGGAGGGCAAGGCCCGCAAGTTCGTGACCCAGGTCCAGCAGAACACGTTCTCCGGTCCCTACGCGGTCGAGCGCTCGCAGCCGGTCCTCTACGTGACCGAGCGCTGCGTCTTCCAGCTGACGCCGGAGGGGCTGGAACTGGTCGAGGTCGCGCCCGGGATCGATATCGAGCGCGACATCCTCGCCCACATGGACTTCGCCCCCGTGGTGCGCAATCCGGTGCCGATGGACCCGCGGATCTTCCGCGACGAGCCGATGGAGCTGATCTCGGACCTGCTCAACCTCGATCTCAAGTCCCGCGTCAGCTACGACGGCGAGCGCAACATCCTCTTCGTCAACCTGGAGGGCTGGTACTGCCGTGTGAAGGGCGACATGGACGAGCTGCGCATGACCATCGTCGAGGCCTGCCGGAAGGCGGGTCAGCGGGTCAACGCCGTGATCAACCACGACGGCTTCCGGCTCAACGAGAACTTGGTCGACGACTACGCCGGCATGGTCCAGTACCTGCAGGCGAACTACTACGCGACCACCACCCGGTACGCGACGAGCGCCTTCCTGCGCCTCAAGATGGAGGAAGCCCTGAACAAGCGCGGGGTCGCGCCGCACGTCTTCGAGCGCAAGGAGGAGGCGCAGGCGTTCGTGAGCAGCACCGCGGACAAGAAGGCCCGCAAGCGCATCTCCCCGGCGGTCGCGTCTGCGGCCTGACGACCGGCCGGTCTCACACACTCCGGGAGCGCGGGATGCCGGTCGCGCCTGCCGCGTGGCCGGTGCCGTAGTCGGATTCAGGCGATCGGCAAGCCGAGGACCCTCCGCGATTCCTCGGACAGCACCGCGTGGCGGGCGGATTCGGGTCCGTCATTCGGCGTCTGCGCGGCCGCCTGCGTGACCAGGTCCCGGAACCGCTTCTTGTCGAGGGCGCGGCCGCGCAGACTTCCGAGCACGGCGTCCAGCACCATGCGGACGGCCTTGGCACGCTGGCGCTCGCGATCGAGTTCGGCGGCGAGGAGCGGATCCCCGAACTGGGCCGCGCCGAGCGGCGCGACCAGCACGGCGCTGTCGATGACGGCGGGGTCCCGATCGTCCACCTCGACGGCGGTATCCGCGATTCCGTCGAGGATCTTGGTCGCCTCGGTCAGCAGGATCCTGTGCTGGACCGCTGCCGAGTGATTCCCCGGCACTTTCTGGCTGGCCGCGCCGATCAGGCGCTTGAACTTGGCCCGATCCAGCCCGAATCGACCGATGCTGGCGCGCAGCGCTGCCAGCACCGTGCGGAGCGCGTCGGTCCGGTAGGTCGCCTTGAGGAGCTGGTCCCGCAGGGTCCCCGCCGAGGCCATCTCGACGAAGGACGTCTCGGGCAGTTGCTGCACCTGCTCCGCCAGCTCGACGATCGCGCGCTGCATCAGCGCGGTGCGCTGCTCGCGGATCTCGTCCGGCGCCAGGCGCTGGCGTCCCTTGCGGAGCCACACGAAGAATTCCGTCGCGTCCATGTCGAGGGAATCCTCGACGCGCAGATCGATGTAGCCGAGCTGCGACAGCTCCAGGATCATCAGGTTGAAGCTCGCCGGCACGAATACCCACGCATGGGCGTCGGCGTAGTGCGGCAGCTGCGCGGCGCCGAGCCACTGCGCCTCGTCGGTCAGCGGGTTGGCCGGGATGGCCGGCCGCGTGTCCCGGCCCGACCAGGCGCCGACCGTGCCGTTGTCCTTCAGCGCCATGTTCAGGGCGTAGTCGATGTGGGTCCGGACCGTGTGACGGTTCCGCTTCTCCAAGAAGGCCGCGATCGCGTCCGCCGTCCCGGTCAGGGAGCGGTAGAAATCGAAGCATTTGCGCTTGTCGGGCACGGCCAGGATCACGACGCCGTCCGGCCGGAGCAGCGTCTCGGCGGCGCGCAGGAAGGTCACCACGTCGGTGGTGTGCTCGATGACGTGGCTGGCGATGAACGCGTCGAACGTCCCGTGCTGCTCCACCGGGACCGCGTCAGCGATCGAGCCCCCCGTCCAGACGAAATCGACCTCCTCGATCCGGTCGACGGTCTGGTCGTGATACTTCTCGATGAGCTCGGCGCGCGGCGCGTGATCGATGACGAACGTGTTCCAGCCGTCGCGCTTCGGCGCGAGCGGGCTGAAGCTCGGGCCAACCTCGACGATGCGGGCATCCTTGGTCAGCGACCTCAGGAGTTGCTGCGCACGATCCATTGCATCTAAGCTCCGAACAAACGCTTCGCGAATGCGCTGTGGAAGCGCGGTGAATGCCGCATTGGCGGGAAGGGATGCCGTTGCACAAGAGGCCGCTCGCCGCCGTGACCATGACCTACAATGAAACGACCATGCTTCCGCTCTGGCTGAAGCACTACGAGCGGCAGGTCGGGGCTGAAAACTGTTATATCCTCGACCACGGCTCCGACGACGGCTCGACAACCGGGCTGCGCGCGAACGTCATCCGATTGCCGCGACTGCCCCTGAACGAGTGGGAGCGCGCCCACACAGTCAGGGATTTCTGCGCATCTTTGTTCATCGGCTTCAAATATGTTCTCTATGCGGACAGCGACGAGCTGATCCTTCCAGATCCCGACGTGTCGCCGAACCTCTCAGACTATATCGCCGCGCGATCGCTGCCCCCAATCCTCGATCTGTTCGGAGCCGATGTCATGCACGTGCAGGACGAGGCTCCCATCAACGTCGCGGCGCCCATCTCTGGCCAGCGGGGATTCATCCGTCCGATATCGACCCTGTGCAAGTCCACCATCGTGTCGGAGCGGGTCGACTGGCATGTCGGCTTCCATTGCCTGATCCAGGATCACCGCCCCGATTTTCGCGACCTGTTCCTGTTCCATCTGGCGTATTTGGATCACGACATACTCTTCAGGCGCCAGCAGAAGCGGAATGCGGCCGCGCCGATCGGCATCCCGAATTCGCACCACGCCATCGACCCGACGGAGTTCCTGACCTTCGTGAAGGCGGATGTCGGCCGGATCCCGCGCCGTCGCGTTCAGATGCGGCCGGGTGAGGCCCATTTCGAGACGACGAAGCGGATCTTCGCCGACGCGATCGAGCGTAAGAGTGTGGTCCAGGCGCCCGACCTCTGGCAGCTGCCCGAACGCTTCGTCGGATCCTTCTGAGTCCGGACAGGCGACCATGCGCGGAGACCGTCGCGGGTGCGCGGGCGCCGCCATCCGGTATACGTCGGACCGCCCGACGCCGCTTCGGCTGCGCTGGCGAATCCGGGAGGAGGCCCGACCCTGCGCGACGAACAGAGCCTGACTGCGCCGGATGCCGACGCGTGCCGCGCCGACGCGCCCAGCGCCGGTCGCGTCGCGGATCTTGCGCACGCGGCGCTCATCGGCGAATTGGAGACATGGCCCAAGCCCGGCCTCGTGAGCCCGGTCGATTCCGGCAGCCACGACGACATGGATGCGGAGACTCTCCGCCGCAGCGCGGCGGCGATCCGGCCGTTCTTCGCGGAGCTGGTCGCGGCGGGTGCCCGCGCGGCGGAGATGGCGGATTTGCGGGCCATCGGTCTGAAAGCCGAGATCGCGATGATGCGGGCGACGGGCGGCGTCAACGCGCATCGGGGCGCGATCTTCTCGCTCGGCCTGATCTGCGCCGCGGCGGGAGCGAAAGGTGAAGGGCACGGTGTCGGGCGGGCCGGGGCCGAGGCCCTGGCCGAGGCGGTTGGGCATCTCTGGGGGCCGGCGATCAGCCGGGCACCGGTCTCGGCTGTCAGCCACGGCGGCCGCGCGGCGCGGCGCTTCGGCGTCGGCGGCGCCAGTGCCGAGGCCGCTTCGGGCTTCCCGACCATCCGGGCCGTCGGCCTTCCCGCCCTCCGCTTCGGCCGTTCCTGCGCCCCCGGCGATCCCGAGGCGGCGCGCGTGCACTGCTTCTTCGCGCTCCTGGCGGTCGTCGATGACACGAATCTCCTGCACCGCGGCGGCGCCGACGGCCTCGTCGGCGCGCGCGCGGCCGCCGCGACCTTTCTCGACGCCGGCGGCATCGCGGCTCCGGCTTGGCGCGAGCGCGCGGCGGCGATCCACCGCTCTTTCGTGGCCGCGCGCCTGAGTCCCGGCGGCTGCGCCGATCTCCTCGCCGCGACGCTGCTGCTGGACGCCCTGGCCTCCGCGCCCTGACGCGCGAGCAGCCCCGGGTCGCGTCGGTCGCAGTTTCGCGGGTGCGGTCGATACCTACATCCGGATCCTGTTCCCCCTCCCCCACCGGACCGCCCGTGACCCTGTTCAGGATCGCCCTCCTCGCGCTCGCCGCGCTCTTCCTCGTGCCGGTGGCGGTCTCAGCCCTGCTCTACGCGACGCGCGCGAGCGGCGACTGGCGTCTGGCGGATCGGTCCAGCGCCGGACTGCTGCCGCGCGCGGACGCGCATCCCGGCGCCGTGCTGCGCATCTTCTCGGCGCGGACCGTGAGCTGGCGCGGCATCGTGGCGACGCACAGCTGGATCGTCCTCAAGGAGGCCGGCGCCCGCGCCTACAGCCGGTTCGACTACACGGCCTGGGGGCAGCCGATCTGGGTCGACCGGTTCGTGCCGGACGGGCGCTGGTTCGGGAACCCGCCGACGACCGTGTTCGCGGCCGACGGGCCCGAGGCGGAGACGATGCTCCCGCGGATCCGGCAGGCCGTGGCCGAGTACCGCTACAGCCGGCCCGGCGACTACGTCGTCTGGCCTGGTCCGAATTCGAACACCTTCGTGGCCGCCGTCATGGCGGCGGTTCCGGAGATCCGCGCGAGCCTGCCGACGACCGCGATCGGCAAGGATTTCCCCTACGACGGGCGCTGGATCGGTCCGACGCCGTCCCGAACCGGCATTCGCCTCAATCTCGGCGGCTATGCCGGCCTGACGCTCGGCTGGGTCGAGGGCCTGGAGCTGAACCTGCTCGGCGCCGTCGCCGGGATCGACCTGCGGCGGCCCGGGATCAAGTTGCCGGCCCTGGGGCGGGTCGGCCTCTGAGCGCTCTCCAGGCAACCGCGAAGCCTGCAGAGCCGGAGTTGGGCCACCGCGTTGCCCGGGGCGCACGAACGGCAGCGCCCCGGGCCACGCCGCTCACGGAGCGAGGTCGTGGACCGGCTCCTTCACCGGCGTTGCGCTGCTGTTGAGCACGGTGCTCCCGGTCGTGACCGGCTTGAGCACGGCCCGGTCGATCTGCGGCGGGGTCGGGAGCCGGAGCTGCGCGCTCGTGTCGGCCCACGCGCGGGCGACACGGTCCGGATCGTCGTTGAGCTTCGTGCCGTAGCTGGGAACGATCTCACGGATCTTCGCCTGCCATTCCGGCGTGGCGACCTTCTGGGCGAACACCTTCTCCAAGACCTGGAGCATGATCGGCGCCGCCGTGGAGGCACCGGGCGAGGCCCCGAGGAGGGCCGCGATGCTGCCGTCCTTGGCGTTCACGATCTCGGTGCCGAGCTTCAGCACGCCGCCCTTGTTCGGGTCGCGCTTGATGATCTGCACGCGCTGCCCCGCCTGCCAGAGGCGCCACTCTTCTTTCCTCGCCTTCGGGAAGTACTCGCGCAGCGCCGCGATCCGGTCGTCGTCCGACAGCATCAGCTGCCCCGCGAGGTACTCGACCAGCGGGAACTCGTCGACGCCGACCTTCATCATCGGCCAGAGATTGCTGGTGGTGGTCGAGCTGAGGAGGTCGAAGTACGAGCCCTCCTTGAGGAACTTGGTCGAGAAGGTCGCGAAGGGCCCGAACAGGATCACGCGCTTGCCGCCGAGCACGCGGGTGTCGAGATGCGGCACGGACATCGGCGGGGAGCCCACCGACGCTTTGCCGTACGCCTTGGCGAGGTGGAGCGTGGCGACGTCGGGATTGTCGTTGATCAGGAACGAGCCGCCCACCGGGAAGCCGGCGTAATCGTCCCCTTCGGGGATGCCGGATTTCTGCAGCAGGTGCAGGGCGCCCCCGCCCGCGCCGATGAAGACGAACTTCGCGTCTAGCGTCCGGCGCGTCCGGTCCTTCAGGTTCTTCGCGCTCACCCGCCACGAGCCGTCGCCGTTCTTGGTGATGCTCTCGACCTCGGTCGAGAGCCGCAGGCTGAAGCTCGGCTGCTTCTGCAAATGGGCGACGTACTGCCGGGTCACTTCGCCCCACTCGCAGTCGGTGCCGAGCGGCGACCACGTCGCGGCGACCTTCTGCTTCGGGTCACGTCCCTCCATCATCAGGGGAACCCACTTGCGGAGCTGCTCCGGATCCTCCGAATATTCCATGCCGGCGAAGAGCGGGCTCGCCTTGAGGGCCTCCCAGCGCTTCTTCAGGTAGGCGATGTTGTCGTCACCCCAGACGAAGCTCATGTGGGGCGTGTAGTTGATGAAGGCGCGCGGGTCCGTCATCACGCCGGTCTTGACCTGGTGGGCCAGGAACTGCCGGGTCACCTGGAATGCCTCGTTGATCTCCACCGCCTTGGCGATCTCGATCTGCCCGTTCTTCTTCTCGGGCGTGTAATTCAGCTCCGCCAGGGCCGAGTGTCCGGTGCCGGCGTTGTTCCAGCCGTTCGAGCTCTCGAGGGCGACCTGATCGAGACGTTCGATCATCTGGATCGACCAGTTCGGCTCCAGCTCGTTCAGCCAGACGCCGAGCGTCGCGCTCATGATCCCGCCGCCGATCAGCAGCACGTCGACCTTGCTGTCCGCGCCATCGGCCAGGGCCAGCGGGCCCGGCAGGGCCGCCAGCGCCAGGCCGGTCGCGGCCGTGCCGAGGAGTTGCCGCCGGCTGAGGGGCAGCACGTTCGCCGCCCGGCGGTCGCGCTGGTGTTGGTTATCGTCGTCGCCACGCATGGGCAGATCCCGCTTTTGCGTACCGGACCGGCCGATTGGCCGCCCCGCGTACGGAAGACACTCGATGCGACGGGCGCGAATCCCGCCCGTCCGGCCTTCCGGATCGTTTCCCCGTTCCCGTCGCGGTACGCTCGTGGCCTCGCTCGACCCGACACGACGGTCCTGCGCTGGTCCGCATCGCTTCCATCGTCCCCGGCCCGCACGGATCGCGGGACGATGGGACGCGCTCGCGCGACGCAGGCCTTCCCTCCGCAATGGCGCGCGATCACGCCGGAGAACGGATCTCCGGTTCAAGACCTCGCTCGCGCGGTAGCGCGATTGCCGGGTGGGCGGGAAGATGCTGGCTGGCTTGGCTCAGCAGATTGATGGTGGCCTCATAGAGGACGAGGCTTCAGAGGACAATCACTGCCGGGGTTGCAATCACCGCCATCCTGTCAGTCCGCCGCGACGACCGGCGGCCACGGCGGCGACCCGCCGATAGACTTGCCCCGGCCGCTGGACCGCGTGTCAGCGTCTGGCGGCGCCGCCGGACGTGTCGCTACGGGATGTGCTTGAACCGGATGATGCTGCGCGACAGCCGGCCGTCATCCCAGTTGGGCATCACGCGCCAAGGGGTCGTGACGTCGGCGTAGTCGCCGTCGATGTGGATGGTGCGACGCTGCTCGGTGCCGACCCATTCGGGTGCCCAGGCCGTCTGCACGCTCGTGACCCACTGGTCGCCCTCGATCCGGTAACGTCCGATATAGGCGACGAGGGTCTTCATCAGCGCGGCCCGCTCGGCGTCGGTGGTCGCGGGCTTGCGCGCGCTGCCCTCGAGGTTGAAGGCGACCCAGCCGTCCTTGGTGAAGATGACGCGTCCGCGCGGCGTGCCGCCCATGGCGTCGATGAGCTTGCCGGTCTCCTTGTCCTCGACCTTGTAGGAGACGAGGTCCCAGGTGCCGACGATCCGGTCCGCCAAGTGCGCGCCCACCACTGCCGCTCCGACATGGTCCGGCGCGGACGCGCTCCAGGCCCGGTCGGCGGCCAGGAGGAGGGGAAGCCACAGGAAAGCGCGGACGGCCGCGGCGGCCGTTCGTTGTGCAGGCATGGTCTCGACCGAGTTTCGCGTGCCGCGGCGCCGGTACGCGCCGCCGCCGCGTTCTGCGGGCCGGCGCGGCCGGTTCCAAGCGCCGCGCGAGCAGTGCTGGTAGACCCTCAGCGCGCTTGCGGTGGTTGCCGCGGCGAGCCGTCCTCAGCCGCCGTTGCGGGCCATGCGGGTCGTCACCGTGCCAGCGGCGAGGCTCGGCAGCGGGTCCTGCGTGCCGCTGACGACCACCAGCCGCTGCACCTCGCCGCGCAGGAAGGCTTGCAGGAACCGGTCGTAGTCGCGGAACGACACGCAGCCGTTCGAGTCGCCGCGCGGGCCCAGCATGTAGGTGTGCGCCAGCAGGCCGACGCGGCCGTAGACGGCTTCGTTGCCGCCGACCGGCGTGAGGCGGATCGCCCGCACACCGTGGAACGGCCGCTCGCGCTCGGTGAGGTCGTAGGTACCCGGCGGCGTCGGCCCGCGCATCCGCACATTGACGAGGCGCGGATCGTCCAGACCCTCGCCGAGCCCGGAATGGGCCTCCAGGCGTTCGCCGTTCGGCAGGGTCACGGTCTTGGCGGCGATGTTGTAGACCGCGATGCCGGCCGTGGGGCCCGGATCGCGGGTCGGGGCCAGCGGCGGCGAGACGCGCTGCGCCGGCGGCGCGACGTCGGCCGGCTTGCTCTCCAGGGCCGTGTAGGCCAGGGCCGGTCCGCGCTCGATGCCGAACAGCTTCTCGAGGAACGAGCGCTCCTCGGGCTGCGGCGTGGGCTGCGCCGCCGGCGGCAACTCGCGGCGCGCCATGCGCCGCTCGGACCGTCGGGCGAATCCAGGGCCCAAGGGGGCGCGGAATTCGGGCGGACGCGGGATCGGCAGCGGGACGACCACCGCGCTGAGCGGCGTCTCGGCGGCCTGCGTCCCGAGCTGGGAGCCGGCCTCGGCGCCGATCTCGGGCTCGGCTTCGGGCGTCAGCGACGGCGGGGCGATCTGATTCCACGCCCAGCGCGACTGCGGAGCGCCGATGGTCTCGCGGCCGGCATCGGGCGAGCCTGCAGCCCCTAGTTCGGCGGTGGCGGTCTCGGCCCCGTCCTCCGCAGCCGTTCCGGGCACCGGCGCTTCCGTCCGGGGGCTCTCGATTCCGGTCACCGGGACCGGGGCGCGATGCAGGACGCTGCTCCCGAGGGCGGCCATCGTCACGAGGCCGGTGAGCACCGTCAGAGGCGCGAGCCAGGTGTTGCGCGCGTTCCGGGTCTTGGCGCCGTCCAGCGGCACGGATTCGACAGCCATCGCGGTTGCCCATGCTCCTCGTCGCGAGGCGGGGCGTGCCGGCTGCCGCTCTCCGGAAAGGCGGAGACGTCGCGGCGGGCGGTCCGGCCCCGCTCAGAGTGAGACAGCGGGGTCGGGCCGGCTTTTCTGGGGCGACGCGATGATCGATCTTGGCCCGATCGGGACCATTTTCGGGCGCGCCGCCGCAGTTCTCGTAGTTCGAACCGGTCTATCCGTGACCGGAATACTGCTAATCGTTGTCGATCTGGCGCCCGAGCAGAGCGATCGCCTTCTCGTAGACCGGTGCCGCGTTCCAGCCCTGGATGGCCGCGAAGTTCGGCTCGCCGGGCTGGTAGCCCGCGCCGGCCCGCCAGCCATGGGCCTTGAGGAAGTTGGCCGTGGACGACAGGGCCGCACCGACGTTGTTCAGGTCGCCGGTGCCGTAGGCCAACACGTTCTTCGGCAGGAACTGGGTATGGCCGACCTCGCCGTGGGCCGCGCCTCGGGTGTTCGGCGTCAGGAGACCGCGATCGATCAGGGTCAGCGCGGCGTAGAGCTGGTCGGTGAAGTATTCCGAACGGCGGCAATCGTAGGCGAGCGTCGCCACCGCGGAGAGCGTGTTGACGTTGCCGCGGACGGCGCCGAAGCCGGTCTCCATGCCCCAGATCGCCAGGAGCGGGCCCGGCGGCACGCCGTAGCGCTGCTCGATCGAGTCGAAGAGGGCCGCGTTCTGCTGCTTCAGAGCCCGGCCCCGCTTGACGATGGTCGGGCCGCCGCGCTTGGCGAGGAACTGGTCCAGCGACAGCTTGAAGCTGTGCTGGCCCCGGTCCGCCGAGATGGTGGCGGTCGAGTAGGTCGTGTTCTGCAGCGCCGCGAGGCTGGCCGCGCTGGCCCGGCCGCGCGCCTCCTCGGCGAATTGCCGCTTCCACGCATCGAAACCGGCCGCGGTGTTGCCGCACTGCGCGGCCTGCACCTGCCCGGCGCTGAGAGCGATCCCGGCGATGGCCGCGACCGCGATAGTCTGACGCCGCAAATTCTCGATCACGCGAAACACTCCTTCGGCGCGTCGTCGCGCCCTGTCCTGCTGGGGATACCGGGTCACATCTCGTCGATATCAGGGCGAGAAGATGTCGAAGGCGCGACCTTGGGTCTCCTCACCCTCAAATCATCGCGCATCTCGGCATCTGCGACGAGGCCGCAACGGCGAGGTGTTCGGAGCATCGTGAACGCCGCGTGAGCGGCGGGCCAACACGCGGCTGCGCGGACCGCCGCGCGCCAAGATCAGGTTGACCGCCGGAACGATTAAGTCCCATCTAACGCGGCCGTTTTGCGTCTCAGATCAGTATGTTGCCAGCAAAACGATTGCAGATATGCGGATCTGATGGATCTGTCACAAGCTTGTCAAACGCGCGACATAGCTTTGCCGGCGGAAAGACTTGGGCGGAGATGCGGCGTGGGGTCGTTGATGGTCCGGGCGGCGATGCATGAACCGAGATCCCGCCTCCCGCGCCTCCGCCCGTCCTGACCGGTCCGCGGCATCGCGCGGCGCCGCCCTGCGACCTTCCGAACCGGGCGAAGCGGGAGAGCGTCGCCGGCGCAGCGCTGAGCGGCACGACGGCCCGTGATGTGGACCGGGCCCGGGAACGCCAGCCCCAAATCCGCGACCGGCGGTCGGTCCAAGCCACCGCCGCGTCGACCCAGCCGATAACCGAACAGGACGCCCATGGCCCTCGGAATGCACGACACCGGTTCCACGCGCGCGGGCCCGCTCGGGCCCGATCTCGACCGCGACGGCGTCGCCAAGGCCTACGGTCGCTGGGCCCCGGTCTACGACCTGGTCTTCGGGCCCGTTTTCGCGCAGGGCCGCACGCTGGCGGCCGCCGCCGCCGAACGGATCGGCGGCCGGATCCTCGAAGTCGGCGTCGGCACGGGGCTGTCCCTGCCCGCCTACCGGCGCGCCCGCAGCATCGTCGGCATCGACATCTCGGCGCCCATGCTGGAGAAGGCGCGCCAGCGCGTGGCCCGGCTGCGCCTGCGCAACGTTGAGCGCCTCGCCGTCATGGATGCCGAGCAGCTCGACTTCCCGGACGCCGCCTTCGACGTGGTGGTGGCCCAGTACGTCGTCACCGCGGTCCCCAATCCCGAGGCGGCGCTGGACGAGTTCGCCCGGGTGCTGCGCCCCGGCGGCGAGATCGTGATCACCACACGGATCGGTGCCGAGGCCGGCCTCCGGCGCACGGTGGAGCGCGCCCTCGCCCCGGTGACCAGCCGCCTCGGTTGGCGGACCGAGTTCTCCTGGGAGCGCTACGCGGCCTGGGCCGCCGCAGCGCCGGTGGAGATCGTCGAGCGCCGCGCGCTCCCGCCGCTCGGCCACTTCTCCCTCGTCCGCCTGCGCAAGCGCGCCGCCTAGGCGCGCATCAGCTTCGACCAGCCCACCACAACCTTCGATCGGGGACGCACATCATGGCGAGCTTTCTCGAGGCGCTGCGCATCCAGCGCTGGGACGACCACCGCTACTACCACCACAACCGCGTCAATCAGAGCTTGCACGTGGTGAGCGCGATCAGCTTCCTGGTGGCCTACGCCCTGGCGTTCAAGGACCCGGCCACGGCGGCCTTGATCGGCTGGCTGGTGGCGATGACGTCCCGGCAGGCCGGCCATCTGTTCTTCGAGCCCAAGGGCTACGACCACGTCAACGACGCGACGCACGAGCACAAAGAGGAGATCAAGGTCGGCTACAACCTGCAGCGCAAGATCGTGCTGCTGGCGATCTGGGCGCTGTCCCCCCTCCCGCTCTACTTCGACCCGAGCCTGTTCGGCCTGATCGCGCCCCATCAGAGCACCGCGGACCTGATCCGCAACGTCGGCTGGATCTGGCTGTGGCTGGCGCTTGCCGGCCTGCTGTTCCGGATGGTCCAGCTCTTTCTGCAGCGCGACGTCCAGACCGGCCTTGTCTGGGTGACCAAGATCCTCACGGACCCGTTCCACGACATCAAGCTCTACCACAAGGCGCCGCTCGCCCTGCTGCACGGCGAACTCGTCGAGGAGCAGGAGCCGCACGAGCGCGGCGCCTGAGATTGGATCCCGGGTGCCGGTCCCGCGCGGCCGGCACCCCAATCAGGCTTGATCCGGCGCGCGCAGACCCAGGCGGTCTCCGAGCCTGCCCAGGCGGACCGCCGCGACCTCGCGCAGGATCGACCGGCGGATCGCTCTGTCGCTCGGCACTTCACCCTCCCACCAGCCATCCGCACGCATAGCCTGCGCCGCCGCCACGAAGCGCGTCGCCACGGCCTCGAAAGCCGCGTCGTCGTAGGCGAGGCTGAAGATCATGCGGCCGGTTCCGACCCACGACAGGGCCAGCCCCTCGGCGCGCAGGTAGAATTGCAGCATCCAGTTGTAGCGCGACGGCTTGGTGTACAGGACCGTCCAAACCGTCGACATGTTGGCGACCCGGACCGGCAGGTCGGCCCCCGCCAGGAGGGTGTTGAGGTGCCGCGCGCGCGCGTCCCAGGTCGCGTCGAGATCGGCGTAGAGCGCGGCCACCGCCGGGCTGTCCAGCCGGTCGAGGAACGCGCCCATCGCGCCCATGACGTAGGGATGGGCGTTGAAGGTGCCCCGCGCGAAGCAGATGTCGACGGGGCGGTCGTCCCTGTACCGCCGCATCAGGTCGGCGCGCCCGCAGAGGACGCCGACGGGCAGGCCGCCGCCGAGAGTCTTGCCGTAGGTGACCATGTCGGCGCGCAGGCCGAAATAGGCCTGCGCGCCGCCGCGGGCGAGGCGGAAGCCCATGAAGACCTCGTCGAGGATCAGCACGATGCCCCGGGCGCTGCACACCGACCGGAGTTCGTGGAGCCACTTGGTGTAGGCAGCGCGGTCGAAGGCCGCTCTGCGGCCGCTGTCGACCAGCGCGGAATCGGCCGGCGCCCCGGCGTTCGGGTGCATGGCCTGGAGCGGGTTGACCAGGACGCAGGCGACGTCGCTGCGGGTGGCGAGCACCCGCAGCGTCCGCTCGGACATGTCGGCCAGGGTGAGCGTGTCGCGGGTCGGGACCGGGTTGCCGATGCCCGGCTGCACATCGCCCCACCAGCCGTGATAGGCGCCGCACAGGCGCACGATCCGGCGGCGGCCGGTGTGGTAGCGGGCGAGCCGCACCGCCTGCATCACCGCCTCGGTGCCGGACATGTGGAACGAGACCTCGTCGAGGCCCGAGATCGCCCTCAGCCGCGCGACGTTGCCGGTGACGACCGGGTGGAGCGGCCCGAGCACGGGGCCCAGCGCCGAGACCCGCGCGGCACCCTCGTCCAGGCAGGCCCGGTAGAAGTCGACGCCGAACAGGTTCATGCCGTAGGAGCCGGCGAGGTCGTAGAAGACGTTGCCGTCGAGATCCGTAACCGTGACGCCCGACGCGGCGGCCGCGAAGGCGCCGGTGCCGAGATGCGCGCGCACGTGCCGGGCGTACTGGAACGGTACCCGGTAGAGCCCGGTGAACTGGAGGTCCGAGAGCCCGGCGCGGACCGACTCGGTCTCGGCCCGTGTCCTGGCGAAGCGCGCCCGGAACAGATCGGAGAGCCGCGCGAAGCCGGCCTCGCGGCGGCACGCCACTGCCTCGTCCGGATCGTCCGACCGGAAGAAGGCGCGGTCCGAATAGGAATAGTGCGGGATCAGTCGGGCGACGCGCCGGGCCATGCGGGCGTGGCCGGTGAGCGAGCGGTGCTTCGCCCGCGAGAGCTGCAGGCGTTCGGCCGCTCGTGGCAGCGCGAGAACCGCGGCGGCGGTGGTGGCGGACAGGGTGATGAGGAGCGCGGACATCGCCCCGCGCCCTACCGGAGACGGTTCACGGCATGATGACGGTTGCGGGATCCCGGCTGCGGACACTCCTGGCGCGGATCGGTGCGCAGGAGGATCTCAATTTTCTGCTGACGAACCGTCTGCCGCGCCGCCTGGCGACCCGCTTCATGGGCTGGTTCAGCCGGATCGAGCAGCCGCTGATCCGGGACCTCTCGATCGCGACGTGGCGGCTGTTCTGCGACGTCGATCTCCGCGACGCGCGGGAGACGCGCTTCCCCAGCCTTCACGCCGCCTTCGTGCGGGCCCTGCGCTCAGGCGCCCGGCCGATCGCGGCCGACCCGACTCTGCTGACGAGCCCCAGCGACGCGATCCTGGGGGCCCACGGCCGCATCGAGGCCGGCCGCCTGTACCAGATCAAGGGCCTGTCCTACCGACTCGCCGACCTGCTGGGCGGGGACACAGCGCTGGCGCGGGCCCACGAGGGGGGCTGCTACGCCACCCTGCGCCTGACGGCCGGGATGTACCATCGCTTCCACGCCCCGCACGACCTGCGCGTCGAGTCGGTGCGCCACATCTGGGGCGATACCTGGAACGTGAACCCGATTGCCCTGAAGCGCGTCGAGGCGCTGTTCTGCAGGAACGAGCGCGCCGTCCTGCGCCTGCGCCTCGCTCCGGGCGGGCACGCGGTGACGCTGGTGCCGGTGGCGGCCATCCTCGTTGCCGGTCTGCGCCTCGGCTTCCTGCCCGAGGGGCTCAATCTGCGCGAGACCGGGGGACGGCGCATTCCCACCGCGGCCCGGCTCGCGAAGGGCGCCGAGATGGGCTGGTTCGAGCACGGTTCCACCATCGTGGTGCTGGCGCCCGCCGGCTTCGAGCTCTGCCCGGGGCTCGCCGTCGGATCGATCCTCCGGGTCGGCGCGCCCCTGATGCGCCTGCCGCAGCCTCCCGGATCGCCCGGCGGCTGAGCGCGCCGCCTCAGGCTGCCTGAACCGCCGCGAGGAATCCCGCGACCGCGGCGTTCAGGGTCTCCGATTGCCGCGACAGGGCGGTGGCCGCGTCCAGCGCCGCGGCCGCGGTCCGGCCGGTCTCGCCGGCGGCCTGCGTGATGGTTCCGATCGTGACCGTGACCGCCCGCGTGCCGTCGGCGGCTTGGCTGACGTTCCGCACGATCTCCTGCGTCACCGCCTCCTGCTCTTCCATCGAGGCCGCCACGCTCGTCGCGATGGTCCGAAGGTCCAGGACGGACGCGGTGATCGCCTGGATGACGTCGACGGCGCGGTGCGTCTCCTTCTGGATCGTCGCGACCTGATCGGAGATCGTCTCGGTCGCCCGGACGGTCTGGGCCGCCAGCTCCTTCACCTCGGTGGCGACGACCGCGAAGCCGCGACCCGCGTCTCCGGCGCGGGCCGCCTCGATGGTGGCATTGAGCGCGAGCAGGTTCGTCTGCGCGGCGATCCCGGCGATCAGGCTGATCACGGTGCCGATCCGCTCGGCGCCGTCGGCGAGGCTCATCACGAGGGTGTTGGTCTCCGTCGCCTCGGCCGCCGCGCGCTGGGCCATGTCCGAGGAGCGCGTGATCTGGCCGTTGATGACCCCGATCGACGTCGCCAGTTCTTCGCTGGCCGCCGCGACGGTCTGGACGTGGACCGAGGTCTGCTCGGCCGCCGACGAGACCTGGAGCAACTGCGTCGCGGTCTGTCCGGCGTTCCGGTCCATGGTCGCGGCGGCACTCTCCATGGCCCCGGCGCTGGTCGCTAACGCCGCGGTCAGGCCCTCCATCTGCTGGCGGAACGTCCGCGTGGCGCGGTCCATGGTCTCGGCGCGGCGCGCTTTCGCGGCCGCCTCGGTGGCGGCGGCCACATCCGCCGCGCGCTTCGCGACGAGCGCATCCTTGAAGACCTGGACAGCCTTGACCATCGCGCCGATCTCGTCGCCACGGTCCGCGCCGTCGATCCGCGCATCGAGGTCGCCCGCGGCGAGACGGGTCATCGTCGCCGTCGTCCGGCCGATCGGGCGGGTGACTTGGGTGAGGATCACGCGGACGCCGTACCCGACCGCTAGGGCGGCGCCGGCCAGTGTCGCCAAGAGCAGCATCCGCAGGCGCTGCGCCATCGCGTCCGCGCGTTCGAACTCGGCGCGGGCCTCGCGGACCTGCAGGTCGGACAGCTCGCCGATGGTCGCCGTTGTCGGGCTCATCGCCCGGAGGAGATCGATCCGGGACGCGGTCACAGCGTCAAGGTCCCCGTTCGTCAAGGCGCGGACGAGGTCGGCCACGATCGCCGCGTCGCGGTCGAATCGCGGCGTCAGCTTCGCGACGAGCTGTGTCTCCTCGGGCGTGAGATACGTGGTCAGGTAGGCGGCCCAGGCTTCCTTCGCCCGTGCCAGCTGGTGATCGAGGATCGTCACGGCTTCGGCCGCCTGTATCGCGTGGACCTCGAAATCTCGCGTCGCGGTCAGGATGGCATCGAAAGCGTCGCGCATCGTGCCGAACTGGCTGAGCGGCATGACTCTGTCGGCGTAGATCGATTCGAGACCCCTGAAATTATTATAGAGCGCGTAATTACTGAGCGCTGCTGATCCTATGAGGAGTGTACCCAGTACGGCGAGAAGTGCGAATAGCCTGCCCTTGATCGTGTTAATCATCGATGGCGACCGTATCGTTGTCGGAGCTCTGAGCGACGATGGCGGTCTAACACTCTGCCTGTGCAGTTCAAGATGTTTCTGGTGTCTTGGAATAGAAAATAAGTACCGTATCTGCGAATTTAGCTCCGGTATTATCTGAAGAACTACGTTTTTGTTGCAGTAGTGATCCGTGCAATAAATCGAACGTGCGTGCAATGCTAGTTCTGTTCCTCGGGTCGACGCTGGAGCCCGGGGGGGTCAGGTGATGCATCTCGTTCGATGCCGGGGGTGGCGCGAATGCCGCGCAGCCGCGCCGATCTGCGCTCGCGAACATCTGTTCAGGACGCTGTCCTGATGGACTTTTCTGGATCGCGTGATTGGAGCATGCCGGCCTCGACCGGCGCGCGGGAGCGCCGTCGGGATCAGCGCACGCGCGCGGCGTGCAGGATGCTGGGCCGGATCGAGGCGTCGATGGCTGCAGCTGGCGGTGAGCGCACGCGCGGCGGCTGGGAGCGCCGCGTAGTGCCCGAAGAGCCGCTGGCGTGGAGCGTCTTCAGCCGGACTGGGCGGTAGCCCGACCGCGAGCAGGTTCTTCAGCCAGGAGCATGCCGGCACCGCGTCGAGCCGCGGAGATCGCCCCGCCATCTACGGAGCGAAGTCCCGCTGTAGCCCGGCGTACAGTCCTTCGAGTGACGAGGCCGCGTTCGACGACGGGGCCAGCCGCTCAGCGCTGTACCGCCTCGATATCATCCTCGTAGATCGAATCCGGCTGGCAGGCGTGCCATTCCTTCTTCTCGTCCGCCTGTCCTTTGCGGCCCCAGCAATAGCCCGCCTGAGCCAAGCGCCCACTCAGCCGATCGCGCAGCCGACACTGCTCCCGGATGATGGCCGGATCCCCGGTGCCTTCACAGGCTCGCGCGGCGTTCGCCTCGGCCGTCAGCAACTCGGGGATGGTCGGAAGCTGCTGCTGGGCGCGCGCGCCCGTGGCAGCGAAGACCAGAGCGAGGACGGCGAGATCAGCGCGCATGGGGCGCAGGATAGTCGTGCGTCGGCATTCGGCAACTGCCGGACGCTCCGCGCTCCGGCGTTTTCTGGGTGGGGGCTCGCCGAGCCCAGGGCCGCCGCCTCGGCCGCGACGCCGATCCGACCGCACCCGGCAGCGATCGACTTCCTTGTCCGCCCCGCGATCGGTCATCACCCCTTGGCGGCCGCGCGGACATGCGCGAACAGACCGCTCCCGCCGCGCTCGATATCCTCGCGCACCGCATCACGGGCCGCGACCGGGTCGCGGTCGCGCAAGGCGTCGATGATGCGCCGATGAGGGTGCGGTTCCCAGTCGGGGACGCCGTCGTCGTAGAGGTGCGAGAGGATCGGGCCGCAGCGCACCCACAGGAGCTCGACGATCTCGTACAGGATCGGCATCTGCCCGATCTTGCACAGCGTCAGGTGAAACTCGGTGTTGAGGTTCACCGCGCGCGCGAAGTCGCGGCTCGCGTGGCATTGCGAGATCTGCGCGTGGATCGCCTCCAGCGCGTCGACCTCGGCCGAGTCTCTGGCAGCCCCAGCGGCGGCGGCACGTCCCTCGAGATCGGTGCGGATCGCGCGGATCTCCAGCAGCTGATCCAGGGTCAGCCGAGGCACGACGACGCTGCCGCGCGCGTCGAGCGCGAGGGCCTTCTCGGCGACGAGCCTGAGCAGGGCCTCGCGCATGGGCGTGGCGCTGATGCCGAACCGGGCCGACATCGGGCGGAGGCGCAGGCGCGTATCGGGTCGCAGCTGTCCGCGCATCAGCGCGAGGCGCAGCTCGCGGTAGGCCCGCTCGCTCAGGCTCTCCTTGACGATCGGACGAACCCAATCCGGCATGATTTCGCCGGTTTCCAGTTCGGACGCCGAAGCGCTTGACATATTCCTCCCCTTGGTCCGATGTTTGTTATAACAAATTACGAAGTGCGTCGACGGCACGCGTCGTTGGGCATGCCGCCGGGCCGAGAGGCTCGGCGGGAGACAGGGGACGGAAATGCTCGCGTTGCGCAAGGCGACGGCCGACTTCGGGGCTGACCTCGTCCACGTCGATGCGCCCACCGCTCCGGGGGCTGGCCGCGTGACCGTCACGGTCGCCGCGGCCGGCATCTGCGGCAGCGACATCCACGCCTACGAGTGGACCCCCGGCTACGGGTTCATGATCCCCTTCATGCCGGTCACCCTCGGCCACGAGTTCGCCGGGACGGTCCGCGCCGTGGGAGACGGCGTGACCGGGCTCGCCGTCGGCGACCGGGTCACCTGCTGGCCGACAGTGCCGTGCGGCGGCTGCGCGGCCTGCGCGGCCGAGCGGCCGCAGGATTGCCAGGGAAGGCGAGTCGTCGGCCTGCACGCGGACGGGGCCTTCGCCGAGCAGGTCGTCGTTCCGGCCGATAATTGCCGCCGCCTGCCCGAAGGGATGCCGCTGGCCGTCGCGACGCTGGCCGAGCCGCTGGCGGTCGCGGTCAACGCGGTGGACGTGGCGGAGGTCGGGACGGGCGACCGCGTGGCGGTGCTCGGCCCGGGCCCGATCGGCCTCTGCATCGCCTTCGTGGCGCAGCATCGGGGCGCGGACGTGCTGCTCGCCGGTCTCGACGACACCGCGCGCCTCGACCTCGCTCGCCGGATCGGCATCCGCGCGACGGCCGATCTCGCCGGCGTCGGCCTGGACGACGCCGTTCGGCGCACCTTCGACGGGGAGGCTGACCGGGTGATCGAGGCGACGGGATCCGCCCGATCGGTGGTCGACGGGATGGGCGTGCTGCGTTCCGGCGGCGTGATGGTGGTGGCCGGCATCCACTCCGGATCCCTCGACCTCGACCTGACGGGTTTCGTGCGCAGCAAGAAGCAGCTGCGCGCGGCCCACGACACGACGGCGCGCGCCTTCGACGCCGCGATCGCGCTCCTCGCGGACCATGCCGGGACGCTGGAGGCGCTGATCACGCACCGTCGTCCCCTCGCGGAAGCCTGGGCGGCGTTCGATCTGGCGCGGAGCCGGCAGGCCATGAAGGTGCTGCTTCTTCCCGAAGCGGCGGGGAGCCAGGGGGCCGAGCGATGAGCACCACGATGCGAGCCGTGATCGCCGCCGGGCAGGGCGGGCCCGAGGTCCTCCGGATCGCCGAGCGACCGCGCCCCGAGCCGGGCGAGGGGCAACTGCTCGTGCGGGTCGAGGCCGCGGGCATCAACCGGCCGGACGTGATGCAGCGCGAGGGCCGCTACCCGCCGCCGCCCGGCGCCTCCGACGTGCTGGGGCTCGAACTCGCCGGCATCGTGGAGGCGCTCGGACCCGGTGCCGGGCGCTTCCGACCCGGTGATCGGGTGATGGCGCTGGTCCATAGCGGCGCCTATGCCGAATGGGCCGTCGTCGACGAGGGGGTCGCGCTGAAGGTGCCGGACGGCCTGCCGGCGATCGAGGCGGGGGCGATACCCGAGACCTACTTCACCGTCTGGAGCAACGTGTTCGAGCGTGCCCGGCTAAGGGCGGGCGAGAGCCTGCTGATCCACGGCGGCGCCTCGGGGATCGGCACCACCGCGATCCTGCTGGCGAAGGCCTGGGGCGCCCGCGTGATCGTGACCGCGGGCTCGTCCGAGAAATGCGCGGCCTGCCTCAAACTCGGCGCGGACGCCGCGATCGACTATCGGCGGGAGGATTTCGTCGCCGCGGCCCGGGCCGCCACCGACGGGGGCGGGCCCGACGTGATCCTCGACATGGTCGGCGGCCCCTACATCAGCCGCAACCTCGAGGCCGTGGCGATCGACGGGCGCATCGCCCAGATCGCCTTCCAGCAGGGCTCGCGGGTGACGGAGATCGATCTCCAGCCGCTCCTGACGAAGCGGGTGACGCTGACGGGCTCGACGCTGCGGGCTCGCCCGGTCGCCCTGAAGGCCCGCCTGGCCGAGGCCCTCGCGGAGCACGTCCTGCCGCTGCTCGCGGCCGGGCGCGCGCGGCCGCCGATCGATTCCGTGTTCCCGTTCGACCGGGTGGCTGAAGCCCATGCCCGCATGGATGGGGGCCAGCATATCGGGAAGATCGTCCTGTCGATGGGTGACGCCGCGCGGGGGAGCCGCTGATGTCCGAGATGTCCGACCGCGCCAACATGACCGGCGCCCACGCCCTGGCCGCGGCGCTCCACCGGCACGGGGTCCGCGACGTGTTCGGCCAGAGCATCCCGTCGGCGCTGTTCCTGGCCGCCCCGCATCACGGCATCCGCCAGATCGGCTACCGCACCGAGAATGCCGGCGCCGCGATGGCCGACGCCTACGCGCGGATCTCGGGCCGGGTGGCGGTGGTCGCCGCCCAGAACGGTCCCGCCGCCACCCTGCTGGTGCCGGGCCTCGCGGAAGCGCTGAAGGCATCCGTACCGGTGTTGGCCATCGTCCAAGACGTTCACCGGCAATTCACGGACCGGAACGCCTTCCAGGAACTCGATCACCTCGCCCTGTTCGCGGGCGTCGCCAAGTGGGTCCGCCGGGTCGCGGTCGCCGAGCGCATCGACGACTACGTCGACATGGCCTTCGCGGCCGCGGCCTCCGGGCGGCCCGGTCCGGCGGTGCTGCTGGTGCCCCTGGACCTGCTCGACGAGCGGCCGGATTTCGAGGCCTCGGCACCGCGCCGAGCGGCCAGCCTCGGCACCTTCCCCCTCGACCGCACGGTCGCCGACCCGGCCGGGATCGCGGAGGCCGCGGACCTGATCGCCGGGGCGCGGCGCCCCCTCGTGATCGCGGGCGGCGGTGTCCATTCCTCCGGCGCCTATTCGGAACTCGGCGCGCTGCAGAGCCTCGGACTGCCGGTCGCCACCACGGTGATGGGCAAGGGCGCCGTCGCCGAGACCGACCCGCTCTCCGTCGGCGTCGTCGGCTACTTCATGGCGCCGCGGGCGCGCTCGTCCCACCTGCGCGCGCTCGTCACGGAGGCCGACGTCGTCCTCCTCGTGGGCAACCGCACCAATCAGAACGGCACCGACAGCTGGTCGCTCTACCCGGCAGGCGCCCGATTCATCCATCTCGACGTGGACGGGGGCGAGGTCGGCCGCAATTACGAGTCCCTCCGCCTCGTTGGCGATGCCAAGCTGACCCTCGCTTCCCTCGCCGAGGTCCTTCGGCAACGCGACCTGTCCGGTCTGAAAGGCCGCCGCGCGGCGCTCGCCGACACCATCGCCCGCGCCCGCGAGGCCCAGGCCGGCGACATGGCCCGCCTCGTCGACATGGAGGCCACCCCGATCCGACCCGAGCGGATCATGGCCGAGATCGACGCGGTGACGACGCCCGAGACCGTCGTCGTCGCCGACGCGAGCTACGCCTCGATCTGGATCGCCAACTTCCTCACGGCGCGGAGGGCCGGCCAGCGCTTCCTCACCCCGCGCGGCATCGCCGGACTCGGATGGGGCCTGCCCTTCGCCCTCGGCGCCAAGGTCGCTCGCCCGGACGCGCCCGTGATCTGCGTGACCGGCGACGGCGGCTTCGGCCACGTCTGGTCGGAGCTGGAGACGGCGCGGCGCATGCGGCTGCCGGTCATCGTCGTCGTCCTGAACAACCAGATCCTCGGCTACCAGAAGCACGCGGAGCTGAGCCTGTTCGGCGACTTCACCGACGTCTGCGACTTTGAGGCGGTGGACCATGCCGCGATCGCCCGCGCCTGCGGCTGCGCCGGGACCCGCGTCGAGCGCCCCGGAGATCTCGCGCCGGCGCTGCGCGACGCACTCGCGAACAACGCCGTCACGGTGATCGACGTGATCACCGACCAGCGCGCCTACCCGCCGATCACCAGCTTCGAGGGCAAGGACGCCCTCGCCTACTGACGCCGCCGACTGGCCCCAACGAGAAGGCGCACGAAGCGCCGGGCCGACGACTGACACGGGAGGAAACGATGAGAGTTCTGGCGCGTGCACTCGCCGCCGCCCTCGAGCTGGGCGCCGCGGCCCAGGCGACGGCCGAGACGCCTGGAACATCGTCGGCGGCTACGCCGGCCAGCTCTCCCTCGGCCAAGGCATCTTCTACGGCCTCGGCGCCTATTGCGGCATGCTGCTCGTCGGTGCCGGGATCAGCCCGTGGATCGGCATCGTGGCCGGCGCCGCACTCGCCGTGCTAGTGGCGCTGGCGATCAGCTTCCCGTGCTTCCGGCTGCACGGACCGTCCTTCTCGCTGGCGACGATCGCCTTCCTCGAAGTTTTCCGCGTGCTGGCCCTCCATCTCCGGGACCTGTCTGGGGGTGCCACGGGGCTGATGATCCCGCTGAAGTTCGGCTGGGCCTGGATGATGTTCCGCGATCGCTGGCCACCGCTGGCCATCGCCTTCGGGCTCCTGCTGCTGACACTCGCGGTCGCGTGGTGGATGCGGGCGCACCGGATCGGCTTCTACCTCGTCGCGACCCGCGAGCGGGAATCGGCCGCCCGCGCGGCGGGCGTGCGCACGGTGCGCGTGCGGCTCATCGCCGTGACCGTGTCGGGGGCGCTCACCGCCATGGTCGGCACCTTCCACGCCATGTACCTGACCTTCATCGAGCCGGCGGCGATGTTCTCGCTGACCCTGTCGATCCAGATTGCGATGTTCGCGCTGATCGGCGGCCTCGGCACGGTGTTCGGGCCGCTGCTCGGCGCGAAGGCCCTGGGGCTGCACGGCCTCGTCTACGGCCTTGTGCTGGTGCTCGTCGTCCTGTTCCTGCCCAACGGCCTGATGGGGCTCGTCACCCGCTTCGCGCGGTCCGGCGCCGGCGGTCGCGGCGTGAAGGCCGGTGCTGTTCCGGCCGCGCCGCGCGCCGCGGAACGGCCGCCGGTCGACGAGGCCGTCCTCCGGGTCGAGGGCCTTCAGAAGCGCTTCGGCGGCCTGCACGTCACCAACGACGTCGGCTTCACCCTCCGGGAGGGCGAGATCCTGAATCTGATCGGCCCGAACGGGGCCGGCAAGACCACCCTCTTCAACATGATCTCGGGCTTCCTCAAGCCCGACGCCGGAACGGTGAGCGTGCGCGCGCCGGACGGGACGTGGCAGCATCCGGGCCAACCGGCGGATTTCGCGACGCTCGGCGTCGGCCGCACCTTCCAGATCGTGCAGCCCTTCGCCGCCATGACGGTCGAGGAGAACATCATGGTCGGCGCCTTCCACGCCACCGCGACGTCCGCGAAGCGCGGGCGGTCGCGCGCGAGACCGCCGAGCGAATGGGGCTCGCGCCGTGGCTCGGAAGCGAGGCGCGCGGTCTCACCATCGGCGGCCTCAAGCGGCTCGAGGTCGCCCGCGTGATGGCGATGCGCCCGCGCGTGCTGCTCCTCGACGAGGTGATGGCCGGCATCAATCAGATCGACGTGCGCCGCGCCATCGATCTGATGCTGTCGATCCGCGATACCGGCGTCAGCATCTTCGCGATCGAGCACGTCATGCAGGCGGTGATGGCGCTCTCCGACCGGGTGATCGTCCTGTGTTCCGGGCAGATCATCGCCCAGGGAAGCCCGCAGGACGTGGTCCGCGACCCGGCCGTGATCGAGGCTTATCGCGGCAAGGAGTTCGCCCATGCTCACGCTTGAGCGCGTGGATGCCGGCTACGGCGCGACCAGCATCCTGCACGCCGCCTCGCTGGAGGTGCGCGCCGGCGAGGTGGTGACGATCGTCGGCGCCAACGGTGCCGGCAAGACGACGACGCTGCGGACCATCGCGGGCTTCGTGACGCCGACGCGCGGCCGGATCCTGTTCGAGGATGAGGACGTCACCCGGCTCTCAGGCCACGAGATGGTGGCGCGGGGCGTCACCCTGATCCCGGAGGGGCGCCAGCTCTTCCCCGAGATGACGGTGCGGGAGAACCTGCTGATGGGCGCCTACCGCCGCGCCGCGCGCGAGCGCCAGTCGGAGACGCTCGCGGACGTCCTGGACCTGTTCCCGCAGGTGCGCGAGCGCCTCGACCAGAACGCCGGCTCCCTGTCCGGGGGCGAGCAGCAGATGGTGGCCATCGCCCGCGGGATGATGGCGCGGCCCAAGCTCCTGATGTTCGACGAGCCCTCCCTCGGCCTCGCGCCGATCGTGGTGGCGCAGGTCTTCGCGGTGGTCGACCGGATCGCGAGGACCGGCGCCACCGTGCTGATCGTCGAGCAGAACGTGTTCCACACGCTGCAGGTCGCCGACCGGGGCTACGTGCTGGAGAACGGCGAGATCGTCCTCGCCGACGCGTCCGCGGCCCTGCTCGACAACGACCACGTCCGCCGCGCCTATCTGGGGATCTGAGATGACCGAGCGGCAGACCAATCCCGAGGCGATCGCGCGGCGCCCGAGCCACGCCGGCCGGCGCGTCCTCGTCACGGGGGCTGGCCGCGGGATCGGCCGGGCGATCGCGGAGGGATTCGGTTCGCGCGGAGCCCTGGTGGGCGTCGCCGACGTGAACTCGGACGACGTTGCCTCGACGGTCGCGGCCATCGAGGCGGCGGGTGGCCGCGCCCTGCCGCTGCAGCTCGACGTCGCCGACTATGCGGCAGTCGAGACGGCCGTGTCGGAGGCCGCCGCCGCGATGGGCGGCGCCTTCGATACGGTCATCAACAATGCCGGCATCTCGCTGAAGCACGACGGGGCGGCCCACCGGGTTTGGGAGATGGATCCGGCGGAGTGGAACCGCGTCGTCGCGGTCAACCTGACGGGGGCGTTCAACACCGTCCGCGCGCTGACGCCGGCGATGTGCGCGGCCGGGCGCGGCTGGATCGTCAACATGTCGTCGGTGGCGGGCAAGACTCACTCGCCGATCGTCGCCTGCCACTACGCGGCGTCGAAGGCCGGGCTGATCGGTCTCACCAAGCACCTCGCGGCGGAGCTCGGCCCGTTCGGCATCCGCGTCAACGCGATCGCGCCGGGTCGGATCGAGACCCCGATGGTCCGAGCGGTGGGCCGCGCCGTCAACGACGAGCAGGTTCGCCTGACCCCGATGGGCCGCCTCGGCGCCCCCGAGGAGGTCGCGGATCTCGCCCTCTATCTGACCTCCGCCGAGGCCAGCTTCGTCACCGGACAGACCGTCGATGTCGCCGGCGGCCTCTACATGACGTGAGCCGGAGCCGGTCAGGACAGATGGACGGGAGGACGGCCATGAACAGCGCGCTCACGGCGGCCGGGATCACGGGACGGACGCGGGTCTACGGGATCCTGGCGGATCCGATCTACCACGTGAAGGCGCCCGAGGTGATGGGGGCACTCTTCGCCCGTCACGGCGTGGACGGCGTCCTCGTCCCGCTGCACGTGACGGCGGACGGCCTGGCCGCGGTGGTGGACGGGCTCAGGCACCTGCGCAATTTCGGCGGCTTCATCGCCACGGTCCCGCACAAGACGGCGACGACCGGCCTGTGCGACGCGCTCACCCGCGAGGCCGAGCAGATCGGGGCCGTCAACTGCGTCCGACGGGATGCGGACGGGCGCATGATCGGCACGATGCTGGACGGGATCGGATTCGTCGAGGCGCTGCGCGTCTCCGGCCTGGAACCGCGCGGCCGAAATGTTGCCCTCGCGGGGGCCGGCGGCGCGGCGAGCGCCATCGCCTTCGCGCTTGCGGCGGTGGGCGTGGCGCGCCTGACCATCCTTAACCGCACCGCCGACCGCGCCGAGGCGCTGGCGGCGCGCCTGCGCGCCGCCTACCCTAGCCTCGCGATCGCCGCGGAGGGCACCCAGGCGGAGCACGACCTCCTCGTCAACGGCACGTCGCTCGGCATGCGCCCGCAGGACGCCGCCCCCTTCGATCTGACCGCCCTCCAAGCCGGCCAGTTCGTCGCCGAGGCGATCATGGATCCGGAGACCACGCCGCTCCTCGCCGCGGCGCTGGCGGCCGGCTGCCGCATTCAGAGGGGGCTACCGATGCTGGAGTGCCAGATCGCCCTCATGGCCCGCCACATGGGCGCCCTCTGAGGCTGGATCCGAGGACTGAGCATGGCGCGCACCGTGGGATCGACCGACATCGACGTCGTCGCGGCGGGCGTCTTCGACTACGTGATCGTGGGCGGCGGCACCGCGGGCTGCGTCCTGGCCAACCGGCTGACCGAGTCCGGGACACGCCGGGTGCTGCTCCTCGAGGCTGGGGGGCGGGCGCGCAGCCCCTGGGTCTCGATCCCGGCCGGGTTCAGCCGCCTGCTCCAGCACCCCTCCTACAACTGGCGCTTCCGGACCGAGCCCGAGGAGGCGACCGGCGGCCGGGTGATCGCGGTTCCGCGGGGCAAGGGCCTCGGCGGGTCGACCCTCATCAACGGCATGATCTACGTGCGCGGGCAGCCGCAGGACTACGACGCCTGGGCGAAGGCCGGCTGCCGCGGATGGGGCTTCGCGGACGTGCTGCCCTACTTCCGCAGGCTCGAGGATTACGACGGGGCGCCCGACCCCCTGCGGGCCCGCGGCGGACCGCTGCCGATCACGGAAGTCGCCGAGCGGCCGGCGATCGCCGAGGCCTTCATCGCCGCCGCGCGGGCGGCTGGGCATCCGCGCAACCCCGACTACAACGCGGCGAGTCAGGACGGCTTCGGCTACTACCAAGTGAACCAGCGTCGCGGGCGGCGGGTCAGCGCCGCCGACGCCTATCTGCGGCCGGCCCTCGCCTGTCCGAACCTCGCCGTCGTGACGGACGCGCACGTCCTGCGACTCACCTTCGACAGGGATCGGGCGAGCGGCGTCGCCGCTCTGGTCGGCGGCCGCGAGCGGCTGTTCCGCTGCCGCGGGGAGGTGATCCTCGCCGCAGGGGCGGCGCAGACCCCGCAGATCCTGGAACTGTCCGGCCTCGGCGACCCGTCGATCCTCGCCGGCCTCGGCGTGGCGGTGCGGCGCGCGCTCCCCGCCGTCGGCGCCAACTACATGGACCATTACTGCACGCGCATGAACTGGCGCGTGCGCCTGCCGGTGACGCTGAACGAGCAAACCCGCGGCCTGCGCCTCGGCGTCGCCGCGGCGCGCTACCTCGCGACGCGGCAGGGTATCCTGGCGCTGGGGACCGGCCTCGCCCACGGGTTCGTGCGCACCCGGCCGGGGCTCGACGGGCCCGACGTGCAGTACTTCTTCATGCACGCGAGCTACGCCAACGCCGCCGAGCGCAAGCTCGACCGCCTGCCCGGCATGACCATCGGCGTCACGCAGCTGCGACCGGAATCGCGCGGGACGATCCACGCGGCGTCGCCCGACCCGCTCGAGCCGCCCGCCATCCGCCCGAACTTCCTCGCCACCGAGGAGGATCGCCGGGCGATGGTCGAGGGCATGAAGATCGCGCGCACCGTCGTCGCGCAGGCGCCGATGGAGCGCTTTCGCGGGGCCGAGCTCAATCCGGGGCCGGACTGCCGGACCGACGCGGACTGGCTCGATTTCGCCCGCCGCGACGGCCAGACGATCTACCACATCTGCGGCACGTGCCGCATGGGCGGCGATCCGGGTTCCGTGACGGATCCTAACCTGCGCGTGCGCGGCGTGGCCGGCCTCCGGGTGGCGGACGCCTCGATCATGCCGCGGATCGTCTCCGGCAACACGCAGGCCGCGGTGTTCATGATCGCCGAGAAGGCCGCCGACCTGATTCGGGCCGATGCCTGATGCGGTCTGGCCATCGGGCGCCGCGGCGCGTACGGCAGGTTCGCGCCAACCTCGGCCGTACTGCGCCGGTCCCGGCCGTGTCTCGGCCTCGACCGGCACTGTACGGCGCACGAGGTCTCACCGCGGGCGTGCTCGCCAAGACCGGCGGCAAAGGATCGACGTCATGCTCTACATGGTCCACATGCAGGTCAACATTCCGGCGTCCCTGCCGAAATCGGAGGCGGATCGCCTGAAGGCCGAGGAGAAGGCCTACGCCCAGAAGCTCCAGCAAGATGGCAGATGGCGGCATCTCTGGCGCATCGCCGGGCAGTACGCCAATTACAGTGTCTTCGACGTTGCGGGAAACGACGAGCTCCACCAGATCCTGAGCTCGCTGCCGCTCTACCCGTACATGGCGATCAGCGTGACGCCGCTGGCGCAGCATCCCTCCGCCATCGCGACCAACTGACGGGACGATCGTCATGCCCTACATGATCGAGACCTTCGACAGGCCCGGGAGCCTGGACGTCCGCAGGGCGAACCGCGCGGAGCATCTTGTCTACCTCGACCGGATCAAGGCCCGGCTTCTGGCCTGCGGCGCGAAGCTGAACGACGATGGCAGCGACGCCGGCGGCGGCCTGTACGTCGTCGATGTCGAGACCCGCGCGGAGGCCGAGGCGCTCATCCAGGCAGACCCGTTCTACAGGATCGGTCTCTTCGAGCGCGTCGAGATCCGGCGCTGGCGCAAGGCCTACCTCGACGGCCGCAGCTATCTCTGAGATCGGCGGAGCGCGTTTCCGGAGAGAAGAAGCGCTGCGGCGCGGAGCGGCCGCACGAGAACCAAAGAGTGGGGAGGATACAATGATCCGTCGCAGCTGGGTCGCGGCCGCCGCGTTCGGCGCCGCTGCTTTGACCACCCTGCCCGCCTCCGCGCAATACGCGGATGGCGGAATCAAGATCGGCATCCTGACCGACATGTCCGGCGGCTACTCGGACCTGGCCGGCCGCGGCTCCGTGACGGCCGCGCAGCTCGCGGTTGAGGATTTCGGCCGCCCGATCAATGGTCGAAAGGTCGAGCTGATCTTCGCCGATCATCAGAACAAGGCCGACATCGCCTCGTCGATCGCGCGCCGGTGGTTCGATACCGAGGGTGTTGACGCGATCTTCGACACCAATTCCTCGGTCGCGGGGCTGGCGGTGCGCGAGGTCGCGCGCAGCAAGGGCAAGATCGACATCAACTCCGGCGCCGGCTCCATGGCGCTGACCAACGCCGCGTGCTCGCCGACCGGCGCCCACTGGTCCTGGGATACCCACTCGCTCGCGGCCGGCACCGCCGCGGCGCTGGCGGATGATACGAAGAACACGTGGTTCTTCATCACGGCCGACTACACCTTCGGCCACGACCTGGAGGCGCAGGTCACCCGCGTCGTGAAGGCCAAGGGCGGTACGGTACTCGGGTCGGTCAAGCACCCGTTCCCCAATCCGGATTTCTCGTCCTACCTGCTCCAGGCGCAGGCCTCGGGCGCGAAGATCATCGGCATGGCCAATGCGGGCGCCGACACGATCAACACCATCAAGCAGGCGAGCGAATTCGGGATCCTGCAGGGCGGCCAGAGGCTGGGCGGCCTCAACATCTTCCTGACCGACATCTACTCCGTCGGGTTGTCGGCAGCGCAGGGCATGATCCTGACGACGGGCTTCTACTGGGACATGGACGAGCAGACGCGCGCCTTCGCCCGGCGCTTCGGCGAGCGCATGGGCGGCCGGATGCCGACCATGGTCCAGGCCGGCGACTATTCGGCGGTGCTCCACTTCCTGAAGGCGGCCGAAGCCGCCGGCACGGATGACGGGCTGAAGGTGATGGCCGAGATGCGCGCGCTGCCCATCCAGGACTTCTTCGCCCGGAACGCCACGCTGCGGCCGGACGGCCGCCTCGTGCACGACATGTACCTCGCCCAGGTGAAATCCCCGGCGGAATCGACGGGGCCGTGGGACTTCTACAAGATCCTGAAGACGATCCCGGGCGACCAAGCGTTCCAGCCGCTCTCGGAGAGCACGTGCAAGCTCGTGAAGGGCTGACGCGCCTCCGGCGGCCTCCCGGACCGTGACGACGGTCGACGCCGATGATCGCGGCGCCGGCAGTGCCGGTCCCCTCGCTCCCACGGGAGAGCCGACAGGGCGCGGCTGTCTCGACCGGTGTGCCCGTTCCGTGAGAGCGGCGCATCGCGATCGGGACGACGCTAGTGGGACGTGCTCTCGACCGCGGCGGCGAAGACGTAGCCGACCCCGCGCTCGGTCAGGATTAGCTTCGGGTCGCTGGGCCTGCGCTCGATCTTCCGGCGCAACCGCAGGATCTGCACGTCGATGCAGCGATCGAACACGTCGTCGTGGACGCGCGTGACCTGCAGCAGGTACTCGCGGCTGAGCGGCCGCTGGGGCGCGTCGAGGAACGCCGCCAGGAGCGCGTACTCGCGCTTGCCCAGGACGACTTCGACGCCATCCGGATTGATCAGGCGTCGGCGCCGGCGATTGAGGACCCAGCCGTCGAAGCGCCGGTACGGCGCCTCCGCCGGGCGGGACACGGCCTGCGCCGCGACGCGGCGGAGGACGGCGCGGACGCGCGCCAAGAGTTCGCGCAGGCCGTAAGGCTTGACGATGTAGTCGTCCGCGCCGAGTTCGAGGCCGAGCACGCGATCGAACTCCTCGCAGCGGTGCGCCGTGGTCAGGATGACGGGAAGGTTGCTCCCCGCCCGCAGATCCCGCAGAAGGTCGAGCCCGTTCTCCGCGCCCGGGCGGAGGTTGAGCACGGCCAAATCGAACTGCGACGGATCCGCGAGCTGCGCGCGCGCCTCGGCCCGGGTCGTCACCGGAACCACGCCGACCCCGTGCTCGCCGAGGTAGCCGCATACGACGCGCTGCACGTCCGCGTCGTCGTCGACGAGCAGAACGCGTAGGCCATGGTGCTGCACGGGCGATGCTCCTCCGGGGTTTGGTCGTCGAATCTGCGGAGTAGCGCCCCGAGGCCGCCCGAGGCCGTACGGCCTCCCAGGGGCTGCCGGATGCGCGTGGTCTGCTTTCGCCGGCCGATCGATCTGTCCTGTCCTCCGACGACGGCGCGGCTCAGCGGCAGAGCCGCCCGAAGCGACGCCGGACGAGGTTGACGGTCAGGCGGCAGTCGCCGAGGTCGCTGTTCGCCGCGTAGCCGCCCGCCGGACTCCACCAGCCGCGGCCGCCGAAACGGTCTCGGAAGCCGTGGTGGAACCCGCCGTGGTGGAAGCCGTGATGGAAGCCGCCATGGTGACCGAAGCGTCCGCGTCCGAACCCGCGCGCTTCGGCAGGTCCGGGGACGGTCGCCGAGGCGGCGAGGGCGAGACCGGCCAGGATCGCGGTCTTAAACGAGGTGGTCGCCATGCTGAGTCTCCCGTTGCGATAGGGAGACGATGAACCGGCCAAGCAGGGTCGACTGTGATCCGGGTCACAGAGTCGGCGCGGGCCTGCGCGCTGGCGGCGGTCGCTCGGGGATGCGGCTAGGGCTCTGCCGCGCGCGGGTGGCTCAGCCAGACCTCGAGGGGCCGGCTGCGGCCGCGGATGGCCGCGGTCCGGCCCTCGAATGTCCCCGCCGACAGGTCGAGCCCGGCCGCAAGCGCCAGTTCGGCGCTGAGCGCCAGGCGGGCGTTGGCGTCCGCCGCGACCGCGAGCAGGCGGCTTGCGACGTTGACCGTGTCGCCCGTGGCGGTGACGTGCTGGTTGGTGTCGCTGCCGAGGCGCGAGAGGATCACCGGCCCGTAATGCGCGCCGATGCGCAGATCGAGGGCCGGCCCGGCCTCGGACAGGACCGGGCTGCGCGCGATCCAGGCGCGCGTGCGGGCGATGAGCTCCTCCGCGGCCTGGACGGCGTGCACGGCTTGCTCCGGGTCCGGATCGAGCGCGCCGAACAGGACCATGGCGCCGTCGCCCATGAAGTTCACGACGACGCCCCCGCGCAGCGTCACCGCCGCGTCCACGAGATCGTGGAACGTCTTGAGCATCGCCCGGGTGCGCACGGGGCCCAGTTGCTCGCTCCGGCGCGTGAAGCCGGTGAGATCGACGAACAGCACGGGAATGTCCCGCGCGACGGGCTCGGCGAGGTAGCCCGGGTCGCGGGCCAGCCGCTCGGCCAGAGCGGCGGGCTGCAGCCGCCGCAGCACCTCCTCGGAGCGCGCCACCCGGGCGCTCTGGCGGCGCTCGAGCGTCTGGCGGCCCACCGCGCAGGCGAGTGCCGGCACTCCTACCGCCGCGAGCGGCAGGGCGGCGCTGAACCAGATGCCGTGCGCGAAGGCTGCGGCGCCCGCGGTGAGCCAACCGGCCGTCGCGAGGAGTACCAGGATCAGGCCGGGTCCCGGCGGCAGCAGCGCGATGGCGAGCGCCGCCCCGACCGCCAGGAGGACGGCGGCCGCGGCGTCGCGCCGCCGCACGCCGGCATCGCGGACGAGGCCATCCCCCGTGGCGAGGTGGGCGATGCCAGTCGCGAGGAGCTCGACGCCGGGCATGACGGGATCGAACGCGGTGGCGAAGGTATCGCCGCCACCGAGCGCGGTGACGCCGATCACCACGATACCGTCCGAGAGCGCCGCGGCCGGCGCCGTGCCGTCGAGAAGGGCGCTCGCGCTCACGGTGGCGATCGCGCGCCGCGCACCGTAGGGGCGCAGCGGGAGATGGTAGCCCAGGTCCAGGGGCAGCGCGCGGCCACCGAGCTCGACCCGGCCCTTGCTGAGCACGGGGTCGCTCCGCGCCGCCAGGGCCGCAACCCGCAGCACGAAGGACGCGGCGACGCCGTCGGCGGTCCGCACCACCAGCGGGAGATGGCGGGGCACGCCGGACGCGTCCTCGGCGACGTTTACGACGCCCGACGCGACGTCCTCGCCGAGTTTCGGCGTCGGCCGATGGAGCGCGGTGGCGACCGGGATGCCGTCCTCGCTGACGTTCCCGTCGAAGACGGCCGCCGAGGCCAGGATCGCCGTCGTCTTCGCGAGGGCAGCGGCGAGCGCGTTGTCCGCGTCCGGCTGCCGTCCCGCGTCGAGGAAGAGCACGTCGACGGCGATCACGCGCGGGCGCGCCTCCGCCACCCGCTCGATGATCCGCGCCATCGTGGTGCGGGAGACCGGGAAGCCGCCCTCGCGCCGCACCGTCGCGTCGTCGATCGCCACGACCGTGAGGTCGGCCGGCGGCGTGCGCGGGCCCGCGAGCCGCAGGCGCAGGTCCGTGAGGGCGGATTCCAGACGGTCGAGGGGCGTCGCGCGACCGGCGATATGCAGCTGGCCGAGCCAGGCGCCCCAGGCGAGCGCGCCGAGCGAGGCGGCGAGCACGAGGGCGAGGCGCGCCCGGCGGAAGGCGCGGTCGTGCGTGGTATTCGCCGATCGACCGGCGTCGCTCAACGTCCGAACCGCTCGAGCAGGCTCCTGACGCGCTCCTGCGGCCAGCGCCGGACCTCCAGGGCGTCGCGACCGTCATCGACGTCGACCCCCTCGCCCGGCCCGAGCGTGACGGCGATCTGGGGGGCGTCGCGCCTGGCGACGTCGACCCGTCCCTGCGCCACGAAGACGGAGGTGCGCGCCCGGGTCACGTCGACGGCGTAGACCGTGCCCCGCACCGAGGCGACCGCGTGCGGCGTGAGGATCTGGAAGCCGTCCCGGCGGACGCGGCGGCTCGCCGGGATCGTCACGAAGACCGCGTTGCCGCCGATTTCCGCACCCTTGAGATGTCCGTCGTTGTCCGGATCCACAGGCCGCAGGCTGCCCGCGCGCTCGACTTCGAGCGTCAGGCCGTCGGCGCAGTGCAGGATCCGCAGGGGCGGATCGAAGCGCGTCGTCTCCGTGCAGCGCGTCTGCGCGGCGGCGCTCGACGCCGCGAGGGTGACGGCGGCGACGGCCGCCAAGCGCGCTGCGATGCTCATGCGATGAAGCCCTGTCGACCCGATCATGTCTGCGCCCGCGCCCCGAGCGCGACGAGGCGGTGCGAGGCCCGAACGGTGACGCGCGCGCGCCCGAGATCGATCAGGCCCGATCGCCGCCAGTCCTGCAGGACGCGGTTGACGCTCTCCCGGGCCGCGCCGACGAACGCCGCGAGTTCCTCCTGCGTCACCTGGATCTCGGCGCCGAAATCCTCCGACAGCATGATCAGGCGCCGGGCCAAGCGGATGTCGAGCGGGAGCAGCGTCGCCTCCTCCATGCGGGCGCTCATCCAGCGCAGGCGCTGGCACAGCAGATTGATGATCTGGACCGCCAGAGCGGGATCCCCGGCGAGGAGCTTGAGAAAGGCCCGCCCCTCCACGACGAAGAGGTCGGCCGGCTCGAGGGCCACGGCCTCGGCGGTCCGCGGATGGCCGTCGAGGAAGGCGATCTCGCCGAAGACGTCGCCCGGCCCGAGCAGGTTGAGGGTGACCGCGCGCCCGTCGTCGGAGCCGGCCCCGATGCGGATCTGCCCGCGCCGCACCGCGTAGAGGGCGTCGCCCGGATCGCCCTTCTGGAAGAGGATCTCGTGGCGCGCGAGGCTGCGCGTCGTGCACAGGCCGGCGATGGTCTCGATCGCTTCCGGACCAAGCTCAGCGAAGAACGCGTTGGCCTTCAGGAACCGAATGAGCGTGTGCGGCGTGCTCACGACTGCATCTCTCCGGCCGTCGAGCCGGAGCTTATGCGCGTTTCGGGGCGCGATTAGCAAGGCTTGCACCGCGGGAGCGGAGGATGATCATGGATAGAGCCCGCAAGCGGGCTCGTCGCAGCGACGATTGTTACAGGCCGTGCGCCCGCTTCAGGATCTCCGCGGCCCGTTCGCCGATCACCGCGCACGGCGCCTGCGTGTTGCCGGTGGTCACGCGGGGCAGGATCGAGGCGTCGGCGACCCGGAGTCCGTCGATGCCGTAGACCTTGAGCGCGCCGTCCACGACCGCCATCGCGTCGCGGCCCATCCTGGCGGTGCAGCTCTGGTGCCAGTAAGTGACGGCGGCATCGCGGATGTAATCCGCCATCGCCGCGCCCGACAGCGGGCCCGGCATCGACTCGGCGCGCACGTAGGGCCGGAACGCCCGCGCGTTGCCGAGGGCGCGGCAGAGGTCGACGCAGGCCGCGGCCGCGGTCACGTCGGCCGGGTGGGACAGGAAGTTTGCCTCGATGACCGGCGGCGTCGCCATATCGGCGCTCCGGAGCCGCAGGCGACCGCGGCTGGCGGGCTGCGCGAGGCCGGCGAACATGGTCCACCCATGGGCCGGCACGCCGCGCGCCGCGGTCTGCTCGCTCGGAACCGGGAACTCGACCTGGCAGAACAGCAGATCGGGTGCGTCGAGGTCGGGCCGGCTCGTCCAGTACAGGGTGGCCTCGCTGCCGCTGTTGCGCGGCGCGATCGGCGCGGCGTACTCCCAGGTGCAACCGAAGGATACGTGATCCTGAAGGTTCTGCCCGACGCCGGGCAGATGCTGCACCGACGGGATGCCGAGCGCTCCGAGTTCGTCACTGTCGCCGATCCCCGAGAGCATCAGGACCTTGGGCGTGTGGATCGCGCCCATCGACAGCACGACCTCGCCCCGCGCATCGACCGTCCTGACCGCGCCCGCGTGGACGAACTCGACCCCCGTCGCGCGGCGACCGTCGAAGGTGACGCGGCGGACGAGGGCGTCCGTGAGCACCGTCAGGTTCGGCCGGTCAAGCCAGGGATGGACGTAGGCGCGGTAGAGCGAGACGCGCCGGCCGCCGCGGACCAGCATGTCGGTCAGCGCCGCGCCGCCGGGCCCCTCCATCATGCGGCCGTTGGGGTTGTCGAAGGTCGGGATGCCCAACTCCCGCGCGGCGTCGAGCATGGCGTGGGCCACGGGGCTGGGATCGGGCGCCGGCTGCACCCAGACCGGACCGTCGCTTCCGCGATGCGCCGGGTCAGGGGCACCGCGCCAGTTCTCGATGCGTCGATAGATGGCGCGGACATTCTCGTAGCCCCAGGCCGCGTCGTCCGCTTCGGTCGCGAAGGCATCCCAGTCAGACCGGTGGCCGCGTGCCCACACCATCACGTTGACGCTGGAGCCGCCGCCCAGCCCCTTGCCCATCGCCATGGAGAGCGCGCGGCCGTTCAGGTGCGCGTTCGGCTCCGCGCGGAAGCCCCAGTCCCGCGGACCGCCCAGGTTGGTGGGCCAGAGCGCCGGATCGAGTACGGACTCGGCCTCGTCCGAGCCGCCCGCCTCCAGCAAGAGCACCTGCACTTCGGGGTTTTCCGCCAGTCGCCGCGCGACGACCGAACCCGAGGCGCCGGCGCCGCACACGACGAAGTCGTAGGCCGGCTTCACGTCAGCGGTCAGCCGGGCCTGATTCTCCGCCGCGCGCCGCGCGAGATCATCCCGGACTCGGGCGTCAGAGGAGCTCATGATCTGGAGGGTCCCTGTCGGAGGCGGATTGGAATCGGCCCGGCACTCGGCCGGCGCCGGTGGCCCGAGCATCGGCCGCTCCCGAGCGTCGAGGCGGGCGCCCGTCCGGGGGCTGCGGCGGCAGCAGGGTTCGCAACGGCGATGGTGTGTGGCGCCTGTCACGTGAGGATGGCAGCGTCGCGGACGATCATCTGTCCGGGCGCGTCTTCCTCGGATCGTCCGAAGGATTGACGTAGTCGAGGCCGAAAGGCCCTGTTCCGGAGACTTGGATCACGGCCGGTTCGTGCGTCGTCCAGAGGGCGTGGGGCATACGGGCGGGCAGATGCAGGAAGGCGCCCTGCTGAAGCCGCTGGCCGCGGCTCGCGTCGATGGTCTCCCCCATGTCGTGGACGAGATTGCCAGATAGCAAGGTCACGCTCTCGTCGGTCGCGTGCGTGTGCGGCGCGATGACGTAATCCGGCGGGAACCGGAGTCTGAGCGTGAAGGGGCCGGGTCTGTCGGGATCGCCCGCGATGATGCTGATCTCGCTGCCCTTCGGCAGGGACGGCGGCGCGGCGCGCCACCGAACGGCGTCGTCACCGGTGACCATGATCATCTCGCCCGCGCGTGCGTGCGGCGCGAGGCCCGCGAGAAGGAAGACGAGACAGCAGCTTCGGCGCAGACGCATCGACGGTCTCCAGATCGGCGCGTGGGTGGAGCCGCCTGCAGGGCAGCCGGCGGGAGGGTGTGGTCCGGGATGAACCTGTTCGCTGACGCCGAGCTGGTGCCCGTTCCGGCGACGCTCTCGTCAGGTCGAGTTCTGTAGGCCGCGCGCCATCGGACCCGCTACGGCAGAACGCCCGCGTTGACCTGGGCAAATCGCACGACTTCAGCGCGGACCCTTCCAAGACGGTCGCAAGCTCGATAACCCTCGGCCTCTCGGGAGGACACGGGTGACGACCTTCAGCCTCAAGCACGTCCTGGCCGCCTGGGACGCGCGCGAGCTGGATCTCAAATGGGCTCTCGTCGGCCGGATCGCGCTGATCGCCATCCTCTGCGCCGCCGGAGCGGCCGCGTACGCCATGCACGACGTCGCGGCGAAGACCAGGCAGCGAAACGCCGAGACGGCCGGCGAAGTGCACAAGCAACTTCGCCTGCAGCTCCTGCGCATCGAGCGGGCCGCCGACATTCCCGTACGCTTTCCGGACTGGGAGATCGTCACCCGGTACGCCCTGCAACCCGGTCAGTGCGTGCAGCTGATCCCGGCGGAGACCGGCCCGACACGGTCGAGCTGCGTCGGCGTCGAGCCGCACGCGCTCGCGGCACCCGACTGGTTCGCGACGCTCTACAGGTCCCTCTTCTTCGCCGGATCCACCGTCCGTCTGCCGCTCGAGCATCAGGGCTCGCGGAGAGGGATCGTGGAGGCGGACATCGATCCGCACGCCGTCGTCGGTTCGGCCTGGATCGTGCTGAAGCAGGTCTCCGGCGCGCTCGCGGCCATGACGGTCGTCCTGTGCGTGCTGGTCTACGGCGCGGTCGCGCACGCCCTGCGTCCCGCCAATGAGATCCTTGTCGGTATCGACCGCGTCGCGCAGGGCGACCTCGCGTGGCGTCTGCCGAGCTTCCGCCTGCGCGAGCTCCGGCGCATTGCGACGGTGTTCAACGCGCTTGCCGGCCATCTCCAGCTGGCCACACGGGAGCGCGCCGAGCTCGCCCGCCGGCTGATCGATGCCCAGGAGCAAGAGCGCCGGTGGCTGTCGCTCGAACTGCACGACGACGTGGCGCAGAGGCTGACGGCCCTGAGTCTCCTCGCCCGCTCGATCCAGGACGGCGCGCGCTCCGCGGCGCCTTCGGTCTCGACCGAGAGCGCCGAACTCGCGAGCATGGCATCGGACGCGGTGCGGGCGCTCCGGATCACCCTGGCCTCGCTGCGGCCGCCGGAGATCGACGATCTCGGGCTGCGGATCGCGCTCCGCAGCCTGATCGCCGCGCAGGCGCAGCGGGCCGGCGGCCGGATCCAAGTCGCGCTGCGGGCCGACGCGCAGGTCGACCGCCTGCCCTCAGAGGCGGCGGCCCATGTCTACCGGATCGTCCAGGAAGGCCTCACCAACGCCGTCCGCCACGCGGCGGCGCGCAACGTGGCGATCGCGCTGAACGTCGTGGAGACCGACGGCGGTGCGGACGTCCGGCTGGACTTCGCCGACGACGGGAGCGGCGCGCCCGCGGAGGTGCTGGAGCGCCCGCGTCCCGGTCTCGGCCTGCTCGGCATGCGCGACCGCGTCCACGCGCTCGGCGGGCAGATCGTGACGGAAACGTCCCCGGGCGGCGGGTTTCGCCTGCGGGTCCGCTTTCGCGCCGCGCTCGCGGCCAGGGAGGTGTCATGACCGGACGGCGCATACGGGTGATGCTCGTCGACGATCACGCCGTCGTACGGGAGGGATACCGGCGGCTCCTGGAACGACAGCCCGATATGGAGGTCGCCGCCGAAGCCCGGGACGGCGCGGAGGCCTACCGTACCTACCGGGCCGCGGAGCCGGACGTCGTCATCATGGACATCAGCATGCCCGGCCGCGGCGGGATCGACGCCATCCGTCAGATTCGGCAGGTGGATCCGGACGCGCGCATCCTCGTGTTCAGCGTGCATGCCGCCGTCAGCTACGCGCTCCAGGCCATACGCGCCGGCGCCCGCGGCTACATCACGAAGAGCAGCGCTTCGGAGCTCCTGATCGACGCCGTGCGCAGCGTGTTCAACAACAAGCTGACCCTGTGCGCCGAGATCTCACACCTGCTGGCCGCGAGTCGGCTGGAGGAGCAGCCGTCCCCGATCGACCTCCTGTCGCCGCGGGAGTTCGAGATCCTGCGGATGATCCTCGATGCGCGGCACACGGATGCGATCGCTGTCGATCTCAGCCTCTCGCCGAAGACCGTCGCGAACTACCACTACGCCATCAAATCGAAGCTCGGCGTCAGCTCGGACGTGGAACTCGTCTACTACTGCATCCGGTGCGGCCTGATCGATCCGTTCTCGGTCGTCGGAGCGATCTAGGTCTCGCGACCGCGCCGCTCCGGAGCTCCACGCGGACGGCGCGCGGTGCCCTGCGGCGCAGAAGTCAGCACGGGCTGATCGACTGCTCGCCGGCGGCGGCACACTTCCCTGACATAGACGCGTGACGCGAACACGCGGCCCGTCGCCGAAGTGTCCGTCGCCAAAGTGTCCGTCGCCGGCCCTCGGCGCCGTCCCCGGTTCGGCGACGGCGTTAACGGATCGTCAGACCCGGTTCGCGCCGATCCCGGCTCCGATTTCGCGCAGCGACGGAGGTGTGCTCCCGGTTCGCGCCGCAGTTCGGACCGAAGCCGGACGCGGAGGCTGCGGCCTCATGCATGTCATTTCTCGGCAAAGCTTGTCCTAATTTGAGGGACCCCACAGGGAGTGCTCTCAAACGAGTTTGACCTAAAGCACACGGAACTCTGTCCTTACAGATCCGTGCTTACAGAGAAGTTTGACCCTGTTCGCAAACTGCATCTCACGTCCGCTCAGCTTTGCGTTTCCGCGTTCTCGACCGACTGCGGCTTCCTCGATGGCTCGGAGGATAACAGATTGCCCTCGTCTCACCGTCACGCCGGCACAGTTTTTCGAATTGAGGCGGCTGCACCACAGCCTGGTTCGGGAAAAGAGTCTGCGCAGCACAGTCCGCAGCAGATCCGACAACCCGCCTTGGCGCAAGCTAACGTGAGAATTTGTCTCGATTTCTGTTACTCCCGGAGGGGCGGTCTCATTAAAGTTTATCTCGATCTGCAGGGAACGTATTCCGCCTCGCTCCCTAGACCCGTCATGCCCAGGCGTGAATGCCTGTTCTAACCCTTGGAAAAAGAGGTCGGCATCAAACCCGATGCCGGCCCGATCATTGGGTCGATGGGTCCAGACCGCATCCTTATCGTGATCTGCGGACCGGGCCATGCCCTTCGGGTTGCCGTACTTTCTTTTCGGATCAGCCGCGAGGACTTTACCGGCCCCCAACGCCGGGGGCGGCCATACGGTCGAGCGCCCTGATCGGTCAGTCCCGCGAAGGCGCCTTGGCGGTCGGCTCGGCTGGCTTCGCCGAACCGTCGCTGCGGTCCTCACGTGGTCGGATCGTCCGCTCCACGATGATCTGGACGGCGGCCCGGCACGCACGAGGAAGCCGCCTCGGGACGAGGCGAGCCGGACGGCTGGGACAGCCGAGGCAGACTATCAGGAAAGCCTGTCCCGATTAGAGGCCCTGCCAATGGTACGCACTCAAGAGAGCTTGTCCCGATTGTCAGGGAAGCCTGTTCTCACGCCCCGGGATGTGCTTGAAGCCGGTGGCCTCCGCAGAGGGGCGCCCGTGACCGCGCGCCCCTCTGCGAACATGATGATCCCCGTGGCGGGCGTGAGCCAGGACCGTTGGCTGGGACGAAACCTTTTCGGTTTCGCGGCCTGATCGGGCATCCACTCACGGGAATTGCCGCGCGCAGGAATGCTCTCCGCTTTCGACGGGCAGGGCGCCGCCCACGTCGGACGGGGTCTGCGGAGAGCTGGGAGCGTTTGCGAGGCGGTCGTCGAGCTCCCTGCCTTCTTCCTTCATCGAGATCATGAAATCAGGGACCGCGGGTCGAAACACTGGTCCGGGGCGGGTCCAGCCCCGACGCCGTCGGTCGTCGAGGCCGTTTCAGCTCGCCGCGCTCAGGTCTGCGGCGGTGATCGCATGGCGGCGCGTGACGATCAAGCCACAGGCGATCCGGTCCGGCCTCATCTGGAGGTCGTTCGTGAACAAGAAAAGGGAAGTCCCGCTCACGCGGGCGGAGATTATCGCCATCATCCGTGCCGGGCAGGCGAGCTTTGCGGAGATACCGCATGCTTGCACGGAGGCAGTGCTAGGAGAGAGGGTGGCGAGCCTAACGATGAAGTCCGTCAGGCACCGTCTTCTTGAAGCGAGCTCGGTACAAGAGACGACGCGGCCGCGCGAGCTGCCGCTGTTCGACTGGGTAGACGACCCGCTCGCAGTCTATCGAGGGCGGGCGGAGTGAAGCCCTGAACACCTCGGAGCGAGGGGCATCGGAAGGCCGGCGTCCTTAGCCACGGTTGGCCGCCCGCAAGCTGCCGCGACTATCGAAAACGCGCGAGGCGACCATGGCTGCGTCCGGCCGACGGCGCCCTCAGCCATTGCGGCCGTCGACGGCTCGTAGATCGGGCTCGGGGTGGCACTCCGCGTCCAGGTTCAGGCGCACGGTGCATCGCTCGCTGCCCATCTCGTCGCGGACGAAGGCCACGAAGGTGCGCTTGCCGTCGCTCGGCGGTCCTTCGCGGCCGATGTCGGGCAAGGCGGCGATGGCAGCGTCACGCGCTTCACGCAGGCTATCGTATTCCTGGCCTTCCTCATCCTCCAGCCAAACCGGGCCGTCCTGGAAGTCTAGGAAATAGCGGGGCATCGGACTGCGCGGGCTCTGTGACGCAAGCGGTTTCGTACCTAGAAACCCCTCGCTCGCCCAAAGTTGCATATGTTGGATTTCGCGCACGCGCCGGTCGGGCAAGCCTACGGAATGCGCCGCCCTTGCCCGGATATGAGCACTTGTGACCAGACAGCGGGGCAAGCGTTGCGATAACGCTTGCACGCAAGCCGATCTGGACCGAACTGCCGCTACCCACATGCTACCCGACGTCGACGCACTGCTCAGCGGCAACCTGCTCCTCAGCGCACTGCGCCTGCCCGATCAGGCACTCTTGAAACCGCATCTGGAACTGAAAGCGTACGGACGCGGCGAGGCGCTGTTCGAGGCCGGTGAGGACGTCGGCCACATCGCGTTCCCGCTCGGGCAGTGCGTGGCCGCCCTCGTCATCGGCCTGCAGGACGGACGCGCGGTCGAGACCGCCACGGTCGGCCACGAGGGCGCAATCGGCGGCGTGGTCAGCCAAGGCTCTCTACCGGCGTTCAGCCGTGCCGTCGTGCAGATCCCCGGTTCGGTCCTACGCATCGAGGCGGCGGTGCTGCAGAAGATCAAGCAGGCCTCGCCCGGCCTGCGCAACCTGATCACCCGCTACTCCGACTGCCTGCTCGCCCAGGTGCTGCAATCCGTGGCCTGTAACGCCAGCCACACCATCGAGGCGCGTTGCGCGCGCTGGCTGCTCGGCCTTCAGGACCGGCTCGGCGGCAACGTCCTCCCGATCACCCACGAGGTGCTGGCCGAACTCCTGGGCGTGCAGCGCTCCTATCTGTCGCGCGCGCTGAGGACGCTGCAGCAGCAGGGCCTGATCCAGGTCCGGCGCGGGCGCATCATCATCGTCAGTCGGCAAGCCGTGGAGGCGTCGGCATGCGAGTGCCACGGGGCGGTCAAACGGCACTTCGAGGCCGTGCTGGGCGCCGTCTACAACGCCGGCGGCACGCTGGTATCGCTCCGCCCGCTGCCGGCCTCCGGGAAACCGCTGTGCCAGGCCGTCTGAACACTGAACAAGAGGGATTTCGCTTGAAGGTCCGGTAGCCGTGCCCTGGTCCGACGATCCGCTCAACAACGTCCCGAAGCAAAGCTTCGAAGATGCCGCGCGCCTGGCCGCCGAACTGTGCCGGACGGCGCAGGCGGCAATCTGCCTGCACGATGCCGGAATCCCTCAGGTGCACGCCTCCTACACCGTCGCGGAGGCGAGTCGACGGCTCCCGCCGGTCGCGTGTGCCGAGGTGCCTGTGCCGGAACGGCTGCTCGTCGTGCCCGACCTGCGGCTGGACCGGGCGTATCGCGACGGCCCGCTGGCTCGCGCCGAAGCCGGTGCGCGATTTTACGCGGCCGTTCCGTTGAAGACTGCGCAGGGCGAAGTCCTGGGCACCCTCTGCCTGCTCGACCCAGCGCCGCGGCCGGAAGGCCTGACCGAGGCGCAGGGAGAGTGCCTTTGTGGCTTGGGCCGCCAGGTCGTGACGCTCCTTGAGCTCCGGCGAGCCGGGCAGCGGTACCGCGACCAGAAATTGCTGCAGGAACGCATCCTCGGCAGCGCGACCGACTACGCCATCATCGCGATGGACCGGAACGGCCATGTGACGCGCTGGAACGCCGGAGCCGAACGCGTCCTCGGCTGGCGGGAGGACGAGATCCTGGGCGACCCAGCCCATGTGATCTTCACGCCGGAAGACCGCATGGCAGGGCGGCCCGAGACGGAGATGGCGCTGGCCCTTCGTGACGGCAGCGCCCCCGACGAGCGCTGGCACCTGCGCAAGGGCGGGGAGCGGTTCTGGGCCAACGGCGAGATGATGCCGCTGAGGGACGAGCGCGGCACGACGCAGGGCTTCCTCAAGATCCTGCGCGACCGTACCAAGCAGCGGGCGGACGACGCGACGCTGCACAAGGTTCAGGACCAACTGCACCTGGCGGTCGCGGCCACCGACATCGGCATCTTCGACTACGACCTGGTTACGGGCGACCTAGGCTGGGACGCCCGCGTGTGCGCCCTGTTCGGGCTGCCGCCAGACTCGGAGGTCGGCTACGAGGTGTTCCTGGCCGGCCTGCATCCCGGCGACCGGGACTGGGTCGACCAAGCGGTCAAGGCCACCCTCGATCCCGCAGGTGACGGCACCTACGATATTGCGTACCGCACCATCGGCTTGACCGACGGCGTGGAGCGCTGGATCTCGGCCAAGGGACAGGCCTTCTTCGAGCAGGGACGGCCCGTACGCTTCATCGGCACGGTCCGCGACATCACCGAGAGCCGGCAGGCCGAGCAGACGCTGCGGGAGACCGAGGAGCGCTACCGTCTGGCGGCTCGCGCGACCAACGACGCGATCTGGGACTGGAACCTGCACACCGACCACATCCGCTGGAACGATGCGGTGCGGACGCTGTTCGGCTACGCGCCCGAGGAGGTCGGCCCGAGCGGCAAATGGTGGACTTCGCGCATCCATCCGGACGACCGTGAACGCATCAAGACCAGCATCCACGCGGCCATCGACGGGGCGACCGAGAACTGGACCGAGGAGTATCGCTTCCTGCGGGCCGACGGCTCCCATGCGGACATCCTCGACCGCGGCTACGTCCTGCGTGACGAGGGTGGCAAGGCGGTGCGGATGATCGGCGCCATGCTCGACATCACGGAGCGCAAGAAGGCCGAGGAGCACCAGCGCCTGCTCACCGCCGAGTTGCAGCACCGGGTCAAGAACACGCTGGCGATGGTCCAGGCGATTGCCAGCCAGACCTTGCGCGGCGCCACGGACATCGACGAGGCGCGCGAGGCGTTCTCCGCGCGCCTGATCTCGCTCGGGAGGGCGCACGACATCCTGACCCAGGCGAGCTGGACCGCCGCGCCGATAGTCGACGTGGTTGAGGGCGCCCTCAGCGTCCACCGGCAGGCGGACGCGTCCCGGATCCGGGTGAACGGACCCAACGTGCTGCTGGGTGCCAAGCCGGCCTTGTCCCTGGCGCTGGCGCTGCACGAGCTCGCCACCAACGCCGCCAAGTATGGGGCGCTCTCGACCGCAAATGGCGCGGTCGACCTGCGCTGGCACGTCGTGCACGAGGGCGAGCAGCCGCGGTTCTGCCTGACCTGGACCGAGCAGGGCGGGCCGCCGATCCTGAGCCAACCCACCGGTCGGGGGTTCGGCTCGCGGCTGATCGAGCGCAGCTTCGCGTCCGAGGTCGGCGGCGAGGTAAGGCTGACATACGCGCCGACGGGTCTCGTATGCCGTTTGGAGGCGCCACTCGCCTCGATGCAGGAGCCGCGCGAGGCCGTCGCGGCCTAGTGGCGGCATCCTGCGCCGGCAGGTCGTGCCCACCAGCGCTGAAACCATCCGCCCGCCTCCACGATTGGACTAACATGGATCAGACCACCCCGCCGCCCGCCGTCGCCCTGGTCGCCGAGGATGAGTTCCTCCTTCGCATGGAGGCCGCGGACACGCTGAGCGATGCTGGGTTCACGGTGCTGGAGGTGGCGAGCGCCGACGACGCGCTGCGCTTCCTGGAAGACAAGGATGGCGTCGACTTGCTGTTCACCGACGTGAACATGCCTGGTCGCCTCGATGGCTTTGGCTTGGCCCGCGAGGTTGCCCTACGCTGGCCAGGGATCACCATCATCGTCTGCTCAGGCGCGGCCAAGCCGTTACCCGGCGACCTGCCCGCCAAGGCTCGGTTCATAGACAAGCCGTACTCGCCCGCCCTGGTTCACGAGGTCGTTCGCGAGCTGCGCGCGGGCTGAGCGGTGCGTACGGTTCCCGAAACTTTGCAGCTTCCCCCACGATAAAGCTTGGACCCAGCCATACGGAACAACGTTCCTCTGAGGCTGGCCCCGGTGAGACCACTCCCGCGGCCGGGATATTCGACAACAGGGAGATGGGATTAGATGGCCACCAAGCAGAAAACCTTGCAGGACGCGTTCTACGAGACCCTCAAGGACGTGTACTACGCGGAGAAGCAATCCGTACGCGCGCTGAAGAAGTCTGCCAAGGCCGCCGAGCACGAGGAGCTGCGCCAAGCGTTCGAAACCCACGCTGAGGAGAGTGCCAACCAAGTTGAGCGCCTGCAGCAGGTGTTCGAGATCATCGGCAAGCCGGCCCGTGCTAAAACCTGTGAGGCGATGCAGGGCCTGACCTCCGAGATGGAGGAGGACCTGGAGGACTTCGGCGGCACGCCGGCCGCGGATGCCGTGCTGGCAGGCTGCGCGCAGGCGGTCGAGCACTACGAGATCGCCCGCTACGGCACGCTGAAGACCTGGGCGTACCAACTCGGCTACGAGGATGCCGCCAAGCTGCTCGACGAGACCCTGCAAGAGGAGAAGAAGACCGATCAGCTCCTCTCGCAGATTGCCGAGCGCATCAACGTCGAGGGCTCAGGGGAAGAGGCCGAGGAGGGCCCCGCCAAGGGCAAAAGCGGCCGCAAGACCGCCTGAATCAAACCAAATCGTCTGCCGAACTTGGGTGGGCGCCTCTCGGCGTCCTCTCCCCTGCGGGTGGCGTTGCTCAATGCGGTGCGCACGTAGCACAATCCCCTCCCGAGCAAGGGGCATTCGTCTCCGTCTTGTCCAGAGACATGGCATTGCCATCTGCTACACTTCACTCAAACGCGGATGACGGATGCGGCGCCAGCTCCGACGGCTGATGTACCAGACGATGAACGACATCCTCGAACTTGAGGATTACGCGCGTGACATGGCCGGGGCGGCCTACTGGTGCGAACGGGATGGCCAGCACGTCCTCGCCGACGAGATGCGGTGCGTGGGCCGGGAGTACCGCGTCCGCGGCTTGGAGATGCGCGCTACGCTCGCTCTTCTCGAACACATGTTAGCTCAGCCCGATAATACGGAGGCCTCAGGACCCAGCGCTGACGGCTGAGCGGAATCGATCTGCTGGCGTGGCGCGTTCCTAACCCAAATCCCTTGAGATCGAAGTTGCCGCCCCCGTGATACGGCTTGAGGGTGTTGTCCGTACGATGCCTGTGCCGGTTGATGCTCCTTTACGAATGAAGGTCACCGGTTGAGCCGGTTTGCAGGCTCGATGAGTAGCGCCACGTCCGAGCATCCACCCTAGCCATTCTTCGGCAACCCCGCCTGGCAGTTCAGCGCACGAAACCCTGCCTGGCCAGCCATGCGCGGCATAGGTTCGGCCAATCCGTCGTCGGGGTCCCCTGTCGGCCCATGCCGAAGCCGTGACCGCCGGTCCCGAACCGATGCACCTCAACCGGCACACCTTGAGCCCGGCAGCGCGCTTCGAGCAGGCTCGCGTTCTCGGGGCTTACGGTCGCGTCGTCCCCGGCCTGCACGACGAACATCGGCGGGTCGCCCGTGCGCACTTGGCTATCCACCGACAAAGCATCGCGCGTCTCACGGGTCGCGTGATCGCCCAATTCGGCACGGGCGGTCGCAGTCCGATCCGAGGGCGCGTCCAGGGTCGCGACAGGGTAAGCCAGCACGACGCAATCCGGGCGGGCCGACTGGTCGTCGATGGCGTCGACAGGGGCGTACGAGCGGGTCTCGCCGCGAACCGCGACCATCCCGAGGACGTAGCCCCCCGCCGAGAAGCCGAGCACGCCGACGCGCCTTGGATCGAGGCGGTAGCGGGCCGCCGCGGCGCGCACCGTCCGCATGGCCCGCTGACCGTCTTGCAACGGCGCCGGGGTGGGATCGCGCCATCCCTCCCGCGGGAGGCGGTAGGTCAGCACGAATGCCGTGACGCCCAGATCCGTCAGCCAGCGCGCCGCCGGGTAGGCCTCCGAAGCTTGGCTGATGCCCGACAGGCCACCGCCCACCGCGACCAGCATCGTGGTGCCGTTCGGCCGGGCCGGTACGAACGTTTCCATGAAGGGTTCGGCGACGTTCGTGATCACCCCGTCCCTCTCGTGGAGCGGTCCCGTCGGGCCACCGCCGCCGGGCGGGGTTCCTGGCCAGAGCCGGAGGCGTTCGGGCACGGGCTCGGCGCGGGAGGTACCGGCGATGGTAGTCGCGGCGGCGGCGAGGAGCGTACGGCGGTCAAGCGGCATGACACTTCCTGACAGAAGTCCCTGCCAAGCAAATCCCATGTCGGAGCGGACGCTGGGCGCCGGGCACCTCGCCATCGATCCCACGTCAGATTCGGTCCATTCCGCTCAGCCGGGAATGACGCCTACACCGTCGTTCGGCCGCACGGGCGCGCGCGAGGCCTGCAGCGCGCGGCCGCGACGCTGGGGTCGGTTGGAGGATCCGAACGACTACTTCGTGATCTTCACCGAGACGGGGTCGCTGCCCGGGAAAGTCTCTTCGAGCGCCTCGTCGAGTTTTTCCTCAAGACGGTCCGGATGGTCGCCGGGCGACGCCCCGTCCACGGACCTGTGCATCGCCTCGTCGGAGAGGATGCGGAGCCGCCGTCGCTCACCGGCCTGCCGCACGACCTCGTAGGCGAGGAAGGCGAAACCCGCACCGATGAGGAGCACGGGAAGCGGGTTCGTTCGCACCGTCGCGGCCAGGTGCTCGGTCGTCGGGGTGATGCCGCCCGGGTCGCGGATCCCGATCAGGTCCTCGGCCAGGCTCGACCGATTGAAGCGGGCCGAGAGGTCGGCGAGCGTGGTCTCCAGCCTGCCCCGGGCCGCCTCGACATCGTACTCCAACGCGTCTGCCGACTTGCTCATCCGTTCACGCGCTCCGTGATGACTGCTTCGCCAGCCAGCCTCGCAACGCTTCGCCGGGCGGGTTCGCTCACGGACGGCCCCCGATGTCCGGGACGGGCAGGACGTCGACAGGGACCACCGCGTGCGACCGCGGAACCGGCCGAAGCGCGGAAGCGGAGGAGCGCGAAGCCGGCCAACGCCGCGGCGGCCAGGGCGACACCGGGCCTGCGTCGGACGGCGGCCTCGACCCCGTCGTAGAGCTCGCCGACCGTGCGACGTCCGATATCCCCGGAGAGCTCCTCGACGCCCTCCGCCGCGTTGTCGAAGAACGCCTTCAGGCGCGGCGCATCGGTGAAGGCCGCGCCCGCCTCGTGGATGCCCGCAGCGACGTCCGACACAGCCCTAACCGCGTCCTGCTTCCGGTTCGCGGCGTAGCGCTGGACCTGCTCTCGGATGGCCCCGGCGAGGCCGACGCCCGGCGCCGGGTCGTGCTCCAAGGCAGCGGCCGCAGGGTCCCCAGAGTGGTCCGGCATGAGTGAGGCTCCTCCACGCGAGCGGACGGCAGGCCCGTCGGAAACGGCAAGCCGCCGAGTGGGTTCCGCAATCCGCCGCCCGAGCCGCGGTGGTCCGAACGGGCCCCTGCCGCGTTGAGCCGCCGATGGCGCATCGCGCCGATGGAGGAAGCCATGGACGAGAAGCGTGTGACCGGCGAGGTCAGGAAAGTGGCGGGCCGGGTCGAGGGCGCCGTAGGCGACTTGACCGGCGACAGGCAGACCAAGGCGGAGGGGCAGGCGACCGAGCTGCGCGGCACCGTCGAGAACCTGGTCGGGCAGGCGAAGGACGTGGCCAGCGACCTCGCGGGCCAGGCGAGCCAAGCCGCCGGGCAGGCGGGCGACATCGCGCGCGAGGCCCTGCGGGCCGGCCGCGAGAGGCTGCCGGACAGTGACGAGGTCTATCGGCGCGGCAGCGAAGCCTACCGACGCGGCAACGAGGCCGTCCGGGGCCACGTGGGCGAGACACCGCTGGTCGCGCTTCTGGCAGCGCTCGGCGTGGGATACCTGCTCAGCCTGCTCATCCACGGGCGGGACTGAGACTTAGGGGCGGCCATCGCTCGCCAGGCTCATGCTTCGGGCGTGCCGCCGACGGAGCCCGGAGTGCCCGACGCTTCGGGCACCCGTAGCCGCGCGAACCGCCGAGCCGGGCTGAAGCATGCGGATATGGCGTAACGGCTGCCGTGCATCGCCGATGGGTGGCTCTTCCACCCATCGGCGCGTCAGTGCAAAGAGCGCACGGCCGCCGATTGTCGCGACCGGTCGGCAAGTGACCCGAAGCCGGCGCCCCTCGCGACCGTGACCCGGGTCCCGCACGCGGCCATCAGATCGCGAAGGATGGCCACGCTCTCCTCGACCTCGGCCAGGGTCCCAAGCCCACGCGTTGGAAGACCTTGCCGGAGGCGAGCACCGCGATGACCGCGAATAGTCCGTCGGGCATGTAGACGATGCGGCACTCGACCGGCTTGACCATGATCCCGTGCGTCCGACGGCTCAGGCCATGAGGCGGCGGGTGTTGGCGGCGACCAACTCCCGGTAGCGCGCGACAACCTGATCGTGGGATCCACCCGTCATCAAGGTATTGGCGGCCTCCATCGCGGCGACGACCTTCTCGCCGACCATGGATACTATCTCGGCCTGCGCGTCAGCGCCGCCCCAGGCGATGCGCACCAGCCGCAACTCGATGACTCTCTGCGCCTCCACGGCAAGCAGGAACGCGGCACAGAAGGGGTTCAGCATGGGGTCTCCGAAGGGGGCGACGCAACCGACAACGCGAGGGGAGTCGCCGCGTTGCCGGCGGACGCCTACGTAGACGGCGCCGCCCCTGGCGCCCGGGGGCGCTCCCGGCCACATCAACGGGGCATTAAGGATGATCTCTCGAACCGTTCAGGGACAACCTCCGACGAAAACGCCGCGTAAGGCATCCGACAGCCATAAAACAGGCAACGACAACGCTTGGGGGACGCCCCGATGGCCTTTCCGCTCCGTCATGCGCGACGGCTGCGTTCCGCCCGCACCTGGATCGCGACGGGCGTGCTCGCCCCCATCGGGATGCTCACGGTTTCGGGGCTGATGCTGCTCGACCTGCGGCGGGACGCCTGGGACAAGGCCGAGCAAACGTCGAGGAACCTGCTTCAGGTCATCGAGCGCGACATCGCCAGGAACGTCGAGATCGTCGACCTGACGCTGCACGCCGTCGTAGACAACCTGAAGGCACCCGGCGTGGCCGAGGCCACGCCCGAGATGCGCCAGCTCATCCTGTTCGACAGGGCCGCGACGGCCCGCGATCTAGGCGCCATGTTCGTGCTCGACGCGGACGGCGACAGCGTCGTAGAGGCTGCCCAGGTCCCCGCCCGCAAGGTGAACTACAAGGACCGGGACTACTTCCAGGCGCACCGGGCGAGCGCCGGCCTCGGGCTCTACATCAGCCGGCCGCTCGTCTCCCGGCTGACCGGGGACCGCATGATCGTGCTCAGCCGCCGCATCGACAAGGCGGACGGCTCCTTCGGCGGCATCGTTCTGGCCACCCTGAGGCTCAGCTACTTCAGCCGCCTGTTCGACCAGATCGGCCTCGGGCCGGAGGGTGCGATCAACCTCTATCTGCGCGACGGCAGCCGCGTGATGCGCCACCCCTACGCCGAGGCCGACATCGGCGCGAGCATCGCCGGGACGCCGAACTTCGAGCGGTTTGTCCGCGAGCGCAGCGGCACCTTCGTGGGCACCTCGGCGCGCGACGGCGTCGAGCGGCACTACGCCTTCTCCCAGGTCGGCGACCTGCCGCTCGTGCTCAACGTCGCCCTCGCGACTGCCGACATCGAGGCCGGCTGGCGCGCCAAGGCCGCCGTCCTCGGCGCGACGGTCCTGGTCCTGTGCGGCGTGACCGTATTCCTGTCGCTCCTGTACGGGCGAGACCTGCGCCGGCGGGACGCGCTGCAGGCGGAACTCGCCCGGCTCTCCCTGACCGACGTCCTCACCGGGCTGCCGAACCGGCGCCGCTTCGAGCAGGTGTTCGAGCGCGCCTGGAGGGAGGCCGGGCGAACGGGCAAGCCGCTGTCGCTGCTCGTCGTCGATGCCGACCACTTCAAGCGCTGCAACGACCGCTACGGCCATGCGGTCGGGGACGAGGTGCTCAAGGGGCTCGCCCGCTGCCTCTCGAAGAGCGTGCACAGGCCTGAGGACCTTGTGGCGCGGGTCGGCGGCGAGGAGTTCGTCATCCTCCTGCCCGAGACGGACGGGGCCGGGGCGCTGCGCGTCGCGGACAAGGTGCATGAAGGCGTCGCGACCCTCTCAGTTGCTTCGGCCGGTATCGGCGCCGGGGCCGTCACGGTGAGCATCGGCTTGGCGAGCGGCTTCGGCGACGACGTTGACGGCGGCGGTCTCTACCGCGATGCCGACGCGGCGCTCTACGCCGCCAAGGAAAGCGGCCGCAACCGAACCTGCCGCGCCGGAGGTGCCCGTCGAACCGCGGCGCCGGTCGAAGCGCTTCGTCTGGTCGGCTCCTGACCCGAGATCGGCGGAAGAGGCTTTCCGAGGGCGGCGACCCGGGACGCCTTCGCGACAGAAGCGGGAGGAGAGGCTGAGATTCGCGATCCGGGCAGGCTTGCCCTGGCCGCGCGGCGAGGATCCCGGATCGAACCTTCGGCGTTCCGGATGCCGAGCTCGGCCGAAAGCCGGCGCAGGGTTCCGGTTATGTCGGCCTCACGCGTCTTCACGACCTTCGCAGGCAAGGTGGCCAAGTGGGCCGGGCACCCGCTCGCCTTCGCGCTCGGGGCGGCCTCAATCGTCGTGTGGGCGGCGAGCGGGCCGTACTTCCACTTCTCCGACACCTGGGAGCTCGTCATCAACACGGGCACCACCATCGTGACCTTTCTGATGGTGTTCCTGATCCAGAACTCGCAGAACCGGGACGGGGCGGCCATCCAGGCCAAGCTCGACGAGCTCATCCGGTCGAGCGCGGCCCAGAACCGCTACATCGGCATCGAGAACCTCACCGAGGAGGAACTCGACGAGCTTCGGCGGCGCTGCGAGACGCGCGCCCGGGCCGAGCGCCTGGACGACGCCCGGGAGGCCGCCGACGCCGCCGAGGCCCGCGCCCATGAGAAGGCTGCTCGTGCCGCGGCCGAGGCGGGAGGCGGCTAGACCCTAGGCCCGGGCAGAGGGATGGCAACGGCGACCCTCAAACCGTCCGGGTCGAAGGCGATATCGACCTTGGCGCCGACCTGGAGGTTCAACACGCGTTTGAGGAGCCGCGAGCCGAAGCCCTCGCGGGTCGGCAACGCGACGGGTGGCCCGTCATGCTCGTTCCAGGTCCAGTGGAGCAACCGGCCGTCGGGACCGTCCTCGACCGACCATCTCACCTCCAGGCGCCCATCCGGGTCGCCGAGCGCACCGTGGCGGATGGCGTTCGTGGCCATCTCGTGCAGAGCCATGCCGACCGGGACCGCCAGCTCCGACGCGAGCACGACCGGTGGCCCGCTCAGGAAGACGCGCGTCCGTCCGGGCTCGTCGTAGGCGCGGAGCTCCGTCGACAGGAGCCCCTCGAACGAGATCCGCCTGGGCGCGGTCGTCCGTGATCAGCGCGTGCGTCTGGGCGAGCGAGGCGATGCGTCCCGTGAACGCTTGCCGGAATTCGGCCAGACCGAGCGACGAGCGCAGGCTGGCATTGAGCACGGCCTGCACGGTGGCGAGCGTATTCTTTACCCGATGGTGGAGCTCGCGCACCAATAGGTTCTGGCGGTCCTCGGCCGCGCGCCGCTCGGTTATGTCTCGCGGCGCCGAGACCCAGCGCGTGATGCGGCCGTCCGTGTCTCGCATAGGCGTGATCAGCCACTCGACCATGTAGGTCGTGCCGTCCTTGCGGTAGTTGAGCGCCTCGCCCTGGGCGCACTCGCCGGCTTCGAGAGAGGCGCGCAGCCGGTTCAGCACGGCCCGCTCCGTGCGGGGCCCTTGGAGGAGGCGCGGCGGACGGCCCAGAACCTCATGCGCCTCGTAGCCGGTCATGCGGGTGAAGGCGGGGTTGGCGTGTTCGATGTGAGGGCCCGGCTCGTCGAGTTCGGCCGAGGTGATGAGGATGGCCTCGCCAGCCACCTCGACCCCGGCCTTGAACACTTCCATCTCGGGCAACGCCACCATCGCATCCTCACGCACCTCCAAGGCCGCGCCCCGAGTTGGCGCCGGTGCCGCGAGGCTGCACATTAACTTGTGGGGTTCCGCCGGTTGCCGACCGGGCGTTCGGCGACAGACGCTCATCCCGCGCCCCGTCGCCGCAACCCCTGCGCCCAGGGCCGCGTGACGCCGGCAACCTCGATCCGGAACGCCCTGCTCCCATCCCGTTGTCGAGCGCTCGCCGCGGGCAAGGGCCCAGGACTACGGAGGAACCCATGAGCATCTTCGGATCGATCATATCAAAGATCTTCGGCGGCGCGAGCGCCCAGGCGGCGACCCCGCACGCCTCAGAGGCGCCGAGCGTGTCGGCAGCGGCGCAGGGCTCGGACGGGCCGACCGGCTCGGCCAGCAGCGCCGCTGCGCCTTCGATGAGCGGCGCCCCGTCCCCGGTCGCGGCCGGTCCTTCAGGCGCCGGTCAGGCAAGCGTCGACGTGGGCCGGGTCCTCGCCGACCTCGCCTCCGAGAAGGGCCAGACCCTCGACTACAAGCGCTCCATCGTCGACCTCCTGAAGCTGCTCGACCTCGACAGCATCCTGCAGGCGCGCAAGCAGCTCGCCGACGAGTTGCACTACACAGGCGACAAGGAGGACTCGGCCACGATGAACGTCTGGCTGCACAAGCAGGTGGTGCAGAAACTCGCCGAGAACGGCGGCAAGGTGCCGGACGACCTCAGGCACGCATGACCGGCTCGGAAGCCGACATAGGGAACCGTGGGGTGGCCGGGGACTTCCCGGTCACCGACCGACGAAGTCGAGCATGACCGAGAAGAAGGGCCACAGCGGCGCGACGGCCAAGAAGGCGAACGCGAAGGCAGTCACGAGGGCAAATCCAACCCGCGGACCTCGTCGTCGGCCCAGGCCGAGCTCGGCAAGACAGGCGACAAGAGCAAGTAGGAGTCCCGCGCGGCGTCGAGGCGCTGCCGGCTCGCCACCACGAGGACGCCAACGGAGCGCGCACGTCGCCGCCTTAGGTCGTCGTCCGCGGCGTCTCACCGCGATTTCCGAGCGATTGCCGCATGGGCCTCGCGATTTTGCACCGCCAATTCCCGATGCCACGCGGGCACCGAGCCGGCCGGCGTGGCCCGAGTCGTAAGAAGCACGGGACCCTTACCGTCCGGGAGCGTTGTACCGGGTCGGTCGCGACCGGCGCATTCCCGGAGCGTTGCGTATGGAACAAGGTGTGGCGACGGCGGTGCTGTGCATCGTCGCCGGCGGGGTCACTGCGCAGGTCCTTGCCGCCCGGTTCCGCGTCCCGGCCATCGTCCTCCTGCTGGGACTGGGATTCCTCGTCGGCCCCGTGCTTGGGCTGCTTCATCCCTCCGAGGCTTTCGGTGCAAACCTTCGCCCCTTGATCGGCCTCGCCGTGGCCGTCGTCGTGTTCGAAGGCGGCCTCGCCCTCGACTTCCGCGAGCTCAGGGCCGCCGGCGCGGGCGTGCTCCGGCTCACGGCTATCGCTTTGCCCATCAACTTCGTGTTGGGCACGCTCGCCGCCCACCTCATCGGCGGCATGCTCTGGGGACCGGCGGCCGTGTTCGGCGCGATTCTGGTGGTGACCGGTCCGACCGTCATCCTGCCGCTGCTGCGCCATGCTCGCCTGGAGCGGCGCTCGGCCGCGTTCCTGAAGTGGGAGGCCATCGTCAACGATCCGGTCGGAGCCATTCTGACCGCCATCGTCATCGAGATCCTGGTCGGCTCGGGTCACCGGTCGGGCGAACAAGCCGCGACCGACCTAGCGCTGCACCTTGCCGAGGGAGCGGCGGCAGCAGCCATCCTGGGTGTCGGCTTTGCATTTCTGGTCGCCTGGGCCTTCAGACGGGATCTCGTCTCCGAGACCCTGAAGACGCCCGTGCTCCTGGCGCTCGCCCTCGTCGCCCATGCCGTGCCGAACCTCCTGATGCACGAGGCCGGGCTGATCGGCGCGACCGTGTTCGGCATCGCGCTGGCCAACCTCCACGTCCCCGGCATCGGGGAGCTGCGGCGGTTCAAGGAAGCCCTCGTCGTCCTCCTGGTCTCCTGCCTGTTCGTCGTCCTCACGGCCGACCTGAACCTCGCGGTCCTCGGCAAGTTGTCCTTGCCGATCCTGGCGTTGACGGCCGCGACGCTGTTCGTGGTGCGACCGGCGTCGATCTGGCTGGCGACCTGGCGCAGCGACCTGACGTGGCGCGAGCGCCTGTTCGTCGGCTGGATCGGCCCGCGCGGCATCGTGGCGGCGGCGGTCGCCGGACTGGCCGGCCCGAGGCTGAGCGAGGCGGGCTACGCCGGCGGCGACCTGATCCAGCCGACGGTGTTCGCCGTCATCGTCGCGACGGTGTTCGCCCACGGCTTCTCGCTTGCGCCGCTCGCGCGTCGGCTTGGGCTCTCGGTCGCGGCCGACGCGGAGCGCCTAGCCATCGTGGGCGCCTCGCCCTGGTCGAGCGACCTCGCCGTGACGCTCCACCAGGCCGGCGTTCCGGTGCTTCTTGTCGACACCTATCCCGGAGCCCTGCGCGCGGCCCGGTCCGCGGGCGTGCCGACGCTGCAGGCCGAGCTCCTCTCGCGCCACGCGGAGGAGGGCTTGGCCGATCAGCCGCCGGATTACCTGCTCGCGGCGACCCGGGACGAGCTCTACAACGCCCTGGTCTGCACCCGGCTCGGCCCCGAGCTCGGGCGGGAGCGGGTGTACCAGCTGGCGCCCTCGGCCGACCACCTCCTGCACGCCGAGACCGGCGTGAGCCGGGACCTGCGCGGCAAGGTGCTCTCGGACGGGGGTCTGGACTTCGAAACCCTAGCCGAACGGCATGGCGCCGGCTGGCGCTTCTCGGTCGCGCCCGCCGGCGCAGGGGATGTTCTGGCCAACCCGTGTCTACTGGTCATCCGGTCCGGCGGCCGCCTCGACTTCCTGTCGCCTGAGCACGAGCTCGGCGAACCGGAGCAGGGTGACAGGCTGGTCCTGCTGTCGGCGCCCTGCAGGGACACCCGGCCGGCGTCCGATGCTCGGTCCCGCGCCGATGCACTCACCGGCTAGCCGGTCCAACGCGCCCGACGTCCGCAATTCACCCGCAATCGTGCCGCATCGCCCGGGCCTGCCCACTTGGCCGCCGCGACCGAATCCCTGAAGCCACGTGCATCGGCGACGTCACCGCGGCCGTCGGTGGGCACGGCACGGACACGGTGAGCATGAGCCAATATCTCGTCAGGCGCGCCAACGTCCTCGTCCTCGTCGTCCCACTCGTCTTCCTCAGCGTGATCGGGGTTTTCAGTTGGGAGCGGCTCAACGCCTCGCGCGACGCCCGCGAATGGTCGCAGCACAGCTACGCCGTGCTCTCCACGATGAAGGACCTCGCCATCGCGCTGCGCGACGCGGAGCGCGGACAGCGCGGCTATCTCCTCACCGGCCGCGACGAGTACCTGGGCCCCTACCACGCCGCCCGCGACCGTCTCGGCCTGCTCCAAGGCGAGCTCCAGAAGCTGACCGCCGACAACCCCGCCCAGCAGGGGCGCCTGCGCGCCCTCTCGCCGGCTGTCCAGCACAAGCTGGAGGAACTCGCGCAGACCGTGCAGGCCCGCCGCGACGGCGGCCTTGAGGCCGCCTTGCGCATCGTCAACACCGACGAGGGTCGGGGCCACATGCGCGCGGCGGAAACCGTGCTCGCCGCCATGCTCACCGACGAGCAGCGATTGCTCGATGTGCGCCTCGCCCAGAATGACGCCCGCGCCGCTTGGGTCCGCTGGTTGGTCGTCGCCGGCTCGGCGCTCGCCGTCCTGACCCTGCTCTGGGCCGCCCGCCTCCTCAATCAGGCCTGGTCCCGCTCCTACGAGACCGAGGCCGAGCAGCGGGCGCTGGCGCTGCGCCTGCGCACCACCCTCGACAGCCTGAGCCAGGGCGTCGCGGTGTTCGGGCCCGACCGCACGCTCGCGAGCTGGAACGAGTGCTTCGTGGTCCTGCTTGACCTGCCCAAGGCCATGCTGCGCCCGGGCACGACCTACTCCGCCTTCGTCGAGCACACGAGCGAGCCCGACCGACCCTCCCTTGAGACCGAGGACCAGATCCGGCACGGGAGACGAAACCCGCGCGAGGCGGTCACCTACGAGCGGGAGCGCGCCGACGGGCACCACCTGGAGATCCGCCGCACGCCGATGCCGGATGGCGGCTTCGTGCTCACCATCTCGGACATGACCAAGCGCGCCCAGGCCGAGGGCGTGCTCCGGGAAGCCCAGAAGATGCAGGCCATCGGGCAGCTGACCGGGGGCATCGCGCACGACTTCAACAACCTGCTCCAGGTCATCCTCGGGAACCTGGAGTTCGTCCGCGCCAAGCTGACGGACGACGCCAGGCTGCAACAGCGGATCGAGCGCGCGGCGTGGGCGGCGCAACGCGGCGCGACCCTGACCGGGCAACTTCTCGCCTTCGCGCGCAAGCAGCCGCTGGCGCCGGCCGCCATCGACCTCGCCGCGACCATGCCGGACCTGATCCCGCTGCTCCGACGGACGCTCGGCGAGCACATCGAGGTGCGCTACGTCGAGACCGCGGGCCTGTGGCCCGCGATGGCCGACCCGGCGCAGCTGGAAGCCGCGGTCCTGAACCTGGCGCTGAACGCGCGCGACGCCATGCCGGGCGGCGGCAGGCTCACCATCGAGCTCGGCAACAAGGTGCTGGACGAGGAGTATGCGCGCGACCACGCCGAAGTCGTTCCCGGCGACTACGCCCTGGTGGCTGTCTCCGACACCGGCCACGGCATGACGCCGGAGGTCGTCGCGCGCGTCTTCGAGCCGTTCTTCACGACCAAGCCCGACGGCAAGGGCACCGGGCTCGGCCTCGCCATGGTGTTCGGCTTCGTCAAGCAATCCGGCGGGCACGTGAAGGTCTACTCGGAGCCCGGCGAGGGCACGACGGTGAAGATCTACCTGCCGCGCGCTGTCGGGGCGGTCGCCGCGGCCCCGCGCATCGGCGCGCCCGTCGAACTGCCGCGTGGCACGGGCACGGTCCTGGTCGTCGAGGACGAGGCGGCGGTGCGCGAGATCGCCTGCGCGATCCTCACCGACCTCGGCTACCGCGTGCTGGAGGCGGCCGACGGCGAGGAGGCCCTGCTGGTGTTCGGGGCGAACACGGCCTCCGTCGACCTGCTGCTCACCGACGTGGTGCTGCCGGGAAAGGTGCGGGGACGCGAACTCTCCGAACGGGTCCGCATGGTGCGCCCCGAGGTGAAGGTGCTCTTCATGTCCGGCTACACCGAGAACTCCATCGTGCACCACGGCCGCCTCGACGACGGCGTCCAGCTCATCGGAAAGCCGTTCAAGCGCGAGCAACTCGCTCGAAAGGTCGCGGAGGTCCTCGGAGCCCCAATCACCGCTCCGGAAGGCTCCGGCAAGGTGGTGGAGCTCAGGCCGAAGCGGGATACCTGAAGCGGACCGGCGCACCTGCAAGCGCGGGACGCGTCACCGGTCCGCAGGCTATGATGGCCCGATGGTCGCCGAGAAAACCGAGCTCGCAATGGTCAGGCGACACGTCCGGGAGGGCGGCATGAACGTCGCCCGGCAGAAGGCGCTGGTCGACCGCCTGAGGGCGAAGAACCTTCCCGTCGCGGAGGCCGAGGCCCTGCTCGCCACCTTCGAGGACCTCCAGCGCCAGCACGAGGCCCATTTGGCGAGGGCAGAGGCCGAACGCGGAACGTAGGGCGCTCGCCGGGCAGGCGGGGGACACGTCCGTCACGGCAACGCCCGGACGGCGTCGAGGAGCTGGGACTGCCTGTAGGGCTTGGGCAGGAAGCGCTGTCGTCGGGCAGGTCCTCGTCCCGAAGTGCGAACCGTCCCGAGGTCACGAGGAGCCGGATGTGCGGCCAGCGCTCGGCTACGCGCCCGGCGAGCGCCAGCACGTCCAGCGTGCCCGGCATGTCGATGTCGGTAAACAGCAGGTCGACTTGCGGCTCGCGCTCAAGCATCCCCCAAGCCTCGTCGGCCGTGTGCGCCTCCATGACGTCGAAGCCGGCCTCCTCCAGCATGTCGACCGCGACCATGCGGATGATCGGTTCATCTTCCACGACGAGTACGGCAGGGCGTGCGGTGGTCGTTCGGTGTCACATCCGGAAATGGCCAGGGTGAGATGGGGCGCTCCGTGACGGGCGGGTCGGGCGGTGTGTTTCAGCTTGGCGGCAGATTGCGTAACCGCGACCGTTTACGGCTTCAGCCCTCGTCCTGGAAATTGCGCAGGGGTGCCTCGACCGCGCAGGTGACCCCTGTCGGCGCGTAATCCAGCGACAGGACGCCGCCGACCTGGCCGGTCAGGCCGCGCTCGATCAGGCGCGTCCCGAAGCCCTTGCGGACCGGCGGCTCGACTGGGGGACCGCCGCGCTCGCGCCAAGTAAACCTCAGGGCCGGGCCGGTGTCAGCCTCAGAGACGGACCAGGACAGGTCGACCTGCCCGTCCGGGACGGAAAGTGCGCCGTACTTCACGGCGTTGGTGGTCATCTCGTGCAGCATCAGCGCGAGCGAGAGCGCCGCCTTCGCGCCGACCTCGATTTCGGGGCCGTCGACCCGCACACGCTGCGACGCCCCCTCCAGAACGCCGATGCCCTCCCGGACGACCGCCGCGAGCGAGGCGCGTTCGGCCACGCCGCCGAGCAGGATGTCGTGCGCCTTGCCGAGCGCGATCAGGCGTCGGGAGAGCACCTCGCGCGCGTCGTCCACGTCGGTGGCGCCCCGTAGGGTCTGGGTCACGACGGCCTGCACCATGGAGAACAGGTTTTTCATGCGGTGCGAGAGCTCGTGGTTAAGCAGGCGCTGCCGCTCCTCGGCCCGCAGCCGGGCGACGCCGACCTCGACGCGGTCCGCCACCGCTCGCATGAATTCCAGCTCCTGCGCGGTCCATGTCCGGGGCACGCGGTCGTGCACGAAGAACAGCGCCACGGTCCTCCCGCGCTCGCGCAGCGGGGTATCGACGAAGGCCGCTAGGTCGATTTCCTGCAGCGCTGGCACGAACGAGGCGGTGCGCGGATCGGTTGCCACGTCGTGCACCACCAGGGGCTCGCCCCGCATGAGGTCATGGTGGAAATCGCCGTAATCGGCGAAGCGGTGGAGGCCGGCGATGCTCGCCTGACCCGGCGCCGTCCAGTCCGGCTCGATGGTGACGTGCTCGCCCGTCGGGTCGAGGCCGCCAAAGCCGGCGCGACTTGCGCCCAACGCGGTGCCGGCGACCTCGGCCGCCAACCGCGTCACCTCGGCAACCCCGGTCAGGTCGCGCAGTCGGTCCCCGAGCTCCAGCAGAACGCCCTTGTACCGCTCGCTTTCGGCCAACGCGTCCCGGTCTGCCCTCTGCCCGGTGATGTCGCGGGCCACGCCGACGAAGCGGATCGGTCGGCCGGCCTCATCGTATTCGAGCTCGCCCTTGCGGGCGATCCAGCGCAGTTCCCCCGTGTCGGGCCGGCGGATGCGGTACTCCACATCGCACGGCGCCTGCCCGCTCCGCCGCGTTTCCGCCGTCGAGATGAGGTGCGCATCCTCGGGGATGATGAGGTGCTCGAAGGCCGTGGAGGGGTAGCTGTCGCGCGGAGGCAGGCCGTAGAGGCGGCAGAACTCGGGCGTGGCGTGCAGGATGCCGTCCAGCCCGATGGCGAACACGCCGACGCCGCCAGCCTCTTGCGCCCGGCGCAGCCGGGTCTCGGCCTCGCGCCGGGCAGCGGCCTCGCCGATCTCGGCGAGGCCGGCCGACACGGTGCCGGCGAGAACCTGGGCCAGCTTGAGGTCCATGGCGGTGAAGGCGCTGCGCCGGCTTGATTGTAGCTTCAGCACCCCGACTGCCTCACCGGCTCGCCTGACCGGCACCAGCGCGCAGGAGCGCAGGCGAAGGGAGGCGACGAGATCCCGCTTGACCCGGGGGTCCTCCAGCACGTCGGGCACCAAAATGGGCTCGCCGGAGAGCAGGCATGCCCCTGCGAGGCTGTTTCGCAGCGGAAGCCGCAGGCCGGCGTGGCCCACGAGCACGCCCTTGGTGGCACGGTAGACCAGCTCCTCGCCGTCCAGCGTCTCGATGACGGCACCCTCGGCATGCGGCACGGCCTCCATCGCGCCCTCGACCAAGGCGTCCAGCATGGCCCCGATGTCGCCCTTGGCCACGGACATGGCGGCCTGGGTGCGGATCAACTCCTCGCTCCGTTGGAGCAGACGCCGCTGCTCGGCCAACGCGCGGCGTAGCTCCATCTGCGCCATGACCTGATCGGCCAGCGCCCGCAGGGACTCGGCCTGCCCCGCCGTCAGCCCGGACGGGCGCGAAGCGACGTCGATGACGCAGAGGCTCCCCAGCGCCTTGCCGCCCGGCGTGCGAAGGGGCGCGCCTGCGTAGAACCGGATGCGGGGCCCACCGGTGACCAGGGGGTTAGCTCGGGTGCGCGGGTCGCGGCTCAGGTCGGGGATGACGAGCAGGTCCGGCTCGACGAGTGCGTGGGCGCAGACGGACGCGTTCAGGTCCGTCCCGCACTCCGGGAAGCCGAGGCGTGCCTTGAACCACTGGCGGTCGCCGGCGACGAGGCTGACCAGGGCCACCGGAGTCTCGCAGATGTTGCGGGCGAGCAGGACGATGTCGTCGAAGCCCTTCTCCGGGGCGGTGTCGAGGATGTCGTAAGCGGCCAGGGCCGCGAGCCGGGTCGGGTCGACCAGGGTATCCAAGGCGGGTGCAGGTGCGGTCATGGAGAGGCCGGCGCTACGGGGCCCCGCGCGGAACCGACGGGCGCGGAGCGTCTGGGATATACGGCCATGCGTCGCCCATTCGCTTCGCTCAGGCAACGCTTGACCCTGTCCCGATAGCGCGAAATCGGCGCGCGGTGCAGCTTATGCGGGCGCCGGATGCCGAGAAGGCACGGGATCCCCAACCGGTCGCCCTCGCGGAGCCGTTAGGATGCCGCGATCAGGTCCTTGATGCGCGTGGCCAGCGCCTCCATCACGAATGGCTTGGTCAGCACCGCCATGCCGGGCTCAAGGTGGCCGTTGCCGACCGCCGCGTTCTCCGCGTAGCCGGTGATGAACAGCACCTTCAGGCCCGGGCGGTTCACGCGACCGGCATCGGCCATCTGCCGGCCGTTCATGCCGCCGGGGAGGCCGACATCGGTGACCAGAAGGTCGATGCGCACGTCCGACTGAAGCACCTTCAGGCCGGCGGCCGCGTCGGCCGCCTCGATGGCGGTGTAGCCGAGATCCTCCAGAACCTCGGTGACCAGCATGCGGATGCTCGGCTCGTCGTCGACGATGAGCACCGTCTCGCCCTGCTCGGCGCGCGGGGCCGAAGCGAGGTCTGGCATTCCCTCGATGTCCTCCGCGTTGCCGTAGTGGCGCGGCAGGTAGATGCACATGGTCGTGCCCTGGCCGACCTCCGAGTAGATCCGCACCTGCCCGCCCGACTGCCGGGCGAACCCGTAGATCATGGACAGGCCCAGGCCGGTGCCCTCTCCGATAGGCTTGGTCGTGAAGAAGGGGTCGAAGGCGCGCGCGACGACCTCCGGGGTCATGCCGGTGCCGGTGTCGGTGACGCACAGGGACAGGTACTGGCCCGGCGGCAGGTCGCGCTCTCGCGCCGCACGGTCGTCGAGCCACTTGTTGGCGGTCTCAATAGTGACGCGACCCCCCTCCGGCATGGCGTCGCGCGCGTTGATGCACAGGTTCAGCAGCGCGTTCTCAAGCTGCGGTGGGTCAACGAGCGCCGGCCAGAGGCCCGCCGCCCCAACCACCTCAATGTGGATGGCGGGCCCGACGGTCCGGCGGATCAGCTCCTCCATGCCGTGGACGAGGGCGTTCACGCTGGTCGGCTTAGGGTCGAGCGTCTGCCGCCGCGAGAACGCCAGCAGCCGGTGGGTGAGTGCGGCCGCGCGCTTGGCCGCACCTTGGGCCGCCGTCATGTAGCGGTCGAGGTCGGTCAGGCGGCCCTGGCTCATGCGGGTCTGCATCAGCTCCAGTGAGCCGGAGATGCCGGTAAGCAGGTTGTTGAAGTCGTGGGCGATGCCGCCTGTGAGCTGGCCCACCGCCTCCATCTTCTGCGATTGCCGCAGAGCCTCCTCGGTCCTGGCGAGCGCCTCGGCGGCCTCCTTCTCGGCCTGCACGTCGCGACCGACCGCGTGGATGAAGCTCTCGTCCGGCACCGCCGTCCAGGACAGCCAGCGGTAGCTGCCGTCCTTATGCCGGTAGCGGTTCTCGAAGCGCGGGATGACAGAGCCGACGGAGAGGTCGCCGGCCGCAGCCGCGGTGGCGGCCGCATCGTCTGGATGGACCAAATCCATGAAGGAGCGCCCGATGAGTTCGGCTTCGCTCCAGCCGAACAGCACGGTCCAAGCCGGGTTCACCGCGACGATGGTCCCGTCGAAGCGGGCCACCAGCATGACGTCGGTCGAGAGGCGCCACATCCGGTCGCGGTCGCGCGTGCGTTCCTCGACCTGCTCCTCCAGCGTGGCCGCCAAGTGCTCCAACTCGGCGGTGGCCCGCTTCCGGTCGTCGATGTCGGTGTTGGTGCCGACCCAGCGCAGGATCCGGCCGGCATCGTCGCGCACCGGCTCACCCCGGACCAGGAACCAGCGGTAGGCGCCGTCGGCGCGGCGCACCCGGTACTCGGCCTCGTAGACGGTCTCGTTCGCACGGGCTTTGTCCCAGGCGACCGTGACCGGTCCCACGTCGTCCGGGTGGACGATGCCGGCCCAGGCATCGGGGCCGAGCAGGCTGCCCTTCGGCTCGCCGCAATAGGCGTAGAACTGGTCGTTGAACCAGTACAGCGACCCGTCCGGGTATGCGGCCCAGACCTGATTCGGAATAGCCTGGGCGAAGACCCGGAACTGCTCCTCGCTCTCGCGCCGGCGCGCCTCGGCGCGGAAGCGCTCGATGGCGGCGCGGGTGCGCTCGGCGACGTCGCGGACGAAGGCGAGCTTGTCGGTGCGCCAGTCGCGGACCTGCCGGTCGTGCAGGAAGAACACCGCCACGATGCGCCCACGCTCCATCACGGGCACGTTGATCAGGGCCCGGGCGCCGATGGCGAGAAGGGGACCCGGGTTGCCGGCGGTCCGCGGGTCGGCGGTGACGTCCCGGATTACGACCTCCTGTCCTAGTTCCAGGCCCGCGCGGACATCGCCGTAATCGGCGAAACGGTGGCGACCGGCGACGCTCGGAACGCCCGGCGCCGTCCAGTCGCGCTCGATCTCGACGTGCTCCAGCGTCTCGTCGACCGTGCCGTATCCGGCGCGGTCGAGACCCAGCGTGCGCGCCATGATCTCGGCCCCGGCCGCTGCCATCTCGGCGGTGTCCCGGCATCCCTGGAGGCGGTCGCCTATGGCGATGAGGGCCGTACGGAAGGATTCCTGCCTGCGGCGCTCCGTCAGGTCGCGCGTGACGGTGCCGTAGCCGGTGACGGTGCCCGCCGCGTCACGGACAGGAAAGATGGTGTAGTGGACCGGGACGGCGGCGCCGGTCGAGAAGTTGCGGAACGAAAGGTCGCCTTCCCAGAAGCCGGCCTCGCGCACGGCGGGCAGGACCTCGTCCGCCACCGTCGGCCTGTCCCCGGGCTCGAAGTAGTCCTCTATGGCATAGCGGCGCACCTCCTCCAGGCTCGCCAACCCCACGAGCCTGCGACCGGCCTCGTTCAGGAACTCGGCCTTCCCTCCGAGGTCCGCTATGCCGATGAAGTCGCTCGATTGCTCGACGAGGGCGGCAAGCTGGCGTGCCTGCGCCTCGGCAGCCCGGGCCTCGGTGATGTCGAGCACGGTTCCGACGAAGCGAACGGGCGCGCCATCCCGGAAGACGGTGTTGCCCCGTGCGGCCAGGGTGCGTTCCACGCCGCCGCGCCGGCCGACGACGCGGTACTCGATGTCGAAACCCTCGGGCGAGCCGATGGCGGCCTGGACGGCTCGATCGGTCCTCTTTCGGTCGTCCGGATGAACCCCGGGCAGGAAGGCGCTCTCGTAGGAGACCGGGTCGTCGTCCGAGAGCCCGAACAGGGCGCGGGTACGCGCGTCCCAGGTCAGCGTGCCGGTGACGAGGTCGTAATCGTAGATGCCGGTGCCAGACGCCTCCAGGGCGAGCCGGAGCCGGTCCTCCGCCACCTGCAGGTCGGCCCTTGCGCGGTGGCGCTCGGCGATGTCGGTGACCATGACGAATATGCCGTCGAGGACCCCATCCGCGGTCCGGCGCGGGATGTAGCGGATCTCCGATTGGCGGGTGGCGCCGTCCCGGTACGGCATCAGCGCGTCGAAGGTGACCTCCTCCCCGGCCAGAGCCCGTGCCATGAAGGGCAGCCGCGCCCGGTAGATCTCCTCACCGACGACGTCGCGCAAGTGCCGGTCGAGGATCTCGCCGGCCGGGAGACCGAACCAAGTCTCATAGTGACGGTTCACGAAACGGTAGACGTGGTCCTTGTCGATGAAGGAGATCAGCACCGGCAGCGCGTCGGTCACGACCTGAAGTTCGTCGCGGCTCCGCCGCGTCGCCCCCTCCGTGTCTGTGGCCTCGGTGCGGTCGCGCAGGATCTTGAGGAAGCCCAGGTCGCCCCCGGCCGGCGAACGCAGGGGCATCATCTCGCCGTTGGCCCAAACGTGCGAGCCGTCCTTGCGCACGTGCCAGCGCTCGTCGGCCACGCGCCCCCTCTGCAAGGCGCATCGCATCTCGGTAGCGGGCCGATCCGCTGCCTGGTCCTCGGGGGTGAAGAAGCTCGCCGCCGGCTGCCCGACCATCTCTTCGGACGACCAGCCCAGGATGCGCTCGGCGCCCGGGTTCCAGGCGGTGACGCGCCCTTCGTGGTCGGTGGTGATGATGGCGAGGTCGACGGCGCTGTCGAAGATCGCCTGGCATATGGCCGGGGTCGGCTCGCCGCGCATGGGTCGAGAGGAAGTGTTCAAGGCAAGGTTACGCGGAGTGTTCGAGGAGAAGGCGGGCGACCGGCGAAGGTGGAAGCCGCTTGCCTGTCATTTGAGGCGAGGCGTAGGCCAACCCATCCGGCTACGCAGTTGCCATGGGCCGGACCGCCTCCCGGGCTGACGTCCGCAGTCATGCCGACGCAGCGACGGTATCCGCCATGCGGGCCTGCCGCGCACCGAGAGGCTTCCCGCCGCCGACCGTGGTGTCGTGGGCTGTCTGATGCTCCATCTCGGCGTTGAGTTCGGCCCCGAGCAGCACCACCGTCGTGGACAGCCAGATCCAGGTCATGAAGCCAATGGCGGCGCCCAGCGAGCCGTAGGTCTCATTGTAGCTGCCGAAGTTCGCCACATACCAGGAGAACAGCCCCGACGCGACCAGCCACAGCGTGCCCGCCACTGCGCTGCCCCAGGTCACCCAGCGCCACTTCGGCTTCCGGCGGCTCGGACCGAAGCGGTACAGAACGGCCAGGCTGCCGACCACGAGGAGCAGCAAGGCCGGGAAGCGCAGCAGCGCGATGTACCACGCCTTCTCGTCGAGCCCGAGCACCTGCAACGCGGCCGGCACGACCACGATGCCGGTCAAAGCCAGCACGACGAACAGCAGGGCGCCGACGGTGAAGGCGAGCGACTGCAGGTTCAGCATGACGAACGAGCGCTTCTCCTCCTCCTCGTAGGCGATGTTGAGCGCGTCGAAGACCGCCTTCATCCCGCCGTTGGCACTCCACAGCGAGATCAGGATGCTGACGATGGCGGTCAGGCCCAGCGCCGTGTCGCCCTTGTCGACCAACCGCTTCACCTGCCCCCCGACGATGTCGATCGCCCCGTCCGGCAGGATGCCGCGCAACTCGTTCAGGTGCGCGTTGATCGTGCTGGGGTCTGACACCGCGCCGTAGATGGAGACGAGCGCCGCGATGGCCGGGAACAGGGCCAGGATGGCGTAGAAGGTCACCCCGGCCGCGACCAGCAGGATGCGGTCGTTGGAGAACTCCCGGTAGAGGCGCAGGGCGATGTCCTTCCAGCCCTTGGCCGGGATCTCGGACGGCGTGTCCGCCTTGCGGCCGCGTTCCGGCTCACGCTCGGCCACGTGGTCGGCCGCCGCGCCCTCGTGCGAGACGGGTTCGTCCTTAAAGCCAAGTTTGCGGTCGCCCTTTCCGGATCCGCTCGCGATGCGAGAGGAGCTTCCGCGTCGCCTCGGGAGGGCGACCAGGCCGACAAGCGCAACGCCCAGGAAGGCAGTCCACAAGGTCGGGGAGGTCGGCGTTGTGGCTGCAGGGGAAGGAGGTGGAGCGGGCTGGTCCGTCATGGCTCATCGAGACGCAGGGCACGCGGGCGGCCCTGGGGCATCGTCACAACGGGAATGGACACGCTTTGGTGCCAGACGGTCGCCGAAATTCCGCTTCCCGATGCGGCCTCCGGGGAAGCGGTCGTTCGCAGGGGGCCGCAATATACAGGGCCCGGACCGTTCAGCCGCGGCAGGCCAGGGGCCCGGCCGCCCCGACGGCTGCGCCTGCGCGATGGACGACCTGACCTCACGCATCCGGCACATGATGGAGGCATGACGCAGGCAGGCCCGTGCACGGGGCGTTGCGATGACCGGGCGGGAACGCGGCCGCCACCACCCGTGAACTTGGCCGCGCGACGGACGTTGCCGAACACCGAGGGAGGACGGTCGACACATGCAGCAGCGATGGCCGAGCCGGTTGTGGATCGTGCGCCATGGCGAGAGCGCCGGCAACGTCGCCGCTGACGCAGCGCACGGCGCCGGCTTGGACCGCATCGACATCGCGGAACGGGACGTGGACGTACCGCTCAGCGCCCGCGGCGAACTGCAGGCCGACGCCGTCGGACGCTGGTTCGCGCGCATGCCGGTTGAGGAACGCCCCGAGACGGCGCTGACCTCGCCCTACCTTCGGGCCAGGCAGACCTCCGAGCGCATCCGCGCCGCGGGCGGCCTGACGGAAGGCGCGCCGGACTCGCTCGTCGACGAGCGGTTGCGCGAGAAGGAACTCGGCATCCTCGACAGGCTGACCCGAATGGGCGTCGAACAACTGTATCCCGAGCAGGCCGAGATGCGCCGGCGCCTGGGCAAGTTCTACCACCGCCCCCCGTCCGGGGAGAGCTGGTGCGACGTGATCCTGCGCCTGCGGAGCGCGCTGGACACGGTCTCGCTGCACCAGGAAGGGCGGCGGGTCCTCATCGTCGCGCACCAGGTGGTGGTGCTGTGCCTGCGCTACCTGATCGAGGAGATGGCCGAGGCGGAGATCCTGGCCATCGACGCCGCGGGCGACGTCGCGAATTGCTCGGTGACGGAGTACGTCTTCCAGCCGCGCGAGGGCAGCACCGGCAAGCTGGCGCTGGTGCGCTACAACTTCGTGGCGCCCGTCGCCGAGGCCGGGGCACCGGTCACCTCAGAACCCGACGCGAACGTGGCTGCCCGATGACGCACGAGATCCTCACCGCGGAGAGCCTCAAGGCGTTCCCGCTTCCCCTGCCGCACGAGGGCAGCAAGGACGAGCGCGGCAGCGCGCTGGTGCTTGGGGGCTCCCGGTCGGTCCCGGGTGCGGCCTTGCTGGCCGGCACCGCTGCCCTGCGGGCGGGCGCGGGCAAGCTGAAGATCGCCACGGTCGACAGTGCGGCTTCGAGCATGGGACTGGCCGTACCTGAGGCGATGGTCATCGGCCTTCCCGAGACACCGGAGGGCGGCGTCGACGGCGCGCGCGCCTCGGAGTGCCTGCTCAAGATGACGAAGGGCTGTGACGCGCTCTTGGTCGGCCCCGGGCTGGTCGAGGACGAACCGACCACGAAGCTGGCCTTGGACCTGCTGGAGGCGCTGCCGGATGCGTCCTTCATCCTCGACGCCGCCGCGGTCTGTGGCCTGGGCGCTTATGCTGAAGCCGTCCGCCGGCACGAGGGCCGTGTGGTGATCACGCCGCATGCCGGCGAGATGGCGCAACTGCTGGGCCGCGGTCGGGAGGAGGTCGAGGCGGACCCACTCGACGCTGCGTTGAAGGCGGCCGACCTGCTGGGAGCCGTGGTGGTGATGAAGGGCGCCAAGACCTGGATCGTGGACCCGCAGGGCGCGCGTTGGCTCTATGAGGGCGGCGGCGTCGGCCTCGCGACGTCCGGTTCGGGAGACGCCCTGGCCGGCATCGTCGTCGGGATGCTCGCGCGCGGTCTGGAGCCGTTGGCCGCGGCGCTGTGGGGCGTGTTCCTCCACGGGGAGGCTGGCAGGCGCCTGGCAGCCTCCGTCGGCCCGGTCGGGTTCCTCGCCCGGGAGCTCCCCGGCGAGGTGCCGCACCTGCTCCGCGAGACGGCGGCCTAGCGGCCCGAATCCGATCCCTGGTACCCACTCGTGGAGGCCGTTCAGGGTGGCAAGCGGTTTTGGGGCTGTCGCCCCAAAGCCGACCTCGGGTTGCGCATCGGCGCAGCGCCATGCTCACTCGACGGATGGATGAGCGTACGACCATCGCCGATCTCGAACGTCGTCTCACGGAGAGCGAGACGCGGCACCGCCTCCTGATCGAGAGCTGGGTGCAGGCAGTGTGGGAGACGGATGCCCAGGGCGTCGTCGTCGCCGACAGCCCGAGCTGGCGGGCCTATACAGGGCAGGCTCTGGAGGAGTGGCTCGGCTACGGCTGGTTGGACGCGATCCATCCGGACGACCGCGCCTACGCCGAGCGGCAATGGCGGACGGCGGTCGCCGCGCATGGCCTAGTCAACGCCGAGTTCCGCCTTCGCGCGCCCGACGGAGGGTGGCGCTGGACCAATGTCCGCGCCGCTCCCGTGTTCGACGCGGGAGGAAACATCGACAAGTGGGCCGGCATAAACATCGACATCGACGCCAGTAAGGGCGCCGAGGCGCGGTTGCGCGAGAGCGAGGAGCGCTACCGAACGGTATTCGAAGTGATCGACGAGGGCTTCTGCGTCGTCGAGCCGATCCATGACGCGGACGGAAACGCGACGGACTACCGCATCATCGAGGTGAACCCGGCGTTCGAGCGGCAGACGGGCCTCACGGACGTGACGGGCCGGCTCGACTCGGAAATCGCAGGAACCGAGCCGCGGTGGATCGAACTCTATGCTGAGGTCGCCCGAACTGGCGAGAGCAGGCGGCTTCAGGATTATCACGAGCCTACGGGCCGTTGGTACGACGTCCACGTCGGTCGACTGGGCGACACGACCAAACCGCGCGTCTCGATTGTCTTCACCGACATCACCGCACGCAAGAAGGCCGAGACGGCGCTGCGCGAGAGTGAGGAGCGGCAGGCGTTCCTGCTCAAGCTGAGCGACGCCATCCGGCCGCTCGCGGATGCGGTCGAGATCCAGTCCACCACGACCCGGCTGCTCGGCACGCAGCTTAACCTCGACCGGGCGATGTACGCCGAGGTCGATGGCGAACCCGGCAACGAGTCCGGAACGATCCGCGGTCAGTACGTGCGGCCTGCGAATGGCGGCCTGCCGTCGGTCACCCCGTTCCCGGAGCGGTTCGCCTATCGCCCCTACGGCGAGCGCACGATGCCGGGGCGCTATCGCGGTGACCTCCTGGTGGTTGCCGACATCGACGCCGTCCCTGGCTTTGACGTGTGCGAGCGGGCTGCTTGGGCTGCGGCCAACGTGCGGGCCGCCATCGTTGCGCCGCTCGTCAAGGGCGGGCGACTGGTGGCCGAGTTCGGCGTGCACAGCGCGATGCCGCGTGCGTGGACCGACCATGAGCTATCGCTTGTTCGAGAGGTGGCCGAACGCACCTGGGCAGCGGCGGAGCGTGCCCGCGCCGAAGCGGCGATGCGTGCGGGCGAGGAGCGGCTGCGAATATTCGGTGATGCCTCGTCCGACGTCCTCTGGATCCGCGATGCCGAGACCCTGCGGTGGATCTACCTGACGCCAGCCTTCGAGACGATCTACGGCCTCGACCGAGAAACGGCGCTGCGCGGCGACAACATAACGGGCTGGCTCGACCTGATCGTACCCGAGGACCGTCAGACCGCTCTCGATGCCATCGAAAGCGTGCGCATGGGGCAGCGCGTTGCCTTCGAGTACCGCATCCGCCGCCCAGGCGACGGCGCAGTCCGCTGGGTGCGCAACACCGACTTCCCGATGCGCGATGCGGCCGGGCGGGTGTGCTGGCTCGGCGGCGTCGGGCGCGACATCACTGAGGAGAAAGGGTCCGCCCAGCGTCAGGAAGTGCTGGTCAACGAGCTGCAGCACCGTGCTCGCAACCTGCTCGGCGTGGTCAGTGCCGTGGCGAGCCGCACGATGAAGCAGGGCGGCGCAGTCGAGGCGTTCGAGGAGCGTCTGCAGGCGCTCAGCCGGGCTCAAGGCCTGCTCAGCCAGCAGGGCAGCGACACCGTCGATGTCGGAGCCCTCGTCCGCGCCGAGCTCGCCGCGCATGCACAGGAAGGATCGGTGCGGGTACGCGTCGGTGGTCCGGAGGTGAAGCTCACGGCGCGGCAGGTGCAGAACTTCGCCCTGGCCCTGCATGAGCTGACCACCAACGCCGTGAAGTACGGGGCGCTCAAGGACGACCACGGCTGGCTCTCGGTCACTTGGGATGAGGTGCAGGACAGGCGTGGGCGGCCGCGCCTGACGCTGAGCTGGACTGAGAGCGGGGTGGCCGTGGGGCCGCAGGCGGTGACGCGGCGCGGCTACGGCACCGAGCTGATCCAGGAGGCGCTCGCTTACGCGCTAGAGGCTGATGTCGAGTACGAACTGAGCTCAGACGGCGTGCGCTGCCGGATCGAGATGCCGGTCGGCCAACCTGAGTGAACGCGGATCTGTGCAGCTCGGTTGGCCTCAGGGAGATGCCTGCGCGAGGAGTGTTTACGCCCGACCCTCCCCTGCCGCTCGATGGCCGTCGCGTCCTAATCGTCGAGGACGAATACCTCATCGCCATGGAGGTGAAGCGCTGGCTGCAACGAGCAGGCGCCAATCCTGGGCGCTTGGGACGACTACCACCGCCAGCCGACGTTCTCGGGCGGTGCTTGGCGCTTCGCGGCGGTGCAGCTCGGCGGCATCGAGGCGGTGTTCGACGCATGGCGGGGGCATCTCGCCGAGACCGGCCGAGGCAGTGACCCGCACCAGCTCGCACGCCTCGGCGAGGGTGCCATCGCGGTCGAGAGCGCGCGAGGCTGGGTCGAGCGTGCGGCCCGGACCGTTACCGAGGACGAACTCACCCCCGAGCGCATTGTCGCCTTGGTCAACTTGGCCAGGTTGGCCATCGATCGAGCTGGCATCGAAGTTCTGCGACTCGCCCACCGCTCCGTCGGCTTGCAGGGCTTCCTGCGCGAGCACCCCCTGGAGCGGCTCTCGCGCGACCTCGCCACCTACCTGCGCCAGCCCGCGCCGGACCGGGCGCTCACGACGGCGGCCGCCGAGATCCTGGAAGCCCGCGGCGCTGCGGGAGATCTGTTCGAGGCGGGAGCCGCGCGACGACCCGGTACGTCCATTCCCTGCCGGCGAGCTACTTCGACGAGCGGTACGCCAAAAACCCGGACCCCTGGGAGTTCGAGACCAGCGACTACGAGCGGGCGAAGTACGTGGCCACTCTCGCCGCGCTGCCACAGGCCCGGTACGCTTCCGCGCTGGAGGTCGGCTGCTCCATCGGCGTACTGACCGAGGCGTCTGGCGAGCGGTGCGATGCCCTCGTGAGCCTCGACCTGGCCGAGCGCGCCCTGTCGCGGGCGCGCGAGCGGTGCCGGGACTTGCCCCACGTCCGTTTCGAGCTCGCGCAGGTGCCCGGACAATGGCCGGGGAACTCGTTCGACCTGATCCTGCTGTCGGAGGTCGTCTACTACCTCGATGCAGGGGACCTAACGCGCTTGGTGGACCGTGTCCAAGGCTGTCTTCGGCCAGGCGGTGACGTGGTGTTGGTTCATCGGACGGGTGAAACGCATTATCCGCTCACCGGAGACGAGGCCGCTGAACGCGCCATCGATGGCACGCGAGCGTTCCTGCGTGTCTTCGGCCAGTCCAGGACGGACAAGTACCGGCTCGATGTGCTGGCTCGCCACGAAGACGCGCGGCCCTAGGCTTCAGCTTGACGGCGGGACGCTCGGAACAGGTCTTGAGTGCGACCGGTCAATGTAGGAGGCCAGATGCATCCCTCTGGGCTTCCTGACGCGCAATCTCGCGCCCGACGTCGAACAGGGCATCATCGATCTGGGGCAGGAGCCATTCGGCGGCATCGACGGCCGACGAGCGGGCTATCAACAGGTGGTCCGCGAGCAGGTCGAGCTTCGACATGGGCGCGAACTCGCCTGTCGGTTGCACCGCCCGGTAATGGCGCAGCTCCGCGCCCGCTGTGAGGTCCTGCCCGCTCTCCAGCCTGCTGACGATGCCGAGAAAGCCGATGAACGCCGCGCCTTTCGGGGCGAACGAAGGGGGCGGCCGCACCTGTCTCCCACATGTGGTCGCCGGTGTATCGCCGCAGCCGGTAGCGCAGCGTGAAGGTGCATCGGTGCTCGAAGGCTTGCAGGAACGCGCCACATATCATGTCCCGCTCTTCGGGACGCACCGCCTTCGACCATCCGAGGTCTAAGCTTTCCGATGGCGGCTGGCCCGTGACGGCGGACCATTCCTCGCAAATGTAAGTGACGTATCTATCGAGTTCCGCGGCCCAGATCATGGCGACGTCTCCCTTACGGAGGCAGAATTAGCCTGTCCGAGGAGGCTGTCCATCCCCGAAGCCACTCGTGCGGTGTGCCTCAGATTGCCCGCATTCAGAGAATTTTCTTTTACAAATGGACCCTCGGCAGGTTTGGGCTGATGACTTCGCGTCCGCTATCCGGCACCGAAACCGGTCGCCTTCTACTGGAGCGGATCGCGGCTGCGCTCGATCTCCCGGTGGGCATGTTCCTCGACGTCAAGCCCGAGGGGGAGCCGACGGAGCAAGCCGGCAGCACGCTCGCCGAGCAGCTCCTGGTCTTGGCCGACCTCTTCAAAAGGATCGACGACCCGAAGGTACGAGGCGAATGCCTCGATTTCGTGCGGAAACGAGTGGAGCGATGATGAGACTCCAGTGACGGGAATCATTGCGGCGCAAACCATGAATGCCGATGAACGATTCCAGGTGTCCCGGCGTTGATCGATTTAGAACGCTTTATATCCTGGAGAAATGCCCATGTTGACGCGGACACTCAGCCTCGCAACGCTGTTTTCGCTTGCTCTTTCAGGGTCTGTCCTTGCGCAGACGCCCGCCGGCGGCGGTCGTACGGAAGGCAATATGAACAATCCCGGCAGCGTGAAGAGCAATTCGGAGAAGGCCGCGGAACGGACGGGCTCGACGGGTTCGGGAATGGCTCCGGGCACCAGCGGCGGCCCTCGCGTCAGCACGCCCGGCGCCCCGGCCGGCAGCAGCATGGGGAACGGGGCGACCGGCAGTGGCGCGGCGCCGAGCGGCAAGTAGCCTAAAGCGCCCTGCATTATGACGATGGCGGGGCGTCCGCCTTTGACGTCGCCCGTCCAAGGCGGCACTCTGAACCGTCCTCACGAGGGACACCCGCCGGCCCGGTCCGAGCAGACCCCCGGCCTAATGGGTCGGGCCGGTGGGCCTTGTTGACGCCTGGCTGTTCTGGACCTCCCCGGCCCACGCAAGGCGGTTCGGATTGGCGGCTTCGCCGGGGAGTGCAGGGGACAACCGGGAGTTGGTTGAGTAAGATTTCGAGGGTAGCGGGTGCCGCGTAGCGTTCCCCGGAACGCGTTACGTGTCCGTAGCAGGACGCAGAGGCCTCGGCGCCGCCGGGCGGCGCTGCGTGGCGGGCTACGGGCGGTCTTTCCGTGATCCGCCGGCATGCGGGCCCATGCGGCGTCGGTCGTGCTCGATGGCGAACACGTGGGCGTATAGGTTGGCCAACCAGCCGCGCCCCTCGACCGTCAGGTCTAAGAAGCAGGCCGCGTCCCTGATGACCGGCTCGACCTTCGCCCAGAAGAACGCCGGGTAACGCTCTGCCAGGTCGGCCGGGCTGCCGTATCGCAGCTGGCGGTCGAGGCCGACTTCGGCGAACTCGTGGAACGAGGCGTTCAGCTTGCGCGGGTAGAGCGGGTCGCCGAGTTGCCCGATCAGGTCCGCGGCTCGCAGCCGGCCCGCTTCCGTGCTTGTTTCGCGGTGCTCGTCGTCCTCCGGCACGGGAAAGCGGGTCAGCTCGATGGCCCGGATCACCCGTCCCGCGTCGACGAGGTCGTGCGTGCCGAAGCGTTCCCGCACCGCCAGCTTCGAACGTTCGATGTGGTAGGGCGCCAACGCCGCGTCCGAGGCGCCGCGCGGCAGGCTCACGGTCGTGCCCTGGGCGTCGATGACGAACGCGTCGGCCCGGTCGCCCGAGCAGACCCCGCGCACGTAGCCGATGTCGTGGTAGAGGGCGGCCACGATCATGTGCAGCCAGTCCTCCGGCGTGACGCCCTGCTGCAGGAAGCGCCCGCGCAGTATATCCTGGGCGACGAGGGTGACGAGGGTCGTATGGTCGCCGTCGTGGTAGAGCGCGTCGCTGCCGACGATGCGTTCGATCATGAGGCGCGCGGAAGCCTCGATGATTTCGGCGTAGCGCGGGTCACGGCTGCCGAAGGTGTGCCGGTAGGTGAGCGCGAGGTGCTCGCCCAGGGCGTTGGCCACGACCTTCGTCATATCGGACATGACCGGCACTTGGCGTCGGGGCGGGACGCCGGCGTGCGGTGGTGCACCTGCCGGCTCGGAGTGACTTATGTGGGCCTGTGAGTAAACCGCACCCTCGCCGCCGGTATGCGCCACCCTCCCGCAGGAAACAGGGGCAACGCTCCTGATGAAGGTACCGATTCGTTCGTCAGGAGGCCACCGGGCGAGTCGACCGGGTTTCCCCCTGAGTTTGGCAAGCCTAGCCCCGATGCGGGTCCTGCCAAGCCTGCAAATCCAACGGCCGGTAAGCCCCCCTTGCTAGGGAGCGCCCGATCCGCGGCGGAGCAGTCGAGCGCTAAACCGTTCCCTTGGCCAAGTGAGGAAGGGTCCCCACTCGCAACATATGGGGGCAATCTGCCTCCGATTATGGGGGTCATGCGCAAGTTATGGGTATTTGCACATCCGCCAGGGACTCCAGGTCGCCGCGCAATTCCTGCGGGCACGCCGGATCGATGCTCATGACATAGCGGTCGTAGAACCTGGCGGCCACGGTTCAGGCCGACGGCAGGGAACTCGGCGGCGCCATCGATAGGCCGGCGCCGCAGAGGAGGACGAGGCGCCCGGCTTTCATGGAGGCGAGCAATCGCGCACGAACCGCCGCGTCCAAACCGCCCCCCCGTCTGCCGGACCTTCGCCAAGGCGATAGACCGGAGGCACGCCTAAGATAAAGCAAAGTGATCCGGCTTCCCGTTGCCCGCCCCTAGGGTTCACCGGTGCGTCGCACCCTGGAAGTCTCGCCGGCATAGGTGCGCGTGACCGCCGGGGCGATGGGAAGGTTCGAGGCGTCTCTTCCAGGGCCAGCATACGAACACGTGCTGGTGCATCCTGCCTGACCTGGAGGCCCGCTAGACCAACGTCGGGAAGATCCGGCTGCGGTTTCCTTACGGCAGCGTGAGTTGCACCGCGTGCGGAGCTTTGGCGGGTAGACCGTATAACTCGCCCATCCGAGCGACGAACTCGGTTTGTCCTCCGTAGCTGGGGTGCCGGACCCGCTCGGCCGCCATACCCAAGTCCGCCAACGCTGCCTCGGCATCCCTGCCGATGGCGACCAGGACCCGGGGCCGCAGTTCCGAGACCAGCCATTCGAGGAGATGTCGGGACGCCTGCCGCTCCCGACGGGTGTGGCAGCGATTGGACAGCGGGTCGCCCGACGCGTGCGGATGGAGCGGGAAGACGTTCCAGAGGAAGATCGGACGCCGCAGGTCCCGGAGAACCTGCCAGATCACCGTCGCCGTGCGCTCGGTCATCGCGGGGCCGCGGGTGGCGCGCGCGAGCGGCAGCTGTCCGTAGAGACCGGCATGGGCGGAGAGGTGTGCCTCGTCCGTGAGCGCCAGGCCCGTGCGCCGCCCGCCACGGTACCCGAGGTCGCGCGCGATCCAGATCGAGTCGACACCTCCGGCGAGTGCCGCCTCCAGGACGAGGCGCAGGTTCTCACGCCGGACCTGAGGCGCATCGACGCCGTCGTGGTCCGGGCAGGCCTCGGCGTAAGGGTTGAAGGTGTCGCTGAAGCGAAGCGCCGCGAGGGCCTCGATGAAGGCGCCAGGTGTCATGTCGGCAGGTCCTCGACCAGCATCTTCCGCCCGACCAGATCGAGCCGAAGGCGCCCGCGGCGCTTCTCCCGCAAGAAACGAAACGCTTCGTTACCGGCGAGGATGGCCTCTTCCCAAAGCCAGAGCGGGCAGGCCTCGACCTCGTAGCCGCGCACGAATTGTCTCACCGATTTCAGGAAGGCGAAGCCCAGGTCGCCCGGGCGCTGCCCTTCGAAGAAGCCGAGCTGCTTCGCCTCACCGAAGACGAAGGTCGCCACGCCCTCCTCGATCAGGATCGCGCGCGCTCCATCCTGCCCCTCGTCGACGCGGGCCTCGCTTTTCCTCTTCAGGCGGAACAGCGCGCGCGTCACCGGCGACCAGCCGAGGACGGCGGCGTAGGCATAGTGGAAGGCGTCGTGGAACCGGTAATCGTCCGGCTTCATGATGTTGTCGGTCAGGCGGTCGCCGATGAAGATGCCGTTGCATCGCTGCACGACGTACCGCCTGTCGTTGCCGCCGGTGCGCTCGAAGATGTCGATGGTCAACGCGCGGGGCAGGCGCTCCTCGTCCGGGAACGCCTCGTCGAACAGCGGCGGGGCCGCGCGCGTCGCCGGCCAACGGTCCTCGGCCTTCGCGAGGTTGCGCATGGCGGCCTGCTCAAGGGTGACGCCGGCCTCGTTCGCGGCCGCGACGAGAAGGCCGAACACTGCGGAGAGACGCTCCGGCAGGTCCGGGCTTCCCGCGAGGTCGCCCCGCGCCCCCAGCGCGGCAAGCCGGCCGACGGCCCCGGCCAGCTGTAGCAGGGTGTGCTCGAAGGCGACGGTCGGGACGTGCAAAGGCAAGGCACGCTGCGGCTGCACGTCCGCGAAGGTCGGCTCGGATCCCCCGGCGAGGTCCCGGCCGGCGAGATCCCCCAAGCGCAGCCCGGCGTGATCGGCGATCACCGCCAGGTACCAGAGCGCGTCTCCCATCTCCTCGACGACGCTCGCCTCGTAGCCGAGATAGGACCGCGCGTCGCGCTGCTTCTTCTTGGTCTCGCTCAGCAGGCTGCCCGTCTCGCCGAAGAGGCCGAGCACGGCCAGGTCGAGGCCGGTGCCCTTCCCGCGCGTCCGGTCCGTCCGGATCGCCCCGGCTTGATAACCGTTCAGGCTAAGCGGCGCCGTATCCATGTCCCCTCCCCGCTCCGGGTTGGCATATCCTCAGGTTGCCATCGTCGGACCTTTTCGGCGCTCAGTCCAGGGTGCCGGTGCCGACACACGCCGCGGCGGAACCACCCTTGCCATACCGACCGCGGCTGACCACCTAAGCTTTACTGAGCCAGGCTCCCGGGCGGAATGCGCGACGGAAGGACCTGGGCACCGGGGAGAAGCCGCACATGCCGAAGGTTCGCGTGCTCGGTCCTGTCGATGACGAGGAACGCACGGCCCTGCTCAAGCTCTTGGCCGAGGCGGGCTGCGAGGTCGTGGACGACGAGGTCGCCGTCGTCGAGCCGGACGAAGGGGAGGACGACGAAGGGGAAGACGGCGAGCACGTCGAGGATCCCGTTGCGCCGGAAGACGGCGAGCCCGCGCCCGCGGATGACGAGGCCCCGGCCGGTCGCGCCGAGACGCCGGACGAGGACTTGGGGGTGATCGTGCTGTCTCCCGATTGCCTCGCGGACGAGGAGCTGGGGCGCGTGATGCAGCGGGCCGCCGCCCAGGGTCGTCGCGTCATCGGGATCTGGCCTCCTAGAACCCAGGACGAGACGCTGCCGCGCGCGTTCGAGGATTACGGCGGGGATACCGTCCCCTGGGATGCGGGCAGCCTGCGGGGCGCCCTACCGCCGAGGAACGCGAAGCCCGAGTGGTTGAAGCCCGACGCCCAGCCGCGGGCGGAGCGCCAGACCAAGCGGAACAAGTGCTGAGGCCGGCGTGCGCGTCCACTCCTACGTGATCGACCACGACCTCGGGTTCGCGCCCAATCCGTTTCACCGGGTTTGCACGCTGAGCGCGTGCAAACCGCTGATCCGGCAGCACGCGAGCGTGGGGGACTTCGTGGTCGGGACCGGTTCGATCCCGAACGGGATCAAGGACCGTGTCGTCTACTGGATGCGGGTCGACGAGATCCTCACCTTCGACCGGTACTGGGACGACGCGCGCTTCGGCGCCAAGCGACCCGTGATGTCCGGCAGCCGCATGCAGATCTACGGCGACAACATCTATCGCCGCTCGGCCGACGGCACCTTCGTCCAGGCCGATTCCTTCCATAGCGAGCCCGGGGGCGTCACCAGCCTGCCGAACCTGGTGCGCGACACCGGGCGGACCGACAGGGTGCTTCTCGGGCGCGAATACGCCTACTGGGGCGGGTCGGGCCCGCTGGTCCCCCAGGAACTGCGCGACCTCGTGCACAGCACGCAGGGCCATCGAAACCAGTTCCCGCCCGAGCGGGTGAGCGCCTTCGTGACATGGCTCCGCGGCATGCCGGGCCGCGGCTTCCTGGGTCGCCCGGCGAACTGGCCAGCCTGAGAGCCGAGCGCCCCGGCGGCCCCACCGCCGGCGAGGACGGCTGGCGGACCCGGCCACGAAGCCATGGGCGTGACCCGCGGCGAGGTGACCTCGCCCCGGTCCTACGGCGACATCGACGCCGCGCGCCGGCTGCCCCCGGGCGGGCGGCTCGGAAGGCGCGGCGCCTGCCGGAATGAGCCTGGCTCAGAACCCTCTACCGCCGGCGTGTCCCGTGCGATGCCCAGGGGCTTTCGAGTGAGGGCGGCGGGCGGCGACCTTTCATCCGGGCCGGTCGGAAGTCCGGGCGGACAGCCGCTCGTGGCCCTCGATCTGGCCTCGATCCGTCGAGACGCGGTGGCGGTACGCGATCGAAGACAGGGCGTTCCCAAATGCGTTGAACACGGCGGCACGCATCGGGTTACGCCGTCCCGCCGCGTGGGCGCCGTCTCACTCGGTCCGGGGCAGCCTCGGTGATGCCGATCCATGCGCGCGGCTGCGCAGGACACGCTCTCATGAAAGCTTGTCCCGTTTTCGGCTCAGCGACAGCGACGCTCTCAACACAGCTTGTCCCGATTTGCCCGGAACCTTGTCCCGCCGTGATGCGGTCGGCCTGATCCGACCGCTCGCGAGGCCGTCCGGCTAAGGTGTTCGTGGGTCGGTCCACGCCACGACATGGCCTCGTGGAGCGGACGGGAAGGACGCCTTGGCCTTGCCGAACCGGACGTAAAGCGCCGGAAGGACCAGCAGCGTCAGGACGGTCGCGCTGGCCAAGCCGCCGATGACGACGGTCGCCAGCGGCCGCTGCACCTCCGCACCCGTGCCCGTCGCCAGGGCCATCGGGACGAAGCCAAGGGCGGCGACCAAGGCCGTCATCGCCACCGGCCGCAGCCGGGTCAGGGCGCCCTCGCGGACGGCATCCGGAATCGCCGTTCCCTCCGCCACGAGCGCGCGGATGTGGTTCAGCAGCACCAAGCCGTTCAGGACCGCGACGCCCGAGAGCGCGATGAACCCGACCGCCGCCGAGACCGAGAAGGGCATGTCGCGCAGCCACAGGGCCGCCACGCCGCCGGTCAGGGCCATCGGCACGGCGCTGAACACGATCAGCGCGTCGCGCCCGGACCCGAGCGCCCCGAGGAGCAGGAGGAAGATCAGCGCGAAGCAGGCCGGCACGACCACCGCCAAGCGCTGGCGAGCGGCCGTCAGGTTCTCGAACTGCCCGCCCCACTTCACCTCGTAACCGGGCGGCAGCCGCACCTCGGCGGCGATGCGCGCCTGCGCCTCGGCCACCAGCGAGCCGATGTCGCGCCCGCGCACGTTCGCGGTGACCACGACGCGGCGGCGGCCGTTCTCGCGGCTCACCTGGTTCGGCCCCTCGCCGAAGGCGAACGAGGCGAGCTGCCGCAGCGGCACGCTCGTCCCGCCGGCCGGACCGGGAGCGGCCGGGACCCCGGTGCCCGCCCGCGCGGGCGCGGCCTGCGCGGGCGGTAGCGGCACCGGCAGGTTCCTCAGTGCCTCGACATCGCCCCGGACGTCGTCGGCCAACCGGACCACGATGGCGAAGCGACGGTCGCCCTCGAACACCAGCCCGGCGTCCTTGCCGCCGACCGCCGTGCCGATGACGTCCTGCACGTCCGCCATGCTCAAGCCGCGCCGGGCGATCTCGCGCCGGTCGACCTTGATCTCCAGGAACGGCAGCCCGACCGCCTCCTCGACCTTCACGTCTGCGGCGCCCTCCAGGCCGCGCAGGATGCCGGCGATCTTGCGGGCGCCGTCGACCATCGGGCCGAACTCCTCGCCGAACACCTTCACCGCGAGGTCGTCGCGAACGCCCGCGATCAGCTCGTTGAAGCGCATCTGGATGGGCTGCGAGAACCCGAGCAGCGTGCCCGGGATCAGCTTCGCCTCGGCGTCCATGCGGGCGATCAACGATTCCTTCGTCTCGGACGGGTCCGGCCACTCCGCTTGGGGCCTCAGGATCAGGTAGGTGTCACAGGCGTTCGGCGGCATCGGGTCGGCGGCGATGTCGGGCGTGCCGCAGCGCGAGTAGACGAAGGCCACCTCCGGGAACTTGCTCATGGCGTCCTCGACGCCGAGCTGCATGGCCTGCGACTGCGAGATGGCCGTCGAGGGGATGCGCCGCGCCTCCATGACGATGTTCTTCTCGTCGAGCGTCGGGGTGAACTCCTGGCCGAGCCGCGTCGCCAGGGCCCCGGCCAGCCCGAGGACGACAACCGCGCCGCCTATGAAAACCAAGGGCGTCCGGACCGCCCCGCCCAGCACCGGTCGATAGGCCGCCTTCAGTCCTCGGATCAGCAGGTTGTCGCCCTCGCCGACCCGCCCGGTGATGAAGGCCGCGACCATCGCCGGGACGAAGGTCAGGGACAGCACGAAGGCCGCCACGAGCGCGATCAGCACCGTCAGCGCCATGGGTGCGAAGGTCTTGCCCTCCACGCCGGTGAAGGTCAGCAGCGGCACGTAGACCAGGATGATGATGGCCTGCCCGTAGACGCTCGGCTTGATCATCTCCTCGGCCGAGACGCGCACGGTCTCCAGCCGCTCGTCCAGGCTCAGCTTCCGTCCCAGCGCGTGCTGCCGCTCCGCCAGGTGCCGCAGGCTGTTCTCGGCGATGATCACCGCGCCGTCGACGATGAGCCCGAAGTCGAGCGCGCCGAGGCTCATCAGGTTGGCGCTGATGCGGCCCGCCAGCATGCCGGTCGCCGTCAGCATCATGGCGACGGGGATGACCAGGGCCGTGATGATGGCCGCGCGGATGTTGCCGAGCGCCAGGAACAGCACCGCGACGACCAGCAGCGCGCCCTCGGCCAGGTTCCTGGACACCGTCCGGACCGTGGCGTCGACGAGGTCGGTCCGGCTCAGCAGCGTCCGGGCCTGGATACCCGGCGGGAGGAGCTTGTTGATCTCCTTGATCTTGGCGTCCGCGGCCGCCGAGACCGTTCGGCTGTTCTCGCCGATGAGCATGAGGGCGGTGCCCAGCACGACCTCGCGGCCGTTCTCGCTGGCCGAGCCGGTCCGGAGCTCGCGACCGATCCCGACCTCGGCGACGTCCCTCACCAGGATCGGTATCCCGGCCCGGGTCGCCACGACGACGTCGCGGATCTGGTCGACGGTCTCGATCAGCCCTCCGGCCCGGACGACATAGCCCTCGCCGTTGCGCTCGACGTAGTTGGCGCCCCGGGTCACGTTGTTGGCGCCGATGGCCCGGGTCAGGTCGGCGAAGCCCAGGCCGTAGCCGACGAGCTTCATCGGGTCGGGCTTGACCTGGTACTCCTTGACGAAGCCGCCGATGGCGTCGGCGCCCGCCACGCCCAGTACGCTCTTCATCTGTGGCCGGATGATCCAATCCTGGACCGTGCGCAGGTAGACCGTGCGCTCGAAGTCGGATCTCAGCCGCTCGCCCTCGGGCGTCAGGTAGCTGCCGTCCGACTGCCAGCCCGGCAGGCCGTCGCGGACGGGGGCGCCGTCGCCGGCGGCCTGGTACTCGACCGCCCACCAGTAGATCTCGCCGAGGCCGGTCGAGATCGGCCCGAGCCTGACCTCGACCCCGGGTGGCAGGGTGTTGCGCACCTCCCCCAGGCGCTCGTTCACCTGTTGCCTGGCGAAGTAGACGTCGACCTTGTCGCTGAACACGGCCGTGAGCTGGGCGAAGCCGTTGCGGGAGAAGGAGCGCAAGCTCTCCAGGCCCGGGGTGCCGGCGAGCGCCCGCTCGACCAGGACCGTGACCTGCTTCTCGATCTCGACCGGCGTCAGCGCCGGCGCGATGGCGTTGACCTGGACCTGGTTGTTGGTGACGTCCGGCACCGCGTCGATGGGCAGCCGCGCGAGCGACCAGGCCCCGAAGGCGGTGGCGATGAGCGTCACCAGGATGACCGCGTAGCGATTGGCGACGGAGAAGGCGAGGATCGAACGGATCACGGTTCAGTCCTCCGCCGCGGCCTTGCCGAGCTCGGACTTCAGCGTGAAGGTGTTGGCCACCGCCACGGCCTCGCCGGGCTCCAGCCCCTCCGTCACTTCCACGGCGGCGTCGTCCGACCGCCCGAGCGTCACCGGCCGCGCCTCGAAGCCCGCGGCCACCCGCACGAAGACGTTCGGTCTGCCCTCCAAGGTCTGGATGGCCGAGGCCGGGATGAGCACCCGCACCGGCTTGTCGGAGATCACGATCTCGGCACCCACGAAAGACCCGGGCCGCCAGGTCTCGTCCGGGTTGGCCAGTTCCGCGACGACCCGCGCCGCGCGCGTGGCCTGGTCGAGGACGGGCACGATGATGACGATGCGACCGCGCGCGGCCTCGCCGGTCGCCTCGGCCCTCAAGGCCACCGTCTGGCCCTCGCGGACCAGCGGCAGGTCGCCGGGGCTCACTGCGAGATCGACCCAGACCGTCGATAGGTCGACGACGCTGTAGAGCTCGGTCTCCAGGTTGTCCCGGCCGACGGCCGCCCCGAGGTCGACGCGCCGCTCCACGACCTTGCCACCGAGCGGCGAGCGGATCTCCTGGCGCTCGAACTGCGCCTCCGGCTGGTTCGGCAACGCCTGGATCTCGGCTTGGCTGAGGCCGAGGAAGGTCAGCTTGCGGCGCGCCGCGTCCTCCTTGACCTTCAGATCCTGGTAGCTCGCCTGCGAGCGCAGGTACTGCTGCTCGGACGAGATGCGCTTGTCCCAGAGTTCCTTGTCGCGCTCGTACAGGGTCTTCTGGAGCGCGGCCGTCACCCGAGCCGCCAAGTATTCTCCCTTGGCGTCGGCGATCTCGCGGCTGTCGAGAAGCGCCACGACCTCGCCCTTGGCGACCTTGTCGCCGAGCCCCTTGCGCAGCTCCACCACCGTGCCGGTGGTCTTCACCGCGATCCGGGCGGTCAGGTTGGCGTTCGGGACGATGGTGCCCGGCACGTGCAGGTGGCGCGAGAGGTTCCCGCCACCGACCTCGTCCGCGCGGATGCCGGCCTTGCCGACTTGGTCGTCCGTCAGCTTGACGAGGCCGGATCTCTCCGGCTCCGAACCGGCCGCCGCGTGCGGTTCGGGCTTGGCGGGCGCGGCGGCCCCTCTGGCGCCCGCCAGCATGGCGCGGACCGCATCGGGAGCGCCAGGCCACCAGGTCGCGATCAAGACGCCGGCGGCGAGGGCCAGCAGAACGGGGATGAGACGTCTGGACATGTCGGTGCCATGGACGGGCGGCCGCACGCGCACGGCGCCGTCGTTCGAGGATGGGGAGAGGCGGAAAGCCTCAGGCCCTCGGAGGCTCGAACGGTCCCTGCGCCCCGCCCCCGGCTCGGAAGACGTCGTCCAGGCGGGCGAACGACCGCGCCGCTGACGGGACCATGCTCGCGGGAGCCTTGGCGGCGACGGGCATCACGCCCTGCGCGTGCGATTGCGCGTGGTGGACCAGGTCATCGGCATCCTGGTGGGCGTCGGCATGGTCCTGCCCCGCAACCGACGGCATGGCGAGCGCGACGGGACCGGAGGCCGCGTGCCGGGCCTCGGCGAGCAACGGCATCACCGTCACGGCCGCCAGGAGCAACGCGACGGCCACCGTCATGAGACGCCGTCCGAATGACACCCGACACCCTCTTCCCGGCAAGCGCCGTCCATCCCGGCGCGACGAACACCCTTCCCTTATCCCCTCCGGGGGGATAGCATGTCAATATGGATCACGTGCACGCCTCCCATCCGGAGATCATCAAGCGGCTGAAGCGCGCCCACGGCCATCTCGCCGGCGTCATCGCGATGATCGAGGAGGGCCGCTCCTGCGTGGACCTCGCCCAGCAGTTGCAGGCGGTCGAGAGCGCCATCGCCAACGCGAAGCGCACGCTGATCGAGGATCACATGGAGCACTGCATCGGCGACGGGGTCGCGGACGGCGGGAAGTCCGCCAAGGCGGCGCTGGCCGAGTTCAAGGCGCTCGCCAGGTACCTATGAGGCCCCGATGCTGAGCGTCCTCGCGAACCGCACCTACCGGCACCTGTTCGCCGCGCAGGTCATCGCCCTGATCGGCACCGGCTTGCTGACGGTGGCCCTCGGCCTGCTCGCCTACCGGTTGGCCGGGGCCGAGGCCGGGGCGGTGCTGGGCACGGCGCTCGCCATCAAGATGGTCGCCTACGTGCTGGTGGCGCCCATCGCGAACGCCTTCACGGGGCAGTTGCCCCGCCGCGCCTTCCTGGTGGCGACCGACCTCGTCCGAGCCGGCGTCGCCCTGATACTGCCCTTCGTCGACCAGGTCTGGCAGGTCTACCTGCTGGTCTTCGTGCTGCAAGCGTGCTCGGCGGCCTTCACGCCGACCTTCCAGGCGACCATCCCCGACATCCTCCCGGAGGAGCGTGACTACACCCGGGCGCTGTCGCTCTCGCGCCTCGCCTACGACCTGGAGAACCTTCTCAGTCCGACGCTGGCCGCCCTGCTGCTGACGGTCATCGACTTCCACTGGCTGTTCGGCGGCACGGTCGTCGGATTCCTGTGTTCGGCCGCCCTGGTCGTCTCGGTGGCGCTCCCGTCCCCGACGCCGCCCGAGCGCCGCGCGGGGGTCTACGAGCGCACCACGCGGGGTCTGCGGATCTACCTCGCCACGCCGCGACTGCGCGGGCTTCTCGCCCTGAACCTTGCGGTGGCGGCGGCCGGCTCCATGGTCATCGTCAACACGGTGGTGATCGTGCAGGCCCTCCTGCACCGGCCCCAGAACGACGTCGCGGTGGCGCTCGGGCTGTTCGGGGGCGGCTCGATGCTGGCGGCCCTGCTGCTGCCGCGGGTGCTCGACCGGCTTCCCGACCGCACGGTCATGCTCCCGGCGGCGTCGTTCCTCGGCATCGTGCTGCTCGGCTTCGCCGCCTCGACCTGGGGCGGCGTCATCGGCTGGCCTATGCTGCTGGCCGCCTGGCTGGCGCTCGGGATCGGCTACTCCGCCGCGCAGACTCCCACCGGACGGCTGCTCCGGCGCTCCGCGACGCCCGGCGACCGCCCGGCCGTCTTCGCCGCCCAGTTTGCGCTCTCGCACGTAGCCTGGCTTCTGACCTACCCGCTGGCCGGCTGGCTCGGCGCGAAGGCCGGCATGCCGGTCACGCTGGCGGTGCTGGGCGCGCTGACCTTGGTCGCCATCGCCGCGGCGGCGGCGCTCTGGCCGGCCTCGGACCCGGACGTCGTCGAGCACGCGCACCCCGACCTCGAATCGGGCCATCCGCACCTGGAAGGCGTCGGGACGCGCCGGCATGCCCACGCCTTCGTCATCGACGACCTGCATCAACGCTGGCCCGCGGCCCGGCCGGGTTGAACCGAGCCGGATGTTCGTCGGGCGCTTCGGTCCGGAGGCCGTGGATGCCACGCGCCGCGGCTTGGACCGAATGGCGAAGGGCGGGGCGATGCGCCGCCGGAACCCCGCCATGCGGGTCTTCGCGGTTGCAGCCCGGTAAGTCCGTCGGCTTGCCCCACGCGTCAGGAGGCTCGACCGGTTCGCTCCGAGCGGGCAGCCGCGTCCATCTCGCCTACCTCTGCCGGTCTACCTGCGCTTCGACGGCCGTGGGCTTTCGCGGCGAGGACCGGCGGGGCGACCAAGCCCGTCGGGACCGCGCTCACGATGGACTGACCGACGGGACGATCCCGACCGCGTGCGCCGCGGGATCGTGATGGATGCCCTGCCAGCCAAGCCAGCCGGTGTAGAGGCCGACGAGCACGATCAGGGCTGCCGAGGCGTAGGGCGCCCGACGGGCGAAGGCACCGAACCCGGACCACCGCGACGCGACGTGCTTGACGCTGAGGGCGGCCAGCACCCCGGCCGAGACCATCGTGACCGCGAGCCCGATGCTGAAGCAGACGACCAGCGCGAAGCCGAGGCTGAACTGCTTGAGCTGAATGCACAGGAGCAGGACGGTGATGGCGGCCGGGCACGGGATCAGGCCGCCGGTCAGCCCGAACAGCACGATCTGTCCGGTCTTCACCTGCCGCCCGGCGAAGCGCCGCCGGATGTCCTCCGCATGCGCCCTGGCATGGGCGTCGTCCTCGTCGCCCAGGTTCATGTGACCGTGGTCGTGATCGTGCTCCTCGAACGCGACCTCGTGGGTTTCCGCACCCGCGGGCCCATCAAGGCGCAGTCGCGCCGTGAAGGCGTGCGGCTCGGGGATCTCCTCCAGGCTCTCCAGGAAGTCGCCCCCATCGGCGAAGGCGAACGTCTGCCGCCCGCCGTCCGGACGGACCGTCTCGACGGTGACCGCACCCGGCGCGGGCAGCGGACCCGTCCCGGCCCGGAGGCGCCAGCGCGGCGGCACGCCGTCCTCGAACACCTCCAGCGTCAGCAGGCCGTCGCCGGTCACGACGTGCCGGTGCTCGCCATGGTGATGATGGTGACCGTGGTGCTGTTCGCGCCAGGTCCGCCAAGCCATCCAGAGCGCGATGCCGACAATGACGACCGCGGAGGCGAGCTGGAAGTACGGCTCGCTCGCCTCGCCGCCCCATTCCTGGCCGAGGTACTGACCGCCCAGCGCGATCACCCAGACGACCGCGGTGTGCGAGAGCGTCGCCGCCAGCCCGAGCAGGGCCGCCTGCGTGACCGTGCCCCGGACCGCGATGATGAAGGCGGCCATCATCGTCTTCGAATGGCCGGGCTCCAGGCCGTGCAGGGCGCCGAGCAGGATGGCGCTAGGCACGAACAGCCAGGCATGCGCGGTCCCCTGCTGCAGCAGGTCGGCGAACGGGGTCATGGGCCGGCTCTCGTCATTTGAGGTAGGTCCGCACCACCTCGATCAGCTCGGCGGCACCCCGGGCGCGCTCGGCGTCCGGCTCGGCGTCCGGGTTCACGACGTGGTGGCGGATGTGGTCTTCCATCAGCTCGGCGGTCAGCCCGTTGATGGCCCCGCGCATCGAGGCGACCAGCATCAGCACGTCGGCGCAGCCGTGCTCGGCCTCCAGGGCCCGCTCGACCGCCTCCGCCTGTCCCTTGATCCGGCGCACCCGCGCCAGCAGCTTAGTCCTGTCCTTGATCGTGTGGGCCATGAATGGCGTCCTCATCCTCGCAATACATAGGGGGGTACCCTATTTAAGTCCAGCGACCGATGCGTCGCGTGGCGGGGAGGCCTTAGCATGAGGAAGGACGACCCCTGCATCGGGGTTTGCCAGTGGGACGGGCGGACCGGCTGGTGCCTCGGTTGCGGCCGCACGGTCCCGGAAATACGTGCGTGGCGGAAGATGACGCCTTACAGGAAGGCCGCCCTCGCTCGCGAACTGCCACGGCGCGTTCGGCAGGTCGCCGTCGCGCAGGTCGAAGCCGAGCCCGGCGGGACCCCGAGCCGCTCCTAGATCGCAGGATCCGCAGGGCGGAACGGCGGCCCCGGTCAGGTCGTCCCCGACATGAGTTTCGTCCAGCCGGCGCGGACGCCCCGTCAAGCCACGCCGGTGTAGCCGAGCCGGTATCGAGAGGCGTCGTGACCGGTGACCGTCACCGCCGCGATTGCGTCCGGCACCTCAAGCGGCATGCTTCGGAGGATGCGCCCCATCCCGCAGCAGCAAGCCCGGCGGACGAGGACGGCGAGCCCCGATCCGCTTCCGGCGGTCGCGGTCGCCGCCCCCTCGCGCCGGGACACGCCGGGCCAGACCACGAGGCTCACCAGCCCCGCCGCTGCCGATGCCCGAGGCGCGAACCGAGCCCGCCGGCGTCGATGGGCAGGTGCAAGCCTGACCGCGAGGGTGGACGTCGGCGCCGTGTCGGCCTCGCAGGCCGGAGGCGACCTCATAAGCGCGTCGGAGGCCGAACCCGAGCAGCGGCAGGACGGAGATCCGATCCAGCTAATGCCGGGCGATCCGGCAGGTCGCCGCCCGCAGCGCCGCCAGCACGGCGACGCCGGTCGCACCGAGGACGGATCCGCGCGCGAGGCCGCGCCAGCCGAACCGATGGGCCGCCGCCGCGATCACGGTCGCGGCGATGATCCATTCCGTTCGCGTCCCCTGGAAGGTGACGGGTTCCCCGAACCACGACGGCGTCACATCGTTCCTCGGTCGACGCCCCTCGCAGATCCTCATCGCCCCGCTCATGGCTTTGCGCCGACGGCGCTCGCGCGGCACGGCGGTCGCGGCGTGCTCCTAGGGTCGCGGCGCGTGGGTCCTGGCGATGCGGCGCCGAAGGTCCGTCGGGACATCCATCCGGCGCCATACCGTCGTGGTCTTCCGGCCCGTAATCGCGAAGGCCGGCCCGACGCCGGCCCGATCCAAGGCTTCCCTCACCCACCGCGCGCCGGATCCAATCTCCCTGGCGAGCGCACCCGTGGTGGCGTACCCGGTCTCGAAAGCCGCGAGCGCATCGTCCCGCACGAGGATTTCCCCGCTCGGTGTCGCCGTCCCGGCCATGAGGCCTGCCCGGACGATCAGGCCGACGCTGTCCGTCGGGACCGTGAGCCGCCGGCCGACCTCTTCGAGGGTGAGGCCCCCACCCTCGCGCGAACGCCGCGCGACCCTGATGTCCTCCGGGTCGACCAGGAAGCCCGCGAGGCCGGGTACGTCCCGCAGGACCGCCCTGACCCGAAGCTGGCCGGCCAGGATCATGTCGCAGGTGCCGCGCACGCCGTCGACCTTGCCGTGCTGGCTGGCTCGCGCGAGCGGAAGGAGGCCGGCGGGCATGGCCCCGACGGTCGGCGCCGAGCCACGGATCCGGGATAGCACGGCGGCCACGGCATCCCGGTCGAAGACGTCGGCCTTGATGCCGGCGCGCGCGTGGATCTCGGCGGGCGGGACGATCCGCGCCGCGACCAACATCCGCGTCTGGCGCTTCGCCAGCCCGAGCGCCGCCGGCAGATCCTCCGCGCGGAGCGCGCGGTCGAGGATAGTCCGGATCTGGGCGGCGGTCTCGCGGGCGATGCCGATGGGCGTACCCCTCCTCGTCCGTTCCGGCCAGGCGCCCAAGGCCTTGACGTAGCCGGCGATGAGCTCCGGCCTTCGGCCGCATTCCGCGGCGATGTCGGCGAGGCTGACCAACGGGACGTCGGCATGCCGGATCACCACCGAGGTCTTGTGAACCGGGCCCCGGCCGGCGTGATGCGCGTAGAGGGCCGCCCGAACCGCATCCCCGCTCGCTCCCGCCGGCAGCCGCTTCGCCCAGAGATACAGGTAGCCGTAGACCTGTTCGGCCCCCCAGGCGCCGAGGCCGACATGGTCGGCTCGGGCCATCCCGTCGAGCAGGGCGTCGAAGGCGTGCGGCCAGTCCCGGGCGGTGGCGAGACCGGCCGAGAACACCTCCGGATGGCGCTCCGCCGGAAACTTCGAGAGGGCCCCGTCGGCGCCCCCGAGCAGGGCGACGCCGAACCGCTCCATGGCGTCGCAGGCCTCGGCGAGCGTCAGGCCGTCGAGGAGGGGCACGCTGGTCCGGGCCATGCCGCCGAGGCGGCCGACCACGTAGGCGTCCGCCAGCGTCGTCGCGGGCGGGACCCTGGCGCCTTCGCAGGCGAGAAGGGAATGGCCGTTCCTGCAACGGGTCAGCGAGCCGGCTTCCCAGGTGACGCCCGTCCGGCAAATCGGGCATGACGCCTCCAGGCGGACTTGATGGAGGGGACAGGTGCCGACGGCGGCCACGTCCCACCAGAAGCGCCGGTGGATGTTCCAGTGCGCGTGTCGTCCCGACGGCGTCCTGCGAAGGTCGTCCCGCCAACAGCAGGGGCACCACCGCCGAACGTTCGTCGTCCAGTCGTCCCGGTGGATCACCTCGTCCGCGATCACGACCTTTTTCTTGGTGATCTCGGTGGGCGTCCGACCCCGGAACGCGTCCTCGCCACGGCCGAGCCGATCCGCGAGGGGGCCGGCGGCGCGGCCCTGCAGGATGTCGCTCATGGAATAACCCGCGGTCCTGAGGCGTTCGCGGCTCCACGGCTCGCCGTTGACGTCGAAGGCGCGCAGCAGGTGCGCCGCGGCGGATTCCCCGTCGATGACGGGCGGGATGATGGTCAGCCGCATCGGTTTCCCCCTACGCGTCGTCGGCTTGCGTCTCGACCCCGGCCTCGGCGGTCCCCGTCAGGCGCGTGAGCCTCTCGAACTCGATCTCCTTCATCTTCGGCAGGGTCGAGATATCGACCACTAGGAACGGGTTCCTGCGCGGACCGAGCTCGAAGATCTCCTCGAAGACGAAGCCGAGGTGGTCGACCTGCCCGATGCTCGGCTTGCCCGACTGGATGGCGCGGAAGGCCGCCTTCTTGACGAGGTGCATCATGCGACCGGTGTAGCCGTTCGAAGCCTTGAGCATGCGCTGCACCATGTCGTGCTCCGATAGGCCGCACGCGGCCGGGAAGCCGAGCCTTGCCTCGACCAGCGACAGGAATTTCGTGGCCTTCTTCACGCAGGCTTCCGAATGACCCAGCGGCTTGATCGGCTTGAAGACGCAGCGCCGTAGGAGCTGGAAATCCTCCTTCAGCACCTTCTTGAGCCAGGGCATGCCCGAGAGCACGAGGGAGACGGGGCGCAACTCCGCGCCGGGCGGCCGAAGCGGATCGTCCGGATCCGGGATGACGAGGTTCTTCAGCGTCTCGACCAGGGTGCGCCGCTCGTCACCGGTGCGTCCGCGGAAGGCATGGTGGAATTCGTCGATCATGATGATGGAGACGAGTTGGGCGTGCATCTGGTGGCGCACCCGGGTCCAGATGTCGTGCTCCTTCAGGTTGGCGCTAAGCTCCTTCTCCGTCATGGCGAGGTACAGCGCGAGACCCAGCGTCTTCAGCGTGCAGGGGCTCGGCGCCTTGATGTAGACCAGCGGCCGCACGGGGCCGAACTCGTCGCGGAACGGCACGAGCGCCGGGCGGAGCTGCAACCGGGCGAGCAGATGCGACTTCCCGGCCCCGGAAGCGGCCGGGATGACGAGGCACTGCCCCTCGACATCGTCGCCGAGGTCCTTGAGCATCTCGTCGAAGCGCGCGACGGTCTTGATCACGACGTCGGTGTTGACGTGGATGGTGTCGACGCGTCGCTTCCAGGCCCGCCGTTCGAGGTCCTGCGGGCTCAAGCGGATCGCGAACCGCTCACGGCGGACCGGCGCGGCCTGGGGGCCGGGAAGGATGGTGACGTCGGGGCGGAAGATCTCCCCGTCCTGGCTTTGCGGCATGCGATGGCCCTCACTCGGCAGTCCAGTTGTCGGGATCGTCGGGGTCGAACTCGGCGCCGACGTCCGCCGTCACGCTCCGCGGATCGGCCCCGGCGGCGACGGGCCTCGGACCGGCCGGCCGGGCCGCCGGCGGGGCGTCCTGCGGGGTGTCCTGCGGGGCGCTGGCCGGGCGCGGGGCGGACTTGCGGCCACCCTGCCCGACCCGGGGCGCGGGTGCCGCGTCGGCCGCGGACGGCGGCGCGGCCTTCCGCGGGCGTCGGGTCCGCAGCCGCTCTTCCTCGTGGGCGCCCTCGTCCGCGACGTCCCAGGCGACCTCGAACATCGGGTCGTCGGCGTGGTCGCGGAACCAGTCGACGTCGGCGCTGGCCAGGCGCTTCGGCTTGACGCCGGCCTTGCGGCATTCGGCGCGCAGCAGCTCCATCGCGCGGACGAGCGTCGCGCGAGCGACGCGCTGGCCTTCCTGCGTCATCCGACGCGCCGTGCGGACCACGTCTCGCCAGTCCGCCAGGGACGTCCCGTCGGCCAACCCGTCCTCGCAGGGAACCTTGATCCAACCGGCCTCCTCGTCCACCAGGACGAGGAGGTGGCCGAGATCGGACGCCTCGGCCTTGACGAGGAATTCGTCGCCGAAGTGGAAGCCCTTCCTGCGCCGGACGCCCTTCAGTTCGTCGGACTGGTAGGTGAGGCCGAGGAAGGTGATCCCGTTCCGCTGGATGGTCCGCGGGACCACCAGGGCGATGAGCGGATCGAGGTCGTCGGCCGACGGCGGCAGGCGCGTGCCGTAGCCCGCCAGGTCCTGCCAGCGCAGCAGGGGCGTTCGCCCGAGCAGCCCGCCGTGCTTGCGGTTGTGGTAGATGTCGACGACCCAGATCGTGAAGAACTCGACGAGTTGGGCCAGGGTCAGGGCGGCCTGCCCGACGCTGTCGTAGTCGCCGCGCTCGCGCACGTCGCGGAAGGTCCGGCCGGGAAGGTAGGCGCAGAAGTCGCGCGCGATGGTGCCGAGGGCGCGCTCGACCTTCCCCTTCAGGTGGGGCTTGCGCCGGGGCATGTAGCGGAGCTCGAACCGCAGTTGCCCGGCGGCGGCCTTCATCGACCGGGAGTGGAATTCCTTCCCGTTATCGAGCTTGACCACCTCCGGCACGCCGAACACGGGCCAGGCCGTGTCGACCCGGATGCCGGTCAGGTCCTTCGGCAGCACCGCCATGCGCAGGCAGTGCATCACCGAAGTCCAGGAGGGACGCTCGTCGCTGAGGTGGAATCCCACGATCATGCGGGTCGCGGCGCAGATCGCGACCGTGAGCCAGACCCGCCTCGTGCGCTTGTCCTTGCGGCGCCGGTCGCGCGCCGGCGTGCCGTCGCCCTCCAGGACCAAGACGTCGAGGGGCGTGTGGTCGACCTCGACGATTTCGAGCGGCCGCGTCGCCTGCGGGGCCTTCTTGACGTGCCGGAAGGCCTGCTCCGCCGCCGCGGGGCCCTCGCGATGGAAGATCACGTCGAACTGGCTGACGTTCGCCTTCACCCACCGCCGGATCGTCATCCCGTCGGGCACGTCGAAGGGCACGGTGCGCGTCTTGTTCTCGCGCTCGATCCTGCCCTGGATGAAGACGATGACATGGCTCAGCGGCGGTCCGTTCCGGGTGAGCCAGTCCTCGCGCACGCGCTCCGCGATGACCATCTCGACCTCGGGATCGAGGCGGAAACCCGCCCGTCCCTTCAGGTCGTCCAGCGGGATCAGCGCCACGATGGACTTGCCGCCCTTGCGCCAGCGCCCGTACCAGCCCTTCAGCGAGGAGCCGCTCACCCGTTCGAGCGGCACGTCGTCGGGATGGGAGCCCTCGTTCTCGATGGCCCGCTGCCGGCGCTCGACCGCTACGAGCCTCGCGATGTCGGCGTAACCCTTCGGGACCTTCCTGTGGGTCCGCTCGGCGAAGCACCGGTCGCAGGCCTGCACGTAGTCGAGGCGCATCAGCGCCGCGTCCTGCTGGCGAACGTCGAAGGTGTCGATGTTGCGCAGGAGGTTGTCCCTGACGCCTTGGGGGAGCCCGGCGGCGGTGTCCTCCACCAGTTGGAGCCGCCTGGGCTCGCCGAAGTAGAGGTCGGCCAACTCGGCATGGGTCTTCGTGACCGTGACCGGCCTCGCCCCGAGGGTGCGCAGCGTGACGCCGGCCTCGTCGCGCGAGAGCACCTTGTGGTAGACGCCCTCGACGATGACGAGCGCGTCCGCTTGGAGACGGATCTGGCACGCGCCCATGGTCAGCGCCGCCCCCCGCATGCGCCGGGTCTTGCCATGCGCACCCTCCCGCCGTGGTGGAGGTCCACCAGGACGGCGTCGCTCAGGACGACGGTCTCGGAACCGCCCGCGAGCCTGCGCAGGGCGAGGCCCGCCCGCCCACGGGCGACGGACGCGTAGGGGACGCCGTCGACGACGACGACCGCGCCGATGGTAAGGCGGAACTGCTGGTCGAGCCTGTTCAAGGTGCACTCCTGGGGTTCGCGGGACGGCGGATCACTGCGTGGTCGTCGAAGGGCCGGCCGGGGTCGGCCAGCTCGGCCTCGCCCCGCGCGACCAGGGCCACGACGGCCCGGAAGGCGCGGTCCTGGAGCCCCGACGCCGCCCGGAGTTCCCGGACGAGACCCCGGCCGCCGAAGCGGTCGAGGACGACGCGCATGGTGTGCTGCTCCGCCTCGTCGGCCACGAAGGTGCGCTCGCTCGCGACGAGCGCGGCGTTCGCGACGCGGAGCGCGCCGATCTCGACCTCGGTCCAGAGCTCGAAGCCGTCGTAGCCGGCGGCCCTGGCGCCGGCCTCGATGCGGGGCCGGATCCCGTCCCAGCCAAGCCTGATCACCCGCTTCCGCGGCTTGACCTCGACGGCGACGCGCCGCCCGTCGTCGATCTCCACGGCGAAGTCGGCCGTGTAGCTGCGCCACCGGACGCCGTCGTGCCACCGGAAGGGAGCGGGCTCCTCCTGATAGCGCAGGACGGCATCGTCCTGCTCCAGGATCAGGATGAAGTCCCGTGCGAGGAGGCCCTCGTAGGCCACCATGCGGTAGCCCATCCCCGCCTTGCCGGAGGGGACCTCGCCCGTGATGCAGTCCCGTCGGCCGGTGACGACCGGGCGCGACGGGCTCGGCTTGCCGACATGGCGGCTTCGCAGGGTCGCCGGCATCAGGACCTCCGCCGGGCGTCAGGGCCGTCGGGCCCCTCGGCCGCGTCGGCGCCACCCGATTCCTCGCCGGTCGGGATTGCGGGAGCGGCCCCGGGCGACAGCCGGATCGGATAGCGCGCGACCCCCTCCTGCCAGCGGTCCAGCGGGGTCGACCGGTCCGGTCCGGAGCGGCCGACGTCGAGATCGGCGAGCCAGGCGTGCGCGGCCGCCATCAAGCCTCCTGTGTCCTCGACCACCTCGCCCCGGGCCGTCAGCCAGCGCTGCAGTCCCGCCACCCGGCAGGGAGCGCCCGGATGATCGACCGCGGCGAAGTGCAGCCGGATGCCGAGCGCCGCCGCGGAATGCCGGAACGTGGCGCAGTGGAAGGCGGGATCCCGGTCCAGCACGAGCACCTCCGGCAGCCCCATGCACAGGCGGGCGGCGCCGAGCGGCTCCGGGGCCGCCGTCGCGGTCCGCACCCCGAACAGGCCGATCAGGTCCTCCCCGTTCGGCGGCGCGGTGCCCAGCGCCGCCGCCACGATCACGCCGCTGTAGATGTCGCGTGCGGTGACCAGGTGAACGCGGTCGGCGCCGAGTTCCGGGATGGCGAGCCGCAGGGCTTCCCGGGCGACGACGACCTCGGCGAGGGGACGCCCGCACGAGAGGTGCCGGACCCGGTACGCCTGCTGCAGGGGACGCAGACGGTCGCCGACCATCCGCACGAGGGTGCGGAAAGCGGGAACGTCGGCGGCCGCGCCTTCCCGCGCATGCGACGCTTCCAGGCACCTCGCCTGTGCGAGGCGGGCCATGGCAGTCAGCGTGACGCCCCGGCGCGGGTCGGCCTCGGCCACGACCTGGTCGACAAGCTCGCCGATCCACGGGGCCCAGTGGGTCTGCTGCCGGGGCGACCGCGCCATCCGCCGGTCGGCGAGGCCGGCCGGGTTGCCGTCGGCCTCCTGGAGCCGCGCTTCCCATGCCCTGACCTGGCGCGGCGTGGGCGGATCGACGTCGTCGATCAGCTCGCAGACGGCGCGGATCGCGGCCCGCAGGTGGCGGTCGCCCCGCCGTCCCGGCGGGAGGTCCTCGACCGCCCGCACGTAACGGTAACGGCGCAGCGCGGCGGCGCGCTCGCGCTCCGTCATCTCGTTGAGGGCCTGGATCTCGGCCCGGAGCCGGTCGGTGTCGGCGGTCGTCGCGGGAAAGAGTTCGAGCTGCTTCATGATCGCGCGGGTCCTCGAAAGGCGGACGGAGCCAGCCTTGGTGGTGGGATGGGCGGTGACCCCGGCCCGGAGGCCGGGGCTTCGGCGGCGGCTCAGAACTCGGTGGGCTCGACGGCCTCGGTCTCCGGCTCGAACGTCCCCCGCGGGACGCCGAGCAGCGCGGCGACGTCCCCGTCCCAGGCATCGAAGGCCCGGTCGATCAGGGGGGCGAGGGGCGGCTGGAAGTCGGCCGTGAGGGGCTCGACGCGGTACGGCTCGTTCATGGTGCTCTCCTCGGATGGGGTCGCGCGGGGCCGGTCCGGATCCGTCGCGGGGACGGTCCGGGCGCGGCCGGCTTGGGCCGGCGGATCCCGAGGAGGCGGAGCGCAGCCCGCTTGCTTTCGCAGGCGAGAGCTGGCATACGTCATCGGTCTCGAATGTCGGCCTTGATCCCGGTGGTTGGCCGGTCTGGTATGCGGCGGTCGTGATCACGAGGTCCGGCGGTGACATGGTCGAGAGGGCTCAAGCTCTCGTCCGACGGGCCGGACCTTACCCGCTACAGCCTTCCGGCTGCGTAGCGGGCAAGCTCAAAGCGTGCGGCCCGGATCGGGCCGTGCGCTTTTATTTTGCCTCGACGATCACTCCCTGGCCCGGTGGGTCGCGGGAGCGCGCGCGGAGGGCTGCGCGATATCGGTTGCGCATCGGCATTCTCCTCGATGATTGATGAGTTGTTGGATCTAGACTGATCTTATGACGCTGAGGCCTTCGTTGGATCTTTCAGATACCAATGTTGTGCCTTCCGATCATGGTAGACGAGGTTTTTATTCTTAAGACGGGTCTTATTTTTCTCCGAGGCATCGAGCGTGTAGCCGGCGTCCCGGACCGCGTCGTTGACTTCAGTCCCCGACAATCCCTTGGCGCCGGCCTTCGCGAGAGCGTCGACGATGACCTGGGCGACCAGGCCGGAGACTTTCGGCGCCGGCATCCGTTCGGCCTCGTCCGGTACCGGCTCGTCGTCCGGCGCCGGCCGGGCCTCCGCTTCCGTCTCGGCCTGGTCGGCCGCCTGGGCCGGTTCCGGGGCGTATGCCGCCCCTTGCTGCAGGGTCGCTATCATTTGGTCGAGGCGGGCCGCCTTGGCGGTCTCCGCCGCGATGGCGCTCACGTGTTCCAACATGAGCTCCTGAAGCTGCCGCGTCCTGTCCGCGGCGGCTTGCCGGGCCCGGTCGCGCTCCTGGCACATCTGGGTGATCACATCCATTCGGCACCCCCGACCAGGTCCAGGTCCGCATCCAGGTCCGGAGGAGCTCCGCGACCTGATGATCGGACCATAGACCGGGTGACCGCCAAGCCGCAAGTTCTTTCGCCCAGGTCCACCGGACGTGGTAAACGGAAGGTGACCCGGTCGACCCGGTTGAATGGGTGGGTGAAACCGGGTCGCGCACCCGGCCAACCTTGTCCGTCCGGTCCCCGGGTCATCCTCCGGCCGCGTGTCGCGTGTATCCAACGGCGGGCGGCCGTCGACGTACCCTAGGACACCCGCAAACGCGACGTCCGCGTTCGTGGATCTTCAAATCAATGAAGCATTCATTCGAGCACAGGCCGCCGTACCAAATGTCGGTCTCCATATTCTGATCAGCATCGGCGCCGAGACGAAGGCGTATGCCGCATTTCATCGAGCTGGCCCTCGCGGGTCGGCGGGTAGCGCGACCCTCGTATTGGCCGAGCGGCATTGCCGTCGACAGGGCCCCCGATCCGGTCGGCGACCCGGCCGAGACGTCCCGGACCTGGTCGTCACGGGCCTGGCCGACCGGTGGGTTGAACCGGGGCGCGGATCAGGCATCGACCGGCCGGCCCGTCGTGCCACTCGAAGCCGATCTCGACCAGGCCGGACGCCAGCACGAGGTCGCGGACCGGGTCGAACCTGACGGCGCTTCCCTCCTCGTCGGCGGTGCGGACAAGCTCCTCCAGCAGCCCGGCATCCAACGCGTGAACGGCCTCCGGAGCGACCTGGAGCTCGCCGGTCCCGTTGACGTGCATGTGAAGGACGGGCGCGCCGTCCAGCCGCGAGAGGCGGCGCATCGCGCGATGTGCGGGCGTGTCGAGCGCGTCGGGGATGGACGCATCGAGGAGCGCATCGGCGTCTTCGGGCGCGAGCGTCGTCGGCGCGCCGTCCGACGAGACGACCGCGGAGGATTGCTCGAACCGCCCGGTGGCGACGTCGAAGCGGACCGTCAGGAGCAGCCTGACGCTGGCGCGGGCCAGGGCGAGGTCCAGCCGGCCTCCGTGTCCCCCGTCGCGGGCATAGCGGGCGTCCCCGATCTCCAGGCCGGCATGCCGGCGCAGCAGTCGACCTGCGGCCGGCGCGAGCGCCTCGTCGATCAGGTCGCGCGAGAGCGCGCCGGCGAGGCTCCGGCGCCATTGCGGACCGCCCCGGTCCGATGTCCGGGCGCCGCGCGCGGGCGGCGCGAGGAGCGCGGCGGCCGTCCAGCGCAGCGCGGGGACGTCGGCCGCGGCCGGGGGGCCGCGGTGAACCAGGTCGGCCAGGTCGCCGATCAAGGATGGAAGGCCCGGCGACAGCGCCGCCTTGAGCCGGCGCTGGACCAGCGCGGTGGCGTCGGCGAGGGCCGCGGAACCGGGTCCGGATGCGGGGCGGCCCGTTCGTGCGGCGCCCGGCGCGAGGCCTTCGAGATCGGCGAGGGCCTGCAGGATGAGCGGCAGCATCCGCAGGTACTCGAAGGCCCGCCCGAGGTGCGCCCGCGTGCCGTCGGCATCCTCGGGCACCCGACGGGCGATCCGTTCCAGGGCGGCCAGCACCTCGGCGTGGGCCCTCAGGGCGAAATCCTTCGGGATCGCGTCGAGGACGGCGCGGTCGGCCGGATGGCGCGACCGGGCGAGGGGGGCGACGATGCCGTCCATCCAGGCCTGCCTGACGTGTTTGCGGATGGCGCTCTGCAGCCCGGGGATCTTGGAGACCTGGAGACCGCCCCCGGAGAGCGCCGCATGCAGGGTGCCCATGGCCGTGTCGACGATGGGCCGCGTGTCGGGATGGGCCAGGGCGGAGATGGCCTGCCGCGCCCGTGCGAGCTCGCGCACGTCCGCCCGCACCGGGGGGACGCCGGCGGGGAAAACCGGGAATTCTGGGTCGGGATGCATGGCCGGACGGTGCCCCAGGCGCGCGGGCGTCCGGTCGAGGCGCACGGCCGGGCCTCGCACCGGGACTGTGCGCGGAAGCCGGGCCGGGGCGGTCCTGTCCTTGGACGGCGCCCGGGAATCGGGCGCACAGCCCATTGTGCGAGGCGCGCGGCAAGGCACAAACGCCCTCCCCGACCCTACCGGGACGTGCCGCCGCGCCGCCGTCGGCCGCGACGTTCCCGACGGCGAGCCCGATGAAGTTCCGCTCGCGCGTTCCGCCATGTCCCGCCTCGACATCCAGGGGTTCTCGGGGACCGGGCCGCCTCAGGCGGCACGGCGCGAACGCAGGGGGCGCCGGTCCGCGGCGCGCCGTTTCGGCATCCGTCGCACGACGGCGCTCGCCGTGGGTGTCACCGGTCCGGGCGCGGGCGCCGCCGGCCGGTCCGGTGTGCCGGCGACGCCGCGCGGCCCGGGCCCGAGACGCGGCGATCCGGACCGGGGCCCCGAGCCCGATCCGGGTGCCGCGCCCCGCAACCGTGGGAGACGGGGCCGGAACCCGAGGGCGAGGGTCATCCGCCCCGGCGGTCCCTGTCGACGACGAACGCCGGCCGCGTGTCGGACAGGCGTCGCCAGGCGTCGAGGTAGGCGCCGAGATGCGGTCTGCGGGTCCGCTCCAGCTCCAGGTAATCCTGGAGGCCCGCGATCGCCCTGTCGTGGGCCGCGGCGTCGGTCCGGCCGGCGAGATACGCATGGCGGACGTAGATGCCGAAGGTGGTCATCGTGTCGGTCTCGCAATACGCCCGGACGCGCTCGATCTGGCCGGCGGCGACCATGTCGGCCACCAGCGACCCGTGCTCGCCGAGTTTGCCCGGCATGCCGATCAGCGCGGCGGCCTCCTCCAGGGTGAGCCGGCTGGCGCACCCGAACCCGGACATCTCGTCCATGACGTCGACGTGGGCGCCGCCGTACCGGTTGCCGTAGCCCGACCAGCGCGTGCCGCGCCGGAACCAGGCTTCCGCCGAGATGCCGTGGAGCATCGTGCGGTGAAGCAGCGTCGGCATGTCGAAGCCGCGGCCGTTCCAGGTGACGAGCCGGAACCTGCCGGAGGCGAAGTGCCGCCAGAAGCCGCGCAGGATGCGGGCCTCGTCCCAGCCCGCCTCGCCGCCGCTCCTGCAGGCGGTGACCCGATATTCCTCCAGTCCCGTGTCGCCGTCGCGCAGGATCTCCGCCTGCACGAAGCTGACGGCGACCACGGCGTGCCACGCGCATTTCGGAAATTTGTCCCGGGCCCACACCTCGGGCGGCGGCATCAGCGTTTCGTCCGGCACGGTCTCGATATCGACGACGAGGAGCGCGTCCGCATCGGCGCCGGGTTCCGCCGCCGGCCGACGGACTTGGCGGACGGCGGGGCGCGCGCCGTCCGCGGGTGCGCTCGCGTCGGACAGGGAGGGGAGCCGAAGCCGGGGCGTCGGGGAGCGGGTCTCGTGCATGGGGCGGTTCTCCGGGGCGGCTGTCAGACCAGGATCGTGCGGCTGGCGTCGTACCCGTTCGTCGGATCGTCCGGGTCGTAGGGGTTGCTCACGACGCGCGTGCGCCCGAGCCGCAGGTCGCAGGCCTGCGGCACGTTCCCGTGGATCCAGACGGCCGGGGCGCCCCAACCCTCCATCACGGGGTCCAGGGCCGAGGCGTGCCAGCAGACCCGCCACGGGTCGAGCACGGGCCTGGCCAGGGTGGGCGGCAGGCAGGACCGGGACGGGGCGAAGCCGGTGACGACCGCGGCCCGGTCGCCCGGGCCGATGTCGCGCAGGACCGGATTCGGCATATGGCCGTACGGGCCCGCACCGACGGCGACGGCGTTTAGGGCGTCCTCGATGAAGGCCCGCGAGCGGGCGTGCGCGCCGGCCGCGTCGTGCGGGAAGAAGGGCACCCCGGGCGCGCTCGCCGCCCTGTCCGTCACCGTCCAGCGGCTCCGGGCGTGGGCGCGGGCGGTCCGGGCGTTCTCGACGCCGTCGAGGGCGAAGTCCGTCCAGAGCGTCGCCCCCAGGATGACCAACCCGGGCCGCCGCGGATCGCCGAGGCGAACGGCGCCGTCGTGGAGCACGGTGATGCCCAGCGCCGCCCCGAGCGGCACGGCCTCGGCGAGCGCCGCGCCCACGGGTTCGCCGTCGAGGTACTCCGCCGGTCCCGGGACGAGGACGACCGGCCGCCGACCCTGGCGGCCGCCGAGCGCGTCCGCAAGCCAGCGCACCGACCGGCACAGGCCGGGCGCGATCCCGCCCGGGACGAGCAAGGCGTCGAAGTCCGGCAGCGGGTCCGGCAGCACGTGCGGCGCTCGGTCAATCCTCAGGTCGGACAGGGTCCACAGACGGAACGGGACGGGCTCCGACGGGGCGGTCCGCGCCCCGGGGGCGGCCGGCACGGCGGACGGGCCTTTCGTCGGTGCCGGTGCATGCACCTCGGCCCGGGCCACCGGATCGGGAACGTGGAGCGTCACGGCTGTCCTCCGTCCTGCGCGGCGCGGTGTCGGTCCGCCTCGGCGATCAGCGCCCGGAGCGCGTCGCCCGAGACCAGGCGCCGCGCGATCAGCAGCTCGGCGACGGCCGCCACGGCGGTGCGGTTCGCCTCCATGACGGCCAAGGCCTCGCCGCTCAGCCGGTCGAGGTCTCGCTCGACCGCCCCGAGAAGGGCGGGGTCGAGCGACAGCGCGACCGCGACCTCGTGGGGGGCGCCGCGATACGCCAACCGGTCGCCGAGGCCGAGCGAGGCGTGGTTGCCGGCGAGCAGGGTCGTCACGCGCGCGAGGTCCGACCGGCTATCGCCGCCCGCCCCGGCGCTCGGCTCCCCGAGGAACAGGATCTCGGCGGCCCGTCCGCACAGGAGCGCGACCGCGAGGCCCTCGATCTCCGCGCGGGTCGGCGACTGGCCGAGGCGGGTCGCCACGGAGGTCGCGCCGAGCGAATCCCGGCGCGGGACCAGGTCGACCTGGGCGACGCGGGCGCCGATTCGCTCGAACGCCACGGCGTGCCCCGCCTCGTGGTACGCGCTCCGACGTCGGTCCGCCGGGCTCCCTTGATCCGGCGGCGCGACGCGGCCGAGCAGGTCCTCCGGGCGCATCGGCCGCCCGGCGGCGCGCGCGGCGGCACGGGCCTCGGACACCCACCCGGCGACCTGGGCGCCGCTGGCGCCGAGCGCGAGCGCGCCGAGCGGCGCGAGGTCCATGTCGGGCACCTCGCCGTCGTCGAGGTGGTGCCGGAAGATGACCGCCAGGTCGGCGGCCGAGGGCGGCTTGATCTCGATCACCCGACCGAGCCGTCCGGGCCTGACCAGGGCGGGATCGAGCCTGTCGCCGTGGTTCGTCGCCGCGATGATGCACACCTCGGGGGCGCCGGGCGCGTTGAGCGCATCGAAACCGAGCAAAATGCTCGTGCACAAGGGGGTCCACCACTCGCGCGCGTGGTTGTCCATCGTGGCTCTGTTAGGAATGCTGTCCGCTTCGTCTAGGAACAAAATACTAGGTGCGAGCGCGCACGCCTGCGTGTACGCGGCATCCCAGGCGCGGAGCACGCCACCCAGGTGTCCGTCGGATCCGGTGAACCAGGCGCCGACCGAGGTCGCGACCAGCGGCAGGCCAGCGGCCTTCGCGAGGGAGCGGACGAAAGATGATTTTCCTAGTCCCGGGGCGGAGCTGAGGGCGACGTGCCTGTCGAGCCGCTGGAACGCGGGCGCGCCGCCGGAGGCGCGCCAGGTCGCGATCTCGTCGATGAGGCGCGTACCCCAGGCATGGGCATCGCCGAAGCCGACCAGGGTCGCGAAATCGGGCGCCGACCCGACGGCGGGATCCGCGGTGGCCTTCGAGCGCGCCGCCGCGGCGAGGCGCGCGACGCAGGCCCGCGCCGTCGTCCCGCGCACCGCGGCGGCGATCTCGAAGAAGTCCAGCCCGCGCGCGATCCCGGGCGGCAGGGTCGGACGCCGCCCCGTGGCGGCCCGGACGACCCGCGCGATCACGGCGTCGGTCGCGCCCGGGAGCCGCACGTGCAGGTCCGCCGCGGCGACGAGCGCCGAAGGCAGGTAGCGCGCGGGCGATTGCGAGACGCCGAGCACCCGGTCGCCGCGGGCGAGCCGGTCCGCCACCCGATCATTGCCGCGGTCCGCACGGTCCTCGCTTCTCGAAGCGCCGGTGCGCGCCGCCACGTAACCCCACGCCGCCAGGCGCCCGCACGCCTCGCGGACCGGCTCGACCCAGTCGGCGGCCGGCACCTGGACGACGAGGGCGAAGGCGGGGTCGGCGGCGATGCGGCGGCGCTGGGCGGGCGAGAGCGCCGCTTCGAGCGCGAAGGCCGCGAGCGTCTCGGTCGCGGGACGGCGCTCGTCGGCGGCGACGTCCCCGGTCTCCGCCTCGTTCAGGTCGTCGCGCAGGAATGTCAGGTGGGGCATGGTCGCCTTGCTCCGAGGGTGGTCGAGGTCCGGGGCCGGGTCACGGCGGGCCCGGGTCGCGGCACGCATCCGCCGGCGACGGCCTACGACGGCACCTCGACGACGCAGGCCGGGTCGAAGGCGGGGTTCTCGCCGTCGTAGCCGAGGGGGTTGCACAGGATCCGGGTCGGACCGATCCGGTGGTCGCGGCGGGCGTGGACGTGGCCGTGAAGCCAGAGGTCCGGGCGGCCGGCGGCGATGAGGCCGCCGAGGTCGCTCGCGAAGGCCGGGTTCAGCACGCTGCCGGCGAAGCCCGGGTCTAGCGAGGCGCGGGCGGGGGCGTGGTGCGTGACCACGACGTGCGGTCGCGCCCGCGCGCCCGGCGGGTCGACCTCCAGCAGCGCGCGTTCCAGGAAGGCGCGGCCGGCGGCGTGCAGGGCCGCCGCATCCCCCGGCCGGAAGGTGCGCCAGCCCGGGTTGCGGGTCGTCGCGATGCAACGGTGATCGTTGAGGCCGGCCTGCGCGGCCGCCATGGCCCGCCGGCGGTCGCCGTCGAGGCCGTAGTCGGTCCAGAGCGTGCCGCCGGAGAAGGCGACGCCGCCGATCTCGACGGTGTCGTCGTCGAGCAGGGTCACGCCGTGCCGTTCCGCGGCCCGGCGTCCGAGCGCGCGCTCCTCGTCCACGGCCGAGCCGTAGAACTCATGGTTTCCCGGCACGACCACGACCGGCATGATCGGTCGGATGGCCTGGCCCAGCCAGAGGATGGTGTCCGCCAGGCCCTGCCCGACGTCGCCCGCGACGACGGCGACGTCGGCGTCGGGGATGTGCCCGGGCGTCCACGGCACCCGCGACAGGTCGCGGTGCAAGTCGCTGAAGGTCCAGATCCGCACGTGATCGACTCCTGGGTTCTCGGGATCGTCCCGCTGGTCGGGATGCGGCGTTCACCGCCGCGGCGGGGGGCGGCGCCCGGGCCGCCGCCTTCCGGGTCGGCCCGGATGGCCGCCGCGCAGGTCCGGCGGCAGGCCGGCGAGGACGTGGGCGAGGACGGTGCGAGCCGCCGCATCGCCCCGCCAGGCGGCGACGAGCACCGTCGAGAGCGCGAGGTCCACGACGGCGGGGTCCGGTTCGGCGCGCCGCGCGAGGTCGAGCGCGACGGCGATGGCGGCCGCGGCCTCGCCCCTCCGGGCCGCGGGCCAGGCCCGATGATGCAGGCAGACGCCGCCGGCGAGGGCTCGGCGGACCTCCCGGATCGCGGAGAGCTCGATGTCCGGAAGCCGTTCCGTGCGCCAGAGCGCGAGCGGATGGCTTCCCGCGGGCGGCTCACGGCGCGGGAGGGTCCGGTCGCGGGGATGGGAATCGTCGCTCGCGCGCATGCGTCCTCCGGGCTCGTGGCGGGCAAGACGGACCCGCTCCCGCGCGCCGAGGCGCGCGGGCGGGATTCGTTCGGACGGGATGGCGGTGGCTAGTGCCGGTCGAGGCGCTCGGCGCCCGTGTCGGGCTGGCCCAGGACGAAGTACCTCGACAGGGTGCGCGCCCAGCGCCGGCCATCGGACGCGTACAGATCGCTCGTGGTGATGCGGCGGCCGTCGGGGAAGTTCGGATGCCCGTGGACCTCGCCGGTGAGCACCCTCACGGACCGGGTGGAGGCCCGCCACCGCTCAAGGCGCGGGGCGCCGTGCAGGTCCTCCCGCGTCGGCTTGACCTGGTCGCGGATCCCCTGGAGCTCGTCGGCGAGGTCGCGCAGCCGGTCGCCGGCCTCGCGCTCGTCCGGCGCCCGAGCCTGTTCGACGTCGACACCGAGGTTCGCGGCGAACGCGGCGGGGTCGACCTCGGCGGCGTGCGGGTTCGCGGCGGCGGCGCGCAGGGCGGCGAGCAGCGTGACGGAGGCCCCGAGGCTGCGGCTCGTGCGATCCCCTTCGGCGATGCGCTGTGCCTCCCCGCGGCCGAACGCCGGCACGACCGTCGGCAGGGTCCGGACACGGCCTCGACCCGGCACGAGCGCCTCGTGCCCGCGCATGACGCGGCCGAACGCGTCGGCGGCGGCGGCGCCGCCGCTGCGCCCGCACCCGAGGAGCCAGGGCGGCGAGACCACGTCCAGACCGAAATCCTCCGACGGGTTCATGCCCGCGAGCGCCGACGCCGCGGCATGCTCCTCGAAGGGGGTCGGGCCCACCGGCAGCACCGGCGCGTCGATGCGCGCCCTCAGCCCGAGGTTGCCCAGGCACGCCGCGGGCAGGTCGAGGACGAGATCATCGTCCCGCCCCACGGCCTCGGCCGCGATCTCGCCCGCCTCCCGTGCGTCGCGCGCCTCGCGTTCGCTGACGGTGAGGCCCTCCTCCGTGACCGTCCGGCCCGGCAACGGGGCGTCCTCGGGGAACTTGACGCGCAGGAACGTGACGGGGCGGCCGAGAACGCCATAGGCGTCGGCGAGGAGGAGCGCGGCGTAGGCGGCATGGGTCCGGCCAGCGGAACCGAAGAAGGCAGAGATCAAGGGCAATCTCCATGACGGAATCCGGACGCCGGCGCGCCCGGTGGAATGGCCACCAGGCACGCGACGTCGGACACGTTGTGATTGATCCGTGAATCTTAAGGCAAAAGAGCGGAAATGAACAGCATATTCTGCCTGTCATCAAGAGCCATATTTTCGGGATGGTTAACGGCGTCGTGGCGTACAGTCTTGGGCGCCTCGGATTACTTACGCATACGCGCGAGGTGGACCGGCGTGACGGTGCCGGAGGTCCGCTCTCCGCGACCGGCACGGGGCCCCGTGTGACACGTCCGGACCGCGCCCGGCGACCCGAGCGGCGACCTGCGGTCGAAGCCGGCCGGTGCTTGGATCCCCACGCCCCATGCCGTCGTCGCGCAGATGACCCGCTGCGCCCCTGAGAGCCGGCCTTGACCGACCGCCGTGACCGCCGGTTCGGCGCGACGGTCGCCCGGTCAGCACCGATGCCGGGACGAGCCGGCGGCCGGGTCGCCAGGGGGGACCACGCCTCAGTCCGTTCAGGGATTGACGGGTGCGGATGTCGCGGGCGCTGACGGACGCGACAAGGCGCCGTGCCCACGACCCGGCCCCCGAGGAGGGCGGGACGCCGACGGCGGTCGGCACGAGCGCGGGACCGCGCGAGGCGCGATGGACAGTGCGCTTTGGGCGGCCAGGGATCCGATAACCAGTAATTTCGATACTTCTGGATTTATGGAAATAACGGTGGCAGGATTCCCTCGATGCATCGGCCCAAAGGAGGACGCCGTGATCGCGACCATCCATTCCAACGACCGCACCGGCCTCCTGGCCGCAGCGCTGGTGGCCGGCGGCCTGACCGACGCCGGCACCCGTCCGACCGTCGTCGCCGTCGGCGCCAACGGCGCCCAGGCCTGTGGCCTGGCACGCCTCTCGGGTTCGTTCGACCTGCTCCGCCCCGATCCCCGCGACGCGGCGGCCATCCTCTCGGGCCTGGCGGCGCGGTCGGAACGCGACGTGATCGCCGTCCTGCCGACGGACCTGCTTCGCGAGGGCGGTCCGGGCGAACCCGGACACCTGCGCGTCGTGGCCACGGCGTGCCGGCTGACCGCGGCCCAGGCCCTGCACGCGACCGCGTCGGGGGCGTGGCACCTTCGCTGCGACAGCGAGCTCGGCCAGCCGGCCTGGCGGATCGCCCCGCGCGTCCTGCCGCTCCGGCTGCCGAGGCTCTCGCCGCTGGAACAGATGCGGCTGCTCGCGGGCGATCTCGGCGAGGGCATGCGGTACGCGGCGGTCGCGCTCGCCGCCACCCTCCTCGCCGTGTCGGCGGATCCGGACGCCGAGCGCTTCGAGGCGGGTGACCTGACCGCGCTCATGTCGCCGCTCTCCCCGGCCCGGGACCGAGCCCTGCACGAGCGGCTCCTCGACTGTGCCGCCGCCCTGGGCGACCCGGCCTTTCATGGCGCGGCCGTCGGGACCGCCGCGGCCGCCGGCGGACGCCTCCGCAAAGCCCACCCGACGCCGGTGGCGACCGCTCGCCTCCGCGCAATGCAACCCGCCCGCCTCCGCGCCTGACGGAAAGGACCAGAGCAATGATCAACCGCACGAAGCCGAACCGCGTCTCGTTGGCTCCCCGGCCGCGCGTCGCCTCGCCCGGGACCGCTCGTCCCGGTCGCTCCGGAAGCGCTCGCCGAGTGCGCGCCGGGGCGGGCTCCTCGCGCGCCCGGATCGGTCAGGGCCTCTCCCGCGACCGGGCGCCGACGACGGCCCCGCGCTGGGACGCGAACCCCTACGAGGCGTTCTACGCCTTGTCGGCGGACGGGGTGGGCCTGCTCGATCCCGGGTTCGACGACTGGGACTTGGACCCGTGCGTCCTCGTCGGCCTGGCGCCGAACGGTGGCGACGAGCGGGACGACACGTGACCGTTCTTCCGAGCGGCCCGTGCGACCGGCGTCCGGACGACGCGGGCCGGGACAGGCCGGCTTCCGCTTCGCCGCGGGAGCCGCGGCCCGGCGAAGGATCAGCCTTTCGGGTTCCGGAATCCGTATGGCACCTGTGACGGGTATCGCTACGCATAATCCGTTACGGGTTGCGATTTCCGGGCATGATCCGAGAGCCGGAGAATGGGAAATTGGCCGCGAGCGGAGAGCGCTCGGTCGTGTGCGGCCCGAGCCGTCCCCATGAGGGCACCTCGGGGTCGCCGCGTCGGGATTGCCGCTTTGCCGCCAATGACCGAATGAGACGGTGGAGCCGGCGACGGTTCGGGCCCGCCCGGCGTGCCGGAGTATGGAGCCGGGCGGCGTGGTCACACGTCGGCTCGCGGCCGATCTCGGCGCCGATGTCGGTGGATCCGATACCCTCACGACGTCGCGCCGAGCTGATGGGGCGAGACTTCCGAACGCGAAGCAGCCCCGCCGCGGTCGCGAAGGATCGCACCCTCCGGCATCGACGCGCCTCGCCGAATGCCGATAGCGGTGCGGTCGTGCTCGACGCATCGAGTAAGGGGTTGCGCGGTCCGTTACGCTTCTTCATGCTAATTCCATGGAGATCGAATTAGCGGCACGACAATTGGAGGCGCTCGGCAATCTGACCCGCCTAAAGGTGTACCGTACGCTCGTCCGGGCGGGCCATGACGGTCTGCCGGTCGGTGCCCTCCAGCAGCGCGTCGACGTGCCGGCCTCGACGCTCTCCCATCATCTGCGCCGTCTGATCCATACCGGGCTGGTCGTCCAGGAGCGCCGAGCCACGACCCTGATCTGCCGGGCGGCCTATCCGGCGATGACCGATCTGGTCGGCTTCCTCGGCGAGGGAGGGCACGGCGGGGGATCGGCCGGATCCGCTTCGTGAGGACGTGATAATTACGAGACGACGACGGGGCATGGAAGCGTCGTTCGAACGGCGCTGTTCGACCGCGGTGGCCCGTCGTCGCCGGGGCACTTGCGCGCGCTGGCGGGCGGCCCGGACCTTGCCCGGCGCGGGATGCTCGCAGCGGGGGTCGCAAATCCCGAGGCCGAAGCGGTCCGCGCCCAGATCGAGCACGCCGGCCGTCGTGGGGCCCATAGCCATGACGAAGCATACCCCGCCCTTCTCCCTTCAGGTTCGCGAGCGGACCGTCCGGCTGGTGCGGGAGTACGGGAGCGAGCACGGCTCGCGATGGTCCGCGATCCAGACGATTGCCGCCAAGATCGGCTGCACAGGTGAGACGCTGCGCAATTGGATCCGGCAAGCCGAGCGGGACCAAGGCGGGCCGGTCCCGCGAGCGAAGAGCGCGAGCGGATCAAGGTGCTGGAGCGGGAGGTGCGTGAACTCCGGCAAGCTAAGGAGATCATGAGGAGGGCATCGGCGTATTTTGCCCATTCGAAGCTCAACCGCCAGTCCAAGCGATGATCGCCTTCATCGACGGTCACAGCGCGCCCTACGGGGTCGAGCCGATCTGCTGGGCGCTGCCGTTCGCCCCGTCGACGTACCACGCCCACGCCGCGCGGCGGGCCGATCCCGGCAGGCTGCCGGCTCGGGTCAAGCGGGACGCGACGCTCGTGGTCGTGGTCCGGCGTGTGCACGCGGTCAACTTCGGCGTCTACGGGGTTTATGGCGCGCCGTCTGTTCCGGAGGGGCGCCTCTCCGTACGCTGGAGGATGGTGCGGATCGAGGGCGCGCCGCACCTGCTGATCGAGTTGGCCGAGAACAGCGGCCCGCCCGTCACGCCGCCGACACGAGGGGGGTCGGCTCGCGGCTGGTACAGCGTGGCCTCGCGCAGGAACTCGGGGGCGAGATCAAGCTCAACTTCGCAGCCGCCGGCCTGTTCTGCGTCATCACCTTCCCGGTCGGCGGGACGGCCGTGCCGGAAGCCGGGGGCGCCGCCATCCCCGCGGCGCCGTGTCCGTGATGCCCGGCCGGTTGCCGACCTGAACGGCGGCCTCAGTCTCCGTTCAACGACGCGTTGCCAGAAGGTCTCGGCTCGATTGCCGGCTCCGAGAAAGGCCGGCAGGCGTCAGGAGAGGGCTCTTCGATGCGTTCCGGGAAACGCTGTCACCGGCCCGTCGCGGGCGAAGTCGGCGCGTCTGCGAGGTCGGCTCGCAGTTTGCCTGCGTCGGTGCGCGACCACATCGGCGCCGAGTTGCGGGCAGCCTACGCCGGCTTCGAAGCGGGCGACCTCCCGGGCCGCGTGCTCGACCTGCTTTCCCGTCTGGACGGCGCCCTCTCGCGCGAGGCGGCGGCTGCCGGAGCCGCCTTCCGGGACGGGCTCATGAACGCCGTTCCGGGCTTGCGGGCCTTCGCACTATCGCTCGGGGTCGACGCGACGCAGGCGGAGGACCTCGTGCAGGAGACGCTGATGAAGGCGTGGGCCAACCAGCACCGGTTCCAGTCCGGCACGAACCTGATGGCTTGGCTGTGCACCATCTTGCGCAACCAATTCTACACGGAGTGCCGCAAGCGCAGGCGCGAGGTCGAGGATGCCGACGGTGCCCTGGCGGCGAAGCTGACGGCGCCAGCCGCCCAGGAGCACGGCTCCGACCTCAGGGCTGTCTGGAAGCACTTCGGCGGGTTGCCCCCGTTGCAGCGTGAGGCTCTGATGCTGGTCGCGGCCCGGGGCATGACCTACGAGGCCGCGGCCGAGGTGATGGGGTGCCAGGTCGGCACCATGAAGAGCCGGGTCAGCCGTGCCCGCTCGTTCCTCGTCGAGTCCCTCGGCTTGGCGGAGACGTCCGCCGCGTAGGCCTTGGACGCAGCATCGGGCCAGGTTCGCCCGCGGTCAGAGTTCCCCCCACCGGGCCGGGCATCTGGCCGCACAGGCTTGCCGGGTGGCCCCGCTGCGGTCCGCGACGTCGATGCCTATCTGCCACCGGCCGCCAGCCGGCCCTTTCCCTCAACCCGTGTTATGCGCATGACCGAGAATGCGGACGACGAGATCACGTGGCTGGTGCTGACCCTGGCCGAAGAGGCAGACGTCTCCGGGGCAGCCGTAGGCCTGATGGTGGAGCGGCTGCGCCGCATGGAGGACGAGGCCCGCCTGGGGGGGGCCGACAGCCAAACGTTACAGCGGATCATGTCCGGTCGCCGCGTTCTGGGTGACAGGGTGGATTTCGGGCTGGCTCCGCGGGTGCCGGGCAACCGACAGGGGGTCGCCACAGGGCGGCGTGGATCCTGAACCGGCCTCAAGGCACGGGAGGTAACGAGTCGTCGACACCCGAAAAGCCGACTGCTCGACGTCAAGCGAAGGGGTAGAAAACCGGACCGTAGTCATAGCCCACCGGGCGATGCCCGAACCGTGGTGGCCCATGATAACCGCTACGCTCTTCCACAACCTCGCGGTCCACTGGACCAGGCCGGTAGTTGGCCCGGGTCGCCTCCAGGGGCTACGTGGGGTGCCGGCTGGTCAGCATCAGGCAGGCCACCCCTTCCGCCACCGGCAGCGGTAACCCGGCCGCCTTCGAATAGCTTCAGGGTGTAAGCGCTGAAGAAGGTTTGGTTTACAATCGGAAACAAGCCATTGCATGCTAGTACGAACAATGGGTTCAAGCTCCAGCGCAGGGCGATCAGTCTTGCCAAGACGGTGTTGATCGTCATCATCAGCGACATCGCAATGCCGTAGACGCCCGAACCTGCAGGGCCCGATCAGCCGGAAGAACAAGCATGATCCTCGGAGACGGCAGCCGTGAAGTGGTTGCGGTACTTCTCCATCTGGAAGCGAAGATTTTGTGGATCGTCTCACAGAGATCGCCATCGGTGCGGGCCGCCGCGCTGCGCAGGAGCGCTTCCGGTTTCGCGCGTGTACATTCAATCGGTTTGAACTCAGGCGAGTATGGCGGGAGTACAGGAGCCAGGCCTTGGCTGCCTCGATGGCCTCGCGCACGCCCGCGACCTTGTGAGCGCCGAGGTTGTCCAGGATGAGCGTGTCACCGGGCCTCAGGGCCGGAACCAGTGTCTCTGACACGTAGGCGCCGAAGCGCTTGCCCGTCACGGGCCCGTCCGGTGACGAAACCGCCCTTGGCCCACTCGCGCGCAGCCAGCCGATGGCAGTGGCGGTTCCAAGTACCCGGCTGGCGCCGCGATCCGGCAGTGTTCGCAGCGCGAAGCCCAGTCGTAACGGCGAACCATGCCGGTCAGCGGTCGGATAGCTCCAAAATCCGTCCTGAGCGACGCCGTGGCTTTCGTTCCATCGCTGCGTTGGTGCACCACGGTTTGACGACCATTCGCCCAGCCGCTCGCCGCCCGCCGACGAACAAGCGCGGCCGGAGACTTACCCGTTCCGGCAGGTGATCAAGGCGAGATCCCGAACACGGGCCGGAATCGGGACGGCGGTCGCGGGCGGCCTCCAGGCCGGATCGGCGCGAGGATCCGAAAGGCCAGGTAAAAGGCACGGGTCCGGGCCGTTCGGCCGATGCGCCCAGGATTACGTTAAGATTTCGCTCCGATCGTCGTGTCGCGATGGCGGGTGCCGCCAAGGATGATCCAGCGGGAGCGGCAACCATGCCCTGCAGAGAAGCGACAACACGAGATCCGCTCGACACGCCCCAAGCGTGGCGGAAGGTAGGGACGTGGGCCGCGCTGGTTGCGGCCTGCTTGATCCTCGCCGCCGCCGACCGAGTCGTCCCGGAGGCGGGGATGGCGGCGCTCTTCATCCCGCTCATTACCCTCGCGGGCTGGCGGCTCGGTCCGCGCGAGGCCTGCAGCGTTGCGCTCGCCGCGGCGCTGGTGAACGTGTCCACGCCGCATGCCGGCGACGCGGGGCTACCGCCGGTCCTTGCGGTCCTCCGGATCATCCTGCGCCTGGGCACGAACGCGTTCGTCGTCTGGGCCGTCTGCACCCTGCGCTCGGCATACGACCGCGAGCGGACCGCGGCCCGGCACGACGGACTGACGGGTGTGCTGAACAGGGCGGCCTTCGAGGAGCATGCGCGGGCGATCCTGGAGGCCGAGCCGTGCGATCAACGCGTCACCGTACTGGCGCTCGCTGACATCGACGACTTCAAGGTCGTCAACGACACGGGCGGGCATGCCGCGGGCGACGCGGTGCTGAGAGCGTTCGCTGAAATCGCCGCAGCGTCACTCGACGGCCGAGAACGGCTTGGGCGGCTGGGTGGCGACGAGTTCGTGCTGCTGCTGGAAGCCGATACGGTGGAGGCCGCGCGGTCCCGGATTGAGGCCGTGCACCGGCGATTGACGGATGACCTCTGGTCCGCGACCGTTCCTGCGACGGCCAGCATCGGTGCGCTGGTCCTGCAACCGGAACGTCGTCACGATTGGGTCTTTGCGCTAAAGGCAGCCGACCATGTCATGTACGCGGTGAAGGCGTCGGGCAAGAATGCGTTGCGGGTCGAGATCTCCGGCATGGTTGCCGCCTCCCCAAATATGTCGCGCCTACCGGCCCGGGCCTTCGCGGTCGCTTGATCGTCGGGTCCGAGCGAACGTGTCGCCCAGCGGCGTTGGGCTGGCATAAGGTAGGCTGTAACATCATTCATCCGCACTCCGGCCTGTGCATGCTCTTGTCCGCGAGATGCTCAGCCGGAGTGCATGAATCCACCCCACCGTCAGACCGGTCAAACAGGGTGCACATCAGTCACGTGCTGTGTTCTTCGTGAGCAAGCACGGCGGAGCTTGAGCGCATTCCGGAGCAGACTGGAGGCGTTCTAATCGTGATGCGCCGCAGGCCTCTGGCCATCTGCGTGCGTCATCTGCCCCCTCGGACGGACTGGTAGCACCCATGTGAAAAGCGGCTCGCCATCAGGGCGAGCGTGATTTTCAGACAGTAAAGTTTTGCGAAAGTTGTGCTTCGAAGTCGGAGATCGTGCGGAGTTGCGCAAGTTTAGGGGAATAGTTGAAAGACCAGCGTTGATCAGAGCGCGCGACCTGCTTTCCTCGCAGGCCATCGATGAAGGTGTTGAAGCGCTCTCGTTCGATTGCCATCAAGCGCAGGGTTGTAGAGCGTGTGAAATCTGCCGGAATGGCGCGCGCCTTCATCGCAGCCACGCCTTCTTGGACTGCCCGAGGATTGTCATCCACGATCAAGGTCGTGTCCGGGTGAAAGAATGTATCGCGTCCGCCTTTGCTGCGGGTTGAAACGACAGGCAATCCGGCCAAAAGATACTCGATGCTCGCGTACATGGCGCCCTCTAGCTTCGAAAGACATAAGCCAACGTGAGCCGACGCCATTGCTTCATTTACTTGAACGTGATCCATGAACACGACATTGTCGGCCTCGATTCTGTTGATGATTACGTGGCCTCGGGGCAGCCCGTGGAGGAATTTGTGGAGCTGTGCCTTCTTCAGATGTGGAGACCAGCGACCGAACAGTTTTGTCACATAAGCGCAGCTTGGCACAAGCCGCGCCAATTCATGCCGCTTTATCGGGACGAGCTGCGCATTATAGATTGCATCGTACGTCCGCGGTCGGTCGACGATCGGGTGGAACATGGTCTCGTCAACGAACATGTTCTGCGGCGCAAGGTATACGTCGACGCCGAACCTGCGCAGCAATTCTTCTTCCCCCGGCGTGTTCGCCATGACGATCAGGCGCGCTCGGCGATGGGCTTTGCGAAAACGTCTGTATTGTTGAGCGACTGATAAGGCGAAGGTCGGCCGCTCCAGGCTGTGGGTGACCGCATGCAGGAAAACGAATGGCGCCTCGGGAAAGCGCGCGGCGAGGTAGCTTGCAGCCCCGAACGGCCTCGGTTGCGGTTGGGCGCAGAAGATTGGGGGATCGAGAGACAAGAACAGGCCCGCGACTTGTAGGTCCCTGGACCATGTGCGCGGTTCTCGAACGAAGCAATCGACCAGGCCGACTGCTTCTGACAGGACCGGTGTTCCAAAAAGATATGGATTGCGGAGGGCGTGCAAATTGAGCATGCGCGGAACTCGATCCAAATATCCGAGCAGAGCTAAGACCGCATGAGTCGGCGGCTGACGCTCGCACAAGCTTGAAAAGGACGGTCGAAAGGCAGTCCTGCCTACGTAGGCGCTCGTGAGATCGATGCTACTAAAAACTTGTTCACGCTTTATCTGTGGCAGGACTGGCGTTATCGCGAAGCTAAATCTGTTGTTGCTTCGGACCGTACCGCCTTGAGGTGAGCGTTGATGTGCTAACCGGCCTGACTTATTGGCGCCGCGATAAGCACCACTTCGCTCGTCGTGGCCGCTCAATGCTCAGTCGATAGTCTTGCCCCGTCACGCCGTGGGCAACTCGAACGTTTCAGATCCACCATACGATGCGCGGTTACTCAAACCTGACCAGGCGTGAGCTAGCGTTGGCTGTCGCCAACGAGGAGGAGGACGGTCGAGGCTACGATGACTTCGCTCGCGACCTGCAAAACGAACAGCTCGACGGTGCCCGCATGTTCGGCGACATGGCTGAGGAGGAGACCGAATACTGCCAGCAGCTCATCGATCTGTTGTCGAGCGCTTTAACCCGCACACTCCGTCGGCGCAGCGGCAGGAGACGCGCCTACACCTTCGCGCAACTTCGTCAGGCGTGTTCTTCGGCGCGGATCGGGCCGAGGCCGACGGCACATGACCCTGGTCGTGCGGACGAGTTCGGCGGGATAGCCGGCGACCTTTAGCGGACGCTGGACGGCCGCTCGGTGCTGGTGACCTCGAATAAGGAGGCGCCGTTCGAATCCAATCGCGTCGACGGCCACTCCGTGGCGGAGGTCGCCCGGCTTCGCTCGGCGTGAACCGCGCCCGTGAGACTTCCCGATGACAGCGGCAACCGTGGCTTGGATGGTATGCTCCGGACCGAAGTCGGATTTCGGGAATGCTGCGCCGATGCGCCTGATAGATGACACCGGGGCGGAACGCGCCCCCTTGGACGAAGCCTGGATCGGCAATCTGATCCGGCATTGGCGCGAGGACCCCGGCGCCTCCTATCGGACCTGGTTCCTGTGGGAGGAGCGCATCAAGAACTTCCGCTCCATCCGGCGCGGCCTCCAGGCGGTGATCGACGAGATCCGGGCCGACACGTTCGGCAACGCCTATCGCGGTTCGTCGCTGGAGACGGTGGTCCACTCCATCGCGGAGCAGCGCCAGGTCTTCAAGGGCGCCGACCACGCCTTCCTCTGGAAGCCGAAGCTGCGCATCCCCGACATCTACGAGGACCGCACGAACCAGGTCGCGTTCGGGCGGTTCCTCGACGCCTGCCTGTGCTGCAGCGCCGAGGACGGGGTGCTGTCCGCCATCCACGCGCTCGACCGGCACCGCATCAAGGGGCTAGGCCCGGCCGCGGCGAACCTGCTGTACTTCCTGCACCCCACCCTCGTGCCCCCGTTCAACACGGCCATCGTGAAGGGCTACAACGCCGTCGCCGGCGCCAACGTGAAGCTCGGCAAGTGGGACGAGTACCTCGCCATGCGCCGGGGCATCGTCGCCCTCAACGCCGGCCACCGCGGCCTGCTCTCCAACGATTACGGCGCCATCGCGGGCTTCCTATTCGACGTCGGGTCCGGGCGATACCCGCTGCCGGAGCGCGACGGGGCCGCCGCGCTCGCCCGCTGGCGCGAGGACCTCGACCGCGTCCGGGCGGAGGCCGCCGCCACGGCCTCCAAGGCGGCGCTGGCCGCGCGCGAGGCGGACCATACCCACACCGAGGTCCAGGGCTGGCTGCGCGACCTCGGCCTCGCCCTCGGCTTCGACGTCTGGATCGCGTCGAACGACGGCAACCGCCCCTACGGCTCGGGCCGCCTGTCCGACGGCTGCCTCGACCGCCTGCCCGGGCGCGTGACGGCGAACGGCTCGGCCGAGACGGTCCGGCTCATCGACGTGATCTGGCTGGACAAGGCGGGCGGCGACGTGGCGGCCGCCTTCGAGGTCGAGCATACGACGAGCATCTACTCGGGCATCGTGCGGATGCTCGACCTGGCGCTCGGGGTCGAGGGCGGGGCGGCCCGCAACTTCTTCCTGGTGGCGCCCGACAACCGCGAGGATGACGTGCGCGCGCAGTTCGCCCGGCCCGCCTTCTCGCGGGTGGCCGAGCTCGACCTGCGCTACCTGCCCTACAGCGAGCTGCGCGGGCACCGGGAGACGATCGCCCGTTTCGGGAGCGGCCTGAAGGGCGTGCTCGCCATCGCCAAGCCCGTCGGGCGTCCGCGCTGAGCCCGGGGAGCGGCGCGACGGAGCCGGCCGGAGGGATTCGGTCGTCATTCCAGCGGCCGGCCGCGAGCGTCCGGAGGTCGCGCAACCGCATCGGCCACCATCGCGCCGTCCCCGACGAGGGACCGACCAACCATCACGCCGACGCCGTGGACCCGACCCGCTGGTGCCGTCCGACCATCGCGCGATGGGCGAGCACCGTGTCACGGGTGGCCGCCGTCGTCATCGGGCGTCCGGCCGCGGGCGCGAATTCCGAGGACGCCGGACCGCACGCGCAGATCCCGACGGTCGCCGAAGTCGTTCGCGGCGCGGCCGATGCACCGCCGCCGGCCGGGATGCCGGTGGACCCACGACAACGAACCCCGCTGTGCGGCCGGACCCCGCGTCGTAGCCTCCGGGCGGGCGTCAAATAAGTCGGCTGCCGCGCCGCGGTGACCCCGCTCGCCGCGGGCCTCGGCCGCGGGCGTCATCCGGCCCTCGCCGCCGGGACCCCGGCCGGGCTCTCGCCGTCCCAGGGAGCCTCGCCCATGAGGGCGGCGAAGCGCCCGTCCGGGAGTTCCTCGAACGGCCTCCGCTCCGCTATGCGCTGGCGCAGCTTCCACCGGAGCAGCCGGGGCGTGATTCTCTGGAAGCGCCCCGTCGCCGCGACCAACTCAGGGTCCAGGCCGCCGAGGATCCCCTCCGCCGTCTGCGCCCCGCCCCTGGCGAGAAGGGCGTGGACCTCCCGCATGAACAAGCGCCAGAACGGCCGCTTCCCCATCGCCGCGACCGCCTCGGCGAGTGGCGGCTCGGGCGTCGCCGCGACGTCCGGCTCGGGATCGGGATCGGCCAGCCCGAACCGATGGCCGACGAGGGTCAGCCCGTTGCCGTCCTGCACCAGGCGCAGGAGATGATAGCGCAGCCACGCCTCGGTGAGCGGGAAACCCGCCCGCTCGCCCTCCTCCTTGAGCCGGGTCGGGAGCGCTCTTAGGAGCGGGTGGACCGCCATGGGGCCGCATTGGCGCACCGCCGCTTCGACCGCGTCCCGCACCTGCCCCCAAAAGTCGTTCGCCTCTCGCGCCAGCTTCAGCCCGTGCGCGGTATCGACGAACCCGGGCCCGGCGCGACCCTGCGCGAGGGAGCCCGCCTCACCCGCGGCGGAAACGGGCGGCGCGGCCCCGCCGGCCTGAGTGCCGGCGGCCCGCACCCGGTCCAGCTCGGCCTGCAACGCCGCGACCCGCTCCTCCAGGAGGTCGACCCGGTCCAGCGCCTCGTCGAGCAGATCCCTCGCCACGGCCCTGCGGTCCTCCGCTCCGACAAAGTCCGCCAGACCCGCCCGGGCCGCTTCGACCCGGGCCATCTCAAGCAGCTCCCGCCCGATCACCGTGAGCCGCCTCTCGAACGCCTCCGGCAGGTCCGCCCGCTCGATGGCCGGCCGGTAGTCCTCCCTGTCCTTCCACTTCCTGAGCTCGCGGGCGATGTCGCCGAACGACCCGCCGCCGAGTTCCCTCCGGACCGTGCGGACCGAGACCCGCTCCTTGGTGCCGCCGGGCGGTGCCGGCCTGGCCCGTATCCGATCCGCGGCTGTCCAGACCCCGTTCTCCGTCACCATGCCCGCCATCCCAAGCCATTACCGGTATCATCGCCGCGAGCAGTGAAGAAACGGTCGCGGCCCGCTTGCAGGCTCGGTGTGGGCGCGAGCGCGAGCCGGTCCCGAGGGCGACCGGACAGATAGGCCGCGGGAGGCCTTCGGATTGATGAACGCCCGCTCGGTGAACGCCCCGCATCGTGTAACGCGTACGCATAACGTTACCCGTTATGCGTACGCCTCGGAGTCGCGTACCAACCGCCGGCGGCAGCCGCCATCCCGCCTTGAGCCTGCGGAAGCCTCGCTACCCCCGAAGACGTACTTCGTCGGCCTGTCCCGCCGCACTACGAAGGTATTCAGGACCGTCGCGGCCAGCCAGTGGGTGATCCTGTCGGCCCTTACGCAGGGGCATCACCGAAGCGCGGCGGCACGCGAAGTCTCGGGACGGGACGGCAGGGGGCGCCCATGTTCTTATCCAAGTGCGGTTGCTGCGGCCGGACGGTTCGCGCCGACGCGACGAGGTGCCCAAGCTGTCGCGCCGCCACCGGGACGGGCATGCGCGCTGCCCCGAGTGAGGCGGGGTACCGGATCTGCATGCTCGCGACCGCGTGCGCCGTCCTCTTCTGGCTCCTCGTGATCCGCCGTTAGGCGAAAACCGGCCTACATCCGCTCCTTGATGCCGGAGCCGACGAGCCACCAGTTCACCGGGTAGCTGGTCAGGAATCCCGCGACCATCGCGACCTGCATCGCGAACCAGAACTCGACCGAGTTCACCGCCGCGCGCTGGCCGGCCAAGTGCGGGAACAGGTAGAACTGGGCGAAAGCCATGAAGCCGTACATGCCGACCTGCCAGGCGATCAGCGAGACGGTATCCGCCTTCACGGCCGCCACAAGACCCTGGCCGGGGGAGAGCCCGCGCATCGGCACGATGGCGTAATACTGGAACGCGATCCCGAGGGCGTAGGCGAAGACGAAGTCCAGCACCCAAACCGCGTACATCTTCTCCTCGAACAGGGAGTGCCAGCCGAACCAGACGGCGACGCCCGGCACCAGGAAGGCGAGCCACTCGGCGGCGACGTCGCCCAGCATGCAGCCGCTGCCGCAGTGGAGCGCGCCCTTGCCCACCATGACCGGGAACGGGGTCTGCGTCATGTTCGGCGGCTTCTCGCCGCGCTCCTTGGCGCGATGGTGCGCCTCCATCGTGGCTAGCCGTCCATAGCGGTAATACGCCCAGACGACGACGAGCGTCCCGAACAGCGCGCTCACAGGCCAGACGACGTTCATGACCGTCATGTGCTGCGGGTGCCGGATCACCTGCACCGACAGCAGCAGCGAGCACGCCGCGCCCAGCAGCAGGGCGCAGACGGACAGGATGTGGAACCACTCCGGGAACATGCGGCACCCCTAACGGAAATTCCGGTGCAACATACCCCCTACGGGTAAGGTTCCCCGACGCGGCGCAACCCTCCCATGCCGGCGGTGGGCGGATCAGCGCGGCGGGTCCCACGAATACGGGAAGCTCAGGGAGTGCTGCAGGCCGGCCGTGACCCGGAAGTCCTGCCGGCGGTCGCCGCCGAAGCCGACGCCGACCGCCCCGACCAGCACCGTCTGCGGCGTCGCCATGTAGCGCGCGCCGATCTCGGCCAGGTTGACCGCCCGGCCGCGCTCCCGGTCGGTCTCGCGGTAGACGTCGGCCACCAGCACGACGGAGTTCGAGACCGGCTGGCTGTAGGCGACGCCGACCCGGTAGCGGTCGCGCCGCTCGGCCTCCCGGCCGGTCGTCGGGTCGTAGTTGTGGAACCACGACGCGTTGAAGTGAACCTGGCGCGGGACGTAGGAATACGGCGACAATCCCTCCGGATCGGGGGTGCCGAGCGACTTGGTCGCCAGGAACTTGAGCTCGGTCTCCGTGCCGCCGGCCATCCGGCCGTAGGGCGTGTTCACCCCGAGCGCGACCGCCATGGCGGGCAGGACCAGCCCTTCCTGGTTGAAGTTGTAGAACCCCTGCGCCCGGAACTCGCCCTGGTCGGTGTCGCTCGCGTCGCCGAGCCGGTACGGGGCCTCGACCGAGAGCTGGAAGTTCTTGAACGCGCCCCATTCCAGGCGCGGCACCGCCATCAGGCTGCTGGCGCCGCGCGGGTCGTTCCGGATGCGGTCGTACTGGAAGTAGGACTGAACTTCGAGGCCGTTCTCCTTGATCGGGTAGGCGTCCTCGATGGTGATGGGCAGCCCCTCCTCCAGGTTGGTGTGGTCGGCGGCGAGCGCCGGGCCGGCCGTGAGGGCGAGGAAGGCCGCGAGGGCGGCGCGCGTGCTCGTCGACATCGGGCGTCTCCTCAACGGGCGGCGACGCGGGCCGGGCCGAGGCTCGGCTCGACGGTCATGTCGATGGGGGCGACGTCGGGCATGCGGGCGGCCTTGGCCTTCCAGGCCTGGACCATGCGCTCGACCATCATGGCCGGGACCTCGCCCGGCTCGGTCGACCCGGGCATCGCCATCATGCCGGGCGCGGCCTGCATCAGGGCGTCGTGGAGCGATCCGGGCACCTCGCCGGGCTCGATGCCGAGACGCCCGTTCATCATCATCTGCCGCATGACGGCGGCCCGCTGCGCCTTGGACAGGCCGCCCGGGAACATCATCGGCAGCATCTCCATGAGCATGTCCATCATGATCATGCCCATGGCGCCCTGGGGCGAGCGCACCCAGGCGGGATAGGTCCTCGGGTCGAAGCCGGGATGGGGCTCGCGGAACTTGCGGGCGTAGGCCTCGTCGCCGGGCTGGTGGCCCATGGCCTCGATGACCCGGTACATCTCGGCCCGCTTCTCCTCGACCGACCAGCCCTTGTAGGCGAGGATAGAGTAGGCGATCCCGTGCAGCATATGCAGGTTGTCGAAGATGTTCGCGCTCTCGGGACTCATCCGGGCGTAGCGCGGCATGATCTCGCGCGAGAGCAGCATGCGGCCGGGCCGGTCCGCCATCACCTCGCGGTACATGAGGTCGATGGTCTGGGCCATCGCGACCTCCTGGTCGCCGTTGCCCGAGATCATCTGCGTCTCGTACGCGGCCGGGTGCCACCAGTGGGCGACGTAGAACAGGCTCTGGTCGAGCGGGTAGAAGTTCCGGAAGTAGTTGAAGTAGGGCTTCATCATGATGCCCGCCCGCCGCATGGTCAGCTCCAGCGGGGCGACGCTGCGAGGCACGCCCGGCGTCTGCATCGTGAGGTAGTATTTGACCGCGCGGTCGGTCCACGCCTTCTTCTCGGCCCACGGGATCTCGCGGAACGCCATCACGTCGTAGGTCTGCTCGTGATGCATGTGCGTCCAGTCGATGGTCCGGAACAGCGTGTGCATCGCCCGGTCGACGTAGTTGGAGTAGTACGGCATCTCCGGCTCGATGGCCGGCGGATCGCGCAGCCACTCCTGCGCCTCCTTGTCGAAGCGGGCATCGACCCCGGCGCGGTCCTCGAACCGGGTGAGCTGCGGCAGGTCGTGCTGCTTCGAGTGGAAGAAGTGCATCCCGGCGCCGATGCGGTAGGCCTTGTTGAGCCGGTAGTAGAAGGCGAGGTTGTAGGGCCCCCTGAGGAAGCTGACCTCGTCGCGCCGCTCGATGCCGTCCAGGGCCCGCGCGGCGGTCCCTGCAAAGGGGGCCGAGGCCGCCGACGCCAGGGCGCCGGTGAGGAATGTCCGCCGTCCGATCATGCCAGCCTCCGACTCGATACCCCTTAGGGGTATTTTGGTCGGGCGGATATGGGAAGGGTCGGTCGGGTGAATGCACGCCTTGGACAGGCTTTCCGCCGCTGGTGTTGCGGAAGCGCTACTGACGCGCTTCCCAAGCCCCGTCCCATCCAAGCCGACTGCGACTGCGGATACCGGACGCAAGATCTACATCCATCCCCGAAGACCTCGGGCCGTCGCTCGCCGCATCAACCCGGTGGAACGGCGGCGTCATCCCGCGAGGAGGGCTTGCATCGCCTCCGACGACTTCCGCCGAACGCTGGCCGCACACCGCTCGGCCGAGCTCGTCGACCGAACCCTCGGCTTTGTCGACCGACACCGCTCCCGCGACCCTGCGGGCCGGGATCAGGATACCAGCCAAGACATCCCGGGACCCCCGACAACGGCGTCGCGGCGAGGCTGGCCGCCCCTCCCGGAGGCTCGCCAGCGCAACGTCGACTTGGCGTCGGCGCCTGAGCCGCGCCATCTCCGGGACGATGCGGAATCGGAAGTCCTTCGGTACGGTCCCGGAAAGCCACGGTCCTCCGGCACCGCCCGCCGGGTCTGTGCGCACCGTTCCCTCGACCCGAGCGTCACGCCAGTCGCGCGAGCACCTTGGATGGCTCGTCGCAGGCCGCGAGCATGCCGTTGTACCAGATGGCGAGGGGCGTCGCGGGGTCCACGCAGGTCTCGAATTCCCGGGCGGCCCTGAGATCCGCGACCGTTTGCGGGGCGGCGTAGCCGAGGGCGCGCATGGTCCTCGGCTCGGTCAGGAACGTCCGGGCCATCTCGTCGACCATGGCGTTGGGGCCTCCGAGATCGGCGCCGCCCATCGTCATGGCGTCGTCCCGAGCGAAGTCGATGATGGCGACCGGGCGGTTCCGTGCATCTCGGAAGCCCTCGAAGGCCACCGTCAGATGCTCGTCGCCGAACCCGTACCCGGCGAAGAGCACGGCGTCGCAGCTGGCCACGAGGCGGTCGAGTTCGGAGTAGTAGGTGCGGAACGGCCGTTTCAGGATCTGGGTCGTCTTGCCGTATCCCGCGACGATGACCGAGGTCGGGAAATCAATGCCCTCGACGTGGGAGCGCGTGCTGCGGCCACCGGCGTTCTGATGGAAGCGGCCGCGGATATCCGGCTGCCAGCGGATCTCGTGCATGTCCCCGGTCGGGCCGGGCTGCATGTCGAAATGGACGGACCCGTGGAGGTGCAGCATGCATGCCCAGCCGGACCGCCGGAGGATGCGCTCCTGGTCGAACATGCCGGTCGCCGGGTCGAAGCCGGTCTCGATCCCGGGAAAGGCGCGGTACATCACGTCGTCGTAGTTCAGGGTGACCACCGCGACGTCGAACTCGGCCTGCAGCGCGGCGACCAGCACTTGAAGCCTCGCGAACTCGGACGCCTTGTCCGCCTCGCCGGCGGCGCAGCGCTCGCGGAACGCCTCCACGACCGCATCAACCGACGCGCGGCCGAGATCGCGCAGGGTGTCGGGCCCGACCGGCGTGGCGTGCCGTCCGAAAAGCGAGACGTCGGGCATCCCCTTGGCTGTCACGACCGCGCCCAACGCCGAGGTCGCGGCGCCGGCGGGGTAAGCCGCGGCGACGGCGAAGATGGCGTACAGCAAGTCCTCGTAGTGCGGCTCGCGGCGCAGGAACGCGGGGACCGTCCGTTGCCAGTGGGTCCTGACCAAGCCCTCGACATGCTCGTACAGGTTCGTCGCGGGCTCGGCGAGCAACGGGTAGCGAACCTGGATGGCGTCGTTGATCATGGCCCGAACCCCTGCGACCGGGGGCATGCCGAATTCGAGGGACGCACCGGCGCCGACGACAAGCAAAAGTTTTCTTTTCGGCACGGCGCTCCTCCCCCTTCAGACCACCTTGGCGATCAAGCGGCTCATCTCGTCGGCGAGGCGACCCCGCTCCTCCGCGGGCAGGTTCCCGGTTAGCGTGGCCTGTACCAGCGCCTGCAGGTGGTCGCGCAGCATGTCGGACTGCACCCGCCGAAGGGCCGCGATGACGGCGTCGGCCTGGTGGGCGACGTCGACGCAGTAGCGCCCGTTCTCGATCATCTGCTGCAGGCCGCGGACCTGCCCCTCGATGCGGCGAAGCCGGGCGATCTGGCGGGTATGGTCCACGGCCACGCCGCCGTGCCTGTCGTCCGGTTCGCTCATCTCGGGCCCGTGTTGCGACTGTCAAGATAGGCGCTCGGGCGCGCCGCCGGAACCCCGGGGCGTGCATTCAGGGCAGTGACAGCCCGTCCTCCGCCGCCGCCTCGACGAAGGCGAGCGCATGCCTGCGGCGTTCGCCCTCGTCCAGGTACAAAGCCGGCCCGTCGGGCGTGCGGCGCAGGCGCAGCGCCTCGTCGATGATCCGCCGCCACCGTTCGTCGAGAGCGATCAGGCCGTAAAGACCGGCCTCGGACTTCGAGGGTATGCGCCGGAGCGCGAGCAGGTAGTGCAGCCGGCAGGCGCCCAGCACGGCCTCGTCGACCTCGACCGTCCCGGCCGAATCCCGCAGGGCACCGAACGCCTCGGCCGCCCACCCGTCGATGCCGGGCACGTCCAGCCAGCCCGGCGGCGGACCCCGGAGGGTCACCCCGTGCTCGGCGAGGGCGAGCCTGTCCACCGGGCGGCGCCTGTGCCCGGACAGCGGCTCGAAGCGGCCGACCCGGACCGCCGGGCCCTCGTCCTCGGGTCCTTGCCGGTCCGCCGCGGCGACGTAGATCCCGTCGAGGGCGGGGCCGCCCATCGCGCCGAGGCCCTCGTGCAGGTCCGCGAGCCGTTCCAGCGCGTCGGCCCCCGGGGGCCGGGCGACGACGGCGACGAAGTCGAGGTCGCACCGTCCCGGAACGAAGTCGTCCAGCGCCGCGGAACCGACCACGTGGAAGCCCGAGACGAGGCCCGGCAGCGCCGCGTCGACCGCCGTCAGGTACCGCTCCGCCGCCGCCGCGGCGAGCGGGTGCATCACGGCCGTCGCGTCCACGAGCTCGGTCACGCGGCCCGTCTCACAACCGGACGGCCCGCAGGCGCAGGGCGTTGCCGATCACGCTCACCGACGACAAGGCCATGGCGGCCGCCGCGATGACGGGCGAGAGCAGGATGCCGAGGAACGGGTAGAGGATGCCCGCCGCCACCGGAACGCCGGCCGCGTTGTAGACGAAGGCGAAGAACAGGTTCTGGCGGATGTTGCCCATCACCGCCCGCGACAGACGCCGCGCCCGCACGATGCCGAGGAGGTCGCCCTTGAGCAGCGTCAGGCCCGCGCTCTCGATGGCCACGTCCGTGCCGGTGCCCATCGCGATGCCCACGTCGGCCGCGGCGAGCGCGGGGGCGTCGTTCACGCCGTCCCCGGCCATCGCGACCACCTGCCCGGCCGCCTTGTGGCGCTCGACAACCGCGGCCTTCTGGTCGGGCAACACCTCCGCCTCGACCTCCTCGATGCCGAGCCGACGCGCCACCGCCTCCGCGGTCGTGCGGTTGTCGCCGGTCAGCATCACCACCCGGATGCCCTCCGCCCGGAGCGCCGCCAGCGCCTCGGCCGTCGTCGCCTTGACCGGGTCGGCGATGGCGAGGACGCCGGCGACCCGTCCGTCGACGCCGGCGAAGATCGCCGTGGCGCCGTCGCGCCGGAGCTCGTCGGCTTCGGCGTCATGGGTCGACACGTCGACCCCTTGCTCGCGAAAGAAGGCGGCGTTGCCCAGCGCCACGCGGCGGCCCTCGACCGTTCCGAGCGCGCCCTTTCCGGTCGGGCTGTCGAAATCCGTGACGGGGGCGGTCGCGATCCCCCGCTTCCCGGCCGCCGCCACGATGGCCAGGGCGAGCGGGTGCTCGCTCGCGCGCTCGACGCTCGCCGCGAGCCGCAGGAGCGTGTCCTCGTCGAAGCCGGCCGCCGCCACGATCCGGGTCACGGCCGGCTTGCCCTCGGTCAGGGTGCCGGTCTTGTCGACGACCAAGGTCGTGACCCGCTCCATCCGCTCCAGCGCCTCGGCGTTCTTGACGAGCACCCCGGCCCCGGCGCCGCGGCCGACGCCGACCATGATCGACATCGGCGTGGCGAGGCCGAGCGCGCACGGGCAGGCGATGATCAGCACCGCGACCGCGGCCAACAGCGCGAAGGTGAAGCGGGGCTCCGGCCCGAAGGCCATCCAGGCGGCGAAGGCGAGAACCGCCACGCCGATGACCGTCGGCACGAACCAGCCCGCGACCCGGTCGGCGAGGCGCTGGATCGGGGCCCGGCTCCGCTGGGCCTCGGCCACCATCTGGACGATGCGGGCCAGCATGGTGTCGCGCCCGACCTTGGTCGCCTCGACGACCAGCGAGCCGGACTGGTTGAGGCTGCCGCCGATGACGGGGGCGCCGGCCTCCTTGGCGACCGGCATCGATTCCCCCGTCACGAGGCTCTCGTCCACGGAGCCGCGGCCCTCCACCACCGCCCCGTCGACCGGGACCTTCTCGCCGGGGCGCACGCGCAGGCGGTCGCCGACCGCGATGGCATCGAGTTGCACTTCCTCGTCCTCGCCGTCCGGCCGGATGCGGCGGGCGGTCTTCGGCGCGAGGTCGAGGAGCGCCCGCAGCGCGCCGCCGGTGCTCTCGCGGGCGCGCAGCTCCAGGACCTGCCCGAGCAGCACCAGCACGGTGATCACCGCCGCCGCCTCGAAGTAGGCCGGCACCGCCCCGCCGTGCCCGCGTAGCGCCTCCGGGAACAGCCCGGGGGCGAGCGTCGCGACCACGCTGTAGAGGTAGGCCGTGCCCGTCCCGAGGGCGACCAGGGTGAACATGTTCAGGTTCCGGGACAGGACGGAGTGCCAGGCCCGGACGAAGAAGGGCCAGCCGGCCCAGAGCACGACCGGGGTGGCGAGCGCGAACTGGATCCAGTTCGAGGTCTGCTGGCCGAGGCGGTCGGTCAACCCGAGCAGGTGGCCGCCCATCTCAAGCACGAACACCGGAACGGTCAGCACCAGCCCGGCCCAGAACCGGCGCGTCATGTCGACGAGCTCCTCGCTCGGACCGTCGTCCGCACCGACCATCGCGGGCTCCAGGGCCATCCCGCAGATCGGACAAGCCCCTGGCCCGACCTGGCGCACCTCCGGGTGCATCGGGCAGGTGTAGATCGAGCCCTCCGGCACCGGCTCGGACTTCGCCGCGGCGGAGGCGGGGTCGACGTAGCGGACGGGGTCGGCCTCGAACTTGGTCCGGCAGCCGTTCGAACAGAAATAGTACGGACGCCCGTCGTGCTCGGCCCGGCGCTTCGTCGCGTGCGGGTCCACCTTCATCCCGCAGACCGGGTCCTTCGCGCGGAAGGCGCCATCGGACGAGGCCGGTGCGGCATGGCTGTGCGCGCGGTGGTCGTGCCCGTGGCCGTGCGCGCGTGCGGAATGGTCGTGGCCGCCGGCACCGGCGTGGCCTCCCGCAGCTTGAGGATGTCCCTGCGACGCGTCGCTCATCACCGCTCCTTCCGTATGGCCGAGGGCCTGGCCGCCGGACCGCGAACGGTCCGGCGGCGCGCGGCGCCTTACCGGTTGCCTTCCTTCTTCGCGTTCTTGTCGAGCCAGGCGACGAGCTCCTGGATGCTCTTCTCCTGCTCGCCGATGGTCTTCTCGGCGAGGCGCTTGCTCTCGGCGTTGTCGGCGCCCTTCAGCGCCGCTCGGGCCATGTCGATGGCGCCCTGGTGGTGGGGGATCATCGCGCAGACCCACGCGACGTCGGGATCGCCCGCCATCATCCCCTGCATCATCGGGCCGTTCATCGACATCATCGCCCGCTGCAGGCCCTTCTGGGTCTCGGTCATCTGACCGCCCATGCCCTGCATGGTCTGGGTCATGTGCGCCTGCATGTCCTTCGCCATCGCCTCCTTGCCCGCCGAGGCCGCCTTGCACGCTTCCGGCAGCCTCACGGCGGATTGCATCGAGCCGTGGTCGTGATCGTGGTCATGGTCGGCCGCGACGGCCGCTCCGGCGCCGGCGAACGCCATGGCCGCGGCAAGGACGAGGTTACGAAAGAGCATGGTTGCCTCCTCTCATCTGGTGGAAGCGGCAGCCGTCGCCGGCCGCCCCGATTGGCTCAGGCGGCCATCTTGCGGCAGCTCTCGGCGCATCGCCGGCACTGCTCGACGCAGTCCTGCATGTCGCCGACCTGCTCGCAGCTCCTGGCGCAGGCCTCGCACACCTCGGCGCAGGCGCGGCAGGTATGCTTGTGCTCGGGGGTGCCGATCAGCATCAAGTGAGCCGAGGTCCGGCACGTCTCCGCACAGGCTAACATCAGCCGGAAATGCGCCGGCTCAACGTGCTTGCCGCCGGCCGGAAGGCAGTGGTTCGAGGCCATGCCGATGCAGGTCTGATAGCAGCGCAGACACTCATCGATGCAGGACTGCATCTCGTTCGACATCGTATGCATTTTTAATCTCCATCAAGGCGGTTTATACTGTTCGGTAAACTGAGCTTTACGCTAAGAAGCGATTTTATTGCTCAGCACAGCGCAGTCATAAAGATAGTGAACTGACATCTTGTTCAACGCGAGAGACGAAAATCTTTCGCGGTGACGTTCACGTTTGGAACGACGGTCCCGCGGCCATCGTGGACCGGTCCCGGCGCGGGGACCGCCCGACCACGAACGACCCGATGGGATGCCGCCCTTCCGACCTCGCGGTTCGGCGCGTCCCGCGGGGCGACCCGAAGCGACGCCGCCGCTCTTGAGGCGGCGATTGGACAGATCGACGGGGGGGGCGGTCTCGACGGCGAGGAAACGGGCGCAGGCCGTGGCCGCGGGCGCACCTCAGGCGTTGCGCGCCTCAGGCGCGCATCACCTCACGCGACGGTTCGTGGCGGCTTGCGAAGCGCCTCGGGGCCTGCGCCCTCGTGCCCCGCGACGTCGTCCGGGACCATCACGACGGCCTTGAAGAGGGGGGCCGACAAGGATGTCGGGGCGGCGGGAATACCGAGGGTGCCACAAACGGCCGTCCCGCAGCGGCAGCGCTTGCAGGCGCCGGGGCAGCAACCCTCGTCGGCATCGGCGGCTTTGAGCGAGGCCGTCGCCCGAACCGGCAGCGTCCCGAGACGTGGCGCACCGCGAAGCCTTCCCGTGAGCCCTGGGACGTGCAGCGAGGTTGCCAGCGCTGGCCCAGCAAGCGGTGCCTTCGCATCGACCATTGCCGCCGCGCGCCGATTGTGACCGCAGTGGACATGGCCATCGTGGGCCTCGACGGCGTACGGCGCGACGTAGGCGATGATCGCGAGGATCATCGCCGCTATCGAGCGCACCACATGCCGCTTGAAAGCCATCCCGGCCGCTAACCCCGATCTCGAATGCCGCGACGAAGTCTCACTTGGGACGAGAATGCCTGCATCCGCATTTGGTTGCCGGCGCGTCCCATCACGCGGTCGCGCGTACCTGCTCGGCCGGGTAGCCGGCGGCGGCGACGGCCCGTGCGATGCGGTCTGCCGGCCCGACGGCGCCGGACACGGTCACGAGCTTGGCCCCGAGGTCCACCGCGACCTGGGCGTCCGGCTCGATGTCGATGATGGCCCGGGTCACGGACTTGACGCAACCTCCGCAGCCCATCTTGTCGACCTTGAAACGATGCATGACGCTCTCCCTATGACGCGTCACCTTCAGATGGGGCTTCCCATGGTGGGAAGGTCAAGGGTCGGGGAGCGCTGCGCATCGGGCTGGAGCGCGTTCGCCGCAGGCGGCATGGCCGTCGTGACGCTGAAGCCGGTCGATCCTCGACATCATCGACCGGTGCGGCGACGCTTGGCGTGGTGCCATCGCTCGACCCTGAAGCATCATGTCCATCGGCCTGCGCGCGTGCGCTTGGACCCTTGGTCGACGGGCATCGCGGTGAGCCGGGACCTGGCCCGAGCGATCACTCCCGGCCAACCTCTTGGTAGTGCGCCTTGAGAAAGCGATTGCTTTTGGTGAAAGATGCCACGACGCTCTGCTCAAGCTCGTAATACCATATCTCCTCCCGTGCATGCTCGATGCGGTCGACATTGAGCGTCAGGATGTACTGCTGGTTCTCGTCGAGTCGTGCCCGAGTGAGGATGAACTCCAAGCTCTTTCGCAGGGTGTCGTCGTCGACGTCGAAGATATTATCGTGAACCAGCAACCCGGGGTGGCGGGATTTCGTGTACTCGTTGAGCAGCAGCGCGATGTCGTAGATGAAGACCTTTTCCCTCTCCACGCTATGACTGCCGTCATCGTCGATCCGCAGGACGATATCGACGACGTGCTTCCTGGGGGTGGTTCGCACCTCGAAGGAAGCCTTGCGGTTGCCCTGGATGAACTGATGAATGGCAAGGATCGTCCGCTCGAAGGACCGCAGCCGGTCCCCGGCGGCAGAGATGCTGGCCTGCAATGCCAGCCTTTCGGCCTCGATCTCGGACTTCTTGGTCTGACGTTCGATTAGCAGTTGGTCGTAACGGCTGAAGAAGCCCTTGAGCTGTCCAAGTTCATCGCTCTTTGCCTGGAAGGAGGCATAGGTCTGGCGTAGGTTGCGCAGCTGCCCTTTCTGGTCGAGAACCGCCACCAGCTTTGCATACCGCCTATCGAGTTCGGCGAGCTGCTTGTTGAGGTTCCGGATCTCGACGTCCACCACCCTCGACTTCTCGTCCAGCAGGTGGCGCTGGAACTGCTCGATCTTGGACTTGAAAGTAATCACCTCCGCGAGTTCGCGGACGATGCTGGTTCCCAGGCCGGCACGAAGCTGGTCGTAGAAGTCGCGGATCTCGCCGCTGTCTATGCCGGGCTCCAGGGCAATCGGCGCCAGATTCGCAGCGCGCTGGACCAGCACGTCCTTGCTGCGGCGCAGGTCCGACATCCGGTCTTCGATATCGAGGATCTCGCCCTTCACGATGTCGTAGGCCGGGGCGTTCTCCAGGGCATCGATGCCTTGCCGGATCGTCTCGACCTCCTCGTCGAGGGCGTTGAGGTCGGACCGGGCGTCATCCAGATCCTTCTGGCGGACGAGCCTGACGCTGTCCTTGATGCGAGCCTCCTCAATGGCGATGGCGTCGAGTTCCTTCTGTATGCCCTTGATGGCACGGTAGATGCCGAGGTCGATGCCGAGGAGCATGAGGTGCGGCGCGTAGTTGTCCGGTATCCGGGCCTTGGTGTCGAAGCAGCCCACAATCGACTTGAACTCGGATCGCTCGTCCCGGATCAGCGGCCCCAGGATCTCCCGGAACCCGACCTGCTCATCCTGGTCGGGGAACAGCCTTCCCGTCAGGAAATCGGTCGCATCCTTGAGCTTGGCGTAGACCGTCTCGCGCCCGTCGACGATGATCCGCGGGTGCTCCGCCTCTTCGAGCGATCTCTTGATGGTGTAGCCGATCCCGTGCAGCCGGAAGTCGACGCAGATGAGGGTGCGCGGATCGAAGCTCTCCTTCGGGATCCTCGCCACGCGACTTTCCGTTTTGCGTTTGAGCAAGGCGAAGTTCAAGAATTCGATGGAGAGCGACTTGCCGACGCCGTTGTTCTTGGAGCTGGTCACGTCGCTCTCACCCAGGATCACATTGACCCCTGCCGTGAAGACGATGGGATCGATGGTCGCGGGCTCGGTGTAGAGACGCTCAATCAACATCACGGACGATCAGGTATGGTTCTTCGAAATCGATCAGGCCAACGGCGTATAGGAAGGTGATGCCATAAAAGAACGAGTTCCACGCGAACCAACTCTCGCGTTTGAAGCGCTCCACCACGTCGAAGATACTGACGCGACCCTTGCCCGACTGCCTGATGTACCGCGCGATCTCGAAGCCGACGATGGCCGGAGACTTGTCGAGTGCCTCGTCCTTGAGGAAGATGCTAGGCATCGAGCGCGCGCTTGTTCGGGAACACGTTGCAGGCAATCAGCTGATCGACAAGGTAATATCGAATGGCGCAATCGTCGAACGCGACGGCGCTGGTGCCCATCATCCGAAGGACCTTTTCGGTCAGCGCATCGAGGGCGGCTTTGGGATCGCCTCCATTTTCCGTCAGGACGCGGTCGCTCCAATTCATGAGGTAGACCTGGAGCTTGCGCACACGCACGTGCCCGAGGTCGGTATGCCTGTTCACTTCCGCGAGCGCCCGTCCATATATCTCGTGCAAGTCGACGTACTGCTGTTCGAGGAAGGCGGCGTGATCCGCGAATCGGTCGCGGATCTTCCTGTCGGGATCGGGGTCCTCCCGGTTGTCGCCGACCGAGATCCCTTCCTCGGCGGCGCTGAGAACCTCGATCAGGCGGATCAGGGTACCAACCTCGTTGGACTGCCGGGGCTCGGGGATCTTCAACTCGTCGCGCAGGAACTCGCAGCAGCGCTCAAGCCTGTCCAAGCGAAGGTCGCCGACCTTCCTCAGGAGCTCGGGAATGTCCCAGACGTCCTCCGCCAGGGACATGCTGAACACGCCGTCGCCGCCTAGGGACGGCTCCCGGTACCTGCGCTTCTCTCCGATGATGAGAACGACCAGGCGGTCGTATTTGCCGTCGAGGCCGCTCGCCACGAAGCCCTTATGGGTGTGCTTGATCTTGTCCAACTCCGACGTCGACGTCACCTGGATGGCGATCCGTTCGTCCTCGTCGCCCAAATCGATAGCTCGCGCGTTCCTTTCTACTATGTTTATGTTCTTCAGCTTATATTCAAACACCAAGTTCAGAAAATCTCGAAAGAACGCTTCCGCATGGACGTTGACGTCTTGTAGGTTGAGACTATTGCGGTGCCCGACCGACATCCTCAGTTGCGTCAAATAGTGCAAAGCGACCCCGATGAGGCTTGCGCGATTCATGGTTGTGACGAAACTCTCTCGGATCCCCTGAGTCCTAGCGTTGCGGCGCCCCCTTCGCCACTCCGATCTTCATGCCGTCGGGACGAGGCTGTGAACCGGGTTCCCGCCCACGCCAGGCCCGCCTTCGGGGGATGTCCGGGCACGAGGCGGGGCGTCGGCTCTTGCGCGGCGGCGCGACAACCGTTCACAAACGTGGACGGCGACGGCGACCGCCCGCACGTCGGCCGCGCTCAGGCCGGTTCGCCGCCACGATAACGGGCGAAGGTGTCTCGCCCCTCGGGTCCGAACAGGATCACCGCGTAGGTGCCGGGATCCCTGCCCTCGACCTCCATGCCGGGCGAGCCGGCCGGCATGCCCGGAACGGCCAGGCCGGTTCCGTTCGGGCGCTCGGCCAACAATCGCTTGATGGCGTCGGCCGGGACGTGTCCCTCGACCACGTAGCCATCGACGAGGGCGGTGTGGCAGGAGGCGAGGTCCCGCGGCACGCCGAGACGCGCCTTGACCGCGGTCACGGGCCCCTCGGTCACCGTCACCATGAAGCCGGCCTGGCGCAGGTGGTCCACCCACTTCGCGCAGCACCCGCAACTCGGGTCCTTCGTCACGGCGACGGTCGGCAGGCCCTGTGCCGTTCCGGATCGACCGACGGTCAGGCCCGCCGCCAGGCCCACGAGCACGGCTCGCCGGGATGGCATCGTGTCAGACTTCATCATCCGCTCCCGTTGTTCGCTCATTCGGCCGCCAGGGGCATCCGGGCACCTTCTCCGGCCGCCTCGACGGCCTGCGGCAACCCGCGCCCTTTCACCCATGCATAGACGGCCGGGATCACGACGAGGGTCAGCACGGTCGAGGAGACCATGCCGCCGATCATCGGCACGGCGATGCGCTGCATGACCTCGGAGCCCGAGCCGGTGCTCCAGAGGATGGGCAGGAGCCCCGCCATGATGGCGACCACCGTCATCATCTTCGGCCGCACCCGCTCGACCGCGCCGATCATGATGGCCCGCCTCAGATCCTCGCCCGTGAGCGGGCGTCCCTCGCGGGCGCGCCCGGCCCGGACCTCGTCCCAGGCATGGTCGAGGTAGACCAGCATGATCACGCCGGTCTCCGCCGCGACCCCTGCCAGGGCGATGAAGCCGACCGCCACGGCCACCGACATGTTGAAGCCCATCCACCACATCAGCCAGACGCCACCGACGAGCGCGAACGGCAGCGACAGCATGACGATCAGCGTCTCGGTCAGGCGCCGGAAGTTGAGGTAGAGCAGAAGGAACACGACCAGCAGCGTCAGCGGCACGACGATCCTGAGACGCGCCGCGGCGCGCTCCAAATACTCGTACTGCCCGCTCCACTGCAGCGTCGTGCCCGGAGGCAGCGTGACCTCGCCGTCGACCGCGGCCCGCGCGTCGGCCACGTAGCCGCCGAGGTCGCGCCCCGTGAGGTCGACGAAGATGTAGACCGCGAGCTGCCCGTTCTCGGTGCGGATCGAGGTCGGCCCCCGGGTGAGCTCGACCTTCGCCACCTCGCGCAGGGGGACCGTCCCCCCCGCCGGAAGGGGCACCTGCACCTCGTCGGCGATGGCCCTCGGGTCCGAGCGGAAGGCGCGCGGGTAGCGCACGTTGACGGTGTAGCGCTCGCGCCCCTCGACCGTGGTCGTCACGGCCTGGCCGCCGAGCGCGGTCGCGACGACGTCCTGCACGTCCCCGACCGTCAGTCCGTAGCGCCCGAGCGCCTCGCGGTCCGGCGCGATGTCGAGGAAGTAGCCGCCGACGACCCGCTCGGCGTAGGCGCTCGACGTGCCCGGCACGTCGCGCACCACCGCCTCGACCTGGCGGGCGACCTTCTCCATGGTGCCGAAATCGGTCCCGAGCACCTTGATGCCGACCGGCGTCCGGATGCCGGTCGAGAGCATGTCGATCCGGGCGCGGATCGGCTGCGTCCAGGCGTTTGACACGCCCGGGAACTGCAGCGCCCGGTCCATCTCGGCCTTGAGGCTGGCCAAGGTCACGCCCGGGCGCCACTCCGCCTTCGGCTTGAGGCTGATGATGGTCTCGGCCATCTCCATCGGCGCCGGGTCGGTCGCCGTGTTGGCGCGGCCCGCCTTGCCGTAGACCGAGGCGACCTCCGGGAAGGACTTGATGATCCGGTCCTGGGTCGCCAGCAGCTCTGCGGCCTTGGTCACCGAGATGCCCGGCAACGTCGTCGGCATGTACATCAGCGTGCCCTCGTCGAGTTCCGGCATGAACTCCGATCCGAGCTGGCGCGCCGGCCAGACCGTCGCCGCCAGGACACCCAGGGCGAGCAGGATCGTGAGGATGCGCGCCCGCAGCACGCCGGCGATGAGCGGCCGGTACAGCCAGATCAGGAGCCGGTTCACGGGGTTGCGATGCTCCGGCACGATGCGCCCGCGCACGAACAGCACCATGAGCGCCGGCACCAGGGTCACCGACAGGATCGCGGCCGCCGCCATGGCGAAGGTCTTGGTGACGGCGAGCGGCCCGAACAGGCGCCCCTCCTCGCCCTCCAGGGTGAAGATCGGCAGGAAGCTCACGGTGACGATGAGGAGCGAGAAGAACAGCGACGGCCCGACCTCGGCGGCGGCCTCGACCAGGATCTCGACCCGGGGCCTGTCCGGCGGCGCCCGCTCCAGGTGCTTGTGGGCGTTCTCGATCATGACGATGGCGGCGTCGATCATGGCGCCGACCGCGATGGCGATGCCGCCCAGCGACATGATGTTGGCGCCGATCCCGAGCGCCTTCATCCCCGCGAAGGCCATCAGGATGCCGACCGGCAGCATCAGGATGGCCACCAGCGCGCTCCGCACGTGGAGCAGGAACACGACGCACACGAGGGAGACGACGACGCTCTCCTCGACCAGCGTGCCCCGCAGCGTCTCGATGGCCGCCTCGATGAGCCGCGAGCGGTCGTAGACCGGCAGGATCTCCGTGCCGGCCGGCAGGCTCTTGACGACCTCCGCGAGCTTCGCCTTCGCGTTCTCGATGACGGTCAGGGCGTTCGCGCCGAAGCGTTGGAGGACGATGCCGCCGGCGACCTCGCCCTCGCCGTTCAGCTCGGCGAGACCGCGGCGCTCGTCGGGGCCGAGTTCGACCCGGGCGACGTCCCGGACCCGCAGCGGCGTGCCGCCGGAGGTCTTCAGCACGACGTCCTCGATGTCGGCGACGCCCCTGAGGTAGCCGCGGCCGCGCACCATGAACTCGAATTCGGAGAGCTCGACCGTGCGGCCCCCGACGTCGGCGTTGCTCGCCCGGATGGCGTCCCGGAGCTTGTTCAGGCTGATGCCCTGCGCGCGCAGGCGGTTCGGGTCGGCCACGACGTTGTACTGCTTCACGAAGCCGCCGACGCCCGCGACCTCGGCCACGCCCTCGGCGCGCGAGGCGCCGAAGCGGACGACCCAGTCCTGCAGCGAGCGGAGCTCGGCGAGCGTGCGCTCACGCGCCACCACCACGTACTGGTAGACCCAGCCCACGCCGGTCGCGTCGGGGCCCAGCGTCGGCGTCACCCCCGCGGGAAGCCGGTTCGCCGCCCCGTTGAGGTATTCCAGCACCCGGGAGCGGCCCCAGTACGGGTCGGTGCCGTCCTCGAAGATGACGTAGACGAAGCTGACCCCGAAGAACGAGAAGCCGCGCACCACCTTCGCCTTCGGCACCGTCAGCATGGCGGTGGTCAGCGGGTAGGTGACCTGGTCCTCCACCACCTGCGGCGCCTGCCCCGGATACTCGGTGTAGACGATGGCCTGCACGTCCGAGAGGTCGGGGATGGCGTCGAGCGGCAGCGTCCTGAGCGCCATGACGCCGGTCGCGACCGCGAACACGGTCCCGACCAACACCAGCACGAGGTTGCGGGCCGACCAGCCGATCAGGCGCGCGATCATGGCTTGCCCTCCACATTCGCCGCCTGCCGGTCATCCGCCTTCGGGGACGCCATGGACTTCAGCGCCGCCTTCAGGTTGCTCTCGGCGTCGATCAGGAAGTTCGCCGCCGTGACCACCCGGTCGCCGGCGGCGACGCCGTCGCGGATCTCGACGAAGCCGGTGCCGCGAACCCCGACCTTGACCTCGCGCGGCTCGAAGCGGCCTGCGCCCCTGTCGAGTAGCACCACTTGCCATGCGCCGGTGTCGATGACCGCGTCGTCGGGCACCGCCACGACGGGCTTGCCCGTTCCCGAGGCGATCTCGACGTCGGCGTACATGTCCGGCAGCAGCGCGCCGTCCGGGTTCGGCAGCTCGATGCGGACCCGCGTGGTGCGGGTGTCCGGGTTCACCTGCGGGTAGATGACGCCGACCTTGCCCGAGAAGGTCCGTCCCGGCGCCGAGCGGAGGCGCACGGTCACGGCCTGCCCCACGCGCACCCCGGCGAGGTCGCGCTCGGGCACGTCGGCCAGCACCCATACGGCCGAGATGTCGCCGATCCGGAACAGGGTGTCGCCGGCCGCGGCCTTCATGCCCTCGACGGCCGAGCGCTGCAGCACCACGCCGTCCCTGGCGGACGACCAGGTGATGGCCATCGGCACCTTCCGGGTGCGCTCCATCTCGTCGATGACCGCCTCGGAGACGTTGAGGTTCTGCAGGCGTCGCCGGGCTCCGTCGAAGCCGGGATTGGCGATGAGCTGCGCGGCCGCCGCGTTGATCTCGGGCGAGTAGACGTGGACCAGCGGCTGGCCCTTGCGGACGCGGTCGCCGGTGGTGACGTCCTCGACATGGTCGACGTACGCGTCCGACCGGGTCGCGATGACCGTGACGCGGCGCTCGTCGAGGGCGACGGTGCCCGGCACCCGCACGGGTTCGGCGACGACCCGCCGCTCCGCGGTCTCGGTCCGGACGCCGGTCCGCTGGACCTTGCCGGGGGAGACGGTCACGACGTCGCCGCCCTCGTCCTCGCCCGCGTAGACGGGGATGTAGTCCATCCCCATCGAATCCTTCTTCGGGGTCGTCGAGGTGTCCGGCAGGCCCATCGGGTTGCGGTAGTAGAGCACCTTGCGCGTGCCCCCGTCGGGCTTCCCGGCCGCCGCCGTCCCATGCGCCGCCATGCCGTGCCCGGTCACGTCGTGGCCGGCCATGTCGGGGGATGTCGTCTCGCTCTCTCGTGCCTGGTCGAAGCGCACGTCCTCGCTGGCCCGAACCGCCCGGAAGTCGTGCCCCGCCGCAGTCGTTCTCGGCGACGCGGAGTAGACCGGCTTCCCATCCGGATCCTGGTAGTAGACCACCGGACCCGTGACCTTCGCCGGCGCCGGTGCCCGCGGACCCGGCATGCCGGTCGGAAGCCAATGGGCGAATTCGGTCCGTGCGCGCTCGACGAGGACCGGAACGGGGCTGCCATCACGCCCCGCCCAGAACCCGGTGCCCCCCGCCGCCGACGCGGCGAGGATCCCGGCGAGCCATGCCGAGCGGCTCACTTGACCGCCCGGAAGACGAGCCTGTCCTCGACGGTGCCGGTTTCGCCCTGGACCTTCGCCCCCAGCGAGAGCCGCCAGCCCCCGGCCATCGTGAGCTTCGCCTTGAAGCGGTAGAGGCCAGGCTCCGTCGATGGGACCTGCTCGATCGTCGAGGTCATCTCGTCCATGCTGTCGGGCGCCATGTCGATGCGCTTGGCGAAGATCACCGCGTCCGGAACGGGCTTGCCGGTGCGCTTGTCCATGAGGTGAACCGAGAGGACGGTCTCGCCGACCTTCGCCTCCGTCCGGGTCAGCTCGAAGGCGTAGTCCTCGATGCCGGCGAGCGCCGGCCGGGCCGGGACCGACAGGGCGGCACCGAGCAGCGCGGCACCAAGAGCGCGCGCGAAGGGGTACTTGGTCACGGGTTTCGTCTCCTGAACGCGATGGATGGCCACGCGCGGACGCGCGGCGTCGTGCCGGCGCTCACGCCGGCGGCATCGGGCTCAGGCTCGGGGGGGCTCGGGTAACGGGCGGCCGGATACGCTGGCGAAGGACGCCGCATCAGGCCACACCCGGCTCGTTCGCGTCGCCACCGGGGCCGGGACGGACGCCGCGCTCGGCGGGAGGGAGACGACGCTGGCGAGGCAGAGCGCCAGCAGCGGACAACCGGCCTTGGCGCAGTCGGGTTGCGCCGTCTTTCCGGGCGGGCAGCACGGCATGTCGGCCATGTCCGCGTCGCCCGCGTCCATACCCTCCGTCCCGGCATGGGCGATGGCCGCGGTCGTCCCAGGCGCGGCTTGCGCCATCGTGAACGCACGCATCCCTGCGGCGGCCGCGGGAGCGGCCACCGGCGTCAGGGCGAGACTGAGCACCGCCAGGAGCGGCAACAGTCGCCGAAGGGCGATCAAGAACGTCACTCCGGAACGATGCCAGCTTTTCGATCCGGGCGGAAGGCCAGTGTGAAGGGAGACGGCGCGTCCCACGTCTGGAAGGTCAAGGTTCCGTTTGGTCGGGCGGCCGATCCGCCGACCGACCTCGCCGGGTGGGCGTCTCGGGGACCCGTTCCCCGTCGGGCCCGCCGGACCGTGCGATGGCGCGGTCCGCCTCGCGTGCCATGGCGTCGCCGACCGGCGGCGAGAGGCCGGATCGAGGCCGCCATGGAAGCCGCGTCGACGCCTTCGGTCCCCTGGTACCCTCTCGGGACGGTGGAGCGGCCCTCTTCCGAGCGCGCCATGTGGAAGGCGGCCGATGGAGGGAGCGGTCGCGTGCGTCGCCGGCGTGAGCCGGTCGTCATCCTCGGGCTGTCGCGCTGGCCGCCCATCGCCAGGGCGCAGGGTCCCGCCCCCCGGCCTCCGCGCGCGCGCTGTCCGGGCATCTGGGAAACCCACCGCATTCTTGGCCCTGTGCGCGGTGGGCGGAGTTGGGCGGTGCGCCAAACCCCACCCCGCACGACCCCGATCGGCCGGTCCGGCGGTTCGGACCGCGCGGGAGGTTCAGAAGTGTCGGGCGGGGGACGCCGACCGACCGGCGGCAGGGCGGCGGGGCACCGCGATGATCGATCCGGTCGTCAGGCCGAAGTCCGGAGCTTCGACCTGAGGCGGTGCGGTCCGTTGCGATCGATGCGTCTGGGGCAAAAAACGGGGTGGGACGTTGTCCATCCACCCCGCGAGGGCGTGACCCGGCAGTCCGGCGAGCATGGCGATTCCTGCGAAGGCGGGCATGATCTTGCTTTTCACGGCGGAACCCTTTGACCTGATGAGAAGCTTGCCGCTCCTTGTCTTCAAGTCCGGATGTCTTGGACGTACCGTTACAGCGCGCTGCGAACCTTCGTAGGGTTAGGTCGGGGTCGCCCGGCGTGGCGCCTCGCTCACCCGGAGGGACGATCCTGCAAGCCATTGCGGGATGCGCGGCGCCCGGTTTGCCTCGCGCGGCCGGGCGGGGGGTCATGCCCGTCGTCTTTCCGGATCCCATCCACGGCGATACCGCGGCGGGGCCCGCGTCATGAAGCGTCGGCCGGCGACAGGCGCCGAAACAGTCGCGTCGCCCCTCGAACCCCGCGAGGCGATCCGGAGGTTGTTCCGAACCGGCTCGCTACCAGCGAAGGAGGCGTGGCCCCAGGAGCGCTCCGACGAGCGTGCACATCGCGATCGTCCCCCCGTACCAGACGGCGACGAACGGTACGGTGTCGTCCATGCAGTGCAGCGAATAGCCGAGCGCGCTCACGGCTCCCGCGGAGAGGCCGACCAGGGCACCCGCCCGCACGAGATCCGTCGGCGCGCCGAACCGTCGAACCGCCCACGTGACGACGGCGAACGGCACGACGGCGATCACGGGAATCGAGATGAGGCATTCGAGCCAGGTGTGACCGGATACCACGCCGTGCCAATGTTCGGTCGGCGTCATCAAGAGGCTCACGCACGCCAGCGCCGCGACCACGAGGAACGGCAAGGCGGCGACCCCGAGATGGACGCGGCTCTCACCGCCGGGCCTGGCCGCCCTGAGGAGATACCGGAGCGCGAGACCCCCGACCGCGGCCGCGAACGAGAACTTGAAGGCGAGGAACAGGAGCGGCCGGACCTCGGTCAGGCCGGGACGCAGGCCCAGAAACGCCAGCGCCAGGCACAGCGCGGCCGTCGCGCCGACCGCGACCGCCAGCGCGAGCCGGCGGGTCATCCAGGGGGCGCCGACCGGTTCGCGCTCTAAGCTGGCGCCCAGCAGGCCGATCAGCTCGTCGGTCTTCATCTGGCCTTGCCTCCCACGAGATTGGCCAGGGTCTTCAGGCCGCGGTGGACGCTCACCTTGATCGCGGTCTCGGACATCCCGGCGCGTTCGGCCGCCTCGGCGGCGCTCAGGCCCTCGACCTTCGTCGACAGGATCGCGTTCCTCATCTTGGGCGGCAGGTGCGCCAGGAGGCGCTCGACGTCGAGCGAACTCTCCGCCGCGACATGATCGTCGCGAGCCACCAGCACGCCGGCATCCTCGACCGGGACGTCGGCCGCGGCCGCACGCGTACGCCGAAGATGGTCGATGAGCTTGTAGCGGGCGATGGCGTGGATCCACGGCGTCACCGGCTGCGTGACGTCATAGGTGTGCCGCCGGACGTGGATCACCATCAGCGTCTCCTGGACGAGATCCTCCGCCTCGGTGTCGGGACGGCCGGAGCGGGTTAGCTTGCCCTTGTAATACGCGCGCAGGTGCGACCCGAGCCGCCCCAGGAAGCGTCGGTAGTCGGCCGCGCTGCCCGCAAGGCTGGCGATGAGCAGCCCGCGCAGTTCCTCCTCCGCCTGCAGCACCGGGACTAGGCGGGCCGGTTCGTAGCCGCTGAGCGGATGCCGGTGATACGTCGCATGGTCCGCCACCCCGCCGTGTCCCCAAGACCGCAGCACCATCCTGCAGGAGCGTGTCCTACGGCGATCCGAGCCCTGCGGCTCGTCGGCCGAAGGTGACGCATGATCGGCCGCGCCGCTCGGAGAACAATCCGCAGACGGCCGCCGAAAGGTTACAGCGCTCGCGGCATGCCCGGGAGCGCAGGCATGTGCCGGGCATAATTGCCAAGCCTATGCCCCGATCTTAGACCTCGCCGGGCCCTACGCCACGGGCCGGGCGGGACGCCTCCGGAGCCTCGCCGCCCGCGCTGTCCCTTCGCATGGACAGGTCTGCCAAGAGCGCCGCCGAGATGGCGGTCTCCGAACCTGGGACGACGGCGAGCTCGTCCCGGTGCGGCGTTCGGCGCCATCGCTTTTCCCCCACCGGGGGCGGTCCGGGCCAGAAGCCGGCCCGGACCGCCTTCGACGTCTTCCCAGGAGTACGATCATGATCGAGGTGATCCCGAACTGGCATCCGGTCGCGGTCCATTTCACGGTCGCCCTACTCATCACGGCCAGCGTCCTCTTTGCCGCGGCGACCCTGTTCAGGACAGCGGCATCGGGGGGCGCGCTCACGGCCGCCGCCCGATGGAACCTCGCGATCGGCGCGGCCGTCACGGTCGCGACCCTCGCCACGGGTTGGTCGGCGTACAACACGGTCGCCCACGACGCGGCCTCGCACGCGAACATGACCGTCCACCTTCGCTGGGCCATCGCCACCGCGCTCGTGTTCCTCGCCGCCGCCGGCGTCGCCTGGCTGGAGCGCCGGAAGGTCGCCGGCGCGGGCGTCGTGCTGCTGGCGCTCCTCGCCGGAGGTTCCGGGGCCCTCGCGGTCACGGGCTGGCTCGGCGGCGAGAACGTCTACCGCTACGGCCTGGGCGTCATGGCGCTCCCGAGATCGGGCGACCACGTCCACCCCGCAAGCGGCGGCCATCCCCACGACCATGGCCACGACCATGGCGACGACCACGAGACCGCGGACGCCCCGACCACGCCCGATGCCGCCGCGGGCAAGGTAGAGACGCGCCCGGCGCCGGACGCTCCCTCCGCACCGCACGAACACGCTCATTGACGGACGTGCCGCGGCGATACCCGGCCCGGGTAGCGCCAACGCCCCTCGCATGAACGCCACGGAGCTTCCGGAACCGGCGTTGCGGTCAATCCCCGGCGTGCGACTTCGCCGTCGACACCGGCATGTGGCGAACTTCCAACACGCTGAGTTTGTGGGACATCGGTTCAGCGCCACGGATTGCAGCTTCCACCCAGGCGTGAGAATGTCCGCGAAGATTAGGCAGGGGCCCTGATCAGTGAATGTCGTGCGCGCATTGCTGCTTGCCGTACTCGCGTTGGCCTTGGCCATCGCGCCGGCGGCGCCGTGCACGATGGGCCGGCAGTCGATGGCTCACCGCCACATGGCCGCCGCCGCGGCGACGCCCCTCGCGCACGTCGCCGGTGCCTTGGGAAGCCGGAACGAGCCGGACGAGGCTGGGATACGCGGGATTTCCCTCGCCGTGCCGGCGGCGGCCGCCGACGAAGGGTGCCCCGGCCATCGGCATCGCCCCGAGCATCCTCCCTGCCCGGCGACATGCTGCCCGCTCGCGTGCCAAGCCGCGCTTCCCACCCTGCCATGGGCAAGCATCGCCCTGGAATCTCATGCGTCGGAGCGGGTCCTGATCGTCCAGGTGGACGGAGCCGTCGACGCGCATCCGCTACGGATCGAGCGGCCGCCGAGGCGCCAAGCGTGACGCGCGGGCGGATCTAGCGCCCGCCCTTGGCCGCTCAGACGGGACGGCCTCGCACACCTCCAACGAGCCGACGCCTTCGCCGGGCGCGACGCCGTCGCCGCCGGACCCGCGGCCCGTGCCGCGCCTGGGCTTGCCTTCGGCCGTCCGCCTCAATTCGGGAATTCCAAGATGTTCAAGTTGCCGAGACCGGTCGCGCTCGCGGCGGTCCTGCCGCTCGCCGGCTGCTTGCCCGCCGCCGTTCCCGCCGGGCTGGTCCTACCCTCGGAGCCGGACATCCCGGTGCGGCCGTCCCGCTACGCCAAGGTCACGCAGGGCGTGAAGGACTTCGGCGTCGTCGACCCGAAGGATTGGCGCGAGCTCAATCGTCAGGTCGCGCCGAGGGCCGGGTCCGGCGGGATGGGGGGCATGCCGGGCATGGACGGGATGCCCGGCATGGGCGGCAAGCGCGATTCGGGGGGGCGGTGATGGCCCGTCGCTGTAACGAAACGGGCGGCGGCGCCGGACTACCGGACATGAGTGGCACGACGACCGCGCCGGGACACGCCGGTACGACCGCGCGTCCGCCGGACGAGGCCGTCCGGGGGCGGTTCGTGCGCGTGGCCGCGAGCGTCACCGGCCTCGGCCTCGCCTTGGCAGGCTGCGCGAGCTTCTCGCCGGACGCGGGCCTCTCCGTGGCCGGCGGCTACGCGGCGCTCGCACTGCGCAAGGACATCGTGAAGGCGGACGACCAGGGCGTCGCGCCGAGCGCGGACGCGCGCGTGGACGCGTTGCTGCGCCGTCCCCTGACCGCCGATGGCGCGGTGCAGGTCGCGCTCCTGAGAAACCGGGGCTTGCAGGCCGCCTTCAACGACCTCGGCGTCTCCGAGGCGCAGTACGTGCAGGCCACGCTGCCGCCCTCGCCGCGCCTCTCGATCACGCAGTGGGGATTGGGTTTCAACACGGAGATCGAGCGCGCCGTCGCCGCCAGCGTGCTGGAGTTGGCGACGCTCCCGGTGCGCGCCGAGATCGCGCGGCAGCGGTTCACGGCCGACCAGTACAACGCGGCGGAGCAGGTCCTGCGGCTCGGGGGCGAGGCGCGCCGGCAATTCTACCGGACCGTCGCGGCCAACCAGGCGACCGCCTTCCTCGAACAGGCGCTGGCCGGCGCGGAATCCGCCTCGACGCTGGCCAAGCAGCTGGGCGAGACGGGCGCGCTGAACAAGCTGGAACAGGCGCGCGAGCACGCCTTCTACAGCGAGTTGGGCGCGCAGCTCGCCAAGGCGCGGGTGCAGCAACGCGCCGAACGGGAGCGGCTGACCCGACTGCTCGGTCTCTGGGGGCGGGACATCGATTTCCGCCTGCCCAACGGCCTGCCGCCCCTGCCCGGGAGGCTCGTCGACGGGCGCGCCATCGAGGCTGAGGCGATGAGCAAGCGGGCCGACGTGCAGGCCGCCCGCTTCGAGCTGCAATCGCTCGTGGGGCAGTTCGGGCTGAACCAGGCCAGCGGCTTCGTCAGCGTCTTCGACGCGGGCTTCGCGAACCGGTTCTCGCGGTCGAGGACCGCCGGGGGCGAGGGCGGTGCCCCGAAGGTCGACAAGGCCAGCCTGAACGGGTTCTCGGCGGATCTCGTCATCCCGATCTACGACTTCGGGGCCACCGCCGTGCGGGGCGCGCAGGAAAGCTACCTCGCCAGCGCCAACCGCCTCGCGGAGCGGGCAGTCAACGCCCGCTCCGAGGTGCGCGAGGCGTTCCAGCGCTATCGCGGCCAGTACGACATCACGCGGCATTACCAGACCAGCGTCCTGCCCCTGCGGCGGACGATCCAGGACCAAGCCCTGCTCCAGTACAGCGGCATGCTGCTGGACGTCACGACGCTGATCGTCGACGCCCGGGCCAGGATCCTGAGCAACATCCAGGCGATCGAGGCGCAGCGCGACTTCTGGATCGCGGCGACCGACCTCAAGGCGGCGACCGTCGGCGGCGGGTTCTCGGGGGGCAATTTCGGCGGCGAGGCCGCCGGAGGCACCCCGGGCACGAGCCTAGCCGTCGCGACGCCCGGCGGCTGAGGTCCGGGACCCCGGCCGCCCATGACATTCGGAGAGACACCATGACCGACATCTCGCGCAGAGGGATCCTGGGAGCGGGCGGCCTCGTGCTCGCCGGCACGTCGATGATCAGCGGACGCGTCCAGGCCGCGGGCCTGCCCGAGGCCCCGATCATGGACAAGGCGACCATGCAGCCGCCGCTCTATCCGACGAGCGGGCCGGACTACCAACCGGTGGTGACGCTCAACGGCTGGACGCTGCCCTGGCGCATGCGCGGCGACTGGAAGGAGTTCCACCTCATCGCCGAGCCGGTCGTGCGCGAGATGGCGCCCGGCATGGACGCGCGGCTCTGGGGCTACAACGGGCAATCGCCCGGTCCGACCATCGAGGCGGTCGAGGGCGACAAGGTCCGCATCTTCGTCACCAACCGGCTTCCGGAGGCGACCGCCGTGCACTGGCACGGGCAGACGCTGCCCAACGGCATGGACGGGGTCGCCGGCCTGACCCAACCCGGCATCCCGCCGGGCAAGACCTTCGTCTACGAGTTCATCCTCCGGCGCTCCGGCACCTTCATGTACCACCCGCACTCGGACGAGATGGTCCAGATGGCGATGGGCATGATGGGCTTCTTCGTCGTGCATCCGCGCGATCCGGCCGAGCGGCGGGTCGACCGCGACTTCGTCTGGCTGCTGAACGCCTACGACATCGAGGCCGGGTCGTACGTGCCCAAGGTCAACACGATGCTCAACATGAACATGTGGTGCTTCAACAGCCGGGTGTGGCCGGGCATCGACCCGATGGTCGCCCGGCAGGGCGACAAGGTCCGGATGCGCTTCGGCAACCTGACCATGACCAACCACCCGATCCACGTCCACGGGGTCGACTTCCATGTCACCGGCACGGACGGCGGCTGGATCAACGAGGGCTACCAGTTGCCGGAGGTGTCGGTCGACGTCGCCGTCGGGCAGATGCGCGCCATCGAGTTCAACGCCGACAACCCGGGCGACTGGGCGATCCACTGCCACAAGTCGCACCACACCATGAACGCCATGGGCCACAACGTGCGGACCTACATCGGCGTGAACCTGAAGAGCACGGCCAAGCAGATCCAGAAGATCGCCCCCGGGTACATGCCGATGGGGTCCACCGGCGGCGGCATGATGACCGAGATGGAGATGCCGCTGCCCGAGAACACGCTGCCGATGATGACCGGCACGGGCCCGTTCGGGTCCGTGGAAATGGGCGGGATGTTCACGGTCCTGAAGGTCCGCCCGGGGCTGGCGGCCGGCGACTACCGCGACCCCGGTTGGTACAAGCACCCGGAAGGCACTCTCGCCTACGAGTGGACCGGCGAGCCGATGCCGGAGCCGGCCCGGGCGCCGAACACCCCGAAGGACCGCCGCGCCCGCCAGACCGACCTGCAGGTCGTCGATCCGCGGACGCGCCGTACGGCCGCGAACTCGGGCGGTCACGAGCACTAGGCGGAAGCCTGCAACGCGCCAGACGGCCTGCCGGAGCGCCAGGGGCGCGGCAGGCGAACCCGTTCGGAACGGGAGCGATCCCGTCCGAAGTCCGCCGCGCCGGTCGCCGAGTCCCCTCAACGGCGCCGGCGTGGCGGTTCAATCGACCTGAGGAGAAGAAGCCATGAGAAGCAAGTTCCCGCTCGCCGTCCTTTCGGCGGCCTTCCTCGCGGTCGCGGCGCCTGCATGGGCGCAGTCCGTGAAGGGGACGGTGACGAAGGTCGACCCGGCGGCGGGCAAGGTGACGCTCGACCACGCGGCGATCCCGAAGCTCGACATGGACGCAATGACGATGGCGTACCCCGTCAAGGATCCCGCGATGCTCAAGGATCTCAAGGCCGGGGACAAGGTCGACTTCGACGTCGACGGGACCGGCGGCGCCTACACCGTCACGAAGATCCAGAAGGCGAGGTAGCGCCCTGGAGGGAAGCCCTGGCGCGGCTTCCGCCCGGTCCCGCGCGAGGGCTTCGGAGCCCTGAGATGGAGCAACCATGCGACGCCTGATCCTGACCACCGCGCTCGTGGCCGCGCTCGTCGGCCCGACCCCGCAGCATGCCGGCGCGCAGCCGGCCAAGGGCGCGCCCGCAGCGCTGGAGCGGGCGCGCGAAACGATGGCGAACCGTTTCCGGGGCACGAAGCTGACCGGCGACCCGGACCGAGACTTCGCCGAACTGCTCATCGCCAGCTACGAGGAGACGCTGTTCCTGGCCAAGACGCAGCTCGACTACGGCGGTGACCGGCAGCTGCGCGAGATCGCGCAGAAGATCCAGGACGAGCAGCAGGCGAAGATCGACGCCCTGAAGCAGTGGCAGGTCCGCAGCCGCGAGGCCGGCTACCGGCCGCAGCCGAACCAGACGCCGTCGGGCGAGGGACCGTTGGACCGTCAAGCGAAGGGCGACCCGCCCCAGGGTCAGCCGGAAACGCCCCCCGCGGAGAAGGCGGCCCCGCAGCCCGCTCCGCAGGCGGCGCCGTCGAACGCCCCGCTGGTCGCCGGAACCGTCAAGAAGGTCGACGACGCCGCGGGCAAGGTGACCCTCGACCACGAGACCATCCCGAACATCGGGATGGACGCGATGACGATGGCCTACAAGGTCCAGGACCCGGCCATGCTCAAGGGCCTGAGGCCCGGCGAGCGGGTGCGGTTCTCGGCCGACCGCGTGAACGGTTCGATCGCCGTCACCCGCATCCAGAAAGCCAAGTAGTGGCATTCGGCCGGAACCGCCCACGCCCGGCCGCGGTGCCTCGCGCCCTGGGCGTCCTCCTCGGCCTCGCCGCGGTTGCCGGCGCCGGGCCGGCCGCCGCGGAGGGGACGGAGGGCACCGCGGGACCATCCGCGACGGCCATGGCCCCCGGGAACGCCACGGCCCGCTGTCGCACCGCCTATGGCGAACTCCTGTTGCGGGAGGCGACGGCACGCGGGGTCCCGCCCGCACTCGCCGAGGCGGTCGCGTTCGTCGAGAGCGGCTACGACGCCGGGGCGGTCGGAACGGTCGGCGAACTCGGGCTGATGCAGGTCCGGCCGGCCACGGCGGCAATGCTCGGTCATCGCGGGCCGGCTGCGGAACTTCTCGACCCGGCCACGAACATCCGCTTCGGCGTCGCCTACCTCGCACGGGCCTGGAGCCTCGCGGGCGGCGACGTCTGCCGTGCCCTCGCCAAGTATCGCGCTGGCCACGGCGAGGAGCGCATGACGCCGCGCTCCGTCGATTACTGCCGGCGCGCCCGCGACCGGCTGGCCGCCATGGGGTCGCCGCTCGCGGCGGTCGCGGCGACGGCCGGTCCCGGCATCCCGCGGACATCCGCATCGAAACCCCGCGCGGCGCCGATGGCCGTCACGCTCCTCGCGAACCGGTTCTGGGCCGCGCACGTCGCGCGCGTCCGGGCCGTCGAGATCCGGACCGCCCGGATCATGGGGGGCGGCTGATGCGGCCCGAATGGGCGGCGCTCCCGCCGCTCCCCTGGGTGCTCCGGAGCGCACCGGTCATCCGTGCGCGTCGACGCATGGCCACCCCGGCGCGCCGCCCGCGAAACGAGGGAGGCTCGGCATGACGTTCAAGCCCTACCCGCACGCGCGCGGCGACGGCTCGCTCGGCGATGGATTGGCGATGCTGCGCGCCAGGGTGGCCCGGCGCGTCGCCCTGGGCCCCTACTCCAGGCGGGTCTCGATAGGTTTTTGGCGGGACCTGTCGGTCGCCATCGAACCGCCTGTCGCCAAAATCCCGGTGCGATTGCGCGACTTCCGGCCGGACGACCTCGCGGCCCTCTTCCCCTCCGGCGGCGACGAGGCGGCGAAGCGCGAACGCGATGACGTCGAGTGGCGATTGCGTGCCGCCGCGCACGGCGTCCTGCCGAGCCGCTGCTACGTGCTCGACGACGTCGGGTCGGGCCGCCCGTGCCACGTCCAATGGCTCACCGACCCGGGTTACGGCGACGCGGTCCGGCGGTCCGGCGCCCTGCCGGTTCTGGCGGCCGATGAGGCCATGCTGGAGAATGCCTTCACGCCGAAGGGCTTCCGCGGCCTGGGCGTCATGGCCGCCGCCGTGCACCTGATCGCCGAACGCGCCCGGTCACTGGGCAAGGGACGCTTGGTGGCCTTCGTCGACGCCGACAACGCCGCCTCCCTCAAGGCGGTCGAACGGGCGGGCTTCAGACCCTGTTCGATCCGCACGAGACGCCAGTTCGCCTTCGGGACGTTCCGAACTGTCCGATTCGAACCGAGGGCGGGGGCCGTGGGTCGCGGCGCGCGCGCAACGCCGGGGGACGAGGGCTACGGCGCTCACCCGGGGGACGGCATCCCCTCGGAGGTGGACGCACGAGGGGCGGGGCCGCCGGATGCCGCTGAGCCCATCAAGAACGCCGGGCCGCGAAGCGCGCCCTCCCCTCCCGGAAATTCGGACCGATCCGCCCCGTGACGGCAATCGAAGCCATCCACGCCCTCGCCCACAGGCTCACGGGCCTCGACTACCCACACGGCCACTGGTGGATCGTCGCCGATGCCGTCCTCGTCTTCGTCGTGGCGCCCGTGTGGACCGCGTGGCTCGTCGGCCGCGCCGCGCTGCGCCGCCGTCGGCGGACGGCGGATGCTGTCGCCGCGGCGGGAGCCACCGATGCCATGCGGGACGCCCCGTCCCGTGGCCGTCGGCATCGCGGCTTCGCGCTCCGGCCGGGACGGCGCCTGGAGGCATACGTCCTGGGTGCCACGGCGGGCATCCAGGTCCGCCTGGTCTTCCTGTCTCTCGCCACGCTGCCGGCCGCCTGGCTGACCCTTGAGATACCCAAGCACATCGTCAACCACACGCTCGACGACGCGCGGGGCGACGGGCATCCCGGCATGACGTTCCTGGGACTCCCCCTCGGCCGCACGGAACTCCTGTTCGCCCTGTGCGCCGGCTACCTCACCGTCCTCACCGTGAACGGCCTCCTGAAGTACGCGGCGAACCGGGTCCGCGGACGCGTCAACGAGCGCGTCGTGCGACGCCTGCGCCTGGCCGTCCTGCGGCGCGTGCGGACGGAGCGCTCGGTCGAACGCCGCACGACGCTCTCCGCCGTGGCGGTCCAGGAGGTCGAGCCCATCGGCTACTTCGGCGGCAGCCTCGTCGCGGTCCCCATCGTGCAGGGGGGCGTGCTGGTCACGAGCGTCGCCTTCCTCCTGCTCCAGGACGTCGCCCTTGCCTTCGCCGCGCTGATCATGCTGCCGGTTCAGCTCACGGTCCTGCCGCGCCTCCAAAGGCGCCTGAACGCGAAGGTCCGGCAGCGCGTCCTCGCCACGCGGATGCTGGGCGCCCTCGTCACCACGCCCGAGGTCGCCGGGCGCTCGGGCCTCGCCCCTTCCGCGGCGGAGCGCGATCCACCCGCCTCGTCGTTGCGGCGCCACATGGCGCACGTCGAGGAGCTTGAGCGGCTCCGCGTCGCCATCAACGACATGAAGGGCGGCATCAAGAGCCTGTACAACTACACGTCCAACCTCACGCCGTTCTTCTTCTTCCTGATCGGCGGCTATCTCGTCGTGCAAGGCCGCCTCACCCTCGGCGCCCTGGTGGCGGCGCTCGCGGCCTACAAGGAAATCGCGCCGGCCCTCAGGGAGCTGTTCGATTTCGCCCAGGATTGGTCGGACGCGACCGCGCGCTTCGCCGAGGTCACGCGGGCCGTCGACATTCCGGCCGCCGTTCAGCCAGGTATCGCGAGGCCGGCGTCGGCACGGGAGGCGGCCTAGCCGATGCGCGCTCACGCCATGCGTTTCCCCGAACGCGGACGCTCCTCTTCCGCCGCCCGGGGGCCCGCGCCGGACGAGGCTCGGCTGCGGCCGTCTTGGGTCGCGAAGCCGCTCGCGGGAGACGAGGTGCCGCCTTCGGTGCTTCCAGCCGCGACGACCCTGCGGGGCCTGCGCCCGCCCGGCCCCATTCGACCGCCCACGATGCGACCGTACCGCGGAATTCCCCGGCATCCGCCGACGCGGGACGGTCGCGAGGTCGGATCGGTCGCGGCGTTCAAGCTCGGCCGCGAGCGCCGTTGGGACCCGGTGCGACGGGAGGTGGGGCGATGAGGATCGGGGAGGCGGCACGCGCCTGCGGGATCTCGCCCAAGATGATCCGCTACTACGAGCGCACCGGTCTGATCCCATCGCCGACCCGGTCGGTCTCGGGCCATCGCGTCTACGCCGAGGACGAGGTGCGGACGCTGCGGTTCGTGCACCGCGCCCGCCTCCTCGGCTTCTCGGTCGCCGACACCGCCACCCTTCTGCGCCTGTGGCGCGATGAGGCGCGTGCCAGCGCCGGGGTGAAGGACCTGGCCCTTCGGCGCGCGACCGACCTGGAAAGACGCGCCGCCGCGCTGGCGGACGCCGCGGCCTCGTTGCGGGGGCTCGCCGGGATATGCCCCGGCGATGACCGTCCGGAATGCCCGCTGCTCGACGCCCTCGCCCGCGAGCCCGCCCGGGCGGGCGGAGGACCCACCTCAGCCCGGCCCGCGCGGATCGAGGCCGGTCCGACCGAATGACGGGCGCGTTACGGGTCGGAGACGATCCGGGGCACGGGTGCGCTCACCCCGCGCGCATGATCGACGTCCGCGGGACGCGGGTCAGCGCCGTTGCGCCGTGTTGCCCGGTTGGGTTCGGAGGGAACGCCGGAGCTGACCGCATCGCGCGGCCAGCAAGGCCGGGGTCTCGCCCGGCGCAAGGACGGCCTCGCCGCGGTCGGCGGCGGCGCAGCGGCCCAACATCTCGGTGAGCGTCCTCCCGTCCACCGCCCTGATCCCGTAGCCCTTCATACCCGGCTCCGTGACGGCCTGCGCTTGAGCGGATCCGAGGCCGGCCAGGAGCGCGAGCGCGGCGAGGCGTGGTCGAGAGGTGTAAGGCACGGCCGATCTCCACGGTTCGGCGAAGGAAGGCACCGCCACGGACATGTCAGGAGGCGGGCCCTCTACCTCCGCGTGGCAATGGATAGGGGATCGGCCGGCCCGGGTCCCTCTCAGTACCAGAGTCGCAGGCCGGCCAGCGCCCGCAAGTCGCCGGTGCCCTCGCCGGACCGGCGCCGGTAATTCGCCGTGCCGCCCAGGAACTGCTGGTAGGAAAGGCCGACGTAGGGTGCGATCTCGCGGGTGAACTCGTAGCGCAGGCGCAGGCCCGTATCGATGTCCGATACCCCCGAACCGAGCTCCCGGCCGCGGTCGGCCTTCGAGTAGGCGTTCATCTCGATCTGCGGCTGCAGGATCAGGCGCTGCGTCAGGTAGAGGTCATAGGAGGCGTTTCCCCGGAACGCGAAGCGGCCGTTGTCGCTGGCGTAGCCGGTCAGTTCGAGGTTCCAGAACCCGATGGCCAGCCCCTGGACGCCGAAGGCCGCCCAGGTGCGGTTGCGCAGGCTGTCGATGTCCGAGCGCACGCCGACCTGCATGTCGAAATAGGTCGAGATCGGCCGGGTGTAGAGGGCCTCATGGTCGCCGTCCGAGAAACGTCCACGATTGCCGGCGTTGTAGCGACCCTCCGATTTCAGCCACAGCTTGTTGTAGTCGTCCCCGATCCATGCCTGTCCGTCGTAACGGAAGTAGCTCCCGTCCCCGAAGCGACCCTCGAACTGGTTGAGGAAGGCATGGGCGTACACCCGGTCGTCGAGGATCGGGTTGCCGTAGGGCGCGGCGCCCTGCAGCGTATCCGGCCCGAGGCGCGTGCCGCCGTTGAGCAGCCCGGTCACGCTCTGCGCCAGGACGCCGGAGGGCGCGAGGACGATGAGCGGGACGACGAGCGCGAGAGTGGCGGGCGCGCGCATCACGCCCCCCTCGGCAGCACGCGCAGGGTACGGAACATGCCGGCCTCGAAATGATACAGGATGTGGCAGTGCAGCGGCCACTGCCCGGTCGCCACGGGGGTGACCAGCATCGACAGCTTCTCCGCCGGAGCGACGCTGACCGTGTGCAGGTAGGGCCGGTGCCGCCCGTGCCCGTTCTCCAGCTCCATCCACATGCCATGCAGGTGGATCGGGTGGCTCATCATCGTCTCGTTGATCATCACGAGCCGGAATCGTTCCCCTACGGTCACGTCGATCGGTCCGACCTCGGTGAACTTCTTGCCGTCGAAACCCCAGATCATGCGCTGCATGTTGCCGCTGAGCCTGAGCACGATCTCGCGGGTCGGCTGGCGGTCGTCGACGCCGGGGTTGATCGAGCGCAGGTCCGAGTAGGTGAGCACGCGGCGCTTCAGCTGGTTCAGGCCGTCACCGGGGATGCGGGTGCGGTCGCTCAGCATCTTCGGCTTCATCTGGACCTCGACGCCGGTCTCGTCGAGCTCGACGCCGGGCGGCGGCTTCGCCATGGGCTGGTGGCCCGCGAGGCGACGCTCGTCCGGCACGATCTCGCGGGCATGCTCGCCGAGGATGCCCCCGATGCGCGAGCCGTCGGGATGGGACGCGCCGATCTGGTCGCGGCCCATCATGCCCTGCATGCCCATGTCGGTCATGGTCCGCAGCGGCCGCGGGTCGAAGGGCGGGATCTCCGCCTCCATCCCCGGCCGGGGCGCGAGCGTTCCGCGGGCGTATCCGGAGCGGCCGAGGTCCTGCGCGAAGATGGTGTAGGCCCGCGCCTCGCGCGGGCGCACGATCACGTCGTAGGTCTCGGCCACGCCGATGCGGAACTGGTCGACCGGCACCGGGACGACGTCGTTGCCGTGGACGTTGACCACGCTCATCGTCAGGCCGGGGATGCGCACGTCGTAGTAGGTCGCCGCCGAGGCGTTGATGATGCGCAGCCGGACCCGCTCGCCGGGCCGGAACAGGGCCGTCCAGTTCGCCCCGGGCGGCTGCCCGTTCATCAGGTAGGTGTAGGTCTCGCCGGACGGTGCCTCCAGGCCGGACGGGTCCATGCGCGACTCGGACTCGTGCCAGCGCTCCTTGATCGTGTCGGCGAGCCCGCTGCGCTCGGCGTCGGCAAAGAACGTCCTGACAGTGCGCTTGCCGAAATTGTAGTAGTCGGCCTGGTACTTCAGCTTGTTCTGGATGCGCTCGGGGTCCTCGTCGGTCCAATCGCTGAGGAGCACGACGTAGTCGCGGTCCGCCTGGACCAGGTCGCGGCCGCGCGGCTCGATGATCAGCGCGCCGTAGACGCCCTTCTGCTCCTGGTAGCCCATGTGGCTGTGGTACCAGTAGGTGCCGCTCTGCAGCACCGGGAAGCGGTAGGTGAAGGACTCGCCCGGCTGGATGCCCGGAAACTCCAGGCCGGGCACGCCGTCCATGTCGTTGGGCAGGATGATGCCGTGCCAGTGCATGCCCGTCATCTCGGGCAATTCGTTGCGGACGTTGATGGTGACGACGTCACCCTCGCGCCAGCGCAGCACCGGTCCCGGCACGCCGCCGTTGATGGTATTCGCCCAGGTCGGGGCGCCGGTCTTGTTGACCGTGCCGCGGGCCAGTGTGAGGTCGTAGCTCGCGGCGCGAGGCACGGTGGCCTCGCCGGGGCTCGCCAGGGCGAACGCGGAGCGGCTGCGCGCCGCGAGACCCGCGGCGGCACAGGCGCCGAGGCCGGAGATGAACCGGCGGCGCGTCTGCGCCGGACCGTCCCACAGGAGCGGTGCCACCATGCGATTCTTCCTGGGCCGCGGCGGAGAGCCGGGCTAGAGGCCAAGATCTCGCGAAGTTGCGGCCTTCCCACGTGGGAGGATCAAGCTCGGCGCCCCTCCGGCGACGCGCTTCCCGATCCGGTGTGGCGCACCGGCAACAAGGCGGCCGCCATCGCGGCGCCTTACGGCGACCCGGAACGATTCGCTTCATTCCTTGCTCCAGAGGCGGTCCGATGCGGACCGCAGGTCGGCCCCGACCGACCGCCGGGCCGCCGGCGGCCCGGACAGCCGGTCGCGAGGCGCCTTGACGGCGGAAGCGGTCACGTCGATGACGTGCGCCCCGATGTCCTGGCCCCCGGACGTCGATTTTCCGCCCGGTGCGTGTCTCCCAGCCGTCCCCTCGCGCACGGCTGTCCGTGCTGGTGCCCCGGCAGCAAGGTCCCTCATGCAGAGCCTGACCCGGTCGGCGTGGCTCGCCAAGATCGCCGACGTCACCGCGAACTTGTCGATTGACCCTGACGACGTGGAGACCTGGCGGCTCGCCCTCGTGCGCGTCTGGACCCTGCTGCCGCTCGCGCCGGTGACGGCGCAGGGCACCTACGGGACGCTCCCGGAAGCCGATCTCGTGGCTGCCGGTGACGCGGCCTACGCCCTCGCGGGTCTCGCGCCCGAGGCGTTGAACCTGCCGGGAAGGGACAGCGACGCGGTCCGCCTGACGAAGTTGGGGGGCTGGCTGCGGGCCGCCGAGCGCAAGATCGCCGACATGGACACCGGCCGGCCCGTCCGGGACCCGAACGACGATTGGTACCACGCGGTCGATGGGCAGGGCTTCTTTCTCGTTCCGTTGCCGCGCAGCGCCTGGCGCTCCCCCTACCTGCCGGGAGCCCTGCCGCGGCCGTACACGCGTCGCGCCCTGCTGCTGTCCCGCATCGTTCCGGCGGTGATCCGAGGCCTCCCGGTCCGCTTCACCGTCCACCCGCGGACCGGCCTCGACGGCTCGGCCCTGACCTTCGGGGCGTCGCTGTTCCCCGGCTTCGATGTGCTGCCCGAGGACGAGGACGACGAGCGATACTTCCTGGCGCGGGCGGCGGTCGGGCCGACGCCGGAGGCCGTCAGGTCCGACGTCGCCGAGGCCGCGCGCCGTTCCTGCTTCGCGCACGTGTTCCCGGAGCTGACGCTGATGCCGGACCTGCGCGAACTCGTGCCCGGGACGCTCGCGCGCGCGGAATGGAACGGCGTTGGCGAGACCCGGCTCGGTCCCGACCTCGTCGTCGCCGGCTCATGGCACGTGCGCGACGGCGAGAGCGCCTGGAACGAGGCCGTGGTCTACGACGGCGCCGGCCGGGAACTCCTGCGCTTCCGCAAGCTCTTCCCGTACAGGGACAAGGATGGCCGCTTCGAACAGATCGAACTGGGGGAGGCGCTGGAAGTGCTCGTGACGCGGCGCGGCCTGTTCGGCTTCGGCGTCTGCCTCGACTTCTGCCAGAGGGTGACACCCGTCCTGACCGAACTCGACGTCGATTGGATGATCATCCCGTCCTGCGGCGACTGGCGGACCATGAGGGATCACCTCGGCGCCGCGCACCAGCTTCAGGTCAGCTTCGACACGCGAAGCTTCGTCGTCCAGCAGGTCTACCCGGAGCGGGAGGACGGCGGCGTCGGCTACGTCCTCGCCGCGCCGGAGCGGGTGGGCGACCTCCGCGAGGCCGACCTACTCGTTTCACAATCTTTCACCGTTTATGCGGTCCTGCCGTAAACGCCGCGTTGACTTGCGGCCTCCACACTCCAATGTGAACCTTTGTGAAACGTCGCTCCGGAGATGGCCATGCGCGGTGACCCGAGACAGCGTCGCCTCGACGAGATCGCCCTCGGCGAGGTCGGCCCGGTCGATGCCTTCACCCTGCTGAGGGACCTGTTGTCCGAGGACGCGCCGAAGTTCGCCAGGGGCGTCTATCTGGCCCTCCAGGAGGTTGTCTGGCGTCTCGTCGCGAACCGGGTGGCCGGTCCCGAGACGGCGCAGTGGCTCGACACCTGTGGTCGGGCGAGCGTCCTGATGCGCCAAGGCGGGGCGGAGGCCACCGCGCACCAGGTCGCGGCGCTCGCCGACATCGTCGAGCGCAACGCCCGCTTCTTCGAGGCCCAGCCGGTCGGCGAGGTCCTGGGTAAGCGGCACGTCCTGGACGTTCTCCGGCTGCTGGCCGGGAGCGCGGGCCGGATGAGCCGCGCGGCCGTCCTCGAAGCGACGGGCCTCGGCCAGTCCAACCTCTCGCGCATGCTCACGATGCTGGAGGGGCACGGACTGGTCCGGCGCGATAGGTCGGGGCGCGAAGCCGAGCTGGCCCTCACGGCGTCGGGCAGGGCCGCCGTTGCGCGGCCGGGGACCGAGGCTGCCCCGGTGCGACCCGAGACCGTCTGGCAGGCGCGCGGGATCGGCATCTGCGTCTCCACGGGCGATGGCACGGTCCTGTCGGCAAATCGCGAGTTCGAGCGGGTGGTCGGCACTTCGGCCGAGGTGGCGCTCGCCGCCGTCTCGGCCGGGACGGGCGTCGAGGATGTCGGAACGGCGGAGAACCGCTGGGCCCGCCGGATCGAGGCCGGGGAGGCCGAGGGCGGGATGACGTCCGTCTGGGTCGACGTCAGCGACCTTCGCCTCGCCTTGGCCGAGGCGGAGATGCGGGCGTCGGCCGCCGAGGCGAAGGTCGCCGGCTTGAGGGAGGCTCTCGCCAAGGCACAGGCGAACGCGGCGGCGGCGGAGCGACGCCTTCACCGCCAGCACCTCTCGGTCGAGATGGTTCGGGAACGTGCGGTCGGACGTCTCGGAAGCATGGCCAGCCTCGTCCATGAGCGTTTCCCCAAGACGATCTCCGCCGCACGGCAGGGCGAGGAGATACCTTACCTGCAGATCGTGGCCATCAAGGAGGCATTGAGCAACCTGCTGGATGTCCAGGCACATTCGCCGCGCCCGTATGAGGCTGCACGCAAGAGCGGCCTTACGCTTATCAGGGAGGTCGTCAACTCGGCCTATGCGCTGACGAATTCGAAGGTGGTGGTGGATTATCCGGACTGGCTGCGAACCCAGAAGGCCGACTACATGGCCCTGGTCGAGCCGCTCAGCCATTTCCTCCTGACGACATGCGGCGACGTGAAGATGAGCATCGACCGGGACGACCGGAACGTGTTCGTTCACGGCGTCGGACATCCATTCCAGGAATGCCGAGGGCCCCGGGCCTTCGTGTCCATGGACGCCAAGGCGATGGATGCCTTCGCGGAGACCTGGGCCGGACCGGGGGTCGACGTCCGGATCACCGGCAGCCCGTCGCGCGACCACGGCATCGGATTTCGCATGAGTGTCCCTCGCGGCGTGGACCGTAGCCGCGAAACGACGGCGTAGGACCCCAGACCCATGCTCGTGGTCCCGCGGGTACCCGACAGCGACGTTCCTGTGCTTGGCATACGCGCCGCCGGCGCCCAGGGCCCGGGCGACGTCGGCGGAGTTCGACGTCGTCGGCTGGCTGACGGCCCCGGCGGAGGATGGGTTTGGATCCCTTGGGACCGGATTCGGGCCGGCCCTGCCGCGGCGGACGCTTCCCGCTATCGCGGCTCCTGATCGACCGGCAGCTCCCCGCGGGGGCGTCAGGCCCGACGAGGAGCCTGGGACGCTTCCTGCCTCCGATACGTGCCGAAGCGCGACCGCATCGGCAGGAACACACCGACGGTCGCGAGAGCCGCTTCGTCGCCGCCCCGGTCATTCGCCTCGCGCCCCATGGGCCATCGACCGCGCAACGGGGACGTGCCCGGTCCGAAAAGCGTTCCTACGGCCTTCCCCGTCGCGGCGTTATCGACTTGGCGAGGGCGAGCACGCCCTTCAGGCCACTGCCCAAGCGGGTGCTGGTGTCACGGCGGCACCGTAGCTCGCCCCGTAGAAGCGATAGGGAAAGCCAGCTCGGCGGCCCGGGAGAACGCGGGCCGCGCGGACCGCGCACGGACATCGTCCTCTCGGTCGTCGGGGGCGACCAGTGAGGAGTTGCGGGCGACGGCCTCCTCGACGCCGAGCGCAAGGTCGAGCATGCGCACGATGCCGGAGTAGATGCCGGTCGCATGCTCGACGTCGACGGCCGCCGCCACGTCGCGGCTCGCCTTGTCGAGGCGGATCACGGCGGTCAGCCGCACCGTCTCGGTCGAGCCTTTGGCGACCGCAGGCGATCCGGCAGGCAGCCGTGCGACAGCTTGCCCGACGCATCGGAGCGGTCGCCGTCGTTCGAGGCGATCCAGACGTCGTAGCCGAGCGCGAGCCCAGGTGGCGCGGCTTCCGCGCGGAGGCGGTCGAGATCCTCGCGCCGGCGGGCCAACGCTCCGTCCGCACCGCGGTCCGGCAGCGAACGCCGCGCCGATCCGAGGTCGAACGGGAATGCGGTTAGGGCCAGAACCCGCTCGACGGCAGCGCCCTACGGGTGCCGTTCAGACCCACGATGCCGCGCCGCATGGCCAGGTACCCCTCCTGCCGCGATCCAGGAATTTCCGTCTCGCCGTCGCGATCCTGGCCGCGCTCGGAGCCGCTGGCATCGCCATGCGACAGGACGCCGTCGCAGGTGCAGGTTCTGTCCCTCGCGGAGACAGGGTTACCTCGCGTGTTCGCCGATGACCCGAACAGCGGTTTTGCCGACCGCCCCCGCATCGCGCGGCCCTTCCTGTCCCCTCGCCTCTCCCAGAGGACATAGGACCGCGAAGCGGGCGCCGCCATCGGGCGAATCCCGCACTTCCACCGTGAACCCGTGCAGCTTTGCGATCGCGGCGACGAGGCCGAGCCCGAGTCCGTTGCCCGGCGTCTGGCGAGCGCGTTCCGCCCGATAGAAACGCTGGAACACGTGGTCGCGCTCGGCCGGGGAGATGCCGGGTCCGGTGTCCTCGACGAGGATGACGACGCCCTTCACCTCTCGCGCCAAGCCGATCCTAACGCGGCCGCCGGGCGGTGCGAACTTCACGGCGTTGTCGACAAGGTTCGACACGGCCTCGAAGAGAAGGTCGCGGTCACCGTCGACTGGCGGGATTCCCGCTTCCACGGCGACATCGAGGGAAACGGCCTTGTCCTCGGCGACCGGCGCGAAGAACTCCGCCGTCTCGCGGACGACCGCGGCGAGGTCGACCGGCGCGAAGCCCGCGTAGCGCCGACCGTGCTCGATCTCGCCGATGCGCAGTACGGCCGTCACCATCGCGAGCGTCTGGTCGATCCAGGCAAGCCCCTGGTCCACCGCCTCGCGGAACTCCGCGACGCTGCTGGCCTGTTCACGGGTTCGCTCCAGCCGCGCCCGCAGCCGGGTCAGCGGCGTCCGCAGGTCGTGCGCGACCGCGTCGCCGACGCTGCTGACCTCACCCAGCAGGCGCTCGATCTCGTCGAGCATCCGGTTGACGTTGCCCGCCAGCCGGTCGAACTCGTCGTTGCCGCCGCCGACCGGCAGACGCTTACGCAGATCCCCACGCATCACCTGGGCCACCGCGGCCTCCGTCGCCGCCAGGCGCCGTCGCGCCCGGCCCGCGAGCAGCAATCCCCCGAGCCCCGAGAGCGCGAGCGTCGGCATCAGGCCGAGGCCGAGCGCGCGTAGGGTGGTGGCCTGCACCCGGTCGATCTCGTCGGTGTCGTGTGCGATGACCACCGTCCTTCCGTCAGGAAGCGAGAGCGCGGCCGCCCAGATCTCGTCGCGCAGCGCGCGGCCCGCGATGTCGAGGTCGGCGCTGACGCGGTGGGCGTCTCCGTCGCGCGCCAAGCCATCCGGTACGGCGTCGAGATTGCCGGAGCGACGTTTGCCGTCGGGTCCGAAAAGGCCGCCGAAATGCGTGGCGTGCAGGTCCATGGCAATCCAGGTCTCCGCGCGCATCGCGGTCGCGGCCGGATCCGCCGCTGCCGCCCGGACCTCCAGCCGGAGCGTCTCGGCCAGTTCCTCCCGCAGATAGGCGGCCGTCTGCCAGTAGACGAAGGAGAACGTCGCCAACACGAGCAGGACGGACCAGATCGCGATGCCCAGCGCCCAACGGAAGGTTGTGGAGCGCAGCAGGTCAGTCATCGGGCGCGAGCGTGAAGCCGATGCCGCGCACGTTGTGGATGAGGGGCGGCTCGCCGACCGCCTCCAGCTTGCGGCGCAGGCGCCCGACATGGACGTCGATGAGGTTCGACTTCGGCGTGAACCGGTAGTTCCAGACCTCCTCGAACAACAGCGTCCGGGTCACGACCTGACCCGGACGGCGCATCAGGTATGCGAGGAGCTTGAGCTCGCGCGGCAGAAGGTCGAGGTCGCGGGCCCCGCGCCGGCCCGTGCCGCCGATCAGGTCGATCTCCAGGCTGCCGACCCGCAGGATCGTCTCGCGGACGTCGACGGGACGGCGCAGGAGCGCCTCGATGCGCGCCGCGAGCTCCGCGAGAACGAAGGGTTTGGCAAGGTAGTCGTCGCCACCCGCCCGCAGGCCGCGGATGCGCTCGTCGACGTCGCCGAGCGTGCTGAGGACCAGGGCCGGCGTCCGGTTCCCTGCGCGCCTCAGGTCCTGCAGCACGCTGAGCCCGTCGAGCCCCGGCAGCATGCGGTCGAGGATGATCGCGTTCCAGGCCTCGTCGCGCGCGTAGGCCGCGCCCTCCGGTCCGGTCGAAGCCCAGCCGACGACGTGGCCGCGCCCGCCTAGGTCGCCAAGCACCTCGCGTGCCGTCTCGGCATCGTCCTCGATCAGCAGAAGTCTCGCCACGTCCTTCAGCCTGCCTGAAACGCCCTTTCGGCCAACATACGATCCATTGTCGCAACGTGCCGCCGCCGTCTCGGCGAAACTTGAGACTGAACGCGAATTTAGTGGCGACGGGCAGCATTCAACGTAGGTGTTGGAAAGGCTCTAATCTAGCGGGACGAATGCGGGCGTGCTCTTGACCGTCGAGACAGTTTCGCGCCTCGCCGACGAAGGTGACCCCGTCTCCGAGCCGTTCGACGCGGGGGCCCGGGTCGAGCCGGACCCACCGACGCGGGATCCGATGGGAAAGCCGCCGGCCCGTGGCTGGGTTCTGCTGGTCGCGGCGGTGGCGCTCGCCTCCGTGGGCTGGTGGCAACGCGGGGTCACGGAAGCCTATCTCAGACCTGCGCTCACCTGGCTCGGCGTCGAAGCCCCTTTCTCCGGTCAGGCCAAGCGGGCGGAGCGGGCCGACGCGCCTCCACAGGCGGATCCAGACCTCGTGGTGCTCGACGCGGCCGGGCAGAAGCGCCTGGGCCTGGCGTTCGGGCAAGCGCAGGCCCGCAGGATCGTCCTGCCGGTCCGGTCACCTGGCACGGTCACCTTCGACGAGCGGCGTGTCACTCGCCTCAAGCCGCGCACGCAAGGGCGCGTCCTCAGTCTGGCGGTCCAGCCGGGCGATCCCGTGCGCGCCGGGCAGACGCTCGCGACCCTAGACGCGGCCGGCGTGCTCGACGCCCGCAACGGCCTCGCCGAAGCGAAGGCGAGCCTCGTCGAGGCGCAAGCGACGGAGAAGGTCGCCGAGACGAACCTGAAGCGCGGCCAGGACCTCCTCAAGGTCTCGGGTGTCGCCCAGGCCGACGTCGACCGGCGCCAGGTCGACCTTGCCAAGGCGCACGCGTCCACGCTCTCCGCCCAGGCCAAGGTCGAACTCTTCACGGCGCAGTACGAGCGCCTCGCGCCCGAGCCCGGCGCGCCTGTCGGCACCAGCGCCATCGTCTCGCCCATCGACGGCGTCGTGACGAGCGCGAACATCACGCTTGGCGAGGTCGTCGATAGCAACCGCGACGCGTTCACGGTGGCCGATCCCTCTCGCATCCTCGTCCTCGCCAACCTCTACGGGCGCGACATCGGCAGGGTGAAAGCGGGTGACCCGGCCGAGGTCCGGGCGCCGGTGCCGGACCACCCCGCATTCGAGGGCCGCGTGCGCTCGGTGAATGCCGCGCTCGATCCCGCCAGCAACACCGCCCCGGCGCGCATCGAGATCGCCAACCCGGGCGGATTGCTCCGCGCCAACATGTTCGTCTGGGTCGAGATCGCCGCCGACCTCGGACGGGAGGGCGTGACCGTCCCGGCCACCGCCGTGCAGCAGACCGAGGGCGGCCCCGTCGCTTTCGTGCGCATGGCGGAGAACCGCTTCGAGAAGCGCGTGCTGAAGCTCGGGGTGCAGCGGTCCGACTGGGTCGAGGTCACGGAAGGCGTGGCGGCCGGCGAGACGGTGGTGACCGACGGCAGCTTCGGCCTCAAGGCCATCCTGCTGCGCGCCCTGCTCGGCTCGACGGATTGACCCGATGAAGGCTTGGTTCGCCCTCCTGATCCGCCGTCGTTGGCTCGTCCTCGTGATCGCGCTCGCAGGGACCGCCGGCGGCATAGTCAACCTCGAAGGGCTATCCATCGACGCGGTGCCCGACATCTCGCCCAAGCAGGTGATGATCCTGACGCTCTCGCCCGGCCTCGGCCCGCAGGAGGTGGAGCGCCTCGTCAGCTTCCCCGTGGAGAGCGCGATGGCGGGCGCTCCGGGCCTCACCGGCATCCGCTCGGTCTCCCGCTTCGGCGTCTCGGCGGTCTACGTCACCTTCGAGGACGGCATGGCCGTCACGGAGGCGCGGGCCCAGGTCTTCCAGCGCCTGCCCCAGGCTAAGGCGATGATGCCGGCCGGCGTCGGCGACCCGCAGATGGGGCCGATGGCGACCGGGCTGGGCGAGATCTACCAGTTCGAGCTGCGCGGGCCGGCCTATTCGCCGATGGAGCTGAAGCGCATCCTGCAATGGACCATCGCCCCGCGGCTGAAGCTGACGCCCGGCATCGCGGACGTGAACATCTACGGCGGCCAGCTCCCGACCTACGAGGTGCGCGTCTCGGCCGAGGCGCTGCACCGCTACGGCGTGACCCTCGGCCAGGTCTACGCGGCGCTCGCCCAGAACAACATGGCGCGCGGCGGCGCCTACATCGAGCACAACGACCAGCAGGAGGTGATCCGCGGCCTCGGCCTGGCCAAGGGTCCCGCGGACATCGCCAACATCGTGGTGGCCACGAACGCGGGCGGCCTGCCCGTCGCCGTCGGCACCCTGGGCGAGGTGGTGGAGGCGCCCAAGGTCCGCCTCGGCGCGGTGAGCCGCGACGCGGCCGGGGAGACCGTCGTCGGCATCGCCATGATGCAGCAGGGCGAGAACGCGAGCGCCATCGTGGAGCGGGTCAAGGCCGCCATTACGGACCTGCGCCCGCAATTGCCGCCCGGCATCGAGGTCGTGCCCTACTACGACCGCTCGGCCCTGGTGGAACGCACGATCCGCACAGTCGAGCACAACCTGCTGGAGGGAGCGGCGCTCGTCGTGGTCGTGCTGCTCCTCCTGCTCGGCAACCTGCGCGCCGGCCTCGTCGTCGCGGTCGCGATCCCGCTCTCCATGCTGATGGCGTTCGCGGGCATGCGGCTCATCGGCCTGTCCGGCAACCTGATGAGCCTCGGCGCCATCGATTTCGGCCTGATCGTCGACGGCGCCGTGGTGATGGTCGAGAACGTGCTGCGCGCCCGGGGCGGGCAGCCCGGGCGGCCGGCCCTCGACGTCATCCGCGACGCCACCGCCGAGGTCGCCAAGCCCATCCTGTTCGCGGTGGCGATCATCATCCTCGTCTACCTGCCGGTGCTGGCGCTCGAAGGGGTGGCGGGCAAGATGTTTCGGCCGATGGCCTTGACCGTCATCCTGGCGCTCGCAGGGTCGCTGATCCTGACCATGACCCTGATGCCCGCGCTCGCGGCCCTCGCGCTCGCGGGCCGGGGCGTCGGCGAGCGCGAGACGCGCCTCGTCCACGGGGTTCGGGCGCTTTACACGCCGGTGCTGCGGCTCGCCGAACGCCGGGCGGGTGCCACGGTGCTCGTCACCATCGCCCTGTTCGCGAGCAGTTGCCTCATCGCCACCCGGCTCGGCGGCGAGTTCCTGCCCAAGCTCTCGGAGGGCTCGGTCGTCGTCACCTCGGAGAAGCTGCCGGGGATCAACCTCGACGCCTCGCTCAAGGCCGTCCACCGGATCGAGACGGTCCTGAAATCCTTTCCCGAGGTCAAGCGGGTCGTCTCGCTGACCGGCAGCGCCGAGATCCCCACCGACCCGATGGGCGTCGAATCGACCGACAGCTTCATCACGCTGGCCGACCCCGCCACCTGGACGACCACCGACACGCAGGACGGTCTCGTCGCGGCCTTCGACAGGCGGCTGAGCGAGGAGGTGCCGGGCGTCGCCTACTCCTTCTCGCAGCCGATCCAGATGCGCATGGACGACCTGCTGGAGGGCGTGCGCGGCGACGTGGCGATCAGCCTCTACGGCGACGACCTCGCCGTGCTGAAGGAGAAGGCCGACGCCATCGTGCGCGCCGTCTCGGACGTGCCTGGCGCGGCGGACGTGAAGGCCGAGGCGCAGGCCGGGATGCCGACCCTGTCGATCCAGGTCGACCGTGCGGCGGCCGCCCGCTACGGCATCAACGTCAGCGACGTCCTCGACACCGTCGAGGCCATCGGCGGCCGCCCTGCAGGCATGGTCTACCGCGACGACAACGCCATCACCGACATCGTGGTGCGGCTCGCCGCCGCCGACCGCGGCGACGTCGAACGCATCCGTGCGCTGCCGGTCGGACGCAACGGCAAGGCCCTCGTCCCGCTCTCACTCGTCGCGTCGGTCGACGTCGCCACCGGTCCGGCCCAGATCAGCCGCGAGCGCCTGCAGCGGCGGATCTCGGTCCAGGCCAACGTGCGCGGGCGCGACGTGCAGAGCTTCGTGTCGGAGGCGCGGGCGACGGTGAAGGCCGAGGTCAGCCTGCCGCCGCGCTACGCCCTCCGGTGGAGCGGACAGTTCCAGAACCTGCAGGAGGCGACGAGCCGGCTTTCCGTGGTGGTGCCGGCCGCCATGGCGGCGATCCTGGTGCTGCTCGTGGTGATGTTCGGCGACATCCGCCTCGCCGGGCTGATCTTCCTCAACGTGCCGGTGGCGGCCACCGGCGGGATTCTGGCGCTGTACTTGCGCGGACTGCCGTTCTCGGTCTCGGCCGCCATCGGCTTCATCGCCACCTTCGGCATCGCCGTGCTGAACGGCGTCGTGCTGACGAGCTACATCAGGGACTTGGAGCGCAAGGGCCTCGACGCGGTCCAGGCGGCGACCGAGGCCGCGGAGATGCGGCTGCGCCCGGTGTTGACGACCGCCCTCGTCGCGACGTTGGGCTTCCTGCCGATGGCGCTCTCGACCAGCGCCGGCGCCGAGGTGCAACGTCCGCTCGCCACCGTGGTGATCGGCGGCCTGATCACGGCGACGCTCCTCACGCTCGTCGTGCTGCCGGCCGTCTACCCCTACGTCTCCGGGCTGCGGCTGCCGTTCGGAGGCAGCGATCCGCACCGTGACGTCCGTCCCCCAAACGCCAAGCGCCGGGTCGGGTCCGATGCCTAGGAGGGCGGTATCGTACCCACTCGCCCTCACCGTGGTCGCCGTTTGTGGCGCCGCTGCACCTGCAGCCGTCGCTGCTCCCTTCGCGTGCTCGGACTTCTTACGGATGCATGGGTTGCTCCGGCGTGCCGCGGCGATCTGCGGCTACTCCGCCTACAACCCCGCCATCGTCGAGCGTGCGAGGAGTTGCTTCGAGGCGGTCGGGTCCCGGGAGGGCGCCCGCCAGATGTACGCCGGCGCGTCGGAGTACGACCGGATGGCGGCCGTGCGCAATCGGGACGCGCTCTGCCTCAGCCTGGCCAGCAAGTTCCCGATGGTGGTGCGCCCGTGAGGAAAGCGTCCGAGGCGTCCGGGAGGTGGCTCCGAGGGGGCAGCTCGCCACAGCCGCCTGCTCTACGGCATCTCAGTCGAAAATGGGGGCGGCATCGAACTACGAGGTCGACGCAGGCCTATGCACCGAAGTGGCGCAAGATAGAATCTTTATCGTTCATAGTTCTCCCAGTTCATGCTCAAGATAAAAATGCAGACTGATGACTTTTCCACCGATGAGGATTCGGGATATGCCAGACTTTCAGCTCCCTGAGACGGAAATTCGCGCGAATCTGACCATCAGCATAGTTTGCGCCTATGTGCGAAACAATGCCGCCGCACCACGCGAGTTGCCTCACCTGATCGCGTCCGTCCACTCGGCCTTGACGGGCTTGTCGGAACCCGCCGCCGCGGCGTGCGAACGGCCGCCCAGACGCTCGCCGGCGGAGGTGAGAAGTTCGATCACGCCCGACGCGCTCGTCAGCTTCATCAACGGCAAGGCCTACGCGCTCCTCAAGCGGCATTTGGCTAGCCATGGATTGACCCCCCGCGCGTACCGGGAACGCTACGGCTTGCCCGACGACTACCCGATGGTGGCACCCCGGTATTCGAAACGTCGGTCGACCTTGGCAAGGGCGACCATGTTGGGTCATAGGTGACCCCACGCGGGAAACCCTTCTCCGCCGCATTCTCGGCGCCGGCCTCTCCGACGGTGCGAATCCGGGTCGGGCCATGCCGCCCGCCCTGACCGGTGACGGCACGGGGCGAAAGGCGTGTCGGCGGTCACGGGATTCCGGTGCGCCCGCGCACCGCGACCCCGGGCAAGCCCGCAATCGTCCTCCGGTCGACCGTCGAGCGGTCTTGCCGTCGCGGCTGCCGGGCTGCAGGCTGGGCCGGTCCGTGGCGCGGATCCGTCCCTATCGCGGCTCGCCGAGCGGGGGCGGCCTGCGCGGCGCCGCGGCGGCCCCGACCTGAACGAAGCGACCCATGCGCGTGCTGCTGATCGAGGACGACCGCATGATCGGCGAAGGGCTGTCGCACGGCCTTGCCGCCGAAGGCTACTCGGTCGATTGGGTGCGCGACGGACCCACGGCCGAAACGGCGCTGCGGGTCGGCGGCCATGCCCTGGTCCTGCTGGACCTCGGCCTGCCGGGCGCCGACGGACTGCAGGTTCTCAGGTCCGCGCGGACGGCGGGCAACGACACGTCGGTGCTCATCATCACGGCGCGGGACGGACTCGACAGCCGCGTCGCGGGCCTCGACCTCGGGGCCGACGACTACCTGGTCAAGCCATTCGAGATGCGCGAGCTGCTCGCCCGGATGCGGGCCATCCTGCGGCGCCGGGCCGGGCGGGCGAGCGCCCGGCTCTTGGCCGCCGAGACCGAACTCGACACGGAGAGCCACGTCCTGTCCCACGCCGGGACCGTCGCGCTCCTGTCGGCGCGCGAATACGCCCTCGTGCACGCGCTCATGGAGCGACCGGGGCGCATCCTCTCGCGGGCGCAGATCGAGGAACGCATCTACGGGTGGGGCGAGGAGGTCGAGAGCAACGCGGTGGACGCCCTGATCCTCACGGTCCGCCGCAAGGTCGGAAAGGGCGCGATCCTCAACGTCCGCGGCGCGGGCTGGATGGTGCCCAAGCCATGAGGGCCGCCTCCGTGCGCCGCACGGCGCTCGGCTGGATGACCGCCCTGCTGGCCGGCATCGGCCTGGCCGCGATGGTCGCGGCCTACGCCCTCGCGCGGATCGAGGCGGCCGATTTCCTCGACGGGCAGCTGCGGCAGGTTGCCCTCAACGCCGGTCCCGGGCTCCCGGACGCGAATGCGGACGCGCCGCCCGCCGCCGACCAGGACCCGGAGGACCAACTCGCCGTCACCATCTGGAAAGACGGGCAGGTCCTGCGCGGCGACCGCGGTGCCGACGTCCGCCGCCCCGGGCGCACGGGATACGCGAACGCCGTCATGGGCGGCGAGCTCTGGCGTACCTACACGACCGTCAACGGCACCATGACCGTCAGGGTGGCCCAGCGCGACGTGGTGAGGGCGGAGTTCGCACGCAATGCGGCGCTCGGCGCCGTGGCCCCCCTGCTGCTCCTCGTCCCGCTGTCGTGGATCGTGGTCGGCTGGGCGATGGACCGGGCGCTCGGGCGGCTCGACGGCTTGGTGCATGACCTCGCCGGGCGCGGGGCCGCCGCCCAGGGTCCCCTGCCGACGCGCGGCGTGCCGACGGAGGTGGCGCCCCTCGTCGAGGCCATGAACGGGCTCATCCTGCGCCTGCAGGCCGCTCTGGCCGCCCAGAAGCGGTTCGTCGCCGACGCCGCGCACGAACTGCGTACGCCGCTTGCCGCGATGCAGATCCAGCTCGACGCCCTCGGCGTGCCTGCCGGTGGCGGGGGCGACGCGCGGCGAATGGCGCTCGCGGGCGGCCTCCGGCGGGCGAACCGGCTGGTGGATCAACTGCTCCGTCTCGCCCGGCTCGACGACGGTGCCGAGGCCCGTCCCGCATCCGTCGACCTCGGCCAGCTCCTGCTCGACTGCGTCGCCGACCACGTCGTGCTCGCCCAGCGCAAGGACATCGACCTGGGCGTCCACATCGAGACGCCCGCGACGCTTCACGCGTCGGAGGACGAGGTCCGCGTCCTGTTCGCCAACCTGGTCGACAACGCCCTGCGCTACACGCCGTCGGGAGGCCGGGTCGACGTCCGTCTGCTGAACCGGGACGGTGCGTGCGTCGTCACGGTTCGGGACACCGGCTGCGGGCTGCCGCCGGGAAGCGAGGGCCGCCTGTTCGACCGCTTCTTCCGGGCCGCGCCACCGGAAGTCGAAGGCACGGGGCTCGGGCTCGCCATCGCCCGCCGCATCGCGGAGCGCAACGACCTCGGCCTGACGGTCGAAAACCGACGGGACGGACGGGGGACCCTCGCAACGGTCAGACTGCCGGCCTGAGGCCGAGCCCGCGGCTCCGCCGGACGAAGCTCATTCCGCCCTCATTCTGGCTCGCTATCACCGTGCCCGACCATGACGGACGGGAGACGGGGATGAGCGAGATCCAGCGCCAGGTCTTGAACAAGGTACCGGAGGTCACCGCGGCCTTCTGGGTCATCAAGATCCTCTCCACGACCGTCGGTGAGACCGGCGCGGACTACCTCGCGGTGAACGTCGGCCTGGGTGCCGCCGTCACCGCCTCCCTCACGGCCGGCCTCCTCGCGGCCGTCCTCGCCCTGCAGGTGCGCGAGCGGCGCTACGTGCCCTGGACCTATTGGTCGACCGTCGTCCTCGTCAGCGTGGTCGGCACGCAGGTCACCGACATCCTGACCGACAAGCTCGGCGTGAGCCTCTTCGTCAGCACCGGCGTGTTCGCGGCCGCCCTCGCCGCCGTGTTCGCCCTCTGGTACGCGACCGAGCGGACGCTCTCGATCCACGCCATCGTGACCCGGCGCCGCGAGGCGTTCTACTGGCTCGCCATCCTCCTGACCTTCGCGCTCGGCACGGCCGCGGGCGACCTGGCCACGGAGGCGCTGGGGCTCGGCTTCAATCTCGGCGTCGCCGTCTTCGGCACGATCCTGGCCGCCCTCGCCCTCGCCTGGCGCCTCGGCGCGAACCCGGTGACGACCTTCTGGCTCGCCTACATCGTCACGCGCCCCCTCGGCGCATCGCTGGGCGATCTGCTGTCGCAGGCACAGGAATACGGCGGCCTCGGGTTCGGCACGGCCTCCACCAGCCTCGTCTTCTTCGCCGTCATCGTCGCCCTGGTGACGTCCCTGAGCCTTGTCTCCGGACGCCCGGACGAGCCGGCCGGACAGCGGCGGTCCTGACCGTCCGCCGCCTCCCGCATCCCATCCTCCAGTCCTTACAACGCCGCACGACACGGAGCGAACGACCATGCGAAACGTCCTCCTCGCCGCCATCGCCGCGACGGTCATCGGCGCCACGGCCGCCCCCCTGGGCCTGCTGGCGATGCAGGACGCCGCCGTCGGAGCGACGCCCGCCGCGATGGCGGCGTCGAGGCTCGGCGACCTCTCCAAGTTCCGGGCCATCGTCGTCGACGTGAAGGCACTGGCCGACCGGGGCGACCTCGCCGCCGCCAAGACGCGCATCAAGGACCTGGAATTGTCCTGGGACGCGTCCGAGGCCGGCCTGAAGCCGCGAGCCGCCGCCGACTGGCACGTCGTGGACAAGGCCATCGACCGCGCCCTCGACGCGCTGCGGGCGTCGAACCCCGATCCGGCCGCCTGCCGTCGCGCGGTCGACGACCTGCTCGCCATCATCGACCGGACCCACACCGCCTGAGCCGGCCCTCGCTTTCCCACGGCAGCCCGATGACACCGAGCGAGCGACCCGGACACGTCGAACCCGCCAAGGTGCCAGAAGCCACCGCCGGGTTCTGGGCCATCAAGATCGTGGCCACGACCCTGGGCGAGGTCGGCGGCAACGCCGTCACGCTGACGCTCGGCCTCGGCTATCTCGCCGGCACGGCGATCTTCGGGGCCGCCCTGGCGGTGCTGCTCGTGGCACAGGTCAGGGCGGACCGCTTCCATCCGCTCCTGTACTGGGCCGTGGTCACGGCGACGACGCTCGCCGGCACGACCCTCGCCGACTTCTGCGACAGGTCCCTCGGCATCGGCTACGCGGGCGGGTCCCTGGTGCTGCTCGGATCGGTCGTCGCGACCCTGTTCCTTTGGAAGCGCACGCTCGGCACCGTCGCCGTGGAGACGGTGCGATCCCCGCGCGCCGAAGGTTTCTACTGGGCCACGGTCATGTTCTCCCAGACGCTCGGCACCGCGTTGGGCGACTGGATGGCCGACGGCAGCGGGCTCGGGTACGACGGGAGCGCGCTCCTCATCCTCGTCGCGCTGGCCGCGGTCACGGCCCTCCACCTGCGAACGCGCGCTTCCAGGCCGATGCTGTTCTGGACCGCGTTCGTCCTGACGCGGCCGCTCGGCGCCACCCTCGCGAACTCGCTCGACAAGCCGGTCGCTTCCGGCGGCCTGGGCATCGACGACATCACGATCTCCGGCGTGCTCGCGCTCGTCATGGCCGCGCTCGTCCTCCTCATCCCGCAGCGTGCCGACCGCCGGGCGGCCTGCGCCGACGCGCCGTGAGGTTTCCCCTCGAAGAAGGAGCAGGTCCGATGGACGACCGTTACGAACGCGCCCTGAGCAAGGTACCCGAGGTCACGCTGGGCTTCTGGATCATCAAGATCCTGGCCACGACGCTCGGGGAGACCGGCGGCGACACCGTCACCATGACCCTCAAATGGGGCTACCTCGCCGGCACCGCCCTGTTCGCCGTGCTGCTGGTCGCGCTCGTGGTCGCCCAGGTCATGTCGAGGCGGTTCCACCCGGTCCTGTACTGGTCCACCATCGTCGCTTCGACCACCTTCGGCACGACGATGGCGGATTTCGCCGACCGCTCGCTCGGCATCGGGTACACCGGCGGGTCGGCCCTGCTCCTCGCCTGCCTCGCGGCCGTGCTCGGGCTCTGGTACGCGACCGAGGGCACCGTGTCGGTGGACACGGTTTCGACCCCCCGGGTCGAGGCGTTCTATTGGGGGGCGATCACCTTCTCGCAGACGCTCGGCACTGCGCTCGGCGACTGGCTCGCGGACACCGGCGGCCTCGGCTACGAGGGCGGCGCCCTCGTCTTCGCGGCGGCGCTCGCGGTGGTCGTCGCCCTGTATTATCGGACCTCCGTCTCACGGGTCACGCTCTTCTGGGCGGCGTTCATCCTGACCCGCCCGCTCGGGGCCACGGTGGGCGATTTCCTCGACAAGCCGGTCGCCGACGGCGGGCTGAACCTGAGCCGGCCGCTCGCTTCCGTCGTGATCGCGGCCTTCATCGTCGCGCTCATCGTCCTGCTCCCGCAAAGGGCCGGTCGGCATCCGGCAGAGGGAGCACAGGCGTCGCGGTGACCCGGACGTTCCCGTGCGGGCGCCGAACGGCCATGGGTCGCTCCGCCCGCCGGCGCGCCCGTGAGGCCGATTCCGCGCAGCGCATCCGCGATCCCGCGCGGACCGGCCGTCCGGGGAGGCGGAACATGCTCCAAACCGGCTGGGCGGTGGGAGACGACCCTGGATAGCCACTTCACAGGCCTGTGCCGCCGTGGCATCTCCGCGGCGTTCCAGCTTTGCTGCCGTGACCACGGCATTCCAAGAGTCGACCCCCAATGGCCGATGCAGCGACGACCGGACGTTTGCCGACCGCGGCCGGCCCGCGCCCGGGCGAGACGAGCCAGAGCCTGCTCCGGAACCTCCGCGCGAACGAGCTTTTCATCGCGGTCGTCGGACCGGGCGGTTCAGGGGCGGGCCGGGCAGCCCAGATCGTCAAGGAGTTCCTCGAAACGCAGTCGGTCGAGGACGGCGGATACGAGGTCCGCATCGTCAAGGCGAGCGCGGAGATCAAGGCCTGGGCCCGGAACAACGGGCGCGACCTCGGCCCGGCCGGCGGTCGCAAGACGCTCGCCGGCGTCGTGCACATGCAGGATCTCGGCGACGCGATGCGGCTGGCTTTCGACGACAATGCGGCAGTCGCCCGCGCCGTCATCGCGCGCATCCGCGCCCTGCGCGCGGAGGCGAGCGGCAGGCCGGAGGGCGAGGTCGACGGGAAGCCGCGTGCCTACATCATCGACTCCCTGCGCCATCCTGCGGAGGCGCACCTTCTCCGCCGGATCTACCAGGACGCCTTCACGCTCGTCGGCGTCGTGTGCGACGACGATGCCCGCCACGGCCGGCTGACCCGGGAGCTGTTCGACTTCAACGACCGGGGCCGCCAGGAGACGCGCCGGGCCGTCACGGCCTTCATGGATCGCGACGGCGACGCGCCGGAGAGGCACGGCCAGCACGTCGTCGACACCTTCCACGAGGCGGATTTCTTCGTCGACAATTCGAAGGATGCCGGCGACGACCCGAAGAACACCGGGATGAACGAGCCGCTGCGGCGCCTGGTGCGGATCCTCACGGCGTCGGACGTCATCAGACTGAACGTCGCCGAGACGGCGATGCATCAAGCCCATTCGGCCCAACTGAGGAGCGCGTGCCTGTCGCGACAGGTCGGCGCGGCGCTCGTGGACGCGAAGGGGAACATCGTCGCGACCGGCACCAACGACGTGCCCAGGGCGGGCGGAGGGCTCTACGGGACCGATCTCGACGGGGAAGCCCCCGACCATCGCTGCGCGTTCCGGCCGGACAAGTTCTGCAGCAGCAACCGCGAGCAGAACGAGATTATCGGTGAGCTCATCGACAAATACCCCGCCCTGGCCGAAGGAAGGGAGAAGGGACAGGCGGTGGCCGAGCTTCGGCGCACGAAGATCGGCGGCCTGATCGAGTTCAGCCGGGCGGTCCACGCGGAGATGGACGCGATCCTGACCGCCGCCCGGACCGGCACCTCGCCGAGGGGATGCCGGCTCTATGTCAGCACGTTCCCCTGCCATTACTGCGCCCGCCACATCGTCGCCGCCGGGATCGACGAGGTGCAGTACATCGAGCCCTATCCGAAAAGCCGGGCGATCGGCCTCCATTGCGACGCCATCACGACGGGTGTGGACGGCTGGGAACCGCCCTCGGGCGTACAGGGTTCGGGAACTGTCGGCTCCGCACGGCCCGGTGTCCCGGCCGCCCGGGCCAACGCCAAGGTCCTGTTCCACCCGTTCGTCGGGGTCGCACCGAGGATGTATGCCCGGGCGTTCCTGAAGGACCGAGACTACAAGGACAAGCTGACCGGGGATTACCGGGTCGGCGAACCGGTTTGGGGTGGTCACTCGGAAGTGCTGCGGGTACATTATCTGGATCTCGAATCGGGCCTGGGAGCGCTGCAAGCGTGAGCAAACCACTCCTCCGCCTCGTCGAGACAACACCCTGGGAAACCGAGGGTTTTCCAGGGCCTTCGGCGCCGGTTCGACAGCTCTCGCTCTTCGACCATCGTCCCGTTCGCCGCGTCTCGTGCCTTCCCATGGCCGACGTCCACGGCGTGACGTTCACGCGCGCGGTCTCCATGAGCCGGCACGCGCTGGTGGTCGACGCCCGGCTCTACCCGTACTTCGATCTTCCCGGGCTGAGCAGGCCGTCCGTCTTCCGCCTGTTCGACGATCTGTCGTGCCGTTACTTGCACGCGCCGATCGACCTGCGTCCGCCCAGGGACCAGTCGGCCCGGTGGCAGCGGCGACAATGCGTGCGGGAGGCGATGGCGCGTGTCGTCGGACAGGACGGCGTTCCGGGTCGGTCGTCGACCATCGTGTTGGTCAACCGCATCCCCGAGGTCGATGTCCTCGACGAGACCCTGCGCGGCGTGTTCGGCGACGGGGAACATGTCTGGAAGGTTCAGCCACACGACGCGCTCGTCCTCACCGGAAACGGCGGATGAGCTGACCGAGGAGCTCCGAAGCGCGCCGGACGGGCCGTCGGGGCGTTTCCGGCCGGCGTGCCCGAAACGCCGGATCGAGCCCCCGAGGCCGGCGTCGCCGTTGGCGCGGGGATAGCCATCGCATCCCGGGGCGGGATGGGCCCATGACTCCACGCGATGCCGGAGCCGTTGCCCTATCGGGCGACTTTCGACGGCCCCGTGTCGATGACGGCGGGAAGCCGGGCCGGAACTTGCACTCACCTGCGCGCACGGCGGGTACGGAACCGGGCGTTGCGGTCGGGGCCCGTGGGCCAGCATGTTCCGACCGACCGACGACGCGGTCGCCGCCCCAGGTATTCGGTCAGGCGCATCCAAGTTGCGCCCCGGCCGAGGGGCATTCCCTCGAAGCGGTCGCGCGACGTGCCGAAGGTCGACCTACGAGGTCTTTCGGCTTTGATCGCTCCAAGGTTTTTAACGGCATAGGGTGTGGACGGCCGCGCCTTGGGACGGTTACGCCTCGTCTAGAGGTGGCTACCGCGTATAGTGCGGCATGGCTTTCCGTCCCGGCGAAAGGGTCCGCCCGCAACTCGCCTTGAACGCGATCCGCGTCCTGACGCCTCCGGGTACGATCCCGGCTTCGGTGGTCCCGTTCGACCGTGCGCTGCTCCACGCCTACCTCGACCGGTCGGGGAACGACGTGTTCGCGACCCGGCACGACGGGACGGACATGGCGGTCGTGCCCCTCACCGCCGGGGCGAACCTTCCGACGGACACGATGGAACTGCCCGCGGCCGAGCACCTTCGGCTCGTGTCGGCGTTGACCCGCGAGGCGGTCTTCCGGCTGCTCGCGGCCTCCCCGGAGGCCGGCCTCCTGATCCGCAGGAGGCCGCCGACCGTCGCCGGAAAGCGGCAGAACGTCCTCGCCGAGGACGTCGGCCTGCCCGATTGGCTGAGGAAGCGGCTGGTCCTGGAGTTCGACACGCGCATCCTGCGGCCGACCCGGGGCGACGCTTACGTCGTCCTGACCTGCGCCAAGCGGCTGCGCACGATCATCGACGCATCGTGCCGGACGCTCCTCGAACTCGGCGTGCCGCTGACCGGCGCCGCGGTCTCGTCCTGGCGCGAGGATCCCGACCCGAAGGTGTCGCGGCGGCTCGCCTACGCGGGCCGCGTCGTCGAGGTCGGGCGGGACACGCTGACCCTGGACGATCACGGCGCCGGCCCCTCCGTCGTGTCGAGTGGGGAGGTCTTCCTCGAACCCACGCGCGCCAACTTCAACAAGGTGGTCGAGGTCATCACGCAGGGGCAGTCCGAGCGGGCGCTCAAGGCGGTCCAGAGAGCCGAGGCGGAGTGGCATGGCGGCGCGCGGACCATCGAGATCGTGCACGGGGTGCTGACCCAGCTCGGGAACCGGGCGATGGACCTGGCCGACGGCGTCCCGCTCCGTCTGGGAGGGCTGCTCGACCAAGCCGTCGACGCAGCCTCCTTACCGCCCGCGGAGGCCGTGTGGAGGCCGAAGCTGTCGTTCGACCCGGTCCGTTCGCCCGAGACCTCGAACGGCTGGAAGCAGCAGAGCCTCGACCGCATCGGACCGTTCGACCGGCAGACGTTCGAACCGAAGAGGCCGCGCATCGCGGTCCTTCACGAGGCCGGCCGCCGCGACGAGGTCGCCGCTGCAATGCGGGATTTCCTGCACGGCAGGCCCGACATCGCGAGCGAAACGGGCCTCGTCCCCCACGGCGGCGGGCTGCTCGGCCGGTTCAGGCTGGACGAGCCCGAGATCCGTTATTTCGAGGCCGCCGGTCGCAGCGGTCCGGCCTATGCCGACGCCGCACGGGCCGCCCTCAGGGATGCGGCGACGCGCGACGAACCGTGGGACCTCGCCATGGTGCAGGTGGAGCGGGCCCTGCAGGACCGGCCGCACGCCGATAGCCCGTACTGGATGAGCAAGGCGACCTTCCTCAAGCGGGACGTGCCGGTCCAGGCGCTCTCGACCGAGATGCTGGGCCTCGACGCGTTCGGGTACGCGAACGCGCTGGCCAACATGGGCCTGGCGACCTACGCCAAGCTCGGCGGCGCTCCCTGGCTTTCAAGCGACAACCGGAACTGACCCCTTCGCGTCACGAGGATCTGACCCCCATGCCGGTTTCCTCGCCTAGACGGGCGTGGGGTTGGGGACGATAGCGGCCCTCTGTAGAAGTCCGCTGCGACGCT